>Ga0070729_10000087_pt1 | contig 211585 bp, 162 predicted proteins | sample tdDd472_FD_66725 | JGI IMG/M metagenome (GOLD analysis project Ga0070729, IMG submission 66725) | Marine sediment microbial communities from the Atlantic coast under amendment with organic carbon and nitrate - tdDd47.2 | ecosystem: Environmental > Aquatic > Marine > Coastal > Sediment...
GCGTGAGCGGCGCGGGGGCGTGAGCGGCGCGGGGGCGTGAGCGGCGCGGGGGCGTGAGCGGCGCGGGGCGCGGGGGCGTGAGCGGGGGCGTGAGCGGCGTGCGTCCTCGTCCTCACCCCAGAGGCCTGGCTCAGGGTGTGTCGGCGCCGAAGAGGTCCGTGAAGCGGTGGCTCATGACCCCGCGCTCCGCCAGGTAGAGGCCCTCGAGCACCACGTCCTCGAGGGCGCGGCGGAGGCCGACCTGCGCGTCGCTCCCGACGGCGTCGATCTGCGGCGACAGCGCCTCGGCCGCGGCCAGGACCGCCCTGCCCTCCGCCCGGACGGCGGCGTCGTCGAGGGTGCCGGCCTGGAGCCCCGTCGCGGCGGCCCAGGTGCGCCGCGACAGCACGCGGAGGCGCCGGTCGAGGACCTCGGCGACCAGGTGCTCGTCGCGCTCGGCCGGCGACAGGGGCTTCACCGTGTTCTCGAGCTCCTCGCGGAGCACCGCGACGATCTCGTTGGCGTCGGGGTCGTCGCCCGCCTCCCGGCGCCAGTCCGCGACCAGCTCGGTCAGCAGCGGCCGCGCCCGCTCCGGGTCGGAGAAGCGCGGCAGGAGATCGGCCACGAGGGGCTCGGGTACTGCGGTCGAAGGAGGCATCGCGTCCTCATGGGCGGGCGCGCTCGCGGACGGACACCCGAGCGCGAGCGGCGTGAGCAGGAGCAGCAGGAGAGCGCCGCGCAAGAGCGTACTACGCCTTCTTCCGGAGCTTCACCTTGGCCTTGGCGAACTCCTTGGCCTGCATCGCGTCGCGGACCGCCTGCCACGAGCCGCACGCGCGATCGACGTGCGCCTTCACGAGCTTGGCCGCCCCGCCCTTGAGATAAGCGGTGAAGAGCGCGTCCTCGCTGGCGACGCCGACGTAGGCGGTCACGACCTCGAGCTGCTTCGGGTAGGAGTTCGGCGAGCGCTTGCCGGCCTTCTTCAGGGCGTACTGCTTGAGGTAGTCGGTCGCGCCCTCGTTGAACTCCGAGCCGACGACCGGGGTCCAGTCGCTCGCCGTGTTGTTGTGGAGCATCTCGTGCGGGACCGTCCCGAGGTTCGCCGACGACGCGTTGACGTAGTTGACGCCCTTGTGCGCGAACCCGTTGAGGTTTCCGAACTTGGGCACCACGTAGGTGTCCCAGGCGTACCTGGTCTTGCCGTAGACCTTGTCGTAGGCCGCCTTGAACGCCGCCGGCTCGAGGATCTGCAGCGAGCCCCCGGACATCGTCTTGTAGCTCCCGAAGGCGTCCTGGAGCAGCTTGACCGAGGCCTCCTTGGTCATCGGCCCGTTCTTGTTGGACCGCCGCTCCACCACGGGCGGCGCCACGTCGACGTGCGGCGCCCCGGCCTCGTGCCCCTCGTGGCCGTGGGCACCGGGGTCGTGCTCCGCGGCGACCGCGTGGGTGTCGGGCGACAGCATCCGCTCCTGGGCCGCGAGGTCTTGCCCGCGCAGGCTCGAGCGCAGGGCGTCGCCGCGGCTCGCGCCAGGGGCCGACCGCTCGGGGGTCGCGGAACGGGTCGTAGAGGTCTGCTGGCTGGTGACTCGCGTCGGCTCCGACATGCGTGCTCCCGTGCGCCCGCGGGCGCGCACGCCCCGCGGTCGTCATGGACAATACAGACCGCGGTGACGTCGCATCGCACGACATCCCCGTCCCCCACCGCTATTGATGACGATCGCCTTGCGCCGCGTCAAGGATTTGTGCGTCGCACATGACGACCGCCAGCGAGGGTGACCGTCGCCTCCGACTCAGCGCCCGGTATCGGGCGGCTCTCCCGCGCAGCTCAGCGGTACCAGACCCGCATGTAGTCGGACTTCGTGGCGTCCCGACAACCGCGCTTCCAGCTGTTGTAGTACTGGTCGTTGATCCACCAGTCGTCGACGGACGACCCGTGGGCCATGCCGACGCCGTACATGATGAGGCGGTGGTTGGGCCGGCAGCAGCAGCCCGCGCTGAACGTGTTCTGGCCGTAGCTGAAGTTGGTGCAGCTGAGCGCGGTAAACGCCGAGGTCGGCTGGGAGTAGAAGTGCCCCTGCGCGCAGCCGTCGCCGAGCGCGGAAGGGCGCGCGAGCAGGTTCGCGTTGGTCGTCTTCACGTCGAGGTAGGCGTCCGCGCTGTACTTCGCGCAGCTGAAGCGGGCGGTCGACGAGACGAGGCGAACCCGGTTGGTGGCCGCGACGGTGAAGTAGAAGTTGGAGCTGAGCGCGCCGGCCTGAGAGACCTCGCTGGCGCTGTCCGCGATGACGTTCAGGACCAGCGTCCACCCACCGCCGTCGGTCCACATGTCGCAGTAGACGAGCATCGCGCCGCCCGCGTCGGGGCGGATGTAGTAGGTGCCGCTCTGGTTTTCGCCCGCCTGGTGGAGGTCGTTGCACGACACCGCCGTCGTGCTCGACGTGTTCAGGGCGCTCCCGCCGGCCGGGAGGCCATCGCAGGTGTCGGGGAACGGGGTCGGATCACAGACGTCGCCGACCCCGTCGCCGTCGCCGTCGGCCTGGTCCGCGTTGGTGTCGTCGGGGCAGTTGTCACACGCGTCGCCGAGAGCGTCGCCGTCGCTGTTGGTCTGCGCGCCGTTCGACACCGCCGCGCAGTTGTCGCAGGCGTCGCCCACACCGTCGCTGTCTCCGTCGGCCTGCCCCGCGTTCGCGACGACCGGGCAGTTGTCCACGCTGTCGTCGATCCCGTCGCTGTCGGCGTCGGCCGAGCGGGTGTCGTCGAAGGGGTAGTCGTCGTCGAGGTCCGGAACACCGTCGTCGTCGTCGTCCGGGTCATCGACGTCCGGGATCCCGTCGCCGTCGAAGTCCGCCGCCGGCGGGTCGGCCTCGAGCGGGTTCTGGTCCTCGGCGTCGGGGATCCCGTCGCCGTCGTCGTCGGGGTCGGCGTTGTCCCCGATCCCGTCGCCGTCCGTGTCGACCGCGTCGCCAGGATCGTTGGGGAAGGCGTCCGACGAGTCGGGCACGCCGTCGCCGTCGGTGTCGACCTCGGCGAAGGGCGCCGCGCACGACGGCGCGTTGGTGATGTCGAGCTCGTAGACGAAGGCGCTCGGGTTGGCGGCGCCTCCGTGGAAGCTGTCGAGGGTCACGTGGAGCCGCCGCGCGGTGACCGGCGCCGACGGGATGTCCACGGTCGCGACGAGGTTCGGCGGGAAGGTCACCGACTCGGTCGCTATCGTCGCGCCGCCGGCGTCGCGGAAGTCGAGGGTCGCGCCCGCCACGAGCGCGTTGTACTTGGCCGGCGAGACCATGCTCGACACGCGCCCGCCCGGCGCGCGCTGGGTCAGGGTCACGAAGGCGACGTCGGTGTCGCTCCCGAAGTCGATCTCGAACCACTGGCCGACGTTCGCGACCCGATAGCTCGGCGCGTAGAAGCCGCGCGGGCTGACCCGCCCGACGCAGGCGTTGTAGGCGTTGCTGACCGACTCGTAGAGGCCGTCGACCATGTTCTGCGCGGTCCCGTCGCAGCCGTTGCCCCAGGGCTGGAGCCAGTAGCTCGACTCGCTCGAGGTCCAGGCCGACTTGTCGGTGATGGACGTACAGCCCGGGTCGCACGCGTCTCCGACGCCGTTTCCGTCACCGTCCTCCTGGCCCGGGTTCGCCACCCACGGGCAGTTGTCGGCGGCGTCGGCCACGCCGTCGTCGTCGTTGTCGCCGTCGCAGGCGTTGCCGACCCCGTCGCCGTCGTTGTCGGCCTGATCGGGGTTGGCGACCGCCGGGCAGTTGTCGGCGCCATCGGCGACGCCGTCACCGTCGAGGTCGTCCGCCTCGCTCGACTTCACGCCGCTATTGAAGATCCCGGCGAAAGGCGGGTCCCCGGCCGGCGCGTCGGGGTCAGCCTCACCGCCGCCGGTCCCGGTCGGCAGATCGCCGCCACCGGCGAGCGCGTCGCCGACGTAGCCGGTCGTGACGCCGCCACCGTCGGGCAGGCCGCCCGTCGTCCGCCCGTCGAGCGCGTGCTGGGTGCAGACGCGAGCGCCGCCGGCGACGATCGGGACGTCCCACAAGACGACGGGGTACGCGTCGCCCCCGACCGAGGTCGCCCCCGCGGCAGTCCCGGCCGCTGACAGCGTGCAGGTCCCCAGGCTCGGGAACGACAGCTCGTTCAGCCCGAGCGCGACGTTCCAGTAGGCCTTGGTGAAGCTCGTGCCGCCCACGAGCTCGACGCCGCGGAAGATCCCGACCTGAAAGAGCAGATCCTCGGTGTTCGGCGAGGCCTCCGAGCCTGGGAACGCCGGGTCCTGATTGCCCGGCGCGCCGGAGACGGACACGCTCAGGGCCTGCGCTGGCGGGCCGGTGCAGTCGATCTGCAGGTCGTTGAGGTAGAGGACCGTGTCCTCCCCCGGACCGGCGGTGCAGGCGAAGGCCAGGACCGCGGTCATGTCGCGACGACCGGTGTGGGGGTGGAAGAGCAGCTCGAGATCGCTCTCGTCCTCGTGCTGACAGTCGAGCTTGGCCGAGCAGAAGATGTCGTCGAACGTCACGGCGATGTCGAAGAACCCCTGGGTCGCGGCGCGGACGACGGTGATGTCGAAGGTGACCGCGGTGTCGCCGTCGGCCCGGCACGCCACGGCCTTCTCGACCGGCGAGCCCACCGGGGCGGGGTTTCGGTAGTCGACGCCTTCGGTCAGCGTCGCGCCGCCGGCTTCGAGGCTGACGAGCTCGACGCCGACCGTGTTCGTGGCCGCGCTCGCGTCACAGGTGCCGACGTAGCTCACCGAGCCCACGCCGTCGCCGCTCTGGGTGGCGGTCACGTCGCGCGTCCACACGACCTCGGCGCCGCTCTCGACCGTCAAGCGCCAGGTCGCGTCGGTCACGCCGGGCAGGTCGAGGGCGGCCACCTCGACCGTCAACGACGGCCCCGCGGGCGGACCGAGGTCGCCGGCGCACGCGGCGACGGCGAGGGTCGCCGACATCAGGAACGCTCTACGGGCGGGAAGACGGCTCATCGCATCCTTGGTGAGGAGAGGTACGAATCTACCACGCAATCACCGGCCGCTCGCGCTCCGGGTGCCGCAAATGCGTAACCGTCGCACGGAGATCCAGCCACGACCCCCGCAAATAGTGCGTCGCCGCGGCACGCCGCGATGCGGACTGGGCCGAGCGTTCGCTCCCGCCTGACGATCGGTTCGGCGCCTCCGCCGATCACGAACCCCACGGCCCCGGACTTCACCCGCCGCAGCCGGCGGCCTGTCGGATGCGCCCGATCTCGCCCAGGAGCTCCGGCTCGAGGACGAGCTGCTCGATGGCCCCGTCGTCGAGCCCGAGCGCGCCGTTGCCCTCGGTCGCGTCGAGGTATGTCCAGGCGCGGCCCCAGACGGTCAGGATGGCCTGCTGCCAGCACGCGTTCTGACTGAGGCGCTGGTAGACCTCCGGGTAGTCGGTCCTGGCCAGCTGGAGGTAGCGCTCGACGTACCAGAGGAAGGTCAGGATGCCGTCGCGCTCACTGACGCTGCCGCTGTAGTGGTCGGCGAAGGCGTAGCCGGTGGCCAGGGAGTTGACGTACTGCACGGTCTCCTCGAGCAGCGAGTCGAAGCCCTGGTCGCCGCCGTCGAAGGTCGCGTCGTCGGGGTCTCCGTCCAGATACGTGTTCGCGTAGAAGTCGCAGCCCGAGCCGCCGAAGCCGACGCAGGCCGGCCGCAGCGCCGCCCAGTCATCCCCGTTGATGCGGCTGCGGGCGAAGGTCTGCCCCTGACCGACCGCGCCGCCGTTCTGCGGGGCGCCGCCCCCCTGGCACTTCAGCGTCAGGTCCGGCGTGATCGCGTAGTTGGCGTCGAAGAAGCCCAGGTCGATGTCGTAGAAGTGGCCGCACTCGTGGACGAGGGTCGACAGCTGCCGGATGACCCCCGCGGCCGACGACTTGTCGCCGATGAACGTGTCCACGCAGTCCTGCCCGCCGAAGGCGTCGGACTGTAGCCCGTTGTCGACGATCCAGCGGCCCACCGGGTAGCGGACGCCGAGGACGTCGAGCACGAACTGCTTGTAGCCGGCCGCGCTGTAGGCGGACTTCAGCCCCGAGATGTCGGCGTCCGCCGGGGGGAGCGCCTCGACGTACTGCCCGTCGATGCAGCCCGGATCGACCACCGGCGCCGGACCGCCGCCGGTGGTGTCGACGAGCGCGTCGCCGCCGAGGCTGTCGCCGGTCAGGGCGTCGCCCGTCGCGTCGCTGACGCCGCCACCACCGGAGTCCCCGCACCCGGCGAGCGCGCCGATCGCGACCGCACAAACCATCGTCCACTTCATCCTGGCCTGCCTCCGTCGGCTGGATCGCCGCGCTGCGCCGCGACGCCGAGAGACCCTATAGATCTCGGCAGGTCTTGTCAGGCGCCGGCGAACACCTGGCCGTGGAAGAAGACGCTGTGGTTGGAGTCGAAGTGCGGCGGCGTGCGCAGGTAGGCCGGGCGGACGCGCGGGTCGGTCAGAAACCGCTTGTGCAGGTAGCGCCGCGCCCCCTGCCGCCCCCAGCCGGTCGCCTCGAAGTTCGAGTAGAGCGCGAGGTCGACGGTGTGCCCCGGGATCACGAAGGGCTCGACCCCTCGAATCCCGTGCCGCTCGGGCGCGACGCCCATCGGCGAGCCGTGGGCGAGGTTCATCAGCGAGCAGTTCATGAACTGCACGTGCTCGCCGTGCTCGGCGACGAAGCGGCGCGTCGACTCGGCGTCTTCCTCCTCCTCGAAGGGCGTGCCGAACATCAGGAAGGCGTGGACGAGGATCCCGGCTCCGTGGAGCGCGGTGAGGACGCGCCCCACGTCACCGACGTCCTGGTGCTTGTCCATGGCGTCGAGCAGGCGCTGGCTGGCCGTCTCGAGGCCGAGCTTCAGCATCCGACAGCCGCCCGCGTAGAGGGTCTCGGCGAAGCCGTCCGCGAAGAGATACGGCTCGAGGCGTGAGAACCCATACCATCGGTAGGGGCGATCCTCTTCGACGACGTGGGCGGCGATCGCCCGGAGCGCCTTGGCGGGCATGGCGGAGTCGATGAAGTGGAACATCGTCACGCCGTGGCGCGCGTGGACCTCGTCGAGCTGGCGCGTGAGGTCGTCGCCGCGGGCGATGCGGAGCTTGCTCTCGGGGTTGATGACCTCGGGGCAGAACGTACAGCGGTTCCAGTAGCAGCCGCGGGCCGACACCATGGGCGCCGTGCGCTCGGGGGCGAAGTAGAGGTCCCAGGGCGCGAAGCCGAAGTCCGGCGTCGGCACCTCGGCCAACGTGGCGACCTTCTCCGTCGGGTTCTTGTGGAGGACGCCGTCGTCGTCGCGCCAGCAGAGGTTCGGGACCTCGGCGAGCGGGCGCCCCTCGGCCAGGGCGAGGAGCGGGAGCTCGCCCTCGTAGGGGACGACCGAGTCGGCGAGATCCATGAGGTGGGTGGTCTCCAGCCGATCGACCCAGGCGCTGACCAGCTCGCCGCCGAGGGTCACGTGGACGCCGGGGAGCGCGCGCCGGAGCAGCGTCGCGAGCGCCGCCCCGCACAGCAGCTGGTTTCGGAAGATGAGCGAGAGCCCCACGACGCTCGGCTTCAGGGCGGCGATGCGCGGGATGAGCTCGTCGACGAAGTAGTCGTGGAAGAGGTTCGTCTCCGGCGCGCGGGCCGCGGCCAGCACGGACGCCGAGTCCATGTCGCAGTAGCGCGCGTCGAGGTAGTCGGTCAGGGTCGCCGTGACCGGCGAGCCGGCGTCGACCTGGTGGCCAGCGGATACGAGCCCGAGCACGCGGTTGAGGCTCGTGACGGCGGTCCGGTAGCGGTCGAGGTCGGCGTAGGCCTCGGGCGAGCGCAGGGCCGCCTTGTGCCGGTCGAGCTTCCTTCGCAGGCTCGGCCAGGCGCGCAGGAGCTTCGCGGCGCGCGCGGGCGGCTCGGACATCCCGGCGAGGCGCTCGGCGGCGGCCTCGGCGCGGCCCCGCTCGAGGAGCCACGCTTGCCCCTCGACGTTGGCGTCGAACACCTCGCAGGCGTGCCCACGCTCGGCGAGGTACGCCTTCAGCGTCGCCACCCCGAGCAGCGGCTCGCAGGCCTTGAAGATCGGCGGGGTGACGAGGACGACGGTCATGGCGCGCTGTTCTACACGAACGGGCGCGCCCGGGGTACCGTCGAGACGGTTGCCGCTACTGGGACGCGCGCCGACTCGTGCGACGTCCACCGAGTCCATCGGGAGCGACGCGGCGGGCATCGGCCCTTGCCTCCGCGCGGGCTTTTCTGTCAATTGGCTCAATCCACCCGTCACGCGAGGCCCTCGTTTGCGGAGCAACCTGTCCGGCGTCCCGATCCAGACCGACCTCCACGGCCGCGAGCCCGTGCTCGACGCGCTGGGCGACTGGCTCCGCTCCCCGCTGGCGTCGGCCGCGCTCGTCGGCGCCCCCGGGGTCGGCAAGACGGCGGTCCTGCGCCGCTTCGGCGCCACCTGCGAGGTCGCTCACGCCGACCGCGTCGACGAGATCTGGTGGTGCGACATGGGCGGCGTCACCAACGTCTCCGGGATCCTCGACCGGATCGCCGCGGTGACCGGCGTCGGCGGCGAGGACGTGGGGGACGTCCTGCGGGTCGCCCGGGGGATCATCACCGCGCTCACCCGCCGGGGCCGCGTGCTGCTGCTGCTCGACGGGGTCGACAACGTCATCCTCCACGACCGCGGGCGCCTGCCGGCCGAGGTCTTCGACGGCAGCCGCGTGCGCTGGGTCCTGTCGTCGCGGGTCACCACCGGCATCGCCGACCGCCGCATCTTCCTCGGCCCCCTCGCGCCGGACGCCGCGGTCGCGGTGCTCGAGGACAGCGCCAAGCGCGCCGGCGCCGTCCGGGTCGACGCCGCTCCCGGCGAGATGGTCGCCCTGGCGGAGCAGCTCGACCGCGTCCCGCTCGCGCTCGAGCTCGGCGGGCACTGGCTGAACACCCTGACGCCGCCACAGCTGAGCGCCGCCCTCGCCCGCCACTCGAGCTTCCTGTCCGAGGACGAGCACGCCGGCGGCCTCCAGTCCGCCCTCGCCGAGACCTGGGCGCGGGCCGGCGACGAAGACCGCGACGCCATCGTCCCCCTCTGCGCCCCCGGAACGGACTTCACCGTCGAGATGGCCGCCGCCCTCTGGGGGACGGACATCGCCCGAGCGGCCCGCCAGCTCCGGCGGCTCCAGTGGCTGTCGCTCGTCTGGCCGTCCTCGGAGGGCGGCCGCCGCCGCTTCAGCGTATACATGGCGGTCCGGGGCTTCGTGCTGCAGGTCGCGCCGGCGGGCGCGCTCGACGTCGCCCGGGAGCGCGCCGCCCGGTGGCTCGCCGACGGGTTCGAGCGCTGGGATCTGGGGCTCCGCCGCGCCGAGGCGGTCACCCTGGCCGCGGTCTTCGACTGGGCCATCGTCTCCCACGTGCCGCTGGCCGCGCGCCTGGCGCTCGCGAGCCTGTCGATGGCCGAGGACGGCGACGCCTTCGCCCAGCGCCTGCGGCAGCTGAGCCTCGCCCTCGAGCGGGTGATCGACGCCCCGGCCTGGGACAAGGACGTCGCCACCCGGCTCTATCTGGCCATCGGCCGCGGCCACCTCCTCGCGCGGGACGCGGCGGGCGCCCTCGAGGCCCTCGACCGCGCCTTCACCCTGGCCGGCGATCCCGACGTCGATCCGGCGCTCCGCGGGCGTGTGGCGTGCGCGCTCGCCCAGACGCATCTGTTGGCCGGCCACCTCGGCCCGTGCGAGGACGCCGCCCGGCGAGCCCTGGAGCTGGCCGACGACGACGACGTCCCGAGCCGGGTCGAGGCCTCCGGGGTCCTCGCGTTCCTGCGGGCCGAGCAGCTCGATCTCGCGGGCGCGAACGCGGCTTATGCCGACCTCCGCCGCGACGCCGAGTGGCGCGGCGGTGCGGCCGAGCTCTCCCTCGCCGACAGCGTCGCCTTCCGGCTCGTCGCGGACACGGGCGCGGTCGAGCAGCTCACTGACAACCCGCGCCCATCGGCGTCTCCACGCGCGGTCGCCGAGTTCTGGCACCGCCGGGGCGAGACGATGCTGGCCCTCGGGCTCCTCGACGAGGCCGAGCGCTCCTACCGCGCGGTGATGTCGGAGAGCGAGCTCCACCACGACGTCCGGCTCGCTCGCGTGACGGCAGGAGGGCTCGCCGCGGTCTCCGCCGTCCGCGGTCACGAGGCCTTCGACCCGACGCCGCTGGCGGACCTCACCCGCTATTACGAGACCGGAGACTGGCGTTACCTCGAGACCCGCGCGCGGCTCCACTGGGGAGTGGCGTTGGCGCTGGCCGGGCAGCCGCGGGCCGGGTGGCGACAGCTGTCGCGCGCGCTCGACGACGCGGGCGCCATGGGGATGCGCGCCCACGCCCTGGCGTTCCGGGCGGTCGGCTCGGTGGTGGCGCACCTCGCCGGCGCGGCCGGTCCCGAGGTGCCCGCCGGGGACGTCCCGGGGCCGGCGTGGCTGAACACGAGCTTCGCGATGGCCCGGGCGCTGAAGCGCGGCGACGCGTTGCCGCCCGAGGGGTCGGGCGAGCGGTGGAGCCAGCGGGCCATCCGCCTCCTCGCCGCGGGGGCCCACGGTGACGAGGCGGTGGAGCCGTCGGCGGACAGCGACGGCATGACCCTCGAGATCGGTCACGACTGGCGCTGGTTTCGGGTCGGGAGCGGCTCTCCCATCAGCCTCACCCGTAGGAACGCCGGTCGCCGCATCCTGCAGCACCTCATCAAGCTCGCCGAGGCGAGCCCCGACGCGACGGTCACCCGGAACGAGCTGGTCGCGATCGGCTGGCCTGGGGAGCGCATGCTCCCGGAGTCCGGTGTCGCCCGCGTGCACACGACCCTGTGGCGCCTCCGTCAGCTCGGCCTCGGCGAGGTGCTCGTGAGCCACGACGACGGGTATCGGTTGCGTGACCGGGTCCGGGTCGTCTTCAGCGAGGCCGCGCCCGGCTGAGCGGCCGCTCGACCGGTCGCGCACGTCGGCTCCGACCGGTCGGGACCGCAGGCCAAAGGGACCTCGACCGCCCCGCTGGCCCGCGATCGTCTCGACCGCCCCGGCGACCCGCGTTCGTGTCGACCGCCTTGGTGGTCCGCGGGCGGCTCTCACAGTTCCGCACGGCGCGCTCACAGATGGAGTGTGAGTGCCCGCCGGCGCCCGGTGTGTGTGTCCTACGTGGGCCGCTCGCCCCAGATGTCCACGAGCGGCCCGAACTTCAGCCAGGAGCAACGTGATGACACGTCTCGCGACGGTGTTCTCAGGGATGATCGGGGTCGGGCTCGCCCTGACCCTCTTCGCCGCCGGGTGCGGCGGCAGCGGCGGCGGTCGCTGTACGAACGGTGTGCTCGACCCGATCGAGACCGACCTCGACTGCGGCGGGTTCTGCGGGCCCTGCGCCGGCGGGCAGCGCTGCGTCGTCGCCACCGATTGCCTCAGCCTCGACTGCGCTGGCGGCGTCTGCGCGGCGAACGCGGCGAGCTGCACCGACGGGCGCCTGAACGGCCACGAGACCGACGTCGACTGCGGCGGCCCCGACTGCTCGCCCTGCCGCGCCCAGCAGGCCTGCACGGTGCCGACCGACTGCGCCTCCGAGGTCTGCGAGGGGGGCGCCTGCGCCCTGCCCCCGACCTGCGCCGACGCCCAGCTCACCGCCGGCGAGACCGACATCGACTGCGGCGGGCTGTGTCTCCCGTGCGCCAACGACAAGAACTGCCGCGAGCACGCCGACTGCCTGAGCCAGACCTGTACGTTTGGCGTGTGCGCCGCGCCGACCTGCGACGACGGCGTCCGAAACCAGGGCGAGCCCAGCGTCGACTGCGGCGGCCCTTGCGACCCGTGCGCCCTGGGCCAGACGTGCAACGCCCCGGCGGACTGTGAGAGCGGCGCCTGCGAGGGCGGCGCCTGCTGCGCGCCCAACGCCTGCGGCTTCTGCGGAGAGAGCCCCACGGACGTCTGCGACGGCGCCGACAACGACTGCGACGGGACGACCGACGACCCCGACGAGATCGGCGCGCCGCCCGAGTGCGAGCTCCAGGCCGGCGTGTGCGCGGGCGCCCTGACCCGCTGCGGCGGCGAGCCGGGCTGGATCTGCGAGGCGAGCGACTACGCCGCCCACGACGCGCGCTACGAGGTCAAAGAGCAGAGCTGCGACGGGATCGACAACGACTGCGACGGGCTGACCGACGAGGGCGAGGACATGCCCGACCAGCCGCTGTGCGCCGAGCAGCGCGGGGTCTGCGCCGGCGCCGTCGCCCCGTGCCACGGCGACCAGGGTAGCACCTGCCTCCCCGCCGACTACGCCGGCCACAGCGCCGACTACGAAGCGGGCGAAGAGACCCTCTGCGACCACCTCGACAACGACTGCGACGGCCAGACCGACGAGGGGCTCCGAAACCACTGCGGGGCCTGCGCGCCCGAGCCGCCGGAGCTCTGCAACGGCCTCGACGACGACTGCGACGGCCTGACCGACGAGACCCCCGAGTGCGCAGCCTGCACCGGCGACCCGACGGCCATCACCGACAGTGAGCTCCCGCGCCAGATCATCGGGATGGAGAACGGCGGCGGGGGTTTCCGCCTCGGCAGCGGCCGCATCTGTGGCTACTTCACCAGCTACGGCGCCGACGAGGACAACAACCGCGACACGCGGGCCCTCTTCTACTGCCTCGACGACGGCGTGCCGACTGTGGTCGGGCGGCGCCTCGAGCCCCAGGGGACCGACCAGCAGACGGCCCGCAAGCGCGTCGTCGTGGCGGCCGGCGGGAGCGGCGACGACATCGTCTACGCGGTGCGGGACGCCGGCGTGAGCATGGCGACCGCGAGCCACGAGATCTACCGCCTCAGCACCGACGGCAGCGGCACGGCGGTGGACATCAGCGCGTCCTTCCCGCGGCTCGAGGCCGGCGACGAGATCGCGATCGTCTCCTCGCCGTCCAAGCTCTACGTCCTCGCCTACCCGACCTTCGGCAGCTCCGACACCGGCCTCACCCTGACGACGCTGTCGGCCTCCGGCTCGGTCAGCTCTCAGACCATCTCCACCCCCGAGGCCTGGGAGGTCTCGCTCGCCATCGGCCCGGGCGCGTCCGCGACGCCGGTCGTCACCTATCTCGACGACGCCCCCTTCAACTCCTCCTCGGAGTGGCACGTCTGGCATGCCGGCGCCGACCTCGGCAGCGTGACGAACTCGGTCGACCTCAGCCACGCCGTCGGGGTCGACAGCCAGGGCGGCGTCCACTACGCCGAGCCTGGCGGCGGGGAGCTGGCGCACCACCTGATGACCTCCGAATCCTTCACCACCTGGGAGGCCAACGGCACCGACGACACGCTGACGAGGCCGCTCTTCGCGACGTCGCCGGGCGGCGAGGTGTGGCTGGTCGTCTACCCGTACTCCGGCGACGTCGTCGGCCTCCTGCCGGTCACCTACGGCCAGGCGACTGGCTACGCGTCTCGCCGGAGCCTCGGGTCGAGCCACTCCGACGCGCCGCGGGCGGCCCTCGCGGACGCCGGCCGGGTCCACGTGCTCTTCGGCGACGAGCGCTCCGAGTGGAACACCACGATGACGCCGGAGATCGCGGAGGTCTGGGGCTACCACATGGAGATGTGCGTCGGGATCAGCGACCCGCAGTGAACCGAACGGTCGGCGCGGCGGCGCCCCCTGCTGCCGCCGCGCCCCGTCCTGCAACGCATCAACGCGCGCACCGCCTTCAGCGAGGCACCACGGCGTGATGCGGTCGAGCTCGACACCCTCTTCTGCTCGGCCACGCTCGACTGCCTCGACGACGAGACCGGCGAGGACCTCGAGCTCCTCCATCACCCGGGTAGCGCGCGGTCCGAGCTACGCCCTCTGCGGCTGGTTCTACGAGCGCTCGAACGGCCAACGACCTCAACGCCTGGCGCTTCCACGCCGTCACCTGCCGGGACCAGGGGCGTTCCGGATCAGCGTCGACGGCAACCTCAACGCCGTGGTCTCCACGAGCTACTCGACGGCCAACCCGACCGTCGCCTTGTACCAATCGACCAAGGCCCGCTACGGCGTCGACCGGACGTACGACGCCGCGCCCTGACCCGTCACGCCCGACGTCAGGGCGCGTTGATTGCCCCTCGCGCGTCGCTACGTTCGACCCCATGCTGACGCGAAAAGACTACCTGATGCGGTACATCGAGCTCCTCGGGGACTACCTGCGCCGCCGGGCCTACGGCAAGCAGGACGACGAGCTCGACGAGGAGGTCGCCGCCGCGCTCCAGATGCGCCTCGAGGAGCTCGAGGACCTCTCGGAGGAGTGGCTCAAGAGCCGCCTGTCGACCGGTGACGAGGTCGATCCCTGGCGCGCGCTGATGGCGAGCGAGCTGGCGCTCTCCGTGGGCGAGCTCAGGATGTCCGAGGAGCGCCCGCTGGCGGCGGCGTTCCTGTTCGAGCGCGCAGCGACCTGCCTCGACTGGGCGATGGGCGGCGATCTCGGCCCGGCCGCGGCTCGCCTCGCGAAGCACCTCGGAGCGCTCTCGGCGGCCCTCCGCACCGCCGACGTCGACGCCGCCTCCCGCGCCAGTGTCATGCGGCGAGCCGAGGAGGCAGGCCGCTTCAGCGTCGTCGAGGATCTCCTCTTCGACCTCGCGAGCGACGGCTGGGAGGACACGCTGACCTGGGGCGAGCCCTACTACGAGCGCCTCGGCGCCCTCGAGCCGGACGCCCTCCACGACGGCGGCGTCGACCCCGCCGACCTCGCCGACGACCTGGCCGATCTCCGCGAGCAGCACGCCGCCGCCGGTCCCCCGCGCGGCCGCGGCCTCGCGCCCGAGGCCTGACGAGGGCTCCGCGGCGAGGGAGCGCCCCGCGCAGGCGGCGCCGGGCCTGTCGAGCTGCTTTACAGGTGTCGCGACGGTCCACACCCGGCGTCGCGGGCCAGGAGCGCGTCCACCAGGCCTGCGATCGTCTCGACCGCCCGGTCCGCTCACGGTCGCGCAACAGCCTCTGCCGTCCCGTCGGTCCTCACCGGGTTGGATCGAATGATGCTAGTCGGAGGTGTCCCCCCCTCACAACGCCTGGAGGACCGCCCCATGCGCCTGCTCCTGTTCGCCCTCGCCCTCCTGCCTCTGCTCACCGCCTGCGACGAGGGCGACTACTGCGCCGACGTCTCCCCGAACGCCTGGGTGAGCGACGTCCTCTACGACGACCACGACGCCAAGCTCTACGTCGCGCTGACCCATCACCTGAGCTACTGCACGGGCACCGACGAGAAGCGCTACAGCCACGAGCGCATCACCGTAGATCTGATGACCGGCGAGGCGAGCTTCGAGCAGAGGGCCAGCAACGACGCCGCCGGCTACACCCTCCCCGATCGCTGCTGCGCGCTCTACTACGACGGTCACTTCGGCAACGCCGACCTGTGCTCGGCCTGCGAGCTGGTCCTCAACAGCTCGGACGCCGCGGCCTACACGTTCCGGTTCACCACCCGGGACGACTACGAGGGGGCGATGATCCTCGACGTCTCTCGCGCGGGAGAGCCCGTGACGACCATCGACATCGGCGGCTACCGTTCCGAGGTCCACGCCCCGGAGCGATAGCCCGGCTCGACCCGAGCCGACTGCCCTGTCGGGCGACGCCCGCCGCGGATCAGGCCGCGGCGGTGACGCCCTCGAGGCCACGAACGACCTCGGCGAGCTTGTCCCAGGGGACCGCGACCACCGACTCGCTGCCGTCGCCCCGGCGGTTGATGAGGTTCAGGATCGGCGCCTGCTCGGGGCCGCCGATCCGGAAGGTCACGACGTCGTCGTTCGCCGCGACCTCGCTCCGCTGGGGGCCCTCGTCGGCGGCGACCTTCGTCAGGTGCGCCGCCACGTCCGCCGCGCTCCCGCGCTCGATGCGCAGGACGCTGCCCACGTCGACGCCGAACTGATGCTGCACGGCCTGCACCTCGATGAAGCCGTCGTCCGCCAACCGCACGTAGATCCCGTCGCTCAACGCCATCGCGCCCAACCTCGCTGTCCCGTCGTCGTCATCTTCACGCGTCCGCGGTCACGCCTCGCCCCGCTCACAACCCGAGCGCGCGCTTGAGGCCCTTGACCTCGAGCTCGCCGAGGGTGCCCAGGGAGACGACCCGGAAGTTCTCGGTGGTCAGCAGGAAGTTCGTCCCGCCGTTGGTCAGCATCACCTCGCGCGCGCCGAGCTGGCCGTCCTCCTGGATGGTCGCGCCCATGCCGCTGTACAGCTCGTTGGCGCCGTAGAGCTCGTTGAGCGCCGCGCGGGTCTTGACCGCCGCGACCTTCAGGTTCGGATCGCTCGTCCTCGGGGCGGCCTTGACCGGCGTCTTCTCGAGGATGTCGAAGACCTCGTCGAGCTTGCCGACGTCGACGCCCTTGCCGCGCACGTTGCTGATGAAGTCGCTGTCGCCCTTGGCCTTGGCGCGGATCTCGGTCCACCCCATCTCGCCCATGCCGACCTTCTTCTTCTGGCTCGAGTCGGTCTCGCTCGGGACGGCCTTCTGGGTGTCGAAGATGCAGATCCCGATGCTCTGGCCGACGGCCTTCTCGATCCACTCCATCGTCCAGCCGACCTTCAGCATCGCCGCCGCGGGCTTGAGCCCCATGAGGTCGCTGGGCTCGGTGGCGAAGATGAACGGGCGCTGGCCGTCGCGGCCGCCGCCGAAGCGCCCGCCCTCCGTGAAGTACGCCTCGTTGCCGACGCGCGCCACGTAGCGCGGCATCTGCTTCGACGCGATGGCCGCGAGCATCTCCGCCTCGCCGCGGCCGTTGAACGTCCCGGTCGGGTTGAGCTTGCCCCGCATCTCGCGGGCGATCTGGTCGATCGTCTTGGAGTCGGCGTCCTGGATGTTGGACTTCGCCTCCTCCTGGCGCTCGGAGCTGATGGCCCCGCCGGCGAAGTCCTCGATGCTCGCCTTGCCGCCGGTGATCCCGTTGGTCGCGTCCATCTGGACGGCCTTCTTCTGGACGCCGCCGCCACCCCCGCCGGTCATGGTGTCGAGGATGCCCTCGGCGTTCTTTCCGGCGACGACCGCATCGGCGACCTGATCGGCGTGCTTCTCGTAGCCGTCGCCGGACTTCCCGACCCCGCCCGACAGCGACACGCCGGCGCGCTGCTGGACCACGTGGGCGGCCTCGTGCGCCGCGGTGTGGAGGTCCGGGGCGCCCTTGAAGGCGACCCGATCGCCGGTGGCGTAGGCCTGCGCGCCCATCGCCTCGCTCGCCTCGCGCGCGGCGCCGCCGACGTGGGCCTTGACCCCGGAGACGTCGTGACGCCCGAAGGCCTGCTGAATGGCCGCGCCGTGGGGCATCGCCCCGCCGCCGCCGGAGACGCCGTGCGCCGCGGCCGCGTGGACGTCGGCTCCGCCGGCCTCGCCCTTCGCCTGGACGGCCCCGGCTTCGGGCGACAGCATCTGCTCCTGAGCGGCGAAGTCGTGACCGCGGAGCGACTGCTTCAGCTGGACGCTGGCCGTTCCGGCCTGCGGGCTCGCGTTGGAGGAGGTCGAGGTCTGCTGCTCGCTCTTGGGCTGCTGGCGGGTCTCCGCAGAAGGTCGCATCGGTCTCTCCCTGCGCGGTTGCGTGTGTGGTTCGAAGCCGGAGCAGCAAGATTCGCACCAGCGCCCTTCCGGTGCAACCCACCAGCGCCCAACGGGGCGCTGCGCGGCCTCGTGACGACCTCGACCGGGATGCGCGCCGGCGCTCTGTCGCAGATCGATCCATGTCAAGACACCCCACTGCGGTCCACAGACCCCAAAAAGGCCCTCGGCTGGCCGACCGGCCGCCTCTGCTGCACCGCGAGAGGCGACGGCCACCGCCGGTTACGCCGGGACGACGAATCCCAAGAACCTGATTCACGCACCGCATCACCTTTTGGTATCACTACGATAACGTCGCAACGCTGGGCGTTCACCGGTGCGGGTGACGGAGAGGTGGGCCATGGGCATGAGATCGTTGGCTTTCGTCGCTCTCATGGGCGCGATCGGGGCGTCGGGCTGCGGCGCCGACCAGGAGGCCGGGAGCCGCGGGCGGATCGCCATCGACGTCGCGCCCCTCGAGCTGGCGGGCATCACGGACGCGGACTACGTGCTCACCCTCGTCAACGGCGACGGGGACGTCGTCTGGACCCGCGCCCTGAGCTCGACCAGCTACGGCGACGGCGCCGGCTCGCTCAGCTACGTCGGCCCCTGCGACGCCGACGCCCCGGCGAGCACCGTGCGCCTCGAGCTGATCACGCTGTACGACGCCGACGGGGCCGTCGCCGCCGAGACCTACATGAACCCGACCCCGATCGAGCGGGAGGCGACCTGCGTCGCCGACGGCGACACGGCGGTGACCTTCGACCTCACCATCGCCCGTCGCGCCGAGCAGGGCTTCTTCGACGTCGCCGTCGAGTTCGAGGACCTCTTCTGCTCGGGGAAGCTCGACTGCGAGCAGGCCGACGGCTCGGATCTCGAGCTCCTCCACGACGCCTCGGGCGCGCGCGCCATGACCGTGGTCCTCGGCTTCGCTTGCACCGGGCGGCTCACCGGCTCGACCCCGGCCTGGCTCTACATGGACGATCCGGTCATCCGCTGCGACGGGCTCGCCGAGGACGTCCGCGTCTCGCCGACCGGCCTCGGCAACGTCGACCTCGGCGCCGCGGGCAACGCCAACCCCGGGGGCTACCTCTTCGGGGCCGCCGTCTACCGGGGGCTCGAGGGCCTCGCCAACAAGGCCTACTGGAACGTGTCCTTCGGCCTCGACGCCGACCACATCGACGACTTCGGCGCCTGTCGCCTGAGCGTCCGCGCGACCGCCTCCGCCGACCCGTTCCCCCAGGAGGCGCTGGGCTTCCCGCTGCCGGCCGGGAGCGTCTACCCGGTCATCGCGTGGGACGTGCTGCTCTCGGACGGCGGGGGGCGCCAGTGCCACCGCCACGAGGTGAACGCCACGGACAGCGGCGTCGCCACCGAGTACCTCGGGTACCTGCCGATCCTGAACGGCTTCACCTGGGCCGCCTCGCCCGTCTACATGCAGCACCGCTTCGAGCCGGGCGCCGGCGTCGTCCTGACCGCCGGCGGCCCCATCTGCAACCCCAGCTGCGCTCACGGTGTGTGCTCGGACACCGACACCTGCGACTGCACGGGCAGCGGCTACTCCGGAGCGCTCTGTGAGACCCCGGTCTGCAGCCTCGGGTGCGACAACGGCGGCGTCTGCACCGCGCCCGACACCTGCATGTGCCTCGGCGGCTTCTGGGGCGACCGCTGCGAGAACGCCTGCACCGCCATCGAGCGCTGCGCCGTCCCGCCGACCTGCACCGACGCCAGCGACTCCGTGTGCGGCGCCTGCGACGAAGGCTACTCCGGGGCCCTCTGTGACACCCCGGTCTGCAGCCTCGGCTGCGACAACGCCGGGGTCTGCGTCGCGCCCGACACGTGCATGTGCCTCGGCGGCTTCTGGGGCGACCGCTGCGAGAACGTCTGCACCGCGGTCGACCACTGCGCCGTCCCGCCGACCTGCACCGACGCCACGGACTCCGAGTGCGGCGCGTGCGACGGCGGCTACCTCGAGGACGGGGCCGGCGGCTGCGTCGAGTGCCTGAGCGAGGCCGACTGCCCCGACGACGCCGAGACCTGCACGATCAAGACCTGCACGGACGGCGCCTGCGGGCAGGCCCCCGGCAACGCTGGCAGCGAGTGCCGCGCCGCGGTCGACGCCTGCGACGTCGCGGAGAGCTGCGACGGCGTCGCGCCGATCTGCCCCGCCGATCAGCTCGCGGCCGACGGCGCCCCGTGCGGCGACCCGACCGAGACGATCTGCGACCACGCCGACTCCTGCGACGGCGGCGTCTGCCTCGACAACCTCGAGCCCGCGACCACGGTCTGCCGCGCCGACGCGGGCGACTGCGACGTCCCCGAGCTCTGCGACGGCGCCGGCGCCTGCCCCGCCGACACCCTCGAGCCCGACGGCACCGCGTGCGGCGACGCGACCGAGACGACCTGCGACCACGCCGACACCTGCGACGACGGCGTCTGCATCGACAACCTCGAGCCCGCGACGACGGTCTGCCGCGCCGACGCCGGCGACTGCGACGTCCCCGAGCTCTGCGACGGCGCCGGCGCCTGCCCCGTCGACGCCTTCGAGCCCGACGGGACCGCCTGCCCCAACGGCCTCTTCTGCGACGGGGCCGAGACCTGCTCGGCCGGGGTCTGCGTCGACCAGGCCGACCCGTGCACCGCCGGGACCTCGGTGTGCGACGAGGACGGCGACCTCTGTGACGCCATCTACACGAGCTGCCTCGAGGCCCTCGAGAGCGGCGAGACGACCAGCGGCCTCTACTACATCGACCCGGACGGCGCAGGCCCGGACTCGATGTTCACCGCCTACTGCGATCTGACGACGGCGGGCGGCGGCTGGATGCTGATGGCGAAGTTCACCCAGCACGTCCCGGTCGACCAGGTGCCGCTCGCGACCTACCAGGCCTACTTCGGGGCGACCGGCGGCGACCTGTGGATCGAGGGCGAGGCGATGGCGGTCCCGACCTCGCCCGCCTACGTCGACGACGCCGCCTTCCACTTCGAGAGCGTCGACTGGCGGCAGCACCTCGTCACTGGCGGCCGCTACGAGCTGCGCCAGGAGTTCTTCAAGGCGACGGGCGCCGACCACTTCGACGTGCGCTTCCGCTTCACCTACAACGGTCACGTCACCCAGGGCAGCGCCGCGAACGAGTGGCAGCGCGCCTGGCAGCTCCTCGACCGGCAGGTCGTCACCGACACGACGGGCATCGACTGGGACGTCGACCCGAGCCACGCGCTGTTCTGGCTCCCCTTCAAGTCCACGGCGACGGGCACGCTCTACACGGCCTGCGGCGGCTACACGTTCGCCGCCGGGGGCTGCTACAGCTCCGACCCCGCCCAGCGCCGCTTCGGCAACGCCGGCGTCATGGGCCTCGGGTTCGACAGCGACGACCCCGCGGGCTCGTGGGGGCCGCACATGAACACGACGTCGCCCCACGACATCGTCTACGTCCACCAGGCCTCCAACACCGTCTACGGCAAGACCGGCGCGAAGATGGCGCTCTTGTTCTGGGTCCGCGAGGAGCGCTGCGACGCCCACGCCGACTGCGACAGCGGCTGGTGCGACCCCGCGAGCGACCGCTGCGCCCCCTACCAGGCGAGCTGCCTCGACCTGTACGGCCTCGGCCAGACGGCCGACGGCACCTACGTCATCGACCCCGACGGCCCAGGCGGCAGCGGCGTGCCCTACGCGACCGCGTGCGACATGCAGAACGGCGGCTGGACCCGCGTGGCCCACGAGGACTTCGACAGCGGCGCGACCTCGGGCTGGAGCTACAACGGGAGCGCGCTGTCGACCATCACGACCTGCGGCGGGTTCGGACACATCCTCGGCGGCTACAACGTCCTCGCCGCTGGCGCCGCCCTCAAGAGCTACACCTGGGCCCCGGTCATCGCCCACACCCAGGCGCGGTTGGACCTCGAGTTCGTGCAGATCGACTCGTGGGACTCGGAGAACGCCTACATCAACTTCACCGAGCCGTCGGTGAACCCGGATCCGTCGACGGGCGCGTACTGGCACGGGAAGAACCTCAGCCCGTCGGGCGGCACCGAGACCTGCGGCGCGACGAACCCCGGCTGGGTCGAGAACCTCATCCCGGTGACGATCACGATCGGCCACACCACGCAGGAGGCGGTCGTGCGTGGATACACCGACCTCAGCTCGGCTCCGAACGACGAGTCCTGGGGGCTCGACGACGTCGAGGTCTGGATCCGCTGACCGCGCCGCGCCGCGCTCGGCGACATGGTTGAACCTGCCCGGGGGATGGCGTAAGGCTTTGCGCTCCCGCCAGCGGCCGTCGTTTGGTCGGTGGCATCGACCCCGAGGGACCCATGAACGACATGAACGAAGCCGACGAGCAGCTCTACCGGATCCGCCACAGCCTGTCGCACGTGATGGCGCAGGCCGTCCTGGAGCTGCGACCCGGCTCGACGCTGGGCTTCGGCCCGCCGATCGCCGACGGCTTCTACTACGACTTCGTCTTGAGCGAGCCGATCACCGAGGAGGACTTCCCGGAGATCGAGAAGAAGATGAAGGACATCATCAAGCAGCGTCAGGAGTTCGCCCGCGAGGAGCTCGACCGCGACGCCGCCTTCGCGCGCCTCGACGAGATGGGCGAGCCCTACAAGCGCGAGTACGCCGAGGAGCTCTTCGAGAAGAAGAGCCTCGACAACCTCACGTTCTACACGAACGGCCCCTTCCTCGACATGTGCGACGGGCCGCACGTCGAGAACACCCGCGAGCTGGCGAAGACCGGCTACAAGCTCCGCAGCGTCGCCGGCGCATACTGGCGCGGCGACTCCGACAACCAGATGATGACGCGCATCTACGCCTGGGCCTTCGCGACCCGCGAGGAGCTCAACGCCCACGTCAAGGCGTGGAAAGACGCGCAGGCGCGCGACCACAAGAAGCTCGGCCGTGAGCTCGACCTCTTCGTCATCGACGACGAGATCGGCAAGGGCCTGCCGCTGTGGCTGCCCAACGGCACCGTCATCCGCGACGAGCTCGAGAAGCTCGCCCGGGAGCTCGAGTTCAAGGCCGGCTACGTCCGCGTCGCGACGCCGCACCTCGCCAAGACCTCGCTCTACTACAAGACGGGGCACCTGCCGTACTACGCCTCCCACATGTTCCCGTTCATGGAGCTGAAGGAGACGCGGGAGGTCGACGGCGGGACGGTCGAGGAGGTCCGCGAGACCTACTGCCTCAAGCCGATGAACTGCCCGCATCACCACAAGATCTTCGCCTCGCGCCCGCGCAGCTACCGGGACCTCCCGCTGCGCCTGGCCGAGTACGGCGACGTCTACCGCTTCGAGGACTCGGGCGCGCTGTCGGGGCTCCTCCGGGTGCGCGGGATGTCGATGAACGACGCCCACATCTACTGCACCGAGGAGCAGGCCAAGGACGAGTTCCTCGCGGTCATGAAGATGCACCAGGAGGTCTACGAGATCCTCGGGCTCCACGATTATTACTTCCGCTTCTCGACCTGGGACCCCGAGGACCCCAAGGGCAAAGAGAAGTACATCAACGACCCCGAGGGCTGGGAGACGGCGCAGCGCCTCGTCCACGACGCGATGGTCGAGAGCGGCGCGCGCTTCACGGTCGGCAAGGGCGAGGCGGCCTTCTACGGGCCCAAGATCGACGTCCAGTTCCGGACCGTCACCGGGCGCGAGGAGACCGCGAGCACCAACCAGCTCGACTTCGGCATCGCCGAGCGCCTCGACCTCGAGTACGTCGGGCCGGACAACAAGATGCACCGGCCCTACATCATCCACCGGGCGCCGCTCGGGACCCACGAGCGCTTCGTGGCGTTCCTCATCGAGCACTACGGCGGCGCCTTCCCGACGTGGCTCGCGCCGGTGCAGGTGCGGGTGGTGACGGTCGGCGAGCGCTTCGACGAGTACGCCGAGCAGATCGTGACCCGGCTCCGCGGGTCCTTCGTGCGGGCCGAGCGCGACAAGTCCTCGGACACGATGGGCAAGAAGATCCGCAACGCCGTGACCGCCAAGATCCCGAACATCCTCATCGTCGGCGAGCGCGAGCTCGAGGACGGCACGGTCACGCTCCGCCGCTACGGGCAGCAGGAGCAGCGCACGATGCCGATCGCGGAATTCGAGGCCGACGTCCTGCGCCGCATCGGCGCCCGTAAGGACGACTGACGCGCCGACGAGCCGTTGACGTAGTGACATGACGAAGACCCAGGTTCTGCCTGGGTCTTCGCGTATCAGCGGTCACCAAGCGGCCGCCGAGAGGCGGACCACCCCGCGCGAGAAAAATGTTAGACAACGGGGTCCGACCCCACGATCTCGCATTTCCTCCCGACTGCGAAGAGCCGCTCCGCACCCGCCCCGCTCCGCACGCGCATCCCGCTCCGCCCGCACAGGCGCCCCGCTCGGCTCCAACGCACGCGCTTCCGCCCCGCTCCGCGCTCGCCCCGCACGCAGACCGCCGCGAGGAAAGTGTTAGAAGAAGGGGTCTGACCCCGCGATCTCGCACTTTCCTCGCGGGTCGGTCAGCTCAGGGGCAGCTGATGGCGCCGAGGCCGTCGAAGGTGTCGACGGCCTCGGCGTCCCACTCCGCGGTCAGGTCGGCGGCGAAGTCGTTGGTACCGTCGGGGTCTCCGCTCGTGACCGCGCACTTGCGCCGCAGCGTCGCGTCCTGGGTCGACAGGCCGCCCGAGCCCCACTGGCTGCCCGGGTCTTCGCCGACGCGGCCGATGACGTCGACGGTCTCGCCGCCGCAGACGAGCTCGAGGGCGTCGTCGCCGTTGTGGTTGAGGTTACCGTTCTCGATGTCGCAGACGTCGATCAGCGCCTGGTCCGCGCTGGTGTGGCAGACGACGAGGGTGCCTCCGACGGACACGCTGCCGCTGAGCGCGATGGTCGACGACGGCGTCGCGCCGCCGTTGTTGTAGACGTTGATCTCGCAATCGCTGGCGTCGAGCGGACCCGTCCCGAGGTTGCCGACCTCGACCGCCTTGTTGTAGCTGCTGCCCTCGACGTACTCGGTGAAGAGCGGCTCGGGCAGGTCGTTGTACTGATGGTCAAACGTGACCGGCGCGCTGAGTGGGCTGTAGGTCGTCGCCACGCCGGCCGGGTCGCCGTTGACCTCGTGCTGGGTGCAGATGATCGTCCCGCTGCTGTTCGTGAGCGGGACGACCCAGTCGATGACCGGGTACGTCGTGCCCGACGGCGTCGTGTAGCCGGCCAGCGGGCCGCGCGCCGCCGTCCCGTGGGCCTCGAGGTCGCACGAGACGCCGCTCGCGTGCCCCGCCCAACCCATCGCGACGTTCCAGTAGAGCTTGCCCGCGATCTGCTCGGCGCCCCGGTACACCGCCGCCCCGAACAGCAGCGGCGACGTCTGCGTGTAGCCCTGCCCCTCCGACAGGTTCCCGGGCCCGTAGGACGGGTCGACCGTCGCGCTCTCGACGGCGCAGTCGATGTCGATGTCGTCGAGGTAGAGGTGGGTCTGGGTCGCGCCGCTCGGGTCGCCCGTACACGCCAGCGCCAAAATGAAGGTCGTGTCCCGCGCCCCGCCGCTGTTGTGGAGCAGCGCTGAAGTGCAGTCGAGCTTCGCCGAGCAGAAGATGTTGTCGAAGCTCACCGCGATGTCGAAGAAGCCCTGGTTGGCCGCCCGCAGGACGACCACGTCGAAGTCCACCGCGACGTCGGCGTTCGGCACGCAGGTGAAGTCCCGGCTCAGCGGGCCGGGGTTGTCGTAGCTCCCGGGGTCGACCACGGCCGTCCCCGCGGCCCCGCCGTACAGCTCGAGGAGCTCGACCGTCACCGTGTTGTCGTTGGCGTCCGCGTCGCACGGGCCGACGTAGGCGACCGACCCCGCGCCGTCGCCGTAGCCGTCGGCGTCGATGGTCCGGGTCCAGACGGTCTCCGGCGTCGCGGCGCCGTTCGTCACGGTCAGACGCCAGCTGGCGTTCGTCACCCCCGGCAGGTCGAGCGGTGCGACCGTGATGGCGACGTTTTCAGCGGAGCGAGGGGTTTCCGGTGCGCCCCCCGCACAGCCCGAGATGAGGACGATCCCCGCGAGCGCGGTCGTCGTTCGGAGCATGGGGCATCTCCAGGATCACTCTTTTTCAAGGAGTGTCAGCAGAGTAGCACCCCGAGCCCCCCGGCAACAGCGACGATCTCGCCACGGCGAGATGACGCTGCCGTGGCCTATGTCGGGCCCCTCACCCCGCGTCCGCGACGTCACGCGCCGTCCCCGCCACGCTCGTCACAGCGATCCCGGCGCCGAGCCGCCGTAGGCCCGCGGCCGCTGGCGGACGGCGGCGCTACTTCTCCCGCGGCACCTGCTTCAGGGCCGCCGCGCCCCACGCGACGACGGCGTCGGTGATCGTCCGGTCGCTGTCGATCGCGGTCGTCTGGACGTAGCTGCCGCCGGTCCGCTTGGCCAGCTCGGCCAGCGGGCCGAGGGGCTCCTCGATGTCGAGGGTGAGCCCGAGGACGACCAGGCGGACGCCGAGGGCCTTCGCCCTGGCGGCCAGCGCGTCGAGGGTCTTGGTCAGGGCGGCGCGGTCGCCGAGCCCGACGTCCTTGCCGTCGCTGACGAGCAGGATCATCCGGTCCGCCGGGAGCGCGTCACCCCGGTCCGCGATATTCGCGAGGACCTTGTCGATCGCGGCGTAGAGACGCGGCGCCGTGGGAAAGCCCTCCCGCTCGCGCGGCGCGAGCTTCGCGAGCTTCGAGACGACCTCCCCGGCCGCCGGCCACTCCGTCACGCGCCACGCCCCGACCTCGTCGTAGTGCCACACGGTCGCGACGTCCTTCGGCCCGAGCCCGGCGACGAGCTGCGCCTCGCCCTTGGTCACCGCCCGGTAGACGGTCGGGGCGCCCTCCATCTCGAAGGTGTAGTCGGCGTGCGTCGCCACCAGGACCGCGACCGCCCTCCCCTCGACGCCCGTGGGGGCGGCGAGCGTGGCCGGCGCGAGGGCCAGGCCCAGGGCGAGGACAGTGGCGAGGGCGCTGCGAGCTCCAATCCGTCGACGTGCCATGGCGTGTTCTCCTGCGAGGTAGGCTCTCATGAGAGGCACGTCAGAGGGCCACGTCCAACCTCGGTCGCCGGACGTAGGATCGATGTGGGACGCCCGCTACCGCTCCAGGGTCCCGACGAAGACCTGATCGCCGCGGCTCCCGCCGACCGCGCGCGGCGGCCCACCGTCAGGCCGTAGCCTCCGGGCTGAGCGGTGGCTCGACGCCCCCGAGCCCGGAGCGGTGACCGACGGTCAGTCGCCGACCGCGGCGCGGATTCGATCGACCTCGGCGCGGCGAGCGCCGTCCGGGAATCCCTGGTCGTAGCGGTCGATGAGCGCGCGGACCGCGTCGCGTCGGCCCTCGCCGAGGCGCGCCCGCATGAGCCCCACGAGGGCCGCCTCGCGCCGAGCGGGTCGACGGGAGTCGAGGTGCGCGGAGAAGAGCGCCGCCGCCTCGCTCCAGCGCCCGGCGTCCAGATGACCACCGCCGATCCGCAGCAGCGCGGCGGTCGCCTCCCGGCTCTCCGGGTAGCGCTCGAGCAGCGCCTCGTCGTCGTTCAGCCCCGCCAGCGCCCGCGGCGCCAGCGGGCCGTCGGGCGCGACCGCCAGGAGCCTCCGCCAGGCTTCCCGGGCCGCCGCGTCATCGCCGAGCGCCAGCTCGACCCGCGCCAGGTCCGCCAGCGCCCCCGCCGCGATCGCCCCCTCGCCGAGCCGGGCCGCGTCGGCGTACGCGTCGCGCGCCGCAGCCATGCGCCCGGCGACGGCGTAGGCGTCTCCCAGCAGCGCCGCGACCGAGGCGCGGTCCGCCGTGGCGACCGGCGACAGCGCGCGCAGCGCCGCGATGGCCTCCTCCGCCCTGCCCTGCGCCAGGAGCCGCCGCGCCGCTTGAACCCGCGGCGCGATGGGACCGGCCTCGATCCGCGGACGCGTCGCCTCGTCCGATGCGGAGGCCACCTGCTCCTCCGGCTCCGCGGCGCGCTCCGGCGCGACCGGCGCCCGACCGGCCGGCGCGACTACGATGACGTCACCCGCGACCAGGGTCACCGCGCCGCCGCCGCGCACCTCGACGTAGACCACGCCCTCGCGGACCGCCACGCGGGTCCCGTCGAGCGGCGAGCGGGTCACGCTGAACGCCGTCCCGACCACGGTCGCGACGAGCTCGCTCGTCGCGACCGTGAAGCGCTGCTCGCCGACCCGCGGTCGGACGCTGACGCTCACGCCCCCCGAGCGCAGCGCGACCTCGGCTGCCTCGCCGCTCCACGTCGGGACGGCGACGTCGCTCCCCCGCTCGACGGTCACGGTCGCGACGGCGGGATCGACCAGCTCGACCGGCGCGTCCGTCGTCCGCAGCGCGATCCCCTCGAGCTCCGGCCTGGCGACCTCGGGCGCCTCAGGGGCCTCGGCCAGCGACGGCGAAGGCGCGCTCGTCTCCGGTCGCGTCGGCGTCTCCGCCACCGGGGGCGACGGCGCGTCCAGCTCGGGTTCTCCGCCCGCCACGGACAGCGCGACGACGGTGGCCAGAGCGGCGACCGCGGCCGCCACGGCCGTGAAGACCCACGGTCGCCGTAGCCCACGCTCCCCCTGCGCCGCGGCGATGACCGCGGCCGCCGCCGGGAGGCGTGGGCTCGGGCTCGCCGTGTCCCGGGCCAGCGCGCTCACCCCTTCTCGGTACCGCTCGGCGAGGGTCGCGCAGCGCTCGCAGCGCTCGAGGTGAAAGCGCACGCCGACCGGCGCGTCGTCGCCGACCTCGCGGGCCATCGCCAGCCAACGCCGGGCGTCCTGACAGCTGGGCTCGTTCATGACACGTCCTGCTCGGGAGCCAGGGCTCGGCGCGGCCCTTTGCCTTCGGCGCCGCCGCCGCTCCCGTCGGGTTGGGGTTGTCTCGCGGGGCGCGCGCTGCCGCCCACCTCGGTGGGCATGTCGCCCGCGCCCGCCGCGTCGAGGGCCTCGAGGACCGCCCGGCGGGCGGCGAAGAGCCGAGAGCGCACGGTGCCCAGGCGAACGCGCAGCGCCTCGGCGACCTCGGCGGTGGAGAGCCCCTCGAGCTCCCGCATCACCCAGACCGCCCGCTGCGGCTCCGGCAGCGCCAGGACCGCCCGGCGCACGACCGTCAGCGCCTCTCGCGCCAGCACCGCCGGCTCGGCCGATCCCGCCGAGGTCGGGCGCTCCTCGCTCCAGCGCCCGTCGCGCTTGCGCCGACGGCTCTCGGAGCGGATGTGCTTGGCCGTCACCCGGTGGGCGACGCCGTAGAGCCACGTCGTCAGCCGGGCGTCGCCGCGGAACCGGTGGAGCCCGCGGAACACCTCGACGAAGACCGCCTGGACGAGGTCGTCGACCGGGCCGGAGGGCCCGACCATCCGCCCCACGAAGCGGGCGACCAGCGGCGCGTGAGCGCGGTAGAGCTCGGCCCAGGCGCGCTCGTCGCCCTCGCGGCAGCGCCGGACGAGCTCGCTCTGGCCGCGCCCGCTCATAGCCGCGCCCCGACCCGGAGCCCGCCGTCGAGGGCCCAGCGCGGCGCGTCGACGCCCCCGGCCGGCGCGACCAGGTCGGTCCCGCCCAGGTAGCGCCGACCGGCGACGCCCAGCGCGAGGATCAGCGCGCTCTCGCTCGGCTCCCAGGTCAGCCAGACGCCGCCTCCGAGGCTGGCGACGGCCTCGCCGCGCTCGACGCTCGCCGCGGGGATGAGATCCAGCTCGTCCGCGCGGCCGCTCGTCCAGCGGTAGGCCGCGCCGACGTCGAGCTCGGCGACGAGCGCCAGCCCGGCGCCGAGCGTCCCGCGCGTGACGATGACCCCGTGGCCCCCGAGCTCGACCCTCCGCGCCTCGACCACGCCCCGCGACGCGACCGCCGGCGTCCCGACGCCGATCCGCGCGGCGAGCGCCAGCCAGTCCCCGGCCAGCGGGACGCCGATCTGAACCTCCAGACGCCCGAAGACCGAGCTCTCACCTGGGTCCGTGGCCAGGGCGAGCCCCAGCGACAGGCGCGCGTCCGGCGCCTCGTCACCGCTCGCCGGCTCTACCGCCGGCGTCGTCGCCACACGCACCGGCGGCGCTATCACCACGGGCGCCGGGGGGAGCGCTCCGACGAGGGCGCGGTCGCCGACCTCCTCCTCCGCCTCGAGCAGCGCCGCGACCCGGCGCGCGACCTCGGCCGCGCGATCCACCGGGCGCAGGGTCGCGACCGCCACCGCCAGGGTTCGCCCGGCGACGACGATCACCACCGGCTCGGCCGTCTCGACCACCGCCCCCGGGCCACAGCCCGCGACGTCGGGCGCGAGCCGCACGTGGACGCCGCGCCCGCGCTTGCGCGCCTCGATCGACAGCGCGTCCCCGAGCTCGGCGGCGCTCGCTCCGGCGACCGGCGCCTCCTCCACCAGGCAGACCTCCCACGCGGGCGGCGCCTCGGCCCCGACCCCGCACGCGGCGACCCACGCGAGGAGCGCCGGGCTCATCGGCTCGTCTCCGCGAGGGTGTCCATGAGCCCGCTCACCGTGTCCGGCCCGGGCGCCCCCTCCTCCGAGAGCGCCGTGTCCGCGTCGGAGGGCTCGCCGGAGTCCTCCATCAGCGCGACGTCCTCGGCCCGCGTCGCCGCGTCCGCGCCGAAGCGCAGGGTGTCGTAGCCGCAGCCGACCAGCAGCAGCGCAGCGAGCCCGAGCGCGAGGAGCGTCCGCCTCAGCGGGCTCACGTCGGGGGTCGGGGGCGGTGGAGGTGCGCTCATCCTCGCCTGGGTGGATCACGGAGGGCCGGGTGATCGGCGGGAGCCCCTGGCCGGTGACCAGGGGCTCCCGGGTGGAGCCGGGGCTCGTCATGAGCTACCAGGCGCAGTCGCCCGGGGTCGTGCCGTCTCCCATCATCCACCCCGAGGTGCAGTAGGAGCAATCCGGGGCCTCGCTGGGGCTGTAGTAGTGGACCGGGATGAGGGTCAGCGTCCGGATCGTGGGCTCGAGCCCCTGGCAGAGCGAGTGACCGATCGGCTCTCCGCCGCCGCCGACGAAGCGCCCCCACGGGTAGTCCGCCGGCGCGGTCCGCTCCCACCGGAGGACGCGCTCGTCCGCCAGCGCCACGACGCCCGTCCAGGCCGAGCCATAGGGGATGTCGTCACCGACGACCTCGCAGTCGTCGAAGTCCTCGACGTTCCGCGGGCACAGCAGGGCGTCGACCGGCTCGTGGCGGTCGTCGAGGTTGAGCATCCGCGCGGCCGCCTGCCCCTCGGGCAGCGTGGCGCCGAGGTCGTCGAGGGCGAGCACATGCGGGTCATCGGGGCTCCCGTAGTACACCAGGTCCGTCGGCACGCCGGCCGCCAGCGCCGCCTCCCCGAAGTCCCAGATCACCTCGCCGTCGTGGGCGAGGGCGAGGGTCCGGCTTCCCTCGGGGACGCCGAAGCTCATCCCGCTGCCCTCGAAGGCGACGAGCGGGTCGCCGCCCAGCTCGAAGCCAGCCGCCTCGCCGTCGACGAGCACGTTCAGCTGGAGCTGCTCGCGCCCGGCGGCCTCCCAGTCCGTCGCGCCGATGAGCCTCACCGTCGCCATGTTCGCCGTCGCCGGCGCGGTCACGAGCGCCGTCGCGGTCAGCGCCGCGCCGTCGTCCGCGCACCCCGGCGCGCCGAAGATCCCCGCCGCCGTCAGCGCCGCCGCAGTCATCATCCTGGTCCAGCTCACGTCTCACCTCCTCGTCGGTGTGGGTTGGTGCTCGTGAGTACCCACCGCCCCCGCGGGCGTTCGACGCGTCGTCGCCTTTTTCGCTCCGAGCGCACGTCGAGACCAGCTCGCGACACCGTCGACAGGGGCCGACGTCCGCGCTAGAGCTGAAGGATGAAGGCTCCGGGACTCCCCTCGCTCGTCGGCCTCGCGCTCCTCCCCCTGGCGGCCTGCGCGTCGGCGCCACCGACCCCGCCCGCAGCGTCGACCCGCGCGGCCGTCACGATCACCGTCGACCCCGGGATGGAGGCGCAGCGGGCCCACCTGAGCGCGCTGGTGGACCGGGCCGTCGTCGACGCCGCCGCCTGCCTCGCCGACCTCGGGTTCGAGGTCGACCGCGACGCCATCCTGACCGAGGCGACCTTCTTCGCCGACGCGGAGTCCACCCGGCGCCAGGTGGCCGAGCGCTTCGGCGTCCCACCGGAGAGCGTGCCGCCGACCTTCGGCGGGACCGTCGACGGCGCGCACCTGCTCGCGACCTCGCCGGCGACCTACGAGGCCGGGTTCCGGGCCCTCTTCGGTGACGCCGCGTGGCACGAGGACGAGTACCTGCGCCTCCTCGTCCACGAGGTCGTCCACCGCGTCCACGCGATGGTCGCCACCCGCCTCTTCGGGACCGAGGACGGGATGGGGCCACGGTGGTTCTTCGAGGGGCTGGCGATCGACTGCTCCGGGCAGTTCGAGACCCAGACGGCTGCCCCTTCGGCCGACTGGGCGGGCCTGGACGACGTCATCGCCCGCGCCGACGCGGACGCGCTGACGCCCCCCATCTACCCGCAGTACGCGACCCTGTTCCGGACCCTCGCCACGCGGCTCGACCTCGCGTGGATGATCCGGAGCGCGGGGCGCGACGACTTCGTCGAGCACCTCGAGGCCCGCTGGACCGCCAGGCCCTGAGATGGCGCTCGGAGACTCGGACCGACCGGCTCAGGCGACGCCGGCGGCGCGCTCGGCGCGGGTGACGCAGCGCTCGCTCGGGCAGTGGTCGCGGCCGCCGGTGCTGCGGCGGCAGTCCTCGCAGAAGTCGGCTCGGCAGTACGGGCAGGTCCAGCGCGCGCGGCGCTCGAGGTGATTGGGGCAGGCGTTGACCAGGCGAAGGGTCGCGCCGTCGAGGTTCTCCTCGGTCTCCGGTGGGCGATCGATCGTCGGCTCGGCCACGCCGCCGTCCAACCGGAGCGTCCCGCCGACCAGAGGCTCGAGCGGGCGCGGCGCCACGGGTGAGCGACCGCGCGGCTGCCGCGGCGTCGACACGATGTCGCTCCCCGGGCGGCGCCGGTAGGCCAGGACGGCGACGATGACCACGACCAGCGCGACGCCGGCGATGACGCTGGCCAGGGTCGATAGCGAGAACCCTTCGCTCACGGTGACGCTCCTGTGCGGCGAGGACACCACGCTAACACCCTGAAAACGCGTGTCAAACCACCACCGGGCGGCGTTTGACAGCGCCCCACGGCGGGGTTCACATGGGGGCTCCGCTCAGGTCGAACAACCGGATGACGCGTGGTGCGCGCGTCGCCCAGCTCCCGGAGATCCCGTGGCCTCACCCCGCGACCCCGACGAGACGATCACGCTGGCGACGGTCGTCCTCGCCGACGACGGCTCCCTCGTCATCCACCCACCGGCGGACGACGACGAGACCATCGCCCCCACCCTCGATCTCCGCTGGATGAACGCCGGGACGGTGCTCCGCGACGGCGACACCCGCGCGCCGAGCGACACCATCCCGGACGCGCCCCCCTCCGACGGCGCTCGGCAGACCCGGCGGGACACCGACTCGGCCCGGGACACCTCGCCGGCGCGCCCGGCGGCGAACGCGAAGGCTACCGACGAGGGGACGCGGGTCGACGACGGCGAAGCTCGGGTCGACGCGGACGGGACGCGGGTCGACGACGGGGCCGGCGATGACGACGCCGCAGCGCAGCTGGACGCCGCGACCCGGCCACCGACGACACCGCGGCCGGACCCACCGGCCGCGGCCGACACGCCCGAGGCGCGCGACGCCGAGCGCTTCGAGCTCCTCGGCGAGGTCGGCAAGGGCGCGATGGGCGAGGTGCTGCTCGTCCGCGACCGCGGGCTCTGGCGGCGCGTGGCGTTCAAGCGGCTCCTGCCCGAGCTGGCCGAAAACCGCGCGGTCGTCTCGCGCTTCTTCAGCGAGGCCCAGGTCACAGCCCAGCTCGACCACCCGAACATCGTGCCGATCTACGAGCTCGACGCGTCGACCGGCCGCGGCCTCGGCTACACGATGAAGCTCGTGCGCGGCGAGACCCTGACCAAGGTCATCGCCCGGGACCGCGAGCTCCTCGAGCGCGAGGGCCGCCGCGCCGAGCCCAGGCGCCTCGCGCGGCGCCTGGCGCTCTTCCTCGACGTCTGCGACGCCATCGCCTACGCCCACGCCAAGCGCGTCCTCCACCGCGACCTGAAGCCCGACAACATCATGGTGGGCGACCTCGGCGAGGTCTACGTGATGGACTGGGGCATCTTCCGCCTCATCGGCGACGGCGCGGTCGACACGGACGCGGCCGACGACGGCGACGCCGCGGTCACGACGACCGGCTCCCACGGGCGGACGCAGTTCGGCGCCATCATCGGCACGCCGTCGTGGATGTCGCCCGAGCAAGCCGCCGGGCGCATCCCCGACCTCGGCCCGGCCAGCGACCAGTACGCCCTCGGGCTCATCCTGTTCGCCCTCGTCACCCTGCGCCCGCCCCGCCCCCGCGACGCCCTCGAGGTGACCTTGCGGCGCGCCCGCGAGGGCGAGCTGGCGCCCATCGCCCACGAGCACGGCGGCGGCCGGATCCCGCGCGAGCTCAAGGCCATCATCCGGCGCGCCACCGCCGTCGACCCCGAGGCGCGCTACCCGGACGTCGAGGCGCTCGCCGACGACGTCCGGGCGTATCTCCGAGGAGACGCCGTCACGACCGAGAAGGACACGCCGCTCCAGGCGTTCGCGCGGCTCCTGTCCAAGCACAAGTTCTGGGCGGTGGCGGCGGTGATGGTGCTGTTCGTCGCGGGCGCGGCGACCGCGGCGGTGATGCGGATCCGCGCCGACGCGCACCAGGAGTCCATCGAGCACTTCCTCCAGAGCGTGGACCGCCGCGTCGCCGACGCCGAGGAGACCCTCCGCGGGTTCGAGGTCGGCGCCGTGCGTCTGGCCGGCCGAGTCGGGGTCGCCGTCGCCGCGGCGCCTCCCGATCCTCCGCCGGCGGCGCATCAGAGCGCGGACTTCGACGCCGGGCGGGTGCCGGGGCTCGTGGCCTCGCCCTGCTGGGTCGACCTGAAGGCCGACGGCGAGCCCGCCCGCATCAGCCTCACCGACCCGGTCATCAAGCTCTCGGAGGGCGCGCTGCCGGACCGCGCACGGACCACGATGCAGCGGCTCGCCGCCCAGCGCCCGGCCCTCGACGAGCTCCTCCGTCGCCCCGCGGACCCCGGCGCCGCCCCCGCCGACGACGCCCGGGTCGAGGCCTGCGCGACGCCGGTCCGGCGCACCTTCGCGACCCTGGCCGTCCCCGGCCTCGCCGCTGGCGACCGCTCACCGCGCGGGGTCCACGCGTCCTTCCCGGGGGTGGGCGGCTACTGCGCCAGCTATGACGGCCTGACGCGCCCCAAGTACCGCGCGGTCCGCTCGGCCGCCGACGCCGTCGCCTGGGGTCGCAGCGTCTATCCGGACCGCTACGGCGCGGGCCTCCTGACGTCGGTGTCGGCGCCGGTGCTCGACCCGCAGGGCGCGCAGATCGGCGTGGCGGGCCTCGAGCTCACGCTGTCGTGGCTGGTCGAGCGCCTCCTCGTCCAGGACGACGCGGCCCACATCCGCGAGGCGTTCCTCGTCACTCGCGACGGGCGCGTCATCGCGCGGCAGGCAGGGTTCGACGCCGCGGCGCTCGAGCGCCTCACCCGGGACTTCGATCCCTGCGAAGAGGACCGCGGCCGAACACCCGAGGCGCCGCACGAGGCGGAGAGCGACCTCCCCGAGCTGCCGATCGAGGCCGTCCGCGCGCTGATCGTCGACGAGGGGCGGTCCGATGGGCAGACCCGCGCGGACCTCGACGGCGAGGAGGTGTTCGCCGTGTTCCGGCGCATCCCGGCGACGGGCTGGTACTACGTCGCCGCGGCGGACGAGTCGGAGCTGCCCTGATCCGAGGCTCCCGCGCCGACCAGAAATTCGTTCGAGCGTAAGATTCCGCTCAAGAGCCTCCCCTCGCGCGACCGTAGTACGGGCTGACGGACCCCGCACGCGTCGAGGAAACGATGAACGCCCAGCTCCCCGCCCCTGCCGAGCCGCCGCGCGGCGTCGCGCCCCCGACCTCCGGGCGCCGCATGTCCATCCAGGCGAAGTTCCAGGTCCCGACGATGGCGCTGTGCGGCGTCGCCGTGGCCGTGATGCTCGGGGTCGTGCTGAGCAGCGCCGGGGCCGCCCTCGAGGAGACGACGGTCGCGGGCCTCGACGCTCAGGCGCAGCTCGTCGAGCGGGTCTACCGGGCGACGGGCGACGCGGGGGCCGCCACGGAGGCGCTCCGTGGGCTCGACCTCGGAGACACCGCCTTCGCCTTCGTCCTCGACCGCGGCCGCGTGGTGGTCCCGTCGACCAGCGCGGGCGCGCCCGGCCCCACGGCCCTCGTCCGCGCCGCCGAGACCTCCGGCGACCGAGTCAGCCTCGATCACGCAGGCGAGACCTACGTCATCGCCCTCCGCCGGGACGCCGGCCGCGGGCTGGTCTTCGGCGTCGGCGCGGCCCCGTCGACCGAGACCGCCCCCCTCCGCGGCGACATCGTGGAGCTCACCCTCCTCGTCGGCCTCGCCCTCGGCTCCATGGTCTGCCTCGGCGTCTTCTTCGTCGCGCGCTGGATCGGCCGCCGCGTCCGCCGCGTGTCCGAGGCGCTCGCGAAGGTCGAGCGGGGCGAGCTCGAGCACACCCCGTGCGAGCTGTCCCGGCGCCGGAGCAGCGACGAGGTCAGCGACTGCCTCTGCTCGCTGAGCAACGTCCTGTCCCAGCTCCACGACTTCAGCGCCGAGAACACCCGGGTCGTCGACGAGGTCCTCGCGGGCCGGGTCGGCGCGACGATCGACGCCGACCGCTTCTCCGGGGACTTCCGCCGGGTCGCCGACGGCTTCAACGCCGTCGTCGTGGCCCTCGAGCGACCGGTGCGCGACGCCGTCGTCGCCCTCGAGCGCCTCGCCCGGGGCGACCTCACGGTGACGATGAGCGGGGACTACTACGGCGAGCACGCGAACCTCGCCCGGGCCATCGAGGGCATCGCGGGCTCCTACGACGAGGCGCTGCGGAACATCCGCGAGACCTCGGGCCGCATCGACCGCGCCGGAAGCACCGTGCGCGAGACCGGCTCGACCCTGTCTCGGACGGCGACGCAGCTCGCGGCGGCCCTCGAGCAGATCGGCGCGACGACCAAGATCATCTCGGGCCGCGTGTCCGATAACGCCGCGGCGGTCGGCGAGGCGCGGCAGCTGGGCGCGGACGTCAACGCCGAGGCCTCGACCGGGAGCGACCTGATGGGCCAGCTCCACGACCGGATGGGGCGCATCGAGCGCGCGACCCACGACGTCGAGCGGGTCGTGCGCCTCATCGACGAGATCGCCTTCCAGACCAACCTGCTGGCGCTGAACGCGGCGGTCGAGGCCGCCCGCGCGGGCGTGCACGGCAAGGGCTTCGCGGTCGTCGCCGAGGAGGTCCGAGCGCTGGCGACCCGGAGCGCCGAGGCCGCCCGGGAGACGGCGCAGCTGGTGGCCGACACCCGCGAGCAGGTCAGCGCCGGCACGGCCCTGGCGGCGCGCACGGTCGAGACCCTCCAGGTCCTCGCCCGGGACGTCGCCAAGGTCTCCGAGCAGGTGGGGATGGTCGCCCAGGCCAGCGGCGAGCAGGCCGAGGCCGTGCGCCAGGTCGACCTCGGCATGGACGAGGTCACCGGGGTCGTCGCCGACAACCAGCGCCTGAGCGGCGACACCCTCGCCGCGGCCGAGGAGCTGAGCCGCGCGTCCGCCACGATGATCTCCGTCGTCGAGCGCTTCCGCCCCCGCGGATACTGAGCCGCGCCACGGGAGCGTGGCGGACGAGACGGCGCGGGCCAGGGAGTAAACGGCGACCGGCCCGTGGTCGTCACGACCGCCACCCGCCGAACGAGGCCCGCGACCGCGAGGTTCGTGCTGGTCACGCGGCGACGGGCGGCGGATAGTGATGGGATGGACGGCCGCCTCATCACCTCGCTCGCCTGTTCGCTCACGATGACGATGACTCCGGGGTGTCTCGAGGGAGGGGTGCGCGTCGGGTCGGTCGGGGACCAGGGCTCCCCGGCCGACACCGCGATGGGGCCGCCCGACGCCAGCCTCACCCCCAACGACACGGTCGCGCCGGTCGACACGCTCCCGCTGGTCGATACGTTCGTCCTCGATACGTTCGTCGTCCCCGATACGTTCGTCGCCGTCGATACGTACACCCCGGGCGAGGGATGCCTGCGACTGGCGCCGGTCTCGACCAGCTTCGGCCAGGTCGAGGTCGGGGTCCTGGAGCGACGCGGCTTCGTGCTTCGCAACTGCGGCGACGCCGACCTCCGGCCCGGGCGGGTCTTCCTCGCGGCCCCCGCCATCCCCGGGTTCGGGATCGAGTCGGCCGTCGACCTCTGGGGCGTCGGGACCTCGCAGCAGCTGTTCATCAACGTCAGCTTCACCCCGACCACCGACCAGGCCGCCCTCGGCTGCGACACGGGCGAGCCGGTCCTGCTGACTCAGCACGTCGTGGTCGAGGCGGGCGACGCCCGGATCACGGCCGCGATGTACGCGAAGGTCCCGCCGGGCCCCTGCCCCTGACGAGCCGCCCGGAAACGACGAGGCCCGGCCTCACCCGCGGAGGGGCGGAGGCCGGGCCTGCCGTGATCGCGACGGGTCGGGTCGACCCGGGGCGGCTCAGAGCGCGTCGATGATCGCGTTGAAGGTCGCGCTCGGGCGCATGGCGGCGGTCGCGGTGGCGACGTCGGGCTGGTAGTAGCCCTTGATGTCCACCGGCGCGCCCTGGGCGGCGTCGAGCTCGGCGATGATCTTCGCCTCGTTCTCGGCCAGCGCGGCTGCGACCGGGGCGAAGCGCGCCTTCAGCTCGGCGTCGTCCTCCTGGGCGACCAGCGCCTCGACCCAGTAGCGGGTCAGCCAGTACTGGCTGCCGCGGTTGTCGATCTGGTTGACCTTGCGGGACGGCGCCTTGTTGGTCAGCAGGTACTGCGTGGTCGCCTCGCCGAGCGTCTCGGACAGGACGCGCGCGTGGTGGTTGTCGTAGGCGTCGGCGACGTGCTGGAAGGACTCCGCCAGGGCCAGGAACTCACCGAGGGAGTCCCAGCGCAGGTGCCCCTCGGCGTTGAACTGCTGGACGTGCTTCGGGGCCGAGCCGCCGGCGCCCGTCTCGAAGAGGCCGCCGCCCGCCATGAGCGGCACGATGGACAGCATCTTGGCGCTGGTGCCGACCTCGAGGATCGGGAAGAGGTCGGTCAGGTAGTCGCGCAGGACGTTGCCGGTGACGCTGATGGTGTCCTTGCCCTCGCGCGCCCGGGCGCAGGCCATCTTGGTCGCCTCGACCGGCGACAGGATGTCGATCTCGAGCCCGTCGGTGTCGTGATCGCCGAGGTAGGTCTTCACCTTCGCGATGAGCTGGGCGTCGTGGGGGCGCTCGGCGTCGAGCCAGAAGACCGCGGGGTTCCCGGTCGCGCGGGCGCGGGTGACGGCGAGCTTCACCCAGTCTCGGATCGGCGCGTCCTTGGCCTGGCAGGCGCGCCAGATGTCGCCGGCGCCGACCCGGTGCTCCATCAGCGCGTTGCCGGCGGCGTCGACGACGCGGACGACGCCGGCGGTCGCGATCTCGAAGGTCTTGTCGTGGGAGCCGTACTCCTCGGCCTTCTGGGCCATGAGCCCGACGTTCGAGACGCTGCCCATGGTCGTCGGGTCGAAGGCGCCGTTGACGCGGCAGTCGTCGATGACCGCCTGGTAGACCCCGGCGTAGCTCGAGTCGGGGATGGTCGCCTTGGCGTCCTCGAGCTCGCCGGCGGCGTTCCACATCTGGCCCGACGAGCGGATCATCGCCGGCATCGACGCGTCGACGATGACGTCGCTCGGCACGTGGAGGTTGGTGATGCCCTTGTCGCTGTCGACCATCGCCAGGCCCGGGCCCGCGGCGTAGATGGCCGCGATGTCCGCCTCGATGGCGGCGCGCTCGGCCTCGGGCAGCTCGGCGAGGCGGGCGACGAGGTCGCCGAAGCCGTTGCTCACGTCGACGCCGAGGCGCTCGAAGGTCGCGCCGTGCTTGGCGAAGAGGTCGGCGAAGTAGACCTTCACCGCGTGGCCGAAGATGATCGGGTCGGAGACCTTCATCATCGTGGCCTTCATGTGGAGCGAGAACAGGACGCCCCGCTCGCGCGCGTCGGCGATCTGCTCGGCGAGGAAGGCCACGAGGGCCTCCTTGCTCATGAACGTGCCGTCGATGACCTCGCCCTCGAGGAGCTTCAGCCCGTCCTTCAGCACCGAGACGGTGCCGTCGGCGGCGACGTGCTCGATGCGCGCGACCGTCTCGGCCGCGAGGGTCACCGACTTCTCGTTGTGGAAGAAGTCGCCGCTCGCCATGGTCGCGACGTGGGACTTCGAGTCCTTGGACCAGGCGCCCATCCGGTGCGGGTTCTGACGGGCGAAGGCCTTGACGGCCTTGGGCGCGCGGCGGTCGGAGTTGCCCTCGCGCAGCACCGGGTTGACGGCGCTGCCCTTGACCTTGTCGTAGCGGGCCTTGATGGCGCGCTCGGCGTCGTCCTTCGGCTCCTCCGGGTAGTCCGGGATGGCGTAGCCGTTGCCCTGCAGCTCCTTGATGGCGGCCTTGAGCTGCGGCACCGAGGCGCTGATGTTCGGCAGCTTGATGATGTTGGCCTCGGGGGTCTTGGCGAGGGCGCCGAGCTCCGCGAGGGCGTCGTTCACCCGCTGCCCCTCGGCGAGGTAGTCGGGGAAGACGGCGAGGATGCGGGCGGCGAGCGAGATGTCGCGGCTCTCGACGGCGACGCCGGTCCCGCGGGTGATGCCCTGGATGATCGGCAGGAACGAGTAGGTCGCCAGCGCGGGCGCTTCGTCGGTCTTCGTGTAGATGATCGTCGGGGTCCGGCTCATGCTTCGCGCTCCTGTCATCATTTATATAGTGGGCGGCGGTTCGGGCGGCGGCCTCGCGGGCCTCGCGCGCGCCAGACGTCGGTCCAGGGTGGCTCGAGTCGCGTCGGGCCGTCCGATCCCTTCTTTTTGCACAGCGCTTGTCAACCACGTTCCGCAGGTTCCTCGGGTGGCGCCGCGGCCGGGGCGTCGGCGGGCAGCGCGCACACGCGGTGGAGGGCGTCGCGCAGCCAGGCTCCGGCGGGCCCGGGTGGGCGGTCGACCCGGACCACGCTGGAGAGCGGGACCCGGCGCGCGGCCCGCCCCCACGACGCCGGCGCGATCGCGACCAGGGTCCCCCGCGCGAGATCCTCGGCGACGAGGTGCCCGGGCAGGGTCCCCCAGCCGAGCCCGGCGCGGATGAGGGCGTGCTTGGTCGCCAGTTCCGCCACCCGCCAGGTACACGCGCTGAGGACGTTGACGTCGCCGGTCGGGGCGCCGGAGCCGCGCTCGGTGAGCACGATCTGGACCTCGTCGGCGAAGGCGTCATCGCGAAGGGGCTCCGGCGCGCCCTCCGCGAGGGCCTGGCCCGCCGCGACCACCGCGATCAGGTCGACCTCGGCGACGGGCTCGCGGTCGAGCTCGGGCCCTACGCCGGCGTCCGCGGTCACCCCGATGCGGGCGCTCCCGTCGACCACCCGGGCGACGACGGCGCCGAGGGCCTCGGTGTAGACGCGCAGGGTCGTCGTCGGCCAGCGGTCCCGGAAGGCGGCGCTCACCTCGGCCAGCGCGGCGAGGGGAAACATCGCGTCGATGGCCAGGGTCACCTCGGCCTCGACGCCGGCGGCCAGGGACCGCGCCGTCCCCTCGAGGCGGTCGACCCGGCTCAGGACGGCCCGCGCCTCGGCGACCACGGCCGCGCCGGCCTCGGTCAGCCGCGGGCGGTGGCCGGTGCGGTCGAAGAGCGAGACGCCGAGGGCGTCCTCGAGCCCGGCGATGGCGTAGCTGACGCCGGACTGCGCGCGGCGCAGGGCGCGGCCGGCGGCAGAGAAGCTGCCGTGGTCGACGACGGCGGCGAGCACCATCAGCTGATCGAGGGTCATCGCGGTGTTCATCGCGTCTCCATCAAAAAATCACATGGATTCGATATAGACTCCATGGCTTCTCACGATACGTGACGCGCGTAGAGTTGTCTCGTGAGGCTCGAGTGGTAAGCGAACCGCTCGCGCCCTGTCTCCAGCAGCGAGGGAAGAAGCGCGCACGCGCGCTTCTTCCCTCGCTGCTGGAGGTGACTGATCCGGCGGCTTCGCCGCCTCCACCGGCCGCTGCGCGGCCAAGTCGAGTTCGGGGAAATGGCGCTTCGCTGCCATTTTCCCGAACTCTCCAGCCGACACCGCGAGGTACGAGATGATGCAGCTCCGAGCGGCGGCCGACCGCGGCCACGCCGACCACGGGTGGCTCGACACCCGCCACACCTTCTCCTTCGCCGACTACCACGACCCGGCGCACATGGGCTTCGGCCACCTGCGCGTCATCAACGACGACCGCGTCGCGGCCGGCATGGGCTTCGGGACGCACCCGCACCGGGACATGGAGATCGTCACCTACGTCCTGTCCGGCGCGGTCGCGCACAAGGACTCGATGGGCAACGGGTCGGTCATCCGGCCGGGCGAGGTCCAGCTGATGAGCGCCGGGACCGGCGTCTTCCACAGCGAGTTCAACCCCTCGCGGGAGGAGCCTCTGCACCTCTTGCAGATCTGGATCGTGCCGAGCGAGCGCGGCGGCGCCCCCGGCTACGCCCAGCGGGCGTTCCCGCGGGATCCGGGGCTCCGCCTCGTGGTCTCCGAGGACGGGCGCGACGGCTCGCTCCGCATCAAGCAGGACGCCCGCATCTACCGCGGCATCGCGCCGGCGGGCCAGGCCCTCGAGCACCGACCGCGCCCCGGACGCCGGACGTGGATCCAGGTCGCGACCGGCGACGTCGAGGTCGGCGGGCGGACCTTGTCCGCCGGCGACGGCCTCGCGACCGACGAGACCGAGCCGCTGACGCTCACCGCGACGAGCGACGCCGAGCTCCTCGTCTTCGACCTGGCCTGAGCGCTCCCTCCGACCCGTTACCCAAGGACGACCCATGACCAAGCTCCTCGCCCTCTCCGGCAGCCTCCGCGCCGGCTCGTTCAACACGGCCCTCGTCGACACCCTCGCCGACCTCGCCCCCGACGGGGTGGAGGTCACGCGCCACCCCATCGGCGACCTGCCGCTCTTCGACCCCGACCTCAGCGGGCCGGCCCTGGCGCCGGTCGAGCGCCTCAAGGCCGCCATCACCGCGGCCGACGGGGTCATCATCGCGACGCCGGAGTACAACTACGGCGTCCCCGGGCCGCTCAAGAACGCCATCGACTGGGGCTCACGACCGGGCTATCGCTCGCCCTTCGCGGGTAAGCCGGTCGCCATCCTCGGCGCGTCGGGCGGCGGCAGCGGGGCGGTCCGGGCCCAGGGGCAGCTCAAGCAGGTGCTCCTCGGGATGATCGCCCAGGTCTTCCCCTTCCCGGAGGTCGCCGTGACCCACGCCGGCGACAAGATCGCCGACGGTCGTGTCACCGACGAGGCGACCCGAGAGGTCCTCACCCGCTTCATCGGGTCGTTCTCGAAGTGGGCGCCGCAGGTCCCGCGGCCGACCCAGGACTGACGGTCAGGGCGCCGCGTCGTCCTGGCGCTCGGCCAGGCGCCAGGTGCCCTGCCCTGCCTCGGCCGGCACGACGCGTCCGGCGGCCGGGGCGGCGAAGTGGGTCCCGATGAGCAGCACGCCCCGCGCTGCGGCGTCGTCCAGCGCGGCGGCGCGCGTCGCGTGGGCGGCGTCGCGGTCGCTGTCGGCGGGGCCGGTCCACTCGGGGTGGGCGAGCTGGCAGGGGTGATGGACCATGTCGCCGGTGATCAGCGCCTCGGCCCCCCGCGAGCGCACACGGACCGACACGTGCCCCGGGGTGTGTCCGTGGGTCGGGACGAGGGCGACCTCGGGGGTGACGGCGTGGTCGGTCTCGACCAGCTCGGCGAGCCCGGCGTCGAAGACCGGCCGGACCGAGTCGTTCAGGGCGTAGTCGACGCCGCCGTGGGCGCTCCAGTGCTCCCACTCGGCGCGGGCGAAGAGGTAGCGCGCGTTCGGGAAGGTCGGGACCCAGCGCCCGTCCACGAGCCGGGTGTTCCAGCCGACGTGGTCGAAGTGCAGGTGGGTGCAGAGGACGACGTCGACCCGCTCCGGCGCGGCGCCCGCGGCCGCCAGGCGCTCGAGGAACGGCGTGTCGAGCAGGTGGAACGCCGGGTTTCGCCGCTCCTTGTCGTTTCCGAGGCAGGTGTCGACGACGACGGTCGTGTCGCCGACCGCGATGACGAAGGCCTGGGTGACGAGGTAGAGGTCGCCGTCGTCCAGGTAGTGGGGGGACAGCCAGGGGAGCTCGGCGAGCCGCTCGCGCGTCGCGGCGGGGATGACGCTCCGCCGCACGAAGTCGCCTCGCATGCGGTCGGTCGTCTCGAGGACGGCGGTGATCGTCGCGTCCCCGACATGCCAGCGCTGGTGCGTCATCGTCCGACCTCCGTGGCGCTGGCCCGCTACTTGACGCCGGTCGCCAGCACGAGCTGCCCGCCGTGGCTCCGGAGCGACGGCAGGTCCTCGCGGGCGAGGTCCCGAGCGACGGCCTCGAGCGGCTCCCAGAAGCGGCGCCGGATGTCGGCGCGGGCGACGAGGTTGACCATCCGGCCCCGCAGCCCCGGGCGCGGAGCGTAGGTGTCGACGATGACCATTCGCCCCCCCGGCCGCAGGAGGTCCCACAGGTGGTCGAAGGCGACCTGCGGCTCGGGGAAGACCGTCATCCCGAGGAACACGTGTATCCGGTCGAAGGCGTCCACGCCGGCGGTCTCGGCGTCGAGCTCCTGCGCGGAGGCCCGCACCAGCCGGACACCCTGCCATCCGGCGGCGTCCACCTTGGCGCGCGCCTTCGCGAGCATCCCGGCGCTGAGGTCCACGCCGACGACCTGGCCCGACGCGCCCACCGCGTCGGCCAGCCCGGCGAGGCTGAGCCCCGTGCCGACCGGGCAGTCGAGCACCGAGTGGCCGGGCCGCAGGTCGAGCGCCGCTACCGCCGAGGCCCGGGCGTCCGCGTACAGCGGTCGCAGCGAGCGATCGTAGAACGTCGCGAAGAGGTCGTACCAGCCCATGGCGCGACGGTAGCAGCAGGCCTCCCCCCGGTCGACGCCTATCGCGGACGGCGGCGCACGTCGCGGGGCCCTGACGGTCGGGCGCAAGACAGAGGGAGAAGCGCGAGAAACACCAGTAATGACTTGACGCTCCGGACGCACAAACCCCGTTCGGCGAGTTGGAGAACGTCAGATTGGCCACAAGTGGGGCTGGCGGGCCGCTGGTGGGCGTGATCGGCGAAATCGGTCTCGCGCGGTGGGTTCGGGCGCGAAACGGGCGTGGAGGGGGCGCCCTGAGGTCGCTCGGAACCGCGTGGTATAAGGGTCGCGTGGATACTCAGGACCAAGACGCGAGGCCTCCGGACTGGCTCGTCGATATCGACCGGCGGCTCGTCGCGCTGGCCCGCTCGGCAGGGGCGCTGCGGTTGGCTATCGGCGACGCGCTCCGGCTGCTGCGCGAGACGGGCGGATATCTGGAGCTGGGGTTCTCGTCGGTCGGGGCCTACGGCTTCGAGCGCATCGGACGGAAGCCACGCTGGGTCGACGAGTCGGCGCGGGTGGCCGGCCGGTTGGCGGGGCTGCCCGGGTTGCGAGCTGCGCTGGAACGAGGCGAGCTCGGCTGGTCGATGGTCGAGCTGCTGGCCCGCGAGGCGACCGCCGAGACCGAGGGGGAGCTGGTCTCCGAAGCGCGAGGGGAGACGGTCCGGGCGATGCGCGAGCGCTTGGCCGGGCGCTCCGATGACGGCGACTGTGAGCCTGCGGCCCGCGAGCCCCTCGACGAGCAGCGGACGCTGCAGGTCAGCGTCGACAGCGTGACGGCGTGGGCCTTCGAGGCGACTCGGAGTCTCTTGCGGACCCGTTTCGGCGTCGTCGGCGACGACGCGATGGTCGAGGCGCTGCTCGCCGAGGCGATGTCGTCGCTCCTCGCGCGGCATCCCGAGCTGACCTGTCGTCTGGACAGCGCGACGCGGGCCGAGGCCTGGGACCAGCGGCGCGAGCTGGAGCGTCGGCTGGCCGAGCTGCTCGCCGAGGACGGCCTCGCGGGACAGGGCGATGACCCAGGTCTGACCGAGCTGATCGCGGGTTTCGTCGATGAGGCCCGGGACCGTCGCGAGCTGCCGCGGACGCCGGTCGAGCTGGACGCGCACCTCCGCGAGCTGAGCGCGCGGCTTCAGACCCGGGACCGGAGGATTGGCGAGCTGGCGTCGGAGGTCTGGGGCTGCTCGGGGTGGCGGACGCTCGGGTACGCGAGCGCCGCGCAGTACGCCAACGAGCGGCTCGGGTGCTCGCTGGCGTCGGTCAAGGCCCGGATGACCCTGGCGCGGCGGTGCAAGCAGCTCGTCCCCGAGGTCGCGCTGGCGCTCGACGACGGGGACATCGGATACGAGGCGGCGCGGCTCGTTGCGCGGGTGGCCGACAGGCACACGGTATACGCGTGGCTCGATCGGGCGGCGTCGAGGACGACCAAGCATCTGCGTGAAGAGGTCGAGATCGTCGAGGCGGTGGCGCGAGCGGAGGGGATGACGCCGGTCGGGTGCGAGCCGCCGGACGCGTCGCTGGTCGCCGAGTTCCAGGACCTCGAGCGCGGGATGCTCGACGGCACTGTCGCCGACCTGGTCGTCAACGGCGGGTGCGTGTCGGGCGACGGCTCGAGCCAGATATCCGTCAACCCGGACGACGGCGCGAGCCAGATGTCCGTCACCGATGACGGGCGCGGACGTTGGGCGGGGATGGTCCCGCTGCGCATGCGGCTTCGAGGCGAGACGGTCGGCTTCTGGCGGGACATCGCGCGGCTCTTCGAGGCGTCGGGAGAGGCTGGGAGCTTCGTCGACTTCCTGATTCGGGCCTTCTGGAGCGTCTGGCTCCGCCGGGACCCCGAGCGCGTGGCGTATCAGGACGTGTACGAGCGGGAGAGGCTCCGCTGCGCCTCACCGGTCTGCTCGAATCGGGACCTGACGCCCCATCACCTCAAGTTCCGCGGCCACGGCGGCGGCGAGGAGCGCTCCAATTTGGCTGGTCTTTGCGTGACCTGTCATCTCGAAGTTCTACATCTCGGCCGCATGACAGCCGCGCCACCGGCCCACGACATCCACTGGACCCTCGGTCGTGACGCCTTCCTCACGGTCCACGGCCGCCAGCTCGTCCGATGAGCGTTCGGAGTGTGGGCGTCCCGCCCGCACCAGCCCGGAGTGTGGGCGTCCCGCCCGCACCAGCCAATCGGAGGGGTGGACGAGGGCGCGCTGTGGAGATGCCGTCGGTGACGCCCCTGTGGACAACCCGCTCGCCCGGGGGGCTCGCAGGTTCCCCACGAGGGGCTTGGATAACCCCGCTCGCCCGGGGGGCTCGCGGCGTTACCCACACCGACTTGGAAAACCCCGCTCGCCCGGGGGGCTCGCAGGGTTTCCCACATCCCCACGAGCGCCAACTCCGGCTGTTTTTTTCGTTGGGAGGATACTGGAACGGACGGGCGCGATGCACTCGGACGTGCGAGCGCGCTGTGGAGATGACGTCGGTGACGCCCCTGCGGACAACCCGCTCGCCCGGGGGCTCGCAGGGTTTCCCACATCCCCACGAGCGCCAACGACGGCTGTTTCTTCGTTGGGAGGATACTGGAACGGATGGGCGCGACGCACTCGGACGTGAGAGCGCGCTGAGGCGATGACGTCGGTGACGCCCCTGCGGACAACCCGCTCGCCCGGGGGGCTCGCGGGTTCCCCACATCCCCACGAGCGCCAACTCCGGCTGTTTTTTTTTCGTTGGGAGGATACTGGAACGGACGGGCGCGACGCCGTCGTTCGGCGCTACTCCGTCGCCAGGCGCCGGAAGCGGGTGCGCATCAGGTCGAGGGCGTCGACGTCACGCATCTTGCGGGCGCGGCGGATGAGGCGGCGCTGCTCCTTGAGGATGACCGCGTGGTCGATCTCGTCCTCGAGCCACAGGACGCACTCGCCGTGGTCGCTGCGGAGGACCGTGCCGACCTCGACGATGACGGCGCCGATGTTGGGCAGGACCAGCTCCAGGTGGCAGCTCTGGCCGAGGATGAGCTCCCCGGTCACGCGCACGCCACGCACCGACACCTCGACGAGGGCCCGCTCCACGCCGTCGACCCGCGCCACGGGGCGCACGTCGCTCGGGTAGCGCAGGCGGAAGTGCCGCCGCCGATCCCGCCCTTCACTCATCGCCCGTCCTCGTCGCTGAAGTGGACCGAGTAGGTCGCGTCGATGAGGCCGCCGATGCGCGTGAAGGCCTCGAGCATCTTCGGGTCGAAGTGGGTCGGCTTCGTCCGACCGTCACCCTGGGTGATGATGCGCATCGCCTCGGCGTGCCCCAGGGCCTCGCGCCACGGGCGCCGCGCGCGCAGGGCGTCGTAGACCTGGATGATCGCGACCAGCCGCGCCGGCTCCGGGATGTCCTCCCCCGCCAGCCCGTCGGGATAGCCGCTGCCGTCCCAGCGCTCGTGGTGGCTGTGCGAGACGACCTTCGCCATCACCAGCACCTCGGGGTTGAGGTAGCCGAGGCTGCCGAGGGTCTCGAGGAGGTCTGCGCCGTAGACCGTGTGGCGCTTCATCTCCTCCCACTCGTCGGCGTCCAGCGGGCCGGGCTTGTTCCGGATGGCGTCGGGCACGCGGATCTTGCCCACGTCGTGGAACGGGGCCGCCTCCGACAGCATCTCCACCATGATCTCGTCGACCCGCAGCTCGCGCGCCAGGAGACGCGTCAAGAGGCGCATCCGCAGGTGCTCGGCCCGCCACTCGCGCGCCTTCTTCTTCGACATGAAGGTCACCGGCTGAACCCGGCGTCCCGTCGTCTCGGAACCGCGCGCTCGCGGCCTCTCGTTGTTCGCTTGTTCGGTCCTGTACACGTGCTCGGCCTCCTCCGGATGACTCGGCGCGCACGCGGCTGGGCGCGGCGGCGTCACGACCTGTAGGAACGGGACTCCGGCCGCGAGACATAAGTCGCGCGCCGCGAATTCGCCGACCTCGCCCCGCCGAGCCCCACGCCGTCGGTCGACACCCGCTGGTAGGTCTGAGGCAGCCCCTCCTTCGCCGGCACCCGGGTCTTCGGCCGCAGCGCCCGCCGCGACGCCGTCGGCGCCCGCGCCACCCCGTCGAAGCCGTCGCTACCGACCAGGGCGTTGTCCCGTGCCATCAGGAAGCCGCGCCGGTGCTCGGCCTCGGCCATCTCCTGCGTCGCCTCGCGCAGCGTCTCCATCGCGCGACGGGACAGCGCGCTCGCGCTCTTGAACCACTTCATCTGATAGTGCGCGCTGGCGACGAGCCAGTGGACGAGGTGCCGCGGCACGCTGCAGTCCGGATAGGCGTCGTGCAGCTCGGAGAGCCACTCGGCGTAGCGGACGGCATCGACCCCACGCCGCACCCGCAGCGACTCGCGCACCGCCAGCGCCGCCGCCCGGGACGCGCTCCACGGGTCGTCCCCGCGCGCGGCCTCGCCCGCCAGCTCCGCCACCTCGCGCACGAAGAGGAGCCCCGGGTTGCCGCGCTCGAAGCGGCACAGAAGCCAGCGCCAACGCACCTCGTTGGCCAGCTGCGGCATCACGTGCGGGGGCCGCGCCTCGAGCAGGCGCTTCAGCTGCCGCTCCGCCACCCCGTGCCCGCCGGCGTACATCATCGCGTCCGCCATCGCCGCCTGGGCCGCGTACCCCGTCGCGACGTCGAGGTCGCGGCGCGACAGCTCCACCGCCCGACGCGCATGCTCGAGCGCCGTCGCGTGCCAGCCCAGCGCCAGGTGACACTCGGCGAACTCGAGCTCGACCCGCCCGTTCAGCCCGCGCTCGTGCCCGGCGCCGATCTCCGCCGTGACCTCCTTCACCGCTCGGAGCGCCGCCGACGCCCTCCCCTGACGCCGGAGCCAGCCGGCCTCGAGGAGCCCCGCCCGCGCCACCATCACGTGGTGGTCGTGCCGCTCGCCCAGCTCCCGCAGCGCCGCGATCGCCGGGCCGATCGCCGCGGACGCGCCCGAGGCCACCGCCAGCTCCGCCCTCAGGAGGAAGAGCTTGAAGCGCGAGGTCACGTCGTCCGCGTCCAGCTCGCTGACGCCCCGGTCGACGTGCTTCACCGCCGACGCGACGCTCCCGCGGGCCCAGGCCTCGAGCGCCCGCGCCCAGCAGTGCAGCGCCACCGCGAGCCCGCGGTCGGAGTTGTGGTGGAGGAGCTCGAGCTGCTCGGCGTGCTCCACCATCCGCGCCCAGTCGGCCGCGCCGTGGGCGTGGTCCATCTTGGCGACCAGCGCGTGCTCGATCGACGACAGGTGCGCCCCGTCGACGCCCAGCCGGAACAGCTCCTCCGCCGACCTCGCCAGGCGCTGCTGGTCCCCGAGGGTACGCGAGAGGTCGATCTCCGCCTCGGCCAGCAGTATCCGCCAGTGCCAGCGGTCGTCGTCGTCGTGCGGGTCGTCGTTCGCCAGCCGCGCGGCGCGCTCCACCAGCGCCAGGACCCGCGCCCCGTTCCGGTCCGCCGCGTACTCCTCGGCGGCGGCCAAGAGATACGGCACCGCCTGCGCCGGGCGCGCCGTGCGCTCGAGCTGCTCGGCGATGAAGATCGCTCGCCCCGGGAACCGGTCGAGCGCCGCCAGGGCGTCGCCCAGCTTCTGATGGTAGGCCCGCCGCCGGAGCTCCGGCATCATGCTGTAGCGGGTCTCGAGCAGCTGCCGCGCCGGCGAGAGGATCCAGTCCGAGGCCGTGCGCGCGAGGACGCCGGTCTGGACGAGCTGATCCACCGACCACTTCGGCCCGAGGTAGTGCTGCAGCGCGTGCGCCGGGAGCGGCCCGTCGACCACGCTCAGGAGCTCGAAGAGCTGGATGTCCGCGACCGCGTGGCGGGTCGTCCGGGTGTCGGGACCGACCGCGCCCTCGAGCCACAGGTAACCGTCTACGCTCCGCCGCAGGTCGCCCTGGCGGAAGGACTCGGTCAACAGCTGGACGAGGCGCATCGGCGAGCCGCCACACTCCTCGTGGAAACGCTCGATCCGCTGGTCGTCCATGACCCGCGGCCCGAGCGCCGCCGCCAGGAAGGCCGCCGTGTCCTCACGGGTCAACGGCTCGAGGGGTACCCGCGCGACGTAGCGCTGCGAGATGAACGCGCGGAACGCGTCGGCGGTCGCGGGCTTGTCGCCCTCGTCCCGGGTGGCGACGACGCTCAGGTTCTCGTTCGTCGCGCCGGTCAGCACGCTGTGCAGGAGGCTCAACGTCGCGGCGTCCGCGCGCTGGATCCCCTCGATGCAGACCATCGTCGGCCGGTGCATCCGGGTCAGCATCGTGGCGGCGCCGGCGATTCCCTGGAGGATCGCCATCCCCTGCCCGCCCTGGCGCGCGACGCGCAGGCGCCGGAAGACGTCGAGCATCGGCTCGAGCTCGGCGAGCGGGAACTCGGGCTTGCCGTGGAGCCTCACCCGCACCACGCGCACGCCCTTCACCGACGCGCGGTCGGCGATCTCGTGCATCACCGCGGCGCCGTCGTGCCCGTCGGGGGCGTCGATGAGCAGGAGCCGCGCCTCGGTCTCCATCGCCCGCAGGTAGCTGTCGGTCTGGAGCGGGATCGCCTCGAGCCGCTGCCGGAAGGCGGTCTCGCTCTCGATGACCGGCGTCCTGCCGAGGGCCGAACCCAGCCGCGCGATGACCTCCGCCGCCGACTGGGGGCGGTTCTCCGGCTTCGGGGCGAGGAGCCGACGGACCAGGTCCGCGACCTCCGGAGGCACGCCCGCGCGCCGGATCGGCGGGGGCGGCTTCTTCATCCGCTGGATCCAGAGCTCCTCGGGCTCCCAGCCGGGCCACGGCGGCTCACCCTCGAGGAGCTCGTAGAGGATGAGCCCGGCCGAGTAGAGGTCCGAGGTCGGCTCGAGCTGCTCGCACGCCATGCGCTCGGGGGCGCTGTACTCCGGCGTGCCGATGAAGAACTCCTCGCGCTCGGCGCTGAGCGGGATGGCGATGCCGAAGTCGATGAGGCACGCCGCGGACGCGCCGGCGCGCGGGGCCTGGCTGATGAGGATGTTGCCGGGCTTGACGTCGCGGTGGAGGTAGCCCGTGCGGTGGATCATGTCGAGCGACTGCAGGAGCTCGAAGGTCCAGCGCCAGATGTCCTCGAGCTCGAGGTCGTCCTCGAGCAGCAGCGCGAGCGGCCGCCCCGGGACGAACTGCATCGAGAAGTACGGGACCTCGCCTCCCTCGTCCTGGTCGAAGCCCAGCTCGTGGACGCGCGCGATGCCCGGGTGACGCAGGCGCCGCTGCATCACGAACTCGCGCATGAAGTAAGGCGTCGCGACCTCGCGGTACTGCGCCTGCAGGACCTTCAGCGCGACCGGGCGGCCGTCACCGACGAGGTCCCGGGCGAGGAGGACCTCGCCCATGCCGCCCTCGCCCAGGGTGCGCTCGACCTGATAGCGCCCATCCCAGACCAGGCCGCCCTCGGGCTCCTTCGAGCCGGCTAGCGCGCGCGGTGGATCGGGCTGCTTCATCATGCGGGGCGCTTCCTCGTGCCGAGGGCGGGGTCGGCGGTGCCGCAGCTCAGGACGGGGAGAACCGTGGGGTGCGCCGCTCGACGTACGCGCCGATGGCCTCGGAGGCGTAGTCGTCGATGGCGACGAAGCGGAGCCCGAGCCCGGGCATGATCTCCGCCTGCGGCCCGCGCGGCCGGCGGACGCGGACGACCTCGGCGCGCGCGACGACCTCGGCCCCGCGGCGCGGGAGCGTGAAGGTCACCGTGACGATGTCGCCCTCGGTCGCGGCGCCCAGGGTCCCGACGAACATGCCTCCCTGGGAGACGTTCTCGGTGATGCCGGGGGCGCGCGAGCCGTCCGCGAAGGTGATGTCGGCGCGGACGACCAGCTCGCGGCGCTCGTGCGCGCGGCGATCCTTCCAGATCTCCTCCTCGTCGCGCAGGCTCTTGCCGCGGGGCTTGATGTTCGGGATGTCGAAGCCGGGGTGGATCATCGTCATGGGGCGAGCTCCATGGGGACGCGTTGTCGGGTGGGTCGGGCTGGGCTGTGTCACGGTCGGACCTCCGCGAGGTGGCGCTCCGCGAAGCGGCGGAGCGTGCGGTCGGGGCCCGCGGCGGCGTCGATGAGCAGGCGCACGCCGGGGGTGGTCCCGGAGCGGTAGGCCCCCTGCAGGATGACGACCTGAGAGGGCCGGTTCGCGTCGAGGTAACGATCGATGAGATAGGCGAGGTCGTCGGCGCCGCCGAGCTCGGCGACGACCTCGACCGCGAGGGGATCCCACAGGCGCGGTGGGAGGCCGCCGAGCCGTATCCGGACCTCCGGGACGACCTCGGCGAGGTTCATGGCGATGGCCGCGCGGTAGGCGCTGGCGCGGAAGGCCGAGCGGTCCCCCTCGACCTGGCCGACGACCAGGGCGCGGGTCAGCGGGGTCGACTCGAGGCGCCCGAGGCAGAGGAGCGCGGCGTCGCGCACCCGGGGCGAGCGGGAGCTGTCGGTGAAGACGCGGACCACCGCGTCGCGGGCGGCGACGGCGCGAGCGCGCCCGACCACCTCGACGAGGGTCCGGACGAGGTCGTCGTGGCCCTCCCGGGCGGACTCCCGCTCGAGGACCGGCGTGACCAGCTCCGCCATGACGCTGGCGCGCGAGACGAGGAGCTCGCTGACGGTGAGCGACGCCTCTCCGGCGGCCTCGACCCGGGCCAGGAGGGCCTCGCGCCCGGCGGCGCCGTGCTGCTCGAAGGCGGCGTGAAGCGGGCGGTAGAGCGTGTGTCCGCTCTCGCGGACGAGGAGATCGACGATGAAGGCCGTCGTCTCGGGCCGGACGTGGGCGCCGAGGACCGGGAGCAGCCCGGCGAGGCGGGCGTCGGGCAGCGCGCGGAGCACGTCGGCGACCCTGGCGAAGGGCCGGTCCGTCGCGAGCAGGAGCTCGAGGGCCAGCCGCGCGTCGTCCGCGGCGCCGCTGCGGACGCGCCGGACGAGCTCGTCCGACGCCCAGGGGCCGTCCTCCCGCGCCATTGCGCGCAGCGCCAGGGCGCGGAGCCCCGACGCGGAGTCGGCGGCGACGGCCTCGAGCAGCTCCCGCCAGCCGGTCCGCGGTGGGTCGGCCGAGAGCGCGACGAAGGCGGCGCGGCGGACCATGACCCGGGGGTCCTCCCTGAGGAGCGAGACGACGGACGCGGTCTCGTCGACCTCCGGGTGTTCACGGAGCTGGCCGAGGGCGAGGAGCACGTCGCCGACCCGGTCGCTGGTGAGCAGCTGGGCGACGGCGCGGCGGGCGGACTCGGGATCGTTCTTGAAGATGAGGCCGAGGGCGAGGTGCCGGTTCTGGCCGTCGGGCTCCATGACCCGGCGCAGCAGGAACGGCGTGGCGTGGCGGCCGAAGCGCTCGATGAGGGCGACCCCCTCGGCGTGGCGCTCGGGATCGTCGAAGAGCGCCATCATCTCGGAGACCCGCGCGCGGAACGCCGGGTCGACGCGGTAGACGTCGCGCGGCTCGTAGACGACGACCTCGGACAGCGCGACCCCGACGTCCTCGGGGCCATCGACGTCGCGCATGATGAGCGTGAGCGAATCGGTGACGGCCAGCGACATGAAGGTCACGCGCTGGGCGCGGCGGGTGTCGAGCATCGGGTAGCGCTCGCGGCGGCCGTCGGCGAAGACGACCTCGAGGGTGCCCGGCCGCCCGTAGGCCCTGAACGTGCGGTTGTCGCGCCCGTGGCCGACCGTCACGTCGATGTGCGAGAGCCAGCGGACGTGGGAGAAGCGGAGGGTCAGGCGGGCCCCTTCACGATCCTCGGGCAGCGAGACCCAGGGGACGCCGACCTTGCCGTCGACGACGTCCGCCGCCGGGAACTCGGCGACAGAGCTGCTCGCGACGACCTCGGTCAGCGCGTCCGGCGAGACGGCCACGAGGTCGCGGGCTGCTCGCAGCCCGTCGACCTCTACCGTCCCCGCGCGGGCCTCCGCCATCATCCCCATGGGGAGCCCGCTAAGGAGAGCGACGAGAGCCAGGCCAGCGCCGTGTGCAAACCTGCGCCTCATCGACCCGCCGTTGCGCGACGGGAGCGCCGCGCGTTTCGATGTGACGTCATGGCGTGTCATCCCCGACTCCTGACTCGACGTGGCTCAACCGGCCCTCGTCGCTCTGGCCTCTACCAACGGCATTACCGGCGAAGCCCGCAGGGGAATTTGCGTAGACAAGCGCAAGCGTTCTGTAACCGCTCGTCAACGTCGGCGCGTGCCGCGGGCGCGAGCGGTGCGCGCTTGCGCTTATCAAACGGAGCTCGGGTCACGTTTGGCCCGGTTGCAGTCCCCCGGACGCCCCGCCCAGGACGCCTATGACCGCCTCGATGACCGCCACCAGCACCTCCGCGCCCGCTCACGTGACCGACGGGCGCGAGGCGGATCTCCTGGCGGTGCTCGCGGCGACCGGCGAGGGGATCTGCGCCTTCGCGCGCGACGGCCGGCTGACCTACGCGAACCCCGCCGCGGTCCGGCTGCTCGAGGCGCGAGACGCCGAGGCGCTGAAGGGATCCACGCTCGATACGATCCTGGGTGCGTCGACCCCGGCGTCGCCGCCGGGGATCGGCGATCCCCCCTTCATGTGGGTCGAGGTGACGCTGCGCCGCCCCGGAGGCGGGAGCTTCCCGGCGGCGGCCGAGCTGCGGGCGGCGAGCTCGCCCGGGCCCACGGTGGCGACGGTGCTGACCTTCCGCGACGCGACGGCGGCGCGGGCGCGGGAGGCGAGCCTCATCCGGGCGCAGAAGATGGAGGCCGTCGGGCAGCTCACCGGCGGCATCTGCCACGACTTCAACAACCTCCTGACGGTCATCGTCGGCAACCTCAAGATCCTCGCCCACGAGGACCTCGTCGCGGCGTCGGACATGGAGCTCGTCGAGGACGCGCTGTCGGCGGCCTACGACGGCATCAACCTGACGCGGCGCCTGCTCTCGGTGGCGCGGGACCGGAAGCTCCGCCCCCGGGCGGTGGATCTCCGGCTGACGCTCCGCGACTTCGCCCGGCTCATCGCGCGGGTGCTGCCGCGCTCGGTCCGGCTCGAGCTGGACCCGGGGCCGGAGTTCGTGGCGGCGGTGGTCGACCGCGCGCAGCTCGAGAGCACGGTCTTGAACCTGGCGCTGAACGCGCGCCACGCGATGCCCGACGGCGGTGTCCTGCGCATCGTCGTCGACGCCGTGAACCTCGACGAGGGCCACGAGGTGCCGCCCGGGCGCTACGCGCGCCTCCGGGTGATCGACGACGGCGAGGGGATGGACGAGCCGACTCAACGCCGGGCGGTCGAGCCCTTCTTCACGACCCGTGAGCAGAGCGGCGGGAGCGGGCTCGGGCTGAGCATGGCCTATACGTTCGCCCGGCAGTCCGGCGGTAGCCTCCAGCTCTCGAGCGAGGTGGGCGTGGGGACGACGGTGACGGTGCTCCTGCCCTTCGTGGACCGCGCGTCGCCGCCGACCATCGTCCACCAGGGCCCGATCGGGCGCCGCCGGGCGCGGCGCGAGTCGAGCGAGATACCGGCCCGGGTGCTCGTCGTCGAGGACGAGGCCCGGGTGCGTCGGCTCGCCGTGCGGGCCCTCGAGCGCCTCGGCTACGCGGTGGTCGAGGCGTGCGACGCCGACCAGGCCCTCGACCGGCTGCAGAGCGTCCCCATCGACGTGGTGCTGAGCGACGTCAGGATGCCCGGCGCCCTCAACGGTCACGACCTCGCCCGCTGGATGAAGATGCACCGCCCCGACGTCCCCGTGGTCCTCGTGACCGGCTACGACCCCCAGACCGGCGGACGCGCCGAGGACCGCGAGCGGGAGCGCGAGGAGCTCGGCGCGGTCACCGAGATCCTGCGCAAGCCCTACCAGGAGTCGGACCTCGCCCGAACCATCGAGGCCGCCCTCGCCCGCGACTGACCCGAGCGCCGTGGTCGACTCGACCGCGCGCTGACGAGAGCCGCGCGCCACCAAGCGCAAAAGTGTTAGAACGAGGGGTCTGACCCCACGATCTCGCACTTTCGACGTCAGTCGTCCTCGGGCAGGGCCTCGAGCTCGACCCAGGCGACGGCGGTGCCCTCGGCGCGGGCGGCCTCGACCGCCCGCTCGCAGGCGGCGACGATGTCCTCGACGGTGTAGTCCGCGCCGGCCGGCACGGTGGTCCCGCCCAACACCGGGCGGATGGCGGTGACGCGCCCCTCGACCGCGACCGGTGACGCGCGGAGCCGGTCGACGATCCGCTGGGCGACCGCCGGGCCGAACTCGTCGGGGCAGCTCGGCAGCAGCACACCGAAGGCGGGCACGTCCGACCCGATGCGCCCGACGACGTCCTCGGTCCTCAGGGCACCCGTGATGCGGGCCGCCGCCTCGCGCAGCAAGAGCCCCCCGGCGAAGCCGCCGCCTGCCGCCTGATGGGCCTCCTCGAGCTCGACGAGCACGACGCTCAGCGGCGCCCGTCGGCCCTCCTCCTCCACCGTGTTGGCGAGCACCGTGCACAGCTCGCGCCGACTCGAGACCCCGGTTACCGGGTCGACTCGGCTCAAGAGGGTCACCCGCGAGCGGTTGACGCGCAGCTCCCGAGCGAGCCGCTCCTTCTCGCGATGGAGCTGCTCCACGCGGAGCGTCCGCTCGCCCGGCACCGCCGCCGTCACCCCGCGCGCCCCGTGTCCACGCACCGCGCGCACGGTCGGCGGGCCCTTCGTGGGCGCGCCGATGAGGCTCTCCAGGGTGCACACCGGAGGCGCCGAGATCCCCACCGCGCGCGCCAGCTCCGGCGCCTGCTCGGCCGCCGCCTCGAGGAGCCGGCTCAGGGTCAGCGGCGCCCGGCTCGCCAGCGCCGCGACCTTGGTCCGCGCCCGCGCCAGGTTCGCGTCGCTGGCGCCGACCTGGCACACGTCCGACACGGCGTCCGCCAGCCGCAGCAGCTCGGCCAGCCGCTGGGTCCGCCGGTCGTGGAGCGCGATGACCTCGTCGTGGTGCGCCCCGATCGCCTTGACCATCCCCGGCGGCAAGCGCCACGCCTGCGCGTAGGCGGCGAAGACCTCGACGTGCGAGCCACCGAATATCGCGCGCTCCCAGAGGACGCGCTCCCCCGCCGGCCGCGCCTGGCAGAGGTCGATCTGGCTGGCCCGGTCCGGGCACAGGAGCCCCATCACCACCACGCCGAAGTCCTGCAGCAGGCTCGCGGTGAACGCCTCCCTGGGTGACTCGTAGCCGGCGATCCGCGACGCGGCGAAGGCGATGCACGCCCGCACCGCCGCGTCCTCGCGGAAGCGCCCGACGTCGAAGGACCGCGCCCCCACCTCGCCGAGGATCCGGTGCACCGTCACGAGGAGCGCCGCGTCCCGGAGCGCCGGCGCCCCGAGCTCGCGGACGACTCCGGCGACGCCTCCCTCCGCGCGCCCGGTCCCGAGGAGCGAGCTCTCACCGAGAGCCTCCAGGCGCTCGACGACCTCCGGCTCAGTGGCGGCGAGCGCCACCATGCGCCCCACGTCCGACGCCGTGGCGACGGCGTCGAGGATGGCGAGCAGCCCCGGCGACGGCATCAGCGCCGGCGTCGACCCCGGGTCGATCGGCAGGCGCAGCCGCCCCTCGCTGTCGTGATACGGAGCGCGACGGACGATTGGCACCGGGTTTGCTCCCATGCAGGACTCCTCTCTGACTCCTCCGTCCGTCGGTCGTCCTCGGGAATCCTTGAGGTTCATGTGCCCCACGAGGCCGCCGGACCCGGCTTGGACGCCGAGCGCCGACAAAGCGCTCAAGGAATCAGCGAAAGTCACGTTTGTGGTGGGTGGAGCTACGCCCAGTACAGGTCGCCCGAGGTGAGGAAGATGATGGCCCCGCATCCCGAACACGGACACCGCCCCCACTCGCCCATCCCGGGCTTCGACGAAGCGCAGCTCGCGCGCGTCGCGAGCCTGCTGCCGATGAGCCCGACCATCCTCACCGAGGTCCAGCAAGCCCTCGACGACGGCGTCTCCGGGGCGCAGCACCTCTCGCGCATCGTCCGCCGCGACCCGGCGCTCGTCGTCACCATGCTGCGGCTCATCAACTCGGCCTTCTACGGCCTGCCCCAGCAGATCACGCGCCCCACGACGGCCATCGCCTACCTGGGCAACCAGGAGGTCTACCGGCTGGTCATCACCGCCTCGATCGTCAACACCTTCCGGCGGGTGGACCCGACGCTGCTCGAGGCCTTCTGGCGCCAGTCGACCCTGACGGCGCTCCTCACCCGCGACCTCACCCGCAGCCGCGCGCGGTGGCTCTCGACCTCGACCGCGTGGACCCTCGGGCTCCTCCACGACGTCGGCGCGCTCGCATGCCTGTCGATCGATCCGGACGCGTACGCCCGCATCAACGAGTGGCGCGACGTCCACCACGGCCTGCCCGACGAGGCCGAGCGCGCCCTCGGCGTCGCCCCGCTGACCGCCTACGGCGCCATCCTGTGCCGCGAGTGGAAGCTGCCCCACCTGTTCGAGGTGACGGCCATCGCCCACCGGACCGGCATCGCCCCCGCCGACTGCTCCGTCGACGAGGCCGACTACCTCCGCTACACCGCGGCCGCGAGCGGTCTGGCCCACCTGGTGAACGACCAGCTCCGCGACGACGTGCGCGACCGCCTGGTCAGCCACGTCTGCGAGCTGCTCAACGTGGACAGCCACGCCTTCTGGGACCTCGTCATCGAGACCCACAAGCTGCGCGACGAGGCCGAGCGCTCGGTGAGCGACCTCCTCTCCTGAGGTCGGCGCTTCTTCGCTTATCGAAGCCCGCCACGGTCCCGTTCGGTTACACAGCCCCCGCGATACGCCCCCCCACGACGCCCCTGGAGCTCTCGATGCTCGGAACCCACCACCGGCTCTCGCTGCTGCTCGCCGCGACCCTCGCCCTCGGGTCGGCATGCGGAGGCGCGGCGTCGCTGACCCTGCGCCCGAACGACGCGACCCTGCCGATCGTCAACGGTGAGGACCCGGGCCAGGCCCTCGGCCAGTGCGTGCGCTTCACCGAGAACGGCCCCGTCACGACCCCCTGCCCCCTCGGGGTCGAGGCCTTCTTCGGCAAGCCCGTCACCCACGAGATGTCGAAGCCCGGCGCCTACACCCACGGCGTGTACACCTGGGGCCACGGCGTCCACCGCGCCGACGAGACCGTCGTCGCCTACGAGATCGTGACCTACTCCAGCCGCGCGATGACCTGGAAGAAGAAGCTCAAGGGCAAGGACCTCGCGAAGCTCCGCCCGGTCTGCGGCTCCGACGACCTCAAGCAGGTGCTGCTGGTCGTCCGCGCCTTCGACGGCTGCTCCAAGGTCCTCGCCGGAGACCGGCGCGCCGCGTGGCGCTGGACGGTCGAGAACCTCGCCCACGAGGGCGCGACGATCGGCCAGCCCGAGCGGTTCTGGTCCCAGGAGCCCGACCTCGACGAGGCGCCGGGGGGCGCGAGCTGCAAGACCCAGCGGGTCGTCCAGGTCGAGGTCGTCCCCGTCGAGCGCGCCTGCGAGCGCTATCGAACGGCGCTCTTCCCCGACCAGCAGATCGCGACGACGCCCTGATCGTCTACGTCGTGGGGTTACAGGCGACGAATAACCCCTAAAGCAAACCCCGGCCCCGACGATGAAACGGGTTGCGAGGTCGAGCGACCTCGCAGGCGAAGCGGCACCTCGGCCGCGACGCCGAGACCGTTTCCGCGAGGCCCGCTGATGTCCCGACTCCGCCGCCCCTCTCTCGCCCTCCTCCCGGCGCTGCTCCTGGTGGTCGGGGGCTGCGACGCTCAGATCGTGGGGACGGACGACTCCGCGCTCCTGAACCTGAACGCCGGCCCCCGCCAGGGCGGCGTCGCGATCGGCGAGGTCGAGCCGCCCGAGGGCGTCAGCGACTACACCAACGCCCCCGGCGAGGCGACCCTCGACGAGGCCGTCGAGCACCTCGCCGACGTCCGGGCGACGCTGGGCCTGCCCCCCGTCGAGGCGATCGGCACGCTCTCCGCCGCCGCCCAGGCCCACGCCGAGTACATCGCCGCCCACCAGGACTACCACAAGGACAACGGCGTCAGCCCCCACCGCGAGGTCGAGGGGCTGCCCGGCTTCACCGGCGTGGCGCCCCGGGATCGCGTCGACTTCGCCGGCTACGGCGGCCTCCTCATCGGCGAGGTCATCGGCTACCAGCCGAAGCCGATCGGCACCATGGAGGCCTGGCTCGAGTCCCTCTACCACCGCCTGCCCCTCATCCGCCGCGAGGCCGTCGAGGTCGGCGTCGGCGGGGCCATCGGCGACGGCATCACCGCCCACGTGGTCGAGGTCGGCACCGACTCCGAGGCCTTCGCCGCCGCCAGCTCCGGGACCTACCCCCTCGTCGCCTACCCGCCCAACGGGGCCATCGACGTGTCGCCCTCGTGGAGCGGCCTCGAGGCGCCCCAGCCGGTCCCGCCCCCGGCGGGCTACCCGAGCGGGCCGGTCCTGACCCTGAGCGCGACCTCCGGCCGGATCGCCGTCGAGACCGCCGAGGTCCGCGCCATCGGCGGGCAGCCCGTGGCCGTCACGCTCCTGACCAGCGACAACGACGAGCACCTCCAGGACCGCGACGTCGCGGTCATCCCCCACGCGCCGCTCGAGCCGTCCACCCGCTACGAGCTCGCCGTGACCGGGAAGTGGCAGGGCAAGACCTTCGCCTGGACCTCGACCTTCACCACCCGCGCCGCCGCCTGCGAGCTCTACACCGACAGCTGCGGCGCCGGCCGCGCCTGCTACGCCCACAGCGGCGAGCTCGCCTGCCTCTGGGAGGGCGTCGGTCAGGCCGGCGACGAGTGCCGCTACCTCGACGACTGCGCCGGCGGGCTGACCTGCCTCGGCTCGCGCTGCCGCCCGCTCTGCAACAACGAGGGCGAGGAGAACGCCTGCGAGGACCTGTGCCCCGGCGAGTCGCTGCTGGCGAGCGGGATCCTCGGGGTCTCGGCCTGCCTCGGGGCCACCTGCACCGCGGACTCCTGCGGCGCCGGCCAGGGCTGCTACTGGCTCGACGGCCTGGCTTGCGGCTGGTCGGGCAACCTCGGCCTCGGCTCCGACTGCACCTACGCCAACGACTGCCGCGCCGGGCTGAGCTGCCTCGGCGCGCCCGGTCAGGACCACAAATGCCACGCGCTCTGTGGCGGCGAAGGGATGCCCAGCTGCGACGCGGTCTGCACCTCGTCGCCCTTCAGCCTCTCGGCCGCGACCGGCCTGAAGGCGTGCCTGTGAGTGGATGGGGAGGAAACATGAACGGGACCCTAAGACTCACTCTCGCCCTGACGCTCTGCGCCGGGCTGTCGGGCGCCGCCGTCGCGGCCGCGCCGCCGCCGATCACCGTGACGGCGAACGCGAGCCTCCCCGGGGAAGAGGCGGACCGCCTGGTCGACGGGCGCGCGGGACGGCCATGGATCGCGCCGGTCGGCGAGGGACACGAGGCGCCGCAGGCGACCCTGGACCTCGGCGAGGTCCGCTGGATCCGCACGCTCCGGTTCATCCCGGGTCACGCCCAGAACTCCCAGACCTTCGACCAGTACGCGCGCCCCTCGCGCATCCGGGTCCGCTGGGACAGCGGCGAGCGCGTCTTCGAGCTCCGTGACCGCCGGGCGCACCAGAACCTGGCCCTCGGGCACCTGGTGGTGACCGAGCGGCTCGAGATCACCATCGAGGCGACCTACGGCCCGGCCGACCACGGCGTGGCCATCGCCGATCTGACGCTCATCGACCGGCGGGACCCGAGCGGGCTCCACGTCGACCTCTACCAGCGCATGTCCCGCTACCTCGACGCCCTCGCCGACGACGCCGAGTACGAGCGCGCCCAGCGCTACCTCGTGCGCTTCGGTGAGAAGGCCGCGACCCCGCTGGCGCGCCGCGTCGCCGGCCGTGACGCCAAGGTCGCCGCCCGCGCGCTGACGGCGCTCCTCGACCTCGGCGGCGACACCGCCGACGAGGTCAGCGCGGAGCTCCTCGCGAGCAACAAGGACCACGTCATGATGGCGCTGAGCGCGCTGCGCGAGCGCCCGCTGCGGGGGCTCGACGACACCCTCGGCGCCCTCGCCGAGTCCGAGGATCCCGAGATCGTTCGCGCCGCCTACCATGCGCTGGCGGCGACCGGGAGCGACCGCGCCCGGGCCGCCGTGACGGCCGGCCTGGCGGCGCCCGCGGGGCTCCAGCGAGACGCGGCGACCGCGGCGCTGGCGAGCCTCCCGAGCGCGGACGCGCTCGGGGTCGTGCGCGGCTTCCTCGACGACCGGGACCCGGCGGCGCGCGACCGCGCGCTGATCGCGCTGGCGCCGGTGGCGGCGAAGGACGCGACCGCCCTGGCCTTCATGGTGGACCTGGCCCAGAACGGAGGTGAGCGGCTCCAGGTCGCGGCGCTGAACGTCCTGGCGCGGGTGCCGGTCCCCGAGACGCGCGCCCTGCTCGAGCACCTCCTCCGCAAGGGCAAGCCCCGCGTCTCGCGCGCCGCGGTGCGGGCCTTCCTCGCGCTCGATCCCGAGGGCGAGGCGTACCTGAGCGCGAACATGGACGAGATCCGCCCGGCGGCGATCACCTACGCCGTCGCGCTGACCCGCGACCGCCACACCGACGCGTCCACGCAGTTCCTGGTGCGCGCCCTGGCCTCCGGGGTCTGGGAGCCGTGGTACGCCCACGCGGCCGAGCTCCTGGCGCGCCGCCGGGAGACCGGCGTCGGCGCGGTCGTGCGCTGGCTGGTCGAGCACCCCCGGGACGAGCGGATCGTGCGCCACTTCCTGGCCGACCAGGCCCCGCTGGCGGCGGCCGCCGCGGCGGACGTCCTGAACCAGGTCCGCCGGAGCAGGGCCCACACCGAGGTGAAGCTCCTCCTGCTCGAGGTGCTCCGCGATGGTCGTGACGCGGTCGGCGCGCAGGTCGCGCGGGAGTACTACGCCGACACCGCGCTCGAGGTGCAGGTGCGGCGGCTGGCCTTCGACGCGCTCACGAGCGTCTCGAGCGGCCCGGAGATGGAGCGGATGGTGATGAGCGCGCTCGACGCCGAGGATCCCGAGATCCGGCGCATCGCCTACATGGCCGTCAGCAGGCACCGCCTGGAGTCGGCGCTCCCGCGGGTGGAGCGTGAGATCGACGGCACGCGCCCGGACGAGTGGTCGCCCGGCGTGGTCATGGCCTACGGGGACCTCGGCGGTGAGACGGCGATGGAGAACCTCCGGGAGCACTACCCGGTGGCGCCTCAGTCGACGCGCCACGCGATCCTGGACACCGCGTGGCGGTCGGGGTCGGTGCAGGGGATCAAGCTCTTGGTCGACGCGGTGTCGAGCCAGGACCGAGACACCAGGCGTTACGCCATCGCGCTGCTCGAGCAGCAGCGCTGACACGGGGGGATGAGATGGGGATTCGGGGAGGAATGCTGCGGGCGACCGCGGCGCTGGCGTGTGTGTCGCTCGTCGGGCTCGCGCCCGGGACGAGCCGTGCGGACAACGACTCGATCCTGACCATCGGGGTCGGGGCCGGTGTCGGCTACAGGCACGCCGCCGGGCCGGGCCAGACCGCGGCGATGGAGTTCGTCAACCAGGCGAACGTGCGGCTCAAGATGCTGTGGATCCTGGGCGCCGACCTGTCGGTGGACCTGGCCAAGGACACCGAGCTGACCGAGGCGAGCACCGACAACCTCCGGTACGCGGCCAAGATGCGGCTGACGGCGCTCTTCTACCCGATCCCGACCGACGTCTTCGAGCTGTACCTCGGGATGGGGCTCGGCGCCGGCAAGAAGGAGGAGCTGTTCAGCGTCACCAGCCCGGGCAACTCGTATCACATCGGCGGGGGCTTCGAGATCCACCTCAACGACCACTTCACCATCGACGCGTCGTTCTACATGGTGGTCCCGGGCTACGCCTCGCTGAAGACCCACGTCGAGCAGCTCGCCTACCAGATCGCCGACGAGACCAACCAGAACGTCCAGAACGGCAACACCCCGCCCCCGTCCACGGTCGACGACCTGCCCCTGCCCGACATCACCGTCGGCGACTACATCACGCCGACCAACTACGAGCTGATGATCCGGATCTTCCTGTTCCTGTAGCCGCGGCGGCCCGGCGCTACAGGCCGGAGGCGCGCAGGGCCTCGAAGTGCCCGCGCTGGGCGTCGTCGAGGTCCTTCGGCGTCTTCACGACGACCCGGGCGAAGAGATCGCCCTGCCCGCCCTTCTTCGGCATCCCCATCCCGCGGAGCCGGATCTTCGTGCCGGCCTGGGTCCCGGCCGGGATCTTCACGCTGTGCGACTCGCCGTCGGGCGTCTCGACCGCGGCCGTCCCCCCGAGGACGACGTCGGTCAGCGCGACCTCGACGTCCATCTCGACGTCGCTGCCGCTGACCCGATAGCGCGGGTGCTCGGCCACGCTGACCTTGAGGCGCAGGTCGCCGCGCGGACCGCCGGCGCCGCCGGGGTGGCCTTTGCCGCGCACCCGAAGGGTCTGTCCGCTCTTGATCCCCCTGGGGATCTTCACGGTGATCGTCTCCGGCCCGTCGGGGCCGCTGATGTCCAGGCTCCGCTCGCCCCCGTGGTAGGCCTCGTGGAAGCCGACGGTGATCTCGGTCTCGATGTCCCGCCCGGCCACCGGCCCCTGCGGCCCGGCGCCGCCCTGGCCGAACGGGTTGAACCCGCGCCGACCGCCGCCGCCGCCGCGGCCACGACCGCCGAAGATCGAGCTGAAGTCGAAGCCCCCGCGCCCGCGGCCGCCGAGGCCCATCTCCTCGAAGATCGACCCGAAGTCGAAGTTCCGGAAGATGTCGTCGCGATCGTAGCGCTGCTGGAAGCCCTCGGCCCCGAACATATCGTACTGGCGCCGCTTCTCGGGGTCGCTGAGCACGGCGTAGGCCTCGTTGACCTCTTTGAAGCGGTCCTCGGCCTCGGTCGTGTTGTTCCGATCCGGGTGGTACTTCATCGCCAGCTTGCGGAACGCCTTCTTGATCTCGTCGGCGCTCGCGTCGCGCGCCACCCCGAGGACGTCGTAGTAGTTCTTCGCCGGCATCTTCCCTCCCTCCGACCGCGCGCCTCGCGGGGCTGCCCCTGGCGTCGCGTCATCATCGCACGCGGAATCTTGTTCACGCGCCCCGCGGAATCAAGCGTGGACCTAGAGCCCGCCCGCCGCACCCTCGCCGCGCGGGTCCGCCGCCCCCTCGAGCCACCCGTCCGCCGCGCGCCACAGCGCCGAACCGTTGCCGAGGTGGTGGCGCTGCAGGAGCACGTGCCCCCGCGCCTCGAGCGCCGTCCGCGTGTCCGGCGACAGCCCCCACGGCTCGTAGATCAGCTTGTCCGGGTACCACTGATGGTGGACGCGCGGCGCGCCGACCGCCTCGCCCGGATCCATGTGATGATCGACGCAGTTGAGCACCAGCTGCAGCGTCGTCGTGATGATCGTCGAGCCCCCGGGGCTCCCGAACACGCCGACCGCGCGCCCGTCCTTCAGCAGGATCGTCGGCGTCATGCTCGACAGCGGGCGCTTGTTCGGCGCGACCGCGTTCGCCTCGTCCCCGATCAGCCCGAAGGCGTTCGGCGCCCCGGGCAGCGCCGAGAAGTCGTCCATCTCGTTGTTCAGCACGACCCCGGTCCCCGCCGCGACGCGCCCCGACCCGAAGCCGAGGTTCACCGTCTGCGTCATCGCGACCGCGTCGCCGTTGGCGAACAGGACCCCGAGGTGGCTCGTGTGGGTCGACTCCGCCGGCTTGACGGCGACCTCGGCGATGTCCTCCGCAGGCGTGGCGCGCTCGGCCGCCGCGACGTCCCGGCGGAGCTTCGCGATGACCTCCGGGCCGATGAAGCGCTGCCAGTCGACCGGGTAGTGATCGGGGTCCCCGAGCCCGTGGGCGCGCATGGCGAAGGCCCGCTTGGTCGTCTCCGCGAAGCGGTGCACGTAGGCCGCGCTCCCGAAGCCGAGCCCCTCCACGTCGAAGCTCTCCAGCACCCCCAGCATCTGCACCAGCAGCAGCCCCCCGGAGCTCGGCGGTCCCATGCTCTCGACGGTGTAGCCGCGGTAGCTCCCGACCACCGGCGGGCGCTCCTTCACCGCGTAGCCGGCGAGATCCTCGGCGGTCCAGATGCCCCCCTCGGCGCGCACGGCCGCGACCAGTCGCCGAGCCGTCTCGCCGGTGTAGAAGTCCTCGCCGCCGGTCGCGACCGCGCGCTCGAGGGTCTCGGCCAGATCGGTCTGCTTCAGGATCGTCCCGACCGGCCACGGCTCTCCCGCGGGGGTCAGGAAGATCGCCCGCCCCGCCGCGTTCAGGCGCTGCCCGTAGGCCGCGATCGCGCCGTGGAGCTTGTCGGACACCGGGAAGCCGTCCCGCGCGTAGCTGATCGCCGGCGCCGCGACCACCGCGAGGGGGAGCTTCCCGAGCCGCTCGTGCATGACCACCAGCCCCCGGATGAGCCCCGGGATCCCCGAGGCCCGCGCCGACCAGGTGCTCTCGCCGGGGATGACGTGCCCGTCCTCGACGTACATGTCGCGGGTCGCCGCGGCGGGCGCGGTCTCGCGCATGTCGAAGGTCGTGGTCTCGCCGCCGACGTGGACCACCGCGAAGGCGCCGCCGCCGACGCCGGATCCGTAGGGCTCGGTCACGGCGACCGCGAGGCTCGTCGCCACCGCGACGTCCACGGCGCTCCCGCCGGCCGCCAGGATCGCCTCGCCGGCCCGGGTCGCGAGCGGGTGGGGGCTCGCGACGATGCCGCGCTGGGCCCGCGCCGGGGCGGGCCACGCCGCGAGCGCCTCGGAGACGCCGCCGAAGAGGAGCAGCGCCAGGGTGAGCGCCCTCGCCAGGGTCAGAAAACGCGCTGGGGTCGTCATGGCCGCGAGGTTCGCACCGCCGGCCCACCTTTACAAGGACGGCCCGCCCCCGCTATACGCCGTCCGATGCGCCTGCGCCCCGCCGCTCTCGCCCTCGCCGTCGCGCTGCTCTCGGGCTGCGCGGGCGCCGAGGACAGCACGCTCGTGTGCCCGCTGCTCCCGCCGGGCGCGACCGCGACGCTCACCGCCGGTGCGCCCCTCGACATCGACGACGTGCGGACCGGGAATCTCGGCCTCGGCGAGCTCGCCGCGCACCCCGTCGCCCTGGCCGCCGGCCAGACGCTCTCGCTCCGCCTCGACCTGACGGGCGCCCGCGCCGTCCTCTGGACCTACGGGCCGCGGGACGCCTTCGGCGGCTTCCCGCACTGCCTCGCCCTCGAGGCCGCCGCCGAGGGCGGTCACTCCGTGGGCGCGACGCTGAACGCCGAGGACGCAGGCGAATACCTGGTCGTCGCGGGCTCTCCCCCCGGGACGGTGCCGGGCGACTACACCCTGACCGTCACCTGCGACGCCGGCTGCGACACCCCCGCGCCGTGCCCCACCCTGGCCGAGCGCGGCTGCCCCGACGCCCGCTGCGATGGTGAGCTCGCGCGCGACGGCGACGGCTGCCCGACCTGCGACTGCCGCGCCGACGCGCTGTGCAGCCCCCACCGCGCGGCCGGCCCCGGTGGGAGCTGCGTCCTGCCCGCCTGCGACTGCCCGGACGGCGGCACCCCGGTCTGCGGCACCGACGGCCGCACCTGGCCGAGCGCCTGCGCCGCCCGCTGTGCCGGGGTCGCCGTCGCCGTCGCCGACGCCTGCGCCTTCGCCTGCCCGGCCCTGGCCGACTGCGAGGCCCCGTGCTTCGGCCCGCGGGCCATCGCCGCCGACGGCTGCCCGAGCTGCGACTGCCTGCCGGTCTTCGCGACGAACGCGGCCTCGTGCGCCGCCTGCCCCGACGCCGGGGCCCCGGTGTGCGGCAGCGACGGCGTGACCTACCCGAGCCGGTGCGCCGCGCGCTGCGCCGGGGCCCGGATCCTCTACCCCGCCGCCTGCGTCGAGGGGTGCCGCGCCGCGCCCGACGGCTGCGAGCTGGACTGCGCCTGGGGCCTCGCGCTGAGCGCCGACGGCTGCGTCACCTGTCAGTGCGCCGCGGCGCCCTCGGCCGCCTGCACCACCGACGGCGCCCCGGTCTGCGTGACCGTCACCGGGCTCGACGCCCCGACCACGGTCGGCTCGCCCTGCCTCGCCGTCCACCTCGGCGCCGACGGCGGCCTCTGGGGCCCCTGCGGCCAAGGCTGCGAGACCGACGACGCCTGCCCCGAGGGCGCGCGCTGCGCCTCCGCCGGCTATCTCGCGGGGCGCTGCCTGGCAGAGACCGCCCCGGACTGCGGCTGCGCCGCGCTCCTCGCCCCGGTCTGTGGGGCCGACGGCCAGCGCTGGGACAACCGCTGCCTCGCCGCCTGCGCCGGCGTCGCCGTGGCCCACGAGGGCCCCTGCTGCGAGGCGCCAGCGGGCTGCCCGGACGACGGTCTCCCGGTGACGGTCGACGGCTGCCCCACCGGCTGCCCGGCGACGGCCGCGAGCTGCGCCGACAACGCCGCCACGGCGACGGCCTGCGCCCCCGACGGCGCCGCGCTCGGCACCGACGCCTGCCGCGCCCACGCCGACGGCGCCGCGGCCTCACCCGCGTGGTGCGCGCCGTGATCCGCCTCGCCGCCCGCCTGCTCACGACCGCGACGCTCGCGGCGGTCGCGGGCTGCTCCGGCTACGCCGAGCTGCCCCTCGCCCTGCGCGAGGCCGGCGACCTCGAGATCGAGTCCGCGACGCTCGCCGCGGGCGCCCCGGGCCGGGTCCAGGTCGCCATCGGCCTGCCCGACGACGCCATCGGCCCCGCGGTCATGGTCGGAAACCCCACCGTCGACAGGTCGCTCGGAGGCGAGGTCGTCGCGTGGGCGTACGGCGCGTGCCCCGACGGCCCGTCCCCGAGCGACGCCCGCCCGCGCCTGTGCGTGGCCGTCATGGTGACGACGACCGCGCCGCCCGACGCGCTGTTTCTGTCCGCCGTGGTCGAGACCCGGGGCGACGGCCGCCGCTTCACCGTCGGCGGGGAGGTCCCGCTCCCATGAGCACGACGCGCATGATCGGGCTGCTCGTGGTGCTCGTGGCGCTGGCGCTCCCCGGCGCCGCGCTCGCCGCCGCCCCGACCGCGGCGCTCGACCGCGCGACCCGCTGCCTCCGCGACGGCGACGCCCCGTGCGCGCTGAAGAGCGCCGACCGCGCGCTCGCGACGCTCCCCGGCGACGACACCGGGGGCCTCCGCCGCGAGGCGCTGATGATCCGCGCCCAGGCCCTCGCCCTGACCGATCGCCCCGAGGACGCCGAGGCCGCGTTCGGACGCCTCCGCTCCGCCTGGCCCGGCTGGCGGCCGGCGCCGGACGTCGACCCACGGATCGCGTCCGCCTGGTCCGCCGCGCGGCGCGCCGCCGTGACCGCGGAGCTGCCCACCACGCTCGACCCCGGCCCGGCGCCGACCCCGGCGCCGATGCCCGATCGTGAGACCCTGCCCTCGCCTGCGCTGTACGCGCCACCGGAGCTCGTCGCGCTGGCGGACGCGCCGGCGGTCCCGCCTCGGCTCCACCTCAGCCTCGGGGCCGGGGTCGGCCTCCTCGGCGGTGACGCCGCCGACCGCTACGAGCCCGGGATCCACGCGGCGGTCGACTTCATCGCCGACCTCGGCGACGACGGCGGCTTCGGCGTCTGGGCCCAGGCGGTCCTGGCGCTCCTGACCCTGAACCCCGACCTGCCCACCGAGCCCGGGACGGGCGCCGGGCTCACGGTGTTCTCCGTCGCGGTGGGCGGGGCGTTCACGGTGCCGCTGGTCGACGACGGCGAGGTCGCGCTCGTCGCGGCGGCGGGGGTCGGCGTCGGCTCCTTCGGCCTCGGCCGGCTCGGCGACGCCACCGGCTTCGCAGTCCACGGGACCCTCGGCGTCCGCTGGCAGGCCGAGGAGCGGCTGGCGCTGCGGGGCGACGTCGCGCCGCTCGTCATCCTCACCCCGGACCTCGCCCCCGCAGGGCACCTGGCGATCCTGCTGCGAGGCGAGACCCGCTTCTGAGCGCCGTCAGACCTGCTCGACGATCTTGAACGCCAGGTTCGGCGCGAGCTGATACGCCACGACGGTGCCGCTCTGGCCCTCGATCTCGGCGCGGGTCGTCACGATGTACTTGCGCGCCTTGCCGAGGAGCGAACGGAGCCGGGAGATGGCGACCTTGACCTTGGTCTGGACCGACGCGTCCAGCTCCTCCTCGCCCCAGACCTCGAGCGCGAGCCGCTCCATCGTGAAGTAGTCGTCGGGCGAGCGCAGAAACGTCAGCAGCAGCGGGAACATCACCCGCTTCTGAGCCAGGTTCAGGGACTTGCCGAAGTTGAGCACGGTCTGGGTGGCGACCACCGCGACCAGGGCCGGCGCGCCGTCGCGCAGGAGCAGCTGGAAGCCGTCCTCGTCCAGGGGCTTCAACCCATCGCGGGTCGTCACGCGGTAGGGAGCTCCGCCGGTGACCACGGTCGCCCGGGCGGCGCCGTACGCCTTCACCGAGACCTGCTCCGGGCCGACCGGGTCGGTCGCGTCGATCCCGAGCCGCGCGAGCACCCCCGAGCAGTAGGCCTTCATCTCCTCGTCGCCGACCCGGGCGCCGATCATCGCCAGCACCCGCCGCGCTTCGTCGTTCTCGAGGACGAGGGCGTGGTCGTGGAGGACGACGCAGGCGTCCTCGAGCTGGGCGACGGCGTCCTCGCGCGCCGAGTCGTCGCCCTCGGTGGCCGCCTCGTGGTGGATCTCCGCCTCGCGCCAGTGCAGGCGCGCCACGTCGTAGTTCGCGCCGAAACGGTCGTAGCCGTCGCGCGCCGCCTCGAGGTAGAGGAGCGCGTTCTTGCTCGAGCTGTCGCGGACGAGCCGGATCTCCGCCGTCGCCTCCTTGTGGAGCGCACACAGGTAGCCGTCGAGGCGCAGCACCGGGGCCAGGTGCTTCTCCGCCGAGGCCAGGTCCTGCGACGCCTCGGCCGCCGCCGTCGGATCCTGCCGGACCGTCGCGATGGCCAGCCGGTCGAGCGCCTCACCCAGCAGGTTCACCTGGGCCGCCAGCCCGGCCTGCGCCACGGCCCGGGACAACCCCTCGCGCGCCCGCCCGAGGTCCCCGCGCGCCTGCTCGAGGCGCGCCATCGTGAGCTCGGCCACCGCCTGCCCCGCCGGCTCGCCCGCCCACCGCGCGAGGCTCAGCGCCTCGGCCGCGCGAGACGTCGCGCCGCCGACGTCGCCGATCTGGAGCCGGGCGATGGCCAGCGCCGCGAGGATGCGCGCCCGCAGCTCCGGGCTCGACTCGCCGACCGCCTTGAGCCCGGCGCCGGCGTAGGTCTCGCACGCCGAGATGCGCGCCGCGCGGGTCGCGTTCGCCGCGAGATCCGCCAGGATCCGCGCCTCCCACTGCGACTCTCCGAGGGCGCGCGCCCGCTCCAGGGCGTCCTCGAGCGCCTCGCGCGCCTTGTCCGCGCTGCCGGCGTCCATCGCGGTCCGGCCGATCTGCGCGGTGAGCTGGACGAGCGCCTGGCTCGCCTCGCGCTGCGCCTCATCGGGCAGGCGCCCCCGGCGCGCGAGCTGATCGAGGAAGTCGATCCCGCGCTGCGCCCAGGTCCGCGCCTCGACCAGCGACCCGCGCCGCCACATCAAGTCGGCGTACGCCGTGGCGAGCCGCGGCTGCCAGCGGGTCGCCAGCGCCGTCCCGCCGTCGCCGTTCCAGCCGGAGTCCTCGGGCCCGCGCGCGGCGTCGACATACGCCCGCGCGTCATCGAGGTGCGCCCGCGCGCCGTCCCAGTCGCCGCGCCGCGCCAGGACGCAGCCGTAGTAGTAGTCGACCCAGAACGGTGGCGTGGTGTAGTGCTGGACGAGCGCCTCGAGCCAGGGGCCGAGGCGGCGGTGCTCACCGCGCTCGAGGAGGCCCTGGGCGTGGCTCTCGAGCAGCTCGAGCAGCCGCTCGTAGGCCCCGGCGTGCACCAGGTGGTCGCAGGCCGCCCGGATGCCGTGGTCGCCGCGCCCGATCAGCAGCTCCGCGGCCCGGCGGTGCGCCTCGCGGTAGCCCTCCGGGTCGCGGCGGCGGAAGCCGTCCCGGAGCGACGCCCGGCAGACGGGGTCGAGGGTCCAGCCGTCACCGACCCGGGACAGGAGCTGCTTCTGGCTGAGCTTGGTTATGGCGTCCGAGAGCGCCTGCGGCGGCAGCCGGATCAGCCGCCGGCGCTCGTCGGGGGTCCCCGGGACGGCGGCCCCGAAGAGCGACGACATGAAGTACTCGTCGAACTGCTCGAGCAGCGCCGCGACGCTGGCGAAGTAGCGGACCTCGGGGCGCAGCCCCGCGAGCATGTGGTCGACGACCTCGCCGACCAGCTCGCCGTCGCCCTCGGCGAGGCGCTCGATGAGGCCGCGGGCGGTGTCCGGCGCCGAGGCCGCCGCCGCGATGAGGAGGACGACCGCCGGCCAGCCGCGGGTCTGCTCCCAGACCCGCCGGGAGAGCTCGTCGTCGGCGCCGATGACCCGCGCCGCGAGGACCTCGTGGACCTCGTCGACGGTGAGCTCGAGCTCGGCGCGCCCGACGTGGGTGCCGGTGAGCTCGCCGAGGGCCGGCCGCTCGCGCGCCGCGAGGACCAGCGAGACGCCGCTGGGCGGCGCCGTCACGAGGCCCGCGACCAGGCGCGTCAGGGGCTCGCCGTGGGCGAGGACGTGGACCTCGTCGAGCAGGAGCACAAGCTCGCTCCCGTCGAGGACCGTGTCGAGCGCCTCGCTCAGCCACGTCTCGCCGTGTACGCCGCCGGCCCCGCTGAGGAGCGGGCGCACGTCGGCGTCCGGGTGGGCGCGCCGCAGCGCCCGAGCGAGCTCGTCGAGGAAGAGCCCGAGGTGTCCCTCGCACTGCGCCACCGAGACGAGGGCGGCGGGCTGACCGGTGGTCGCCGCGGTCGTCGCGACCTCGGCGAGCAGCGCGCTCTTGCCGTAGCCGGCGGGCGCGATGACCCACGTGACCCGGGCCCCGCTACGACGGGGATCGACGCGGCGAACGAGACGAGAGAGCGTGGGTAGAGTCGGTGAGGCTGCCATCGACAACATGAGTCCTCTTCGGCGTGGCCGCTCGAGCACGGCATTCACGAAACCTGGCCATACCGACTACGAAATGGGATTTCCGGCGCCCCGGTCGGCAAGAAATCCGCACCACGAGAGTGAGACTAGCCGCTGGGTTCCGGGATTACAACGGTTACAAGCCTCCGACCACCCCCGGTCGTTTGTAACCCACAGCCGCATTCTCAGTGTACGAGCGGCTCAGCGCAAGTTCCGAACCGCGCGGGAGCGGCGTTCATCGCGGCCCGGGAGGACGCCGTCAGCCACGACCGGGACGCGCCACGCTCCGGTGAACGCAGACGACGCCGTGACCGCGGGCTCGAACGTCGTCCGAGGTGCGCGCCGTCGGCGCGAGTCAGAACGAGCAGTCGATGTTCAGGTTGAACACGCCGCTGTTGTTCTGGCCGTCGATGACGATGAAGTACTGGGTGCCGGCGATGGCGTTGAACGTCACGCTGTGGGCGTCGTGGCCGATGCACCCCGATCCGGCGCACCCCTGTCCCTGGTCCTGCAGGACGTAGAGGTGCATGACGTTGGCCCCCGACCACGCGATCGTCACGGTCACCAGCCCGCTCCCCGACGCCAGGAAGGGGTAGATGATCTCCTTGGCCGGCGAGGCGGGCGCGCCCGGGCACCCGTAGTAGTGGCTCATGTGGGAGTAGCCGCCGCCGTTGCCGATGCCCTGGCCGAAGCCGCAGTAGGAGTTGAGGCCGTTGATGTTGATGCACGGCTCGAGGCAGGCGTTGTCGTTGTTGCAGTCCGGATCGTTGCAGTCGGTCAGGAAGTCCCCGTCGTTGTCGGATCCGTCGGTGCAGTTCTCGGGCGTGATGACGACGCAGGCCGGGTGCCCGGTGCAGTCCGCGTCGTCGCAATCGGTCTTGCTGTCCTCGTCGTCGTCGACGTCGTTGGTGCAGGAGATCTCGGTCGTCGGCGTGACCTGGCAGGCCGGATCGGCGGTGCAGCTCCCGTCGGCGCAGTCGGTCAGGCCGTCACCGTCGTCGTCGAGCCCGTCGCTGCAGTAGGTCTCGCTGGTGATCCCGCACTCGGCGGTCAGCGTCACCGGGAAGCCACCGAAGAGGTGCTCGACGACGACGGCCAGCGGCGTGTTCGCCGGCGCGTCGAGGAGGATCGTCTCCCCCGCGCTCCCCGCGAGGCAGCCGTCCGGGGCGCAGTCACCGTCGCTGAAGGGGACCACCCAGACCCCGCCGAGAGCGCCGGCCGAGGACGTGGCGGTGAGGCGTACCCGCTGGGCCGACGGCACCGAGAACGAAAAGACGCGCTCGGGCCCCGTGAAGTTGGCCCCGGCGCCGCCGCAGCTGTAACCGTCGACCACGTCGGTCTCGCCGGCCGCGCCCGTCGTATACGAGACGGGCGTCCCGCAGGTGAGCGCGCCGACGGGCTCGCAGGTGCAGGCGTCGGTGGTGACGCAAGCGCCGGTCGCGGGGACGCAGGTCGACTCGGTGCACGGGTCACCGTCGTCGGGGCAGACGACGGCGGTGTCGGGATCGAGGACGCACTGGTAGTCGACGCAGCCGATGGTCCCGACGCACTTGTCGTCGGGATCGGCGATGCCGGAGCAGTCCGAGACGGTCAGGCACGGCGTCGCCTCGACCGTGTCGGTGACGGTGTCGACCGCGGTGTCCGCGACGAGGGTGTCCTGCGGGCTCGTGTCCTCCGCGCCCGTGTCGACCGGGATCGTGTCGACCGGCGCGATCGTGTCCCCGGGCGGGGTCGTGTCGACCGGGATCTCGGTGTCGTCGGGCGAGGCCGTGTCGACGATCGCGGTGGTGTCGTCGGGCGGCGCCGCCGTGTCCTCCGTGATCGTCGAGTCGTTCCCGGCGGCGTCGAGGGCGCCCCCCTCGAAGCACGCGGACGCGGCGAGCGCGAGGGCGAGCGCCGCGACGGCGATGAGGATCCGGAGCGTGGTGCGAGCAGCCTTCACAGGGACGGACGTTAGCGACAACCGGCCCCCGGGTCACGCTCGACTTGGAACCTCGGCGTCCGGTCGGCGATGATGGCGCCACGATGACCCCGACCCATGTCCCCGCGCGCGGCAGCCGGACGGTGCTCGTGACCGACGCCCGAGACGGCCTCGGCCGGGCGACCGCGCTGCTCCTCGCCGACCTCGGCGACTGCGTCCTCGCCTGCGCGAGCGATCTCGCCGGGATGCAGGACATGCCCCGGGAGACCATGCGCGGCGGGCTCATCGAGCTGTGCGCGCTCGACCTGGCCGACCCGGCGTCCTGCGACCGCGCGCTCGACCGCATGACCGCCCTCTACGGCCGCGTCGACGCCATCGTCCACACCGGGATCGCGACCCACTTCGGCGCGGTGGAGGAGCTCGACGACGCGACGATCGCGCGGCTCTTCGCGAAGAACACCTTCGGGCCGCTGACGCTCATCCGGCGGGTCGTCCCGCGCTTCCGCGCCCAGGCCTCGGGGACGATCCTCTGCGTCTCGTCCGCCGCCGGGAAGGTCGCGCTGCCGCTGTCGGCGATGCTCTCGGCGAGCCACCACGCCCTCGAGGGGCTCTGCGACTCGCTGCGGCTCGAGCTCCGCCCCTTCGGCGTGGACGTCATCCTGGTCGAGACAGGGCTCGTCCGCCGCGGGGTCGTCGCCGCCGACGCCGGCCCCCTCGAGCAGGCCCTCGCCGGGGTGGACCCCGCGAGCCCCTACGCCAGCGTCGCGCGGTCCCTGGGCGAGGTCCTACGAGATCTCGAGCAGAACGCGGCGACGCCCCGCGACGTCGCCGAGGTGATCCACCGCGCCCTCGCCTCGCCCCACCCGCGACCGCGCTACGCCGTCACGCGCCGGACCGCGGCCTGGCTCTGGGCCAGGAAGCTCCTGCCCGACCGCGTCCTCGACGGCCGCCTCGCCAAGGCGATGGGCATCAAGGGCCCGAACGACTGATCGAAGCGCGGGATCGCCGCGTCCGCTGGCCCGCCCGGCGGTCGTCTCGACCGCTCGCCGGCATCAGTCCGGCGTACAGACGTTCCGCGGGCTCCCGGACGGCGCGGCGCAGCTGAACCCGCTCGGGCAGTCGCCCGACGAGAAGCAGGCCGGGTAGCAGACCGACTCGGCGCCGAAGACGCAGCTCCCCGGGAAGGGGCAATAGCCGTCGCCGACGCAGGCGTCGACGCAGAGCCCGGTCCCGCCGCCGCTGGGCTTCAGGCACTGGCCGGAGCGACAGTCACCGGCGCTGACGCACGGCGACGCGAAGCCGCGCGGGCGCTCGCGTCGACAGACGTAGCGCCCCTGCGCCCCGTCGGACAGCGGGATCCCGAAGCGACACTCGAGCCCGTTGATCCCGCCGCAGGCGTTCCCCCCGGTGGTGCACTCCGGGCGGCAGCCGCCCGAGGTCGACTCGCTGCCGTCGGCCACGCAGAACGAGCCGTCGGGGCAGCTCACCGCCCCGGGCCCGCACGGGCGCGTGCAGACCCCCGCCCGGCTGTCGTTGCTCAGGAGGCACGACTCGGCGCCGTTGCAGTCCGTCGCGACCGACGCCGGGAAGCACGGCCCGCCGGTCTGACCGCAGGTCCCGTCACCGAGGATCTGACAGGTCCCGCTCTCGCACTCGAAGTCGCTCAGGCACGCCGCGCCGATCGGCCCGGCGGCCACGCCCGAGATGCAGACCGAGACGGTGCCGCCCGACACGCTCTCGAGCACCCCGCAGCGCCGCTCGGCGCCCTCGGTGCCGTCGCAGTCGCCGTCGCTCACGCAGGCTCGGAGACAGGTCGGCTCGTCATCGACCTCGACGCACTCGGCGCCGGCGGGGCAGCTCCCGGCGGTGCACCCGATGACCGCACAGTAGCCGCCCGGAAACGAGGGCAGGCACGCGGCGGCCCCGGCGCAGTCGGTGGCGTCGGAGCAGGCGGCGCCGGCCCCCGCGGCGTCGGCGTCGACCCCGTAGCACAGCGCCCGCACCGGCCCGTCGTCGCCGTCGCGGACGCGCTTGCAGGCTTGCTCGCCGCCGCTGCGGCAGTCGCCGTCGTCCTCGCAGTCGAGGAGGCAGACGTGGTTGCCGCCGGCCGCCGCGACGCAGGACGCCCCGTCCGGGCAGCCGCCGCCGTCGCAGCCGAGGGTCGTGCAGTAACCGCCGCGCCAGTCGAGGCAGGTCCCGCCTTCGCAGTCGGCGTTCTTGACGCAGGCCGCGCCGGTCTCGGCGGGGGGCGTCGCCGTGTCGACGGGCGTCGTGTCCTCGCCCCCGGCCGTGTCCTCGGACGACGCGGTGTCCTCCGGGGTCGCCGTGTCGGCCGGCGCGGTCGTGTCCGCCGGATCCAGCACATCCGCGACGACCGTGTCCGCCTCGATGGGGACGCACTGCGAGCCCTGGGGGATCGTCCCGAGCGGGCAGTTGACGACCTTGACGGAGTCGCCGCAGCCGGCCACGAGGAGCCACGACGCGGCGGCGACGGCGAACGATACGAGGAGCGGCGGGGTTTCGCGCATCCGCAGACCCTACCGGCGTCCGCGGAGTAGCTCAACACGCCCGGCTCCGCGGCCCACGCGCCGGGGGCAGGTCGCGCCGGGAGGTCGCGGGCGCTATGATGCGCCGCATGAAGCACTCCCGGTGGTCGCACTGGCTCGCGCTCGGCGTGGCGCTCCCCCTCCTCTTCGGCACGGCCCCCGTGGCCTGCGGCGGTGACGGCGGGGGCTCGGGCTCCGACGCCTCGGCCGACACGACCCCGTCGGCGCTGGGCGGGCCCTGCCGGACGAACGCCGACTGCCTGGCCGGGGTCTGCCTCGAGAGCGAGTACGGCACGCCCTTCTGCACCCGCGCGTGCGACAGCGCGTGGGAGCCGTGCACCGCCGGCGAGGACGTCGCGGAGGGAGCCTCCCTCTGCGTGAGCTTCGACACCCTGCCGAACCAGGCCGTCGGCCCCTTCGTCGGCGACCTGACGCAGTTCTGCCTCCCGCGCTGCGTGGACGTCCGCGAGTGCGCGGGCCTCAACGCCAACTGGGAGGCCTGCGACGTCCCGAAGTACCTGGGCGACCCGGTCTACCCGGCGCTGGGCACCGTCCGCGTCTGCGCCGCCCCCAGCTACCAGGGCAAGGAGCCGGTCGACCCCGCGCTCTGCGACTGGGACAAGACCGTCGAGGGGCGCTACGCGAGCGAGGCCAACCTGTGCCGGAGCTACTGCGAGTACATGGACCGCTGCAAGGAGCTCGAGGCGAGCGCCGACCCCGAGTGCTGCGCCTGGGGCTGCTACAACCGGATCGTCGTCGAGGACGAGGTCCAGGACGCCTGGCACGACACCATCAAGTGCTACATCGAGACCTCCGCCGCCTACCCCGACACGGGTCCGGCGAACGCCTGTACCGAGCCCCCCAAGGAGTGCGGCGGCACCCCCGACGACCCGACGCCGCCCGCGGCGCGTAACTGATCGGGCCCGCGCCGCACACTACCGCGCACAGCGACACCCACGCCCGACTCCAGCCGTCCGGGCCCCACCGAGTGAGGAGAGCGCCTTGGCCGATCGTCCGACGAACGCCCCCGACCCCGCCGACTCCCCCCCGAGCGACCCCGCTCGCCGTCGCTTCCTCGGCCGCGCCGCGGTCGGGGCCGGCGCCTGCGTCGGAGCGGGGCTGCTCGTCGGCCCCACCGCCATGGTCCTGACGCCGCTGGTCGAGGACGGCCCGAAGCCGACCGGCGGGCGCTGGTTCGCGGTCGGCCCGCTGGCGGGCTTCGAGGTCGGCGGCCCGCCGAAGCGGGTCGTCCTGCGGAGCGACAAGCGCGACGCGTGGATGACAGTGAAGAACGCGCCCGTCGGCTCGATCTGGGTGCAGCGGACCGACGAGGCGGCCCTCCGCGTCCTGAGCGGCGTCTGCCCGCACCTCGGCTGCTCCGTCGCCTATCGGGCGGACGGCGACCACTTCCAGTGCCCGTGTCACGGGGCGGCCTTCGCCCGTGACGGCGCCCTGAAGACCGACGCCGGGGCGTCGCCGAACCCGTCGCCGCGGCCGATGGACACGCTCCGCTGGCGCGTCCGGGGCGAGACGCTCGAGGTCCAGTGGGTGCGCTACCGCCCCGGCACCTCCGAGCAAGAGGAGATCGCCTGATGGGCAAGCTGCTATCGGCCATCGAGGAGCGGACCGGCGCCGGCGCCCTGCTCCGTCGGCTGGGGAGCCGCCCGCTCCCGGGCGCGCGGCTGGCGAACAGCACCGGCGCGCTGGTGCTGACGGCCTTCATCATCCAGGTCGTGACCGGGCTCGCCCTGGCGAGCGCCTACGCCCCGTCGACGACGACGGCGTGGGGCAGCGTCTGGGCCATCGAGCACCACATGCTCCTCGGGAGCGTCGTCCGCGGGGTCCACCACTGGGGCTCGTCGGCGATCATCATCCTGGCCATCGTCCACATGACCCAGGCGCTGCTGTACGGCGCGCACCGGGCGCCGCGGGACGTCAACTGGATCCTCGGCGTGCTGATGCTGCTCGTGGTCCTGGGGATGGGGCTCACCGGCTACATGCTGCCGTGGGATCAGAAGGGCTACTGGGCCGCGCGGGTCGCGACCGGCATCATCGCCGAGACCCCGGGCGGGGACGCGCTCCGCGAGCTCCTCATCGGCGGCCCGGAGCTGACCTCGGCGTCGCTGACCCGGCTCTACGGCCTCCACGCGATGCTGCTACCGACGGTGTTGGGGCTGCTGACCGTGGTCCACGTGGCGCTGCACCTCCGGCACGGGTCGAAGGCGCGGCCGCGGAAGGCCGACGCGCCCGCCCCGCCGACCCGGACCTTCTGGCCGTTCCAGGCGGTGCGGATCGTCGTGATGGCGGGGCTCCTGCTGGGGCTGCTGCTGGCGATCGCGATCCTGGTCGGGGTCGGGCTCGAGGCGCCAGCCGACCCGTCGAGCGCCTACCAGGCCCGCCCCGAGTGGTACTTCCTGGGCCTGTTCCAGCTCCTGAAGCTCTTCGACGGGCCGCTCGTGCTGATCGGGACCTTCGTCCTGCCGACCCTGGCCATCGTCTTCCTCTTCGCCGTGCCCTTCATCGACCGCAGGACGCCGGGCGAGGGGCCGTCGAAGCGGGTCTGGATCCCGTACCTGGGGCTCATCGCCGGCGCCGTCGCGCTCACCACGGTGGCGCTGGTGACCGACGCCAACGACGAGGACTATCAGAAGTCCCGCGTCGAGGCGCGCGCGGCGGGCGAGCGCGCGTCCGAGCTGGCGACCCTCGGCGGCATCGATCCGTCGGGCAAGGTCGTCTTCTTCGAGGCCCAGAACCTCTACCGCGCCAAGGGCTGCGCCGACTGCCACGACGAGACGGACCGCCCGAGCCCCGGCCTGAAGGGCTTCGGCAGCGAGGAGCGGCTACGCGCGTTCCTGGCGGCTCCCAACGCCCCGCGCTTCTTCGGCGGCACCGCCCTCGAGGGGAAGATGGACGCCGTCGGGCTCGAAGGGGAGAAGCTCGGCGCGCTGGTCGCGTATCTCCGGTCGCTGGGCCACCCGACCGAGGCGACGGCCGAGGTCCTGAAGGAGGGCCGAAAGCTCTTCAAGCTCCGCTGCACCGATTGCCACAACCTGCCCGACAAGTCGCCGCTCGACGAGGACTGGTACGAGCTCCGCATCTCCGGCCCCGACCTGGCCGACTACGGCAGCTTCGAGTGGGTCCGGGGGCTCCTGCGGGACGCCAACCATCCGACGTACTTCGGCGCCGCGATGGACGAGACGGCGCGACGAGACGCGATGCCCGCCTACCCCGACCTGACCGACGACGAGCTGTCGCTCCTGACGCGGTGGCTCCTCGCCGGCGCCCCGGGCGCCAAGCGCTGACCACCGCGCGACGGTCGGCGCGGGCCGTTCCTCCGTAGAGCAAGAAAAAAGAGGACGGTGGCGGAGTCGTTTGCCGGACGCTGCGCCACCGTCCTCGAAAAGCATCAGGAGGAACTCATGAAACCAGCCGGGTCCAGGTCGGGCCCGAGTGCCGCGCTTCATGCCGGTTACGAATGCCACAACCGTGCCAACCTCGACCGCGCAGGTCCGGTTTCCCTAATCGACCGATATCACTAGCGCGGCGTCACGCGAGCGTATGCTGACATCCGCGTCCGACCGTGTGCGCCATGACACACGCGTCATACCTGCGCGAAGGGAACTCCCCACCGACGCGCGGCCCCCTGCACACGCCTCGCCCGGCGGGAGCCCGGCGGCCGAATCTTGACACGGTGTCAACCGCGTGACAGTGACGGCTGCCGTGACGGTTCGACCCTTGCTAGCCCCGAGTCTCGCCGCCCTCGTCGCGGCCTTGTCCCTGGTGACGACGCCCTCCGTGTCCGCCGCGACCAGCGATGACCGCGTCGCCACCGAGGTCGAGGTGCGCCCGGGCGACAACCTCACCCTCCTCGCCCGGCGAAACGGGGTCAGCGTCGACGATCTGCGCCGCTGGAACCGCAGCAAGATCGGCAAGTCCGACTTCATCCGGGCCGGCGACACCCTGGTCGTCATGCTGCCCAAGGGCAGCCCCGAGGCCGCCGCCGCCGAGGCCGAGAGCGGCACCGAGTGGGTCGGCTACTACGACATCAAGCGCGGCGACACCCTCAGCGGCGTGGCGGCGAAGCTCGGCGTGTCGATGGCGGAGCTCCGCCACTGGAACAACCTCGGCAAGGACGCGATCATCCGCGCCGGCCGAACGCTTCGGTACAAGAAGCACGGCGAGCGCCCGCGCGCGACCTCGGTCGGCACGACGACCCGCGGCCGGCTCCACAACGCGGTCCGCCTCGGCCCGGGGCCGGGGTATCGGCTCCGCTTCCCGAAGAACACCTACACCATCCCGTCGGTCGTCAAGACGCTCACGCGCTGCACCGCCCGGATGAAGCGCCGCTTCAAGGGCACCGCCGACATCCTCATCGGCGACCTCTCCCGGGCCACCGGTGGCCGCTTCCCGCCCCACGTCAGCCACCAGTCCGGCCGCGACGCCGACGTCGGCTACTACATCGTCGGAAACGTCCAGAACAAGACGATGTACCGGCTGAAGTCCCACGACGTCGACTACGAGAAGACCTGGGAGCTCTTGTTGTGCTTCCTCGCCGAGGACGAGGTGGTCCGCGTCTTCATGGACACCCCGATCCAGAAGCGGATGGCGAAGTACCTCGAGGAGACCAAGCGCCTCGACGCCCGCCGCATCGACCGGCTCTTCGCCGCGGTCGGCGACATCACCGACAGCGCGCTCATCCAGCACGCGCCGAACCACGACACCCACCTCCACGTGCGCTTCGCCTGCGAGCCCGAGGACCGAGAGTGCGCGGAGGACCCCGGTGAGAAGCCCTTCTCGCTGTGACGACGACGGCACCCGCCGCCTCGAGCCGACCGCCCTGCCCCCCGGACCGCCGCTCCACCTCGAGCGCCCCGGGGCGTGCGCGCGCCACCTGCTGCCCTTCATCGCCCCGCGCCGCGTCGCCCGGATGCACGCGGTGCTGGCCTATCGAACGCGGCACCTGACGGCCCTCGTCGAGCACGTCCACGACCCGCACAACGTCGCCGCCTGCGTCCGGAGCTGCGACGCCTTCGGGATCCAGGACCTCCACGTCGTCCCCGAGCCCGGCGCCAGCCGCCTCCGCGTCGGCCGTGACGTCTCCAGGGGCACCGACCGCTGGCTGACGATCCACTACCACGACAGCACCGACGACGCCGTCGACGCCCTCCACGCGGCCGGCTACACCATCGCCGCGACGGACCTCGACGACTCCGCTCCCCCCGTCGCGCTCCCCGAGGTCTCCGTCGCGACCCCGCTCTGCGTCGCCTTCGGCAACGAGCACGACGGGATCTCCGAGACGCTGCGGCGACGCGCCGACGCGCGCGTCCGGATCCCCATGGTGGGCTTCGTCGAGTCGCTCAACATCTCGGTCGCCTTCGCGGTCGCCATGTCGCACCTCCGCCTCCGCCTCGACGCCGAGCGCGGCGGCGCCGGCGATCTCGCCGAGGTGGCCAAGAGCGCGCTCCTCGACCGCTGGATCTTCGCCGACGTCCCGCGCGCCGGGGAGGTCCTCGCCGTCGTGGCCGAGCGCCTCGGATCCGCCCCCTGACGGTGGTATGAATTCAGGCGCCGAGCAGCCACCTCACGCGCCGATGGAGTCCCCATGCTTCGCTACCTGTCCCTCGAGATGGTCCGCGTCACCGAGGCCGCGGCGGTCGCCGCCGCCCGCTTCATGGGCCGCGGGGACAAGGAGGCCGCCGACGCCGCCGCCGTCGAGGCCATGCGCGCCGAGTTCCGGAGCGTCGACATCGACGGGCGGGTGGTCATCGGCGAGGGCGAGATCGACGAGGCCCCGATGCTCTTCATCGGCGAGCAGCTCGGTAGCGGCGCCCCCGACGTGCAGCAGGTCGACATCGCCGTCGACCCCCTCGAGGGCACCAGCATCACCGCCGCCGGCGGGCCGAACGCCCTGGCCTGCCTGGCCATCGGCGAGCGCGACTCGATGCTCCACGCCCCGGACACCTACATGGCGAAGATCGCCGCCGGCTCCGAGTGCAAGGGCGCGCTCGATCTCAGCCTGAGCGCGACCGAGAACCTGGGCCGGATCGCCGAGTGCAAGCGCATGCCGATCGCCGAGCTCACCGTCTGCATCCTCGACCGGCCGCGCAACGAGGACCTCGTCGCCGAGGTGCGCGCCGCCGGGGCGCGCATCCGGCTCATCCGCGACGGCGACGTCTCCGCGGCCCTCGCCGCCGCCAACCCCGCCTCGTCGGTGGACGTCCTGCTCGGCATCGGCGGCGCGCCCGAGGGCGTCCTGGCCGCCGCGGCCCTGCGCGGCCTCGACGGCGAGATGCAGGGGCAGCTCCGCTTCCGGAGCCGTGCCGACCGCGAACGCGCGATCCGCATGGGGTTGACCGATCCGGACAAGGTCTTCGGCCTGCGGGACCTCGCGGGCGGCGACGACGTCATCTTCGCGGCCACCGGCGTCACGGACGGCGACTTCCTCAAGGGCGTCCGCTTCAGCAGCGACGGCGCGCGGAGCCACTCGGTGGTCATGCGCTCCCACACCGGCACGGTCCGCTACGTCACCGCCTACCACGACTTTCGCCGCAAGCTCGACTTCCCGCACAATCACGAAGACGCCTAGACTGCGTCCGCGATCGCCACCCAGACGGCTCAACCCAAGCAGGAGTACCCGTGCGAAACCTCGAAGGAATGGAGATGGTCTGCTTCACCAAGTCGAAGCACTTCACGCTCGACTACCAGGGGAGCGGGACCTACGTCGATCCCAAGGGCGATCCCATCAACGACCTGATGGACATGAACTGCTACGTCTGCACGGCGTCGTTCTACACCCGGGAAGGCGACTTCATCGACTACTGCCCCAACTGCGGCAACTTCGAGCGCAAGCGCTTCAACGACAAGGAGCAGCTCGTCGAGGCCCTGCGCGGCAACGACTTCTCCTGGCTGAAGAAGACCCAGGGCAAGCTCAAGGCGATGATGGTCCAGACCTGGGAGGGCAACTGGGAGCTCCGCTTCGCCCGCGGCCCCGAGGAGCTCGACGCCAGCGGCCGCTACCAGAAGGTCGTCCCCTACTGAGGTCTCTCGGACCTCAGGAGCCTTCTCAGAAGAAGGGTACGGGGTAGTCCGGGGTGATCGCGTCGGGGCCGGCGTTCACCGTCACCGCCCCGTCCGGCCACGAGATCGCCCCGACCTCCCACAGGTCGCCGTGCGCGAGCTGCGTTGGCGGGGTCTCGAGCACCAGCTGCCCGTGCACGTACACCCGCACCGTCGCGATCGAGGCGCCGAACCCCCAGTCGTCCCAGTAGTGGACGCCGATCCGGTAGCTGAGCCCGTCCTCGGGTGCCGCGAGGTTGACGTTCTCCGGCCCCGCCCCGTCGGTGTCGTCGCGGTCGAGGCCGGGGTCATCGCTTGCTCCCGGGCCGCCCCAGTTGGGCTCACCGTTGCTCCAGTAGCAGTCCCACCTGCTGTCGAACCAACCGCCGGGGCTGTGGTCGGTGTTCGCGCTCGGGTGCAGGAGGTGCAGGTCCACGTCGCTGCCGACCGACTGGCCGAAGTCGTCGTAGCCCACGTCGGTCTCGTCCGGGTCCTCGGGGGTCGTCCACAAGAGCTCGATGTGAATGGCGTCCACCGCCACGACCAACACGACGTAGGTCGCGACCTGACACGACGCGCGCCCCTCGGCGTCGTAGACCCGCAGGTGGAAGAGGTACTGGCCGGCGACGTTCGCCTCGAAGACCGGGTTCGGGTGGCTCGAGCTGGGCGCGAAGACCGAGGCCGATCCCGAGGGCTGCTCCACGGTCCACTCGTACTGCGCGATCGGCGCGAGCCCGTGGCTGCCCTCCCCGCTGAGGTGGAGCACGGTCTGCGGGACGACCTCGCTGCCCTCCGCCACGGTGATCACCGCCTGTGGGCAGCCGATGGTGACGACGTCTCCGCCCGACCAGGTGTCGACCGTGCCGGCCGTGTCGCCGTGCGTGTCGTAGCCGCCATGCGTGTCGTAGCCGCCGTGCGTGTCGTAGCCGCCGTGTGTGTCGTAGAAGCTGTACGTGTCGTGGGCGCTGTACGTGTCGTACGACCCGACGCTCGTGTCGTACGGCCCGACGCTCGTGTCTTCCGGCTGCGCGGTGTCGGCGGCCACCGCGGTATCGGTGCCCGTCGACGAGTCCGCCGCGTCGGTCCCGACCGTGCCCTGCCGGTCCGAGAGGCACGCGCCGAGCGACGCCGCCAGGAGCATCACGCCGAACCACCGCTTCATCGCCATCATCGCCTCCCGCGCCGTCACCACCGCTCAGATTAGCACCTCGGACGACTGGGTTCGGGGCGAAGATCGCTTTTCCGTCACGGCGCCGCTCGCTTGCCGCTCGGAGCGGCCCCGGGCTACCGTCGATGTCATGGACCCGAGCCCCAATCCACGCGCCGAGGGCCCGGCAGACGCGCCGCCCGCGCGCTCGGCCGGGGTCGTGATCATCGGCAACGAGGTCCTCAGCGGCAAGGTCGAGGAGCAGAACGCCGCCTTCTTCGTCGAGCGGCTCCGCGCCATCGGGATCCGCCTGCGCGAGATGGCCTTCGTCGAGGACGACCGCGACGCCATCGGCGTGACGGTCCGACGGATGGCCGAGCGCTACGACGTCGTCTGCACCACCGGCGGCATCGGCCCGACCCACGACGACATCACCATCGACGCGATCGCCGCCGGCTTCGGCGTGCCCGTCATCGAGAGCCCGGAGCTCGTCAGCGCCATCGCCGCGACCCTCGGCCCGCGGATGCACCCCGGCCACCGCCGGATGGCGCGCATCCCCGAGGGCGCCGTCCCGCTGCCGACCGGCGGGCGCGTCGCCTGGCCCCTCATCCGCTTCGGCAACGTCTGGATCTTCCCCGGCATCCCGTGGCTCGTCCGCGCCAAGTTCGACGACCTCGCGCGCCAGCTCGGCGCCGGGCCGACGACGTTCCTCGGCGCCGTGACCCTGCTCGCCCAGGAGGCCGACATCTGCGAGGCCCTCGACGCCCTGGTCAGCCGCCACCCCTCGGTCGAGATCGGCTCCTACCCCACCTGGAGCGACGGCCGCTGGACCGTCCGCCTGACCGCCGAGGGCCGGACCGAGGCCCGGGTCCGCGACGCCTGGAGCGACCTGGGCACGACCTTCGCCGCCTCGCTCCGAAGCGACGAGCCGGTTCGCCCGGTGAACGGCGTCGCGGCCGCGGCTCCGTCGCCGCCCGGCAGGGCCGCCGCGCCCCAAGGTGATTGATCAAGGGGTCCGCGGGGTGGTAGACGCTCGCGTCGACACTCCCCCAGATGCGAGCACGAGTGACGGAGGCGAGACCGGCATGACCCGCGCAACGATCGGTATCCTCGGCGGCAGCGGCCTGTACGCCATGGACGGCGTGACCGATCTGGAGGAGGTCCGCGTCGACACCCCGTTCGGGCCGCCCTCGGACGCCGTCATGGTCGGCAAGGTCGACGGCACCCCCGTCGCGTTCCTGCCGCGCCACGGCCGTGGGCACCGCTTCGCCCCGCACGAGATCAACTACCGCGCCAACATCTGGGCGATGAAGGCCGTCGGCGTGAAGTGGCTCGTCAGCGTGTCGGCCGTCGGCTCGCTCAAGGACGAGATCACCCCCGGCGACCTCGTCATCGTCAACCAGTTCCTCGACCGGACCCGCCAGCGCGCCTCGACCTTCTTCGAGGGCGGCGTCGTCGCCCACGTCGGCTTCGGTCACCCGTGCTGTGAGATCCTGCGCAAGATCTTGCTCCAGTCCTGCGACGAGGTCGGGGTCCACCACCACGACGGCGGCACCTACGTCTGCATGGAGGGGCCCCAGTTCTCGACCCGGGCCGAGTCCTTCATGTACCGCGGGCTCGGCGCCTCGGTCATCGGCATGACCAACCTCCCCGAGGCCAAGCTCGCCCGCGAGGCCGAGATGGCCTACGCGACCATCGCCATGGCCACCGACTACGACTGCTGGCACGAGACCGAAGAGCACGTCAGCGTCGACGCCGTCGTCGCGGTCCTCCAGGCCAACGTCGTCAAGGCGCAGCGCGTCCTGCGCGCCGCCATCCCGCGGATCGTCGACGCCCCCGCCTCCGAGGCGTGGACCGCCCTCGACTTCGCCATCCTCACCGCCCCTGACGCCATCAACGAAGAAAAGCGCCGCGAGCTGAGCCTGCTCCTCGACAGGGTCCTGCCGCCGGCACAGGAGACCCGCTCATGAGCCTCGTCGTCGTCGGATCGGTCGCATACGACAGCGTCAAGACGCCCCTCGGCCACCGGGACGACGTCCTCGGTGGGTCGGGGACGTTCTTCTCCCTCGCCGCCGCGGCGTTCACCAAGCCGCACATCGTCGCCGTCGTCGGCGAGGACTTCCGCGACGAGGATCGGGCGCTCCTCAGCGACAAGGGCATCGGCCTCGACGGGCTGACCACCGAGGCAGGCAAGACCTTCCGCTGGGGCGGCAGCTACCACGACGACATGAACGGCCGGGACACGCTCTTCACCGAGCTCAACGTCTTCGAGCACTTCGCGCCGAAGCTCTCCGAGGCCAACAAGAAGGCCGGCTTCCTCTTCCTCGGCAACATCCTGCCGAAGCTGCAGGCGAGCGTCCTCGAGCAGGTCGAGAGCCCGCGCTTCGTCGCGATGGACACGATGAACCTGTGGATCTCGACGGCGCGCGACGAGCTCGTGGACGTGCTGTCCCGGGTCGACGCCCTGTTCATCAACGACGAGGAGGCCGAGCAGCTCACCGGCAAGCGCACCATGGTCCTCGCGGCCCGCGAGATCCAGGCGATGGGGCCGGAGCTCGTCGTCATCAAGCGCGGCGAGCACGGCGCCCTGGTGTTCAACGCCGACGACATCTTCTACGCGCCGGCGTTCCCGCTCGAGAAGGTCGTCGACCCGACCGGCGCCGGCGACACCTTCGCCGGGGGCTTCGTCGGCTATCTCCACGCGACCGCCGATCTGAGCCCGGCCAACGTCCGCCGCGCGGCGATCATCGGCGCGCTCATGGCGTCCTTCTGCGTCGAGGGCTACAGCGTCGAGCGCCTCCGCCACATCGACGCCGACACGATCCGCGACCGCTACGAGGCGTTCGCGACCCTGACCCGCTTCGACGCCCCCGCCCTGTGAAGCGGCGAGCGCGGCGGCACGACGGCGCCGTGACCCCGCCCGCGCCCGACCGCTGGCAGCGCATGATCGACGCGCTCCTCGGCGTCTCGGGACGAGCGGCGGGCCCACTGGTCGCCGGGGGCGAGCGTCTCTTCCTCGAGGCGGTCTCCCACCCCGCGCTGTCGCGCGCCGTGGCGCGGCTCGCCGACCTGCGCCTCCCTCGGCCGCTCCTGAGCGCCCTCATCGAGCGCTACATCGCGCTCTACGACGTGGACATGCGCGACGCGGCCGACGAGATCGGCGCCCACGCGACGTTCAACGCCTTCTTCACGCGCGCCCTCCGCGCCGGCGCGCGCCCGATCGCCCAGGACCCCGGCGTCCTGGTGTCGCCGGCCGACGCCCGCCTCAGCCAGCTCGGCCCGATCGCCCGCGACGGCTCGATCCCCGAGGTCAAGGGCCGCCGCTACGGCGTCGCGACGCTCCTCGGCGGGACCGGTGACCCGCTCCGCTTCACCGATGGCCACTTCGCGGTCCTCTACTTGAGCCCGCGGGACTACCACCGCGTCCACGCGCCGGACGACTGCGTGGTGACCCGGATCGCCCGCCTGGGCGGCCGCCACTACCCGGTGAACGCCCTGGGTACGCGCCGCATCCCGTCGCTCCTCGCCACCAACCTCCGGGTCGTCTTCCACCTCGAGAGCGAGCGCTTCGGCCCCCTCGCGCTGGTGATGGTCGGGGCGACCAACGTCGGTCGGATCACGACCGATCTCCGCGCCGGCGACCGCCTCTCCCGAGGCGACGAGATCGGCGCCTTCAACCTCGGCTCGACCGTGGTCCTCCTGTCGACGACGCCGCTTACGAGCGCCGGCCCCCTCGAGGGCGAGCTCGTGAAGGTCGGCGAGCCGCTGCTGACCCGCGCGACCTGATCCCGAGCCGAGCCTCTACTCGGTCGGCCCCGGCTCCACGTCGCTGTCCACCGGGGGCGGCGGCGGCTCGAGGTCCTCGAGCACGAGGAGACCGGCCTGGCGCAGGAAGACGCCGTCCCGGGAGACGATGTCGAAGCGCCCCTCGACCGTGACCTCGGCGCCCTCGGCGAAGTCCTTGATCGGGCTCCGCATCGAGCCGTACACGAGGAGCTCGCGCCGCGAGACCTTGTCCTTGTCGACCAGGTACGCCTGGGGCGGCGGATCGCAGAGGCGCGGCGGGAGCGGCGGCGGGACGACCACGTCGTCGTCCACCGGGCCGGCGTCGGGATCGGGCTCCGGCGCAGGTGGCGTCGGGCAGACGACGAGCTTCGTGACGACGCCCCGGACCTTCATGGTCTTGCCGAGGAACTCGTCCCGGTTGCGCATGATCCCCTCGACGGTCAGCACGCCGTCGGGGTGGAACTTGGCGTAGGGCTTCTCGGTCAGGCTCGGCGTCGGCGGCAGCGTGACGCTGGCGTCCGCGCGGGTCGCGGGCGGCGGGAGAGGGATCTCCTGCTTGCAGCCCGGACCCACGGCGACGGTGAGCGCCAGGACGATCGACGCGGGCACCGCGGCCCACATGGGCAGACCCGGGAGCGCCGGGCGGGCGTACCAGGTAGCGCGGAGGGGGCTCGGCAGCCGCATGTCGGGGCTCCTCGTCTCGGGTGGGCTAGTTCTGGCGCCAGAAGGGCTGTCGGCCGGGCCAGGACACGATCGTCAGCGCGTTCGGGAACACGTAGACGGGCGCCGAGCCCACCGAGACGACCGTGTCGCCGACGCGCGCTGCGCCCGCGATCCGGTTCCAGCCGGGCGCGATGTCCAGCGCCGCGAACCGCCCCAATATGTTCGTCGACTCCCGATCGATCAAGGGCACCGTGTCGTCCTCGAGGTTGTTGAAGAACACCGTCTTGATCGGGGGGTTGGCGAGCCCGATGGTCACGTCACCGATGGGCCAGCTGTCGCGGTCGTCGCCACGACAGTCGCGGACCCGCCCGCCGACGACCCCGTGCCCGTCGGTGATCCCGGCGGTCAGACCGACCGTGTTCGGGGTCAGCAGCCACTGCCCGTCGGAGACCATGGTCGCGTCGTACTGGACCTTCCCGTCGACCTCCTGATCGTCGCGCAGGATGACGTTGAAGGTCCAGGTGTCGTGCCAGCGGTTCTGGTTCGACAGCGCCTGGGTGCGGAGGATGAGCGGCGTGTTGAGCGGGACGTCGGCGATCTCGTAGAGCCCGAACTGCAGCTCGCAGATGAAGACCACGGAGCTGTCCTCGACGCACTGGAAGCCGAGGTCGCACTCCTCGTGATGCCCCTCCTCGCAGCTGGGCGCGACGGCGGGCTCCTCCGGCAGGACGCTCGTCGCCGATCCGACGACCGTGCCGATCTCTTCCCCGAAGTAGCAGTCCCGGGCGTCGTCCTCGCTCATCCCGTCGCAGACGCTCGGATCGAAGCCCTCGGCGAGGAGCACGTCGACCTTCATGTTCTCGGTCTTCCGACCGTCTCCGAAACGCACGACGGCCCCGTACAGGGTCGTGGTCGTCGTCTGCGTCACCGGCGCGTCCGTCTGATCGATACAGCTCAGATCCGGAGGGTCGGTCGTCGGGACGTTCTCGTTGGGATCGGTGATCGCCGACGTCGCGCCGGTGGGCGGATCGACGACGCAGACCCCGGAGCGGCAGTGCCCGCTCGAGCAGTCGCCGTCACCCTCACAGGCGTTCGGGAGGGTCGTGGTGGTCGTCGTGTCGCCGCCCGCCGTGTCGCCGACCGCGGTGTCGCCGCCCGCCGTGTCCTCGGTCGTGGCGGTGTCGTCGGGCTTGATCCCGCGCTCCGAGTCACCGCAGCCGGCGGTCGTCGCCAGCGCGGTCGGGATCGTCAGCACGGCTGCCATCACGCGCAGTCGCATCATCACCTGAGCCTCCGTAGGGGTCGTCGCGCGGACGCTGCTGATCGGCGCCGGCGGGTTCGCGGAAGCAACGTTCCTACCATCGCGCCGCGCGGATGTCTCACGCGTCGTCGCCGCGCGCGCCGTTCTCCCCGCCCCGCGCGATCGTCAGCCCCCGCTTCGGCGCCCCCGGGCCAGCGCCCGAGCACGAGCGCGCGCGAGGGACTCCGCGATCGCGGGGCTCACGCCGGGCGCCAGTCGCGCGACCTCGGCCCGCGCCTCCTCGAGGAGCTCGGGCGCGATCGGCGGCGGAGGAGGACGGCGCCTCGCGACGGCTCGGGCGGGGTTCACCGAGAACGTGCTCGCGACCCAGCAGGCCACCCTCGTCGCCGGCCGTCGCCCCATCGCGTTCGCCTGTAGGTTGAAGGCGGCGAGGAGGTCCATCGAGCGCGCCAGGAGCTCCTGTCTGGCCGCCTCGTTCCGCGCCGCGACGCGGAGGACCCCGGCCTCGTCGAGGCCCACCATCGCTGTCTCTGCGGCCAGTGTGGGGCCCACCAGGCGCTCCCAGCTGCCGAGCTCCGCGCGAACCCCGCGGGGCAGCAGCGCAGCGGCGCGCTCCAGGCCGCGCCAGCGGCGTCTCGTCTCGTCCATGGGGCCTCTCCAGCGGGCGGGTGACGGCACCGACGCAGCATAGCGTCACTGCGTTCTTGACGCAGCCGTCGCGAGCGGGCTAGCTTCCGCGCCCCGCCACCGAGGGAGGACCTCGACGGTGGGAAGAACAGCAGCTGTCGCGAGCCCCTTTTTTGGCTTGACACCCATCGGCAACTGCGGCTTATTTCCCGGCGCCCAGCACGGGCACCCCTTGCAGGCACGTAGCTCAGTGGGAGAGCACTACCTTGACGCGGTAGGGGTCCGCGGTTCAATCCCGCGCGTGCCTACCAGGACCCCGTCCCCCGAGGACGGGGTCCTCGTATCCAGGACGGCTCCCGTTCCCCCCACAGGACGGGGGCCGTTTTCAGTGGCTCTGGCCAGACACGGCTGGAGGAGATCGATGCCGAAGCTCAAGACCCACCGTGGAGCAGCGAAGCGTTTTCGCTTCACCGCCAGCGGCAAGATCAAGTTGAACAAGATGAACCGGCGCCACATCCTGACGAAGAAGACGCGCAAGCGTAAGCGTCGTCTGCGCGCCGGTGGCTACGTCTCCGATGCCGACGCTCCGAAGGTGCGTCGTCTGATGCCGTACGCCTGAGTCTGAGTTCGGAGCCTCAACGGCCTCGTGCGCTCTGAATGAGGAGCGCCTGGTAGGCCCCAGCTCGAGAGGATGACGCCATGTCTCGCGTCAAGCGCGGCTTCAAAGCACGCCGCCGCCGTAACAAGATCCTGAAGGCCGCCAAGGGCTACCGTGGCGGTCGGAGCAAGCTGTTCCGCACGGCGAAGAACCAGGTCTTCCGCAGCTGGGCGTACGCGTACCGCGATCGCAAGCAGAAGAAGCGCCTCTTCCGCCGCCTGTGGATCGCCCGTGTCAACGCCGCCGCGCGTGGGGCCGGGACGAAGTACAGCGAGCTGATCGCTCTCCTCAACAAGGCCGGCGTGGCGCTCGACCGCAAGGTCCTCGCCGACATCGCCGTCACCGATCCGAGCGGCTTCGAGCGGATCGTCGCCTTCGCCAAAGAGGCTGCGTAACGATGACGAAGGCCGACCTCGTCGAAGCGGTCTACTCCAGGCTCGACGGCTTCTCCAAGAAGGAGTCCGCCGAGCTCGTCGAGAGCGTGTTCGAGATGATGAAGGAGACGCTCGGCCGCGGTGACAAGATCAAGATCTCCGGGTTCGGCAACTTCGTGGTGCGGGACAAGAAGGCCCGCATCGGTCGGAACCCGCAGACCGGTGAAGAGATCACGATCTCGGCTCGCCGGGTGTTGACTTTCAAGCCGTCTCAGGTCTTGAAGAACGTGTTGAACGTGTGATGGTCCCTCGGAGCCTTCTTCCGAGGGAGCTCACACCTCCGATCCACCGGGCGGGGCGTGGCGCAGTCTGGTAGCGCACTTGACTGGGGGTCAAGGGGTCGCAGGTTCAAGTCCTGTCGCCCCGACCAGGATCGGACCGGTGAGGGGGAGGCGACGCCTGCCTCCCCCTCGCCTTCTGTCTGGGAACGTTCGTTCCCCACCACGGGAGACCGTGGTGTTTCGAGCGGCGCGCGCGCCCATCGCCGTCACGGTGGTGCTGCGCGGGTGTCGCACGTGGTGCCCAGCACGGCGTCCTCCTCAGTCGCGAATCCTTGCGGCGGGGTCGCCGGTTTGATAACGGGATCCATGTATGGTGCTTGCGGTCGACATCGAGTCGCTCCGCACCCGTAAGCTGCGAAAGCAGGTCGGTCAGAAGACCTTCACGCGAGGCTGCCAATACTTCGCGAGCGGACGAGTCGCCGAGGCTCGTAGAGACAGTGACGATATCATTGGCATCGTCACTGGGAGTGGACGGGAGAACTACTCCGTCCGTATCCAGCTCTCGTCGAAAGACGGGACGATCTTGCGCTCCGAGTGTTCCTGTCCCTACAAGCACGGCATCTGCAAGCACAGGGTGGCGATGGCGCTAGCGGCGCACGCCGACCCGACGCTGAGACAGGCCGAGAGCGCGGGATGGGGGCGAATCCTCGACGAAGCTGAAGAGGTCGCGGCCGAATACGCGGGTGTCGAGGAGACGGAAGACAGGCTGGTGGTCCGCCTCGACCTCCCGCTGAACCCTGACGACGTCCTGACGGCGCGGCTCTTCCGTGCTCGCTTTTCGAAGCGCGGCCGGGGCGGAGAGCGGGTGCTCACCGGGCAGCTCCTGCGGGACGCGCTCACCAAGGACCCCGAGGCGCTGGGGCTACGCCGAGTCGACGAGATCGTCGCCGCGCGGATAGCCGGGCTCCTCGAGCAGGACGACGAGGACGAGACGCGGCTCATCTCCGCGAACGGCAACCTCGACCTGTTCCTCCGCGCGCTGTCGCGGGTCCAGGAGATCTACCTCGGCGACACCGATCGGCGGCTCCAGATCCGCCTCGATCCCGTCCGCCCGCGCGTCCGGGTCGACTCCCTGAAGAACCAGGGGTTGTCGCTCAAGATCCAGATCATCATCAACGGCAAGCGCCGCACCCTCGACAAGCGGGCCAGGGTCGCTGGCGACCCGACGGCCTACTGGCTCTTCGACGGCGAGCAGACGCTCCTGCCGATGGCCGGCGGCCCAGGCGTCGGGAGCATCGTCTACGGGCTCAGCCGCAAGCAGGCGCGGATGCCGCTCCGCGAGGTCCCGACCTTCCTGGAGCGCGGGCTCCGGCGGATGCGCGACATCATCCGAGTCGAGGCCGATCCGGGCGTGCTACCGGACGTCCACTCCCCCGAGCCGCTGCTCATCCTCGGCGAGGACGGCGAGAACCTGAAGGTCCAGCTGTCCTTCCGCTACGGTGATCCGGTCGAGCTCCAGGTGATGAGCGAGTCCTCCCCCGAGGTGCTCCGCGCGCCGGACGGCCACGATCCGCTGTTCGTGATGCGCGACCTCGAGCACGAGCGCCGCGCCCTCGACGCCGCGCGCGCGGCCGGTCTGCCCGTGGCCGACGCCCCCGGGACGTTCCTGCTCGACACCCCCGCGGGCTTGGCGTTCCTCGAAGATCATCTCGACGGACTCGAGGGCGACTGGATGGTCCTCGGCCGCGAGCGCCTCCAGCGCTTCCGGACCAAGCACCTGACGCCCCACATCGAGGGCAACATCCGGAGCGGCATCGACTACTTCGACGTCAACCTCGAGCTGGTCGTCGAGGACTCGCGCTACGGCCTCGACGCCCTCCTCCAGCTGTACCAGAGCAAGCGCCGCTACCTGACGCTGACCGACGGGACCCTGGCGCTGCTGCCGGACGAGTGGGTGACCCACCACCTGCAGATCGCCATGGAGCTGCCGCAGATTCTGGTCTCCGGCGGTATCGGCCGAGTGCCGCGCTATCACGCGCCGGTGCTCGACGCCCTCATCGGGGACGCCCCGATCCAGGCGGACGACGACTGGAAACGCCTCTCGGAGCGCCTGCGGAACTTCGCGGGTCTGCACGATACGCCGCTCCCCAACGGGCTCCAGGCCGAGCTGCGCGTCTATCAGAAGCACGGCTACGACTGGCTGACGTTCCTGGGCGAGGCCGGTTTCCATGGCATCCTCGCCGACGACATGGGCCTCGGCAAGACGGTCCAGGCGCTGAGCTGGCTCGCGCGGGAGTACGAGGGCGAGGACGCGGAGCACCCGACGCTCGTGGTCTGCCCGACCTCGGTGGCGACCAACTGGATCATGGAGGCCGCGCGCTTCACGCCCGACCTCGTGACCCTCAAGCTCACCGGGCCGAACCGCGACAAGCTCTACCCGAAGGTCAAGGACGCCAACATCGTCGTCACGACCTACGCCCTGCTCCGGATGGACCTGCTACGGCTCCAGCGGCGCAACTGGCACGCGGTCATCCTCGACGAGGCCCAGAACATCAAGAACCCGGAGAGCCAGACCGCCATCGCCGCGAAGAAGCTCAAGGCGCGGCATCGCCTGGCCCTCACCGGCACCCCGCTCGAGAACAGCCTCCTGGAGCTGTGGTCGGTCTTCGACTTCCTCATGGAGGGGTTCCTCGACGAGAAGAAGAACTTCAAGGCGCGCTACGTCCGCTCGGGGGCCGAGACGCCGGAGGACATCGAGGGCCTCCGGATCAAGGTCGCCCCGTTCATGCTGCGCCGCGTGAAGGACGAGGTCGCCAAGGAGCTGCCGCCGAAGACCGAGCAGGTCATCAAGGTCCCGCTCATGCCGGAGCAGCAGAAGCTCTACGATCAGGTGCGTGCCCTGACCAAGGCCAAGGTCTACGCGACGATCAAGCAACGCGGGATGCAGGGCAGCACGGTGACCATCCTCGACGCGCTCCTGAAGCTGCGCCAGGTCGCCTGCCACCCCGACCTGGTCAAGCTCGACCTCGCGGCGGACGTCCACGAGTCCGGCAAGCACGAGATCATCCACGACCTCATCGAGGAGCTCGTCGCCGAGGACCACCGGGCCCTGGTGTTCAGCCAGTTCACCTCGCACCTGAAGATCCTCCGCAAGTGGCTCGACGAGCAGGGGATCGGCTACTACTACCTCGACGGCCGCACGCGGAACCGTCAGGCCCTCGTCGACAGCTTCAACAACCCCGACGGTCCGCCGCTCTTCCTCATCTCGCTGAAGGCGGGCGGCACGGGTCTCAACCTCACGAGCGCCGACTACGTCATCCACATGGACCCGTGGTGGAACCCGGCGGTCGAGGCCCAGGCGACGGATCGCGCGCACCGCATCGGTCAGACGCGACCGGTGGTGGTCTACAAGGTGGTCGCCGAGAACACCGTCGAGGAGAAGATCATCGAGCTGCAGGACAAGAAGAGGGAGCTCTTCGACTCCGTGGTCGAGGCCGACGGCATCGGCGGCGGCCCGCTGACCATCGACGACATCCGGTCGATCTTCGACGACTGAGACGCCGCGCCCCTCCCCTGGAGGGACGCCCCGCTAGAGGCGCAGAGAGCGCGCCCGGGTCATCGACCCGGGCGCGCTCTCTGCGTTCTGGGTACGCAGTCACCTCGCCGCGTGACGCCCAGCGGCCCGACTCACGGCGTCGGTGGCTTCTCCACGCTCTTGGGCTTCATCGGGAGCGGCCGCCGGACGGGCTGCATGGGCTTCAGACCGCCGCGCGGGCGCATCTTCGTGGGGGGCGCGGGGGTGATGCGCCCTGGGGCCTGGAGACCCTTGCCCGGCGTCGGGTGACGGACCTGGGGCGCGTGTTGCTTGGCCGGATCGGGGTACTTCGCCCGGAAGGCGTCCACGCTGGCCTTGACCGACGCGTCGTCCGCGACGTTCTGCCCGAGGTTGACGAGCTCGAACTTCATCGTGTTGCCGGCCGTGTCCGGCGCCTCGGCGAGCGCGGCGAGATCGGCCTCGACCATCTGGACCTCGGCCCGGGTCCCGGCGAGCTGCTGCTCCCAGAGCGACAGCGGCGGCTTGATGCGCCGCGGTGGGCGCCGGCCCGCGGTCGCGTCGGCGGAGGGGCCGTCGGTCGGGGCGCCGTCGGCTTGCTCCTTGGCGGTCGCGATGCGCTTCTCGAGGGACTCCACGCGGACCCGCGCGCGGGCGAGGCGGTCCTCGAGGACCTTCTTTCGATCCTTGTCCACGATGGGCGCGTTCGCGGCGGTCCCGGCGGCGAGCTGTAGCGTGAGGAAGCCCACCTGCTTGCCCTTCATCCCGGCCTCGACGGCCACAGCACCCGACAGCGACGGGCCGCCGGGGCGTCGCATCCCCATCGACTGTCCGCCGAGGAACACGCGAATCGAGGGCGCGGCCTCGGCGACCGCCCCCTGCTCCTGCTGGGTCAGGTGGCTCAACGCCACGACCACGTCGACGCCCTCGGCGGCGAGGGCGTCGACCGCCGCGACCGCCGCTGGAACGGGATCGGTCGCGTCCCAACCCGCAGGCCCATCCTCCTTGCGAACGTTCGCCAGCGTGTTGCGGGCGCCGGCCCGAGACGTCAGGCCGATGATCCCGATCTTGAGTCCCCCGCGCTCGACGACGGCGTGGGGGGCGAAGATCGGCGTCTGGGTCTCGGCGTCGACGAGGTTCGCCGAGAGCATCGGGAACTCCGCGCGCTTCGCCAGCGCGCGGACCGTGTCGAGCCCGAGCGCCATGTCGCGGTCGCCCACGGTCATCGCGGCGACCCCCGAGGCGTTGTACTGGTCGACGAGGAACTCGGCCGTCGCGACCCGGACCTCACGCCGCGAGGCTACGATGGCCGGCGTCGGCGAGAACGCGTCTCCCGCGTCGACGATGAGGAGCCCGTCCCACTGCTCTTTGGCGGACCGCTCGGTGATGACTGTCGCTTTTCTGGCCAGACCGCCAGAAGGGTTGTGTCGTCAGCCACAGGGCTCGAGCTCGCCCATCACGTTCGACGTGAAGGCGATCCCGAGCCGCTTGGCGACGTCGAGGATCCGACCGGTCACCCGCGCCCTGGGGCCCTCCGCCTGGGCATCGGCGACGCGCGCCGTGGTGACGTCCGCAGGGGCCGGCGCCACCTCGGCCGAGGCCGAGGCCGCGGCGCTCGGCCCTGGCTCGACCGGCGCGGGCGCCGGCGTCGCGGGGTCGGTCGCCTGCTTCGAGCACCCGCCGAAGGCGAGGCCGAGGGTGACGCCGAGGGTGGCGAGGGTCTGGAAGTGTGGCAGGTGCGATAGCCGCATGAGCGTCTCCGTCGAAGTCGCCGCAGGGTACCCAAAAGCGAGAGGGCGGGCCACACGGCTGTGTGACCCGCCCTCTCTCGAACCGACCTACCGCGTCGCGGTAGGGCTGGACGACTTGGCGCCGATTACTCGGAGCACGCCGGGTCCGGCAGCGCCGTGGCGCTGGTGGCCTTGACCCAGAGGCCGATGGAGATCGCGTCCTTCACGCCGTCATCGTCGGTGTCGATGTCCGGGGTGATGATCCCGATGGCGGCGCTGCAGTAGCTGACGATCTGGGTCGCCGGATCGTCCTCCTCGCAGTTCTCCGTGCTCGTGTCGGCCGAGCCGGCGCACTTCCACTTGTTGTCGACGAAGGAGATGAGCTTGCCGTCGTCGTCGGTCACCTCGACGCAGCTCGTGGCGATGTAGCCGTTGAGCGCGTTGAAGAGGTCGGCCTGGGTGATGACGCCGCCGAGCTTCGCGCCGTAAGGCTCGTTGCTGTCGGGGTCGAGCACGTCGCCGGTCATCACGAGGCCGTTACCGTTCGGGCCCTCCGAGACCACGGCCTCGATCCGGGTGTTGGTGATGGCGAGGTCGATCTGCACACCCACGATCGGGAGCGAGAGCGCGAAGAGCGACGGGCCGGCCGTCAGGACGCCACCCGAGACCTCGGCGCCGCCGAAGGAGATGAGGGGGTCCTTGGTGCCCGGCTTGAAGCTCGAGTTGTTCACCGTGAACTCGGCGGTCCCCGACGCGTTGTTCGTCAGGTCGTCGTCGGCGTCCTCACCGAGGAAGCCGTTGATCGTGACGCCGGTCGCGTCCGAGGCGCCGTCCACACCGAGGGTCTCGAGGAGGACGACGACGCTGCCGCCGTCGATCTGGGCCTGCACCTGGGCGTTCAGATCGAGGTCGCCACCGAGGAGGCCGCCGATGAGGCCGAGCAGCGTGCCGAGCTTGTTGTCGACGACGCCGTCATCGTTGAAGTCGAAGCAGCAGTCGTCCGCCGGCTTGGCGGGCGCGGTCGCCTCGGCCTGGGAGCCGATGGAGAGGTGCGTGATGTAGCTGACCTTCGAGTCGAAGGTGTAGTCGCACGGGTCACCCGGCTCGGCGCAGGCGCCGCCCGAGCAGATCTTGTCGTCGGTGCACGCCGTCTCGCTGGTCGTGTACTCGCACGACGCGGTGCCACCGTCGTCGGTGCAGGTGCCCGGCGACGCGGCCGTCACGACGGCGGTGTTGTCGCCGTTGCAGGTCGCGGCCGGCGGGCTCGTGCAGGGGTTCGGATCGCAGGGATCCGCCGTGGTCGTGTCGGCCTCGCTCGACGTGTCGGTCATCACGTCGTCGCTGGTGTCACCGCCACCAACCGTGTCGTTCACCTGGGTGGTATCCGTCTCGGTGTCCCCACCGTCGTCGCCACAAGCGACGAGCCCGAAGGCAAAGACCGCGGCGAGAACGCCGGTGGTCATCCCGTACTTACGCATCTGAAGGCTCCTGAAGTCGAAATAGCGAAGATCCCCTGGGGAAGGCCCCCTTCCGCGGGCGGGGCGAGGACGCCCTCCGCAAGAGACTCCCGCTGCTGGTCATGGCTGGCGGACTATAGTGTTGGGTATCGGTCGCCGCAAGCCGTTATGGCCGGGATTCGAGAGCCTCCAGGCGGCGTTGCAGGCGCTTGAGCGCGTCACGCGTGGACCGCTGGTCGGTGTCGATGGCGTCGAGTCGCTCCTCGAGGCGCCCGAGCCCCCGCGACTCCTCCTGGAGCCCGCGGAGGGTCGCGATGGCGCCGCGCGCGTCCGAGCGCACGTCGTCGTCGCCCTCGCGCGCCAGCCGCGCCCGCAGGAGGCTGAGGGAGGCCGGGTCTCCAAGGCGCTCGAGCCCCGCGATCGCGCCGAGCCTCACCCCGACGTCACGGTCGTCGAGCGCCGGCGCGACCACCTCGCGGGCCTCCTCGTAGAGGTCGGGGTCCCCGCTCGCCGCCTCGCCCACCGCGCGCAGGGCCGCCGCCCGGATCCGAAGGTGTTCTTTGGGCCCGACCCGCTTCGCCGCGGCGCGGAGCGCCTCCTCGCCGCCGACCTGTCCGATCGCCGCGAGCGCCGCCCGACCGGTGACCTCCCACGGCGACCGGCGGCGTGCGATGGCCTCGAGCCGCTTCACCGCCGCGCGCCCCGACGCGAACCCCGTCCACGCGCGCGCCGCCGCGGCGACGACGCGCGGAGACCCGTCGTCGAGGAGCCGCTCGAGAGCGTCCGCCGCCGCCGCCCTGGCCTCGTTCGTGCGCCCGGCGAGCGCCCGGGCGAGCGCCGCCCGCGCGCGAGGCGCCGGGTGGTCGAGGAAGCGCAACAACAACGCCGTCGTGTCGTCCACGTCGAGGTTCGCGATGGCCTCGACGGCGTCCTGCGCGACGCCCCAGTGATCCTTGCGCCCGCGCTCGGCGAGGGTCTCTGCCACGCCCTGGTCGCCGCGCATCTCGGCGAGCGCCAGGATCGCTCGGCGGCGAGACAGCGCGGTGCTTCCCCCGGCGAGCGCGGCCAGGCCGTCCTCGCGGCCGTAGAGGACCCGCACCGTCCCGGGGGTCCACCCGCGCGGGTCCACCTCGACGAAGGCCGGGCGCTCCGCCGCGGGCAGGGTGAAGTGCTTCTCGGCGCGGTCGAGCCAGACGCGACGGACCAGGGTCGCCGCCCCGTCATCGCCGACGAAGCGGACGTCGAGGGGCAGGACGAAGGTCGGGACTGCCTGGGCGCGCGCCTGAACCTGACGCGCCGACAGCGTCATCGCGCCGACCTCGCGCTCGTAGTCGAGGCTGATCTCGACCTCGGGGAGACCTGGTCGGTAGACCCACTGGGTGAAGAAGCGGCCGAGATCGAGCCCGGAGACCTCCTCGAAGACGCGCCGCAGCTGGTCGGTCTCGACCGGCTGATGGGCGAACCGGGTGACCCACTCACGGAGCCCCCGGTAGAAGGTCGCGTCGTCGTCGATCCATCCCCTGAGCGCATGCAGGACCCACGCCCCGAGGCTGTAGGCGTGGGCGTCGAACATCTCGTCGGGGTGGTCGAAGGCCTCGGTCACGAGCGGCCGCGCGTAGCGTCGCTGCTCGCCGGCGACCGCGGCGAGCGCACCCAGGAAGCCGGCCATGGCCTCGTCGGCGCCGTCCCGATGCTCGGTGAACAGCGTCTCGGCGTACGTCGCGAACCCCTCGTGCAGCCAGGCGTGACCCCACGTCCGACAGGTGACGAGGTCTCCGAACCACTGATGGGCGAGCTCGTGAACGATCAGATCGGTGCTCGCGAAGTCGGGCTCGAAGACCTTGTCGTGGAGCGCGTCGGCGTTGAGCACCGTCGCCGAGGTGTTCTCCATCCCGCCGTGCGGAAAGTCGCTGACCGCCGCCTGCGCGTACTTGTCCCACGGGTACTCGAGCTTCAGGACGTCGGCGAAGAAGTCGAGGGCCGCGAAGGTCGGCGCCAGGCTGTGATCCGCCTGGCCGCGCTGCCACGGCAAGACCCAGAAGCTCACCGGCAGGTCTCGCCAGCGGCGCTCGATCACCTCGAACGGACCGGCCACGAGGAGGGTCAGGTAGGTCGCCTGCGGCCCGTCCTGCCGCCAGCGCCAGACCTCGGTCCCGCCTTCGGCGTCGTGCGACACGAGGCGCCCGTTGCCGAGCGCCTTGAGCCCGCGAGGTACCCGTATGGTCGCCTCGGTCGCCCCGAAGTCATCGAGCCGATCGATGCACGGCAGCCACCGCGGCGTGTCCTCGGTCTGCCCCTGGGTCCACGCCTCCCGATGCCCCTTCGGGCGCCGCGGGCTCGGGCGCACGAAGACGAGGCCGGCGGTCGGCGTCGCGCGATAGTCGACCGCGATGCTCCGGCGCTGCCCCTCCGCGAGCGGCGGGTCGAGCGGCACGGCCAGGACCTCGCCGTCGTAGTCGTAGCGGAGCGCGGCGCCGCTGTCGGCGTCGCGGACCCCGCGGACCTCCATCGCGACCGCGTCTATCTCGACCACCCTCGCGGGCTTCGGGAGCCCGGCGACCACCAGCGTCGACGTCCCCTCCACGGCGCGGGCGTCGAAGTCGAGCCGGACGTCGAAGCGAGTGGTGAGCAGGTCGACCGTCCGGGGTCTCCCGACCTCGGGGAGGCGGTCGAGGTCCGTAAACGGCTTGGTCCCGGCGGAGGCCCCGGTCGGGAGCAGCTGCCCGAGGGCCGCGACGAACACGACGAGCGCGGCGCGCTCCTTCAACCGAGCACGCCGAGGAGGCCGATGACCGCGCCGAGGTTGCTCAGGGTGAAGTGCGCCTCACCCAGCGCGTCGGGGTCGAAGGTCCCCGGCAGCGCCGCGACGCTGCAGCCGGCCGCCCGGGCCGAGCGGATCCCGTTGGGGGCGTCCTCGACGGCCAGGGTCCGGTCCGGGCTCAGACCGAGCCGCTCGGCCGCCAACAGATACGGCTGCGGATCGGGCTTGGGTCGCTCGACGTCGTCCGCGGTGACGACGGTCTCGAAGCGCCAGCGCCAGCCGAAGCGCTCGAGGAGACCCTCCGCGACGTAGCGCTCCGCGGAGGTGACGAGCGCGAACCGGTGGGTCCGCATCGGGATGTCCCGCAGCACGCCCTCTACGCCGCGGGTCGGGAGCGACCTCTGGATGATGCGGTCGGGGGCGAGCTCGCGCTTGCGGGCCAGTGCCTCCTCGATCCTGTCGCCGCGGTCGGCCAGCCCCAGCAGGTGCGTGAACGCGGCGCGCGTCGTGGTCCCTACGTATGATCGATAGGCCTCGGCCTCGATCTCGACGCCGAAGGAGGCGAGGACCTCGCGCTCGAGCTCGAGGTGGAGGTGCTCGGACTGCACGAGGGTCCCGTCGAGGTCCCAGAGGACCGCCTGTACCCTCTGCTCCGATCGGTCGCGCTGCGTCGGCATCCGCTCGCTCCTCGTGTCGCGGGATCCCGCGACCCGGGGCCACGGTGGGGCGCATCATTCACGCCTCGCCGGCGCATGTCCACGACCGGGTGGGCCGCCCGGCCTACGACGCCGATGCAGCGCGCTCCCGAGGCCGGAACCCGCAGGGATCCCGGGATCGGACGTCGCCGCCGGAGGGGGGCCTGAAACGAAGAACGCCAGCTCGTGGGAGCTGGCGTTCGTTCGGCGTAAGGTGGGTCGCTCGCGCTATGGGGGGTCGGTCCCAGTGATGTTTGTATCTATCCGCCTTGGTTGTCTCGGGGGCGGTCGCGATACGACCCGTGTGCCCTGAACCATGAGCAAGGCGCGTGCCAACTCCGAAACCGCCCCATTCTGCGTCATCGACACCGTATCTGATGGGTTCCGGCGCCGGAGCGGGTCTCTTGACCACGCCAGAGTCCCTAGGTCACTAAGCCCCGGTGGGGTCAGTTGACCGCAATTGAGCTCGCCTCCCCCCCTTGCGCACGATGACGTCAACCAACGGTGCCCTGGCGGTCGTGGTCCCATCGGCCGAAGACCGCGTAGACCCCAGGGCCGCCGACCCGGGGCCGCAGGACGAGGAAGCGGCGCGCGCGCCACAGGGTGCTCCCGCGGTCGGCCTCGAGCACCGGAGCCCACGAGCCCAGGTTGTAGTACCGGCCGCCGCCGGTGAGGGGACGTCGCTCGGGGCGGTGGCTGTGGCCGAAGCACACCACCGGAACCCGCAGGTGCGTCGCGATCTGCTCGGCGACGAGGCCCCAGCGGGCGCGCTCCTGGAGCGCCAGGCTGCCGCGGCCCATGGCGCGGAAGACGAAGACGAAGGCCGGAACCAGGACGAGCAGGAGCAAGGCCTGCGGCCAGGTCTTCACCATCAGGATGCCGGAGATGATGAGCGCGAGCGCCGCGAACATGAACGCGAATCGGTCGAGCCAGAGCTCGTGGATGACGAGGCGGGGCTTCTCGATGATGGGCCGCGAGGCGAGCCGCTCGGCCATCGCGATGAAGCCGGGGTCGACCCCCTGCGCCCGGGCGTAGGCCAGGTACTGGGCCTCATTGCGCCCGCCCTTGCGCTTCGACGCGCGGCGCCCGCGGGAGAAGATCTCCCAGAGGGTGTGCCAGACCGCCAGGAAGTAGGCGGTGAAGAACGAGCGCTTCGGCCAGTAGTTGTCGAGCCAGTGTCGGAGATAGCCGCCGAGCGAGAGGATGAAGCTCTCGTCGTTGTAGGGGTTGAAGGTCCCGAGGCGGTTGAGGGTGTGGCGTCCGATGAGCGAGCCGAAGTTCGTCTCGACCTCGGGAGCGTGGCGGAGGTCGGCGGGGACGACGGGGTCGAGGACGTCGCGATAGCTGCAGGTCGCGTCGTACTGCTGGCCGTGCTCGGCGTAGAGGACGCCCGGCCGGTAGACGAACCACGGCTCGAAGCGGATGGCGGCCGCCACCGTCTCGCCGTAGCCGGGCGGAGCGGCGCGCGCGACCGTCGTCCGGAGCACCGCCTGCACCTCCGGGTAGCAGAGCTCCCGGTCGTGGTTGCCCATGACGAAGACGACGCGGTTGCCGGCGGCGAGGAACCGCGCGAGGCCGTGGACGAGCTCCGGGTGGTCGGCGAGGATCCGCTGAATCTTGAAGACGGACGCCTCGGAGGTCGGCGGCAGCCCCTCCACCGGCGCGTCGGCGCCAGCCGGGTGGGCCTGCACGAGGTCGAACTCGAAGGTGTCACCGTTGAAGATGACCTCGGTGGCGTCGTACGCGGCCGGGCGGCGCGCCTCGAGGGACGTCAGCAGGCCGACGAGGTCGCGATCCTGGCGGCTGTCGGGGCCCTTGTACTCCCACCAGCCCGGCGGGCGCTCTTCGAGGATCTCGTTGAGGTGCACGTCGCTGAGGAGTACGTGCTCGAGGCGCAAATCAGCGTCTGGTCGCCGGGGCGGCCCCACCGCGCCTCACTTCGCCAGGAGCGGCGCGATCGCCTTGTCGAGCGCCTCGGCGGTGATCGCCTCGGAGAAGGAGGCAATGGGCTTGCCCGCCGCGTCGAAGACCACCGCCTTCGGGAGCTGGCCGTCCCACTCCTGGCCGACGCCGGTGAAGAAGGCGTCCTCGCCCCCGGGGGTCAGGAGCGCCTGCTCGTAGGTGACCTTGGTGCGGTCGAGCACAGACTGGATCTTCTCCGCCTGATCCTCCCGGTCATCGGTGCACAGGCCGACTACGCGGAAGCCGTCTCTTCGGTGTTCGTCGAAGTAGGCGCTCAGGACCGGCATCTCCTCGATGCAGGGCATACACCACGTCGCCCATACAGCGACCAGGGTGACCTTGGCCTTCGACGCCTTGATCGCCTCCTGCAGCTTGGCCAGATCGTAGACCTTCATGGCGTCGACCTTGGTCACCGCCTCGCTCTTCGGCGCGGGCGCCGCGTCCTTCGACTCTTCGGTCGCCGCGGTCGCGGTCGCCGGGGGGGCGCTCGTGGTCGACGCCGGCGGGGGCGACTCCTTTCCGCCGCACGCCGCGAGGCCTCCGATCACCGCCACCACAGCCAGCGCACCTTGAAGTCTCGTCATCGGCTCCACTCCAGAATCGTCTCGAGATGTGGCAGGCAGGCTAACCGATCCGTGACCGGGACGCACCGTGACGCGGCGGGCTTCGACGGAGGGCGCGGCCCTCGAGCCCCGCTCGTGTCGAAGATCGCGCCCCGCGCGTGGGGCCAGCGCCTCTCGTCCTTCTCGCGGCGCCTACCGATGTAATAGACGGTGCCGGTCGGACGAGGCAGGCTTGGCCGTCCGTTCGCGACTCGAGACGCTTCACCGCCCCAAGAAGACGCACCGCTTGTCCGCCACGCCCCCCAGCTCCGAACGCGCCGTCCTCGAGGTCACCCTCGGGCAGCGCGCTCTGCCGTCGGTCCACGGGGAGCAGACGACCGCGACCGCCTACGCTGGTCTGGGGAGCAGACACCTGCTGGTCGCGGCGGACGGGGCCGCCGGGCCGATCCCGACGCGCCTGGCCGCGCAGGTCGCCACGGCTTCGGCGGTGGCCCGGTTCCGCGCGTCGGTCTTCCCCAACACCGAAGAGCAGCTCGTCGAGGCCTTCGCCGAGGCGCAGCAGGCCGTCCGACGCGGCGCCCTCGGGACCCACGCCGAGGGCCGCGCCGGCGCAGCCATGGTCGCCGTCGTGGTCGAGCCCAGCGGCGTCACCGCGGCCCGCGTGGGTGGGGGGCGCGTCCACGTGCTCACGGACGGGGTGCTGCGGTCGCTCTTCCGCGACGACGGCTACGGCCACGTCGGCGACGGGTCCACCGCCGCTGAGATCGCCACCTACGCCGAGCCGCTGCCGGCCGGCGGCCGCGTGATCCTCATCACCGAGAGCGTCGCCCGAGCCGTCGCCGCGGACCTCGACCAGCTCGCGTCCGGCCCTGCCCCGCAGCTCGCGGCCGCCCGGGTCGCCGACGCGGCGCGCCGCCGCGGTCAGTACGAGCCGGTCGCCGTCCAGGTCTGCGAGATCCAGGACACCCCCGCGCGCTTCGGTCCCCACCCGGCCTTCGCCCGCATCGACCGGGAGCAGTCGCGCACGCTGTCGGCCGACGGCCGCTGGATCGGCCCGAGCGACTCGGCTCGAGCGCGCCCGCACCAGCGCCGCGCCGAGACCGGATGGCTCCTCTGGTTCTTCATCGCCGCGCTGCTCGGCGCGGGTGCGGCGCTCGTCGTCAACGGCGCCTCCGACACCTACGAGCCGACGCCGCGGCCCGTCGTCGCGGCGCCGGATGTTCGCGAAGGCGACGTCACGCCCGCCCGCTCGGCAGTCTCGACCTCCGACGTGGTCGAGATCGACGTCGCCGACGTCGCGCCGGCGCTGTCCGCCGAGCTGGAGACCGAGATCGCGGCGCTCTTCGACCACGGCGCACCGACCCGGACGGCGCGCGCGCTCCGCGGCTACATCACGCGGCGCTGGCCCAAGGACGGTGAGGTCGTCTTCGAGGACCTCGAGCGCTGGATCCTCGCCCACGGCGACCCGGAGGTCGTGGCGGCGCTGCTCGAGCTCATGAAGGACCGCGACCTGAAGCGCACGAGCAAGTGGCTGGCGGAACTGATCCCCAGGCTCTACGCCCGTGACGGCGGGGACGAGGACGCGCCGGACGCCCAGTGACCGAGCGCACCTGTGGCGCCCCGCTCGGCGCGGAGCCGCCTCGCGATGTCAGCCCTCGAGCGGGAGCTTGTGTCGCTTGGCGAAGCGGGCGAGCACGTCGGGGTACGGGACGGCGTCGTGCCGGTCGAGGACCCAGGCGGTCGCTGCGTCACGGCTCATTCCCCGGTGGAGCATCAGGTAGGCGATGACCGTCGTCGGCGAGCGGTTCAGCCCAGCGGTGCAGTGCACGTAGACCGACCTCCCCGAGGCGAGCGCGCCCCGGAGCGCGTCGACCGCCGCGTCGAGGTTCCGGCTCAGGTCGCGCTTGTCGAAGTCGACGATCGGGACGCGGATCGTGCCGATCCGCCGCGCGACGTAGAGCCGCCACAGGACATCCCAGCTCAGGCCCTGGGCGCGGAGGTCACCGTCGGTCTGAAGGCTCAGGATCTGGTTCACGCCCAGCGCGGCGAGCTCCTCCACGTCCTCGGCGTGAGCCGGGCCGCTCCCGCAGGCGAGCCGCTCCTCGAGCTGGGACATGCGCAAAGCCACGCGATCCCGTAGCAGGCCCGGCCACCGCTCGCAAGGGTGACGCGGCGGGCGACTCCAGCGTCCAAGCCCACTTCCTGGGGTCCAGGCCCCCCAGCCCCACGCCGCCAGGCCCGCTCGGCCCGTGTGACCGATCAGATCCCCCGCCCAGGGTGGGGCGAGCCCATTCCAAGATGCGTGCCACGACCTATTTTCAGGCACTTATGACAACACGACGCGAATCAGGCGGCCGATTGACCGGCGATCTCGGGGGCGACTGACCCCAGCCCTGGGTGCGCCGACCCCGGGCGCGCTCCGCCCGAGGTGTCCCAGCTGTCCCGAAATCAGGACACTCCGGGGTTCGGCGCTCCCCCGAAGCGGCCCTCCACGCCGGCGCGCGGGTCCGCCACGCGCAGCGCGCGGGTCACGGCGGACGTCCGCGACCGCCGCTCGCCATCACCCGGCGCACGGGTCCGGCGCACGGGTCCGCCACGCGCAGCCCGGCGCGCGGGTCCGGCGCGCGGGTCCGCCACGCGCAGCCCGGCGCGCGGGTCCGGCGCGCGGGTCCGCCACGCGCAGCCCGGCGCGCGGGTCCGGCGCACGGGTCCGCCACGCGCAGCCCGGCGCGCGGGTCCGGCGCGCGGGTCCGCCACGCGCAGCGCGCGGGTCACGGCGGACGTCCGCGACCGCTCGCCATCAACCGGCGCGCGGCCCAACACGCGCAGCGCGCGGGTCACGGCGGACGTCCGCGACCGCTCGCCACCAACCGGCGCGCGGTCCAACACGCGCAGCGCGCGGCTGAGGGGGTGCGCCGGCGACCGCTCGCCCTGCACCAGCGCGCGGGTCGGGGTGTACATCCGCGACCGCGCGCCCCATGATGCCCCCCGTCCAAGCGCGACCCATCCGGAGGAGTTTCGATATGCGAATGCGACGTCTGGCGCTGTTCTCGGCGCTCGCCCTCGCCGGTTCCGCCTGCGGGAAGAGCACTCCCGACACCCCGCCGCCCGCGGACACCGCGCCGGCCGCTCCCGATACCGCGAAGCCCGAGCCGAAGTCGCCGCTCGCCGAGCACGCCAAGACGCTGATGACGCCGCTCGCCTCCCCCGAAGCGATCGACGAGCTGCAGCAGGCGGCCGACGCGCTGACAGCGTGGGCCGCCGCGAACCCCGACGCGGCAGACGCCACCGCCGCGCGCCTGGCCGCCGCCCGAGCCCACCTGCTCGTCGCCGTGGGCGGCCCGCTCGAGCAGATCCAGGAGCGCACCGCCGACGCGCAGGGCGAGCTCGACGCCCTGGTGAAGGCCGGCGCGAAGGCCGAAGGCGTCGACCCCGCCGAGCTGGCCACGGCCGCCGCCGCGGTCGCGAGCCTGTTCCCGGACACTGCGTTCGTGCCCGCGCCGGACGCCCTCGCCCTCGCCGGCGGCACGGGCGACGCCGCGGACGTCGTCCGCGCGACCTGGACCGCCGCCGCGACCTCCGCCGTCGAGGGTCTCCGGGCTCCGACCGAGGCCGCGCCCGAGAACCGCTTCCAGGGGGGCGTCGGCCGGATGCTCTGCGCGGACTGCGCCGAGGCCGCGACCCTCGCCTCGGACGCGGTCGTGCCGTTCCTCCTCGATGGGGGCCACGGCGCGGGCCTGGTCTGTGAGGCGGCGGTCACCGGCGCCGCCGGCGCCAGCGACGCGGCCGCGCGAGCCAAGCTACTGATGGGCTGCAGCGAGCTGGGGCTCGTTGACGCCGAGCTCGCGGCCGGCTTCGGCGACAACCCCCTCCACGTCGCGCTCCTCGCGCGCGCCGCCGCCCTCGCCGCGATGCCCGCCGGAGAGGGCGCGCTCGCGCCCGTCATCGAGGTGCGAAAGGCCGCGCTCGCGAGACTCCTGGCGGCGCCCTACCCGCTCCCGACGCCGGCGCTGACCGCACCGCTGCCCGAGGGCGACCGCCCCGCCGAGGCCACGCTCCCAGCGCCCATCACCGGGCTCGCCGACGACGGGCTCGCGGTCGCCGCCCCCGCGATGTCGATCTTCGTGGTCGCCCCCGACGGCGTCCGGGCCGGCGTCCGCCCGAGCATCGGCGTGAAGGACGGCGCGCTGGTCTCGCTCTCGAAGGCGGCCGCCGCGCTCCAGCCCGACGTCACGGTGCCCGACCTCGACGGCGCCCCCGTCCTCACGAACGACGCGCTCCTCGAGGCCGAGCTGCTCGAGGAGACGGGCGGCGTCGCCGAGCTCGTCACGGCGGCGACGCTGGTCACCAAGGCGGCCGCGTCGGTCATCCCCGACGGCGACGGTCCGCGCGCCGCCGAGCTCGTGGTCGACGCCCTCGCCCCGACCGCCGCCGTCGTCCGGACCCTCGACAGCGCGCGCGCCGCGGGCTTCGACGCCTTCCGCTTCACGCGCACCGCCGGCAGCGGCGCCGTGCCGCTCGTCGTCCGCGCCGCCCCCGAGCCCCTCCCCGCCGCGGCCGCCCCCGGCTTCGCGCGCCCGATCATCGTCGAGGTCGACACCGACGGCGTGAACGTGTGGGCCCCGGACGACGCCGCCGACCCGGCCCCCGAGGGCGACGCCGACGCGGCGCTCCCCGAGGGCGCGGAGACCGGCTACCGCGGCAAGGCGCTGGTCCGCCTCCGCGTCCCCGCCGGCGAAGACGACGCCAGGGGGCTGTCGACCGACACGGTCGCCAAGGTCGTGGACGCTATCGCTTACTGGCGCAAGGCCAGCGGCGCCGGCCCCCTCGTCCACGTCGCGGGCGCCGACGACGCCCGCGCGGCGGACGTCCTCCGGGTCGCTGACGCGTTCCAGCACGCCGAGGGCCCCGCGCTCGACGACGCCGAGCAGATCTGGCCCGGCGCGACCTGTCCGAGCGCCGCCGCCGGCGGCGCCCCGATCCATTGTCCGAGCGGCCTGGCCGTGGCCTTCAGCGCGATCAGCGTGCCGTCCTCTCGCGGCATCACGCCGAAGCCGGCCGAGCGCGCCCCCAAGGTGGTCGAGCCCGCCGAGCCGCCGCCGTCGCCCGAGTTCTGCAACACCGGCGACATCAAGTCGAAGATGGCGCGCGAGAAGCACAGCTTCCGCTTCTGTTACGAGTCGCAGCTGCGGGTCATCTCGGACCTGCAGGGCAAGCTCCCGGTGACCTTCACCATCGACCTCGACGGCAGCGTCAAGAACGTCCGGGTCGGCGCCGCGACGCTCAAGAACGAGCGCGTGAAGAGCTGTATCGTCAAGGCGATCGGCCGGATGAAGTTCGCCAAGCCCGACGGAGGGCGCTGCCTCGTCCGCTGGCCCTTCGTGTTCCAGCCCAAGTAGTCGCCGCCCTCGAGCCCAACCGAAGCGCCACGTCCGAACCCGGGCGTGGCGCTTCGCGTCTCCGGAGTAGGAGTCCGCCGATGTCCATCACCGCTTCGCGAGTCACCCGCGCCGTCCGACCAATGGCGCTCGCCCTCGTCGCCTTCGCGCTCCTCCCCGCCTGCAAGAGCGGGGCGAGCGACGCGGAGATCGCCGCGACGAAGACCGCGCTCCACACCATCAACGCCGCGATCGACGCGTACTACGTCAAGATGCGCGAGCTGCCGAACACCCTCCAGGACCTCGTCGACGGCGGTAGCCTCGAGCCGGCGAAGCTGAACGACGCCTGGGGGCGGCCGTTCGCCTACACCCTGAAGGGACCACGGACGTTCGACCTGTGCTCCCGCGGGCCCGACGGCGACGACGCAGGCGACGACGTCTGCGCCTCGCGCGAGAGATAGTCAGCGCTCGCCGAACACGGCGGTGAACAGGTCGCCCATCATCGCCATCGCGCGGCCGCGGTGGCTGATGGCGTGCTTCTCGGACGACGCGAGCTCGGCGAACGTCTTGCCCGCGGGCTCGTAGAGGAAGTGCGGATCGTAGCCGAAGCCGGCCGAGCCTCGCGGAGCGTCGATGATCCGCCCGGGCACCGTCCCCTCGACGGTGAACGCGACGGCCTCGTCATCATCGAGGGCGTGGCGCCGCCACGGCCCTTCGGGGACGCCATCGGCCAGCTCGCGCGGCAGCACCAGCGCCACGTTCGACGCGAAGTGCGCGCCGCGGCGCTCGACCGGGACGTCCACGAGCTTCGAGACGAGGAGCGCGTTGTTGGCGGCGTCCGTCGCGTCCTCGCCGGCGAAGCGCGCCGACCGGACGCCGGGCGCCCCGTCGAGCGCGTCCACGAGCAACCCCGAGTCGTCGGCGAGGCACGGGAGCCCCGTGTGCCGATACCCCGCGACCGCCTTCAGCAGCGCGTTGGCCTCGAAGGTGTCGCCGGTCTCCTCGACCTCCTCGAGCCCACGCTCGCGCGCGGTGGTCACGGCGACGTGGAAGGGCTCGAGCATGGCGGCGATCTCGGCCCGCTTGTGCGGGTTGCCGGTGGCGACGACGAGGGTCCGTTCCAAGGCTGGCTCCGATGTGCTCCCCGCCACGTGACCGCTCCCCGATGAGCCGAGGTCGGCTTGGCGCGGCCGCGTGACGTGGGTAAGGTGTCGGCCGCGTATAGCACACCTTTCTCGCGACCCAGGAGAGTGAGCGTGACGGAGACCAGCACTCCCACCGCGAGCGTCGACGCAGCTCTGACCCGCTTCGGCGTGGATCAGCGCGCGCTCTCGACGACCCTCGAGGCGCTCCTCGGCCACCGCCTCGACGACGCCGACCTCTACCTCGAGCACGTCGAGGCCGAGGCGATCTCCCTCGACGAGGGGCTCGTCAAGAAGGCCGCCCGCTCGATTCACCAGGGGGTCGGCGTGCGCGCCGTCGCCGGGGACAAGACCGGCTACGCCCACTCGGACGAGATCGACGGCGCCCGCCTCCTCGAGGCCGCCCAGGCCGCCCGGGCCATCGCCCAGAGCGGAGGCCCTTCGCGCGCCATCGCCGTCGCCGACGCGCGACCGCAGCGCGACCTCTACCCAGTGGTTCACGACGCCACCGAGGAGCCGCTCGAGACGAAGCTCGAGCTCCTCAACCGCATCGACGTCATGGCCCGCGGCTACGACCCGCGCATCAAGCAGGTCCAGGCCAGCTTCGTCTGCGAGCGCAAGACCGTCGTGATGGTCGACGGCGACGGCCGCGTCACCCTCGACGTCCGCCCCCTCGCGCGCCTCTCGGTCGCATGCATCGCCGTCGACGGCGACAAGCGCCAGGTCGGTTCGTGGGGCGGCGGCGGCCGGCACGAGTACGCGTGGTTCCTCGAGGAGGACCGCTGGCGCGGCTTCGTCGAGGAGGCGGCCCGGCAGGCGGTCCTCAAGCTCGACGCCGTCGACTCGCCCGCCGGGACGATGGACGTCGTCCTCGGCCCCGGCTGGCCCGGCATCCTCCTGCACGAAGCGGTCGGCCACGGCCTCGAGGGTGACTTCAACCGCAAGGGGACCAGCGCCTTCACGGGGCTCATCGGCAAGCCCGTCGCCAGCCCCCTCGTGACCGTCGTCGACGACGGGACGATCCCGGGCCGCCGCGGCAGCCTCAACGTCGACGACGAGGGGACCCCGACCTCGCGGACCGTCCTCATCGAAGACGGCGTCCTCCGCGGCTACATGCAGGACCGCATGAACGCCCGCCTGATGGGCATGGCCCCGACCGGAAACGGCCGCCGCGAGTCCTACGCCTCCATCCCGATGCCGCGGATGACCAATACGTTCATGCTCGCGGGCCAAGACGACCCCGAGGACATCATCAAGAGCGTCAAGCGCGGCATCTACGCTGTGTCCTTCGGCGGCGGTCAGGTCGACATCACGAGCGGTAAGTTCACCTTCAGCGGCTCCGAGGCCTACCTCATCGAGGACGGCAAGGTCACCGCCCCCGTCAAGGGCGCGACCTTCATCGGCAACGGCCCGGACGTGCTGAAGCGGGTCGCCGCCGTCGGCCACGACCTCGCCCTCGACTCCGGCATCGGCACCTGCGGCAAGGCGGGTCAGTCGGTCCCGGTCGGCGTCGGCATGCCGACCATCCGCGTCAACGACCTCACCGTCGGCGGCGTCGCCGTCTGAAGGCGACGTCCTCACAGCTCCCGCCCCATCGGAGGCAGCCCGCCATGAGCGATCTCGGCGCCGATCCCCAGGCGCTCCTCGCCTACGTCCTCGACACCGCGAAGAAGGCCGGCGCGACCGCGGCCGACGCGCTCTTCATGACCGGCCGCTCGGCCAGCGTCCGCGTGCGCCTCGGCGAGACCGAGAAGGTCAGCCAGGCCCGTGACAAGGGCGTGGGGCTCCGCGTCTTCGTCGGCGACCGCAGCGCGACGACCAGCACCAGCGACCTCGGCCGCGACGCCATCGCCGCGCTCATCGAGCGGACCGTCGCCGCCGCCCGCGTCACCGCCGCCGACCCCTTCGCCGGGCTCCCCGAGGCCGCGCTCTTCGACGAGCCGGAGATCGACGCGGAGCTCGACCTCTACGACGCGAACGTCGCCGGCTTCGACGCCGAGCGCGCCATCGCCCTCGCCCTCGAGACCGAGTCCATCGCCCTCGCCCAGGACCCGCGCCTGACCAACTCCGAGGGCGCCGAGATGGGCTGGGACCACAGCGCCCTCCACCTCGCCAACAGCCTCGGCGTCTACCGCACCCGCCGGTCGTCGACGGCGAGCCTGTGGACCACCCCCGTCGCGGTGACCGGGGACGAGAAGCAGCGCGACTACTGGTGGACGAGCGCCCGCCACCTCGAGAACCTCGACTCGCCCGAGGCCGTCGGCCGTGAGGCCGCCCGGCGCACCCTGCGCCGGCTCGGCGCCCGCAAGCCCGCCACCTGCCAGGTCCCGGTCATCTTCGAGGCGCCCATCGCGTCGAGCTTCCTCGGCGCCCTGGGCGGCGCCATCAACGGGAGCGCCCTGTACAAGGACGCGAGCTACCTGTGCGGCAAGCTCGGCGAGACCATCGCCCCCGCCTTCGTCCACGTGAACGACGACCCGCACATCCCGCGCGCTCCCGGCTCGCGGACCTTCGACTCCGAGGGGCTCGCCACCCGCAAGACCACCGTCGTCGACGGCGGCGTCCTCGCCTCGTACCTGCTCGACACCTACAGCGCGAAGAAGCTCGGCCTCCAGTCCACCCGCGGCGCCCGGCGCGGCCTCGCCGGCACGCCGAGCCCCGGCGCCAGCAACTTCTGGATGGCCAACGGAGAGCTCAGCTTCGAGGAGCTCATCGGCGGCGTGAAGCGCGGCCTCCTGGTCACCGAGACCTCCGGCTTCGGCGTCAACACCGTCAACGGGGACTACAGCCAGGGCGTGGTCGGCATGTGGATCGAGGACGGCGCCCTCACCTACCCCGTCCACGAGGCGACCATCGCGTCGTCCCTCCCGACGATGTGGGCGGGCATCGACGCCCTCGCCAACGACCGCGACCCGCGTCGCGGGACCAGCGCGCCGTCGCTGCGTATCGCCCAGATGACCGTCGCGGGGACCTGACTCCGGCCCCGGCCCGGCTCAGAGCTCGAGGAAGACGAGCTTGCCCTCGACCTCGGCGAACTGGACGGTCTCCTCGTTGCCGTTGTCGAAGCGCAGGAGCGCCCGCCAACGGTCGCGCTTGTCCTCTTGCTTGGCGCGGATCTCGAAGCCGCTCTCGACGTTCTCGATCCAGCGCTGACCGCGGCTCCAGAAGGCGCCGGCGTCCTGACCGTGCATCCGCCGCAGGTCGGCGGCCAGCTCCGGCGCCGCGAGCCGCCCGAGGGCCTCGAGGTCGCGCGACTCGAGCGCCTTGGTGAAGGCCCGGACGAGCGCCTCCTCGGTCTCCGGATGTGCCGCCGGCGCTGGGGCGCGGTCGGCCGCGTCGACGATGGGCATCCCGGCCGACACGCCGGGCTCCCCCGGCTCGTCCTTGCCCCCGCACGCCGCCCCGATCCCCAACGTGACGAGGAGGACGAGCGCGAATCGGAGGGCAGACATGGGGCACCTCTTCGGCGGAGACGGCGTGAGGAGATGGTCGGGGCGGCAGGATTCGAACCTGCGACATCCAGCTCCCAAAGCTGGCGCGCTACCAGACTGCGCTACGCCCCGTATTGCGTCGGAAGCTACACGAACACCGGGTCGCGGTACACCCCAAAGACCTCGCGAAACACGTCGCAGATCTCGCCCAGGGTGACGTCGGCTTTGACGGCCTCGATGATGGGCGGCATGAGGTTGTCGCCGCTCTCGCAGGCGGCCCGGACGGCCGCGACGCCGGCGGCCGCGCGGGCCGCGTCCCGGTTCTTCTTGAGCGCGACGACGCGCTCGCGCTGCGCCCGCTCCACCTCGGGGTCGATCTCCAGGGTCGGGATGGCGCTCTGGTCCACCGAGTCCTCGTCGACGTACTTGTTCACCCCGACGATGATGCGCTCGCCGCGCTCGACCTTCTGCTGGTCCTCGAAGGCGCTGTCGGCGATCTCGCGCTGCGGATAGCCGAGCTCCACCGCGCGCACGATACCGCCGAGCTCGTCGATCTTGTCGATGTAGCGCATGGCCTCGGCCTCCATGCGGTCGGTCAGATCCTCGACGAACCAGCTGCCCGCGAGGGGGTCGACCACGTCGGCCACCCCGGACTCCTCGGCGATGAGCTGCTGCGTCCGGAGCGCGACCTTCACCGCGCCCTCGGTGGGCAGCGCATAGGTCTCGTCCATGCTGTTCGTGTGCAGTGACTGGGTCCCGCCGAGCACCGCCGCGAGCGCCTGAATCGCCACCCGCGCGACGTTGTTCAGCGGCTGCTGAGCGGTCAGGCTGACCCCGGCCGTCTGCGCGTGGGTGCGGAGGCGCCAGGAGCGCGGGTCCTTCGCGCCGAAGCGCTCGCGCATGACCTTGGCCCAGATGCGCCGGGCGGCGCGGAACTTGGCGATCTCCTCGAAGAAGTCGTTGTGGACGTCCCAGAAGAAGGACAGCCGTGGCGCGAACTCGTCCACGTCGAGCCCGGCGTCGATGCCGGCCTGCACGTAGCCGATGCCGTCGGCGAGGGTGAACGCCAGCTCCTGGACCGCCGTCGCCCCGGCCTCTCGGATGTGGTAGCCGGAGATGCTGATGGCGTGCCATCTCGGGGCGTTCTTGGCGCAGAAGACCATCATGTCCGCGACGATGCGCATGCTCGGCCGCGGCGGGCTGATCCACTCCTTCTGGGCGATGAACTCCTTGAGGATGTCGGTCTGGATGGTCCCGCCCACCTTGGACAGCGGCACCCCCTGCTCCTCCGCGACGGCGAAGTACATCGCGAGCGCGACGATGGCCGGCCCGTTGATGGTCATCGACGTCGTGACCTTGTCGAGGGGGATGTCCGCGAAGAGCCGCCGCATGTCGTCGAGGCACGCGACGCTGACCCCTTCGCGGCCGACCTCGCCGGCGGAGAGCGGGTGGTCGGGGTCGTAGCCCATCAGGCTCGGCATGTCGAAGGCCGTCGAGAGCCCGGTCTGCCCGTGCTCGAGCAGGTACTTGAAGCGCTTGTTGGTGTCCTCGGGGGTCCCGAAGCCCGCGAACATCCGCATCGTCCAGGTGCGCCCCCGGTACATCGTCGGATACGGCCCGCGCGTGTACGGATAGCCGCCCGGGACGCCGATCTCGGGGTCGACGTCGTCGGGCCCGTAGAGATCGTCGATGGGGAGGCCGGACATCGTCTCGAAACGCTCTTTTCTGAGCCGCGCCCCGGCGATCGCCGCGCGGTAGGCCGCGCCCTCGCTGGTCTCGTCCTTACGCTGCGCCATCGTGCACCCCTGCTGTTCATGCGGTCGCGCGGGACCTTAGCACACAGTCTCCGCCCGACGGGAGCCCCGCCGGCGCCGGGGCTCCACGCTCAGCGGATGAACGTCTTGATGACGTTGCAGCCGTAGTTGCCCGTCGAGAGCCACGACCGCCCGGCGTTGGCGACGCACGCCCCGCCGCTGTAGCCCGTGCCGATCGAGTAGTTGATGTAGTAGTGCGCGCCGCTGACGTTGGCGTAGTAGCCGTAGCCGCAGCCCGAGGTCCACGCGCCGTCGATGACGTTGTCGCCGAGCGATCCGAGGGGGCACCGGAACGTGGGCGTATCGAGGTCCGCGAGCGACGAGACGCCGGGCGACGAGGTCCAGCTGTGGCCCAGGGTGAAGTCGAGCTCGCACTTTCGGTCGTAGACCGCGGTCGTGCCGGTCGCGTCGGTATCGCCCTGCGCCAGCACCTTGCGCTCGGTGCTGGTCGCCCACAGGGCGTTGATGAGGGCGTCGCTCAGCTTGGCGGGCGCGGCGACACCGTCGGCGTCGAGGTCGAGCGTCCCGACAGCGGACGCCGTGCACAACGTCGCGCTGGCGTCGCTGACCGGGCGCGACTGCGCGACGAGGGTCCAGCCCCCGCCGTCGGTGGTCATGTCACAGTAGACCTCGAGGGGAGCGATCCCCCCGGCGTCACCGTCGGGATCGACGCGGTAGACGCCGTCCCGCACCGAGCCGAGGTGCGCGTAGCCCGGCGCCGGCCGCCGGTAGTCGTTACACGACGCGCCGAGCGAGCCGTCCGACCAGCGCCCGGGGTCGGCCTCGGTGAGCGCGCCGGCGAGCGGAACGGGGGTGACGCCGCGGACGAAGGTCTTGACGAGGTTGCAGCCGAAGTTGCCGGTCGAGAGCCAGGAGCGCCCCGCCGTGCCGGAGCAGGTGCCGCTTCCCGGGGTGTAGCTCGTGCTCGCCTGATAGATGAAGTAGTACGGGGTCGGCCCGCTGAGCTGGTAGGCGTAGCCGCAGCCCAGGGTCGCCGACCAGAGGCCGGTGACGACGTTGGCGCCGAGCCCGCCCTGGAGACAGGTGACGGCCGGGCCCTCGAGGTCGGCGACGTCGGCGGTGAGGGCCGACGACCAGCTCGTCGTGCTGTCGAAATCGAGGGCGCATTGGGAGTCGTAGACCGCGGTCGCGCCGGTGCCTTCGAAGTCCGCCTTGGCGAGCACCCAGCGCTCGGGGCCGGTGGCCCAGAGCGCGTTGATGACGTCGTCGCCGAGCTTCGCCGGGGCGCTGACGGTGTCGGCGTCGACGTCGATGACGCCCAGGGCGTCCACCGTGCACAGGTTCTCGGCCGCGTTCGTGGACGGCCGCGACTGGCTGACGAGCGTCCAGCCTCCACCGGCGCTGGTCATGTCACAGTAGACGTCGAAGGGCGCGATAGGGCCGGCGTCGCCGTCGGGGTCGACGCGGTAGACGCCGTCGCCGGTCGAGCCCGCATACTCGTGTCCGTCGGTCGGGAAGCGATAGCCGTCGCAGGCGGCGGCGTAGCCACCGTTGCGCCAGACGCCGGGCGAGGCGTCGGTCAGCGCGCCGACGATGGGCCCGTCGGCGATGACGTTGGCGGCGGCGCGGAGATAGACATACGACCAGGTCACGACGCTGCCGTCGGTGTAGAGGGCGCTGACGCCGTCGTTCGGCGCCGCGCCGCCGAGGGGGTGCTGAGTGCAGACGAGGTCGCCGTCGGTGTCGGTGAGCTGGACATTCCAGTCGACATAGGGCCAGACCGTCCCGGCGGGGACGGCGTCCCCGGCCCAGCGGCCGTCCGACGCGGTCGCGGTCGACGTCAGGACACAGCCCTTCGCGCCGCTGTCGACGCCGAGCAGCACGTTCCAGTAGGCCTTGTTGTAGTTGCCGAGGAGCTCATCACCGCGAGTGACCTGGGCGCCGTACAGCACGCCGTCATCTCCGCTGATTCCGTCGCCGGGGTAGAGGTTGCCCGGCCCCGCCGACGGGTCGACCGCCACGTCGAGCACGCCGCCCTGGCCGTCGTCGCAGTGGATCGCCAGATCCTCGCGGTAGAGGACCGTGTCGGCGCCGACGCCGGCGGTGCAGGCGAGCGCGACGACCGCCGTCGGGCCTCGGCTGCCGTCGGCGCGGTGAAGCAGCTCCAGCGGGTCGCCGTCGGCGTCCTCGCAGTCGAGCTTGGCGGAGCAGAAGATGTCGGCGAACCCGATCCCCACCGACAGGAAGGCCGGCATGTCCGGCGGATCGATCAGGATGGTGATGTCGAAGTCGACCGCGACGTCCTCGTCGGCGAGGCACTCGACGTCGCGCGCGACCTCACCCGGGAGGCCGTAGAGGCTGGTGTCGAACGGCTCGTCCCCCGAGGCGCCCGTGTACAGGTCGAGGACCTCGACGCTGACCGTGTTGGGGTTGGATTCGGCGTCGCATGGGCCGACGTAGGCGATGTCGCCGCGCCCGTCGCCGTAGCGATCGGAGTCGACGTCGCGCTGCCAGACGAGCTCGTCGGCCGCGTTGCGCACGGTCAGCCGGAAACGCGCGTTGGTCACGGCGGCGATCTCGAACGGGGCCACGTTGATCGCGACCGACGGCCCCGCGGGCGCGGCGCCCTGAGCACAGGCGGCGAGACCCACCAGCCCCACGAGGAGAAGCGTCTTTGTCATGAGGCGAACCTCGGGCCGACAGGGTGATCACGTGGTCGGACGGCGCGACTTTGCATTGCACTATAGCGACATCCGCGCTGTCAGTCAGCCCTGCCGACTCCCTACCGGCGATGACCTTGACGCGCTCGCACAGCGCGCGCCACGCCCGGCGCCCGAACGGCCGTTTCGGAGCGGCGAGCGTCGCCCCCTCCCCGATGAGCGTTGTCCCGCACCGCCCTCGCTGATATTGCTGTGCAGACGGAGCGCCGGGTCCAGCGAGCGCCGGACCGCGCGCTCATGCCTCACGGCGCCCCCCCTGGGTCGGCCGCGCGGGCGCCGCGCCCTCGCCCCGCCCCGACGCCCCCTCGCGATAGAGGGGCGTTCACGGAGACCCCCATGACCTCGAAAGTCGTCGCCGACGCCACCCACGCCATCGCCGACCTCACCGACGGCGCCTCGATCCTCGTCGGCGGCTTCGGCCTGTCCGGAAACCCCGAGCACCTCATCGACGCCCTCGCCGAGAGCGGCCGCCGCGAGCTGACCATCATCAGCAACAACTGCGGAAACCAGGGCCAGGGCCTCGCCGTGCTCCTCAAGAACCGCCAGGTCGCCGCCTGGAAGGGCTCGTTCATGGGCGGAAACCCCGACATCCAGGAGCAGTACGCCGCCGGCCAGGTCACGGTCGAGCTCGTCCCCCAGGGCACGCTCGCCGAGCGGATCCGCGCTGGCGGCGCTGGTATCCCGGCCTTCTTCACCCCGACCGGCGTCGGGACCGTCGTGGCCGAGGGCAAGGAGGAGCGCGTCATCGGCGGCCGTCGCGTCATCCTCGAGGAGGCCATCACGGCCGACTGGGCCTTCATCCGCGCCCACCGCGGTGACGCCTACGGGAACCTGCAGTTCCGCGGCACCACCCGCAACTTCCAGCTCGCGATGGCGATGGCCGGTCGGATCACCGTCGCCGAGGTCGACGAGCTGGTCCCGATCGGGGCGATCGCCCCCGACGATGTCCACCTTCCGGGGATCTTCGTGCAGCGCGTGTTCGAGGCGTCGGCGCACCGCGACCCGATCGAGTATCGTACGACGCGATCACGTCCAGCCTGACGGAGCACATCCAAATATGTCCGCCGCGATCCCCTTCGCTGACGAAGACCTACCGCTACGCGACGACGTGCGCCTGCTCGGCGCGCTCCTCGGCGAGATCCTCATCGAGCAGGAGGGGCGCCCCTTCTACGAGCTCGTCGAGCGCGTACGCCAGACCTCCATCGCCCGCAGAAAGGGCGACGCCAGCGCCGAGGGGGCCTTCAACGCGCTCCTCGCGGGGCTCGACCCGCGCCAGGCGGAGCTCCTCACCCGTGCGTTCTCCGCCTACTTCCAGCTCGTCAACCTCGCCGAGCGCGTCCACCGTATCCGGCGCCGTCGAGCGCTGCTCGCCGAGGGCGTCGCGAGCGGCGGCCTCGACGCGACCGTCAGCGACATCGCCGAGGCCGGCCACGACCTCGACGGGTTCCTGGCGCTCCTCGCCCGGACCCGCGTCGAGCCCGTCTTCACCGCGCACCCGACCGAGGCGAGCCGCCGGACGGTCCTTCAGAAGCACCAGCGCATCGCCCGCGCCCTGGTCGACCGCCTCGACCCGTCGCGGACGCCGTCCGAAGACCGCGCCGCCCTCGGCCGTATCCGCAGCGAGGTGACGACCGCCTGGCAGACCCAGGAGCTCCTGAGCGCGCGCCCGCAGGTCAAAGATGAGGTGGAGCACGTCCTCTTCTACCTGACCGACATCTTCTACCGCATCGTCCCGGCCTTCTACGAGACCCTCGAGGACGCCTCGGTCGCCACCTACGGGCAGCGCGACCCGCGCTTCGACGAGCTGCGCCCGGTGCTGTCCTTCGCCTCCTGGGTCGGCGGCGACATGGACGGTAACCCCAACGTCGACGCGGCGACCATCCAGGCGACCCTCGAGCGCCACCGCGAGCTCATCGTCAAGCGCTACGTCCCCGAGGTCGAGGCCCTCGCCAGCGAGCTCAGCCAGTCGACCATGCGAGTCGGCGTCGACGGCGCCGTGATCCGCCGTGGCGCCCGCTACGCCGAGTCCTTCCCTGAGGAGATGGCGAACATCCCGCGCCGCTATCACGACATGCCGTACCGCGTGCTGCTCCGCCTCGTCGCGGCGCGCCTCCGGGCGACGACCCGGGGCGAGGATCGGGGCTACAACAGCGTCCGCGGCTTCATCGACGATCTCCGCCTCGTGCACCGCAGCCTCGAGGACAACCGCGGCCACCACGCCGGGAGCTTCAGGCTCCTGCGCCTCATGCGCCGCGCCGACACCTTCGGCTTCCACCTCGCCACGCTGGATGTCCGCCAGGACGCCCTCGTCCACCGCACCGTCGTCGGGCAGCTCCTCGGCGAGGACCCGACGCGCTGGCTCGCCAAGAGCGCCTCCGAGCGGAGCGCCCGGGTCGAGGAGGCGCTGCGCGGCGGCGAGGTCCCGACCGCGGCGCCGACCCCGGCCTCCCAGAAGGCCCTCGACGTGTTCCGCGCCATCGAGCTCTGCCGCGAGCGCTACGGGGAGCGCGCCATCGGCCCGTACATCATCAGCATGGCCCAGACGACCGAGGACGTCCTGACCGTGCTCCTGCTCGCGCGCTGGGGCGGCCTGGCCGACCGCGCCGGCAACGTCCCCCTCGACGTCGCCCCGCTCTTCGAGACCGTGCCGGACCTCGTCAACGCCCGGGAGACGATGTCGACGCTGCTGGCGGCCCCGCTGTACCGCGAGCATCTGACCCGCCGAGGTGACCGCCAGGTCGTGATGATCGGCTACTCCGACTCGAACAAGGAGGGCGGCCTCGTCGCGTCGCGCTGGGCGATCCACAGGGCTCAGACCGAGCTGGTCGAGGTGATGCGCGACGCCGGCGTCGAGATCACGCTCTTCCACGGCAAGGGCGGCACCGTCAGCCGCGGCGGCGGCAAGACCCACCGCGCGATCCTCGCCGAGCCGCGCGGGGCCGTGAACGGCCACCTCCGGGTCACCGAGCAGGGCGAGGTCATCAACTCGAAGTACGGCCTGCGCGGGACCGCCATGCGGAACCTGGAGCTCACCCTCGCGGCGGTGCTCCACCGGACGATCGACGCCACCGGGCCCGACGACCCGCGCCTGGCGCGCTGGAGCGCGCTCGTCAACGACCTCGCGGTGTCGAGTCGCGAGACCTATCGCGCGCTCGTCTACGGCGACCCGGACTTCGTGGAGTACTTCCGCCTCGCGACGCCCATCGACGTCATCGAGCGGCTCCGCATCGGCTCGCGCCCGGCCTCCCGGCGAAAGGGCGGCGGGGTCGAGAACCTGCGCGCCATCCCGTGGGTCTTCGCGTGGACCCAGAGCCGCCACATCCTGCCTGGGTGGTTCGGGCTCGGGAGCGGCCTGGACGCCCTGGCCCAGACCCACGGCGAGGGGGTCTTGATGGAGATGGCGCGCGACTGGCCGTTCTTCCAGACCCTGCTCGCCGACGTCGAGCTGGTGATGGCCAAGGCGGACATGGGCATCGCCGAGCGCTACGCGGCGCTCGCCGGCGGGCTCGGCGACCGCTTCTTCCCGCGGATCCGGGCCGAGTACGAGCGCACCCGCGCCCGGGTCCTACAGCTCAGGGACGCCCCCGAGCTCCTCGCTCACGACGTACCGACCCGCAACTCGATCCGGCTCCGAAACCCCTACGTCGACCCGATGAGCCTGCTCCAGGTCGACCTTCTCCAGCGCTGGCGCAGCACCGGCCGCGAGGACGAGACCATCGAGCACGCCCTGCTCATCACCCTCAACGGCATCGCCCACGGGCTGCGCGCGACCGGGTGAGCGCGATGGGCCACGCCGCGACACGCCGATGGTGGCTCCGGCTGACGCTGGCGCTCGTGGCGTCGGTGTCGTCGGTCGCCCTCACCTCCGCAGCCGAGCCAGCTCCTGCGCCCGAGGCGCGCGAGGGCTTCGTCCTGCGCTTCGTCGGCGACGTGTCCTTCGCGGGGCGCCAGGTCCCGAAGACCGTCGCCGAGGCCACGGGGGAGACGAACCCGCTCGCGGCCTTCGCGGAGCCCTTCGCGGAGGCCGACATCACCGTCGCCAACGCCGAGGGGCTCCTGACCTCGGAGCGACCGCCCGCCTACCGCGAGTCACGCCTCGACATCGGCGCGCCGCCGGTCTGGGCGTGGGTCTTCGCCGCCGCGTCCGTGGACGTCGTCGGCGTCGCGAACAACCACGCCTGGGACGGCGGGGCCGACGGGGTCCGCGAGAACCTCGCGAACCTGCGCGCCGCCGGCGTGACCGCCATCGGGGCCGGCGAGACCGCCGAGGAGGCCGAGGCGCCGTACGTCTTCGAGCGCGCCGGTCGCTGCGTCGCGGTCCTGCCGGCGACCCTGAAGTCCAACCGCGGGCGCAAGAAGGGCGCGGCCGTCGCCTACTACCGAGGGGACGGCGAGCTCGCCCGGCTCGTGGCCCACGTCGAGGCGCTCCGGGCGCGCGGGTGCTTCGTGGCCGTCAGTGTCCACATGGGCCGCGAGGGGGTGACCCGCGCCCCGCGAGGCGTCGTCGCCGCCGCCCGCCGCCTGGTCGACGCCGGCGCCGGGCTCGTCGTCGGCCACCACCCCCACGTCTTGCAGGGCGTCGAGTGGCGAGGCGAGGCGGCCATCGCCTACAGCCTCGGGAACTTCGTCTTCACCAACCGCACGCCGCTCAAGCGCCAGACCGGTGTCTTGAGCGTGCGCCTGACCGGCGACGACCCGCCGCGGCTCGCCGAGGTCGCGCTCCTCCCGGCCGTGATCCGGGTCCCGAGCTTCGCGCCGACGCCCGCCACGGCCGCCGAGACCATCGCCCTCCGCGACGCCCTGCGCGACGCGTCGCGCGCCTTCGGGACGCGCGTCGAGGTCCACGACGGCCGCCTCGTCTTCCTCCCACCCGCGGCGACCTCACCGGCCGATCGGTGACCGTCGTTCCCACGAGGGGCTGCGCGCGAGGACTGAACGCGGCGCAGCATGATCAGGCCGTGATCGCGTCCTGGACGAGGTCTGCGACACTCGCCTCCGATGACGACGCGCCCTCCAACGACGCCCGAGAGCGTCCGGCGTGGAACGCGCACCCGCGCCAGCACGGGCGATGGCGCACTGCAGCACGATCCGCCGTCTAGCGCGTGATCCTGCCCGCGCTCGCGGCTGGAAAACCGGACCGCGCGCCGCAAACGCCCCAGGAACGCCGCGCCGAGCGCATGCGACGATGCGCCGCACCCCCTCTCGGGTGTTGAGACCCGCCGGTTCGTGTCATGTAGACCCTGCCACCCCAGGGGCATGCTGCCCCGCCACCCGTGGGTCCGTGCGCGCGCCCCAAAGCAGCGCACGCTGTGCCGGACCCGGACCGGGCTTCACCGAGGAGAGACGATGAGCAAGCAAGGCATTTCCCGTCGTGCGTTCTTCACCCGCAGCGCCACGGCGATCGGCGTGACCGCCGCCGCGGGCGTGGTCCTGGGCGCCTGTGGCGGAAAGGACGGCGACGCCCTGACCTGCGAGGCGAGCGGGCTGTCGCTGGCCGACCAGAAGACGCGGACGATGAACAAGTACGTCGACGTGTCGAAGACCAGCGGCAAGACCTGCGCGAACTGCCAGCTCTTCAAGCCGGCGGCCGATCCCAAGGCGTGCGGCACCTGCACCGTCATCAAGGGCCCGGTCAGCCCGGCCGGCCACTGCCAGCTCTGGGCCGAGAAGAAGGCCTGAGACGAATGAGGTAGCTGGGCAACGGCGCGCCCCTCGCGCGCCGCTACCCGCGCCCCGGCCAGCACGATACCGATCGCGGACGAGACGCGCTGTCGTCCAGGCGATTCGCACGTCCAGCGAGCATCGAGACGTCCGCGAGCCGTCGTGCGCCGAACGTCGGCACCGATGCCCGGACTCCTTCGGGCGCCCCGCTGGGCGGCGTCAGGAGGAGGTGGCCTCATCGCGTGGCTGTTCGACGAGGCGCGCGTCCGCCAGCGCTCGGGTCAGCTCTCGCCGCCCGTAGGGCTTCGGGACGACCCCGGCCAGCCCGGCCTCGCGCATCGCGTCGAGGTCCTCCGACGGCCCGTAGCCGGTCAGGGCGATTACGCGCGCGTCGGGGTCGACGGCGCGGATCCTCTCGAAGCAGTCCCGCCCGCCCATGACCGGCATGACGAGGTCGAGGAGCACGACGTCGGGGCGCTCGGCGTCGAAGACGCGGACCGCGTCGGCCCCGTCCACCGCCTCGAGCACCTCGTAGCCGCACGACTCGAGGAGCCGACGCGCGGCGCGGCGGAGCGCTGGCTCGTCATCCACGACCAGGATCCGTCCGCTACCCGGGACGGCCGCGTCGTCGTCGACGCCGACGACCGCTGGCTCCTCGAGGTCGACGAGCGGCAGCGCGATGTCGAAGCGCGTCCCCTCGCCGACCTCGCTGGCGACGGCGATGGCCCCGCCGTGCTGGCGCACCGTCCCGTAGACCGCCGCCAGCCCGAGCCCGGTCCCCTTGCCCTGATCCTTGGTGGTGAAGAAGGGGTCGAACACCCGGTCGATGACCTCCGGCGGGATGCCCATGCCGGTGTCGGTCACGACGATGTGGACGTAGCGCCCGGACGCCACGCCGTTCAGCCACGGCTCGCGCCCTTCATCGGTCACGACGAGCTCCCGCGTCACCACCCGGAAGGCCCCCCCGTCGGGCATCGCGTGGGACGCGTTGATGCCGAGGTTCAGCACCGCGCTCTGCAGCGCCGTCGCGCCGCCGATGACGCGGTCGACCTTCGGATCGAGCTCGAGCACGATCTCAACCCGCTTGTCTATCGTCCGCTCGAGGAGCGCCGCGGCGCCCTCGATGACCTCGCGGACCGACACCGGGCCGCGCTCGTCCAGCCCCCGCCGCGCGAAGCGGAGGAGCTGCTGCGTCAGGTCCGCCGCGCGGCGGCAGGCCTCGTCGATCATCTGGAGCCACGGTTGGATCTCCGCGTTACCGCTGGCCTCGATCCGCATCACGTCCGTCGCCCCGAGGATGGCCGCGAGGAGGTTGTTGAAGTCGTGGGCGACGCCGCCGGCGAGCTGGCCGATCGAGTCGAGCCGCTCGGCGTGACGGAGGCGCGCCTCCAGCTCCCGCCGCTCGCCCATATCGCGCACCAGGGCGACGACGTGCCGCGCGCCGCCGATGTCGACGACGTTCAAGCTGACCTCGCAGTCGACGAGGCTGCCGTCCATCCGCTGGTGCTGCCAGTCGAACCGCTGCGGCTCCCCGGCGAAGGCGGCGGCGATGAACTCGCGGGCCACCTCCTGCGACGGCCTGCCGTCCGGCTGGAGCAGCGGGGAGAAGTCCATCGGGGTCGCCCCGATGACGTCCTCGGTGGTGCAGGCGAAGAGCTCGCAGGTCCTGGGATTACAGGCGATGAAGCGGTCCCCGCGCATCAGGAAGATGGCGTCGTTGGCGTGCTGGAAGACCGCCTCGTACCGCTGCTGCTCGACGTTGAGCGCGGCGCGGACGCGCTCGACCTCGGTGCGATCCCGCGCCTCGACGACGATGTCCCCCGTCGAGGCGTTGTCGAGCGCCGGACGGAGGGCCAGGTCCACGTAGCGCTCGTCCCCGCCACTCCCCCAGCGGACCTGGATCATCGCCCGCGCCCCGCCCCGCGCCTGACTCAGCGCGGCGTCGACGATCTTGACGTCGACGCCGGAGAGCGCCGGCAGGTCCGTGAGGGCTCCGCCCGCGGCCTCACCGGGCTCCACGTCGAGGAGCTCCATCATGGCGCGGTTCATCACCCGGACCCGTCCCGTGTCGTCGAGCAAGCCGGCAGCGTGGCGCGCGTTGTCGAAGAGCGTCTCGAGCAAGCGACGCTGATGCTCTTCCCGGGCGCGGCTGTCTGCCGCCTGGCGCCGTGCCGCTTCGCTCTCTCGAATGGTGGCCGTCAAGACCCGGACCGGCAGCGCCGCGAAGGCCACGATGACGGCCATCCAGGCCGCGTCGACGAGGAAGACGAGCCGCGCCGGCGGGACCGCCACCGAGCCCAACCACCCGCTCGACTCCGCGACCACCGCGACTCCGCCGATCGCCACCATCCCGATCCCCGTGGCGATCGCCATCCGAGAGCCGAAGAGGTTCGCCGCGCCGACGACGATCGCGAACGAGCCGACATAGATGGGCGCCCTGATCCCCCCGTTGAGCATGACCCCGATCGTGACCACCACGATGGCGGCGAGGATCATCCCGGCGGCGGTCGCGAGCGGCCAGCGCCGGGCCGCCCACATCCCCGCGGCGACGGCGACGATCGCCAGCGCGGGCGAGACGAGGCGCCAAGGGTCCTCCGGCGCGGCCAACCCGGTGACGATCAGCCCGAGTACGCTCAGGACCAACAGGACGGGCAGCGCCCGAGTCGCGAGCTCCTGCGCGATCCGCGCTCTCAGCTCTCCGGCGAGCGCCGCGCCCTCGAAGGGAGGCTCGTGTGCGCTGCGCGCGGCGCCTGCTCGTTCCGTGCTGGCGTCAGCACTCGACTCCATTCCCGCCCCTCGACGTCACCGTGTGCTCCGAGGATGCACGAGGTTGGGTGCGCGGCCAAACGCCCGCGACCTGCAGCCCCGCCAAACGCGCGGGGCACAGGCCGATGACGCCGTCTCAGTCGGCGTCGTACGCGAGCCAGGGCGCGAGCCACCGCTCGACGTCCTTGACGAGCATCCCCTTTCGCGCCGCGTAGTCGGTAATCTGGTCGCGGCCGAGCGGCCCCACCGTGAAGTAGTGCGCGTCGGGGTGCGCGAAGTAGTACCCGCTGACCGCCGCCGGTGGGGTCATCGCCATCGACTCGGTCAGCGCCACGCCGGTCGCCGCCTCGGCGTCCAACAAGGCGAAGAGCTTGGTCTTCTCGGTGTGATCCGGGCAGGCCGGGTAGCCCGGCGCCGGCCGGATCCCGCGGTAGCGCTCCGCGTGGAGGTCCGCGGTCGTGAGATCCTCGCCCGCGCCATAGCCCCAGGCGCGCCGCGCCTCGGCGTGAAGCCACTCGGCCGCGGCCTCGGCGAGACGATCGGCGAGCGACTTGATCAGGATGGCCTTGTAGTCGTCGTGGTCCGCCTCGAAGCGCGCCACCTGCTCGGCGACCCCGTGCCCGGCCGTCACCACGAAGAAGCCCACGTGGTCGGACCCGGACGGCGCGACGAAGTCGGCCAGCGACGTGTAGCGCGGGTCATCGCCGGGGCGCTGCCGCTGCTGGCGCAGCATCGGGAAGCGCTCGCGGACCGTCGTGCGGGTCTCGTCGGTCCAGACGATCACGTCGTCGCCGTCGGCGTTGGCCGGGAAGAAGCCGTAGACGGCGCGGGCCTCGAGCCACCGCTCCGCGACGAGGCGCTCGAGCATCGCCCGGGCGTTGTCGTAGAGCTCGCGCGCGGCGGGGCCGACCGTGGGATCGTCGAGGATCTTCGGGAAGCTCCCCTTGAGCTCCCAGGACGAGAAGAACGGCGTCCAGTCGATGAACGGGACGAGGGCGTCGAGCGGGATGGACGCGATGGTCCGGGGCCCGACCGCGTCCGGCGTCGGGAGCTCCGAGAAGTCGAGGCGCGGCCGGCGCTCGCGGGCCTCGTTGTACCGGACGAGCGTCGCCGCCTGGCGCTGGGCGAAGCGCTCCCGGTCCACGGCGAAGGCCTTGGCGTTGTCGGCCAGGAACGCCTCTCGCCGCTCGGGCGAGAGCAGGCTCGTCACGACACCCGACGCCCGGGAGGCGTCGAGCACGTGGACGACGGGCCCGTGGTAGACGGGGTCGACCTTGACCGCCGTGTGCTTGCGGCTCGTCGTCGCGCCGCCGATGAGCAGCGGCACCTCGAAGCCGGTGCGCTCGAGCTCGCGCGCGACGTGGACCATCTCGTCGAGGGACGGCGTGATGAGCCCGGAGAGGCCGACGACGTCGGCGTTCACCTCGCGGGCCTTGCTCAGGATGGTCTGGGCCGGGACCATCACGCCGAGGTCCACGACGTCGTAGTTGTTACAGCGCAGCACGACGCCGACGATGTTCTTGCCGATGTCGTGGACGTCGCCCTTGACCGTGGCGAGCAGCACGGTCCCGCGGGACGAGCCGGCCCCGCTCGCGGCCTCGGCCTCCATGTAGGGCTGGAGCCAGGCGACGGCCTTCTTCATGGCGCGGGCGCTCTTGACGACCTGGGGCAGAAACATCTTGCCGGCGCCGAAGAGGTCGCCGACGACCTTCATGCCGCTCATCAGCGGCTCTTCGATGACGCTCAGCGCGCTGCCGTACTGCTCGAGGGCCTCGGCGGTGTCCTCCTCGATGTGGTCGACGACGCCCTTGACCAGGGCGTGGGTCAGCCTGTCTTCCACCGACGCGCTCCGCCAGGCGTCGTCCTTCTTCCGGGTCGTGCCCGCCGACGAGACGCGCTCGGCCAGCGCCACGAGGCGCTCGGTGGCGTCGGGGCGCCGGTTCAGGATGACGTCCTCGACGTGCTCGAGCAGTTCGGCGTCGATCTCCTCGTAGACCGCGAGCTGCCCGGCGTTGACGATGCCCATGTCCATGCCGGCGCCGATGGCGTGGTACAGGAAGGCCGCGTGCATCGCCTCGCGGACCGCGTTCTGCCCGCGGAACGAGAACGACAGGTTCGACACGCCGCCCGAGATCTTCACGCCGGGACAGCGGCGCTTGATCTCGCGGGTCGCCTCGATGAAGTCGACCGCGTAGTTGTCGTGCTCGGCGATGCCGGTCGCGATGGCGAGGATGTTCGGGTCGATGATGATGTCGGTGGGATCGTAGTCGCAGCGCTCGGTCAGGAGCCGATACGCCCGCTCGGCGATGCTGACCTTGTGGTCGGCGTCGACCGCCTGCCCCTCCTCGTCGAAGCACATCACGACGACCGCCGCGCCGAAGCGCCGGATGCGGCGGGCGTGCTCGAGGAAGGCCGCCTCGCCCTCCTTGAGGCTGATGGAGTTGACGATGGACTTGCCCTGCAGGCACCGAAGGCCGGCCTCGATGACCTCGATCTTCGACGAGTCCACCATCACGGGGACGCGCGCGATGTCCGGCTCCGAGGCGACGAGGTTCAGAAAGCGCGCCATCGCCGCCGTGGAGTCGAGCAGCCCCTCGTCCATGTTGACGTCGATGATGTTGGCGCCGCCCTCGACCTGGTTGCGGGCGACGGTCAGCGCCTCGTCGTACTGGTCGCCCTTGATGAGCTTGGCGAACTTCTTCGAGCCGGTGACGTTGGTGCGCTCGCCGATCATCGTGAAGTTCGCGTCCGGGCGCAGGACGCACGGCTCGAGCCCGGAGTAGCGCGAGAGGCCCTGGTGCGGCCAGGTGGTCGGCACCGGGCGCGGGGTGGCGCCCTCGAGCGCGCGCGCGACGGCGACGATGTGCTCCGGCGTCGTCCCACAGCAGCCGCCGGCGGCGTTGAGCCAGCCCTGGTCGGCGAACTCGCGCAGGATGGCGGCGGTGTCCTCGGGGGTCTCGTCGTAGCCGCCGAAGGCGTTGGGGAGACCGGCGTTCGGGTAGACGCAGACCCGGGTCCGCGCGAGGGTCGCGAGCTCCTCCACGAAGGGGCGCATCTCGCGGCCGCCGAGGGCGCAGTTGATGCCGACGGTCAGCGGGTGGGCGTGCTCCACCGAGATCAGGAAGGCCTCGAGGGTCTGCCCCGACAGGGTCCGGCCGCTGGCGTCGGTGATGGTCACCGAGATCATGATCGGGACGTCCACGCCGCCGCGGTCGTCGAGGACCTCGGCGATGGCGTACAGGGCGGCCTTGGCGTTGAGGGTGTCGAAGATCGTCTCGACGAGCAGCGCGTCCACGCCGCCGTCGAGGAGCCCGCGCACCTGCTCGCCGTAGGCCGCGACGACCTCGTCCCAGCTGACCGCGCGGAAGCCTGGGTCGTTCACGTCCGGAGAGAGCGAGAGGGTCCGGTTGAGCGGCCCCATCGAGCCCAGGACGAAGCGCGGCTTCGACGGGTCGGCGGCGGTCCGGGCGTCGGCCGCCTCGCGGGCGAGCTTCGCCGACGTGACGTTCATCTCGTAGGCCAGCTCGGACAGGTCGTAGTCGGCCTGGGCGATGGCGGTCGCCGTGAACGTGTTGGTCTCGATGAGGTCGGCGCCGGCGTCGAGGTAGAGATCGTGGATCTCGCGGACGATGTCGGGGCGGGTCAGGCTGAGGACGTCCGAGTTGCCCCGGAGATCCGTGCCGTGACCGGCGAAGCGGTCGCCGCGGAAGTCGGCCTCCTCGAGGCCGTAGCGCTGGAGCGTCGTCCCCATCGCGCCATCCATGATGAGGAGGCGCTCGTCCATCAGGCGTTCGAGCTGCTCGCGAGTCGTGGTCATGGGGGCCTCCTCGTGCTGGAAGGGGCGTCGACGCGGTCGACGTTCTGGAGGGTGTGGTCGGATGAATCCGGTGTTCAGTCGACGAACGGGACGTCGTCGCCGAGGTCCTCACGGCTCACGCCGGGGGCGAGCTCGACGACGCGGAATCCGTCACCGACGGGGTCGAACACGCCGACGTCGGTGATGACCCGCTGGACGCAGCCGACGCCGGTCAGCGGGAGGCCGCAGCTGGGCACGAGCTTCGGCGCCCCGTTCTTGGATCGGTACGTGGCGACGGCGATGACGCGCTGGGCGCCCGAGACGAGATCCATGGCGCCGCCCATGCCGGTGACGAGGCCGCCCGGGACCATCCAGTTGGCCAGGTCGCCGTTCTGCGCGACCTGCATCGCGCCGAGGATCGCCAGGTCCACGTGGCCGCCGCGGATCATCGCGAAGGACAGCGTCGAGTCGAAGGTGCTGCCGCCGTCGACCACGGTCACGGTCTGCTTGCCGGCGTTGATGAGCTGCGGATCCTCGTCGCCCTCGTAGGGGAACGGGCCCATACCGAGCAGCCCGTTCTCCGAGTGGAGCATCACCCCGGCGTCGTCGGCGAGGTGGTTGGCCACCAGCGTCGGGATCCCGATACCCAGGTTGACCGCCGTCCCCGGTTGGACCTCCGCCGCCGCGCGGCGGGCCATGTCGTCGCGATTCCAGGCCACTGTCACGCTCCCTGTGAAGAGGACGGTTCCTCTACCGCGAAGGGTGCGCCGACTGCAAAGGTATTGAAACCTCGCGCTTCGACTACAGGACCTCGGCGAGCCGGGAGACGACGCGGGCGCCGGGAGCGAGCGGCGGCGCGCCGGGGCTGTGCCGGGTGTCGACCTGGACGCTGACGGCGTCGGGGAAGGCGGCGTGCATGGCGTTGACGTGGCCGGGCTCGTTGTCGGCGCACATCACGACCTCCCCGAGGGACCCGATCCAGCCGAGCGCCCGCGCCTTGAACGCGCCGTCCGCCTCCTTGGGGTCGTCCTTCATGACGAGCACCGTCCCGACCTCGGCGATGGGGAGGCCGAGCTCGCGGAAGCGGTTGGCGGTCGCGTCGGCCAGGGTCGAGGGGCGCGCGGTCAGGTAGACCAGGGTCGCGCCGGCGTCCATCAGCCGCCGCGCGGCCTCGACGGCGCCGGGGCACGGGGTGTCGAGGGCCGCGTAGCGCGCGGTGAAGAAGCGCTCCCACCAGAAGGCGAGCCCCTCGCGCAGGAGCGCCTCGTCGTCGACGCCGAGCGCGCGGACGTTCTGCGCGGCGCTGAAGATGATGGGCATGGTCTGGGCGAAGGCGATGGCGTCCTCGGCCCCGGGCCAGCGCCCGCGCAGGGTCAGCAGCCAGTCCCCGAGGATCGCCCGGGTGCGCGGCGCGTTGTCGACCAGGGTGAGGTCGATGTCGAGGATCGCCAGCGGCAGGCGGCCCACGGCGCGCACCTCGGCGACGCGGGCGAGGACGCTCACTTGCCCGGGATCTTGGAGGTGAAGGCCCGCGCCATCTCGACGCTGCGGTCGCGCGCGGCGCCCATGGCGTGGATGACCGCCCACTGGAAGCCGTCGTCGTCGAGGCGCCGGATCGCGGCCTCGGTGGTGCCGCCCGGGGACATCACCCGCCGCCGGAGCTCGCCCGGATCGACGTCGGAGGCGGCCGCGAGCTCGGCCGCCCCGCGCACGGTCGCGATGACGAACTCGCGGACGAGGGCCGGATCGAAGCCTGCCTTCACGCCGCCCTCCATCATCGCCTCCATCAGGTGGAAGACGTACGCCGGGCCGCTGCCCGAGACCGCGGTCGCGGAGTCCAGCGAGCGCTCCGGCATCTCGTAGGCGCCGCCGACGGAGCCCAGGATCTCCTGGGCCAGCGCGCCGTGGGCCTCGGTCGCCGCGGCGCCGCGGGACCACGCGGTCGTGCCGTGGCCGACCAGGCACGGGGTGTTCGGCATCGAGCGGATGACCGGCGTGCCCGCGGGGAGCGCGCGCTCGAGGGCCGCCAGGGTGATCCCGGCGGCGACCGAGACCAGGAGGGTATCGGGGCCGAAGCCGGCCGACAGCGGCTCGAGCACGTTGAAGAGGACCTGCGGCTTCACGCAGAACAGCACGACGTCGCTCTTGGCGACCAGGTCCGCGTTGTCTTTCGCCACTGTGACGCCGAGCTCGGACGCCAGCGCGTCGCAGACGTCGCGGCGCAGGTCGGACACGATCACCCGCTCGGCCGCCACGCCTCCGCGGGCGATGACGCCGCGTAGCAGGGCCTGCCCCATGTGGCCGGTGCCGAGCACGCCGAGCCGGATGTCACCACTCATGAATCCTCCGATTTGTCGCTGCTTCTGTTGGGCGCGCGAAGCCCGCGCGAGGGGGATTTCGTCGGCGCGCCGGTCTCCGTTGACTTCACCCCGGGCATCGCTATTCTGCGGTCCACGGCTGCCGGAGTGGCGGAATTGGTAGACGCGCTGGACTCAAAATCCAGTGGGAGGTGACTCCCGTGTCGGTTCGAGCCCGACCTTCGGTACGCACCCTACTCGAATTCTCTGCGGGACGCATCGCGCGCACGGGCGCTGACGAGGCGTCTCCCGTCCGCAGAGACGCAGGGACTGCAAGGTAAGAGAACGCGCCGTTGAGCTCCCCCGAACCGTCGGGCCTCGGAAGGGGCCCCATGACCGTGACGTTCGGCGCGCGCACCGACGTGGGGCGCGTTCGCTCGCGTAACGAGGACAACTATCTCGTCGACCGCAAGCTCAAGCTCTACATCGTCTGCGACGGGATGGGCGGGCACCAGAGCGGCGAGGTGGCCAGCGCGACGGCGGTGAACGTCGTGCGCGAGACCCTCGTGAAGCGCCGCGAGGTCATCGACAGCTACGGCTACGACGACGGCCAGTACGACATGAACGACGTGATGGCCCTCATCGAGGACGCCGTTCACGAGGCCAACCTGCGGATCCACGAGCGCGGACACCACAACCCCGACCAGCGCGGCATGGGGACGACGCTGTCGCTGCTGCTGCTGGTGCGGGACACGGGCTTCGTCGCCCACGTCGGCGACACGCGCATCTATAGGAAGCGCCGCGGGCGCGTGACCCAGCTCACCGAGGACCACTCCCTGGTCAACGAGATGGCGCGCACCATGAACGTCGCCGCGGAGAGCTTCGACGGGCGCCTCAAGAGCGCGATCACGCGCGCGGTCGGCGTGCATCCGGTGGTCGAGGTCGACGGCCAGGCCTTCGAGCTGCACCCCGGAGACCGGTTCCTCCTGTGCTCCGACGGGCTGCACGGCGCGGTCGCGCCGAACCTCATCACCGACCTCCTCGAGCGCGACGACCCCGAGGCCTGCGTCAAGGAGCTGGTCGACGCGGCCAACGCCGCCGGGGGCGACGACAACATCACCGCCGTCGTCGTCCAGGTCGCCGGCGCGCCGGCGCGGATCGACGCCGACGAGCGCGCGGCGCTGCTCGACGGCCTGAAGGGGGTCCCCCTCTTCCACGGGATGAGCGCGCTGGAGCTTCGGCGCGTGCTCGAGAGCGCGCTCCGCCGGACCCTCGACGCGGACGAGCGCCTCGTCGACCAGGGACACATGCAGGACGCCCTGTGCGTGGTCGTCGGCGGCCAGCTCGAGGTCCTGCGCAACGGCGCGCAGATCGCGCGGCTCGGCCTCGGCACCCACTTCGGCGAGGACGCGCTGCTCCACGAGACCCTCGCCGCGTGCACCGTGAAGGCGACCCGGGACGGCTCGGCCGCCGTCCTGATGCTGACGGCGGCCGCCTTCGAAGAGCTGCGCACGACGGCGCCAACGGTCGCGCTCAAGCTCTCGGTCGCGGCGGCCGCGTCCCTGGCCCGGAGGCTGGCCGGGGTGACCCCGCAGCTCGCCGACCCCCGCGCGTTGTACGTCGAGCCCGTCGTCGCGACGCGCTCGGCGGCGCGGCCTCGGCCGACCGGCCGCTTCAAGGCGGACACGCTGACGTCGATCCCGCGCCCGAACGCCGAGCCACGCCCGCGTGGCAGATCGTCGCGGGTGATGCCGGCGGTCACGGTGCCGGACCCCACCCAGCACGCGGACGCGCCGTTTTCGGACACGGCGCCGACCCAGCCGCCGCCCCTGCCCGCCGGGGACGACCCCGACGCGGGCGACCGCGATTGACCTAGCGAGGCGAGATGTCGACAGCACCACACGACGACGGCCCGGGGCGCGCCCCGGATCGAGGCGCGGCGCTGGTCGCGGCGGCGCGGACCGCGGGGGCGCTCCTGGCGCTCGCCGGCTTGGCGCTTGGCGCGGGCTGCGACAAACGCGTCATCCCAGCGCGCGGAGACGCACCAGGTGCCGAGCGCTTCCTCGAGGGTGGGCAGCTCGTCTTCGAGGACCGCTTCGAGCGAGCGGAGCTCGGATCGGACTGGAAGACCGACATGCCGTTCAGCGCCGACAAGCGGGGCTGGCGGATCGTCGACGGCTGGCTCCACTCGACCCAGCCCGAGAACGACGGAGCCTGGCTGATGAAGCTCCTCCCCGATGGGCCGGTCCGGGTCGAGTTCACCGCGCGCAGCGAGCCGAAGGCGGACGGCAGCTTCCCCGGGGATCTCAAGTGCGAGATCTTCGCCACCGAGCCGCGGCACGAGGCCGGCTACATCGTGATCAACGGCGGCTGGAACAACAGCCTCGACGTGATCGCGCGCCTCGACGAGCACGGTGAGGACCGCCTCGCGCAGAAGTCGCGCCCGGTGATGCGCTCGACGGCGCATCGCTGGGTGGTCGCGCGCGAGAAGAACAAGATCTACTGGTTCCGGGACGGCGCGCTGGTGATGACCTACACCGACGACGCGCCCATCCCGGGGCGCTACTTCGGGCTCAACAACTGGGCGAGCAACGCGTACTTCGACGACGTCGCGGTGTACACGTTGTCCGGCGGCTGACGCGGGCGACCGCGCCGTCCCGACGGTGCGTTTTTCGGTTGCCATGGCGGCCGAGATTTCTATACTCCCGCCCCACTGTCGTGGCAGGACGCCGCGAGCCAGGACCCGAGGTGAAGAGATGGGCAAGGGCGACAAGTCGCTGAAGATGCGCCGCAAGGCACGCCAGAACGCCAAGAAGGCGCGCGAGAAGAAGGCGCAGAGCTCGGGCCGCCGTCGCAGCTGAGAGCCGCTCGCGGGGCGTGACGAGAAACAACGTCAGCCCCTGCACGAACGCGCTTGACGAGGCCGCACGAACGGTCTACTTCGACAGCAACAGAGCCGATTCTTTGCGAAAGTGGCGGAATTGGTAGACGCGCTAGATTCAGGTTCTAGTGGGCAATATGCCTGTGGGGGTTCGAGTCCCCCCTTTCGCACCAACGAGAGGCCGATCCAGACTGGATCGGCCTCTCGTCGTTTCGGAGCCCGGCGTCTCGGCCCGTCGTCTCCGGGACCGACGGCACCCTCGCGTGTCAGCGCTTCAGGAAGAGCTCGGCCGGGCCGACCGAGCGGCGGGGCCCCTTCTCCACGCAGACGTGGCGCGGGCCGCAGCGCATCCCCAGGCCCGCGCAGTCGGCGTTCGTGTCGCAGAGCGGGACGCACTGGCGCCCCTCGGGGGTCGGTCGGCAGCCGCAGCTGACCGCACCGTCCGGACACGCCTCGGGCGCGCGACAGTCTCGGGGGCCCATGCACATGACCGGCTCGTCGCTCGCGTCGGGTGGGTCCGCCGAGTCGTCGACCGGGTCACACGCGTCGCCTACTCCGTCCTCGTCGCCATCAGCCTGTTCGGCGTTCGACGTGGCCTCGCAGTTGTCGACGTCACCGCAGACACCGTCGCCGTCTACGTCGTCGGCCGGATCCGCCGGGCAGGCGTCGCAGGCGTCGGCCACACCGTCCTCGTCCCCATCCTCATCGTCGTCCCCGCCCGGGCAGAGATCGCAGGCGTCGGGCACCTCATCGTCATCGGCGTCCTGAGCGTCGTCTCCTTGGGGGCAGGCGTCGTCCGCGTCGCAGACGCCGTCACTGTCGCCGTCGGGGCAGCTCGGCGGCTGGCTGGGGCCCCGCACGCAGCGCACGAAGTTGTCGACCCGCACCGCGTCGCCCTGGGGCCCGTGGCCGTAAGGGTAGGACGCCGAGCTCCCGACCTTGGGATCGGACCGCTGGGCTCCGGCGCCGTGGACGTCCTGCCACTGACCCATGAAGTAGCCCATGCAACGCCCGAAGCAGACGTAGGCCGCGTTGGCGCCGGAGATGAACGCCATGGCGGACTCGTGGGTCGAGCTGCTCCAGTACGCAGGCCAGTCCAGCGGCCCGGCCTCGTTGGTGATGGCGGTCGCACCGAAGACCGGGTCGAGGGCGGCCGACCCGGTGGCGTCGGGGGAGCGCCCGTAGTCGACGATGCTCTGGAGCTCCTTGGCGTCGGGCAGACGCCAGTCGTCGGCGCCCCCGAGGGTCAGGGCCTCGCAGTAGGCGAGCGCGCCCTGCCAGTCCGCCCCGGCGCCGCTGTCGCCCTGCTGCCAGGTGAGGCCGGTCGCCGCGTCGAAGACGGTCCCGTCGCTCCCGTCGACGAACGCGTTGTCCCCGTAGGCGGCGCCACGCACGTAGAGGGTGAAGAAGGTCTTGTCCAGCGGGTAGCACTTGATCCGCCCGTCGGCGAAGTTGACGCCGAACATGCAGCTGATTCCGCCCATCACCGTGCCCGTGTAAACGGTGCTGGTGGCCCACTGCGAGTCGATGGCGCGCTCGCCGGCGCTGGTGTCGCCGTAGCTGAAGACGAAGGCCTCGTCGTCGATGAACGGGACGGCGGCGATGTCCTCCGGGCCGGAGATGTCCTGACCATCGAAGCGCATGAGCGAGTACAGCTCCTTGATGGTCGGGAGTCGCCAGTCGTCGTAGCCGGCGAGGTCGAAGGACGCGGCGCCCGCAGACGCCTCGTAGAACGTCATCTTCGGCCCCGGATCCCGCTGCCACATGAGCCCCGTGACGAGGTCGCTGACCGTACCGTCGTCGTGGACGACGTAGCTCGGCCCGGCCCCGACGACCTGCGCGTCCTGCCCGTAGAACGCGCTCCCCGGGGCGCCGCAGACCGTCGCGGCGCCCGCGTTGAAGCAGTCGACCTGACCCGTATCGACCACGGGGTAGCTCAGGGCGCTCAGCGCGCTGGTCGCGAGTCCGTTGGCGCCGACATCGGCGCAGGCGACGAGCGCCATCGCGCTCAGGGCGACGAATCCACGGGGAGGTCTCGGTAGCTGTGTCATGGTCCACCTCGGCGGTTCGGGGTCGTTCCGGCGCGGCACGGCGACCGCGCCTGTTGCACCGCAACACAACGCAAGATCCACGCCACCGCCCGCCCCGTGACGCAACCAACCGAAATCACACGACAAAGACCACGCCAACGGAACAAGAACGGCCTACCGCGACGTCTCGGACACCCCGAGCAGTGGACACTGTCCGGGACACCAGCCTCGCCGGGAGCGCGATCCCGCCCCCCTGGACCAGGATCACGCCGTCATCACGCCGCAGTGCGGGATCCGCCCCCCGCTCAGCGCGCGCTGAGCCCCGTTCGGCCCCGCGACGCCTTTGCTGAAGGGCCCGAAGCGATCGCTGCAGATTCTCCTTTGATTCCAACACCCTGACAACCATCCGAGCGTTCGCACCATCCACGGCGTGAAAAACCGCTCCTCTGGGGTGACCTGCTCGAAAACCCGTGCTACTTTCGGGGTGTGAGATGTCTGTGGTGCACGAATCAGCGGGCCACATATGTCTAAACCCTAGATCTGAACCCGGGATTCGTCCCTGTCCGCGGTGTGCAAGCCTGCCCTGGCAGCAGGAAGCCTAAAGCGGATACCGCGAAGCCCACCTGCGAGGGATGTGGGTTTAGATCCGGTTCCGTTGGACGTCACCGATGGTGCTCACCCGGGCGAGGTCGGCCCTGTGCCTTCCTCGCCCGTCGTCTGTCGGGGCAGGTGTCGGTCCGTCCGCCGCCTGCCCCGGCTCCTCCGCGCGGACCGACCCGCCTCGGGGCTTCGGCTGGCCTGGGTCGGCTGACGTGTCGGGGACAGCTCGGGCCCTGCGGTACGGAGCGCGGCCGGCCACACGACGCTGCGCCTCTCGGGCACGACGTTCGGCTGCCTGCTAGCCGACGGCCGTCGAGGTGGGAGCGTGGGACCGACCTCGCCCGAGGTACGCGTCGCGCGCCGACCAGACGTGCAGCGCGATGGCGACCCCGGTGAAGATGACCGCCGTCGGGACGGCGAAGCCGCGGGGGACGCCGAAGGCGCCGACGCAGAAGGTCAACGCGCGGCCCTCCAGCCTCGGGTAGGCGGCGATGAGCGCGCCGAGGGTCATCGCGTGGAACCAGAACGCGGCCCAGAAGAAGAGCAGACCGTCGCGTAGGCGCCCCTGGGACAGTTGGCCGCCGCCGGGCACCACGAGGGACAGGATGGTCGCGAGAAACCTGAGCACGACGGGACCCTACCTCAGCTCCCCCGCGGTGGCGAGCGCCGTCCTGCGCCGGTTGACAGCCCGCGCTCGCCGAGGGTTTCGTGGGCCACCGACACACACCGCGCGGTCGCCGACGCCGGCGCCGCCACCCGACCGCAGGAGGCGTCATGAGAGCTGCCATCGTTCGCGAGCACGGGGGGCCCGAGGTGATCAGGGTCGAGGAGATCCCGACGCCGGAGCCCGGCCCGGGCGAGGTCGCGGTCGGCGTGCGCGCTTGCGCGATCAATCACCTCGACCTGTGGGTGCGCCGTGGCATCCCCGGCGCGGGCTTCCACCTCCCGCGTATCGGTGGAGCCGACATCGCGGGCGAGGTCGTCGCCCTCGGTGACGGCGTCGGTGACGTGGCCATCGGCGCCGCGGTCATGGTGTCCCCCGGCGTCTCGTGCGGCGCCTGCGAGCGCTGCGTCGCGGGGCTCGACCACCTGTGTCGGCGCTACGCGATCCTCGGCGAGGGTGTCGACGGCGGCCTCGCGGAGCGCGTCATCGTCCCGCGCGCGAACGTCGTCGAGAAGCCCACGCGGCTCAGCTGGACCGACGCCGCAGCGCTCTCGCTGCCGTGGCTCACGGCGTGGCACATGCTCGTCGCGAGGGCGGAGCTCCGCGGGGGCGAGACGATCCTCGTCCAGGCCGCCGGCAGCGGCGTGAGCTCGGCCGGGATTCAGATCGCGCGCTACCTCGGCGCCCACGTCATCGCGACGGCGGGGAGCGACGAGAAGCTCGAGCGCGCCCGAGCCATCGGCGCGGACGAGACGATCAACTACAAGACCGAGGACTTCGTCACGCGGGTCCGGACCCTCACGAAGAAGCGCGGCGTCGACGTCGTGCTCGAGCACGTGGGAGGCGAGACCTTCGAGCGGTCGCTCCGGTGCCTCGCCCGCGCGGGTCGCCTCGTCACCTGCGGCGCGACGACCGGCGGGGCCGCGTCGATCGACCTGCGGCACGTCTTCTTCAAGAGTCAGTCGATCCTCGGCTCGACGATGGGCAGCAAGGCCGAGTTCCGCCAGCTCGTTCGCCTCTACGATCGCGGGCTGTTCACCCCCCTCGTCGACCGGGTCCTGCCCCTCGAGGCGATCGCCGACGCCCACGCGGCCCTCGAGCGCCGCGAGGTCTTCGGAAAGGTCGTCCTGACCCCCTGACACGGCGAAGCGTGAACGTTGCTCAGGATCCCGATGTCCGCGAGCCCGCGAGGGTATCCGGCCGATGTCGAGCCGCCTCGCTTCGTCCTTGACCCGAGTGACCGCCGCTGCCTAGTGTCCGGCCGACGTTGACGCGACGCCCGGAGCCCGCAGTGATCAGGACCAGATACGCCGCTTTCGCCTCGCTCTTGCTCGTCGCCGCCTGCCCGGACGACACCTCCACCGGTGGCGACACCGGCGCGGACGTCATGGACCAGGACACCCTGGCCGAGACCGACGCCGAAGCAGACGCCGTCGAAGACGCCGTGAGCGACGTCGAGGACGCCACCGACACGCTGACCGACACCTTCATCGCGGACACGGTGCCGACCGACACGGCGCCGCCGATCCCCGACGCCGATGTGGTCGCGAGCTTCGGCAACTGCTCCGATCCCGGCGGCAGCGTCAACATCTACGACCTCCAGGACCCGCAGTGTCCGGACCACGTCTGGCCCGAGCCGACCCAGAACCCGGGTTACTACGTCGAGCTCGACGGCGTCGTCGTCACCGGGCTCTTCGGTGACACCTTCTTCGTCCAGGAGGCCGGCGGCGGTCCGTACAGCGGGATCGCGGTCTTCGCGCACGGCGAGCCCACCGACACCGACCTCGCCGTCGGCGACCGGGTCAACATCACCGGCGGCTACACCGAGTTCTACGAGAACAGCCAGGTCTACCTCGAGACCTACGAGAAGGTCAGCTCCGGCACGCCCCCGGCGCCCTACGTCCCCGTGCACCCGGCCCACCTCGCGACCGAGGGCGCCATCGCCGAGATGTTCGAAGGCGTGCTCGTGAGCGTCGAGAACGTGGAGACGACGAACACCCGGCCGGACTGCCCGAAGGAGTACGGCGAGTTCTCGGTCACCGGCAACCTCCGCATCGACGACCTCGGGTACAAGTGGGACGCCCGCCTCGGCGACCACTTCGCCAGCATCACCGGCCCGCTCTACTACGCCTTCGGCAACTTCAAGATCGAGCCGCGCGACGAGTCCGACGTCATGTGGACCGAGAAGGGCGCCTCGACCGGCATCTCGAAGTGCATCGCCTCGGAGTGTCAGGCCCCCGCCGAGGACCCGGGCACCAAGCAGATCGTCATCAACGAGCACATGCCGGACCCGTGGGGCAGCGACCTCGGCCAGGAGTGGATCGAGCTCTACAACCCCACCAACAGCGCCGTGAACATCCAGGGCTGGCAGCTCCGCGACTGCGGCGACCAGGCCTTCACGCTGTCGGGCCCGAACCTGACGATCCCGCCCAACGGCTACCTCGTGGTGGGGATGAACTCGAACTTCTCGACCAACGGCGGCGTCCCGGTCGACCTCGCCTACGGCACCGGCTACTACCTCCCGAACACCGTCGGCGCCATCCTCCTGTACGACGGCAACCAGTTCGGCTCGGCCCTCGTCGATCAGATCCGCTACAGCCGCTTCGAGCCCTGGACCCAGTTCTTCTCGGGCCGGAGCCTCGAGCGCGTCAGCCCGACGAACGACGGCACGATCCCCGAGAGCTGGAAGGCCGGCACCAAGAACTTCGGCGCCGACGACGAGCAGCAGGGCACGCCGGGCGCGTGGAACAGCGCCGCCCAATAGGCCGCGTCAGGCCGGGGCGCCCCGGCCTCGGCGTCAGTCGCCCTTCTTGACCGAGACCAGCTCGAGGGAGAGCCCGCCCACCACGGCGCCCACGCGCTTGAGGTCGGACCCCAGCTCGAGGTGCGTCGCGTCGGCCACGGGCTCGTCCCAGGTCGGATCGACCGCCCACCAGGCCCCGTCGAGCTCGACCTCGGCCCAGGCGTGGTACGCGAAGCGCCCGTCGAGGTCCCCAGCCCAGGCGACCCCGTAAACGGGTCGCGCCGGGATGCCCGCGGCCCGGGCAAGCGCCGTGAAGAGCCAGGTGTGCTCGGTGCAGTCACCGACCTTGCGTGCCAACACCGCCGAGGCCGTCGGCAGGTGGGTCGCGAGACGCTTGTCGAGGTTCTCGAAGACCCAGCGCGCGAGGGCGTCGACCTTCTCCCTGCGTGTCGCGAGGCCGTCCGTCAGGGACGCCGCGAGCGCGACGACGGTCTGCGCCTTCGCGTCGATCGACGATGACTCGGCGAGGGCCGCCTCACGCTCGGCGTCGGAGACCTCAGCGCCCGGGCCACGTTTCAGCGTGATGCGGACAGGCCCGCCCTGCCCCGCCCCCTCGACCCGCTGCCTCGGGTTGTCCGGGAGCGTGAACCCTTCCGGGAGCTGCCCTTTCAGGACCAGCTCCGTGACCTCGCGCGGGTCCCCGAGCTTGGCGTCGAGGCGGACGCCGCTGCGGGCCACGTCGAGCCCGATCACGTCGCTCTTGGCGACGTCCTCCTCCTCCTGCCGGAGCGTGAGCGCCGCGCCCAGGCTCATCGAGAGCACGCTCCCTCCGCCCGCGACCTCGCTCCGCATGGTGAGCCCGCTCCCCTCGTAGACGAGTGAGAGGTGCGCGACGTGGGCCTCGATGCCCGCGGTCATCCGGCGCTCGACCCGGTCGACGGATACGACGACCTCGTCGTCCCCCTCCCCTTCCCAATCCCAGACGAAGATGGTGTGGGTCGCACCGGCGGTCAGGCCCTCCGGGTTCGGCGGGTTCGTCGTCGCCAGATAGGCGAGGTTGTCGCGCGACGCGGGGACGGTGCGACGTGGCTGCTCCACTCCGTTGAGCTTGCGCGTGATGACCAGCTCCTCACCGTCACGTTCGGCGCGGCGAAGGTCTCTCATCCCTGATGCGTGGAGCTCCATCTCGGTGGCGACCAGGGAGAAGTCGGGGGCGTCCGCGTAATAGCGCCGCTCGGCGACGGTCATGCGCGCCTGGCGACCGCCGGCGTCGAGGGTCATCTCCAGGTCGAGCACGGTCGCGAGGGCGCCAGCCTCACCGGGCTCCGAGCGCCGGTACACGAGGTGACCGTGACCGACCTTGCGATCGCTCATGTAGACCCCGAACCAGGTGTCCCGTCCCGCCCCCTCGAACACCTGGCGAACCTGCGCGACGACCTCGGGTGACGCGTTGGCCGCCGGGCGCGGCGTGTCGCGCGCCTCGTCGGCTCGGGGCGCGGCGTCAGTGCTCGCCACCGGCTCGTCCGCGTCTCTCGACGGGGCCGGCGTCGCCGGGCTGGGGGGCACCTCCACACCGTCGGGCTGCGTCGGCTCCGGTGTCCCTTTGCAGCCGCCAACGGGCGCGACGAGGAGAGCGGCGAGGGCGACCAGGACGACGTTCCGGGGCCCTGAGACGAAGCAACGGAGAAATCTGCGCATGAGGTGAACCTTTGCCCGGCACGCGACGTTTCAGGGGGGTCGGAGCCCTGGGCTTCGGCGTTGCGGGGCCAAAACGCTTGTGACATAGTCCCGCGGCATTTTCGAGGCCGAAGGCCGCACACCGGCCATCCCCGCATAGGCCGTCTAGCAAGGATAGCCCGACCCCGACCTATTGGACCCAGGGATCGGCTCAGGAGGTTTTTCGACGATGATGCTCAGGCTTACTGCCGTCCTGTCCGCCGCGATGTTGCTCGTCGCGTGTGGCAAGAAGGACGCGACTCCCCCCGAGGGCGCCCAGGTGCCGCCCGCCGCCGAGAAGACCGCTGCTGAAGGCGCCGGTGGCGACGAGGCCGCCGAGGCGGCCGCCGAGAAGGCCCCCAGCGCCGCCAGAGGCGCCGAGGCGCCGGCGATGGGCGGCGCGACCGGCAAGCTCGCCCCGCCGAGCACCAACGCCCCCAACGCCGTGGTCGAGATCATCGAGTTCTCGGACTACCAGTGCCCCTTCTGCAGCCGCGTCGAGCCCACGATCGCCAAGATCAAGAAGGAGTACGGCGAGAAGGTGAAGGTCACCTTCATGCAGAACCCGCTGTCCTTCCACAAGGACGCTCGCCCGGCCTCCAAGGCGTCGATCGCCGCGGGGAAGCAGGGCAAGTTCTGGGAGATGCACGAGAAGCTCTTCGCGAACCAGAAGGCTCTCAAGCCCGCCGACCTCGAGCGCTACGCTCAGGAGCTCGGGCTGAACATGGAGCAGTTCAAGAAGGACTCGGCCGACCCCGCCGCCGACAAGTTCATCGACCAGAACCAGGCCGTCGCGACCGCTCTCGGCGCCACCGGCACGCCGGCGTTCTTCATCAACGGCAAGAACCTCCGCGGCGCCCAGCCCTTCGAGCAGTTCAAGGCCATCATCGACGCCGAGGTCGCCGCCGCGGAGAGCGCCGGCAAGACGGGCGCCGACTGGATCAAGGAGCGCACGAAGTCCAACAACCAGGCCCTCTACGACTACGTCTTCGCCGGCAAGGCCCCGCCGAAGGCTCCGCCGAAGCGCCAGCGCCCGGTCGACCGCACGGTCTACAAGGTCGACGTCGACCCGCAGGTCGACCCGGTCAAGGGCAACGCCGACGCCCTCGTGACCCTCGTGGTCTTCAGCGAGTTCCAGTGCCCCTTCTGCAGCAAGGTCCGCCCGTCCCTCGACCAGATCGAGAAGGACTACGGCGACAAGGTCCGCATGGTCTTCAAGTCGAACCCGCTCCCGTTCCACAAGAACGCGATGCAGGCCAGCGAGGCCGCCCTCTGCGCCAAGGAGCAGGGCAAGTTCTGGGAGATGCACGACAAGCTCTTCGACAACCAGCGCGCCCTCGAGGCCGCCAACCTCGAGACCTACGCCTCGGAGCTGGGCCTCGACATGGACAAGTTCAAGGGCTGCGTCTCGGCTCACAAGTACAAGGAGCAGATCCTGGCCGACCAGGAGCTCGCCGGTAAGGTCACCGCGCGCGGGACCCCGAACACCTTCATCAACGGCCGCAAGCTCACCGGCGCCAAGCCGCTCGAGGAGTTCAAGACCGTCATCGACGAGGAGCTCAAGAAGGCCGAGGCGCTCGCCAGCGCGAAGGGGCTCAAGGGTCAGGCGCTGTACGAGGAGCTGACCAAGAACGGCAAGATCTTCGAGCCCCTCGAGGCCAAGGTCAACGAGTTCAAGATCACCGAGGCCACCGGGATCCGGGGCAGCAAGGACGCCAAGATCCAGATCACGCTGTTCAGCGACTTCCAGTGCCCCTTCTGCTCGCGCGTCAAGGCTCCCCTCGACGAGGTCGAGAAGCACTACGGCGACGACATCTCGATCGTCTTCAAGCACTTCCCGTTGAGCTTCCACAAGGCCGCCATGCCCGCCGCCCTCGCCGCCGCGTGCGCGCAGGAGCAGGGCAAGTTCTGGGAGCTGCACGACCAGATGTTCGACAACCAGAAGGCGCTCAGCAACGACGACATCAAGGGCTACGCCAAGGCCGTTGGTCTCGACGAGGGCAAGTTCAACGCCTGCTTCGACAGCGCCAAGTACAAGGGCCAGGTCGAGGCTGACATGGCGGAGGGCCGCGAGGCCGGCGTCCGCGGGACCCCGACCCTCTACATCAACGGTCGCAAGTTCAACTCGCCGTCGGGCTACAACCTGCAGGCGTTCACGACCGTCATCGACAAGTACATCCTGAAGAAGTAGGCGTCCGCCTACACGCTGGGGGCGCCCCCGGGCGCCTCACAGGATGAGAAGGGCCCCGTCGCGAGACGGGGCCTTTCGTCGTTCTGGGGAGGCGGCTCGAGGCGGAAACGGCGGCGGCGCAGGCGAAGGCGTAGGCGAAGGCGTAGGCGAAGGCGTAGGCGAAGGCGAAGGCGTAGGCGAAGGCGAAGGCGAAGGCGTAGGCGGCGGCGTAGGCGGAGGCGTAGGCGGCGGCGTAGGCGGCGGCGTAGGCGAAGGCGAAGGCGTAGGCGGCGGCGTAGGCGCGTGCGGCGGTGAAGGCGAAGGCGAAGGCTCGGGACGACTCGGCTGGCCCTTGAACGACGACGGCCGCGGTGGTCACCCCACCGCGGCCGTCGTCCGTCTACTAGCGCGCCAGCTACTGCAGGCCGTGCATGTTCACGATGACGTTGCCGGTCGGACCGGAGCCCGAGTCGCTGCCGGAGAAGAGCACGACACCGCCGACCACCAGGGCGGCCGCGACGCCGCCGGCGATGGTCCAGAACCACCACTTCTCGGTGATGGACTCGGTCTCCTTCTTCTGCTCCTGCTTGAAGATCGGGTCGTTTGGATCGATGAAGAGGTCCCCACCACCCATCACGCTGGACTGCGGCGGACCGTCGAGCGCGATCAGGTCGTCCTCCGGCGCGAGATCGGTCCCGAGCGCACCCGCCATGAAGTTCCGGGCGTTCTCCAGCAGCTGGGCGTCCTCGTTCAGGCTGACCTTCTGCCGCTCGACACCGCCTGCGCCGATCCGGCTCCAGCCCTCGAAGGTGTAGACCCCGGCCGACTTGTCGACCTCGAGCACGATGATGGCGTCGGCCACCGCGATCCGCTGCACGTTGGACAGGGGCGAGGCGACCTGGTTCGAGCGCATCAGCCGCTCGACGTTCCGCATTGCGGCCGCGAAGGTCCGGCTGTCGGGGATCTCGTCGAGCTCGAGATAGGCGATGCTGCCCTCCCCGGGCTGCACCATGATGAGCGTCCCGGCACGTGAACGGCCGTCGAGGGTCGCCTCGACCCAGTGCTCACCCGCGGCCAGGTCGCCGATCTCGACCGGGCTGAAGCCGCGGAGCACGCCGTCGACGTGGATCTCGGCGCCGTCGGGATCGGTCGTCACCTCGATGGAGCCGGGCGCCTGCTCGTTACGGCGCCGCTCGATGTCACGGAAGGTCGTCCGGGAGTCCAGGGTCCAGCCGTACTCGCCCACCTGTTGGTCCGGCCAGAGGTTGAGCGAGGCGACGATCATCCGCTCGGCTTCCTGGATCTGGCCGTTCAGCACGCTCGCCACGCCGAAACCCTTCAGCGTGCGCGCGAAGAGCCGCCGATCGAACGGCCCGCGATACGTCGTGATGAGGTCGTAGGCCTTCTTGAAGGCGTCGGCCGCCTCGCCGGCCTTCTTGTCGTTCAGCGCGCGGAACCCTTGCTCGACGAGGGGGCCCGCGGTCCGGGTGATGGGCGCTGCGGGGTCGTTGTTGACACCCACGGCGATGACCCCGTCGAGCTTCGCCAGCTCGCCGCGGAGCAGGGACTCCAGGACCTTGGCCTCACCCTCGTTGCCCCGCCGCTTCGGCAGGACGAACAGCGCCACGCGGCGCTTCGGGCCAGCCTCGGCGGCCTGCGCCCCGCGCACGCTCACGACGCCGGTCGGGAGCGTCGCCAGGTCCGCGACCGCGGTGAACGCGAACAGCGTCGTCAGCGCGACCGCCCGCGTGAAACGGCGGCGCGCCCCGAGACGCAGCACGCTAAGCGTTCGATCCATGTCAGGGCTCCGGGAGGGTCGAAGGCGTGAAGACCTCGACGGTGGCCCGATGGACCGCGCCCTGGGGTCGGACGCTGGCCTCACCACCGATGAGGGCGACGGGGCCGCCCTGCACCACGAGGCCCGCCGCGCCGCCCCGCGCCGCGAACTGACCGGCCGCGTTGTTGTCCGCGGTCCAGAAGGCCGTCGGGTTGCCGAGATCGAAGTACTTGATGGTGTCGATCGTGATCGCCTCGACGCCGATGAAGCCGCCGATGACCGCGACGTTGACGAGGTCGCTCGACACGGCCGTGTGGAAGACGCGCCCGGCACCGAGCCCGGGGACCTTCTGCACGTTCAGCTTCGGCGCCGGATCCTCGGTGTAGGTCAGCAGCCACGCCTCGTCGCTGCGCGGGGCCTGGATCGCGCCGCCATCCCAAGCCGCGCCGCCGGTGACGAGGAAGCGGTTTCCGGTCAGCGGGGTCGTCTCGTGGAAGTAGGTGTAGGACGGCGCCTGGTTGGTGATGGTCACCTCCACGAACGTCCCGTTGACGCCCTCGCGCTGGCGACCCGACTGGCGGAACACCTCGGCCGGGTGCCCCACCGAGCGATCCGGCGTCGTCCCGCCCCAGACGAGGAGCTGGGTCAGCCCCTCGGCGCTGTTCTTCAGGAAAGACAGGCTGTGCCCGGCCCGGGTGTAGAAGCTCCGGAAGTTCTTCACGTCGAGGAAGCCGCCGGCGCCGTCGTTCTTCTCCGCGTCGTAGATCTCGACGTCGAGGTAGCCCGCCTCGTTGGTGTCGAAGGGCCACGGGCCGCCGCCGGTGATGACCGCCGTCCCGTCGGACAGGGCATGGGCCCGCGGGAAGCCGCGCCCGAGGCGCATGGTCTCGGCGCCAGCCGTGAACGTGCTCGTCGCGACGTCGAAGATGACGTAGTCGTCGCGAGCGTTGTCCTTGTCGGTCGCGTCGAACGCGAAGGGGAAGGCCCGGTTCTCGTCGATCCGCAGCGCCGTGAAGCCGCCCACGATGAGGACCTGGTCGGTCTGCTCGAGGTAGACCATGGCGTGCCCGGCGCGCCCCTGATCGACGCCCATCGTCCCCACCGGCTCGAGGGCGCCCGTCCGGGGGTCGAAGATGAACGCCTGGTCCGACGCGTTCGCCAGCCGCGAGCCGCCGCCGTCGCTGACCACGTCCGTGAAGCCACCGGTCACCAGCACGCGGCCGTCGCCGAGGGTGACAGATGCCGGGAAGGTCGTGTTGTTCACCGTCGCCGGGGCCGGCACGCAGCTGAACCCGCCGTAGCGGCTGAAGAGCACGTCCACGGGGTTGTCGGCGTTGCGCGCGATCGTGACGTCGGGGTCCTTGCCATACCAGTCGAAGGCGGAGCCCTCGCCGAACAGGATGACCTCGCGGCCGTCGCCCTCGGGGATGTTCTTGACCCGCAGCGCCGCCGCGCCCTTGAGCGACGTCGACTCGCGGACGAGCGTGTCGAACGCGCCCGTCTCGGGGTCGATGCCGCGGACGGCCACCGTCAACGTCCCGATGTCGTTGAACGGGTTGACGCCCGGGGTGGGGTTGTCGGGGTCACCGCACGCCGTGCCCGAGAGGGCGCGCACGTTGAGCGACACCGGCGCGTCGGCCGCGGGAGGTGGCCCCAGGTCGCAAGCGACGACGGGCACGCCGAGGGCGAGCGCCGAGAGAGGCACGAGTAGTCTGGCTCTCAGGTCCATCCGATCTCCGAATCTGCCGGGGTCTCGCGAGCCGCCGGCCTCACGGGGTGTAGAACACGACCTTCCACTTGCCGCCGTCGTCCTTCTGCACGGCGATGGGTGGGTTGCTCTTCTTCGGGTCCGTGCTCTGGATGAAGATCTTGATCTTGCCCTTGTCGTCCTCGCGACGCTCGCAGATCTTGTAGACCACGCCCTGGGACGGGTCGCCCTGCAGGTACTTCGCGACGTGCTTGCGCGCCCGCGGCCAGTACTGCGACCGGACCCAGCTCTCGGCCTGCCCCTCGGCGAACTGCGCGTAGAACTTCTGGAAGCTGTCCTCGTTGTCTTCCTTGCTCCGAGCCGCGTCGAGCAGCTGGTAGATGACCCACTCGGGCGTGTTCTCCTTGGGGTCGACGACCTCTTCGTTGAGCTCGCAGCGCGGATCGATCGTGATCTTCTTGGTGTGGTCGGAGTGCGTCGTGGGCAGCCCCAGCCCGCCTTCGCTCTGCTCTTCGGTGAGCTTGGTGCGGTTGTTCTCGCAAGCCGGCGTCGCGACGAGCGCCACCAGCATGGCGGCGGCGGTGCCACCGAGGACGAGCTTACGGAGGATTCCCTGGCGCATCACTCTCTCCTGAGCCAAAGTGCACGACTATCTACCACGCGGGCCAGCCGCCTACAAGGCGACCACGCGCCCTGCGCGGGGGGGATCGCCGCCCCTCGGCGGCGCTCGCTCCGAGCCGGTCCGCGGGCCGGCGGCGAGCCGACCCCGAGAGCCTCGGCGACGCACGACACAAGAGGGCCGCGAGACCGCGGTGACAGGATGGATTTCGGCGCGTTTCAGTTGAACGGATACTCCCTCGGCGGGGTCGAGACGGCGGTCGCCGTCCCGGAGCTGCGGTTGACCTTCGACGTCGGCCGGGGCCGCGGGGATCTCCTCCGGTGCGACAACATCGCGCTGACCCACACCCACATGGACCACGCCGGCGGGCTGCCCTACCTCATCGCGCTCCGGCAGCTCTACCGCATGGCCCCACCGCGGGTCTTCGTGCCCGCGCAGCTCGCCGACGAGCTCGCGGCCATGCTGAAGGCCTTCGAGCCCCTGCAGCGCTTCCCCATGGTGTGCGACGTCGTCCCGGTCGAGCCGGGCGGGCGCTATCCGCTCCGCCGCGACCTCCTGCTCGAGCCGTTTCGGACCTATCATCCCGTCCCGTCCTTCGGGTACACGGTCGTCCAGACCGTCGAGAAGCTCGATCCGCGCTATCTGGGCCTGCCGGGCCGCGAGATCGCCGAGCGGCGCCAGCGCGGGGAGCGCCTGACCAACACGATCGAGCGGCCGCTCTTGTCGGTCACCGGGGACACCCTCGTGAAGGTGCTCGAGAAGCAGCCCCACATCCTGAAGTCCGAGGTGTTGGTGCTCGAGTGCACCTTCCTCGACGAACGGAAGCCGCTCGCGGAGGCTCACGCCGGCGGGCACGTCCACCTCTCCGACCTCTGGCCCTTCGTCGACGCCTTCGAAAACGAGACCCTGGTGCTGAGCCACTTCAGCCAGATCTACGCGCCGGCGCAGATCGGCGCGCTGCTGGCGCCGTTCGCCGAGCGCGTGCGGCCGACCCTCCGCGCCATGCCGACGGAGCCGGGCGCTCCCGAGCCGGCGATCGGCGCGCCGGCCGACCCGCCGACCTGAGCGTTCTCAGTAGCCCTGAGGGGTAGCGCGCGCCTCGTGGTAGGCGTCGAGGAGACGGCGCTCGTTCGGGAAGACGTGCACGAAGCGACACGCCGTCCCCTGCTCGCTGACACCGGTCACCTGAACGAGCGGGCGGATCGACTCGCCGCTGGGCAGGGTCATCCGCACCCACGCGTGGGAGCCGGGATCGAGCTCGACGCCATCGAGGATCACCCCGCGGCGCCCGACGCGCAACGCCAGGGCCTCCACCGGCGGGTGGTTCGCGCGGGTCCCGGCCACGACCTCGGCGGTCGCGACGGGCGTGGGCTGGCGGCGGATCGGGCTGGCGATGTCCAAGGCTGCGCTCACGTGTGTTCCCTCCCCAGGAGCGTGGTGGGACCAGGGTCACCGCAGGTCGCCGCGCCGTCCAAAAAATCGCGCGAACCGATGCGCTGCCTGCTTCGCGCGCGACGCGCCGGAGCGTCAGATGTGCAGCAGGCGCTTCAGGCGGCCCTCGTCCCAACCCAGGATGACCTGGCCGTCGACGAAGATGATCGGCACGCCCTGGAGCTGGTTCTGGGGGACACCGGCCTTCTTCCCGAGGGCCGCGAGGCGCCGCGGGGCGCTCGGATCCTCCTCGATGTCGAGCTCGGTGTACGGGACCTTGTGCTGCTTGAAGAAGCTACGCGCCTTGCGGCAGTAGCCGCAGCCGGCGGTGCTGAACATGACGACCTGGTGCGCGCCCGCGGTCGCCGCCGCGCCGGCGGCCGAGGTCGCCCGCGTCGCCACCGCGAAGGCGAAGCCGCCCTGGGGCTCGGCGTGCGCCGGGAGCCCGCGCGACAGGTCCGCGACCATGTCCCAGCCCGGGGGAGGCGGCGCGTTCGTGTCGTAGACCACGACCTGCGGCCGCGCCTGGGGTGGGATGTCGGCGATGGCCGCCGCGGTCGCCACGTCGCCCGTCTGCGGGTCGAGGTAGCGATAGACGACCCCGTCACGGTCGCCGGTGATCTCGAGCGGCGCGGGCGGCGCCACGGCGACCGGCTCGGCCCGCTCGTCCGAGCTGCGGCTCTCCGAGCACGACGCCGCCCCGTAGACCACCAACATCCCCACGAGCATGCCGCCGATTCGTTTCAACTCAGCCTCCGTACCGTCTGACCGTGGCCTCCACCTGGCGGACATAGCCGCCGCCGAACAGGTGGACGTGCACCAACAAGGGGTACAGGTTCAAAACGTCGAGCCGAGCGTCAAGGTTCACGTCGAATCGCCCGGCGACCTCCTGGTAGGCGTCGTAGAACGCCGCAGAGAAGCCGCCGAAGAGCTTCGTCATCGCGAGATCCACCTCGGGGTGCCCGCGGTAGACCGCAGGATCGATGAAGACCGCCTCACCGGACTCCGTCGTCAGCAGGTTCCCGCCCCAGAGGTCGCCGTGGAGCAGCGCGCACCCGCCCTCGGGCTCCGTCAGCAGCGCGTCGAGGTCCAGCCGCTCGAGCCCGCGGCGGACCGACGTCGGCAGCGCGCTCGCCAGCGCGCCGAGCCGCCGCTCGCGGAAGAACGGGATCCACCCCGGCTCCGACGCCGCTCGATTCTCCTGCGGGACGGCGCCCATGTAGTTGTCGCGCTCGAGCCCGGGGGGCCGGCCCCGCTCGGCGTGCAGCAGCGCCAGCGCGCGCCCAGCGGCCGCCATGCTGCGCGGGGTCGAGCGACCGACCCGGTGATGCTCGAGCACCAGGATCCCGAGGCGCTCGCCGTCCTCGTGGGCGAGGACCCGCGGCGTCCGGACCGCGCCGGTCGCCTCGAGGCGCCCGAGCCCGTCGGCCTCGGCGTCGAAGAAGCGCGGAGGCGGGTCGCGGTGCCACTTCACGAAGACGGTCTGGCCGCCCGCCTCGACGGCGGCCGCTTCGTTGATCGAGCCGCCGCCCGCCGCCCGCGCCGTGGACACCGGCCCGCCGGTGACCCGCTCGACGAGGTCGGCGACGGCCTCGGGGAGCCGCATCAACCGCGCCGCTCGGCGAGGATCGCGTCCAGCAGCGGCCCGGCGCCCGCGGCGAGCAGGTCGTAGACGTGCTGGAACCCTTGCGGCCCGCCATAATACGGATCGGGGACGTCGCTCCCGGGGGCGTCCGGCACGTAGTCCATGAACTGGACGAGGCGCGCCTTCGCCCCACCGGGCCGACGGTCCCGCGCGGTGCGGAGGTTGTCGCGGTCCATGGCGACGATCCAGTCGAAGCCCGTGAAGTCGTCGGCCGCGAGGCGGCGCGCGCGCTGGCGGCTGATGTCGACGCCGTGGTCCCGGGCGACCGCGACGCTCCGCGGGTCGGGGGACTCGTCGACGTGCCAGCCGCCGGTGCCCGCGGAGTCGATGTGGAGCTCGTCGGCGAGGCCGCGGCGCTCGACCTCGGCGCGGAAGACGCCTTCGGCCAGCGGCGAGCGGCAGATGTTGCCGAGACACAGGAACAATACGGAGGTCTGGGTCATGGGGGCGGATGCTGCGGCGAGCGCTCCACGACGTCAATCCCGGCGCCGCGGTAGGTGGCTCGGCCGCCGAGGGCGCGGCTTTACACCACCCTCTCGCGGGTGCTAATCGCCGAGGCGATGGCGCTCTCCCCTCCCAGCCGAAGCCCCGACGCCCCCGACGAGGCGCGAGTCGCGGCCTTCGTCGACCGCGTGCTCGCCGGCGAGCAGCGAGCCGGCGCGCGCACCATGCGCCTCGTGGACGACCGCCACCCGCTCGCGACCGAGCTCCTCCGCCGCCTCCACCCTCACACCGGCCGCGCTCAGGTGATCGGCGTCACCGGCAACCCGGGTTCGGGCAAGTCCACCCTCACCGACCGCCTCGTCGCCCACTACCGCCGCGCCGGTCACAAGGTCGGCGTCGTCGCCATCGATCCCTCGAGCCCGTTCTCCGGCGGGGCCATCCTCGGCGACCGTATCCGGATGAACGACCACGCCCTCGACGCCGGCGTCTTCATCCGGAGCGTCGCGACCCGCGGCCACCTCGGCGGGCTGAGCCGATCGACCAACGACATCGTCCACGTCCTCGACGCCATGGGCTACGACCCGATCCTCGTCGAGACCGTGGGCGTCGGCCAGGACGAGGTCGAGGTCGTCCGCATCGCCCACACCTCCGTCGTCGTGACCGTCCCCGGGCTCGGCGACGACATCCAGGCCATCAAGGCCGGTCTCCTCGAGATCGCCGACGTCTTCGTCGTCAACAAGGCCGACCGCGACGGCGTCGACCGGACCATACGGGACATCCGCGCGCTGCAGTCCCTCGTCGCCAAGGGCGACGCCTGGGTGCCGCCGGTCGTCCGCACGGTCGCCGTCCGCGACGAGGGCGTGGACGCGCTCGTCACCGCCATCGCCGAGCACCGGGCCAGCGTCCCCGAGGGCGAGGCCGCCGCGCGGGACCGCCGCCGGGTCGAGCACGTGCTGCTCACCCTCGTCAAAGACCGCCTCGTCGACGTGCTCGAGGCGGCCCTCGGCGACGACGCCGGCCGCGACGCGGTCTACGAGCGCCTGCTCGCGCGGCAGACCGACCCCTACACCGAGTGCGAGCGCATCCTCCACGAGATCCTGCCCAGACGCGATGGCGAAGAAAAAGCATAAGCGGCCGAGGTCGCGCGCCCGGTCGCCCGAGCCCCAGGAGCCGCGGACCGAGCAAGCGCCCCCAGCCGAGACCCCCGCGCGCCGGCGCGCCGAGGTCCCGCGCGGGCCCGCCGAGCCCGTGCTGGCGCCGTCCCCCCGCGTCTTCGCGCGAGCCCCCTGGCTCCCCGCCGCCATCGCCGGGCTCGCGCTGCTCCTCGCCCTCATCGCGAGCCCACCCGACGGCCTCGCGCGCTTCCCCGGGGTCTGGCTGACCGGTCGCGTCCTCGTCGCGCTGGCCGCCGCCCTCTCTCTGGGCGCGCACGTCCTCCGGCGACGAGGCGCCTCACCGCGCGCCGCTCCGGCCCTCGTCGGCGGCGCGGCGGCGTCGGTGGCCCTGGGGCTCGTCGCGCTGCTCGGCCGAAACCCACACCTGTCCGTCAGCCCGTTCGAGACCGCCAACCCGGCCTTCCTCCACCTGCCCTCGGCCCTGCCCTTCGTCCTGCTGGCCGTCGCCGCCGCGGTCCTGCGCTACGGCGGCGCCGATCCGGACGGCGACGCGCCGGCCTCCGAGAGCGCCCCCCGCCCGCCGAGCGCCCGCACCCTGGCCCGCGGGGTCTACGCCGTGGGGCTCCTGTGGGGCACGGCCGTTCTGCTCGCGCCCGACTACTTCCTCGGCGTCCCGCGCCACCCCCTCGTGACGGCCTTCGGGCTCCTCACGAGCGGGCTCCCGACCGGTGTCCTCTCCGGCCTGACGCTCCTCGCCAGCGCCGTCGCCGTCGGCGCCGGCTGGGTCTGGGCCATCCGGAGCCTCCGCCACCCGGGGACGCCCGCGCCGCGCCTGGCCTACCTCGGCGCCGGGGCGCTGGTCGTCCACCACGCGGTCGCCGGGCTCCTCGGCGGCGCCGCCCTCCCCGGCCTGCTCGTGGCCGCCGCGCTCGGGCTCGCCGCGGTCGTCGCGCACGCGCTGCTCCGCGCCCCGCGCGCGATGCCCGGCCGGGACTGGCGCCTCGCCGGCCGCCTCGGGGACGCGCTCCTCCTCGCCGGCGTGCTGCTGGTGTTCTTCCTCCTCAAGACCCACGGCATGGGGGCCTCGAACACCGACGAGAACATCTACTTCTACATGGCGGCCGACCTGGCGAACGGTCACTGGCCCTACGTCGACTACTTCTTCGCCCACCCGCCGCTCCACGTGCTGGTCCCCGGGGCCTTCTTCACCGTCTTCGGGTTCTCGCTGACCTTCGCGAAGCTCTTCAGCGTGGCCGCCGCGACCATCACCGGGGCCGCCATCTTCGCGATCGGGCGCCGCCACCTCGGCCGCACCGCCGCCGTCCTCGCCGCCGTCCTCTTCCTGTTCGCCGCCGAGACCCTCAAGGCGAGCACCAACATGACGGGCATCAACCTGACCACCATGTGGCTGACCCTCGGGGCGTGGCAGCACCTGAAGGGCCGCGGGCTCAACGCCGGGCTCCTGTTCGGCGCCGCCGCGACGACCGGCTTCTACAGCATGGCCGCCATCCTGGGCTTCCTGGTGCTCGGCCTCTTCCGCCGCCCGGCCGACGGGCCGAGCCGAACGGCCCGCCAGCGCTACCGCTTCGGTCTCCGCCAGCTCGCTGGATTCGCGCTCGTCTTCGGCGGCATCAACATCCTCTTCATCTTCGCCGCCGGCGACGCATACCTCGAGTCGGTCTACGCGTATCACGGCATGAAGGCGCTGCGGGATCCGCAGATGGTCGAGCTCTTCGGAGGCGACGTGGCGTTCCCGTTGTCGCTCCTCCACAACGTCGGCGTGATGGTCAATGGCCGCGAGTTCACCAAGGAGCTCTTCTACGAGGCGCACCTCTGGATCGGCCTCTTCGCCGCGCCGATCGTCGGGGTGGCCGCCTACCTCTTCGGCCGCGAGCGGCGCCGGCTCCTCCACCTCTTCGCCCCCACCCGGCTCGCCGCCGACGGGGCGGACGGCGTCGCGGCGATTCTCTGGCTCGTGTCGATGGCGCTCTTCGTGCAGTACGCCATGTTCCGCGAGCTCTACAGCTTCTACTTCGTCCTGACCTACCCGACCCTCGCCCTGTGCGTCGCCTACGCGGTCGTCCACGGCGCGCGCCTGGCCGGCACCGCCATCGGCGACCTCGAGCGCCACCGCCGCGGCGCGGCCCGCCTCGCCGCCGGGGTCCTGGCCCTGGCCGTCGTGACCGCCTATCGCCCGTGGTCGGCGAGCCTCCAGGGCGTCTTCAGCGACGAGATCGTCGCGACCGGGGCGCGTAACGACTACACCTGGCGCGAGGCGCCGGTGTTGGCCGATCTGTCGGGCTTCGTCCGCGCCTTCTTCTGGGAGGACTACCGCCTCAAGGGCGACATCGAGCCCGGCTACCGTCACTACCTCTGGACCAAGAAGCGCAGCTTCGAGTCCCTCGACGAGGTCGCCGCCTGGGTCCAGGCGCACTCGACCCCCGAGGAGACCATCGCCGGCGCTTCGACCATGGCGCCCATCGTCGCCCTCGCCTCGGGACGCCGCCTCGCGGCGGACGAGGCCGACACCAACAACAAGCGCTTCAAGACCGGGCTCCTCGACGAGGCGACCTACTGGAACGCGATCTGCGCCGACGACGTCAAGATCATCGTCGCCACGTCGCGGAGCTACTTCACGACCCGGCGGATGGACGGGATCCCGACGGCGAAGCGCTGGTTCCGCCGCGCCGCGGTCATCTACGACGAGCAGCTGACCTACAACGGGCGCTACCCCATCGTGCTCTACGAGCGCGTCGGGCCTCCCCCGGGCGACGGCCGCGTATGCCAGTGGGAGGGCGGCTGACGCCCGGGGCCGTGGTTTGGCTTGCCTCGTCGCCGCCATACGCCGATGCTCTCCCGCGACACGTCGTCCCCGACGCCAACCCCAACGGAGCCCTGCGATGACGCTCGCCCGTGCCACCTCGTTCGCCCCCACCACCACCGTCCGAACGGCGCTGCGGGCCTTCGCCGCCGGGGCGCTGCTGCTGACCGCGGCGTGCGGCGGCGACGACAGCGGCGACACGACGGACACCGTGACGGACGACACCGTCGCCGACACCGGCGAGGCCGACGCCGCCGACACGACGGTCGAGGACACCACCGAGGCGGACACGACGCCGGCCTGCAACCCCATCCTGCAGACCGGGTGCGAAGAGGGTCAGAACTGCACCTTCAGCGGCAGCGCGAAGACGCCGGCCTGCGCCGCGGGCGGGACGATCGCCTACGGCGAGGAGTGCGGCGGCCAGGACGCCTGCGAGCTCGGGGTCTGTCTCTCGCTGAACGACACCGGCTACCGCTGCTACAAGTTCTGCCAGACCGTGGCCCACTGCGAGGGCGACGCGCAGTGCCTGTCGCTGACCGACACGCCGTACAAGGTATGTGAGATCGGCGACATCTACACCCACTGCGACCTGCTGCTGCAGGACTGCGAGGGCGGAAAGGGCTGCTACCCCATCGCCACCGAGCCGCAGCCGGTGTGCCTGCCCGCCGGTAGCGCCACGGCCGGCGAGGCGTGCAGCGACGCCGCCGGCTGCATCGGCGGCAACATCTGCATCAACCAGCGCTGTAAGCGCGTCTGCGACCCCAGCGAGAACGACCCCTGCGGCAACTTCACGCCGTGCTCGAGCTACGGCACCGCCGGGTACTGCGACGAGTAGAGCGCCCACCCGCCGGACCGGCCGGCGGTCAGCGCCGCCTGCGTAGCAGGATGGCCGCGACGGCGACGATCGCCAGGACGAGCCCGGCGCTGGCGTGGCCGAGCAGGAGGTGCGTCGCGTCGCCCGACGGGCAGTGGAGCTGGAGCATCGCGAAGGCCGTCAGGCCGCCGCCGGCGAAGGCCGCGAGGAGCCGCAGCGGGACGCTCCACTGCTCGCGCTGGAAGGCCCAGGCCACCGCGGCGGTCAGGGCGCCGGTCACGAGCCCCATGATCCCGCACAACCCGAACGGGTGCGCGTGGTGCCCGGGCTTCGGCGGTCCGTACGCCCCGTCCCAGAGCCAGGGCGTCACCGCCAGCGCCAGCGGGATGAGCAGCGACAGCACCACCAGCGCCCAGGTCCACCAGCGCATGGGCTTCTGATGGGCCCCGCGGAGGCTGGCCGCGAACGCAGCGCCCACCAGCCCCGCGATGGCGGTCATCGCGACCGCGTAGCGCAGCATCGCCTGGCCGGTCAGGTCGGCACGGATCCCGGTGATGACGAGCGCCACGGTCGCCATGACCAGCGCACCCACCACCGCCATCGCGATCCGCACCGGGGTCGAGAGCTCGCGCAGCCGGTCCCGGAGCCGCGGTCGGCGGTCCACGGTCTCCGCCGCGACCCGGGAGAACAGGCTCTCGAGCTCGCGCGGATCGAGCTCCTCGCCGGGCTCTCCCGCCGCCTTGAGCTCCTTCCTCAACCTGGCTTCGTCGTCTTCCATCGGCTCCCGATCGGGTCTCCCGACCTCGTATGCGACGCGTGAGGCGCCGGTTACCCCCGGTCGCGCCCGAGGAGCGCCCGGAGACGCTCGTACCCGCGGTGCGCCCTCACCTTCACCGCGGACACCGACGCGCCGAGCACGTCGGCGATCTCCGGGAAGGTCAGATCCTCGTAGTAATGCAGCAGTATCACCTCGCGCTGCTGCTCGGTGAGCTCCCCGAGGGCGCGCCGGACCAGGCGATCCGTGCGCGTCGTCGTGCTCGGCGCCACGCTCGGCTCGCCGTGGACGAGCGGGTCGTGGGACACCTCGGGCTTGCGCCCCTTCCTGCGGTGGTGCTCGCGCCGGACGTTCAGCGCGATGGTGTAGAGCCACGGGCGGACCTGGCGCCCGGAGCGGAAGTCGGCGCGCGCCCGGTGAAAGTGCAGAAACGTCTGCTGCACGAGATCCGCGGCCGCGTCTCGCGAGCCCACCTGGCGCAGGAACAGGCCGTGGAGGCGCTTTGCGTAGCGGGCGAAGAGCGCCTCGAAGGCCGCGCGGTCGCCGTGGGCGACGTAGCGCTCCATGAGCACCTCGTCGCTCTCGGCCGCCACGCCGCCGGGAGGTCGCCCCGCCCCGTCCGTCATGCGCCTCCCAGCGCCGCCCGCGAGACCTCGAGGGCGAGCGCCTCGGGCGGCCCCTCGAGCGCGCTCAGGGCCCGAGCGTCCCGCCAGAGCCGCTCGATCGGGAAGTCGCGGGTGTAGCCGTAACCTCCGTGGATCTGAAGGGCCTCGTCGGCGGCGCGCTCGGCCGCCCCGATCGCGAGGAGGAGCGCCCTCGCGCCCGCCGCCGCGGTGTCGGCGTCGCTCTCGATGGCGCGCGCCGCGTCGTGGACGAGGAGCCGCGCCGCGTCGAGCTCGGTCGCGATGTCGGCGAGCTTGAAGCTGATCGCCTGGAAGTCGGCGATCGGCCGGCCGAACTGGACGCGCGCGTTGGCGTAGCTCGCGCCTTCGGCGACCGCCGCCCGCGCGATCCCCAGGGCCACGCCGGCGACACCGACCCGGGTCAGCGCCCGCGCCCGCGACGCCGCGCCCAGCGGGACGGGGCCGAGCGACTCGGCGCGCGCGTCGGCGAAGCCCAGCACCCCGAGGTCGATCCCGCGGAGACCCAGGGGCGCGGAGCGGCGCTCACGGCGGACGCGGCCCTTGGTCGGGTCGAGGAGCACGAGCTGCTCGCCCCCCTCGCTCCGGCGCACGATGGCGAGCAGGCGGTCGGCCGTCGTCGCCCGCCGCGCGGGGTTGACCTCGCCCGACCAGCGCCCGCCGCCGCTGCCGACGAGGTGATGGGCGCGGCAGCCAGCGAGCCGGGTCTGACCGGCCGCGGAGGACGCCAGGACCGGGTGCTCGGGCGCGACCTCGGCGAAGAGCGCGAGGCTCCCGGCGAGCCCCGCGACGCGGTGGCCGAGGACCCCGCTCGCGGCGCCGAGCTCCTCGCAGACCACGGCCAGCTCGAGCGGGCCAAGGCCCGATCCGCCCGCGTCCTCGGACAGCGCCACCGCCAGGATCCCGAGCTCGCCCAGCGCGCGCACCGGCGCGTCGGGCAAGGCGTCGGCGGCGTCCCAGCCAGCGGCCGCCGGGGCGACGTCGCGCTTGGCGAAGTCGCGCACGAGATCGCGGATCGCGACGGTCTCCTCGTCGAGGGGCGCGTACATGGCTCAGAGCTCCGAGGCGCGCCCGCGGCGACCCTCGAGGATGCCGCGGACCGAGGTCACGATCTCTTCGAGGCGGGCGCCGGGGGTGAAGACCTGCGCCACCCCGGCGGCCTCGAGCCTGGCGATGTCACGCTCGGGGATGATGCCGCCGACGAAGACCGCGATGTCCTCGCCGCCCCGGGCCTTCAGCTCGCCGATGATCTCGGGCACGAGGTGATTGTGCGCGCCGGAGAGGATCGACACGCCGACCATGTCGACGTCCTCTTGAATCGCCGCGGCGGCGATCATCGGGGGCGTCTGGTGGAGGCCGGTGTAGATGACCTCGAGGCCGGCGTCGCGCAACGCCCGGGCGACGACCTTGGCGCCCCGGTCGTGGCCGTCGAGGCCTGGCTTCGCGATGAGTACACGGTAACGCGGTTCGGACATAGCTCGTCAGCCTCCGGCTCGCAGGACCTCGCGGCCGATGACGAGCCGCTGGATCTCGCTGGTCCCCTCGAAGATCGTCGTGACGCGGGCGTCGCGCATGAGGCGCTCGACCCCGCGGGCGCGGTCGACCCCCGCCGCGCCCAGCAGCTCCACGGCGCGCGTCGTCACCGCCTTGGCGTTCTCGGTCGCGTAGAGCTTGGCCATCGCCGCCTCGCGAGTGTAGCGGCCGCCCTCCCCGCGGAGCGAGGCCCCCTTGAGGACCGCCGCCCGCTCGACCATCAGCTCGGCCGCCCGGGTGCGGGCTACGAGCTCGGCGAAGGCCGCCTCCCGCACCGATCGGAGCGGCCCCTGGGGCGCGCCGCGGAGCCGGGCACGGACCGCGTCGACGGCCGCGCGGGCGATGCCGTTGGCCATCGCGCCGATGGTGATGCGGCCGCCGTCGAGGGCGGTCATGGCGATGCGGAAGCCGATGCCCTCTTCCCCGATGAGGTTGGCCCCGGGGACCCGGCAGCCGTCGAGGTTGATGGGTACGGTGTTCGAGCCGAGGAGCCCCGTCTTCTCCTCGGCCTTGCCGACGCCGAAGCCGGGCATGTCCGGGGTCACGACGAAGGCGCTGATGCCCCGATGGCCAGCCTCCGCCGGCCCCGTCCGGGCCATCACGATGAAGACCTTCGAGTAGGCACCGGAGGTGATCCACATCTTCGTGCCGTCGAGGATCCAGTCGTCGCCGTCGCGCCGCGCGGTCGCCTTCAACGAGGCCGCGTCGGAGCCGGCGGCAGGCTCGGACAGGCAGAAGCTGCCGGTGATCGCCTCGCCGGAGGTCAGCCGCGGCACGAAGCGCGCGATGAGCTCCTCGGAGCCGAAGCGGCACAGGGTCTCGGCGACCATGTTGGTCACGCTCGCCCCGACCGCGGTCGAGGCGCAGGCGTGGGCTATCTCCGAGAGCGACAGCGCGAGCGCCAGCGGCTCGGAGCCGAGGCCGCCCCAGCGCTGCGGCACCGTCACGCCGAGGAGCCCCTCGGCCGCCAGCGCCGCGAACGACTCGACCGGGAAGCGGTGCTCCCTGTCGAGGGTCGCGGCGAGCGGCGCGATCGTCCCCTCGGCGATGGCGTGGGCGCGGGCGACGATCGCGACGACGTCGGGCGCGTCGGCCGTCTCGACCGCGGCGGTCGCGGGGCTCATCAGCGGCCCTCGAAGTTCGGCTCGCGCTTGTCGAGGAACGCCCGGGTCCCCTCGCGCATGTCCTCGGTCTTGAACATCGAGCCGAAGAGCATCGACTCGAACTCGAGGCCGACCTCCAGGGCGAGGTCGTAGCCCCGGTTGAGCGCGCGCTTCGCAGCGCCGACGGCCAGCGGCCCCTTCGACGCGATGAGGCGCGCCATCTCGCGGGCCCGGTCGAGGAGCTCGTCGTGGGGGTAGACGGCGTTGGCGAGCTTGATGTCGAGGGCCCGGTCGGCCTTGACGATCTCGCCGGTGAAGATGAGCTGCTTGGCCACGCCCCGCCCCACGATGCGCGCGAGCCGCTGGGTCCCGCCGAAGCCGGGGATGAGCCCGAGGTTGACCTCGGGCTGACCGAAGCGGGCCCTCTCGCTCGCCAGGATGAAGTCGCACGAGAGCGCCAGCTCGCAGCCCCCGCCGAGGGCGAACCCGTTGACCGCCGCGATGACGGCCTTGGGGACCGCCTCGATGAAGGTCGTGAGGTTCTGCCCCAGGCGCGCGAAGTCCTCGGCGCCCTCCTGGTCGAGGTCGGCCATGTGGGCGATGTCCGCGCCGGCCACGAAGGCGCGATCCCCGGCGCCCGTCAGGATCAGGACGCGCGAGTCGGAGTCGTGGCGGAACTCGAAGAACGCCCGATGGAGCTCGGTCAGCGTCTTGTTGTTCAGCGCGTTGAGGACCTTGGGACGGTTGATCGTCAGGGTGACGATGTTGCCGTCCTTCTCGTACAGCAGGTTTTCGTAGCTCATGGGGCGCTCGCTGGCTGTGCTCGGCGGGGAACGCCGGTATCGCCTGGCGATACCGGCGCGTCTCGTTCGCTTCGAGGACCTCTGGGAGAGCTCGGGGAAATGGCAGCGAAGCGCCACTTCCTGAGCTCGACTTGGCCGCGCAGCGGCCGGTGGAGGCGGCGAAGCCGCCGGATCAGTTACTCTGGCAGCGAGAGAAAACGCGCGCGTGCGCGCTCTTTCCCTCGCGCTGCTAGAGGCGCTCGACGACGAGGGAGACCGCCTCGCCGCCGCCGAGGCAGATGCCGGCGCAGCCGTAGCGCGCGCCGGTGTCCTTCAGCGTGTAGAGGAGGGTCGCCAGGATCCGGTTGCCCGAGGCGCCGATGGGGTGGCCGAGGGCGACGGCGCCGCCGCGCGGGTTGACCTTGGCGAGGTCGAGGCCGAGCTCCTTGGCGATGGCGAGGGAGACGACCGAGAAGGCCTCGTTGATCTCGAAGGACGCGATGTCGTCGAGGGTCAGCCCGGCCTTGTCGACGGCGTTCGCGATGGCGCGCGCCGGGGCCGTGGTGAACCACTCCGGGGCCTGGGCGTGGTGGCCGTTCGCGACGATCCGCGCCAGCGGCTTCACGCCGAGGGCGTCGGCCTTCTCGCGCGACATGATGACCATGGCCGAGGCGCCGTCGTTGATGCTCGAGGCGTTGGCCGCGGTGACGGTCCCGGTCTTCTCGAAGGCGGGCCGGAGCTTGCCGAACTTCTCGGGCTTGCCGCGCCCGGGCTCCTCGTCGGTGTCGACGACGATGGGATCGCCGCGCCGCTGCGGGACCTCGACCGGCACGATCTCGGCCTTGAAGAGGCCGTCGGCGATCGAGGCGTTCGCGCGGCGGTAGCTCTCGGTGGCGTAGGCGTCCTGCTCCTCGCGGGAGATGGACTTCTCGCGCGAGCAGAGCTCGGCGGCGCTGCCCATGTGGTAATCGTTGTACACGTCCCACAGGCCGTCGTTGATCATCATGTCCTTGATCTGCCCGTGGCCGAGCCGGAGGCCGTCGCGGGCGCCCGGCAGGAAGTACGGGGTCTGGGACATGTTCTCCATGCCGCCGGCGACGATGATGTCGGCGTCGCCGGCGCGGATGATCTGATCGGCGAGGATCACGGTCTTGAGGCCGGAGCCGCAGACCTTGTGGACGGTCGTGGCCCCCACGCTGTTCGGGAGACCCGCGAAGATGGTGGCCTGGCGCGCCGGCGCCTGGCCGAGCCCCCCCTGGAGGACGCAGCCCATCAGCACCTCGTCGACGCTGGCCGGGTCGATCCCGGCGCGCTCGACGGCGGCGGCGATGGCGACCGCGCCGAGCTTCGTCGTGGGGACCTGGGACAGGCTGCCCTGGAACGAACCGATCGGCGTCCGCGCCGCGCTTGCGATGACGACCTCGCGCATGAGTGCACCTCCTCCAGCTGTAGGGGCTCCTTGCTCGGCACGTAACACCGCCCGGGCGCGGCTGTAAAGCGCCACCGCCGCGCCCCGCCGTGTCGACACCGCCTCCGGGAAGGCGCCGCGGACGGGCGGCGTTCAGGGCCCCGAAAGGCCCCTTGACACTGAGGATGCGCGGGCGGTTTAGTCGCCGCGTCCGCTCCCCCGAGCCACCGGAGACCGCCATGGCGCGCCCATCGCTCTCGCTTCAGCTCCTGCTCGCCGCCACCGTCGCCCTGGTGCTCGTCCCGCTCGCGGCGCCGAGCGCCACCGCGCGCAAGAAGACCGACGAGACCGTCGAGCGCGCCATCAAGCACCTCGAGCGCGGGGTGAAGTCCGGCGACTTCGACACCCGCGCGGCGGCGGTGCACGGCCTCGGGCACGCCCCCAAGAAGGAGGCCCTGCCGCTCGTGAAGGACGCCCTGGCCGACCCCCAGTGGAAGGTCCGGCGCGCGGCCATCGAGGCGCTCGCCGAGCTCAAGGACAAGCGGGCCTGGGAGAGCGCCGTCCTCGCCGCCATCGCGGACGTGAAGGTCGACGCGCAGAGCGGCGTGATGCCGCTCCTGAAGGATCTCGGGCCGAAGAAGGGCGTCGCGCTCCTGATGAAGGCGCTCCGCGACCCGAAGCTCGTCAAGCCCGAGCGCTACGCCGACGCCCTCGCGAGCGAGGGCGGCGACTGGATGGTCCTCGGCTACAAAGAGGCGCTGAAGAAGCTCAAGGGCGCCGCCCTCACCCCGTTCGAGATGCAGCTCACCAAGCTCCGCCTCCCCGACGCGCTCCCGCTGTACAAGGATCGGCTCGACCGGAAGCCGGCCGCGGTCCAGGCGGCGATCCTCGAGCGCCTCGAGGGCTACGACGGCGACCTCGACGTGCGCTTCCTGTCGAAGCTCCTGCGCAGCAAGGACGAGAGCATCGCCTTCCGGACGGCGGTGCTCCTCGCCCGCCACGGCGACAAGTCCGGCAAGAAGCTCCTCATCGAGGCCGCCCAGAGCCAGGACGAGGCCAAGCAGCTCGAGGCGCTCCGCGCCCTCGCGCCCATCGCCAGCGCCGACATGTTCGACATCGTGCGCCCCATCGTGAAGGACCGGAGCGCCAACATCGAGCTGCTGCTCGCCGCCTACACCATCTTCTTCAAGGGCGGCAACCCACGCCTCGGCGCCTACCTCGAGCACGAGCTGACCAACACCGACGTCAACATGCGCGCGGCGGCGGTCGCCTTCATCGGCGAGGTCAAGGGCCACGCGGCCATCACCGATCTGGTGCCGCTCCTCGGCGCCGGGCCGCTCGTCATCCGGATCCAGGCCGCCGGCTCCCTCGGGCGCCTCGGCCAGCGCGACGCCATCCCGGCGCTGCGCGACGCGCTGAACGTCGCCCGTGAGAACGAATACAAGGTCGCGCTGCTCGACGCGCTCGCCGACATCAAGGACGCCGAGATCCTCGACGTCGCGCGCTTCTACATCCAGGAGCGCGACGCCGACGTCCGCCGGGCCGCCGTCAAGGCCATCGTCGCGGTGCCGACGGACGAGGGGCTGCGGGACCTGGAGCAGGTGCTGAACGACCGCGACCGGGAGATCCGGACCATCGCGCTGAAGGCCATCGTCGAGCGCGCCCCCGACACCTACATGAGCCAGTTCGAGCGGGCGCTGTCGTGGATCGACCCGGTCTTCGTCAGCGACCTCGCGCGGCGCTGGAAGGGCAAGGCCCGCCCCCACGTGGAGCTGGCGCTCGACTCGGCGCGCGACGAGATGCGCTTCGAGGCCTTCCACGCCCTGGATCTCCTGCCGAAGGCGGATCAGGCGGCGATCCTGACCAACCTCGTGAAGAACGCCAAGCGCGAGCAGATGCGTCACGCGGCGCTCGACGCGCTCGTGAAGGTTCAGGGCAAGAAGTCCCTGCCGCTCGCCGTCGAGCTCGTCGGCGGCGGCGACACCAAGATGCAGGTCGCGGCCCTGGGCGTCATCGCCGAGCTCGGCGGCAAGGACCAGGAGGAGCTCCTCCGCGGCCTGGTCGACGACCCGGCCGAGGCGATCCGCGTGGCGGCGTCGGCCGCGCTCCTCGCCGTCATCTGAGTTCAACCGGCTGCGGGCACGGGTCGCTCCATCGGGTCGCGACGTCGTGGCGTAGCGCGTCCCACGTGGCCAACGCCACGTCTCGCTGGAGCCTGAACCATGTCTCGAGTCCTCGCTGCCCTCGCGTCCCTCTCCGTGCTCGCTGCGATGAGCACCGGCTGCGCGACGCTGACCAACGACACCCACGACATCGTCCGGATCACCTCCGATCCGCCGGGGGCGTCGGTCGCCATCGACGGCGAGCGCCGCGGGCACACGCCGCTCGAGCTCCGCCTCCCCGCGGACCGGCCGTACGAGGTCCGCGTCCGAGCCGACGGCTACCCCGAGGCGACCGCCTTCATCGACAGCTCCGTCGGCGCCGGCTACGTCGTCGCGGACATCCTCCTGGGCCTCGTCCCGGTGATCATCGACCTCGCCACCGGGACCCTGTGGGACCTCGATCCCCAGGACCTGCACTTCCAGTTCGCACCGCTGCCCGAGCCCGAGTACGTCGAGCCGGCTCCGGTCGCGCCGGGGCGGGTGCCGGGCGTCGAGATGCCGACCATGCCGACCATGCCCGGCGGTCATCACGACCGACCGGGACACGGCAGCGGCGGCAGCGGCGGCGCCACGACGTCTCAGCACTGCTGCGTCAACGGCGCCTTCTACGCCTGCCCGGACCTCGCCGCGGTCCAGCGCTGCGCCCCGCCCGAGCTGGCTGGCTGCATGATGAACTGCGGCTTTGACGGCGGCTGCCCCGAGCAGTGCCTGTCCGACTACCCGCCCGATCCGTCCGAGTGCTCGCGCGAGCCGGCGAACGACGGCCGCTGCAACTGAACTGCGGGCCGCCCCCGCCCTCTCACGGGCTCGTATCGCTGAGGTACGAGCCCGTTCGCTTGTGAACCGCTCGGTCCATCCCTATGCTGAAGTGTGGGACGATGGACGGAGCGTATCTTTTGAGAATCGCAAAGAAATCGACGCTCGCCCTGCTGGTCGCCGTGGCCCTGTCCGGCTGCCTCTCGGCGAACGACACCGGGGCGACCGAGGACGCGAGCGACGACGAGGGAACCGCCGCCGGAGCGGACACCGCGCCCAGCGAGGACAGCGCCACCGTCCAGGAGACCGCGACCGCCATGGACACGGCGACGTCGGGTCCCGTCGGCGTCGACTTCCTCTTCGTCGTCAACAACTCCGCCTCGAGCTGTAACGAGCTCCAGGCCTTCACCGACCAGCTGCCCCGCCTCATCCAGCGGGTGATGTCGCGCGTGGACATCGACCCGCGCGTCGCCGTCACCGGCGACGACATCGGCTGCGACCCCGACGAGGTCGAGGCGGCGAGCTCGGCCCAAGGCCGCTTCAACCCCGCCCCGGCGCACCAGTGGCCGCCCCCGTGCCGAGAGCATCGCTTCCACCGCTGTCAGAGCGACGCGGACTGCGCTCACATGGACTGCGTCGAGCGCGGCGATTGCCTGGCCGACGACCCGACGTGTACCTGCGAGGGCCAGAGCGACGCCTGGGCGTGCCAGGGATACCCGTCGACCTGCGCCGAGCTCCCTAACGGCGCGCCGGGCACCCGCTGCGTACGCCGCTGCACCACCGACGAGGAGTGCCGGACCGCCTTCGCCGACGCGCGCTTCGTCTGCGGCAAGCCCTCACGCAACGCGGCGGACTGGAGCTGCCTGCTGCCACCGCCGACCGACGGCTGCCCCGAGACGCTCCCCCCCTTCCTCGACGCCGACCACCTCGACCTGCTGCCTTGCGTCGCCTCGCTGGAGATCAACCAGTTCCCCTGCATGGAGCACGAGAGCGCGTTCCGGACCGCGTTCATGGCGCTCGACCCCACCGGGCCGAACGCCGCCCAGGCCCAGGCCTTCCGACGCCCGGACGCGTTCCTGGTCGTCGTCTTCGTCAGCGACGAGGACGACTGCTCGGCCGCCGAGGGCGAGTACGTCGGCGAGGACTGGGTCTACTGCCCCACCCTGGCGACGACCGACGAGGGCGGCCCGCTCCTGCCGGTCGAGACCGCGAGCTCGCGCCTCGGCTCACTCGTCGAGGACCCGAGCCGGCTCATCGTCGCGGCCGTCGCTGGCGACACCGTGGCTACGAACCCCGACGCGGCCAACGCCGAGCGCGAGGCGTTCCTGGACATCCGACGAGACACCGCGACCTGCTCCGGTCTCACCTACATCTGCGCCTCCGAGGACGGCCCGGCCGGCTACGGCTGGCGCTACCAGCAGCTGATCGCGGCCTTCGGGCCCAACGGCGCCTTCGTCAACATCTGTGGCTCGCCGGACGGCGCCTACGACGCCGTCGCCGACCACATCATCGAGGCGGTGAAGCGATGAAGTCCCTCTCTCTCGGCGCCCTCGCCGTTCTCGCCTCGCTCCTGCCGTTGGCGGGCTGCAACCACGCCCCGGTCGCCGACGTCACGAAGAGCTTCACCATGAAGGTCCAGGTCGACACCGGCAGCGACGACCCCATCCCGATCGACTTCCTGTGGGTCGTCGACAACTCCACCTCGATGTGCCAGGAGCAGCGGAGCCTGACGTCCAGCTTCCGCGAGTTCACCGACCAGCTGGCGACCGTCTTCGACATCGACCCGCGGATCGCGGTGACCGGGGTCGACGGCGAGTGCGACCCCAGCGTCGACCCCACCAGCTCGGGCCGCTTCAACACGGTGATCGCGGAGCCGTTCCCACCCGGCTGTTACGAGCAGCGGGTGCTGCCCTGCACCCAGGACAGCGACTGCGCTCAGATGGACTGCGACCTCCAGTGCCCGCTCGGGGTCGGGGTGGACGGCTGCGTCTGCGATCCGGACGAGAGCGCGTGGCGGTGCGACAACACCAGCCCGAACCCCGACGAGTGCACGGTCAACGGCAACGGCACCGTGAACACCTTCTGCGTGCGCTCCTGCGCCTCGGACCAGGAGTGTCAGACCCTCTTCGGCGAGGATACGTTCCAGTGTCGCGGTGGATCGGGCCTCTCCGGCTGCATCCGCCCCGCCGACACCGACGGCTGCCCGACGACGTTCCCCGCGGTCCTCGACGGCTCGAACCTCGATCTCTTCCGGTGCGCCGCCACCCTCGGCGTCGAGCAGGCCAAGTGCTTTCACTACGAGCAGGGGCTGAACGCGGCGCTGAACGCGCTCGACCCCGACGGCGTCAACGCCGAGCACGACTTCCTGCGCCGGGACGCCTACCTCGTGGTGACCTTCATGTCCGACGAGGACGACTGCTCGGTCGCCCCGGGGCAGGTCATCGACATCGAGAACGACCGCGACACGTGCGCCCTGCTCCCGACCGCCGACGCCGGCGGCCCGCTCATCCCCGTCGGGCACGTGGTCAACCGGCTCAAGGGCCTCAAGCAGGACCCCGGCCGGGTCATCGTCGCCGCCATCGCCGGCGACTCCCAGGCCGAGGACCCGGCGGGCGTGGCGGCCGACCGCGAAGCCTACTTCGAGGCCAAGGGTGACCCGAAGGACTGCCACCACCAGTCCTATGTCTGCCTCTCGTCCAACGGCAAGGCCGACTACGGGAGCCGATACCTCGAGCTGACCGAGAGCTTCGGCCCCAACGGCGTCTTCAGCAACATCTGCGACAACGAGGGGATTCGGCCCGCCCTCGAGCGGATCGCCAACACGATCCTGACCGTGCTCAATCAGGTCTGCTTGCCCAAGCCCGTCCTCGACGAGGCCAGCCTGACGGTCGAGCGGCACCGCGGCGACGAGGTCGTGACCCTCACGCCGGGCAGCGGCGCGGGGTCCTTCCGGCTCCTGCCGCCGACCGATAGCTGCGCCATCGACGGGGTCCCGATGCAGGCGGTCGGCTTCGGCGACCCGCCGGTCCCCGGCGAGTCCTTCACGATCACCTATCAGGGGGACCCGCAGCTCGACTGAACCGCGGCGTTCGCCGGGCCACCGACCGTCCCTCGTTGAGCGGAGCGGGACGGTCCCGTATGCTCCTGGCGTCGGGGCGGCTTTCGCCCACGGGCGGTTTGGTGCTAAGACCGGTCGCCAGGAACGGACGGGGTGTTTCGCATGAAGAAGGCGTCAGCGCAGCGCGGTCGGGCGTGGCTCGGGGTGGTCCTCCTCGGAGCGGCCGTCGGCACGCTCTGGAGCTGCAACCACGAGCCGGTGAAGAACATCGAGAAGAGCTTCACCCTCAAGGTCGAGAAGCAGTCGGGGACCGGTGACCCGATCCCGATCGACTTCCTGTGGGTCGTCGACAACTCGAGCTCCATGTGTGAGGAGCAGCTCTCCCTGACGGGCAGCTTCGACGTCTTCACCAACCGCCTCGAGACGTTCTTCCAGATCGACCCGCGCCTCGCCGTCACCTCTCACGACGTCCAGTGCACGGTCGACAACGTCAACATCTTCTCGTCCAAGGGCACGTTCAACACCGTGCCGGCGACCGCGTTCCCGCCGCCGTGCCAGGAGAAGCGGATTCGCGAGTGCTTCGCCGACGACGTCTGCCAGAACATGGACTGCGTCGTCCGCGGCGAGTGCCCGCGCGACGATCCGAGCTGCACCTGCAACGGCCCGCAGGGCGAGTGGTCCTGCCGCCACCCCAACACCGAGTCGTGCCTCGTCAACCCGAACGGGACCGTCAACTCCCAGTGCGTCCGTCACTGCACGACCGACGAGGAGTGCCAGACGCTGTTCGGCGACTCGAGCTACATCTGCCAGAAGCCGTCGGCCAACCAGTCCGATTGGGGCTGCATCCGCCCGCCGGGGACCTCGACCTGCCCCGCGACCGTCCCGCCCGTCCTCGACGCCGACAACATCGACCTCTTCCCCTGCGCCGCCACGGTCGGCGTGAACCAGGAGAAGTGCTTCAAGTTCGAGCAGGGGATGAACGCGGCGCTGATGGCCATCGACCCGACCGGGGCCAACGCCGACCAGGCCCGCGGGTTCCTGCGCGACGACGCCTACCTCGTCATCATCTTCATCTCCGACGAGGACGACTGCTCGATCGCCGCCGGGCGTAACATCAACGAGGACGACTACGACACCTGCGCGCTGCTGACGACGACCGACCAGGGCGGCCCCCTCGTCCCCGTCGGCCACTTCGCCAACCGCTTCAAGGCCCTCAAGCAGGACCCGGGCAAGGTCATCGTCGCGGCCATCGCAGGCGACTCCACCGCCCTCGACCCGGCGCAGATCAGCGCCGACCGCGCCGCGTACTTCACCTCCAAGGGCGACCCCAAGGTCTGCTTCCACCAGACCTACATCTGCCTGTCGGACCAGGGCAAAGCCGACTACGGCTCGCGCTACCTCGACCTGACCGAGAGCTTCGGCCCCAACGGCGCCTTCACCAACATCTGCGAGGACACCGGCATCGGCCCGGCGCTCGACGCCATCGCCGACACCATCATCACGGTGCTCAACCAGATCTGCCTGCCGAAGCCGGTGCTCGACACCGCCAGCCTCGTCGTCACGCGGACCCGCGACGGCGAGGAGACGATCCTCACCCCCGGCAACGGGCCCGGTCAGTACCGGATCATCGAGAACGTCGAGGGCTGCGCCGTCGACGGTCAGTCGCTGCCGGCCATCGCCTTCGGCGACCCGCCGAGCCCGGGCGAGGAGATCACCATCACCTACCAGGGTGATCCGCTCCTGCAGTGACCGTCTTCGGGAAGGTCGCCGGGCCCCGCCGGGTTGCGAGCACCCGGACCGCGACCTCGGGCCCTCGGGCGACGCCGCGCACCTCGAACCTCGCAGCGCATAGGGCTCTGTGGTTCTGTCCAAGAACAAACAGGCCGTCTGGCCGGCGGATCCGACCCACTGGGCGGCCCGGCGGAAGCTTGAAAGACGCCCGGTCTGCCTGCGCTTCCGCCGAACCACCCAGCGGGCCGCCTCCTTGGCCATCCAACCTGTTTATTCTCGGACAGACCCTATGACGCGCCAACCGATCGTGCTCGCGCCGCTGCTGGCGCTCCTCCTCGTCCACTGCGCCGAGACCCGCTCCTACACGCGGGTCGCGCCCCAGGACGTGACCCTCGAGGTGCTTAACCGCACGCCGGCCGACCTCCGGATCGCCGTCCGTGGGCGGGTCGAGGGCGTCGTCCGGAGCGGCGAGCGCGTCCGCTATCGCCACCTGACCCGAGGCCCGGCGCTCCTCGAGGCGCGGCCCCGCGAGGCGGCGCAGCGCGACGTCGGCCCGTGGACCGAGCAGCGCGAGCTCGCGGCGGCGACCGAGCGCTGGGAGATCGTCACCCCGGGCGCGGCCGTGCCCGAGCCGGCCGCCCTCGTCGATCTGACGGTGAAGAACCCCTCGCGCCACGCGGTGGTCGTGACCGTGGACGGGCGGCGGCTCGGCCGCGTCTTCGGCCACGAGGAGCAGACCTTCCTCGACCTGACCGAGGGCGCCCACCACATCGTCGCGGCGACCGCCGAGGGCGGCCTGACGGTCGCCGACGACCTCGAGCTCGCCGCGGGCACGCTGGACAGCTGGACCGTGCGGTTCACCGGCGCGCGCCTCGAGGTCGTCAACGACACGGCCGAGGCCGTTCGCCTGTCCATCGACGGCGCCGCCCGGGGGATCATCGAGGCCGGCGGCACCTGGACCTCCTCGGACGAGCAGCCCGGGCTCCGAGTCGTGACGGCGACCTCGGTCCTGTCGCGCCACCCCTGGCAGACCGCGCTCGAGCTCTCGACGGCCTCCCCTACCCAGTGGCGCCTCGGGACGAGCGGCGCGACCCTGCGCGTCGACAACCGGACCGGCGAGACCGTGACCGTCTCCCTCGACGGTCACGCGCCGCAGACGATCCCGGCCGGCGGGATCGCCGACATCGCCGACCTCCCCGTGGGCGCGGTCGCCCCGACCGCCGTCGGCGCCGACAGCGGTAGCCGATACGCGGCGGAGCTGCAGCTCGGCGCGTCCCAGCGCTACACCTGGACCATCTTCCCGGTTCAGCCGACGCTGCGCGTCGTCAACCACACCAAGCGCCCCCTCATCGCCTACGTCGCGGGGCGCCGCCGCGGGACCGTCGCCGCCGGCGCGACGATCCTGCTCCGCACCCTCCCGGCGAAGGCGTTCTCGGCCGAGCTCATCGACGAGCAGGGCACGACCTACTACCAGGAGACCGTCGACCCGCTCCGTGACCCGGCGTCCTCGTGGTTGGTCACGGCCACGACCGGCTCCGTCACCGTGGTCAACGACCGCCCCGAGCTCGTGGACGTCTACCTCGACGGCCGCCCGCTCGCGGCGATCGAGCCCGGATCGACCCGGACCTTCGGCGGCGCCCCGGTGGGCGAGCGCCTCATCGAGGGCCGCGGGCGGCGCTCCGGCGCGGTCGTGCGGGTCTGGACCGAGGTGACCGAGGAGACGCCGGGCCTGGCGCGCTTCGAGGACCCGACCGCGACCCTGGAGATCGTCAACCACCTCGGGGTGGAGCTCCGCCCGACCGGCACCCTGGCCCACCAGCACGCGGCCATCCCCACCGGGGCGACGCGGCGCTTCGTCGTCCCGGCGCGCCGCTCGAGCTGGGTCCTGTTGGCGCCGGGGGGCGTCCCGGTGACCCTCGACGGCGCGCCCGAGCCGACCGGCACCGTCCGCTGGGAGGTGCGCCCGGCGAAGACCTCGCTCATCGTCTGGAACCAGCTGCCCGAGGACGTCGCCGTCGCCATCGACGATCAGGCCATCGGGACGGTCGCGGCCGGCGCCCACGAGAGCTTCCCCGACATCGCCACGGGGCAGCACCGGCTCCAGGCCGTCGGCACCCAGAGCGGCCACGTCCGCGCGGTGAGCCGCGTAGCCCGCGCCGACAAGCCCGTGAAGTGGACCCTCGCCGTCGCCGCGGGGCGAATCCTGGTCCAGAACACCTCGGCCGAGCGCGTGCAGGTCGAGATCGACGGCGCCCTCTACGACTCCGTCGAGCCGAAGCTCACGAAGGCCTTCGCCAACATCCCGCCTGGCCGCCACGACGTCGTCGTCTACGGCGACGAATCCGGCGTCCGACACGCCTACGGCACCGAGGTCGTCGAGGGCGCGGACGTCGTCGTCGCGGTGACGCCGCCGATGGGCATCCTGATGGTCGACAACCTCTCGGGGCAGGACGTCGAGGTCCGCGTGGACGGCGAGTCGATCGGCCGGCTCGCCGCGGGCGCTCCGCCGACGCCGCTGGCGGCGCCGGCCGGTAAGCGCCTGGTCCAGGTCGAGCGGCTCGGGGATCGGAGCGTCAGCGGCTCGGAGCTCCTGATCTCGGCGGACCACGCGATTCACCTGCCCGTCCCGCGCCCGACGGTGCGGCTGGTCATCGTCAACCAGACCGACGAGGCCCTGTCCGTCCGCATCGGCGACCGGGTCCTGACGACCGTCGAGGCCGGCAGCTCGGTCATGGAGGAGTCGGTCCCCCCGGGCAAGGTCGAGCTCAACGCCGTGACCTCGAGCGGTGGGGTCACCCACGTCGAGCGCCGGACCCTCCACGCCGGCGAGACGGCGACCTGGGTGCTGCAGAGCCCGCGCTGAAGGCCGCTCGCCGACGCGCTCGGGCGCGCCGGCCGGGCCTTGGCAACCATTTTGCAGTCCCTCTCTACGCCGGGGTTGACCGCTAATTCGATGGTCTTAAGTTCCGCCTGCCGCGGGGCTTGGTGAACGCGGCTCGATATGAGCGAGGCCCCCGGGAGCCTACTCAACCCCCACGGGCCGACGGCCGACACGTATCCACGACACGCGTAGAGGAATCCTTCATGGGCAAGATCATCGGAATCGACCTCGGGACCACCAACTCGGTCGTCGCTGTGATGGAAGGCGGCGAGCCGAAGGTCATCACGAACGAAGAGGGCGGGCGCACCACGCCTTCGGTCGTAGCGTTCAACGACAAGGGCGAGACCCTCGTCGGCCAGATCGCGCGGCGCCAGGCGGTCGTGAACCCCATGCGGACGCTCTTCAGCGTCAAGCGCCTCATCGGCCACCGCTTCGAGGAGATCGAGGGCGACGCGAAGCGCCTGCCCTACAAGGTCCTGCGCGCCGACAACGGCGACGCCCACCTCGAGGTGGACGGAAAGCGCTACTCGCCGCCGGAGATCAGCGCGAAGGTCCTGTCGAAGCTCAAGCGCGCCGCCGAGAACTACCTCGGCGAGTCCGTCACCGAGGCCGTGATCACGGTGCCGGCGTACTTCAACGACAGCCAGCGCCAGGCGACCCGAGACGCGGGCCGCATCGCCGGGCTCGACGTCAAGCGCATCATCAACGAGCCGACGGCGGCCGCGCTCGCCTACGGCCTCGACAAGAAGAACGCCGAGATCGTCGCGGTCTACGACTTCGGCGGCGGCACCTTCGACATCTCGATCCTCGAGGTCGGCGACGGCCTCGTCGAGGTCAAGGCGACGGCCGGTGACAGCCACCTCGGCGGTGACGACGTCGATCACACCGTCGTCGACTGGCTCATCGACGAGTTCAGAAAGGACCAGGGCGTCGACCTCACCAACGACAAGATGGCGCTCCAGCGCCTCCACGAGGCGTCCGAGAAGGCCAAGATCGAGCTGTCGACCGCGGCGGAGACGGAGATCAACCTCCCCTTCATCACCGCCGACCAGACCGGCCCGAAGCACCTCGTGGTGAAGCTCAGCCGCTCCAAGCTCGAGGCCCTCGCCGACGACGTCCTGCAGCGGACGATCGAGCCGTGCCGCCGGGCGATGAAGGACGCGGGCCTCAAGCCGAACGAGATCGACGAGGTGATCCTCGTCGGCGGCTCGACGCGGATCCCGAAGGTCCAGGAGATGGTCAAGGAGCTCTTCGGCAAGGCGCCCAACCGGACCGTCAACCCCGACGAGGTGGTCGCCCTCGGCGCGGCCGTCCAGGGCGGCGTGCTCGCCGGTGACGTCCAGGACGTCCTCCTCCTCGACGTGACCCCGCTGTCGCTCGGCATCGAGACCCAGGGCGGCATCATGACCGTCCTCATCCCGCGGAACACGACCATCCCCGCGCGGAAGTCGCAGATCTTCTCGACCGCCGACGACAACCAGCCCGCCGTGACCGTCCACGTGCTCCAGGGCGAGCGCAAGATGGCCGGCGACAACCGGACCCTCGGGCAGTTCAACCTCGACGGCATCCCGGCGGCCCCCCGCGGCGTGCCGCAGATCGAGGTGACCTTCGACATCGACGCCAACGGCATCGTCAACGTGTCCGCCAAGGACAAGGCGACGAACAAGGAGCAGTCGGTCACGATCACCGCCTCGAGCGGCCTGTCCGACTCCGAGGTCGACCAGCTCGTCAAGCAGGCCGAGGCCTCCGCCAAGGACGACGAGGCGCGGCGCGAGCTCGCCGAGCTGAAGAACTCGACCGACGCCATGGCCTACCAGATCGGCAAGCAGCTCAAGGAGCACGGCGACAAGCTCGACGACACCACCAAGGGCGAGCTCGAGCAGGCCATCGAGGAGGCCAAGAAGTCCCTCGAGTCGAACGACAAGGCCACCATCCAGGCCGCCAAGGAGAAGCTCGAGAAGAAGGCTCACGCCCTCGCCGAGAAGATCTACAAGGCGGCGGGCGGCGCCGAGCAGGCCGCCGGTGGCCAGGCCGGCCCCGGCCCCCAGGGCGGCGGCGGCGCCAGCGGCGGCGGCGGTGACGACGACGTCATCGACGCCGAGTTCGACACCAAGTAGCCGGCCGGGCGGCGCGTTCACCCGCGCCCTCACGGCACCGCACAACGAGGCCCCTTCGCACCCGCGGAGGGGCCTCGTCACGTTCTGATGTGCAACGCATTCGCCCGCCCCGTCCTTGCGTGGGGCCGGGTTCATGCGCATATTCCGCCCCCGGAAGAGGAAGGGAGGACCCACGATGTCGAAGCGCTTCGAGAGCTACGAAGAGTTCTGGCCGTATTACGTGTCGGAGCACCAGGACAAGACCTGCCGGCGGCTGCACTTCATCGGCACGAGCCTGGTCCTGGCGATGGCGCCGAACCCGCTGCTGTGGCCGGCCCTGCCGGTCGCCGGCTACGGTTTCGCGTGGGCGGGCCACTTCATGTTCGAGAAGAACAAGCCCGCGACGTTCCAATACCCCCTGTGGTCGCTCCGGGCGGACTTCCGCATGTGGAAGAAGACCATCACCGGCGAGATGCCCGAGGAGCTCGAGCGCGCCGCGGTCATGTTCCCCAAGGGCGCGCCCGTCGACGAGCTCGACGCGAAGGACGCCGAAGCCGCGGCCTGACCGCGACGCCACCCGGGCCAAGCGAGGCTGTCGCCACGGGTCCACACGGTCGTGAGCGTCAGCGTCGGGGTGGTCGAGACGACCGCACGCCAAGAGGATCGTGCCGGTTGGCCTTTGTCCGAGGGCCCGTGCGGGCTCGAGCTCAGGCGGTGGGGCGGTCGGGACGACCGTGCGCCATCAGTGTTTCGCCCTGCCGGCCCGCGGACGTCCCGTCCGCCTCGGGCTCGAGAGCTCGGGTCAGCCCAGGGCGGCGTCGGCGACGTTCAGCAGGTCGCCGGTCGTGACGAGATCGCGCGCCGCGGCGATGTCGATGTGGAGCGCGCGGTCGTTCTCGAGGAACGGGACGACCTCGCGGAGCCTGGCGACAGCGGCGGCCACCCCGCGACCGGGCGCCGGCTCGCGCATCGAGATGCCCTGCCCCGCGACCATCGCCTCGATGGCCAGGACGTGGCCGACGAGGGTGTTGACGGCGTCGAAGGTGCGGGCCGAGGTCATCCCCATCGAGACGTGGTCCTCCCGATCCGCCGAGGTCGGGATGGTGTCGACGCTCTTCGGGAAGGCCATGGCCTTGGCCTCGCTCACGAGCGACGCCGCGGTCACCTGCGCCATCATGAAGCCGGAGTTCAGCCCCGAGTGAGGGGAGAGGAACGCCGGCATCCCCCGGTTCAGGTGCGGGTCGACGAGCTGCGCGATGCGGCGCTCGCTGATGGACGCCAGGTCCACCATCGCGATGACCGCCGCATCCAGCGCCGCCGCCACCGGCTGGCCATGGAAGTTGCCGCCCGACTGGATGCGCCCGTCTCCGAGCACCAGCGGGTTGTCTGTCGCCGAGTTGAGCTCGATCTCCAGCACCCGCCGAACGTGCGCCAACATGTCCCGGGTCGCCCCGTGGACCTGGGGCATGCACCGCAGCGAGTAGGCGTCCTGGACCTCCTTGCAGTCGGCGTGGGACAGCACGATCTGGCTGTCCGCCAGGAGCCCGCGGAGGTGCGCCGCCGCGGCCAGCGCCCCGGGGTGGGGCCGCGCCTCGACGATCGCCGCGTCGAACGGACGGACCGATCCCTTGAGCGCCTCGACCGTCATCGCGCCGGTCACGTCGGCCGTCTGCGACAGCAGCTCGGCCCGGGCCAGGCACAGGCTGCCGATCGCCAGCATCCCCTGGGTCCCGTTGATGAGCGAGAGCCCCTCCTTGGCGGCCAGGCGGATCGGCGCGAGCCCGGCCCGCGTCATCGCGCGGCCGCCCGGCACCAGCTCGCCGTGGTAGGTCGCCTCGCCCTCCCCCGTCAGCACCAGCGCGAGGTGTGCGAGCGGGGCCAGATCACCGCAGGCGCCGACCGAGCCCTGGCTCGGGATGACCGGGTGCACCCGGCGGTTGATCATCTCGATCAGCCGCTCCACCACCACCGGACGCACGCCGGAATAGCCGAGCGCGAGCACCTGCGCGCGGAGCAGCATCATCGCCCGGACATACTTCCGCTCCAGAGCCGGGCCGACCCCGACCGCGTGGGAGCGCAGGAGGTTGTGCTGCAGGTCCTCGAGCTGATCGGGCGGGATCCGGACCTCGGCCAGCGCCCCGAAGCCGGTGTTGATCCCGTAGGTGGGGCCGGCGTCGTCGTGGAGCAAGGCGTCCACTGTCGCTCGAGCCCTCTCGATCGCCCCGCGTCCCCGCGAAGACAGGGCCACCGGCGCGTCCATGAGCGCGACCGCGACCACGTCCTCGACGCTGAGGGGCTCACCGACGAGGACCCCGCTCGGCTCGGGCCGGGCCGGGCCGGCGACCTCCGTCGGGCGTGCGGGCTCGGGTTCCGGGATGATCGTGTCTTTGTGTTTGGGCTTCTTCACGGCCCGGACCATAGCAGAACGCCCCCCCGGGAAAAGTCGAATCGGGTCCGCGCCGGCGCGCGGCGCACCGCATCGCAACATCAACCGATCGGGTAGGGAACCCAGTCCTATCAATTCATTGCGACCCTGTTACTATCGGTCTCGAACCGGGGCACCGGGATTGACGCCCCGCACGAGACGAGGTCTTCCATGACGCACCGCATCGCGGTCATTGGAGGCGACGGGATCGGCCCCGAGGTGACGGCGGAGGCGGTCGCGACCCTCTCCGCCGCCGCGCCTGGCCGATACGCGTTCACCGAGCTCCCCTATGGCGCGGAATACACGCTGCGGACCGGGGTCACGATTCCGCCGGACGAGTTCGCCCGGCTCCCGGTCGACCACGACGCCATCCTGCTCGGCGCGCTCGGGGACCCACGCATCCCGGACATGCGTCACGCCAAGGACGTGCTGCTCGGGGCGCGGATGCGCTTCGATCTCTACATCAACCTTCGCCCGGCGCGGCTCATCACCCCGCGCCTCTGCCCGCTGCGGCGCGAGTACGACACCGGCGACATCGACCTGGTCATCTTCCGGGAGAACACCGAGGGCCTCTACGTGAACATCGGCGGGAGCCTCCGCTCCGGCACCCCCGACGAGGTCGCCACCAACCAGATGATCGCCACCTGGCGCGGCACCGAGCGCATCATCCGCGAGGCCTTCACCTACGCGCGCAGGACCGGCCGGACCCACGTCTGCATGGCGTCGAAGCACAACGCCATCACCTGGGCCCACGGGGTCTGGGAGCGCGCGTTTCGCGAGGTCCGCGGGGACTTCCCCGACATCGAGGCGACGACGCTCTACGCCGACACCGCCGCGATGGAGCTCGTGAGAGCCCCGGAACGCTTCGAGGTCATCGTCACGAGCAACTTCATCGGCGACATCCTGAGCGACGTCGCCGCGCAGGTCGTCGGCGGGCTCGGGCTCGCGCCGAGCGCCAACATCCACCCGGGCCGCTCGAAGCGCTTCGGCCTGTTCGAGCCGGTCCACGGCTCGGCGCCGGACCTCGTCGGGACCGGCCGCGCCAACCCGCTCGCGGCGATCTTGAGCGCGGCGATGCTCGCCCGCTTCCTGGGCGACGGCGAGACGGCCGACGTCATCGAGGGCGCGGTCGAGCGGACGATCCACGACGGCGACACCCCCGCCGACCTCGGCGGATCGCTGACCACCGCCCAGACCGGCGACGCCGTGCGGCGCCGGCTACCGGCGGCGGCGAGCAGAATTCACAGCTGACACGCGCCCCGGCGGCCGCGGCGACCGGTTCGTGGCTTCTCGGGCTTTGCCTTTGGCGCCCACGCCCCTCGATACTCGCGACGATCAGGGCTCGACAGAGCCCGAACCGACAACCGAACCGCGCCTCCCCCCCGGCGCGCTCCAACGAGAGGTCCCGCCATGAAGTCCCTCCCCCGGGATATCGTGATCGTCGCCGCCAAGCGCACCCCCTTCGGAACCTTCGGTGGCTCGCTGAGAGGCCTGACGGCCACCGAGCTCGGCGTCCACGCCGCCAACGCCACCCTCGCCCAGGTCGGCGCCGACCCGGCCGACGTCGACCACGTCATCTACGGCAACGTCATCCAGTCGAGCCCCGACGCGATCTACCTCGCCCGCCACGTCGGCCTGAAGGCCGGCGTCCCGCAGCACGTCCCGGCCCTGACGGTCAACCGCCTCTGCGGCTCGGGCTTCCAGAGCGTCGTCAGCGGCGCCCTCGAGATCCTCGCCGGCCAGGCCGAGATCGTACTCGCCGGCGGCACCGAGTCGATGAGCCAGGTCCCCCACTGCCTGTGGAACGCGCGCTTCGGGATCCGGTACGGCCAGGCGCCCCTCGGCGACTACCTCTTCGAGTCGCTGACCGACCGCTACACCGGCCAGCCGATGTCCGAGACCGCCGAGAAGCTCGCGGTCCAGTACGACATCAGCCGCGAGGACGCCGACGCCTACGCCGCGCTGTCCCAGGCCCGCTTCGCCGCCGCCCAGGAGAGCGGCGCGCTGGCCGAGGAGATAGCGCCCGTCACCCTGAAGAGCCGCCGCGGCGAGACCGTCGTCGACCGCGACGAGCACAACCGCCCGCAGACGACCGCGGAGTCGCTCGCCAAGCTGCGCCCCGCGTTCCGCCAGGACGGGATGATCACCGCCGGCAACGCCTCGGGCATCAACGACGGCGCCGGCGCGCTCCTCATCGCGACCCGCGAGGCCGCCGAGGCTCGCGGCTGGAAGCCCATCGCGCGGCTGCTCGGCTGGGGCGTCGCGGGCGTCGACCCGTCGGTCATGGGCATCGGGCCGGCCCCGGCCATCCGCAACGCGCTGAAGATGACCGAGCTGAGCCTCGACGACATCGGCGTCATCGAGGTCAACGAGGCCTTCTCGCCTCAGTACATCGCCGTCGAGCGCGAGCTCGGCCTCGACCGTGACAAGACCAACGTCGACGGCGGCGCCATCGCCGTCGGTCACCCGCTCGCCGCGAGCGGCTCGCGGATCACCGCACACCTCGCCTACGCGCTGCGCCAGCGGAACGCCCGCTTCGGCGTGGGGTCCGCCTGCATCGGCGGCGGCCAGGGCATCGCGGTGGTCCTCGAGGCCATCGCGTAGGAGGAGCCCGTGTCTTCGGGGAGCCGATCCGACATCATCTTCGACTGGAACCTCATCGGCGTGGGCTCGCACGCCTATGACAAGCCGGTTCAGCTCCTCGACGAGACGCTCCGAGACGGGCTGCAGTCGCCGAGCGTCGCCAACCCGTCCATCGAGGACAAGCGCGCGCTCCTCGAGCTGATGGACCAGCTCGGCATCCAGGTGGCCGACCTCGGCCTCCCGGGCGCCGGGCTGCGTCACGTCCGCCACGTGACGGCGCTCTGCCAGCACCTCCGCGACAAGCGCCTGAAGATCCGCGCCGCGGCCGCCGGACGGACGCTGGCCGCGGACATCACGCCGATCATCGACATCTCCCAGACCACCGGCGTCGAGATCGAGATCCTGACGTTCCTCGGCGCGAGCCCCATTCGGACCTACACCGAGGGCTGGACCCTCGACGACATGCGCCGCCTCACGCGCGACGCCGTGCGCCTCGGAGTCCGAAACGACCTGCCCGTGGCCTTCGTCACCGAGGACACCGCCCGCGCCCACCCCGAGGTGCTCGGCGAGATCTTCCGGGTCGCCATCGACGAGGGCGCCCACCGCATCATCCACTGTGACACCGTCGGCCACGCGACGCCCGACGGCGTCCGCGCGCTCTTCGATTGGACGCGCGAGCTCCTCGAGCGCCTCGGCGCGACCCACGTCGGCCTCGACTTCCACGGCCACAACGACCGCGGGCTGGCGCTCGTCAACTCCCTCGCCGCCGTCGAGCACGGCTGCGACCGCCTCCACGGGACCGCCCTCGGGCTCGGCGAGCGGGTCGGCAACACCGCCATGGACCTGCTCCTCGTCAACCTGGGGCTGATGGGCCTCTACGACCACGACCTCCAGAAGCTCGTCCCGTACTGCGAGCTCGCCGCGCGCGCGACCGGCCGCCCCATCCCGCACAACTACCCAGTGGTCGGCCAGGACGCCTTCCGGACGGGGACCGGCGTCCACGCCGCGGCCATATTGAAGGCCCGCCTCAAGGGCGGCGGCGACCTCGAGGACCGCATCTACAGCGGCGTCCCTGCCGGCAGCATCGGCAAGGTCCAGGTCATCGAGGTCGGCCCGATGTCGGGCGCCTCCAACGTCATCGCCTGGCTCGCGACCCGTGGGATCCCGGCCAACCCGGGTCTGGTCGCCGAGATCGTCCGCAGGGCGAAGCGCTCGTCTCGCACGCTCACCGAGGACGAGCTCTCGACGATCGTCCAAGCGACGCTGGCCGCGACCGAGGCGTGATCTCGACGCCGACGGGCGCCCGGACGGCGTCCAACGTCGGCGTAGCGCGGCACCATGAAGTCTGTTAGGAACGGTGCGCTTTCTCCAACCCTCGGAGCGCCCGCGCCATGGACGACACCAACCGCGTTCGCGAAGACCGCTTGAAGAAGCTGCAGGCGCTCCAGGACGCCGGCGTCAACCCCTTCGCCAACGACTTCCAGCCGACGGCCACCTGCGCCGAGGTCCTCGCAGCCGCGGAGGCGTCGGCCCCGCCGGACATGAACGAGATCGCCGAGGACGCGCCGGTCTACCGCGTCGGCGGCCGGGTCATGGCGAAGAACCGGATGGGCAAGGCGATGTTCCTCCGGCTCCGGGACCGCTCCGTCGGCAACGCCGAGGACGACGTCCAGAACCTGCAGATCTACGCCAGAAAGAACGTCATCGGTGACGAGGCCTTCGAGCTCCTCAAGTCCCAGGTGGACGTCGGCGACATCATCGGCGTCGAGGGCCCGCTCTTCGTGACGCGCACCGGCGAGACGACCATCTACGTCCGCTCGGTCCGCCTCATCACCAAGTCGATCCGCCCGCTCCCCGAGAAGTACCACGGGCTCGTCGACGTCGAGACGCGCTTCCGCCAGCGCTACGTCGATCTCATCATGAACCCCGCGGCGCGCGGCGTCTTCCGCGTCCGCTCGCAGGTCATCGCCCACATCCGGGACTTCCTCGGCGCCCGCGACTTCGTCGAGGTCGAGACCCCGATGATGCACCCGATCCCCGGCGGGGCGACGGCGCGGCCGTTCGAGACCTACCACAACGCGCTCTCGATGCCGCTCTACCTGCGCATCGCGCCGGAGCTCTATCTCAAGCGCCTCGTGGTCGGCGGGTTCGAGCGGGTCTTCGAGATCAACCGCTCATTCAGAAACGAGGGGCTGTCGGTCAAGCACAACCCCGAGTTCACGATGCTGGAGTTCTACCAGGCCTACGCGACCTACGAGGACCTCATCGCCCTGACCGAGGACCTGCTGAGCGGCCTGGCGAGCGCGCTGAACGGCGACGGCACGACGACGCGCCCCTACGGCGAGCACAGCGTCGACTACAAGGCGCCCTTCGCGCGCTACACGGTCAAGGAGTCTCTGGTCGCGATAGGCGGGCTCGAGCAGGCGGTCGTCGACGATCCCGCGCGCCTCCGAGAGGCGCTGACCGCCGCGGGCGCCAACCCGAAGCCGGACCTGCCCTACGGGCTCTTGCTGATGCTGGGCTTCGACGCGCTGGTCGAGCACCACCTCATCCAGCCGACCTTCATCACGCAGTTTCCCGTCGAGGCGTCGCCGCTCGCGCGCCGCAACGAGGCGGACCCCGACTACACCGACCGCTTCGAGCTCTTCGTGGCCGGCAGCGAGATCGCCAACGCCTTCAGCGAGCTCAACGATCCCATCGACCAGCGCGGCCGCTTCGAGGCGCAGGTCGCCGCCCGGGACGCCGGGGACAAGGAGGCCATGTACATGGACCTCGATTACGTCCGCGCCCTCGAGTACGGGATGCCGCCGGCCGCCGGCCAGGGGATCGGGATCGACCGGCTGGTGATGCTGATGACCGACCAGCACTCGATCCGCGAGGTCATCTTCTTCCCCCACATGCGCCCCGAGTGACCGCGCGTTGAGGCGCCTGCTCATCATCTTCACCGTGCTCGCGGGGCTCGCCCTCGCGTTCTTCGGGCTGTTGGCGGACGCGTCTCCGCAGACGGCGTACCTGGCCCAGAACGGCCTCGGGCTGTTCCTGGTCATCTGCGTCGTCGTCGTGGTCACGAGCCTCATCACCGGGGCCTACATCTTCGTCTTCGGGCTCGTCGGCGACCGCTTCGCCAAGCGCAAGCTCCACCGCTTCGTCGGCTGGAAGCTCCTCCGCAGCCAGCGCAAGGGCCGGACGCTCCTGAGCTCCGTCGAGGGCTCGCTCCACCGCGTCGTCGCCCGGTCCTTCAAGAAGAAGCTCGCCCTCCTCCTGCTCGGGCTCCTGGCCTTCGTGGCGCTGTGGCTGCTCGAGTCCCCCGGCACCTGGAACGCCATCGCCGAAGCCGTCAGCGCCGACTTCGCGACCGCGCTCCAGGTCGCGCTCCTCCTCCTCGGCGGCGTCTTCTTCCTCGTCGGGCTCGCCGGCCTCGTCTTCGGCCGCGACCCCGGGCCGGCACCGGTGCCCCGCATCGGCCAGCGCTTCGCCGTGACCCTGCCGACGTTCATCAGCATCGTCGGCGTGTCCATCGGCATCTGGGCGCTCGTGGTCGTCCTCGGCGTGATGCACGGCCTGCAGGACGACCTCCGGCAGAAGATCCTCCGCACCAACGCCCACATCGTCATCGAGCCCGAGCGCCCCGACGGCGCCATCGGCGACGGCCTCGCCCTCGAGGCCGAGATCGCCGGCCTCCCCGAGGTCGCCGAGGCCCACGCCTTCGTCACCGGCGAGGTGATGATCTCGTCGCCCACCGGCATCGGCAAGGACGTGACCATCAAGGGCATGAGCGATGACGCGCTCCGCCACTCGGGGCAGCTCGAGGGCGCGATCGTCAGCGGCTCGGCCGAGTGGATCACCGCACCGGAGGCGCTGATCCCCGACCGCTACCGCTTCTCGAGCGGCGGCGGGCTCCTCGAGCTCCCGCCCCCCGACGAGGAGGACGGCGGGTCCGACGACGGCGACCCGGGCGACGACTTCCCGCCGATCATCGGGACGAGCACCAAGGCCCCGCTCCTGCCGGGGATCCTGCTCGGCTCCGAGCTCGCCAACAACACGCTCCTCGTGGATGTCGGCATGGAGGTGCAGCTCATCTCGCCGGACGGCGACGTCGGGCCCACCGGGCTCCGGCCGAAGCTGCGATCGTTTCGGGTCGCCGGCATCTTCAAGACCGGTATGTACGACTACGACCAGAACCTCGCGTACATGGCGACCTCGGACGCCCAGCGGTTTTTCAACTACGGCGGTGATCTGAACCGCCTCGAGGCGCGACTGAACCGGGCCGAGGAGGCTCCGGTCGTCCTCGGCGCCGTCCGCGACATCCTGAAGGCGCGCTACCCGGGGCTGAAGGCCTCGGACTGGCAGGAGCGGAACAAGAGCCTGTTCAGCGCGCTTCAGCTGGAGCGGATCGTGATGCTCATCATCCTGGGCTTCATCATCCTGGTCGCCTCCCTGCTCATCGTCAGCTCCCTGGTCATGTTGGTCGTCGAGAAGGTTCGTGAGATCGCCGTCCTGAAGGCGCTGGGCGCGTCCGACCGCAGCGTCGTGCGCGCCTTCATGGTCGTCGGGAGCTTCATCGGCGGCTTCGGCGTCCTGGCCGGCGTCCCGCTGGGCATCGGCACGGCGCTCTTCCTGATCGCCCAGGGGATCCCCCTGCCCTCGCAGTTCTACATCGCGGAGCTGCCGGTCAAGCTCGACGCCGTGGAGCTGGTCATCATCGGGCTCGCGGCCCTCGGCATCTGCCTGCTCGCGACCCTCTACCCCTCGCTCCAGGCGAGCCGCCTCAAGCCCTCGGACGGCCTGCGTCATGGCTAACCCCAACCCCAACGGCGACGCCGCGGCCCCGCTCCTCGAGTGCGTGGACCTGCGGAAGAGCTACGTCCTCCCCGGGCGACAGCGCGGCGCCCCGGGGACGCTGAGCGTCCTGCGCGGGGTGAACCTCACGATTCGCCCGGCCGAGATGGTCTCGATCGTCGGTCAGTCCGGCGTCGGCAAGTCGACGCTGCTGCAGATCCTCGGGACCCTCGACCACCCGACCGACGGCAAGGTCCTCTACGAGGGCGAGGACGTCTTCTCGCTGCCGGCGGCGCGCCTCGCGGCCTTCCGCAACGCCCGGGTCGGCTTCGTCTTCCAGTTCCACCACCTGCTCGCGGAGTTCTCGGCCCTCGAGAACGCCATGCTGCCCGCGCTCATCGCCGGCAAGCCGCCGCGCCAGGCCGAGGAGCTCGCCGGCCACTACCTCGAAGAGGTCGGGCTGGCCGCGCGCGCCAAGCACAAGCCGGGCGAGCTCTCGGGGGGCGAGGCGCAGCGCGTCGCCATCGCTCGGGCCCTGGTCATGAAGCCCGACATCGTGTTCGCCGACGAGCCCACGGGAAACCTGGACACAAAGACTTCCGATGAGATACACCACCTCCTCGTCGATCTGAACGGCCGGCTCGGCACGGCCTTCGTCGTCGTGACGCACAACGTGAGGCTCGCGTGGCTCCTCGACCGACACCTCCTGTTGGAGGAGGGGATCGTTCGCGACCTCGCCGACGACGAAGCCCCGGAACAATTCCTCCCCAAGAAAGACGCCAGAGGGCACGGGTGAATCGCTCCGCACGACAAGCCGGGTCGCGTCAGGTCGCGTTGATGCTGGCGCTGCTCGCCGGGCTCGCGACGCTGTTCGCCCCGCATCAGGCTCCACGGGCCGCGACGCCGGAGGAGCTGCTCGCGCCGTTCCTGCCGATGCAGACGCCGCCCATGGTGGACGCCATCGAGATCGCCGGCACCCGGCGTATCGACAAGGCCGGCGTCCTGGCCAAGATCTACACGCAGGTCGGCCGTCCGCTCGACCAATCGCGCCTCAGCGAGGACATCAAGCGCGTCTACGCGATGGACTTCTTCGACGACATCCAGGTGTCGATGAAGCCCAGCGCCGGGGGCGGCGTGACCCTGGTCTTTACCGTCGTCGAGCGCCCGACCATCGTCGGCATCGACCTCGACGTGGACGGCGACGCCGTCGACAAGGACGAGATCCAGAAGGTCGTCGACCTCAAGAAGTTCGCCATCCTCGACGAGGCGCGGATCCGCTTCAACCTGTCGAAGATCCAGGAGCTCTACATCGAGGAGGGCTACTTCCTCGTCGACACGACCTACAAGCTGAAGCCCCAGCCCGACAACGGCGTGCTCGTCACGCTCATCGTCCGCGAGGGCCGCAAGGTCGAGGTGCGCCACGTCGACATCGTCGGCAACGACCACATCCCGGCGAGCGAGCTCAAGAGCATCATCGGCACCCGCGAGGGCGGCTACTTCTCGTTTCTGACGAAATCCGGGCAGTTCAAGCGCGAGCTCTTCGAGCAGGACATCCAGCGCATCCAGCTCTACTACCTGACCAAGGGCTACGTTCAGATCCAGGTCGACGACCCGGTCGTGACGCTGTCGCCGGACAAGAGCTCGATGTCCATCTCCATCAAGGTCACCGAGGGCCCGCGCTACAAGACGGGCGCGCTCGACGTGGAGATGATCGGTGACGAGTGGCTGGTGCCGAAAGAGGACCTCCTGAAGAAGCTCGCCCAGGAGCCGGGCGAGTGGTTCGACTACGCGATGATGCAGCAGGACGTGCAGACCCTCGCCGGGGTCTACAAAGACCGCGGCTACGCGAACGCGACCGTCAGCACCGACCACAACGTCGACCCGGAGACGCTGACCTTCGGCGTGACCTTCCGGATCCAGAAGGGCGACCCGGTCTACATCCGCCGCATCGAGATCCAGGGCAACCGCACGACCCGGGACAAGGTCGTCCGCCGCGAGATGAAGATCGACGAGGGCGAGCTCTACAGCGGCGCCAAGATTCGGCGGTCCAAGCAGCGCATCGGCGTCCTCGGCTTCTTCGACCAGGTCGACATCACCGAGCGGCCCACGGCGAGCCCCGACCAGATCGACCTCATCGTGAAGATCCGCGAGAAGCAGACCGGGACATTCCAGGTCGGCGCAGGCTTCTCGAGCCTCGAGTCCTTCATCCTCACGGCCCAGATCGCCAAGGACAACTTCCTGGGGCGCGGGCAGACGCTCTCGGCGCAGCTGACGCTGTCGGGCATCCGGCAGCTCTACTCGATCAGCTTCTTCCAGCCGTATCTCCTCGACACGCCGGTCACGTTCGCGTTCGACATCTTCAACTTCCAGGAGGAGTTCGTCGACTTCACGCGGCTCCGGACCGGCGGCAGCCTGTCGCTGGGCTATCGCCTGACGGACGACCTCTCGTTCAGCCTGACCTACACCCTCGAGAACGTGGACGCGAGCTTCCGCAGGACCAACATCCCCATCAAGAAGCTCAAGCAGGAGGGGCTCACGAGCTCGCTCCGCGGGACCATCTCGTTCGACACGCGCGACAACCGCCTCTTCCCGTCGAGCGGTCAGTACACGACGCTGACGGCGGAGTTCGCCGACAGCGTGCTGGGCTCCGAAAACGAGTTCACCCGCATCATCGGCCGCACCCGCTGGTACTTCCCGCTCTTCTGGGAGTTCGTGCTGCGCCTCAACGGCACGGTCGGCTGGGTCGACAGCCCCACCGCCGAGCCGGTGCCGCTCTTCGAGCGCTTCTTCGTCGGCGGCATCTTCACCGTCCGCGGGTTCGAGCGGAACTCCATCGGCGAAAAGCTCTACGTGACCGACACGCCGGACGGGACGACCAACGACATCACGATCGGCGGCGTCAAGGAGCTCATCTTCAACGCCGAGATCGAGTTCCCCATCTTCAAGGAGGTCGGGATCCGCGGGGTGGTCTTCTTCGACGCCGGCAACGCCTGGGGCGCCGACGAGTCCTTCGACCCCTTCGGCCTCCGCACCGCGATGGGCTTCGGATTCCGCTGGAACTCCCCCGTCGGCCCCCTCCGCTTCGAGTGGGGCTTCCCCCTCAAGCCCCTGCCGGGCGAGGACGGGATGGCCTTCGAGTTCACCATCGGCAACAGCTTCTGAGCCGCGCTGGGTGCGTCGGCCGCGGGGAATGGCCGCCGCCAGCTCGCGGTTGACAGGCCCATATTCCGGGCGCTAAAGCAGCGTCCCCGAGCCGCCAAGAGGAGAGTCCAAGTGCGCCGAGCCCTCGTCATCAGCCTTTCCCTCGCAGCCTTGTTGGCCATGACCACGGCCGCGAGCGCGGCGGACCTCAAGGTCGGCGTCATCGACGTCGAGTACGTCATCCAGAAGTCCAAAGCCGGCCAGGGCGCCAAGGCGAAGCTCAAGAAGCTCTTCGACAAGAAGCAGAAGGAGCTCGACGAGAAGCAGAAGGACCTGCTGGAGATCAAGCAGCAGCTCGAGAACCCGTCGGCCATGATGACCGACAAGAAGAAGAAGGAGCTGCTCAACACCTACCAGAAGGGGCTCCTCGAGCTGCAGAACAGCTTCCTCGAGAACCAGCAGGAGCTTCAGAAGAAGGAGGCGGAGCTGATGAAGCCCATCCTCCAGAAGCTCGAGAAGGTCCTCACCAAGATGGCCGAGGACGAGAGCTACGACCTCATCATGAACCGGAGCCAGAACGGCGTCCTGTTCACCAAGCCCGCCCACGACATCACCGAGAAGGTCCTCAAGGCCCTCGACGGCTGAGTCACGTCCCGCGCGGAGCTGCCGGGCGCCGACGCGCCCTGCCCCACGAATCCGAGCCGGCTACCGCCGACTCGGATTTCGTGCTTATGGTGGCAGCCACCACGAGCGGGTCGCGGTCGCGCCCCAACGGGCAGATGACACCCGAGACGGCTAGCAGGAGCCACCCGAATGCCGACGTCGAGACAGCTCCACTTCGACCTCCGCCCCTCCTACGTGGTGCTGCGTCTGCTCATCATCAACGCGGCGCTCTTCGTCCTGACCTCGCTCCTCGGCACGCGGACCGAGGAGCTGCTGACCAGGCCGTACTTCATGCTGACGCCCCAGAGCGTCGTGAGCGACTTCCACCTGTGGCAGCCCTTCACCTACATGTGGCTCCACGAGAACTTCAGCCACCTCCTCTTCAACATGCTGGCGCTCTTCTTCCTCGGCCCACCGCTCGAGCGCCGCTGGGGACGCCGCACGTTCCTCAAGTACTACCTGCTGACCGGCATCATCGCCGGCCTGCTCTCGGTGCTCGTCGGCCTCGTCGTGAGCTCCATGTACTACGCCCCGATCCTCGGCGCGTCGGGGGCGATCATGGCCCTGCTCGCCGCCTGGAGCATGGTGCTGCCCGACACGCAGATCCTGCTCTTCTTCGTCCTGCCGGTCCGGACGCGCTACGTCATCTGGATCGCCATCGGCCTCGACGTCGTCTTCTTCCTGATGTCGCGGGACTCGAACGTCGCCATCCAGACCCACATCGGCGGCGCCCTCGGGGGCTGGCTCCTCATCACCGGGAACTGGCGGCCGCGGGTCGCCTGGTATCGCCTCAACCAGCTCATCAACAAGTGGCGAGGCGGCGGCGGTGGCCCCAAGCCCCCGAAGAAGCGCAAGACCAACCTCCGCGTCATCCGCGGCGGACGTGACGACGACGACCGCACGCTGCACTGAGTGAGGCGCCCACGCCGAGGGCGGGGCGCGGTCAGTCCACGTCGATGACGGGCGGCCGCGGGCGGCGCGGCGGGCGCGGCGCGGTCTCCGGCGGGAGGAACTCGACCTCGGGCTGGCTCTGCCGGTCGGGCTCGGCCTGACGCTCCGGCGGGCGGGGCGGCTGGCCGAAGCCCTGGGTGTAGAAATGGAAGCGCTGAGCGCGCGCCTGCGACGCCCGGGCGTGGCGCTCGAGCAGGCGCTGTCCCCAGCGCCGCACCAGGACGCGCACCGGCGGCAGGAGCAGCAGGACGCCCACCCCGTCGGTCACGAAGCCGGGGGTCATCAGCATTACGCCGGCGACCAGGATCATCACGCCGTCGACGAGCTCCTTGGCGGGCAGCTCGCCGCGCGCGACCCGCTCCTGGACGCGGCGCAAGACGCTCCCGCCCTGGGCCTTCGCGAGCCACGCGCCCACGACGCCGGTCACGATACAGACCCCGAGCGTGGGCAGGAGCCCGAGCGCGCCACCGACCGAGATCAGGAGCCAAATCTCGAGCACCGGCAAGCCGATGAAGAGCGCTGCGAGGAGTACGAACATGCCGGGGTGACCTCGGGACGTGGGCGAACGCAGCGAAACTTAGTCACGCGCGCCTCGGGCCACAACCTCTGGGAGAGTTCGGGGAGACGGCAACGGAGCGCCATCTCCCCGAGCTCGACCTGGCGGCGCGGCGGCCAGTGGAGGCGGCGAAGGCGCCGGATCAGTCACCCGCAGCGGCTGGAGCGGCCCCCGGAACGCGTTGCCCTGGATGAACCCGGCTGCTAGGTTGCGTCGCCCTCCGCCCGAGCGGGGGCCCAGACGCTGGAGGACCCGCGATGATCGCCTGGCTCGTCAACATCGTGCGCGGCATGTGCATGGGCACCGCCGACGCCATCCCCGGCGTCTCCGGCGGGACCATCGCGCTGATCCTGGGGATCTACGAGCGCTTCATCGGCGCCGTCAGCCAGGTCGGCGCCGGCCTCGTCCGCGCCATCTTCAGCAAGGCCTTCTGGGGCCGCCTGAAGACCGGCCTCACCCGCCCGAGCGAGCTCGGCGACGCCCCGGTCGACCGCCACGCCCACAACGTGCTCTTCCTCGGGACCCTGGTGGTGGGCATCGCCGCCGCGCTCGTCATCGGCGCGCGCTTCATCCCCGACCTCCTCGCCCGCTACCCCGCCCCGATGAACGGCTTCTTCCTCGGCCTCGTGCTGGCCTCGATCGCCATCCCGTACAAGATGCTGAAGAAGCGCGGGCTCCCGCAGCTCGGGGCGTTCCTCGTGGCGGCCGCCGCGACCTTCGTCTTCGTCGGCCTCCCCATCGACCAGAGCCAGAACGCCCAGGGCGCGGTCACGATCACCCTCGCCGCTCCCGCCGAGGCGCCCATCCTCATCACCGGTCACGAAGAGGCGGTGGTCTTCATGACCAACCGCCACGGGGGTGAGAACAAGAAGCGCGAGGTGGCGTTCCTGCCGGCGCACCCGGTCGAGATCCCCGCCGGCGCGACCGAGGTCGTGGTCCCGGTGGTCGCGCGCCTCGCCGGCGACATCGGCAACCTCCAGCCCGGCGAGCTCGTCGCCAGCGACGGCCTCCCCGACGGGGCGAGCTACGCGCAGAGCGCGCCCACCGAGGGCGGCGCCGACCCGGCGCTGTGGTTCATCTTCGTCGCTGGCATGATCGCCATCAGCGCGATGGTGCTCCCCGGCATCTCGGGCTCCTTCGTGCTGCTGATGCTCGGGCTCTACAACTACATCTTCTTCAACGTCCGGGCCTTCGTATACGACCAGGAGTCGGCGGCCCTCGTGGTGCTGCTCGTCTTCGCCGCCGCGGTGCTCGTCGGGGTGCTGTCCTTCACGCGCTTCGTCGCGTGGCTGCTGCGGAGCTACCACGACACGACGCTGGCGGCCCTCGTCGGCATCATGGTCGGCTCGCTCCGCAAGCTCTGGCCCTTCACCGGCGTGGACGCCGACGGCGTCAGCTACCCGACCGTGCCCGACGGGTTCGACAGCACCGTCGGCGTCACCCTCGGCACCTTCGTCGCCGGCGTGGTCATCGTGCTCGTCCTCGAGCGCCTCGGGCGCGCGAAGAAGAGCGCCGCCGCGGGCTGATCGCCACGCACCGAGGAGGGGCGACGACCTCACCGTCGTCGGGTCGAGCCCCGTCGCGGGTTGGGCGGCTGGTTTGCCCTGCGCCCGCTCGAGGGGCGGCTCGTCTCAGTCGTCGTTGGAGTCGACCTGACCGTCGTTGATCCGCTCGCGAAGCTCCTTGCCGACCTTGAAGAACGGCATGAGCTTCTCCGGCACGTGGACCTTGGCGCCCGTCTTCGGGTTCCGCCCCACGTACTCCTTGTATCGACGAACCGTGAAGTTTCCGAACCCACGAATCTCGATGCGATCGTCACGCTGCAGCGCCTCCACCATCTCGTCGAAGATGGTGTTGACGGCTACCTCCACGGCCTTTCGAGGATAGCCGCGCGACGCGACGATCGCTTCGATTAGCTGGGATTTCGTCATCGTCGCGCCCTCCCCTCTAGCCACGGACGGGACCATCCTTATGCGACGCATCCCCCCCTCCGTCAACCCGACCCCGGCTCACCTGGTTACCTGCGATGCGCGTGATTTCCCTCGGGGATTCGCGACCGACCACGTGGTCAAGGGGGCTCGAAGGCGGGCGCGTCGTCGGCCCAGGCGCTCGTCCACCCGCCCAGCCCCTCGGCGACCCGCATGAAATCCGAGTAGTACCCGTGACCGCCGAGGGTCGCGCTGTCCCCGACGACGATCAGCAATCTCCGAGCGCGCGTGATCGCGACATTCATACGGCGAACATCATTCAGGAATCCGAGGTCGCCGCCGTCGTTCGATCGGACCAGATCGAGGAGGATCGCCTCCTTCTCCCGCCCCTGGAACCCGTCCACCGTCCCGATCTCGAGCCCCTCGGACAGCCTCGTCGCGAGGCGGTCCCGGAGCCGCCGCACCTGGGCGTCGTAGGGCGTGATGACCGCCACGTCGCGGGCAGCCACCCCGCGGCCGAGGAGGCGCTCCACCTCCCGGGCTACGCGCTCGGCCTGCTCGGGGTTCTCGGTCGACGGGTCGTCCACGTCTCGACGCTCGCTCCAGCCCTTGCCGGCGGTGTCGACGAAGACCAGCGGCCCCGCCCGGAGCGCGTCCTCCGCCACCCCGGGGAGCTCCTCGATGAGGCGCCTCGCGACCGCCGGGGCCGCGACGAGGCGGCCGTCGTACATGCTCTCGGAGGGGAAGCGCATCAGCGCCTCGTGCATCCGGTGCTGCACCTCGAGCATCCTCACGACCTCGTCACCGAGGCGGTCGGCGAGGCGCTCGAACACGGTGACACCCAGCCCTCCGCGCTCGGCGGTGGGATCGATCACGGTCGGCGGGAGCTGGCGCGGATCGCCGGCCAGCACGGCCCGCGGCGCCCTCGAGAGCGCGATGAGCGCCATCGGATCCGGGGCCTGGGTCGCCTCGTCGAGGACGACGAGGTCGAAGTCGAGCCCGTGGAGCGCCGATGAGGCGGCGCCGGCGACGGTCGCGCAGACCACCTGGTGACGCGCCAGGATCGCGTCCTGCGCGCGGCGCAGGTGATGGCGGGCGTCGCCGAAGAGGCGCCGCATGTCGCCGAGCTGAGCGAAGCGCTCGCCCCGCGACAGCGTGCCCCGGGCCGCCCGGGCGTCGACCCGCCGGCGGATCGCGTGGGCCTCGACCACCCACTTCTTGGCGAGCTTGGCCGCCTCCGACGCGTCGACGAGGGCGTCGAGAGTGTGGCCCTCGACGGACTCGAGGACCCGCGCCGGGTGGCCGAGCCGCACGACGGAGAGGCTGGTCGTTCCCGCCACGTCGCCTGCCCCGCCGCCGGCGTCGATGAGCCGCTCGGCGAGGTTGTCGACCGCGGTGTTGCTCGCGGCGGTGACCAGCACGCGGTCCCCACGCCGGACGGCCTGGCGCACGACCTCGACGAGGGTGCGGGTCTTGCCGGTCCCTGGCGGCCCATGGACGAGGGCCACCGGACGGCACGACAGCGCGTGGCGCACCGCCTCGCGCTGAGCCGCTTCGAGGTGTTCGTCGAAGAGCTCGAGCTCGCCCTCTCGGTCGTCGTCGGTGAAGACGTCGCCGACCCCGTAGACGACCTCGCGGAGCTGACCGACGTCGCTCTTCGCTGGCGCCTCGCGCCACTCGCGGAGCGCGCGGGCCCCGCGGTCGAAGGTCACCTCCGGGGCGACCCGCTCGAGACGAAACCCGCCGGCCCAGTGGCGCGCGTCGGGGTCGACGCCGACCACGACGCCGACCGCGCCGCGCCGAAAGCGCGCCACGACGCCGCGCAGGACGTCATCCTCATCCGGGGTGTGCCAGCACAGGACGACCGGGTCGCCGGCGCCGACCTTCACCCGGTGGCGGTCGATCGGGCCGCCGCTCCGGCTCGTCAACCACAGGCGCGTGCGGCCGCCTGGGGCGGGCTCCGCGTCGTCGATGGCCAGGTCGGCCAGCGCGAGGCCACGCGCCACGCGCTCGGCTGGCGACAGGGCTCGGCGCTCCTCGGCGTAGCGCTCGCGAGCGGTCCGACGTTCGCGCTCCCACAGGGCGTCGAGGGTGGCCAGGGTCTCCAGGGCTCGGTCGCTCACGGCTCTCCGATCAATGTGTTCTTCCGCGGGCTGGCATCGGGCAATCGCACGTGATAAGAGCGCGGCCTCGAAATCGCCGGACCTTGAGTGAGTGAGGCAAGCACCATGTACCAGACTTCCGACATCAAGAAGGGGCTCAAGTTCAAGATGGACGGGGCGCCCTGGAACGTCGTCGAGTTCCAGTTCGTGAAGCCGGGCAAGGGCACGGCCTTCACGCGCACGAAGATGAAGAACCTCCTCACGGGGCAGGTCGTCGAGAAGAACTTCCGCACCGGCGAGACCTTCGAGCCCGTCGACGTGGAGACGCGGTCCGCGAACTACATGTACCAGGACGCGGACATGTTCTTCTTCATGGACGGCGAGACCTACGAGCAGTTCCCGGTGACCGAGGCGGCCATGGGGGACAACGCCAAGTGGCTCGTCGACAACATGGAGTGCAACATCCTCTTCTACGAGGGTCGCGCGATCACCGTCGACGTGCCGAACTTCGTCGAGCTCGAGATCACCTACTGCGAGCCGGCGGTGAAGGGCGACACGGCGAACAACGCCACCAAGACCGCCACCCTCGCCACGGGCGCCACCGTCCAGGTCCCGCTCTTCGTCGAGCAGAACACGGTCATCAAGATCGACACCCGGACCGGCGAGTACCAGGGCCGCGTCAGCAAGTGAAAGGGCGCGTGCTCGCCGCCGACGCCGGCGAGCTCACCCTCCTCGCGGACGGCCACGTCCAGCGTTTCGACGAGGTCGCCGGGGCCTGCCGCCCAGGCGACCTCGTCGCGTTGCACCTCTCGCCCGGCGGCGGTTGGCAGGTCGAGGTCGTGTTCGCCCACCCCACCGGCGAGTTCCCTGGGCCGGGCTCCGACGCGATGTCCTTCGCCCGCGGGCGGTTCGCCACGCTGCGACGCCGCGCGGAGCTCCTCGACCGGACCCGTGGGTGGTTTCGTGAGCGCGGCTTCCTCGAGGTCGAGACGCCGCTGCTCGTCGAGTCCCCGGGGACCGAGGTCCACCTCGACCCGGTCCCGGCGCGCCTGACGCCAGGGCCGAACGCGGAGCCCGAGCCGCGCTGGCTCATCACCTCGCCGGAGCTGCACATGAAGCGGCTCCTGTCGGCGGGGGCGCCGCCGATCTTCCAGCTCGCCCGCGTCTTTCGCGACGGCGAGCGCGGGGGGCGGCATCGGCCCGAGTTCACGATGCTCGAGTGGTACCGCCCCTGGGCCGGCTACGAAGCCCTGATGGACGACTGTGAGGGGTGGATCCGCGCGCTCGCCGGCGGTGACCGGCTGACCTACCAGGGCCGCGCCATCGACCTGACGCCGCCGTGGCCGCGCGTCCGCTTCTTCGACGCCCTGCGCGAGCGCGCCGACGTCGTCGAGCCGGAGCGCCTCGACCCCGACCAGCAGCTCCTCGCCTTCGTCGACCGGGTCGAGCGGACCCTGGGCGTCGACCGGCCGGAGTTCCTCGTCGAGTGGCCGATCACGATGGCGTCCCTGGCGCGCCCGGCCCCGCACGACCCGCGGGTAGCCGAGCGCTTCGAGCTGTTCATCGCCGAGCTCGAGCTCGCCAACGCCTTCGGCGAGCTGACCGACGCCGCCGAGCAGCGACGCCGGTGCCTCGACGAGAACGCCGAGCGGCGCGCGCACGGGCGACCAGAGCTTCCGGTGGATGAGGCCTTCCTCGCCGCCCTCGAGGAGGGGATGCCGCCGTCGGCCGGGATCGCCGTCGGCGTGGACCGGGTCGTCATGCTGCTGACGGACGCCGCGTCCATCGACGAGGTCGTCGCGTTCTGACCCCGACGCGAGGCGCGCGCCGTGACCTTCGCCACGGCGCCCTCGTCACCTCGATCACTCGCAGGTCTGCGAGCCGCACGTTCCGGCGCCGGTGCCGTCGTAGACGCAGACCCCGGAGTTGCACTCGGAGCCGCTCTCGCAGGACGCGCCGTCGGCCTTGACCGGGGTGCACTCGGCGGTGGCGTCGTCGCAGTAGGTGCCGAAGTCGCAGATGCCGTCGATATCGGTGTTCGGCGCGCACCGCGAGCCGGCCGAGCCGTCGCCGAGCGCCTGACACGTCCCGGCCTCACAGGCGAGGCGCGCGAAGAGGTTGCAGCCCACGAGCGGCTTGGAGGGGTCCGTCTCGTTGCATGCGGCGCCGACGGTCGAGACGATCGTGGCGTCGGTGCAGGCGTAGCCGCCGTCGCTCCCGGACGGCACACAGGCGAGGCTGCCCGAACAGCGCACGCCGTCGCCGCAGGTCTCGCCGAGGCCCACGAAGGCGTGGCAGGTCGACTCCGAGGTGTCGGAGTCGTAATCGCAGTAGAGCCCGCTGGCGCACCGGCGGGAGACCACCTGGGTCTCGCCGTACTCGGTGCCGCAGGTCTCCCCGGCCGCGCGGCCCTCGGTCACGGTCAGGGGAACACAGGTGCTCGCGCTCCCGCAGCTCGTCGGGCCCTCGGTCTGGCTGCACTGCCAGTCGCAGTCCTCGCCGCGCTTCGGCAGGTCCTGGCAGGTGCCGGGGCAGTCGGAGTCGTTCTGCGCGCAGAGGGCGTCACCCGCGCACTCCTCCTCGGTCCAGCACTCGCCGTCAGTGGCGATGGCGCCCTCGAGCACCGCCCGGCACTCGGGGACCTCGTCGAGCTCCAGCGAGCACTGACTGCGCGCGGCGGCCATGCACGTCGAGAGCTGTTCGGCGTGGTAGACGATGCGGCCCGCGGCGATCAGCGACTCGGTGTTGCTCTCCGGGCGCCCGGCCTCGAAGATCCCGGCGACGAAGCTCCGGCAGGCGGCCTTGTCCGCCTTGGCCATCAGGGTGAAGACGACGAAGTCGTCGTCGCTCGTCTCGCAGCTCGTGAGGACGTCGCAGAAGGTCGACGCCCAGGTCTCGTAGAGCTGGCTCGCGGGGACGGGTCCCCCACCTCCGCCGCCGTCACCGTCGCACGCGCCGACCGGACCGAGCGAGAGGAGCACGAGAATCGGGGCCGCGAGCCAACGTGAGCGCGCCATGGGGGCCTCCTGAACGGGTTGGGGACGCCGGGAGGATTCCACCGCGCCGCGGTCGGCGCAAGCGCTCACGAGCGCCGTTCACGACGTGCTATAGGGTGGCGATGCCCGAAGGCGATACGATCCACAACGTCGCGCTGGCGATGCGCCCGCTCGTCGTCGGGGCGCCGCTCGCGGCGCTGCACCTGCCCACGGGAGACGTCGGTCTGGCGGAGGGGACCGCGGGCCGCGCCGTCGAGGCGCACGGCAAGCACCTCCTGATCTCCTTCGCCGCGCCGGACGCGCCGCTGCGCATGCTCCGCGTCCACCTCGGGATGAACGGAGAGTGGCACCGCTACCGGGTCGGCGAGCGGTGGCGACGGAGCCCTCGCGATACGCCACACGTGGCGCTGACCGCCGGGGACTGGGTCCTGGTCTGCTTCCAGCCGGCGCAGTGCGTCCTCTACGACCGGGCGCGGGACCTCGCCCGCGACCCCGCCTTTGCCGGGCTCGGCCCGGACCTGCTCGACCCGGCGACGGCGCTCTCGGAGGTGCTCGCCCGCGCCCGAGCGCCGGAGCACGCCGACCGGGCGGTTGCCGACGTGCTGCTCGATCAGCGCGTCGCCGCCGGGATCGGCAACGTCTACAAGAGCGAGGTCCTGTTCATCGAGCGCGTCGACCCCTTCCGAGCGCTCCGCGAGCTGTCCGACGAGACGCTCTCGCGTCTCTACGAGCGCGCGGTGGCGCTGCTCTCGGCGAACGTCGGCGGCGGGCCCCGGGTCACGGCCGGATCGCGAGCTCCCTTTGGACAGACCTCGCCCGGGGGGCTCCGGCACTGGGTCTATCGGCGCGCCGGCCGGCCTTGTCCGCGCTGCCGGACGCCGATCCGGAGCGCGCCTCAGGGGCCCCAGGTGCGGATGACCTACTGGTGCCCCCGCTGCCAGCGGTGACCGGTTGTCCCTGAAGAGCCTGCGACGGTGACGCGCTTGACCCGCGGCCGGCGGGCTCGTACAGCTTGCCTCATGTGTGGTGCTGGCGCCCGCCCTCGCGCGCGTGGACGCACCTCGGGAGTGGAGGTCTTCGAGTGCACGATGGCGCCGCCCGCGACGCGACGCGACCGGTCGTGACCGAGCCCGTCCGAAAGGGCTCGGTGAGCCCCCGCTTGCCGGTCCCGTCGACGATCCGCCGGCCCGACTACGCCGACCGCGGGCGCCCCCGAGGGTTCCACGCGAGCCGGCCGTTCACCTCGTCGGAGCTCCTGCGGATGCGCCGGGCCTGCCGCGCGGCGGCGCTGGTGCTCGACGAGATCTCGAAGCTGGCCGGGCCGGGGATCACCACCGACACCATCGACCGCGCGGCCCACGCGGCCTACCTGCGCCTCGGCGGCTACCCGAGCACGCTCAACTATCACGGCTTCCCGAAGTCGCTCTGTACCTCCGTCAACGAGGTCGTGTGCCACGGTATCCCCGACGACCGGGCGCTCCGCGACGGCGACATCGTCAACCTCGACGTGACGATCTACCTCGACGGGATGCACGGCGACTGCAGCGCGACCTACCCCGTCGGCGACATCGACCCCGGCTCGGCGCACCTCGTGCAGGTGACGCGCGAGTGCCTCGAGCTCGGTATCGCCGCGGTCCGCCCCGGCCGGCCGTTCAGGGCCATCGGCCAGGCCATCGAGCCCCACGCCGCGCGCCACGGCTACAACGTCGTGCGGCGCTACGGCGGGCACGGCATCGGCCGCTCGTTCCACACCGAGCTCCACGTCCCGCACCACGACGACCCGCGCGCGACGCGGATCATCGAGCCCGGGATGGTCTTCACCATCGAGCCGATGCTGACCGCCGGGACCTTCACGGTCCGTGAGTGGGACGACGGGTGGACGGTCGTGACCGCCGACGGCAAGCGCAGCGCCCAGTTCGAGCACACGATCCTCGTGACCGACCACGGCGCCGAGATCCTGACGACGATCTGACCGGGCTCCTGGCGGCGCCGGATCGCTCGCCAAGCGATCTGAATGCTCGCGGAGCCGCGCCGTCGAAGCGATGTCGACACGCTGTCTTCGAGGTTCTCATGCGCCCCCCTCTCGCCACGTTGCTACGATTCGCCCTGCCCCTCGGGCTCGCCGCCGCAGCCACCGCCTGCGCGCCCTACGGCTACTACGAGTACACGCCGCCGCAGCCGGCCCACATCGATCCCGGCTATGACGCGCCGGAGGACGACTACTATTACGACGACATCGAGGGGGAGCCGATCGGCGCCGTCGACGAGTTCTACGCGCCGCTCGACAGCTACGGCTCGTGGTACGACGACCCGGGGCTCGGCTACGTCTGGACCCCCTACGACGAAGGCTGGACGCCCTACTCCGATGGCTACTGGACCCACACCCGCTACGGCTGGACCTGGGTCTCGAACCGCCCGTGGGGCTGGGCCGTCTGCCACTACGGCCGCTGGTACTTCGACGGCCGCTGGCACTGGGTCCCCGACACCGTGTGGGGCCCAGCCTGGGTGGACTGGCGGACCGACGGCGACTACGTCGCGTGGGGCCCGCGCTGGGACCACCGCCGTCCGCGGCCGCGCCACCACGGCCACCGCGGTTGGCGCTCGGTCCACCGCAACCACATGCACGACCGCCACGTCTCGCGCTGGTACAGGAGCGAGCGCGACACCCAGCGCCACGTCGACCGCGGCCGCAGCGTCGAGCGCTGGGGCCGGTCGAAGGCGGGCGGGAAGTGGTCACGCGGGCCGCGCCGCGAGTGGGTCGGTGACGACGTGCGGACCACCGAGATCGACGTGGACCGCGCCGGGCGCCGCCCGACCGGGCGCCGCGACAGCCGCCACGACCGCCACGACCCCGTCGACAACGATCGCGGGCGACGGGACGGGCGAGACGCCGAGACGGCTCGCGAGGAGCGCATGCAGGAGCAGCGACGCCGCGCCCAGGAGGCCCGCGAGCGCGCCGCCGGCGAGCGCGGGCAGGATGGCGACGACCGAGGGCGAGACGGCCGCCGCGGCGACGAGCGGCCGCTCACCATCGACCGCGATCGAGGCCGCGACGAGCGCGAGCGTGACCGCCTTCAGGAGCTCCGCGCCGAGGAAGCCCAGCGGGACGCGGAGCGGCGGCGCCAGGAGGAGCAGCGCCGGGTCGACGCCCAACGTCAGCGGGAAGACGTCGATCGCGCCGAGCGCGAGCGGCAGCAGCGCGAGAGAGAGCTTCGCGTCCGGGAGCACCAGGACCCCGCCCGCCGCGACGACGCGCGGAGCCGCCAGGACGAGGAGCGCCGCGTCCGTGAGCTGGATCAGCGGCAGCGGGACGAAGCCCGGCGCGCCGAGGAGCGGCGAGCCCAGGACGAGCAGCGCCGGGTCCGCGAGCTCCAGCAGCGACAGCAGGAAGAGGCCCGCCGCCAGCAGGATGAGCAGCGGCGCGTCGAGATCCAGCGCCGCGAGCAGCAGGAGGCCGTAAGGCGCGCCGAGCAGGAGCGCCGCGAGCAGCAGGAGCAGCAGCGGCGCATCGAGATCCAGCGACGCGAGCAGCAGGAGCAGCAGCGGCGCGTCGAGATCCAGCGACGCGAGCAGCAGGAGGCCGCAAGGCGCGCCGAGCAGGAGCGCCGCCAGCAGCAGGAGCAGCAGCGGCGCATCGAGATCCAGCGACGCGAGCAGCAGGAGGCCGTAAGGCGCGCCGAGCAGGAGCGCCGCGAGCAGCAGGAGCAGCAGCGGCGCATCGAGATCCAGCGGCGCGAGCAGCAGGAGGCCGCCCGACGCGCCGAGCAGCAGCGGCGTCAACAGGAGGAGGCCGCCCGACGCGCCGAGCAGCAGCGACGCGAGCAGGAGCAGCAGCGACGCATCGAGATTCAGCGACGCGAGCAGCAGGAGGCCGCCCGACGCGCCGAGCAGCAGCGGCGTCAGCAAGAAGAGGCCGCGCGGCGCGCCGAGCAGCAGCGACGCGAGCAGGAGCAGCAGCGACGCATCGAGATTCAGCGCCGCGAGCAGCAGGAGGCCGCGCGGCGCGCCGAGCAGGAGCGGCGTCAGCGCGAGGAGGCCGCCCGCCGCGCCGAGCAGCAGCGACGGGCCGAGGAGCAGCGGCGCCAGCAGATCGAGCAGCGCCGCAAGGCCGACGACGCCCGCCGCAAGGCCGAAGAGGAGCGCCGACGCCGGGACGAGGAGCGCAAGCGACAGCAGGAGATGAGGCGCCGGGTCGACGACTCCCGGCGCCGCGGTGGGCGCTGATCCGATAGCGAGCCAACGGAAGAGCCGCCCCCGGGCTCCCGGGGGCGGCTCTCCCTTCTCCGCAGGCGCTCAGGCGCTCAGGCGCTCTGGACGCTGGTCGAGCCGGCGTCGGCCTGTTGCTGCTCGGCGAAGCGCGCCTGGATCTTCTTCAGCAGCGGGGCGAGGACGTTGAAGTCCAGCCCGGCGTTCAGCGCCAGGGGCGAGAAGAGGAAGTCGACCAGGTAGAAGTCCCCGAACACGTTCAGGTTCGGCGCGTTGAGCTTGGCGTAGCGATCGAAGAAGAGGAGCTGCTTGAGGATCAGCAGAAACTCGCTCGGCAGGGTGATGCCGTACCGGTAGGCGACCTTCGTGATGTCGGGGAGGAGCTCCTCGTACCGGATGTCGGCGAGATTCTTCTCGACGAGCGGCCCGTAGACCCGCTCGAGGTCGGAGACGAGCTCGTCCTTGTTCAGCCCCTTATTCGCCGTGACCGCACCGATCTCGACCATGACGTCGGCGAGCGCCTCGTAGTCCTTGGCGCTGAAGGCCAGCACGTAGCGCATGACCTGATGGCGCTGGGCGTTGGTGAAGCGCCCGATGATGCCGAAGTCGAGCAGCCCCACCGCCGGGGGATCGGCCAGCATCATGAGGTTTCCGGCGTGGGCGTCGCCGTGGAAGAAGCCGTCGAGCATCATCGTCATCAGCCAGGCGCGGAGCCCCCGCCGCAGGTAGGTCTCGGCGTCGATGCCGGCGCTCGCGATGCCGGCGACGTCGTCGGCCTTGAAGCCCCGGAAGCGCTCCATCACCAGGACCCGGCGCGTGACGAGGTCGTCGACGGGCCACGGCGCCTTCACGTCCTCGACGCCGTACTTCTTCATGAGCCCGTTGAACTCGCGGAGGTTCGACGCCTCCTTGCAGAAGTCGAGCTCCTCATGAATCGTCCGGTTGAAGTCCTCGATGACGCCGCTCATGTTGGCGAGGCGCGCGCCCTTGAAGAGCTTCTCGGTGACCCAGGCGCCGCGCCGCATCCACCAGAGGTCGGCCTCGACGACCGGCAGGATCCCCGGGCGCTGGACCTTCACGACCACCTCGGAGCCGTCGACGAGGGTCGCCGCGTGGACCTGCGCCACCGACGCCGAGCCGAGAGGCTCGGGCTCGAAGGACGCGAAGAGGTCGTCGATGGGCTGGCCGAGCTCGGCAGCGACGATGGCCTCGAGCTGCGGGAGCGGGAACGGCCTGACCCGGTCGAGGCAGCGCTGGAACTCGTCGGAGTACCGCTTCGGAAAGAGCCCGGGGCTGGACGCGACGACCTGGCCGAGCTTGATGAAGGTCGGCCCCATCGCCTCGAAGGTGAGCCGCACGATCCGCTCGTTGTGGAGCGGCTCGTAAGGCTGCTTCGACCGGAAGACGCGCCAGACGAGGCGCCGAATCCCGGTCTTCGAGTAGACCCAGGCCCAGAACATCCAGGTCAGGAGGAGCGCGATCTTGAAGGCGCGGCCGATGACGCGGAACACGGGCTACTCCGACGCGTCGAGGAGGACGCCGTCGGCGGCCATGCGCGCGATGTCGTCGTCGGAGTATCCGAGCTCGCGCGCGACCTCGGCGGAGTGCTGGCCCAGCTTCGGGGCGCGGCCCGGAGGCGCGGCGTCACGCGGCCGAACCGGCGTCCGGAGGCGGGCGTGGCCGCCCGCGTCGACGATCACGTTGCCGCGGGCCACGTGGAGGGGGTGGCTCGCGAGCTCGTCCGGCCGCAGGACCGGCTGGCAGCAGGCGCCGGCGAACGCCAGCGTCTCCTCCCACTCGGCGCGGGTCCGGGACGCGAAGAGCGCGACCAGCTCGCCCTCGAGCGCGGGGTCGCCGTACTGGCGCTTCAGCCAGTCCGGGTGGCCGACCGCGGCACAGAAGGCCCCCCAGAACTTGGGCTCGAGCGGCGCGACCCCGAAGTGGCCGCCGTCGGAGGTCGCATACACCCTGTAGCAGGGCTGACCACCGGTCAGGACGTCGGCGCCGCGCGGGGGAGGAGCCGCCGCGCCTCCGATGTGCGGGGCGAGCGAGGCGGTCAGGAACCCGAGCGCCCCGTCGGTCATCGAGACGTCCAGGAACGCGCCGCGCCCGGTGTCCTTTCGGGCGTGCAGCGCGCTGAGGATGGCCACCAGGGCCCAGAGGCTACCGCCGTAGTCGGCGATCTGGACCGGCGGCACCGCCGGCGGGCGGTCCGCGGGCCCGGCCAGCCCGATGACCCCGGCGAGCGAGGCGTAGTTGAGGTCGTGCCCCGGCACGTCCCGGTACGGCCCGTCCTGGCCGAAGCCGCTGAGCGCACAGTAGACGAGACCGGGGTTGGCGGCGCTCAGGGCGTCGTAGCCGAGCCCTAGGCGGTCCATGACGCCTGGGCGGAAGGACTCGACCACCACGTCGGCCCGAGCCACCAGCGCCGCCGCGAGGGCGGCGCCGGCGGGGGCCTTGAGATCGACGGCGAGGGACCGCTTGCCGCTGTTGAGCGCGTGGAAGGCGTGGCTCACCTCGCCGGTGAGCGGCGGCATCCACCGCAGATAGTCGCCTCCCTCGGTCGCCTCGACCTTGACCACCTCGGCACCGAGGTCCGCGAGCACCAGCGTCGCGTAGGGCCCAGGCAGGAGCCGGCTGAAGTCGACGACGCGGAGACCCGCGAGTGGGAGCGGAGCGCCGGCGGTCACCCTCGTCGTCTCAGAGGATCTGCTGGAGCTTCATCGCCAGGCCCATGTCGCCCTCGACCTGGACCTTGCCGAGCATGAAGGCCTGCATCGCGTCGAGCTCCTCGGCGTCGATCGCGAGGAGGTCCTCGTCGCCGACCGTGATGGTCACGTCGGCCTCGCCGTCACCCTCGGTGACCGCGACGTTCTTGCAGTCGACGATCCAGATCCCGGCGGCGTCGCCGGTGACGTCGAACTTGAAGACGCCGTCGATCTCCTTGGCCTTGGCCGGATCGGCCTTCAGCTGCTCCTCGATCTTGTCGAAAACGCTCTTCGGCGTGCCCATGTGTCGCTCCTTGCTCACGAGTCGGGTGGCGGATGCCTGGTAAACCGGACCAACCCGGTAGCACGCGCGTCTTTGCAACGTCAATGGACCTCCGGAAGGGCCGCTGTCGGCGCTTGCCTGGCGCCGCGCGCTTGGGCAAGGTAGCCGGCCATGGCGTCCAGAATCCAAGCGTGCTTCGAGCGACTCCGCACCTCCGGGCGGCGGGCCTTCATCCCCTACGTCACCGCCGGCGATCCCGACCTGGAGACGACGGCGGCCATCCTCGACGCGCTGGCCGACAACGGGGCCGACGTCATCGAGCTGGGCGTCCCCTTCTCCGATCCGATGGCCGACGGCCCGGTCATCCAGGCCGCGATGACCCGCGCGCTCGCCTCCGGGACGACGTTCGCCGGCGTCCTCGAGGTCGTGCGCGGCTTCCGCGCGCGTCACCCGGACACGCCGGTGGTGCTCTTCGGCTACCTCAACCCGCTGTATCGCCAGGGGCTCGAGGCCGCCTGCTCGCGCGCCGCCGAGGCCGGGGCCGACGGCTTCCTCGTGGTGGACCTGCCGCCCGAAGAGGCCGCGCAGCTCACGGTCCACACCAGGGCTGCGGGCCTCGACTTCATCGCGCTCTTCACGCCGACCTCGGACGACGCCCGCATCGCCGCCATCGGCGCCCACGCCAGCGGCTTCGCCTACTACGTCTCGATGGGCGGCGTGACCGGCGACACCCTGAGCGACTTCGCGGCGGTCGAGGCGCGCGCCGAGAAGGTCCGCGAGCTCACGGGGCTGCCGATCTGCGTCGGCTTCGGCATCCGCTCCGGCGAGGACGCCGCGCGGGTCGGCCGCTTCGCCGACGGCGCCGTGGTCGGGACCGCGATGGTCGCCGCCATCGAGGCCGCCGACCGGGGCGGTGAGGCCGCGGCCGCCGGCGCGCTCACCGCGACCTTCCGGGCGGCGCTCGACGCGGGCTGACCGAGTTCAGCTCGCGGCGACCGCGATGGCGTCGATCTCGACCCGGACGTCCTTGGGGAGGCGGCTCACCTCTACCGTCGCCCGGGCCGGGCGGTGGCCTCCGAGCGCCTCGGCGTAGACGCCGTTGACGACGCCGAAGTCGTTCATGTCGGCGAGGAAGATGGTGCAGCGGACGATGTCGGTGACCGGGTGGCCGGCGGCCTCGACGACCGCGAGCAGGTTCTTCATCACCTGGCGCGTCTGCTCGCCGACGTCGCCCACGCCGACGAGCTCACCGCTCACGGGGTCGAGGGCGATCTGTCCGGAGCAGTAGGTCGTGTCGCCGGCGCGAACGGCCTGGGAGTACGGGCCGATGGCGGCGGGGGCGGCGGGCGTCGTGATCGTCTGGTGGGCCATGGAGCGCGCTCCCTCCTGTGTCCTCAATGGTTTCAAACGACTCTGGATGCTGGCCCGGGCGGGCCGCTTTTTCGAGTTGGGAATTTTGACCACCCCTGGGGGCAGCCCTATCGTCAGCGCGTCGAGAGGGACGAACAACCGTCCGAAATAGAAGCACTTTCCGACGAGGGCCCGCATGAGCGAGCAGAAGCGCACCCTAACCCAGAGCCGGCGACTGCGAAACAACCGCCGCTGGGGAAGCGCCTACCGAGCCGGCCGCCCGGAGACGTCTGCGCCCAGCGCTCAGCCGCCCCGAACCGGCACGACGAACGCCCCGACGGTCATCGAACTGGCGCGTCACCGCGAGCCCGCTCGCTCCTGACGCGGACCGCCGCGCGCATCGACCGTTGTCGGCAGCGCGCGCGGTGGTCGATAGCTCCGAGGAGCTGCGGTCGCGGTAGCAATTTCCTCCCCGACACCGACTCTCGCGGCCGCAGCTCCCTGGAGTTCGCTCCTCCCCTCCCCGTCACCGAATCCCCCGAACGACACCGACGCCATGCCTCGACGCTCCTACGCCTCCGATGACGCGATCCTGCGGCTCGACCGCTGGCAGGTCACCGGTGCGCTCCTCGGGCTCGGGGCCATCATCGTGGTGGTCTTCTTCGCCGGCGTGGTCGTCGGCCGCGAGAGCAGCTCGCCCCTGCCGCCGGCGCTCGCGAGCATCGGCGGCCCGGCCGCGGCCGGCGGCAACACGATGTCTCGCTCCGAGCGCAGCCGCGCCATGGCCGACCTCCCGCACGGGACCCGCCAGATCGACTCGGACCTCGCGCGCCCCCTCGCCGACGTCGTGCCGCGAGACAAGACCGACGCCGCCCGGGTCGAGACGCATCGCCAGCTGCAGGAGAGCCGATCCGCCGGCCTCGCGGGCGTCGACGGCGCCACCGCGCAGCCCGTCGTCGCGGTCGCCCCCGCCGCGGCGGTCGCTTCGACCGCCGATGGGCGCACCGGCTACACGCTCCAGGTCTCGGCCTTCGAGGTGAAGGTCGCCGCCGACGCCGTCACCGGCGAGCTGAAGTCGGGCGGGTACCCCGCCGCGATCCGCGAGGTGCGCGCCAACGGCCGGACCTTCTGGCGCGTCGAGGTCGGCTTCTTCGACTCCGCGACCAAGGCGAGCGCCTACCAGGGGCAGTTCGAGCGCAAGAGCGGCTACAAGACCGTGATGGTGCCGGTCCCGTAGGAGGCGCAGGCGCAGGCGCGGGCGGAAGCGCGGGCGTGGGCGGAAGCGCGGGCGTGGGCGGAAGCGCGGGCGTGGGCGCAGGCGTGGGCGGAAGCGCGGGCGTGGGCGGAAGCGCAGGCGTGAGCGGAAGCGCAGGCGTGAGCGGAAGCGCAGGCGTGAGCGGAAGCGCAGGCGTGAGCGGAAGCGCAGGCGTGAGCGGAAGCGCAGGCGTGAGC
>Ga0070729_10000102_pt1 | contig 197371 bp, 193 predicted proteins | sample tdDd472_FD_66725 | JGI IMG/M metagenome (GOLD analysis project Ga0070729, IMG submission 66725) | Marine sediment microbial communities from the Atlantic coast under amendment with organic carbon and nitrate - tdDd47.2 | ecosystem: Environmental > Aquatic > Marine > Coastal > Sediment...
GCTTTTTACCATGTTACCCGACCAAGTAGAGAGGTTGAGTTTGGCGATTTAGATAAACTGTATTCAAAGTTTGCTATTCATGGTGATGCTCACATTGGTTTATCAAACACTAAAATGGCTTTAAAGCCTAAATTTATTTCTTATTTCCAAGGTCCTGCAAGACAAATTACAGGCGGTTTTTTAGTAAGGTATATGCTTAGAGAAGAAACCAAATACACAGGGTTTTTCTCTGAAATGGCGATTTCTTTTGGAGGGTATTATCGTGTTGGCGATGCTCTTTCTCCTAGTGCTGAATTTGAAATTGGTGGATTGGCTATTGGTTTTGCTTATGATTTAAATATGTCGGGTTTAAGCTCTGCTACCAACGGAAATGGTGGGCCAGAAGTGTTTTTAAGATTTATTACTCCTAACCCTTTCTCTTATGGTAGGGGTACTAAATCTAACGCTAGGTTTAATTAATAGAACTGAAATTTTAAACCCATAATTTGGCATAAATTTTATTATAATTGACTAATTTTCTAACATAAATTAATAAGTCATTATGAGAAATGTAACACTGCTTTTTATAGCATTGATTAGCTGCAACCTATCTTTCGGACAGACCAATACTGAATTTACCAAGTCTAACTTTAAATCAAACCCTGCGGGATTTAAAGAAGCTTATAAAAACTTACAAGAAGGAGACTCAAAGTATTACATTAACTTTTATACAAAAGCATTAGATAATTATTTATCAGCCAATAAATTTAATCCTAACAATGCTGAATTAAATGCAAAAATTGGTGATTGTTACATGCATTCTTCTGACAAATCAAAAGCAACTCATTACTTTAAAACCGCTTATAAGCTTAGTAAGGATTTAGATGGTTATTATTATTTTATGATGGCTAAATCATTCCATTTTAATAATGAATTTGATGAAGCAATTAAATATTATAAATTATCAAAAACGAAAAAAAGTAAAATTGATGCTGAAATCCCAACCAAATCAGATAAAAAAATAAAAGAATGTGGTTACGCTAAAAAATTAGTTTCAGCTCCTATAAATGTTGAAATAAAAAGTTTAAGCGAAGCTATAAATAGTGAAAACGAAGAATATGTTCCTGTAATTACAGCAGATGAATCAGAAATATATTTCACATCAAGAAGACCAAACACAACAGGAGGTGCAACAGATCCAAACATTGCTGATTATTATGAAGATATTTATTACTCAACTCTAGAAAATGACAAATGGACTGATGCTAAAAATATGGGTAACCCTGTAAATAGCGAATCTCATGACGCTACAGTTGGCTTATCTTTAGATGGTCAAAAACTATTTTTATATAGAGATAATAAAAAAGGCATTGGAAACATTTATGTTTCAGAAAAAAAAGGAAATGATTGGTCGGAGCCAACAGAACTTCCAGAGCCTATAAACTCTAAAAATCAGGAAACCTCTGCTTGTTATTCTCCAGATGGAAACACGATTTACTTTGTAAGTAATAGACCAAATGGTAAAGGCGGAAAAGACATTTATAAAGCAACTAAAAACAATGAAGGAAACTGGGGGGACGCAGAAAACCTTGGAAGTGTAATAAACACTTTGGAGGATGAAGATGCCATATTTCTTCACCCTGACGGAAAAACACTTTATTTTAGTTCTAGAGGGCATAATACAATGGGAGGACACGATATTTTTAAAAGTGTATATAACAAAGGAATGTGGAGTAAGCCTGAAAATTTAGGATACCCAATAAATAGTGCTGATGATGATGTATGTTTTGTACTAACAGCAAGTGGAGAATATGGTTATTATACATCAATAAAAGCTGAAGGTAAAGGAAAGAGAGATATTTACAGAGTTGCTTTTTTAGATGAAATTAATAAACCAAAACTAACTTTATTAAAAGGAACTGTAACCGATAGAAAAACGGGTAAACCTCTTTTTTCTAAAATTGAATTATATAACAATACTGATGATACTTTAGTTGGAACTTTTGAATCGAATAGTGCAACAGGAAAATTTATGGTTTCTTTACCTGCTGGTAAAGATTATGGGATTAGCGTAAAATCAAAAGGCTATCTATTTTATTCTGATAACTTTAAAATATCTGATGATGCTGCTTTTCAGGTGGTAGAAAAACACATTAAACTAGATAAGCTTGAAGTTGGTAAGAAGGTAGTATTGAATAACATTTTTTACGATTATAATAAAGCTACACTTAGAGAATCTTCTGCCAACGAGCTAAACAAAGTAATAGAATTACTAAATGCTAACCCTAAAATGAAAATTGAATTTTCAGCACACACAGACTCTCGTGGTAGCGATGCTTATAATAAAAATTTATCACAACAAAGAGCTCAGTCATGCATGGATTATTTAGTAGAAAAAGGGATAGCAAAAGAGAGACTGATTGCTAAAGGATATGGAGAAACTCAATTAATTGTAACAGATGCCGAAATTGAAAAAATGACTAGTGAAACAGCAAAAGAAGAAGCTCATCAAAAAAACAGAAGAACAGAATTTAAAATAATTGAAAACTAATAAGGCAAGCAGTTGTGAGGTTTTAATAATTAGTTTAGTACAATTGTTTAGTTTAGAAGTCAAGTAATTTTTACTTGGCTTCTTTTTTTTCGCTAAGCAAAATTTTCAACAACTTAGTTGTTGCTAAAGCATCACCAGCAGCTCTGTGTCTATCTTCATCAGGTATTGGAATTTCAAGAGCTTCGCACAGCTTACCTAAACTATACGATTCTGCCTCGGGCATGTATTTTTTACTTAATTCTACCGTACAAACTTTAGGTTCATTTATAACAACCCCAGCCTTTTTCATTTCCGCATTTAAAAAACGGTAGTCAAAAAGTACATCATGAGCTACAAAAATATTTCCTTTAAGTAAATCAGCAATTTTTTGTGCTACCTCAGCAAATACAGGAGCATCTTTAACCATATCATTGGTTATTCCTGTCAACTTAGTTACATACCAATCAATCTTAGTTTCTGGATTAATTAAGGTTGCGTATTCATCAATAATCTCTTTACCATCAAAAACATAAATGGCTATTTCAATTATCTTACCTTTAATGTGATTGCCACCTGTGGCCTCTATATCAACTACTGCATACACAATGCAAAAATAGTTAATTAACTGATTATTCTCTTATTACCCACACTTATTTCCGAACCTTCTGCTAACATTACCGATACGGGTTGCTGCGTATTTAAAAATTCAAACTCATTACCATAAGTTAACCCAAAATCTATATTTATTGCCGCTCGTTTAACTGGATAAACTAGCCAGCTTGGATGTTTTACCTCATATTCATTAGTTGTATTTCCTTTACCTTTAGAGTATCCCCAATAATGCTCTGTAATAAAAAACTCTTTAGAATTTGGCAACATTGTTTTTGGTTGCAAATCAGCTTCAACTAAAAGAGTATTCTCCCTATTACCTTTGTACCAAACATATTTTACAGTTCTGCTATTTTTATTTTCTTCCCATAAATGGTTCATTGGCATAGTTTCGTAATGCTCTTTAAATAACTTATTAGCTACAAAGGTTATAATAGGTTTGGGTACTATTTCTTTGATAAAAACAACTCCTCGTTTTACATTTCCTTGCTCATCAATTCGTTTTACATAAAAACGCAAATTAACTTCCTCAAAATTTATGTGTCCTGGTACTTTAACCCCTTTAACCTTGGTATTAACAAACATAAAACCAACCAAGCTGACATAACAGTTGTTTTGCCAAAAATCTAATGTTGTTCCTTTTGGTAAATAAGGTTCTAAAATGTGTGGATTAACCGCATAGTTAGCCAACACTAATTTTCTCCATTCAGCAGTTAAAAAAGGCTTTGCCATTATTCTAAAAATTTATTTTTCACTTCTTGAGTCGGTATCATACACGATTCGTTTTTCATTAATTGCTTACGGTATTTAGCTACAATACCATAAAACCAATCTCTAATAAATTTAGGAACAGCTATAAAAATAATTACCAATTGATGAATACCTCCCAAACCTTTAAAGATGTGTAATGCTGCTGTTGATTTTGTTTTTGCTTTATTATTTTTTATCAAAACAACTGTTTCTAAATCATCTTTTAAATGGTATTTTTCTAAAAGCTTTTTACCAGTTTCTGACTGCAAAGAAGTAAATCGAAACGCATCTTTTTTATCCCTTTCGATAACATATTTTACCCAGTAATTGCAGAAATTACAATCTCCGTCAAAAAGGATAATATGCTTGTTTGTTGTGTTCATTTTCTATTTTTTCGTCATTGCGAGGAAGAATGACGAAGCAATCTTATTATTGAGATTGCTTCATTTATTTTTTATAGTTCGATACTCTTCGATAAACTCAGAGTGACATTTTTCACTATAACAAAATAAAATTCGCAATGACGAAGCCTTAATTACCTCAAATCCTCCAAAGCTTTATCAATAACTGTAAATTTAAACTGATAACCTTTATCTAACAATATTTGAGGTTTTACAAATCTACTTTTTAAAATTAACTCCGATTCTGTACCCATAATTACTGCCCCTAACTTTAATGCAAAAGTTGGAGTTGGCAAACCAAAAGATACACCTAACGATTTTCTTAACGCCTGCATAAATTGTTTGTTATTAATTGTAGTATCAGTTGTACAATTTATTGCTCCTTCAATATTATTTTCTTGCACAAAATCAATTATTCCTGACACATCAGCTATATGTATCCAAGCAAATTTTTGTTTTCCGTTACCGTGATAACCTCCCAAACCTAATTTAGTTAACTTAGTTAAAACAGGTAAAACCCCTTCATTTTTACCCAACACTAAAGAAATTCTTAAAGCTACTTTCCTTGTTTTTGGGGTGTTTGATTCAAAAAATGCTTTTTCCCATGTTGTTGCTACACTCATAGAAAAATCGTTTCCGATATCTCCATCAGCCTCAGTCATTGGCTTGATTAACGAATAATCATAAATTGTAGCTGTACTTGAATTTATCCAAAGTTTTGGAGGGTTATCCGCTTGTTGAATAACCTCTCCTATTACTTTTGTAGAATCTATTCTTGAAGAAAGAATTAACGCTTTATTCTCATTAGTATATCTACAATTTACCGATTTACCTGTCAGGTTAATTAACAACTCAGCTCCATCAATATATTTAATCCAATCTCCTTGAGAGTTACCATCCCAATTTTGAAAAATCACATCATCTTTAAGCTGTGTTTTTCCTCTAGTAAGCACCACTACTTCATAGCCTTTACTTAAATAATGGTTAGAAATGGCTTTACCGATAAAACCAGAACCTCCTGCTATTACTATTCTTTTTTTCATGTTAAAACATCAATAAAAATATACCCATAAAAAGATAAAACTAATATACCCCCATAACAAAGAGAATATAATATGAATAATAGTTTCAAACTTCTTCCCTTTCCACAATTTTGAAGAGTAACCAAAAAATTGAATCAATAATCTTAATCCCCAAAATATTGCTAATCCTAAAATTATTCTTTTTCCTAAGACTGTCTCTAGAAGTTCTGTTGAAGAGGTAAAACATAAAATACCCATAAGAAAAACAACAAGAGCAATGAAGAATGTATGAATTTGCATCATTTGCTTATTCATTAAATTCAATGATTCCAACTCCTTTTTCCAATTAAAATATTTAGGAAAAACAACATGAACCAATGCTAATACCATTAAAAGTATTCCTATTAATCTAATCTGTATTTCCATTTCGTTGTAATATAAATGTGGTAATAAAAGGTGTTATTTTAATTTCTTTCACATTAGATAATCCTGAAAACAAGAATGTTTTTAACCATTCTTTTTTAGAGAGAAAATGAAAAAACCCAATATTGTATGCAAAAAAATTAGCAACATCACGAAGATGTTCTGTAACAATAATTTCGCCATTAGGTTTTATAACACGCCTCAATTCCTTAAAAAAAGAAATTCGTTCATTTCTATCTCTAATTTCATGTGCTGATAAAACAACGAATATTTTATCTTGAGAATTATCTTCCAATTCTATGTTCTCTGTTTGCACATTTATGGTGTTAGGATGTGATGGATAAGCCTTTCTTGCTCTTTTAATAGACACCTCAGTATGTTTAGAGGAATCATAAAAATCCAGCATAATCAATTCACTATCAATATATTTATTCTTAATCAAAGAACTTGTCTCATCGAAACCAGCATTAATATTTACAATATTAAATTTTTCTTTACTAGGCATTTTTGATAACCAATCTAAAGTATACAGAACTGATAAGTCATAAACATAATATGAAACTGACAACGAAATAAAAACAACTAACAACATTATTCCACTAAATACTCTTATCCAATATTGAGTAAGCTCATTTAAATAAATAGCGGCAAGATTTATAAAAAATAATAGTAAAATAATACCGACATAAAAATGCCAATTAAATCTAATGATATTTAAAACTCCTTGAAAAGGTCTTCTCATCTTTTCCATATCTCTTTTTTACCTTTTTTCCAATAATATGGAATATTTTCAAGTACAAATGCATTTGCCAAAACAGTACCATCAACACCTAATGAATCTAAAAAAGATATATTATAATTAAATATTTCAATCGGTTTTGGCTGCCAATTTTGTCTAACACCTTCGATTATTAAAATCTCATTCTTTAGCTCATTAAAAGTAAATGTAAAAGGTAACGGACCTGCGTATCTTCTTGCCTGCTTCCAATCTAAAAAAGGTGAGTTTGTTGGCAAATCAACATTATCTGTATTAATATTCACTTCTATTTCAAAATTCGACTGAAGTGATGATAAAGTTAATTCACCTTCTTTTTTTTCTCTTATTATATCTGTTGTTGTATAATTATAATGTGTAAAAAGGTTACCTACAATTTCCATTTTCTTTTTATCTGTTTGCGATTTAAGAATATATAAACCTCGTAACCTTTTTCCTTTGTTATTTCTGTATTTTACAAATATTCTATACCCTATCAAAAAGAAATTATTACCCAAAAACTTAGGAAAACCTTTAGGCCGTAAATCCTTTGTTTGAACCATTGCCATAGCTATAAAAGCCCATTTATCATCAAAAACATCTAACTCCAAACATTCTGGAAGTAGCTTTTCTAACTCTTGCTTAGGAACTGCAAAAGTTAGTACTATAGAACTTTCAAAAAAAGCTTCAACAGCAAAAGGATGGTTTTTAATTGACTCAAACATTACCAATAACAGGTCTTATTTTTCGTTTAAAATAATGTTCATTTAAAATGATAATTAACATAAAGCAGATCGCATAAATTGAATTAAAATAACCCCACAACAATAAATTTGGAACAATAGCAAGTTCTATTAAATTCATTAAACTTACAATAACAATTTGAACAAAAACATTCAATCTTGACTTAAATCCACTTATAATCCAAATTGACATTAATACCTCAGCACCTCCTATTAAAACAGTAACAATTCTAGAATATTCATTACTAATAATTTCAGCTACTATTTCTTCATGCCTTGGTACAAAATTTAAAACCTTACAATACAATCCATTAATAAACCAAACTAATGCAGTCAAATATGTAAGCACTTTATTTAACATCTCCTCCTTATAAATATTATTTAATAAACTTCATAAAAGTTTTTAAAAACCAATTTTGTTCTGATGAGCTAATTTTACTTAATGTTTTATCAGCCAATTCTGCATGTTCCTTAATGCTTTTTATTTGCTTTTTAAAAACCTCAACTTCTTTTTTATTTTTAGCACTAGCCTCAACATTTTGTAGTTGAGTTAACACACCAATCATAGGATCTAGCTCTTGTCGTTGTCTTGCTTTTATAACTCGTTGTGTTACCAGCCAAACGTCTTTTTCTCCCCTAAAAAATTCCTTACGTTCTCCAGCTTTAAATTCTTTGTAAACCAAACCCCAATCAATTAGGGTTCTTATATTCATGTTGGTATTCCCTCTCGAAATTTTTAATGCTTCCATTACATCCTCAGCACTTAATAATTCTTCCGAAATTAAAAACAAAGCATGTATTTGTGCCATAGTTCTGTTAATACCCCAAGTAGAGCCTAAACCACCCCACGATTGTATAAACCTTTCTTTTGCTTCATCTAATTTCATACAGCAAATGTAAAACAAAGTTTTTAAACTTTCAAAATATTTTGAAAGTTTATTTAAAAAAATGTTTACATGACTGTTCTCTATGTTTTAGGAAATTTTCAGTGACAATTTTACACACCCCTGATTTTGTAATCAAATTAAAGATTTGAGCAAAATCTTCCCCTACATTCGACTTCGCTCAGCATAGAATCTCTAGAGGGGAGCTTAATGCTGCACTACTAACTTACCAATTACTCTTTCTTGGTTTAAAGATTTACCTATTGAGAAAAAATAAATACCATTGGTTAAATTGTAAGCATCTAAATTAAAAGCATTTGTACTGCTTCGTTTTGTGAATAGTTTACTTCCCGAAAGGTTAAATAAAATTAACTCAAACTCATCGTTTTTAGGATTTTCAAAGTAAATGGTTGCTTTTTCGTTTGCAGGATTTGGTCTTATCTGAAAGCCAAACTCTTTAGTATCTATTATGGTAATAGAAACTGTATTGGTAAAACCTGCTCCGCCTAACTCAACTTTATAATAGCTTTTAATATTTTTTATAGGATTTACATCAGTAAAATTATAAGGAACTGGAGTAGATGAATTTCCGCAAATACCTAAAACTTCCCCAACCATAGTATAGTTTAAACTGTCATCAGAACGCCAAACTGTAATTCCATTACAGGTATTTCCTGAACTTATGGTAACATCCACAAAAACTTTCCCACTAATTTCAAACACCTTAAAACCATCTAAAATAGGATGCCCTGGATTTTCTGTTTGAGCTGTTAAATTAACTGACAACAAAACAGAAATTAAGAACGATATGTGTTTTAATTTTTTCATCAATAAAACAAAATTAACGAATTGGAAATGAACTTGTTGTTTGGGGTTGTCAAATGCATGACAGACTAATATTAAAATATGTTTTTATATACTTCTTTATACAACTTCCTATTTATTGAAAAATTTATAGAAACTTGATGTCTTGAATAACATGGAGATGTTCTATTCTTATCATGTTGAATTATATTAACTGCATATTCAATATTGATAACATCTAACCAACTCAGACCAAACTTAGGTGATAAATAATTATAATTTGAGTTGCCAGAAAAAAGATTTTTATATTCGATTCCCCACATAAAAATTGAGAATGAACTTTGAGCTCCTATTTTAACTCCTTTTATATCAAACCCAGAGTTCCAGTCAGATTGTTGAAGAACAACAGTAGAATATAAACTAGCTGCCCCAGGATTTAATCCTTCGTTATCAATATAAAGTCCAGTAAGACCCAACTCAAAGTTTAAGAAATTATGAACCCCAAGACCTAACCTTGGAGAAACAGTATAAAATCCACTATAATTCTTTGATTCGCTACTTTTTTCTTGAGCAATAGAATTAAGTGAAAGAAGAATTAATAAAAAAAGAAGCACCTTATTAATTCGCCACATCACTCATAAACTTAATGCGCAGCAATCGCATTTCTTCTTCGGTATAAGCTCCTTCAAATTCTTCTAGGGCTTCTTCAATATCATCGCTTTCGGCTTCCATAAAGTATTCAAAAACTTCTTCTTGGTCTTCCTCATCTACTTCTTCATCAATGTAATAATCGATATTTACTTTAGTACCTGATTGTACAATATGTTCCATCTCCGTAAGTACATCATCCAAATCAATTCCTTTAGATTTTGCAATGTCTTCTAATGGCATTTTTCTATCAATACTTTGTACTACATAAACTTTTAAGCCCGATTTATTTACTACCGATTTTACCACCATATCTAATGGTCGTTCGATATTGTTTTCTTCAACATATTGCTCGATAACTGCTAAAAAATCTTCTCCAAATTTTTCGGCTTTACCTTGTCCTACCCCAGAAATATTGGTTAACTCCTCCATTGTAATTGGGTATCGAGTAGCCATATCTTCTAAAGATGGGTCTTGAAAAATAACATAAGGTGGCAATCCTTTTTTCTTGGCAATAGACTTACGTAAGTCTTTTAATAAGTTATATAAATTTTGGTCGGCAGCTCCTCCACCTTTTTGCGGCACTATTACATCTCCATCATCAACATCACTATAATCGTGAGCTTTTACTAACATTACAGAAGTAGGCTTATCTATAAAGGCTTTCCCTTTTTCGCTTACTTTTAATATGCCGTAGTTTTCTATTTCTTTAATTATAAGACCTTCTATAATACACTGACGGATAATGGCATCCCAATACTTTTCATCTTTATCTTCTCCTTCTCCGTGTCCAAACAATTGGTGTGCATCGTGTCCAAACGATTTTATATCAGAACTGGCTTTACCTGCCACAAAATTGGCAACGTATTTTGCTTTAAACACCTCATTTAAACCTAAAACACATTCTAATAATTTCTTTATTTCTTCCTTGCCTTCAAAACGCTCTTTTGGGTGTTTACAGTTATCGCACATTCCTGTATCTGCACAAGCAGAATCTTTATACTCTTCTCCAAAATAATGTAGTAATTGTCTTCTTCGGCAAACAGCAGTTTCAGAATAGGAAACCATTTCGAAAATTAACTGCAAGCCTATTTCTAACTCTGCAACTGGTTTTCCGTGCAAAAATTTTTCTAATTTTTCAATGTCTTTATAACTGTAAAAAGCCACACAATTTCCTTCTCCACCATCACGACCAGCTCTACCTGTTTCTTGGTAATAACTTTCCAAACTTTTAGGAATATCATGGTGTATCACAAACCTAACATCTGGCTTATCTATTCCCATTCCAAAAGCAATGGTAGCCACAATAACATCCGCTTCTTCCATCAAAAACATATCTTGATGTTTGGCTCTTGTGCTCGAATCTAAACCTGCATGATAAGGCAAGGCATTAATACCATTTACCTGTAAAAGCTCCGCAATTTCTTCCACCTTTTTCCTGCTCAAACAATAAACAATACCCGATTTACCAGGGTGCTGTTTTATGTATCGGATAATCTCTGTTTTAACTCCTTTTTTAGGACGAATTTCATAATAAAGGTTATCTCTATTAAATGATGCTTTATATACTTTTGCATCGGTCATCCCTAAGTTTTTCTGAATATCTTCTTGAACCTTTGGTGTTGCTGTTGCTGTTAAAGCAATAATAGGTACTCTGTCAATTTCTTCAATTATGGTTCTTAGTCTTCTATATTCTGGTCTAAAATCGTGCCCCCATTCAGAAATACAATGTGCCTCATCAATGGCAAAAAACGAAATTTTAATGCTTTTTAAAAAAGCTACGTTTTCTTCTTTGGTTAACGATTCTGGAGCAACATACAACAATTTGGTAACACCATTGGTTACATCTTCCTTTACTTGCCGTGCTTCAGTTTTTGTTAATGATGAATTATAAAAATGTGCTATTCCTTGATTGGTAGATACCCCTCTAATGGCATCTACTTGGTTTTTCATTAAAGCAATTAATGGCGAAACAACTATTGCAGTTCCTTCGCAAATTAATGATGGTAACTGGTAACATAATGATTTACCTCCACCTGTAGGCATAATTACAAAGGTATCGTTCCCCTCTAGTAAATTTAAAATTACCTTTTCTTGTTCTCCTTTAAATGTATTAAACCCGAAGTACTTTTTTAAATAATCGGTTAATGGTGCATTTAGTGTTTGCATTAAATAATTGTTGTTTTCTTTAATTCGTGTACTTTTGTATTATAAATATACAACAATAAATTGTTTTGATTTTAATTTTGTAAAAAAACTTATCGACTTGGATACACGCAACAACATCAAAAGAATTGCCGAAAAAACCATTAAAATTGAAGCTGATTCAATTAACGGTCTGTTATCTTATATTAACGATGATTTTATAGCATCTGTTGAACTTATTTTAAAAAGTAAAGGCAGAGTGGTTATTAGTGGAATTGGTAAAAGTGCCAACATTGCTCAAAAAATTGTTGCGACTTTAAACTCTACTGGTACTCCTTCTATTTTTATGCATGCTGCCGATGCTATTCATGGCGATTTAGGAAACATCCAAAAAGATGATGTGGTTATTTGTATTTCTAAAAGTGGCGATACTCCAGAAATAAAATCATTAATTCCTCTGATTAAAAACTTTGGCAATTCGGTTATTGCCATTACTGGTAACGAAAACTCATTTTTAGGCAAACAAGCTCATTATGTTTTAAACACTTACGTAGAAAAAGAGGCTTGTCCGAATAATTTAGCACCTACAAGTAGTACAACTACCCAATTGGTAATGGGCGATGCATTAGCAGTTTGTTTATTAGAAAGCAGAGGCTTTGATAGTAAAGACTTTGCTAAATTTCACCCGGGAGGTGCTTTAGGTAAAAAACTATATTTAAAGGTTGGCGACATTTATACCAACAACGAAAAACCAGAAGTAAGTTCTGATACCAACATTAAAAATGTAATTGTAGAAATTTCTTCTAAACGATTAGGAGTAACAGCTGTTACAGAAAACAATCAATTAATAGGCATTATTACTGATGGAGATTTAAGAAGAATGCTTGAAAGCTCTACCGATTTTGAAAATCTAACTGCCGTAGATATTATGACTGCCTCACCAAAAACTATTGCTCCTACTGTTTTAGCTGTTAATGCTTTAGAACAAATGCAAAACAACAACATTACTCAACTTATTGTTGCCGAAAACGACACTTACTTAGGCGTTATTCATTTACACGATTTATTGAAGGAAGGGATTGTTTGATCAGTTGTCAGTTGTCAGTTGTCAGTTGTCAGTTGTCAAAAATAGATAAAACATCAGTCATCAAACTATCGCTCATCGGGATTTGAAATCCCGAGATAACTACTTTCGGATTTTAAATCCGAAAAAGCAACTCACTATACACCATACACCAATAACCAAACACCAACCTTACCTCAACACATTCAATCTTTCCGAATCGAGCTTAATAAAGATAAATAGTAAAATGGTAAACGACCATAACGATGAACCTCCATAACTTATAAATGGCAACGGAATACCAATTACTGGTGCAAGTCCGATAGTCATACCAATATTAATTAAAAAGTGGAAAAATAAAATGGCTGCAACCGAATAACCATATATCCTACTAAAAATAGAACGCTGACGTTCTGCTAAAAATATCAACCTTAAAAAGATAGCAATATATAAAGCCACTAAAATAAATGTACCTATAAAGCCCCACTCCTCTCCAATGGTACAAAATATAAAATCGGTACTTTGTTCAGGCACAAAGTCAAACTTAGTTTGAGTACCCTCTAAAAATCCTTTGCCAGCAAAACCTCCTGAACCTATTGCTATTAACGATTGTTTAATGTTCCAACCATTACCTTGCCTCAATTCTCTTAAACTATATCGCTTTGCACCAATATCATCTCTTATTTGTTGTTTTTCTTCGGCACTTATGCCTTCGGAATCTCGTTGTACTTTTAGGTTTTCTATCTGTTCTATCAGCTTGTCTTCCTCTCCCAACAATACTGTTATTCTTGTTCGTTGATGCTCTTTTAAAACCTTATTAAAAGTAAAATCTATACTATAAATATATAAACAAGCTACTACAAATATTCCTATACCAATGTAATGTGTTCGTTTTCCTTTCATCTCTTTTCTGGTAGCTAAAAATGCCATTAAAAAGAACAATAGCATAGCTAAACCATAATACACCATATTTTGAGAAAACTCATAATTAAAATAGATAAATACTAAACCTGAGAATAATAATAGCGCTACAAATGTTGCCTTTACATTAAATTTTAAAAGTGTATAAATAACAATATATGCATAAGCTGCAGTAAGGATAATGTTGATTGGTCCAAAGAGTAGGGTTAGCACAAAAACAATTATGGCTAAAATTCCAAATAGTAATATGTTGCCCGAAAGTCCTTCTCGATAAAGCACCAATATAAATGCTGCATAAACCAAGGTAGAACCTGTATCGTTTTGCAATAAAATTAAAAATGCAGGAAACACAATTATCGCAGTTGCAACAACTTTAGTTTTAAAATCTTGCATTCTTATACTTAATCCCGAAAGGTATTTTGATAGTGCCAACACCGTAGCAAACTTTGCAAACTCTGAGGGTTGTATTTTTACACTTCCTATTTTAAACCAAGAAGTAGCACCATTTACTTCTACACCGAGTAAGAGGACGGCTACAAGCGAAAACATAATTACCCCATAAATGGGATAAGCAAAAGAAGTAAAAAATTGCCCTTCAAGCATCAATATAACTATGGCTAAAATAAATGCAAAACCTATCCACATTAACTGTTTACCATAACGCTGAGAAATATCAAAAATGCTATGATGTTCTTCGCTATAAACAGCCGCATAAATATTTATCCAACCTATAAAAACTAATGCCAAATAGATTAGAATGGTTGCCCAATCTACATTTGCAAATATGTTTCCGTAGCGTCTCATTTTTTAGGAATAACATTCATTAAGTTAGCTTCTAATATTCTTTTTTCTTTCGCTAGGTTTCGAGTAGAAATAGTATCTGTCATATACTTTTCTATCATTAAACTAGCAATAGGTGCAGCCCAAGTCCCTCCAAATCCTGCATTTTCTACATAAACAGCAATTGCAATTTGCGGGTTATCTTTTGGAGCAAATGCTATAAAAACTGAATGATCTTCTCCGTGTGGATTTTGAGCTGTTCCTGTTTTTCCGCAAACAATTAAACTGTCGTGAATTCTTGCCCTACGAGCTGTACCACCAGGTTCGTAAACAACTCCATACATTCCATCTAAAATAGGGTTAAAGTATTCTTTATCTATTCCTACATTATTTTTCTTTCGATAAACAGAAGGAATGGTATCGGTTTTATCTATTTCTTTAATTAAATGTGGCACATAATAATATCCTTTATTCGCAATAATGGCTGCTAAATTTGCCATTTGTAAAGGAATTACCTCAACTTCTCCTTGTCCAATACTCAACGAATAAATGGTACTAAACGCCCACCTACCTTCACCATACCATCTGTTATAAAAATCAATACCCGGAACATTACCTCTTTTTATTGCGGGCAAATCAGTTGGTAATCGTTGTCCGAAACCAAACTTTTTAACTTGCTTAACCCATTCGCCTAAACCTAACTCACTATCTTTAAATATACTTTTAGAGCGTCCTTGCATTAAAATACGTTTGAAAACGCTGTAATAATATGGATTACACGACATTTTTACTGATGCGGCAACATTTCCTGCCGATGGATGATTATGACAGTTTACATAACTTTTTATACAAGAAAATCCAGAGTTTTCTGTAATCACACCATCTTGCATACCAATTAATGCTTGCACTGTTTTAAAAATAGAACCTGGCGGATATTTTGCCATTAATGCTCTATTAAACAAAGGCTTTAAACTATCGTTACTTAAAATCGGATAGTTCTTTTTAACTGCTCTACCAACCAACATATTTGGGTTATAGTTTGGAGCTGAAACCAACGAAAGTATTTCTCCTGTTTTAGGTTCAATGGCAACTATACTTCCTTTTTTGTTTTGCATTAATAGCTCGCCATACTCTTGCAACACAATGTCTAATGTAGTTTTTATGGTAGTTCCTGTTATTGCCATGGTATCGGTAGCACCACCTTTATAACTCCCTTTTTCTCTATTATGAACATCTACCAACACTCGCTTTACTCCTCTTTGTCCCCTCAACAACTCTTCGTAAGAATATTCTAAGCCACTTTTTCCAATATAATCTCCCGAACGGTAATAAGGTCTTTTTTCTAACGTAGATTGATTTACTTCTCCAATATATCCCAAAATGTGTGCGGCACTGTTTCGTGGATATTTACGCAATGTCCGTGTTTGAACAAAAAAGCCCGGGTATTTAAACAACTGCTCTTGAATAGTTGCATAAGATTGTGATGATATTTCTTTAACAAAAGATGAGGGTTTATACGAAGAATAATCTCTTGCTTTGGTAAATTTTTCTCTAAACTCGGCAGTATCTATTTCTAATAATTCGCAAAAAGCAAGGGTATCCATTTCTTTTACTTGCTTTGGTATTACCATTAAATCGTAAGCAGCTTCGTTATAAACCAGCAACTCTCCATTTCTATCATACACCAAACCTCTTGCTGGGTATTCAATAATTTCTCTCAATACATTTTGGTCAGAATCTGCTTTATACTCATCATTTAAAACTTGCACACTAAATAACCGAGCAGTAAAAATTATACCTACAGCCAAAAATATTAGCCCAACAATAAATTTTCTGTTGGATAAATTTTTCATGATTTGGTAGTAGATTTATAACTGAACAACTGAAAAATAAACACTAAAACTAACGTAAAGAAAATACTCAACAATGCTCTTCCCATAGTAGAGAAAAACTGAGTAAGCTTAAACGATTCGATGTAAAATAAAAACAAATGATGTAATGCAACCAGTATGCCTGCGTACATTAAATACCAAAGCACTCCCATCATTTGCACATTAGGTTTTAAGCCAAAATCATAACCTCCTCTGGGTTGAATCATTTTAAGCAAGTAAGCTCTTGCGAAAGCCATAAATACTGTTGCCGAAATGTGCATTCCTAATGTACTTGTAAAAACATCTACACTTAAACCCAATACAAAACCTAATAATAACACTAACCAACTTGGTGTTTCAAAAGGCAACATTAAAATAAACAACACATACAAATATGGATTTACATATCCTCCCAACTCAATGTTGTTTAGTATTAGTCCCTGAAATAAGACTAATAAAATAAAACTGATTACATATTTTATAACATCAAGTATCATTGTGGTTCTTGTTCAGTTATTTCTTCTAATTTTTGTTGTTCTTCTTTCTGTTTGTTTTTTACAATAAATACGTGCGATAATTGCTTGTAGTCAACAGTAAACTCAACTGTAATGTTGTAAAAATTATTTCCTTCGGGTAGATTAAAATGTTTAATTCTACCCACCAAAATTCCTTCGGGATATACCAAAGAATAGCCACTTGTTAAAACCGTATCGCCTTTATGCAATTGAACATGATTAGGAATATCTTTTAATTGTGCTTCACGATAATTACCTAACTCCCACACTAACGAACCAAAATAATTAGAGTTTTTAATTTTAGCACTTACTGCATTTTTTTCGTGCAAAACCGACATTACCGAACAAAAATTATCCGAAACATTTTTAACCGTACCAATAACTCCCTTTGCCGAAATCACTCCCATTCCTGCTTCTATTCCGTTAATTGCTCCTTTATCTAAGGTAATGTAATTGCTCCTTTTGTTGGTAGAATTATTAACCACTTTAGCCGAAGTGTATAAATATTTTTGATGGTAAGATGTATCTCTAATTTCTACTGTTGTTCCAAAAACTTTGGTAAATGAAGTAATGCTTTGGTTTTGAAGTCTTGCATTTTGCTCTGCCAACTCTGCATTTACATCTTTTAAATGAAAATAATCTTCAACACTCTTAACAGTAGCGTATAGGTTTCCGATTAAAAAATTAGATGAATTAAAAAACTTAGAGTTTTGGTAGTTATTATTTTGTACCAACAATAAAAAAGCTACAAGCTCAAGAAATAGGAAAATAAATACAAGCGAATTTTTAGATAAAAACCGTATTAAATTCCTCATTATTCAATAGTTGCTTATTTAGTTTTTAATTAAGAAAGGATACTTTGTTGTATTCTTTAACGCTATTCCTGTTCCTCTTGCTACACATCTTAACGGATCATCAGCAATGTGTACTGGTAATTTAGTTTTCATAGAAATACGTTTATCTAAGCCTCTTAACATAGAACCTCCACCTGCTAAATACAATCCTGTTTTATAAATATCTGCCGATAATTCTGGTGGTGTCATCTCTAATGCGCTTAATACCGCATCTTCAATTTTAGCAATAGATTTATCCAAAGCATGGGCTATTTCAGAGTAAGAAACTACAATTTCTTTTGGAGTACCAGTCATTAAATCACGCCCTTGTACTGCATAATCTTCTGGAGGGTTTTCTAATTCGGTTAATGCCGAACCTACTTCAATTTTAATTTGCTCTGCCGAACGCTCTCCAATTAAAAGGTTATGCTGTCTTCTCATGTATTCTACAATATCATTGGTAAAATCATCACCCGCAACACGTATGGATTTATCACAAACAATACCTCCTAAAGCAATAACCGCAATTTCTGAGGTACCCCCACCTATATCAATAATCATATTCCCCATAGGTTCTAGCACATCAATACCAATACCAATTGCAGCAGCCATTGGTTCGTGTATTAAATACACTTCTTTTCCTCCAGCATGTTCTGCCGAATCTTTTACTGCACGCTTTTCTACTTCGGTAATACCTGATGGAATACAAATTACCATTTTTAATGATGGTGTAAACAATTGCTTTTTATCACTCATCATTTTTATCATCCCTCTAATCATGTGTTCTGCCGAATCAAAATCTGCAATAACACCATCTTTTAACGGACGAATAGTTTTTATTTCTTCATGGGTTTTTCCGTGCATTTGCATGGCACGTTTTCCGACAGCGATAACTTTTCCTGTCATTCTATCTTTAGCAACAATTGAGGGTTCATCCACAACCACCTTGTCGTTATGAATTACCAAGGTGTTTGCGGTACCTAAGTCAATTGCTATCTCTTGAGTTAAAAAGCTAAATAATCCCATGTGTGCTTTATGTAAGTTGTTTTAAAACTAAGTAAATTTAATACTTAATGCATCTAATAAATTATGTGATTTAACAATTGATAAACATCAAATTGTTAATGAATTTAGTGTCTAAAATGACGAATTCCTGTCATTACCATTGCCATATCATTTGCATCACAATAATCTATCGAATCTTGATCTTTTATTGACCCTCCTGGCTGAACAACCGCTGTAATTCCTGCATTTTTTGCTAATTCAACACAATCGGGGAAAGGAAAAAATGCGTCAGACGCCATTACCGCCCCATTCAAATCGAAACCAAAAGCATTTGCCTTAACTACTGCTTGTTTAAGAGCATCAACCCTAGATGTTTGACCAGTTCCACTAGCTAACAACTGTCCATTTTTAGCAAAAACAATAGTATTTGATTTGGTATGCTTTACAATTTTATTGGCAAACTCTAAATCTGTTATCTCTAACGAGGTTGGTTCCTTTTTTGTTGCAGTTGTAAAATCATTTGCATTAGCTGTTTTTAAATCTTTATCTTGAGCTAATACACCATTTAAAATTGTTCTGAACTGTTTTTGAGGTAATTCAACAGGTTTTTGAACCAAAATAACTCTATTCTTTTTACCTTTTAAAATTTCTAAGGCATCAGCATCATAACCAGGAGCAATTACTACTTCGCAAAATAATTTATGAATTTCTTCAGCAGTAGCTAAATCAATTGTTTTATTACAAATCAATACTCCACCAAAAGCCGAAACAGGATCTCCAGCTAAGGCATCATTCCAAGCTTCTAACAACGTATCTCTCGATGCTAAACCACAAGCATTATTATGTTTTAAAACTGCAAATGTTGGCTTATCTGTAAATTCTGAAATTAAGTTAACCGCAGCATCAACATCTAATAAATTATTGTACGACAATTCTTTACCATGCAACTTATCGAACATAGCTTCTAAAGCTCCATAAAATGTTCCTTTTTGATGTGGGTTTTCCCCGTAACGTAAGGTTTGAGATTGAGTAATACTTTGCTTAAAATTATCATCACCATAATTATCAAACCAATTAAAAATAGCGGTATCATAGTGTGATGAAACATTAAACGCTTGTTTTGCTAAATGCTTTCTATCTTCCAAATCGGTTAATCCGCCTTTTTCGTTCAATAAATTTAAAGTGTAATCATACTGACTTCTTGACGAAACAATTAATACATCTTTATAATTTTTTGCTGCCGCACGAATTAATGAGATTCCGCCTATATCAATTTTTTCGATAATATCTTGTTCTCCTGCACCCGAAGCTACTGTATCTTCAAAAGGATATAAATCAACTATTACTAAATCAATTTCAGGAATTTCAAATTCTTCTAGTTGAGCTACATCTCCTTCCAACTCTCTTCTACTTAAAATACCTCCAAATATTTTTGGATGCAATGTTTTTACTCTACCTCCTAAAATGGATGGGTAAGAAGTTAAATTTTCTACAGCTGTAACTGGAGCGCCTAAATCTTCAATAAATTTTTGAGTACCACCTGTAGAATACATGGTTACTCCTAATTCGTTTAGTTTATTGATAATTGGCTCTAAATTATCTTTGTGGAAAACTGAAATTAATGCGTTTTTGATTTGCTTTTGACTCATTCTACTTAGTTTGAAAGTTAAAAAGTTGAAAGTGAAAAGTTTATATACTTTTTACCTCCTACCTCAAAAAATTAAGCTACAAAATAACGGCTTTTTGCCCCCTTAGAAGAACTCTAAAAGCACTATTTTTCAGTTTGTTGAAAAGTATTTGTTTTTGTTGAAAATGTACAAGAAAAACATTCTTTCTTAAAATTCTAACAAATTTTTCAAGCCTTCAGCAACTTTATCTCCATTAGGTAAAAGTGTTGCTTCTAAAGTAGAATTTAAAGGAATTGCAGGGGTATCAATCGAACCTACAATTTCTATTGGGGCATCTAAATCTTTAAAGCAATTTTTTTGAATACGAGCAGCTAAGCCTAAAGTAAATGAAGCTTCAATAGATTCTTCTGTTACCAACATCACTTTATTGTGCTTTTTGGTAGCTTCATACATTGCTTCTTCATCCAACGGATTAAGCGTTCTTAAATCTATTATTTCAATTTGACCTTTAAATTGTTTTTCGGCTTCTAAACTCCAATAAACCCCTCTACCATAAGTAATAATTACTGCACTCTCGCCATTAGCAACTTTATCTGCATCAGCTTCTATTACTGTTCTAGCCTTTCCAAAAGGAATTACATATTCTTCATCTGGTTCTATGGTTTTAGCTCCTTCCGTACCTTTAATTTTACTCCAGTACAATCCTTTATGCTCAAACATAACAACAGGATTAGGATCATAATAAGCAGCTTTCATTAATCCCTTTAAATCCGCCCCTGTTGATGGATAAGCTACTTTTACTCCTCTAATATTGGTAACAACAGATTCTACGCTTGAAGAATGGTAAGGACCTCCTGAACCATAAGCTCCAATTGGCACACGCAACACCATGCTTGCCGCCCATTTTCCGTTTGACAAATAATACGAACGGCTTAACTCTGTAAACAATTGATTTAAACCTGGCCATATATAATCGGCAAATTGCACCTCAACAAAAGGCTTTAAACCTACTGCTGCCATACCAACGGTACTACCAACAATAAATGCTTCTTGTATTGGTGTGTTAAAAACTCTATCATCACCAAATTGCTTGGCTAAAGTTGCTGCTTCTCTAAAAACACCACCAATTCTTGCACCTACATCCTGTCCGTACAACAAACTTTCTGGGTGTTTTTCCATTATTTCTCTAATGGCAAACAAAGCAGAATCTACCATTACCGTCTTATCTTTCCCTGCTGGTTCACGCTCACCTTTTTCTTCTGTAATAGGAGTTGGAGCAAAATGATGCGTTGTTAAATCTTCTGGTCTTGGATCTTCTTCGGCTAAAGCTAATTGGTAATCTTTTTCTACCAATTCTTTTGCTTTTCCCTCCATTGCCATTACTTCAAATTTAGGCACACCTAAACCTTCTAATTCCTTTTTTAATCTTGGAAAAGGATCTCTACTCCAAGCTTCTGCTAACTCGTCTTTATCATGTCGATAAAATTCCATTCTAACACCAGAAGTATGATGATTTAACAATGGAACTTTTGCATGGATAATAAAAGGCCTTCTTTCTTTTCTTACGATAGAAAGAACCTCATTAAAAGTATTATAAGATTCAAAAAAGTCAGTTCCATCTATGGTTCTAACTTCCATTCCTTTAAAACCTTTAGCATAATGCGTTATATCTTGAGCTCTTGTTTCTTCAGCATTTGCAGAAATATCCCACTCATTATCTTGAACCAAATAAATAATTGGCATTTGTTTTAACACTGCCATCTGAAAAGCTTCTGAAACTTCTCCTTCGGTACAAGATGCATCTCCTAAACTACAGACCACAACTGGATTTTCTCCTTTATAATCTTCTGCTAAACCTAGTTTTTCTTTGTATTGAACACCCATTGCCACACCTGTTGCTGGTATTGCTTGCATACCTGTTGCAGAACTCTGATGAGGAATTTTTGGTTTATCATCATCCTTTAAACTTGGGTGCGAATAATAGGTTCTTCCTCCAGAAAATGGATCGTTTCTTTTTGCTAAAACTTGTAGCATCAGCTGAAATGGAGTCATTCCAATTCCTAACAAAATACTATCATCACGATAGTAAGGAAAAACAAAATCTTGTGGCTTTAATTGTAATCCACAAGCTAACTGAATAGCTTCATGACCACGAGAAGTTGCATGCACATATTTTGCTGTAACCTCTTTATTTTCTTCATACAATTCGGTTAAAGCTTTAGCTGTTGCCATTAACTTAAAAGCTTCTACAGCTTTATCCTTCAATAACTCTTTAGATTTATCTTCTTTCTTTGTTTTAGCCATTGCTTCTGCCATTTCCTATTTTTTTGAAAGGATTGTAAAGGTATTAAAAAAGATGATTAGATTAAACACAAACCCCAATTCTTAACTAAATTAGAATTGGGGTTTAAACTTTTTCTTTGAGAGCTTATTTATTTCTTTTTTAATTCTTCGTTTCTTTTTGCCCTTTGCATTGGGTTTTCGCTTCCATCAGCTCCCCAACCGTATTTTTTTTGTTGGTATAATTGAAATTTAGATAGTTGAGATTTTCTAGGCCAGTTATTGTTATACATTTCAGTATCAGCAGTTTCTAACCAAGGATCCATTTCTATGCTTTCTACTTCTTTTTTAAAGAAAAACACTTTTGATACATTTTTATCGTTCTTTCTCCAAATTTCTGCAGGTATTCTAACCTCTTCAGTAGAACCGTCCTTAAACTTAAAGTTTAAAACTAATGGCATTACTAAACCACCAATATTTTCAAACTCCACTTCGTAATAGTTGTAATCTGATTCTAAAACTTTAACATCCTCTTCGCTTAACTTCGCTTTATATTTATCGTACTCCTCTTGGTCAACCAATGTTACTTCAAAAGGGTCGTATTTATTGTAAAAATCTAATATTTTAGGATCGTTTTCACTATAGGTTTTTTCAATGTCTTTTTTGTTTCTTGTTTCTCCAATATGAATAGCTTTAGATGCTTCTAATTCTTTAGCAATAGCTTTTTCTACTTCAGGATTTTTAGTATCGATTTTAAACCATTCAACATTTTTAATGGCTAAATCAACATGGTCGGTAGTGTAAAACCACCCTCTCCAAAACCAATCTAAATCTACCCCAGAAGCATCTTCCATTGTTCTAAAGAAATCTGCCGGAGTTGGGTGTTTAAATTTCCATCTTTCAGAATAGGTTTTAAAAGCAAAGTCAAACAACTCACGCCCCATAACTGTTTCTCTTAAAATATTAAGAGCTGCAGCTGGTTTACCATAAGCATTGTTACCAAATTGGTAAATAGATTCCGAATTTGTCATAATAGGAGTAATGTTACTTTTATCTCCTTTCATGTAATCTACAATTTTATGTGCAGGACCTCTACGAGAAGGATAATCTCTTTCCCACTCTTGCTCGCATAAATACTGTGTAAAAGTATTTAACCCTTCATCCATCCATGTCCACTGTCTTTCATCAGAGTTAATAATCATTGGAAAAAAATTGTGTCCAACCTCATGAATAATTACTCCAATCATAGCATATTTTGTTCGTTTAGAGTAAGTTCCATCTTCATTAGGTCTTCCTCCATTAAAACAAATCATTGGGTATTCCATTCCTATACTTTTAGAGTGAACAGAAATTGCCACAGGATAAGGATAATCGCAAGTATGCTTAGAATAAGATTCAATTGTATGAGCTACAACTTTAGTACTATATTGTTCCCAAAGTGGATTTCCTTCTTTAGGGTAATAACTCATTGCCATTGTTTTCTTACCATTATACTTAACAGTCATTGCATCTACAATAAACTTACGCGAACTCGCAAAGGCGAAATCTCTAACATTAGTAGCACTATAACTCCATGTTTTTGTTCCTGAAGCTTTACTTTTTTCAGCTTCTTCGGCTTCATCTTGTGTAACAATAAGTACAGGTTGTTCATATTCATTCATTGCTTTTTTAAAACGTTCTTGTTCTTTAGAACTCATAACCGAACCAGGGTTAGTTAACTTACCCGTTGCTGCAACTTTATGGTCGGACGGAACCGTAATATTTACCTTAAAGTTTCCAAAGGTTAAGGTAAATTCTCCATTACCTAAAAACTGTTTGTTTTGCCATCCTTCAACTTCATTATAAACTGCCATTCTTGGGTAAAACTGAGCAATTGTGTAGATGTAATTATCTTCATCCTTAAAATATTCGTAACCACTTCTTCCGCCAATTTCATCTCTATTATTGATGTTGTACCACCAACCAATTTTTAACGAATAGGTAGCTCCAGGAGCTAAAGGTGCAGGCAAATCAATACGCATCATTGTTTTGTTAATGGTGTATTTTAATTCTTTTCCCTTACCATCTTTCACGTAATCAAGCTTAAAACCTCCATCAAAATCGTTGTGCATACGAGCAATTTCGCCAAAACTCATTCCTTCTTCGTTAATTTTTGATGTATTAATTAACTTGGTATCAGAAGTTTTTGCTCTTACATTTTGGTCTAATTGTATCCACAAATAGTCTAATTTATCTGGCGAATTATTTTTATAAGTAATGGTTTCTTTACCTGTTATTTTTTGATTTTCATCATCTAACACCACATCAATAACATAATCGGCTTTTTGCTGATAATATTTATGCCCTGGAGCACCAGATGCTGTACGGTAAACATTTGGGGTTGCTAACTCTTCTTTTAACTGCTTAAACTTATTGTTGTTCATATTGTCTTGAGCAAACATTTGCCCAACAACTAACAATGCAGTTATAATACTTAGTTTTTTCATAATATTATTGTATTTGATGGCTATCAACCACCTTTTCTTTATCAAAATTAAATGTGTGTTTATTTCCTGCTATATTTAAGTAAATAGCATTTTTCTGACCACTAAACACTTCGGTTAACAAAGTGTTTTTAATGGTTATATTTTTTGGTTTTTTTATTTTATCAGAAGCTACATAGCAATAAATAAAATCATCATCATTAACCTCTTTACCTACAAAAGAAAAGGTTAAGCTTTTTTCATTTACCACAAAATGGAGTTTTTTATTAATGTATTTTAATAAATAATCATCAGCATTTTTAAGTTCTTCTGGAGTGCCTAAATTTAATTCTGGAACACCAGCTTCATTTAAAGCTTTCTCTAAATCGTGTCCAATAAATTTAATCGATAATTCAAAAATTTGAGCATCAGAATTATAGTCTGCTTCTGTTATAGAAACATAATACTTGTGCATTGCAAAACTTAACAATGCCATTGCTATAATTGAGAAAAATAATTTTTTAACCACTAGTGCCTGCTTAATAAGGACGGCTAATGTACTAATTTAATTCAAGAAACTTTTAGCTTTTTCGATTGCAGCTTCAATTCCTTCGATGTAACTACCTCCTGCTGTGGCGAAAAAGGGCTGTCCACCGCCACCACCACGCATTTCTTTGGCTGCTTCTCTAATAATATTACCTGCATGTAAATCTTTAGCTTTTGCTAAATCATCCGAAATGGCAATGGTTAAATTAGGTTTACCATTAACCTCAGCTCCAACAACCATAAACAAATTATCTACCTCAGCTTTTAGCTGAAATGCCATATCTTTAATCGCTCCGCTATCGCTTAACTCTATTTTTTGAGCAATTACATTTACACCATCTAATTCTTGTACATTGTTTAACAACTCTGCTTTAACCTCTTTTGCTTTTTCTTTTGCTCCTGCTTCGTTGGCTTTTGCTAGTTCTTTTTTTGCTTTAGTTAATGCTTCTATAATGCTTTTTGGCAATTTTATTTTTGTAAAATCTGCTATGGCTTTATTAATATCAACCTTATCGGCAGATGAATTTTCAATTGCTTTTACTCCATCAACTTTTTGGTATTGAGATATTAAACTCGCTTTAAAAGCTTCTAACTCATTTTTAATTTCAGGAACAACTTCTGCAACATTATGTTGATTGATTACTTCAATTTTTTCTTTTATCCAAGATGCTGCACCTAAGTTAGTAATAGCTTCTACCCTACGAATTCCCGAAGCAACAGACCCTTCAGATTTTATTTTAAACAATTCTATTTTTGACGTATTCTCTACATGAATCCCTCCACATAACTCTTTTGAATCTCCAAACTCTATCATACGAACTACATCTCCGTATTTCTCGCCAAAAAGCATCATTGCTCCAGCTTCTTCTGCTTTAGTTATTGGTATTGCTCTATGTTCGTTTAAAGGAATAGCTGCTTGTATTTTCTCGTTTACAAAATCTTCAATTTGTTGCAATTGTTGGTCATTTACTTTCTCAAAATGCGAGAAATCAAAACGCAAATAATCGGCATTTACTAACGAACCTTTTTGCTCAACGTGAGTTCCTAAAATATCGCGTAAAGCTTGGTGCATTAAGTGTGTTGCTGTATGATTACAAGCAGTTAAATTTCTTTTATTATTCTCCACCTCAGCTTTAAATGCAGCATTCACGTCTTGCGGAAGCTCCTTAGCAAAATGTATAATTAAATTATTCTCTTTTTTAGTATCAACTATTTCAATTTGTTCGGTATCCGATTTTATTACTCCCGTATCTCCAACTTGTCCTCCACCCTCAGGATAAAAAGGAGTTAAATTAAAAACCAATTGATATAACTCCTCTCCTTTAGCTACTACTTTTCTATATTTTGTGATGTAAATATCTGCTTCGGTATAATCATAACCTATAAACTCTTCCACATCATCCTCTTTCAACTCTATCCAATCATCTGCTTCAATTTTTCCTGCTGCTCTTGAGCGTTCTTTTTGTTTGTCTAACTCTACAATAAAACCTGGCATATCCACATCAAAATTATTTTCGGTAGCCATTAATTCTGTTAAATCTATCGGAAAACCAAAAGTATCGTACAACTCAAAAGCAAATGCTCCATCAACCGTTTTATCGTTAGCTGTAGCTAGATAATTTTCAAATCGCTGTATTCCTTTTTCTAAAGTTCTTAAAAAGCTTTCTTCCTCTTCCTTAATTACTTTGGTTATTAATTCTTGTTGAGCTTTTAATTCTGGAAATGCTTCGCCCATTTGCTTTGCCATTACCTCAACCAATTCGTAAATAAATGCTTCTTTTTGGTCTAAAAAGCTGTAAGCATAACGTATTGCTCTTCTTAAAATTCTACGAATTACATAACCTGCTCCATTGTTGGATGGCAATTGTCCATCGGCAATAGAAAAAGCTACTGCTCTTACGTGGTCGGCAATTACACGAATTGCAACATCTGTTTTAATGCTTGTATCTAAAGTATATTGATATTTTACACCTGATACTTCCGAAATTTTAGCAATTAAACCACCAAAAACATCGGTATCGTAATTCGATTGTTTGCCTTGTAAAACCATTGCCAAACGCTCAAACCCCATTCCAGTATCTACATGTTTAGCAGGTAATGGTTTTAACTCTCCGTTTGCCATTCGGTTAAACTCCATAAAAACCAAATTCCAAATTTCTACTACTTGCGGATGGTCTTCATTTACCAAATCTCTTCCTGGAGTTTTTGCAATTTCTTCGTTATTTCTTAAATCAATATGAATTTCGGAGCAGGGACCACAAGGACCTGTATCGCCCATTTCCCAAAAATTATCTTTCTTATTGGCTTTTAATATTTTAGATTCATCTAAACCATTAGTCTCTAACACTCCTTTCCAAAGATTATAAGCCTCTTCATCCATTGGAGTACCATCTTTTTCATCCCCCTCAAAAACCGTAAAATATAGTTTGCTTTTATCTATTCCATATACATCAACTAACAACTCCCAAGCCCATTCAATTGCTTCTTTTTTAAAGTATTCACCAAAACTCCAATTCCCCAACATCTCAAACATAGTATGATGGTAGGTGTCAACTCCAACTTCTTCTAAATCGTTATGCTTACCTGAAACACGCAAACATTTTTGTGAATCGGCAATTCTCGGAAACTTTATTTCGCTGTTTCCTAAAAACAAATCTTTAAACTGATTCATCCCAGCATTGGTAAACATTAATGTAGGATCGTTTTTAATTACCATAGGTGCCGAAGCAACAATTTGGTGTTGTTTTTCTTTGAAAAAATCTAAAAATGTTTGTCGAATTTGAATCGAGTTCATAGCTGTTAAAAAGTGTTAAATAAGCGTTAACGACTGTTAAGCAATCGTAACTTTTATTTATTTAATTAAATTTGCAGTCAAAATTAGTATAATATCTTTAGATGGCTAAAGCAAAATACAGATATAATCCACATACTTTAAGCTACGATAAAATTGAGCTAACTTTAAAGGATAAACTCTTTAGAGGAGGAATGATTTTAGGGGCTGGTTTAATTATAGGTATAGGAATATATTTTATTACTGATGCCTATGTTGACTCTCCTAAAGAGAAACAATTAAAGAAAGATAATGCCGATTTATTAGCAAGGTATCAGATTTTAGATAAAAAAGCTGAACAATTAGCCATAGTTTTAGAAGATATACAACACAGAGATGATAATATATATCGTGTAATTTTTGAAGCCGAACCAATTGCTAACGAAATTAGAGAAGCAGGATTTGGAGGAGTTAACCGATATAAAGAGTTAGAAAATTATACTAATGCAGAATTAATTGTTAATGCTTCAAAAAAATTAGATAAGCTTTCCAAACAACTTTACATCCAGTCCAAATCGTTTGACGAAGTATTTGAAATGGCTAAGAAGAAAGAAGAAATGTTAGCCGCTTTGCCTGCTATACAACCTGTATCCAACAAAGATTTAACCCGAATGGCTAGTGGTTATGGATATAGAACCGACCCTGTTTATAAAACCAGAAAATTTCATGCTGGAATGGATTTTACTGCCCCAAGAGGAACACCTATTTATGCTACGGGTGATGGAAAAGTAATACAAGCTGATGCGAAAAACAGAGGTTATGGAAATCATGTGAGAATTGACCATGGCTATGGTTATGTTACTTTATATGCACACATGAATAAGTTTAATTGTAAAGTAGGACAAAAAGTAAAACGTGGAGATGTTATTGGTTATGTTGGTAATACTGGAAAATCTGTTGGTCCACACTGTCATTACGAAGTTAGAAAAAATGGCAATCCTATAAATCCTGTTAACTTTTACTTTAACGATTTAACTCCTGAGCAATATGCTAAAATGTTAGAGTTAGCGAATGACCCTACGCAATCGTTGGATTAGATTATTGATTATTGAAGTTTCTTAATTAAACAAAAATCTAAACCTTACAAACAGATTAACTTATCAACCAACTCAGCTTTATCAACTTTTAGCTTTCAGACTTTACAGACTCTTTTGCTCGCCATTCAAATTTTCGGCTTTGTTCAATTCCGTCCATTATAGTTTGCATAATGTTTTCAATATGATCATCGTAATCAATATTTAAAGGCTCTTTAACCGTTAATTGTAGTTTCGTTCCTTTCTTTTTTAAAAACAATCCTTTTTTATCAAAAGCTCTTCTAAAACCATTAATTACTACAGGAACAACAATAGGCTGATAGTTTTTAATAATATGAGCCGTTCCTTTTCTGCCTGGAGCAAAGGCTTTTGTAGTACCCTGGGGAAAGGTAATAACCCAACCCGCATCTAAAGCTTTTTGAATATTATCAGTATCTTTTTGGTCAACTTTTCTTTTAATTTCTTTTCCAGCCTCACGCCAAGTACGCTTTATTGAAATTGCCCCTGAAAGTCCTAATATTTTAGGCAACAAGCCTGACTTCATAGTTTCTTCTGCAGCAACATAATAGATATCAGATTTACCTACTTTTAAAAGTGATTTTAATTTTAATTGATTGGGGTTTCCATCTAAAGCACTATGTATTACATGAAACATAAAGGCTACATCTGCAAAATAAGTTTGATGATTAGAGATAATTAATACATTTTTTTGAGGCAATTGAGCAAATATTTCAGCACCATTAACTTCGGGTATATTCTTTTTAGTGAAGCGTTTATAAGTTACCCTTCCAAAAAGTCTAAAAACGGCTTTCTTTAAAAAAATGTATTGTCCAAATGTGTCTTTTGCTAGCAATTTAAAAGAAATTTTGTGCAAGATAAGGAAGAAACTCTGAAGTGCTTATTTTATTTTCTTTTTTAAAGAAATTTTATCTCCAACATTAGGCTGAGTTCCTATAATTAAATTGTTCTTTTTATAAAGTTGTTTTAATTTAACACCATACAACTGAGAAATATCTCGCATTGTTTCGCCAGCTTTAACTGTATGAAATTCTTGTTTTGCTTTATTCCTTTTAGGTTGCAAATAAATAATATCTCCAACTTTTAATACATCTGTTTTATTTAAGTCGTTGTACTTAAATATTTGCCACAGATTCATATCAAAGTCTTGTGTTATTTTATAAAAGGTATCTCCTTCTCGAGCAACAATATATTTTATATGATTGTGTAATTTAATTGTTCGGCTATGTTTTGATACTGCTAAAGGAGATGAATCTCTATCTTTTTTTAATTTTTTAGGTGGTACTTTTCCATAACTGTCGTATTGATACAGCTTATGCTTTTCTATTAAATTTATTAATAATTGTGGATATTTTGGATTAGTTGCATAACCTGCTTTTTTTAAGCCTTTTGCCCAACCTTTATAATCTGTAATTTTTAATTCAAACAAAAAAGAATAACGCCCTCTCGTAGTTAAAAACTCTGAGTGGTCTCGAAAAGAATCATAAACATCATTATACTTTCTAAAACATTCATTCTTTTTATCATCATCAATACGCATCGTTTTTCCTTTCCAACCCTTATGACATTTAATACCAAAATGATTTTTACCATAAACAGCTAAAGGACTATTCCCATCTCCCGACTCTAAAATACCTTGTGCTAAAGTTATACTTGCAGGAATTCCTGAACGATGCATTTCTCGTATTGCATCATCTTTGTAAGTTTCTATATACTCTTCACGAGTAATACGTTTTTCGGCTGGTTGAGCCATCAAAACAGTAGAAACTACCATCAAATAAAATATGATTGCTAATCTTTTCATTTACACCTACAAAATTAAGATAGATAGCCAAAAGCAATAGCTATGCCTAAGCAAGATATTAACATTTTATTATTGATTGTTTTGGTATAATCTTGATTATAATTTTTTAAATATTTACGCTCTGTTTCTGGTTTCCCGCATTCGCGAGAAATGAGTATGGAGACAATAATTACAAAACAACTCCTAATCGTTCCTCAAAACCTTTATTCCCTTGCAAACCTCCTGTATGAACTGCTACAATGGTTTTACCATCTAGTTGGTTAGTATTTTGTAGTATATCATAAATACCCAACAGCATTTTTCCTGTATAAATTAAATCTAATGGAATATTGTGCTGCTGTTTAAACCGCTGAACAAATTCAATTAACGCAGGTTTTACTTTGGCGTAACCTCCAAAATGGTAATCAGTAATTAAGTCCCAGTTGGTATTTTTCACTACTACACCAAATTGATTAGAATAATCTTTTAATAGCTTTTCAATATCCTCTTTTAAAAAATCCCCACCTTTTAACGCAGGAAAACCTAATACTTGTTTATCTGTTGATGCAATTATTCCTGCTAATGTTCCTCCCGTTCCACAAGCACTACAAGCTACATCAAAATCTACATCCACATTTTTCAATATTTCAGTACATCCTTTTACTGCAAAAGCATTAGAGCCTCCTTCAGGAACTAAATAAAAATCTCCAAATTCTTTTTTTAAATCAATAATAAAATCAGTGCTGCTTTTATTTCTATAAGCTTCTCGCGAAACATACTTAAAAGTCATTCCATTATCTTTGGCTAATTGTAAAGTTGGATTTAAGGGCAATGTTTCTTCGCCTCTTATTATTCCAATCGTATTAAACCCAAACGCCCTCCCCGCTGCTGCCGTTGCAGCAATATGGTTAGAATAAGCTCCACCAAAAGTTAAAATGATTGTTTTATTTAGACGCTTAGCTTCTTCAATATTGTATTTAAGTTTTCTCCATTTGTTTCCAGATATTTCGGGGTGTATTAAATCTTCTCTAAGTATAAATAATTTACTTTTTTTTTGTCGAATAAATGGTTCTACAATTTCAACTAATGGGATATTATTTTGATTGATTTGCAGCAACTATTTTTTATTAATCTTAGTACCTTTACATTTTATGAATGATTTTTCAAAAATAAACAAACTAGAGGAAGACGATTACTATTTAACCCCAGAAGGTTATCGCGTTTTTACCGAAAAATACCTTTTAAAAAGAGGTTATTGTTGTGAAAATGGTTGTCGTCATTGCCCTTATGGATTTGATAAATCTAAAGGAAGAAGAATTAAAGGGAAATAAGATGAATTTTAAACAACAAATACAACAAGGTATTCCTAACGAATTACCTCCATTTAAAGGATTAGATAATTCAGTAAGTCACGCCCCAAAGCGAAAAGAAATATTAAGTGCCGAGGAAAAAAAATTAGCCCTTAAAAACGCATTAAGGTATTTCGATAAAAAGCATCATCCTATCTTAATAAAAGAGTTTAAAGAAGAACTAGATACTTACGGAAGAATTTATATGTATCGTTTTCGCCCAGAATATAAGATGTATGCTCGACCAATAGATGAATACCCAGGAAAATCTACTCAGGCAAAATCTATTATGTTAATGATACAAAACAACTTGGATTATGCTGTTGCTCAACATCCTCACGAGTTAATTACCTATGGTGGAAATGGAGCAGTTTTTTCTAACTGGGCACAATACTTATTGTGTATGCAATATTTGTCTGAAATGACAGACGAACAAACATTAGTAATGTATTCTGGTCATCCTATGGGATTGTTTCCATCACACAAAGATGCCCCAAGAGTTGTGGTTACCAACGGAATGATGATTCCTAATTACTCTAAACCTGATGATTGGGAAAAATTTAACGCCTTAGGTGTTACGCAATACGGACAAATGACTGCTGGAAGTTATATGTATATTGGTCCACAAGGAATTGTACACGGAACAACCATTACAGTTTTAAATGGATGTAGAAAAATAGACTCGCATGGAACTGCTGGAAAATTATTTGTTACCGCAGGTTTAGGTGGTATGAGTGGAGCTCAACCAAAAGCAGGAAACATTGCTGGAGTTGTTTCGGTAACTGCCGAAGTAAACCCTGAAGCAACTTACAAACGGCACGAGCAAGGATGGGTAGATGAAGTAATTAAAGATTTAGATGAGCTTTGTGCTAGAGTTAGCAAAGCTAAAGCCGGTAAAGAAGTGGTTTCGATTGCTTATGATGGCAACATTGTTGACGTTTGGGAAAAATTTGATGAAGAAGGAATTTATGTTGATTTAGGTTCTGACCAAACATCCTTACATAATCCTTGGGCGGGTGGTTACTATCCTGCCGGACTTTCTTTTGAAGAAAGTAATGATATGATGGCGAATAATCCTGAGTTATTTAAAGAAAAAGTACAAGAAACATTAAGAAGGCATGCTGCTGCTGTAAATAAGCACACCACTAAGGGAACTTATTTCTTTGATTATGGAAATGCCTTTTTATTGGAAGCTAGTAGAGCTGGAGCTGATGTAATGGCTGAAAACGGAATTGATTTCAAGTACCCTAGTTATGTGCAAGATATTATGGGGCCAATGTGTTTCGATTATGGTTTCGGACCTTTCCGATGGGTTTGTACTTCGGGGAAACCTGAAGATTTAAAACTTACCGATGACATTGCTTGTGAGGTTTTAGAAGAAATTATGAAAAACTCTCCTGCTGAAATTCAACAACAAATGCAAGACAACATTACTTGGATAAAAGGAGCACAAGAAAATAAATTGGTTGTTGGTTCGCAAGCTCGTATTTTATATGCTGATGCCGAAGGAAGAACAAAGATTGCTGAAGCTTTTAATAAGGCTGTTGCAGATGGAAGACTATCTGCCCCTGTTAATTTAGGTAGAGATCATCACGATGTTTCTGGTACTGATTCGCCTTACAGAGAAACAAGTAATATTTACGATGGTTCAGCCTTTACGGCAGATATGGCAATACACAATGTTATTGGCGATAGCTTTAGAGGTGCAACTTGGGTATCTATCCACAATGGAGGTGGTGTTGGTTGGGGCGAAGTTATTAATGGAGGCTTTGGGATGACTTTAGACGGTTCTGCTGATGCCGATAGAAGATTAAAATCGATGTTATTTTGGGATGTAAACAACGGAATTTCTCGTAGAGCTTGGGCAAGAAATGATGAAGCTATTTTTGCTATAAAACGCGAAATGGAAAGAAACCCTGATTTAAAAGTAACATTGCCGAATATAGTAGATGAAGATTTGTTTTAATTTTTAAATCTAATAGACTAAAAAAATAGCCGTAGATTATTCGTTTAATCTACAGCTATTTTTATTACAACCCCAAAGAACCTAACAACTACAACTCTTTCTTATTATTTATGCTATATTTGGATAAATAAATATAGTGTGTATATGTGTACTAGTACACATATCCGTACGTTGGCAAACATTTAACCTTAAACTAAATGAAACTCAAATTATTCCTGGTAATCATCTTAACTAATTTATTCTTATCAAATTCTTTTTCCCAACCTAATCTAGAATGGGCCAAGGCAATGGGTGGGGCACATCAATATGGTGATGCATCAAATTTCATAACAACTGATGATCTTGGGTATGTTTACGTTACAGGTTCGTTTGTTGGAACAGCTGATTTTGATCCAGGAGTAGACAGCCTCAAGCTTACATCAAATGGATTGAAAGATATTTTTCTACAAAAATTGGACGCAAACGGCAACTTAATATGGGCTAAATCTTTTGGAGGATCTTTGGATGATGAAGGTATTTGTATTGCTATTGACAATCTTGGTTATGTTAATTTAACTGGATATTTTATGGATACAGTTGATTTTGATCCAGGAGCAGGATTCAGCAATCAAATTGCTCAAGGATTCTCGGATTACTTTGTTCAAAAAATCGATAGTTCCGGTAATCTTGTTTGGATTAAAACGATGGGAAGTATTACTGGTGATGATAAGGGAAATTCAATTATTTCTGATTCGAATGGTAATCTATTTATTGTTGGAAATTTTACTGGATCAGTGGACTTCGATCCTGGATTAGGAATTTCTAATTTAACATCTAACGGTGATAACGATGTTTTCATTCAAAAGCTTGACCCTAATGGAGATTTAGTATGGGCTCAATCAATTGGTGGGACTGACGAAGAACATGGTAATTCCCTTACTTTGGATAGTCTTAACAATATATATGTAACAGGTATTTTTAATGGCGTGGTCGACTTTGATTCGGGAACAGGAATAACTAATCTAACATCTAATGGTGGATATGATGTTTTCATTCAAAAGGTTGACTCTAACGGGAGTTTAATTTGGGTTAATTCTTTTGGTGGAACAAATTCAGATTTAGCAAATTCCATTACACTTGATGCATCAGGAAATGTTTATACAACAGGTTCTTTTCAAGGAACTGTAGATTTTGACCCAAGTGCTTCGGTTTTTAACATTACAGCTTCAGGTGGTTATAATGATGTATTCGTACATAAATTGGATAATAATGGAAATTTTATTTGGGCTACCAACCCCATTTTAGCTGACGTAAATCACAGTAGATCAATAGCTACAGATGTTTTGGGCAATGTTTATATTATAGGAACTGCTACTGGACCTCTTTCAGCTACTTTCATGCAAAAATTAGATGCATCAGGTAATCAAATTTGGAATACTACATTTGTCAGTAGCCCAGGAGATCATAGAGGAAAGAGTCTTACGATAAGTTCCTCTGGAGATCTCTTCATTACTGGTTTTTTTCAACAATTATGTGATTTTAATCCTGGAGCAGGAACTTATAACCTTGCCGCACCAAATGACTATGGTATATACGTAGTAAAATTTAGTTCAACTGTAGGCATTAAAAACTTTGAAATTGAAAGTAAATTAACTATTTACCCCAATCCAGCGTCCAATAAATTATTCATAGACACAAAATTAGAACTGAACGAAACAATCATTATTGACATCGCAGGAAAAGTTATTGTAACAACTAAACAAAGTACAAAGCTTGTAAATGTTACTAATTTATCAGACGGAATTTACTTTATTAAACTAATTACAGATAAAGGGGTAATCACTAAAAAGTTTGTAAAACAATAAATAACGATTTGCCAACAACATCTATATTTTATATTGCTTTAGTTTTATCATTTTAAACTAAAGTTCAAAACACAACACAAAAACATAGATTGACCGTTAACTACCTCAACTCAGCATTAAATTCTTTCTGAACAACTGAAATAATTTTATCCATTATTTTATCAATCTGCTTATCTGTTAAGGTTTTATTCTCATCTAAAAAAGTAAAACTAACACCATAAGATTTTTTACCTTTTGGTAAGTTTTTACCCTCATAAACATCAAACAAATTAGCGGATTTTAAGATTTTTCTATCTTGCTTTAAAGCCAACTCTTTTATAGCTGCATACTCAACATTTTTATCAATTAATAAAGCTAAATCTCTTCTTACCGAAGGAAATTTTGGTACTTCTTTAAATACCACTTTATTTTGAGCTACTAACTTTAATAAATTATCATAATTAAAATCGGCATAAAAAACTTCTTTATCAATACTAAACTGATTTTGGATAGTAGTTTTCACTTTCCCAAACTGAACCAAATCGTTTTTGTTTACAGTATATTTTAAGCCATAATCTAGTTTATCATTAGTGCTTTCAGAAGTCTGAAAATGCATTTTATCTAACCCAAATTTTTCTATTAAAGCATTTACCACTCCTTTTAAGTAATAGAAATCAGCATTACTTTGTTTCGAGTTCCAGTTTTCTAACTCTTCTCTTCCTGTAATAAAAATGCTTAAATGACTAGCTTCTTTAAATTTCGCTCCATTTTTTAAATAGGTTTTTCCCCATTCAAATAATTTTAAATCGCTTGCTTTTCTATTTTGGTTGTAAACAATTGTTTCTAATCCATTAAATAACATAGATTGGCGTAGCACGTTTAAATCTCTACTCAAAGGGTTTTTCATGGTTACCAATTGCGCTGCTGTTTCGGTATAATAACTCGATTTGGTTAAGGAGTTAGACAACATTTCATTAAATCCGTTGGCAATTAATTGCTCCGAAATTAAATTAGTTACTTTTTCCTTGTCTGGCTTTTCTCTGTAAGATAATGAAGATGTTAAGGCCTCTGGTAATTCTATATTATTATAACCATAAACTCGTAACACTTCTTCAATAACATCCGCTTCTCGGGTAACATCTACTTTAAAAGGAGGAACAGACAGCTCTAACCCTTCTTCGGTTTCGTTTGCAACCTCAATTGCTAAAGATTCTAATATTTTTTTGATGAGTTTTCTATCTATTTTTTTTCCAATTAATCGATCACAGTTAGCATAAGAAAAATCAATTTTAAAATTTTGAATTGGATTTGGGTAAATATCTACTATTTCAGAACTAACCTCTCCTCCAGCAACTTCTTGAATTAACAAAGCAGCTCTTTTTAATGCATAAATGGTAATGTTTGGATCTGCACCTCTTTCAAATCGAAATGATGCATCGGTATTTAAACCATGTCTTTTTGCAGATTTACGAACACTAACAGCATTAAAGTAAGCACTTTCTAAAAATATATTGGTGGTTTTTTCTGAAACTCCAGAATCGATCCCTCCAAAAACACCAGCAATACACATTGGTTCTTCAGTATTACAAATCATTAAGTCGTTTTCAGATAATCCTCTTTCTACTTCATCTAAAGTTGTGAATTTTGACTTATCTGTTGCCGTTTTAACCAACACTTTATTTCCTTTAATTTTTGCGGCATCAAAAGCGTGTAGAGGCTGACCAGTTTCGTGCAACACATAATTGGTTACATCAACCACATTGTTTATTGGAGTTAATCCAATACTTAACAAACTATTTTTTAACCAATCTGGCGATTCTTTTACTTCAAGCCCACTAATGGTTAAGCCAGAATACCTTGGACACAATTCATTATCTTCAACTTCAACAGTGATGTTTAAATTATTGTTGCCAACTTTAAAATTATCAACCTTAGGTTTTAGCAATTCAAAATTTTCTGTTTGATTTAACACCGCTATTAAATCTCTCGCCACACCAATATGTCCTGTTGCATCGGCCCTATTAGGAGTTAATCCAATTTCAAAAACGTAGTCATCCTCAATATTAAAATATTCTTTAGCTGGCGTTCCCACTTTTGCATCAGCATCTAACACCATAATTCCATCGTGAGATGCCCCTAATCCAATTTCATCTTCGGCACAAATCATACCTTCAGATAAAGCTCCTCTTATTTTAGATTTTTTAATCTTAAAACTATCATCTCCAGCGTAAAGTGTTGTTCCAACCGTTGCAACAACCACCTTCTGACCAACATCAACATTAGGAGCTCCGCAAACAATATGCAAATCATTTTCGCCACCAACATTTACTGTTGTTTTATTTAAGCGATCTGCATCAGGGTGTTTTTCTTTGGTTAATACCTCTCCAATCACTAAACCCTCTAACCCGCCTTTTACAGTTTGTACTTTTTCAAGACCTTCTACCTCTAAACCACAATCGGTTAATATATCCGACACCTTTTCAGCATCCATATTAACATTAACGTAGTTTTTAAGCCAGTTGTAAGAAACCTTCATATCCCATAATTAGATGAAGAACAAAAGTAATTTTTTTATAGGAATTATAGATAAGTAAAGGGCTTACTTTTTAGTTTGCTTACGCGGATCGATAAAAACACGTTTACCTCTTTTTTTGGTTACTTTTTCAGGTTTTTCTCTTTTCTCTGCCGGAAAAAAGTATCGTAAATCTAGCGTTAAGTAATTTCCTTTTAGATGAAAACCTACTTTTTCGTTTCGTCCATTACCATCATAAGTAATTAATTCTGTCATAATTTGTTTAAACGGCCTGTGAAAAGAAGCTCCAAAATACCAATAACCACTTTTTTCGGTACGGTACTCCCAGCCAACATTAGCCAACAAACTTGTTTGCAACCAACTTGTCCTCCCTAAAGAATTATAAAAATCATCATTAAAGGTGTGCAAGGGTGTAGGATACATATCAAAAGAAACCCCTCCTGCTACATTCATAAACATGTTTCTATTAAGCTGAACATAAACTAACCCTAAAACAGGAATTTCGTAATTAGTTATGCTAAAACTAGATTCGCTTACATAATTAGAATCAAAATCATTAATGGTTAAATCATAGTTTCTACGCAACATATTTATACCCGTCTCTAAAGATAACGCCTTAGTAAATCCTAAACGAATAACCATTCCGAAACTCATTCCTAATTTAGGATTATTGATATATTCTATATTGTTTTTTGTTTTAGATTGTTTTCCTGCATCCAACAACTGTAATGGAATAATTGGTTTTAATTGAATTCCAAATGCATTCATTTTTTCTTGCGAAAAAGCATTTACAGCAAATACCAATAGAATAATATATAAAATCTGTTTTTTTAGCATTGAAATACAAAACTAAACTTTTAAGCTAACATTGTACTTATAGAGTTTAGGAAAGGAATATATTCATCCAAAACTTTAACTGAACACATAGTTTTGGAAACAATCATCTTTTTATTATGTTCTTTTTACTGCCGCAAAAAAGAACCAAAAACCCACCACGAAATCCAAATAACTATTTTGTTTTACGCACACGCCCTCCCAACTTGACTTACAAAATAGCTACTTCGCTCATTTCGTGGACAAGCCCTCGCTCTTCTTATAAAGAAAATTACCCACAACTTTACACGAATAAACACATACTTGCAAAAATAAAAAAGCTTCACATTTCTGTGAAGCTTTTGTGGGCGATGAGGGATTCGAACCCCCGACCCCCTCGGTGTAAACGAGGTGCTCTGAACCAACTGAGCTAATCGCCCTTCATTAAGGGACGGCAAATATATACCAATTTTAGAAGTTGACAAATTTTTTATCAGAAAATATTACTGATTTTTTATAAGCAATTAATAGAGTGCGTTTTCAGATAAATATTGCTCCCATTTCCAAGCAGAAACAACCATTTCTTTTAAACCTAATTTACACTCCCAACCTAATATTTCTTTCGCCTTAGATGAATCTGAATAGATACTTACCACATCCCCTTCTCTTCTACCTCCAACTTCATAATTTAATTTTAAATTGTTTTCTTTTTCAAATGTCTCAATTACTTCTTGTACACTTACACCATTTCCACTACCTAAATTTATCACATCATAATTAGGATAGTTTTTCTCTTCTATTAATTTTTGTAATGCTAACACATGTGCATTTGCTATATCACTCACATGAATATAATCTCTAATACATGTTCCATCTCTAGTAGAATAATCATTACCATAAACAGTAAATTTGTCAATTCTTCCAATAGCTGCTTGGGTAATATAAGGCAATAGATTATTTGCTTGTGGCTGAATTTCTCCGTTCAACCCTGAAATATGTGCTCCAACAGGATTAAAATAACGCAAACTAATTGCTTTTAAATTAGTATTAGCTGTTATAAAATCTTCTATTACTCTCTCACCCATTTGTTTGGTTGCTGCATAAGGTGATTCTGCTTTATTTAGTGGAGAATTTTCCGTAACAGGCAATTGCTCTATATTTCCATAAACCGAGCATGAAGAAGAAAAAATAAAATACGGAATATTAAATGTTTTTTGGATTTTTAAAATATTGGTTAGTCCACCTATATTATTTTGATAGTATTTTAAAGGGTTTTCAACAGAATCGCCAACCCACTTGTGTGCTGCAAAATGAATAATGCCAACTATATTTTTGTATTTATTAATTACTTGATAAAGCTGTTCTGCATTTTTTAAATCTATTTGATGATAGCTTATCTTTTTTCCTGTAATGCTCTCAATACGCTGATAAGTAGCCTCTGATGATGTTGAATAATCATCAATTGAAATTACCTCAAAATCAGTGTTTTGTAAAATTTCTATTATAGTATGAGAGCCGATATATCCTGCCCCTCCTGTTACTAGTATTTGCATACTGTTTATTTTTTTGGAAAGTTATGAATTTTAATCTTTTATTATCTCCCAATTAGCTTTTATTGGTAGCTTTACTTCTTTATGAATAAAACCAAAAGTATAGCATTTTTAACCTTAGGTAGAGGAATTAATGCCATTATTAACATATTGTTTTTACCATATATGGCTAGAGCATTAGACTATAATGACTATGCTACATACGGACAAGTTCTCCTTGTAATAGAAATTTTCACAATTATATTCAGTTTAGCAAACAATCAGTATTTATATGTTTTGTTATCTAACCTAAAAGTATATAACAAAAGGAATATAATATTTAATAGCTTATTACTAAATTCTGTCTTGGCTATTATAGCAATATTGTTGATACAAATAAGTGGAAATAGTATAAGTAAAATATTCAACAACCCTGATTTAACCAATTATTTAAAATTATATTCCATTATAATATTTCCAACACTAATACAAACTACACTTAATTATGTTTTATACTTTTTTAATCGCATTAAACATGCTCTTACTATTCAAATAATTTTTAATTTAATTAAAACTGCTGGTGTTATTGTTGGCGTTCAATATTTTCAATCATTAAATATGGTTTTTATTTTTATGCTTTGCAGCGGCTGGTTAATTTTTCTTCTTTACCTATACAAGTTTCCTATAAAAATATTTTTAGGAAAGTTAAATACCTTTGTATTGAAAAAATTATTAACCAGCGGAACAACTATTGGTTTATCTGCTATTGCTGGTATTTTAATGATTAGAACTGACGGCACATTAGTAAGTAGTATGTTAACTCAAAAAGATTATGCTATTTATCGTATGGGGGCAATAGAAATTCCTTTATTAATTTTATTTTTTTCATCTGTATCTACTGTTATTTTACCAAACATTGTAAAGTTGTACCAACAAAATAATTTTACAGAAATAATTCGTTTAAAAAGAAAAGTAAGCACAAGCATTGCTTTAGCCATATTTCCAAGTTTAATTTTCATACTATTTTTTGCAAAGTCTTTTATTAGTTTTTATTTAGGAAAACAATACATTGAAAGTACCTCCGTATTTTTAATCTATAATTTGGCTGTTTTCATCCGTATTAATGACTATAAAGATATTTTAACCGCTTCGAACAACACTAAGATTATTTTAACAATTGAAATAATTGCTCTTATAATAAATTTTGCTCTTTGTTATTTACTGGTTATTAAATTAGGAATAGTTGGAGCCGCATTATCTACACTAATTGCTATTACATTTAAAGCATCTACATTGCTATCTCTAAGCTTAAAGAAAATACAAACTAATCTTTTTTCCTTTTTTGATTTAAAGTCTTTACTTTCTATTATATTGATTTCCTGTATTTTTTGTGTCTTAATTTACTTAACTTTGGATTTTAGTCACCTAATCTATTTAATTCTTATTTATAGTATTTATATGGTGCTAACATATTTTACGTTAATAAAACTTAACCTAATAAAAAAAGAGTTATTACTTTCAATTGTTGATCAACTTTTTAATAATAGTAAGCTAAAAAAATTATTTAAGATAAATCGTTAAAATGACACTTCGTTCGTTTACTAGAAAGCTAAATAATTTTATCTTCTCCAAGATTTATTTTTTTGTAAATAAATATACCTATACTATTCATCTCGAAACAATAAAAAAACTTAATACTTCTTCTTATGCATACTCTAATAATGGCAAAACAGGAAAAGGTATAAGGGTTAATGGTAAATTATTTGTATCTAGTAAAAATAAACTAGTTATAGGGAATAATGTCCATATTGGCGATAATTGTTTCTTTTATTCTAATGGAGGCTTAACAATAGGAGACAACACACATTTTAGTAGAAACATTACTATTTATACTTCTAATCATAATTACAACGGGACAGCACTCCCATACGACAATACAGATGTTTTAAAACCTGTTTTTATTGGAAAAAATGTATGGATTGGAATGAATGTTAATATTGCTCCTGGAGTTACTATTGGTGATGGAGCTATAATTGGAATTGGTTCTACAGTAACTAAAGATGTTCCTGAATATGCAATTGTTGGAGGCAATCCTGCTACTAAAATAAAAGAAAGGGATAAAGAACATTATAATACATTAGTAACACATAAAAAATATGGTGGGATTAATGGAAATCCGATTCCCCCCAAGACTTTAAATTCATTTTGTGTTAACGCAAAAGAAAAAGGTGAAAATTTATTTTTTGTTGTATCAACAGGACGATCTGGCTCTAATTCAATCACCCATTTTTTATCTCAACATAAAGAAATAACTTGCTTGCATGAAACTAAACACCAACTTATAAGGTTAGACACCGAATTTACTGAACAGAAAAAAGACTATTCAGAAGTGAAAAATGAATTACTGAATATTTATGAAAAATGTAGCTATATGCCTAAAGAAGGTGTTTATGGCGAATCAGATCATAAACTTTCTAATTTAATTACACCTTTAGCCGAATTATTTCCAAAAGCAAAATTTATTTTCCTAATTAGAAATGGTAAAAAAGTAGTCGGTTCAACCTATGGATGGAAATGGTTTTCTGAACACGAAGACAAATTAGCTCAACAAAAAGGAGGAGGTACAGACAGTATTGATCAATGGTATTACTACCGATTAAATGGAAGCAATTGTGCAGATAACATTACACCCGAACAATGGAATAAAATGAGTCCTTTTGAAAAAAATTGTTGGTATTGGGCATATACCAATAATAAAATAGAAACTCAACTAGACCAATTAAATAAAGATAGATTTATTACCATTAAACTAGAAGAACTAGAGACTAAACAAACCGAAATATTAGACTTTCTTAATGTAACTAAGAGCACTTTAATAAAAACTCACACCAACAAAGCTAAACATGATAAATATGATGAAAATAATTGGTCTGATAATGAAAAAGAAATTTTTAACCGTTGGTGTGGAGATTTAATGGATAAATATTACGCTTAAAGATGTTAACTCAAAATAGCAAAGCAATAGATCAATATTTATCTTTTTTTGGATTAAATCAAAAAGAAATCAATCCTGAAATTTTATCAGAAGTTTTAAGTGCTTTAAACAGACAAGAAGAGAGGGAAAATAATACACGAGATGAGTGGGGAAATTGGGAATTTCCTTTTACAAAAAACAATTATCATATACCTTATATTGATAATAAATTAATCACAGAAGAAAACAAAAACAAAACCATTTGGCCTAACAATTCTCCTTTTGCCTTGTGCTTAACACACGATTTAGATAGTATCACATCTACAGCCACTCCTCAGATTGCTATTAACCATTTAAAAAAATTAATAGCTACTACTCCACACAAAAAACCAAGGTTAAAATTTCAATTATTAAAACAAAAATTAAAAAAACAACTTAATCAAAATATTAAAGATCCTCTTTGGCACTACGAAGATTGGCTTGATTTAGAAACCTCTTTTGGATATAGTTCTACTTTTTTTGTATATGTTCATCCTGCATTAAAGGACAGCAGTAAGTATGATTGTAACTATACTCCTAATGATTATTTAGTTTTTAATAATTCTAAAATAACTGCAAAGGAATTTTGGAAAGAGTTACATAACTCTGGAATAGAAATAGGACTACACGGTAGTTATAATACATATAATAATGCAACACTTTTAAATACTCAAAAACAAATAATTGAAGAAACAATACAAAGTGAGATAATAAGTACAAGGCAACATTATTTACACTACGATATAAATACTACTCCTCAAATACATAATTCAGTAGGCTTAAAAATAGATTCTACACTTGGTTTTAACAGAGCTGTAGGGTTTAGAGCTGGAAGCTGTTTTCCTTACCCCATTTTAAATAGCGAATATAAAGAAACAGGTGTTTGGGAAATTCCACAAATTATTATGGATGGCGCTTTGTTTACTCCAAATGCATTAAATTTAACAACTGATTTAGCTATTAAAAAAAGCATAAAAATAATGGATAGTGTTGAAAAAGTTGGAGGCTGCTTAACTATAAATTTTCATCCAGAATACATTAATAATGATAAATATTGGAATACTTATAAAGCTATTTTAGAAGAAGCAAAACATAGAAATGCCTACAACAATACCCTAAAAGGAATTTATAATTACACTCAAAATTTATGTGCGGAATAGCTGGCATATTACACTTCAATAAATCGGATGTAGAAGTATCCGATTTAAAGAAAATGACCGACACTATTGCTCATCGTGGGCCCGATGGTGAAGGACAATGGGTAAATAAAAAAGGAAATGTAGGGTTTGGACATCGCAGATTATCTATTATCGATTTAAGTGAAGCAGGCAAGCAACCTATGCATTACGCAAACAATAATTTAAGCATTACTTTTAATGGAGAAATATATAATTACATTGAATTAAGAGAAAAATTAAAAGCTCAAAACTATCAATTTACTACTGGTACTGATACCGAAGTGATTTTAGCTGCTTACCACTATTGGGGAGAAAATTGTTTAACTCACTTTGATGGTATGTTTGCTTTTGCTATTTGGGATGAAGAAAAACAAGAACTTTTTTGTGCAAGAGATCGATTTGGCGAAAAACCATTTTATTATTACAAAGATGATGAACAACTAATTTTTGCTAGTGAAATGAAAGCTTTATGGGAAGTTGGAGTAAAAAAAGAAAAAAACCTATACCGGAATTATCTCTACCTACTATACAATACTACTGAAGACACCTATGATAATACTAGTACTTTCTATAACAATATCTACCAATTAGCCCCTTCTTCTTATTTTAAAGTTTCTTCAAGCAAAACCATTACCCAAACAAAATATTGGGACATTGATTTAGACCATACTATTGACATTTCATTTGATGATGCTCAAAAAAAATTCAGAGAACTATTTATCAATTCTATTCAATTACGATTGCGAAGCGATGTTGCAGTTGGTAGCAGTTTATCAGGTGGATTAGATTCTTCAAGCATTGTAATGCTAATTGACCAATTAAAAGCTAAAGACCATACCCAAAAAACATTTTCTGCACGCTTTAAAAACTTTAAAAACGATGAAGGTAAGTTTATGCAATATGTAATTGATTCAACAAATGCAGAGGCTTATTTTGTGTATCCAACAGCTGAAAGCACTTTAAATAATCTTACTAAAATTTTGCATCATCAAGAAGAGCCAATAGGTAGTTTAAGCGTTGCTGCACAGTTTGAAGTAATGCAGCTTACAAAAAAAAATGGCGTAACTGTATTACAAGACGGACAAGGTGCTGACGAAATTTTGGGCGGATACCCAGGTTATTATAATGCATATTTATTAGAACTTTATAAAACAAACCGAACGCAATATAAAATAGAAATTGATGCTCATAATAAATTTTACGCTAGCACAAATACTCCTACTCCATTTAACTTTAAAACACATTCTTTACACTATGCCACACACAAAAAATTAGCTAACCATGTAAAAAACTTGAAGTCTAATAATTCGTCTTTTTTCATGGGTATTCACCCTAATATTGTTCAACAATTTAAAAAATCGCCAAACCCATTAATACGAGAACCTAACTTAAAGCAACGTCTTTACGACTCTATTTTTAAACGTGGATTAACCGAACTATTAAGGTATTCAGATAGAAACGCTATGGCTAACGCAATAGAAGTTAGGCTCCCTTTTCTATCCCATCATTTAGTTGAATTTTTGTTTTCACTACCTAACGAATACTTATTAAAAGAAGGTTGGACTAAATATATTTTACGAAAAAGTTTAGAAAAATATTTGCCACAAGAAATTACTTGGCGTAAAGATAAAATTGGATATGAAGCCCCCCAGCAAGAGTGGCAAAACAATTCTTATTTTAAGGAAAAAATTAATGCTAGTATTAAAAAGCTTCAATCAGAAAAAGTAATAAACAAAGCTAATTCCTCTCTAAATTGGCAATATTTAATGCTTAATTCTATTTATGAGTAATCAAAAGCATATTGTAATACTAACTTATAACTATCCTCCACACAATCATGTTGGCGGAAGAAGAGTGTATTACTTCTCTAAATACTTAACTCAACTAGGATATAGAGTTAGTGTAATTACTGCTAATGAAACTATCGAACCTGAAAGAATTTGGGATACAGACATATCTTTTGTTAATCTCATTAAACTAAACAAAATTAAAATCCCCAATAACTATTCTGCAACTTTAAAATTTATTGCACAAATTTATTGGTACTTAACAGCAAAAAAATCTTCTTTTTCTAAACGATTAGCATGGAAAATTGGAAATATTTTTTTACCTCTTGATTTTAATATTAGATTAAATTTTGATACGAATAGTATTATTCAACAAACAGAAAACATTGATTATATAATAGCCACTGGTGGGCCTTGGTCGATGCTAGAGTATGGTGTTTTATTAAAAAATATTTCAAACGCAAAACTAATTTTAGATTATAGAGATCCATGGAATGATGTTTCAGGGGTTGGTTTAAAAGCTTTAACCAATCATGGTTTATTCCATCAACACATCAAAAAAAAACTGCTTAAAAAAGAACAACAAATATTAAAAAAATCGGATTTAGTAATCTCAGTTTCGCAACCAATTATAGACAATTTAAAACAAATTAACCCTAATATAAAAACCCAGCTTATTGAAAATGGGTATGATAAAACTGAATTTAATATTGAACCTTTAGCTACAGACTATTTTGAAATTTTATACTTTGGAAATATTCGTGATGAACAAAATATTGAACTTTTACTTAACAGCTTAAAAAAAATTAATAATCACGAGATTAAACTTAACCTAATAGGAACAAAAATTGCCAACCAAAAAATTATAAACACAATCAATAAATATAAAAGTGTTGTCAATATCCATATTACAGATTTTGCTTCAAAAAAAACAGTAGCTGAATATATTAATAAAGCATCTATTTTAGTCCATTTCAGTTACGGTAATATAAAAGGGATACCTTCTAGTAAACTTTATCAATATATTTCATTAAACAAACCCATTTTATTAATATCAAACACTAATGATATTATGGAAGATATTATTACAAAAACTAATACAGGTACAATATGTAAAAATAATGAAGAGGTTGATCAATATATTTTAAACAGTTATGAGTTATGGAAGAATAAAGAAGAAATTTCTTATACGCCAAATATTAACTTAGTAAATTCGTACTCTTATAAAAATCAAACTGATTTAATCCAAAAATCTTTAAATGAATTATAAAACCTTTGAAATTTACTTTAACCCTTTTATTCATCCTCTGTATCGGTAAAACTTATACAAATGCTTTCAAAAATTAAAACATTAACATGGTTTATAACTAAACCACAGTACATTCCCCAAATATTTCAAATACTAAAAAGAAATAAAAATAAAGCATACGAAAATACAAGGCAAGAAGCCACCGAATGGTGTAAGCATAATTATGTAACACAAGAAGAAGCCTTACATAAAATTAATCCTGATAAAAAATTAACCGATTTAAAAACTATATTTCCTAACGAACTAAAAGAAGCTAAACAAATTGAAAATAATTGCCCCGTAAATATGGGAGGAGAAGGTGCTATTTCTCTTTTATATCATATTGTTAAATCAACAAATTCGAAGCAAATTATTGAAACGGGAGTTGCCTATGGGTGGTCATCATTAGCAATTTTATTAGCAATAAAAGATACTAAAGACTGTAAGTTAATTAGTAATGATATGCCTTATATAAAAATGAATAATGATGACTATGTTGGATGTATAATTCCTCAAAATTTAAAATCAATGTGGGATTTACAACGCTTACCCGATATTAAAGGAATACCTTTGGCTTTAAAAAAAATGAATCATCAAATTGATTTATGTCATTACGATAGTGATAAAAGTTATACTGGAAGAATGTGGGCATCTCCACTATTATGGAAAGCATTAAAAAAAGGCGGAATATTTATAGCTGACGATATAAATGATAATATTGCCTTCAAAGAATTTTCAGAACAGATAAATCAAAAACCTATCATTGTTGAGCATCAAAACAAATACGTAGGAATATTAATTAAATAAATTTATGCCAACAAAAGTTACGTTTATATTATCTCAAATTGACAAAGCTTTGCCTTACGAATGGATTGCTTCAAATATAAATCAAAATGAATTTGAACTATCTTTTATAATACTAAATCAAAAAAGCTCTTACTTACATAATTGGCTTTTAAAAAAAGGAGTTAAAAGTTACTTTATTAATCATTCTGGAAAAAAATCTTATCCGAAGTCCTTTTTAAAAGTAGTAAAACTTCTTCTTAAATTAAAACCTAATGTTATTCATACACACTTATTCGATGCCAATATAATTGGACTCACTGCAGCAAAGTTTTTAGGTATAAAAAAGCGTATTTACTCTCGCCACCATTCAACCTATCATCACCAATATTTTCCAAATGCAATTAAATGGGATAAATGGAGTAATAGAATAGCAACACATATTGTGGCTATTAGCAAAAATGTTGAAAATGTACTAATTGAAAAAGAAAATGTACAACCCAATAAAGTAACTTTAATTCATTATGGATTTGATTTTGAAAAATTTAATACCGTAACACCTGAAGAGTTAAATGAATTAAAAGACAAGTATCAACTTCAAAATAACTCTCCAGTTATTGGTGTAATATCCAGATTTATTAGTTGGAAAGGCATACAATACATCATTCCTGCTTTTAAAGAACTCCTAAAACAATACCCCAACGCTAAATTGGTTTTAGCAAATGCTAACGGCCCTTTTAAAACAGAAATACAACAACTATTACAAACTGAATTACTACCTCAACAATATACCGAAATTAGCTTTGAAGCAAATATGTATGCACTATATCAGCTTTTTGATGTTTTTGTTCACGTTCCTATAAATAAAGAAATTGAAGCTTTTGGGCAAGTATATGTTGAAGCATTAGCTGCTGGAATACCTTCGGTATATACTTTATCTGGTATTGCATCTGAATTTGTAAAAAATCAAACCAATGCAATAGTAGTTAATTATGAAAATAGTAACGAAATTTTAAAAGGCATATTAAGCATTATAGAAAATAATGAACTAAAAGATAAATTAATTAATAATGGAAAACAATCATTAACTCCTTTTGAATTACCTTTATTTATACAAAAATTAGAAAAGCTGTATGCTTAAACCATTATTTTCTATAATAATACCTACCTACAATAGAGCTGATTTTATTGGCAAAACCATTCAGTCCTTTCTTAATCAAACCTATGCAAATCTTGAAATTATTGTTGTAGATGATGGAAGCACAGACAACACCGAAGAAGTAATTAAAAACATAAAAGACGAAAGAATACACTATTATAAAAAAGAAAATGCTGAAAGAGGTGCTGCACGAAATTTTGGTACTCAAAAAGCAAAAGGCGACTATATCAATTTTTTTGATTCGGATGATATAGCTTATCCAAATCATTTAGAAATTGCATTAGAATTAATAACTAAAAATAAACCTGATGCTTTTGCTGTACATTACGATTTAAAAAATGCTCAGAATAAAATAGTAAGAGTAAGTGAACCTTATAATAACATTAATCAACAACTAATTAATGGAAACCTTTTAAATTGTAATAGTGTATTCTTAAAAAAAGGTATTGCATTAAAACATCCTTTTTCTGAAATAAGAGAATTATCTGGCTCAGAAGATTATTTATTGTGGTTACAAATAGCTAGTAATTATAAATTTTATTATTCAAACACAAAAACCTATGCATTGATTGAACATAATTCAAGAAGTGTAATTTCTATTAATAAAGACAGTTTGATTAAACGTAAAGAATTGATGCTAAAACTGGCTATAGAAGACAAAGTTATTAAGGAATATTATGGTAATAAATTTCAAAATTTGACAACCAACACCTATTCCTACATTGCTCTACACCTAATTATAGCTAAGTATAAAAAAACAGGCTTAAAATATTTACTAAAAAGTTTAAATGCATCTCCTAGCTTTATTTTAAAAAAACGTTTTTTTGCTATTATTAAACATTTAGTATGCTAAATAATGTTTTATATCTATCTTATGATGGCATGACTGACCCATTGGGGCAAAGTCAGGTTTTACCCTACCTTATTGGATTAACTAAACAAGGAAATCAATTTACCTTAATTTCTTTTGAAAAAAAAGAGCGTTACACCCAAAACAAAAACACTATTCAGCAAATATGCAACGAAAACAACATTGATTGGCAACCTATTTTTTACACTAAAAATCCACCTGTAGTATCAACCATTTGGGATATTTTAAAATTGAACAAAAAAGTAAAAAAACTACACCAACAAAAGCAGTTTAAATTAATCCATTGTCGTAGCTACATTACAGCTTTAATAGGACTAGGATTTAAACAAAAACATAACATACCTTTTATATTTGATATGAGAGGATTTTGGGCAGACGAGCGTGTTGATGGAAATTTATGGAACCTTAACAACCCCATTTTCAAGAAAATTTTCAACTATTTTAAACAAAAAGAAAGGTTGTTTTTAGAACATGCAGATAAGGTAGTTTCATTAACCGAAAATGGCAAACAAGAAATACTTTTATGGAACATCCAAAACTTAGCTCCAAATAAAATTAGCATCATCCCTTGTGCTGCCGACTACGATTTATTTGAAATGGTATCGAAAGATAAAAGAAGAATAGCTAAACAAAAATTAGGTTTAGCAAAAAACGAATTTGTTCTATCTTATATTGGGTCTATTGGTACTTGGTATATGTTAGACGAAATGTTACATTTTTTTAGCCTTTTAAAACAAGAAAATCCAAGTGCCAAATTTTTATTTTTAACTCCTGACAGTAAAAATTTTATTTGCGAAAAGGCTAAAAAGTACGGGTTATCAGAAAACGATTTTATTATCCAATTTTCTCAACGTAAAGAAATTCCGTCAAAAGCACATGCTTCTGATTTTAGTATTTTCTTTATTAAACCTGCTTATTCTAAAAAGTCAAGCTCTCCTACTAAAATGGGAGAATTAATGGCTATGGGCATTCCTATTATTTGCAATAATAATGTTGGAGATGTAGAGCAAATTATGCAACAATCAAATGCTGGGTTTTGTATTAACGATTTTACAGAAACTACTTTTAAAGATATTGTATCTCAAGTAACTCATCATAGTACAACTCCAACTCAAATCAGAGAAAAATCTAAATCTTACTATTATCTAGAAAATGGAGTAAATTCGTACCATTCTATTTATAAAGAAATATTAAACTAAATTTTGAGTAAAAAAATACTTTTCCTGTCTCCTTACCCTGTTGACAAAGCTCCGAGTCAACGATTAAAGTACGAACAGTATTTTTCAATTTTCGAAAATTCTGGTTATGAAATTACTACCAAATCTTTCGTGTCAGAAAAATTATGGAAGATACTCTATTTACAAGGATTTATAATCCAAAAATTATTTTTCACAAAATTAGGGTACATCAAAAGGTTCTTTACACTTTTTTCAATCCGAAAATATGATATAATATATGTTCATTTATGGGTAACCCCTATTGGTCCTCCAATATTTGAATGGTTAACAATTAAACTTGCCAAAAAAGTTGTTTATGATATTGATGACATGGTATTCTTAGGGCATTCTAGTGATGCTAATAAGCTATGGAGGAATTTAAAAGGAAAAAGTAAAATGATTTATTTAATGAAAAAAGCAAATCATGTGATTACTTGTACTCCAAAATTAGATGAATTTGTTCACCAATTTAACCTAAACACAACCGATATTTCTAGTACTGTTGATACAACAAACAGATATCAACCCATTAATAATTATGAAAATAAACATCCAATAGTATTAGGGTGGAGTGGTAGCCATAGCACTTCTAAATACCTCTATTTACTTAGCGATGTTTTAAAAAAATTGACCTCAAAATATGACTTCAAATTGATTGTAATGGGAGATAGTTCATTTAAAATTGAAGGAGTAAATATTGAAGCTTACGAATGGAAAGAATCTATAGAAATAGATACCTTACAAAAATTTGATATTGGACTATATCCTCTACCTGATGAAGAATGGGTTTATGGGAAAAGCGGTTTAAAAGCAATCCAATACATGTCCTTAGGAATACCTACTATTGCCACCGCAATAGGTGCAAATTTTAGAATTATCGAAAATAATAAAAATGGTTTTTTAGTAAAACCTAACAACTTTAATGAGTGGGAACAAAAAATTGAAAAACTAATAACTAACGCTTCATTACGGAAACAATTAGGAGAAGCCGCAAGAAAAACTATCATTGAAAAATACTCTTTAAAAGCTAACAAAGAAAAATACCTAACTGTTTTTAATTCAATTTAGTTTTTTGCTTATACTGATACCAAACAAGTATAAGAGCTAGAACAAAGAACAACTGTGCTGGTATTTTATACCGAGATAATGCCCCAAAATTATATGAACTTACCCCAACCACAACACCAAAAATCAAAGCAAATGTTATAGAAAATACTGCCTCTTTATTTTTAAATAAGTACTTAAAAATTTTAAATCGAATTTTTGTAAAAACATAAAGAAAAAACAACAGTACAACTATACTTTCTATACCTCCCAACAATGTTGGAACATTTCTTACTTCCCACAAATAAGGCCTAAAAAAAGTAACATTAAGTGCTGCAGGGGCTTTCTTTAAAATTCCTAAAGGTGTAAATTCCATTTCTCCTAACGTATAACCCGATTGACTTCTGTTTTCAGATAAATACTCGTGCCATGAATGAAACCCTTTTAATGTGTTTCCAATATTTTCTATATTATACTTTCCTGCTTCTTTAGAAAACTCTTGTGTTATAAAATATCCCGATACTACTAATACTACTAATACAAAAGGTGTAACTAATGCTTTTATTAAAGATGATTCTATCATATTTCTAACATTGCTTTGTACCCATATCAACATACAAGGAAGTAACACATATAGAATATATGGTTTTAATAACAACATTATATATGCACCAATAATGGTAATTATTATGCTAAACAATAACTTTCTTTTAAAAATAAAAACATTAGCAACAGCATATAACATCCAACCTATTATACCAATTGTTACAGTATCTTTTAATACGCCCGAACTCCACAGTAAAGCACTTGGAATTAAAAAAAATGGTAATAACATATATTTTGCTATTTGGGGGTATAGCTTACATAAACTAACATAACCAAACCATAACCCTAAAAAAGATGCAAATCCAAACAGTATAGATGTTGCTAAATATGAACCAAATGAAAAAATATTTATTACGCTTGTAATTTTTACAATAGCAAAAACATCTGCAGATTTTAATATATAATTATAAGCTGGAGCAAAATTGTATCTTGCCAAATCTAAATTATCGACTGACATAAACATTACATTAGTAGCCTCTCTAAAATTGGTGAAAAAATACTCCCTTAATCCTTCGGCAGCATTAAAAAACACAAAAGTATCTCCTCCTTTATAATAATAAATAGAAAAGGCAGCAAAACCAACAGCACCAATAATTTTTGCTGTTAAAGCAATTAAAAAGTATTTATATTCTGGACTATTATCTATCTTTTTGTTACGATAAATCACTGCTAAAACATATATAATAAGCAAGTAAAAAATCGATAAGGATACATCAAACAATCCTATATTTGGAATCATAAAATTTAAGTTATGCAACTCGTTACAGCTACAAATAACGTCAATAAAATTAAAGAAATAAAAGAAATGCTTCCTAGCTCTATTCAATTAATGAGTTTGCAAGAAATTAATTGTTTAGAAGATATTCCTGAAACACAAGCTACCATTAAAGGAAATGCTATACAAAAAGCAGAGTATGTTTTTAAAAACTACGGCTACAATTGTTTTGCTGATGATACTGGATTAATTATCGATTCTTTAAATGGAGAGCCTGGAGTATATTCAGCTCGATATGCTGGAGAACAAAAAAATGCTAACGACAATATGAATTTAGTTTTAGAAAAACTAACTAACATTGAAAACCGAAAAGCATGTTTTGTTACTGTTATTGCTTTAATAATTGATGGTAAAATCACTTGTTTTGAAGGTATAGTTGAAGGAGTTATAACAAAAACAAAAAGCGGAACGGAAGGTTTTGGTTACGACCCTATTTTTAAACCGAATGGTTACAACATTACTTTTTCAGAAATGGATATGACTGAAAAAAACAAAATTAGCCACAGAGGAAAAGCTGTTAAAAAGTTGATAGAATATTTAGCTCAACTTTAATTCCAATTAGATTCTTGATAATACCTTTGTACTTATGAAAACACTACTAAAAAACGCACAAATAGTTAACGAAGGTCAAATTTTTAAAGGCCATGTTTTAATTAATGGAGAAAGAATAGAAAAGGTTTTAACCGAAACCGATGATGTTTCAGCTTATGAAACTGACGCAGAAGTGTTAGACATTAAAAACAACTATTTGTTGCCAGGTGTTATTGATGATCAAGTACATTTCCGTGAGCCTGGTTTAACACATAAAGGGAGCATACACACAGAATCGAGAGCAGCAGTTGCAGGTGGAACAACTTCGTTTATGGAAATGCCTAATACCGTTCCTAATGCTTTAACACAAGAGTTGTTACAAGATAAATACGATATAGCAGAAAAGACTTCTTTTGCTAACTACTCTTTTTTTATGGGAGCTTCTAATGATAATTTAGAAGAGGTTTTAAAAACTGACCCCAAAACAGTTTGTGGAGTAAAAATATTTATGGGATCATCAACAGGTAATATGTTGGTAGATAAAAAAGCAGTGTTGGAAAACATTTTTGAAAACTGTAAAATGTTAATTGCTACACATTGCGAGGATGAAGATACGGTAAGAGCAAATATGGCTACTTATAAAGAAAAGTATGGTGAAGATGTGCCCATTAAATGTCACCCAGAAATTAGAAGCGAAGAAGCTTGTTATTTGTCTTCTTCTTTTGCGGTAGAGTTGGCTAAGAAGCACAATACACGATTACACATTTTACACATTTCTACAGCTAAGGAATTAGAATTGTTTGATAACACAAAACCCTTAAAAGAAAAACGAATTACTGCTGAAGCTTGTACCCATCATTTATGGTTTAGCGATGAAGATTACGAAGAAAAAGGTGCTTTTATAAAATGGAACCCAGCAGTAAAAAAAGCGAGCGATAGAGATGCTATTTTCCAAGCAGTATTGGATAATAAAATTGATGTACTGGCTACCGACCATGCACCACACACCGTAGATGAAAAACTAAACACTTACTTTAATTCTGCATCTGGTGGACCAATGGTGCAACACGCTTTAGTGGCAATGTTGGAGCATTACCATAATGGCAAAATAAGTTTAGAGCGAGTAGTAGAAAAAATGAGCCATGCTGTTGCAGAATGTTTTAATATTGAAGATAGAGGCTACATAAAAGTAGGACAATTTGCCGATTTGGTAGTGGTAGATTTAGACAACCCATGGACAGTAGAAAAAGAAAATTTATTGTACAAATGTGGTTGGTCGCCAATGGAAGGCCAAACCTTTAAAAGTAAAGTAATGCAAACTTTTGTGAACGGACATTTAGTTTATAACATGGGAGAAATTGATGAAGATTACAGGGGTAAAAGAATGACGTTTAATCAATAGAATCTTCTTCTAATACTAGAATCCCTTCTTCTCCTTGATGTATATAATTGTATTGACAATTGTATTTCTCTTTTCTTTCCCTAACTTTTTTATAAAAAGCATCATTAATTTTTTCTAGTTCTTTAATATTGTTTGTCCTTTTTTTCTCTTCAACTACATCGGGAATCCTGGACAAGTTAATCTCATTAGATTCTGTTTTTAATATTATATTATTCTCGGATATTGATTTAATAATATGAAAATTATTATAATCTTTATTTTTCATACTGTAGTAGAAAATAGTATCGTTAGATAAATAATAACCACAGAGATACTCATCAAACTTGTCAAAGGATTCGCTATAATATTCAAATTGTTTGTCTTTAAAATGGTGCTCTGAATAACCATCGTTTTTGATACATGAATACCAACTACCTTTAAGGTTCTCTTTTGATATTTCTAAGGAATCATCACACCGAACAAAAATAATTCCAATTAAGATTATAAGAATCCAATTTTTCATCTTACTAAAATACAAAACAAAGTAATACGTCATGCTGAACTTGTTTCAGCATCTATAGAGAACAGATTCCGAAACAAGTTCGGAATGACAAAATGGAGTTACCCCTCCAACTTCTTAATCTTCTCCTCAACCTGAGCAGTTAGTTTTTGCTTGTAAGCAATAATTCTATCGCGTAAAGCAGCATCTTGTACCGATACAATTTGAGCAGCTAAAATACCTGCATTTTTTGCTCCGTTTAAAGCAACTGTTGCTACAGGTACACCGCCTGGCATTTGCAAAATAGATAATACAGAATCCCAACCATCAATACTGTTGCTTGATTTTACAGGAACACCAATAACTGGCAATGGAGAAATTGCAGCAACCATACCTGGTAAATGAGCAGCACCACCAGCACCAGCAATAACTACTTCAACACCTCTTTGGTGAGCATTTTCAGCAAACTCATACAAGCGTTTTGGCGTTCTATGAGCAGAAACAATTGTTAATTCTAACTCTACACCTAACTCATTTAAAATGTCTTTGGCTTGATTCATTACTGGTAAATCAGAGTCTGAACCCATGATGATACTAACTTTTGCTCCCATTATGCGATAACTTTTAGTTGTTGTTGTATATATCTTGCTTTCTTTTTAGCATTTTCTAAATCCTCATCAACAATTGTTGCATGTCCCATTTTACGAAAAGGCTTAGTTACCTTTTTACCGTAAATATGAAAATTAGCACCTTCCACACTCATACATTCTTCAATGCCATCATAAATAACATTTCCTTCATATCCTTCAGTACCTAAAATATTAATCATTACCGAAGGTAAGGTAATTTTTGTACTTCCCAAAGGATAACCTAAAATGGCTTTTAAATGTTGTTCGTATTGTGATGTTAAATTCCCTTCAATGGTTTGGTGTCCGCTATTGTGCGGACGAGGAGCAACTTCGTTTACATAAAGTTTTCCTTGCTTATCAATAAATAACTCAACAGCCAACAAACCAACAAAATCTAAATGCTCTACTATACTTCTTGATAAAGTTTCTGCTTCTTTTGCATCAGCCTCACTAATTGAAGCTGGTGAGAATAAAAACTCTACCAAATTGGCAATTGGGTTAAATTCCATTTCAACTGCTGGGAAACATTTTGTTTCTCCTTTTGTATTACGAGCAACAATAACAGCAATTTCTTTTTGGATATTAACCATCTGTTCCACTACACTCTTACCATCTAACAAAAGGTTTAAATCATCAGCACTTTTAATTACCGCAACACCTCTCCCATCATAACCTCCAGTTCTTAACTTTTGCACAAACGGAAAAGTAACAGAACCATTATCTATGGCAATTTTAATATCATCAGTAGTTTCAAACAATTCAAAACTAGAAGTAGCAATGTTATTGTCTTTATAAAATTGTTTTTGTAATCCTTTATCTTGTATAATAGAAAGCGAATATGTAGTTGGTAAAACTTGCTTTCCTTCTTCCTCCAATTTTCTTAATGCATCAATATTTACACGTTCAATCTCAACCGTAATAACATCTTTATCTTGTCCAAACTGGTAAACCGTATCGTAATCATTAAAATCTCCAGTGGTAACTTCAGTACAGGTATTTGTAGCAGGACAACCAACTGTTGGATCTAAAACATAAGTAGCTACATCTAATTTACTTGCAGCAGTAGTAAGCATTTTGCCTAACTGTCCACCACCTAAAATTCCTAGTTTAAAATTTGATGAGATGGGTTGTTTCATTAAAGCTTGAAATTGGTTGGTGCAAAAATAATGTTTGCAAGCTAAAAACTAGTTAAAATATACAGATGATTTTTTTATATCTGTAGGTTACGCATAAATACATATTACTTTCAATATGGAGATTCCGTGTCAAGCACGGAATGACGGTAGGGCTAAAAAAAGTAAGTCAACCCACCTAACACACCAAACTTTTGAGTTGGGTAATCTTGCCATCTTTCATAAGCTTTTGAAGCAATGTTGTTAAAGTTGATAAAAGCAGATAGCTTTTTAGTGTAACGATATTCAATACTTAAATTAGCATCAAACATTCCTTTTAACTCTTGAGCAATTTCTGTAGTTGTACTTGTAGTATTTGTTACAATAGTTTCGTAAGCCTTAGCATATTGTTTTCCAAAGTAGAATAAGTCTGCTCTTACAACAATCTTATCTGCTAAATCATAAATACCTGATAAGCTAATTTTAAGTTCTGGTTTATGCCAAACTTCAGTAGCATTTTCAGCCTCATACATATAGTAATCAGCTCCCAATAAAAATTTAAGCTTTTCTAATTTTTGATAAGCTAATTCTCCAGTAATTTTATTAAAAGTAACAGTATCATATTCTAACGTAAACTGATTTTCAATAGGGTTACTTAAATCTTTTATATAAAGTGGCATTCCTTCAATTTTCTGGCGACTAAAACTAGTGTTAAAAGTAACTTTAGAACTAAAGCTACCTCTAACTCCTCCATAAATATCATACTTCTGATTACTGTTTTGAGTAACCAAAGTAGTAGTATTAATAAATGGATTTTCGTTGTAAAAACTATTTAAGTTGTTGCTTTTTAACCCTCCTGTTATACCAACATAAGGGATAATAATGTTCTCTACAACATTGTATTTAAATTCTGCTTTCGGATAAAAATGAAATTTAGTATCTGGGTAAGAGTTTAAATATAAACCTATACCAACATTAAATTGCCAGTTTTTAGCCGTAGTACTTATATTAGGGTTTAACCCAACAACCAAGTTGTTATCTTGATTTAGTAAGTTATCTAACTTATTGTAATTCATTTCAACACCAATAGCGTACAATTCCTTTTTATGGTACTTACTAAAGCTACCATCTAATTCAATATGGTTTTCTTTAGCATTATAGGCATCTTGCATAAGATGATAAGCAATATCAAAATTGTAATCAAACTGTGTGGTATCGGTAAAATTTCGAGTTAATGAAAAATCGGCACTAAACTTATCAGTTGTTTGTTTTAAATCATCAGAATTGGCAATATCAACCACTATACTTTCTGGTATTCCGTAGTAATGATTTACATTTCTATCGTACCCTAATTTGCCATAAAGAGTAAACTCTTTTAAAAATCGTTTTCCAAATAAATTAAGGTTATTGTTACTAAATCCGCTATAATCGTTTTTATTAATTCCGCTTGATGATAAATGCCTTCCCGAAAATCCATACCCAAAATTTTTGTTACGTTTTGCATTAAAATATAGTTCTGCTAAAGGTGTAGTATTGGTTCCAAAACCAACTTTAGCATAACCTCTATAAAGTTTAACTAAAGGTTCTCCTTTTATTTTTGCAGGTTTAATGGTATCAATGTTAAAAGTAACAGGTACTTGTTTGTTTAAAAAGCTGTATTTTAATTCAGGAATTATTTTGTTGGTATCGTTAATGCTAGGGTTTTCTTTTATTTTAAAGGCATCTTTTAAAAACGGAGTAAATTCAGTTTCAATTCTAATGGTTGCTGTATCTTTTGGGGATTGAGCAACTACAACAGTAGAAAATAAAACCGCTAAACTTAAAAAGGTTAATCTTTTTATAAGATTGCTTTGTTTCACTACGTTACACTCGCAATGACGAAAAAAGGATAATATGTTTTTAGAATTATTCATCTTCTAATTCTTGTTCAGTTTCTTCTGGTGTGTTGGTTTCAGTTTCTGTTTCAATTTTAGATGGTTCTGGTAAAGGTTCGTCAATTACTTCTTCCTCTTCCATAAACAGCTTCATATCTTGCTCATCATATAAATCTACATCAATTTCAGGTTCTTCTTCTGTAACTCGCATTGCTGCTTCTTGCTCTTCAATAATTTTTAATTTTTCGGTAGCTGTGTTTACCAATTCTGGTGCTTTACTGTTATCAATTACATTTTGTAAAGTAACTTTTGCTTGAAACAAATCCTCTTTAGCAACATAATTATCAGCCAATAAAATCAATGCTTTTCCGACCCAATAGCTGTAAGAACCAAAGTTTTTAACTAAGCTAAATACTTCTGTTTCGCAATTGTCATATTCACCTCTTAAATAATGAATGTAACCAATATTGTATTTTGCTTCGGCACCAAATTTATTAGACGAACCCGAAGCAGTTTTAAATTCAGCAAACGCTTTATTATAATCATCATTAGTCATTAAAACTTTACCATATATTAAGTGCGACTCGGTAATAAGGTTAGCATCATCGATGTCTTTATTAATGATTAATTCACAATATTTAATTGTTTCATCATTGTTACCTAACTGATAATTTAAACGCATTTGTTCTACTTGGGCTTTAAATACATTTGCAGGAATATCGGCAAGATATTCTAGTTTACTATAATTGTTTAAAGCATCTTCGGGCTTACTTAATTTTAGGCATAACTCTCCAGCTTTTAATAAAGCTGTTTCGGTAAACTTATTTTTAGGCTGTTCTATAATGTAATTAAAGTCCATTAAAGCTTCGTTTTCGTAACCCGAACGATATTCGCAATCAGCTTTATAAAAGTGAGCAGCTAGTTTATTTTGTCCGTTAGGATATTTCTCTAAATACTTACTTAAATCGTTAACTGCTTTATCGCAATTTCCTTCCATATAAGTATTTTCTGCTACTTCAAAATAATCAGCATCCATTACCATTGCCGAAGAATCTGCTCCACCAATACTTGCTAAATATTGCTCATACTCGCTAAGCTGACCTTTATCTATATGAATTTTTTTAATTTTTTGAAGTGCTTCTTTTGATGCATCGGTATTAGGAAAATCATTTACTACTCGTTTAAAAGATGTTAATGCCAAATCATCGTTTTGTTTGTTGTAATAAATTAATCCTTCTTTTACTAAAGCCTCACTTAAATAAGGACTATTAGGATGATCTTTGATTAACAACTGAAAACTTGCTAACGCCTTATCGTTATCGTTTAACACTTGTTGTGTTTTTCCTAATTGGAAAATAGCATCATCCAATAAATGTGTTCGTTTTTTGCGAGCAATTAAAGTTTGTAGCAAATTTTGTTTGTCTTTGTAATTACCAATAACACCATTGGTAACAGCACTTTGATAAAGCGAGTAATCAACTTTATCCATTCCTAACATAGTTGCTTTATCGTAATATTCAATAGCTGCTTTGTAATCTTTAGTAATAAAAAAGCAATCGCCAACTCTGTTTAAGGCATCATTTTTTGTTTTATCGTTTTGTTGTGCCGCATTCTGAACATATTTTCTAAACCATTGGTTAGCCGATTTATATTCTTTTAACTTAAAGTAAGAATAACCCAAGCTGTAATGTGCTTTGTTTACAGTATTGTTGGCAATAGCTTCGGGTTCAAAGATGTATTTTTTGTACTCAGCAATAGCAGTTTCGTAATTAGTTAATCTGTAATTAGCTTCGGCACGCCAATAACTATTTTCTGCTTTAACTTTAGAATCGATAATGTATTTATCCGATTTATTAAAATGAGTAATAGCTTCAGGATACATCCTATTATTAAACAACTCTATACCTCTGTAATAAGCAATTTTTTGATAAGCTTCTTCTAGCTGAACATTCATGTTTTTAATGTTCTCTATAGAAGTTAAAGCCGCTTTGTAGTTTTTAGTGGTAAAATAAACCGCTACTAAAAATTCGTAAGCATCATTTAATTTAGTAGAGTTTGGATAGGTATTAATAAACTCTTCAAAAGCTACAATAGCATCATTATAAGGGTGTAAAGAAAGCTCGTAAGACACTTTTGCGAAACTAAACAAAGCGTCTTCTTTTATTTGCTTATCAAAATCCATATTAGAGGCAATTCTAAACGAGCTTTGAGCATATTTTTTGTTATTTAATTTTAAATAACATTCGGCTAAATGGTAATGAGCAGTTTGGCTTAAACTATCTTTTTTGTTGATGGATTTTTTTAACCAATCAATAGCTAAATCACAGCTATCGGTTTTGTAATAAGCATAACCTAATTGGTACTTATCAAAACGATTAGATTTGTATGAAGCTTCTTTTTGGAAACGCTTTAAGTAAGGAATTGCTTCGCTAAATTTTTCAGTTTTATAGTACGATTCTCCAATTAAACGAGCAATTTCTGGAGCTCTTTTAGGAATAGCTTTTTCTAATAAAGCTGGAGCATAATTAATTACTTCATCATACTTTTCTTGCAAGTAATAAATTTGAGTAATGTAATAAGGAACTATTGGTCCAAATTTTTCATCTTCGCTTAATAGTTTAAAAGTTTGCAAAGCTGGTTCGTACTTTTTTTGCAAGTAGGCAATATGTCCGTAATAATACCTTGCCGGAGCAGTATATTTAGTATCAGCATCTTTTATTTCGTATAACGATGTTGATGCATTATCAAAATCTTCTTCCATAAAATAGCTGTACCCTTTTTTAAAGTGATATTCAGCCAGTTCTTCAGAGCTTAAATCATACAAATCGATTTTGGCTAACCATTCTAGCACTTCATCGTATTTCTTTTTTCTGAATTTATAACGCCCCAAATGAAAATATGCCAACTTAGTTTTAGGACTTTCTGGGTAAGCCAAAATAAACTCAACCAAAAGGTTTTCGGCATCAATATTAAAAAGTTCTAAACCACAAATTGCATGATAGTAACGAGCATTAACAGCTACCTCAGATTTTTTATCGGTTATATTTTTAAAAACTGTGCTAAATTGCTCTTGAGCAGCACTAAATTTTTCTTTATCGTAAAGCTCTAAAGCACTATTGTAGGTAGCATTATTATGGGTATATATATTGGTTTTTTGTCCGAAAACAACCGAAGTTATCGAAGCAAACAAAACGAATATGACAATATATTTTTTCAACTATCAGCGAATAAAATGCCCATACCAAGCAGGGTTAAAATTAAAAATGATAAAGCGATGAGATTTACTACTTACCTCAAGTTTTCAACGTGATAATGTTTACATTATTTTATGAAAAAACTAAGCTAAAGGTTATTAAGACCAATTAGTTAAATATATTTGTTGAACAAATTCAGATTACTACTGTTATGATAATAGACATTAATTCAGCTAAAATTTTTCAGAAAAACAACTTGGTTTTGCAAGACGTTAATGTAAAAATTGCTGCTGGAGAATTTGTTTATTTAATAGGTAAAACTGGCTCGGGTAAAAGTAGTTTGCTTAAAACTCTTTATGGCGATTTAGCATTAAAAGATGGCGAAGCTACAGTTTGCGATTTTAATTTAAAAACTATTAAAAGAAGACAAATACCTTTTTTAAGAAGAAAGTTGGGTATTGTTTTTCAAGATTTTCAGTTGCTTACTGATAGAAGTGTAAATGATAATTTAAAATTTGTTTTGCAAGCAACAGGCTGGAAAGAAAAAGCAAAAATTGAAGCTCGTATTGTAGAAGTTTTAGAAAATGTTGGTTTAGGAGCTAAAGGTTATAAATTTCCGCACGAATTAAGTGGTGGAGAACAACAAAGAGTGGTAATTGCAAGAGCTTTGTTAAATGAACCTGACTTAATATTAGCTGATGAGCCTACTGGAAATTTAGATCCAGAAACCTCAACAGAAATAATGAATTTGCTTTTTGATATTAGCAAAAAAGGCAAGGCTATTTTAATGGCAACACACGATTTTCATTTAATGGGTAAATTTAAATCTAGAACCATAAAATGCGAAAATAGTACTGTGATAGAAGTGAATGGTGTGCCAACAGCTAATTCGTTTAATACTTCAACTGCAACCGCTCCCAAAAACGAACCAGAAAAGCAGGAGGGAGAAAACCTTTAACCCTTTTTCTTTCTACTATATTTATTATGTTTCCATCGGTTAGTTTCTTGTTCGCTTTCAACAATTAATTCGTTCAGTCTTTTTTCTTGAGTAACCTTTTGCTTAGCACTCATTATCCAATTAATTGAGGCTTTTTTATAAGACGGGGCAAGCGATTCAAAATACTCCCAAGCTTTTTTATTGGCTTTAAATATTTTTTCATGAACCTTAGATAGTGTCGTAGGCATATTGGCAGAAGAATAACCTTTGGCATTTTTATCTGAGCGTTGATTATAAATTGCTAACCCGGCAGGTTGCATTAAATTTTGAGTTATCAGCTTCTCTACTTTTTTAATGTTTACAGCACTCCAGATACTAGTTTTTTTTCGTGGAGTAAAACGTATTCTATAGCTTTCTTCATCTATCGAATTTCTTACACCGTCTATCCAGCCATAACATAAGGCTTGATCGACCGATTCACTCCAAGACATTGATATTTTACCAGATTTAACTTTAATAAAACCCAACAGAAATTTCATTAGATGTTTGATGATTTTTATCTAACCAAGCTCTAAACTCTTGTGGGGTAGCAAAAAATACAGGGTTCATATTTAAACTTCTCGCAAAATCTTTTCCATTTTACGACCTTTTGCTAACTCATCAATTAGCTTTTCCATTTGTCTGCATTGTTTATACACTTCAAATTCAGGTTCAATTTCTTCAATTCGGTAGCCACAAACAACTCCTTTAATTAAGTGTGCGTTGGGGTGCATTTTGGCTTTTTCAAAAAATGTTCTAAAGGTTGCTTTTTCATCAATAAGTGTTTGTAATGTAGCTTCATCAAAACCCGTTAACCACTCTATTATTTGATCCAATTCTTCTTTTGTTTTGCCTTTTCTCTGTATTTTATCCAAATAAAGTGGGTAAATGGAAGCAAATACCATATTAGCAATTTGTTCATTTTTTTCGGCTGTAACTTTCATTTTTATTTGATTTTATTATTGTTGAAAATCTAGCAAACCTTGCTTTAGTCTAATCTTTTATTTTGCTAAAAAATAATACTCTGTATTCATATTGAAGCAGCTTTCAAACTGCGACAAAGTTAGTGAAGCTTTCTCTTTAACAAAATCTTGAAGTGTAAATATTTCTAAACCTATTTCTTGGGTAAGAAATTCGTACAATTGATTAGGCAATGTGTTATAATATTCACTCGCACCCTTACCACACTCAAACAATATTATTGGCTTGTTAGTTTTTAATAAATTTTTAGCACCTTTCATTACGCCAAACTCACCTCCTTCAACATCTATTTTAACAAAATGTATTTTTTCTTCTTTTGGTATCAAACCGTCTAAAGTTTCAACTTCAACATTAATTTCTTCAATATCAGGATTTTTTATATCGTATCTTCTCTTTTTTATTCCGCTATAAGCTGGTGCATTTTTAACCAACTGAAAAGAAGTTTCTCCTTTAACATCCGAAAGTGCATAAGGGTAAATGGTAGCTTTATCTTTATACTTTTTTATTAAGGCATCATACAAATAAGGTATTGGCTCAAAAGCATAGTGTTTTCCGTTTGGAGATAATTTTAAAATTTCTGCGAGTATTTCTCCTTTATGACAACCTATATCAATACAATTAGAGTTAGTCGTTAAGCTTTTTTTCATGATTAACCTCGTAAGTCTATCATACTTTAGATTTTTAGTTAAATCTAACGAAAGGAATAATAATATTTCTCTAAGTATATTTTTAATTGTATCCATCTTCCCTTAAAACCCTTTACCTTTTTTTTATAAGCCTCAAATATACAAATTCAATATTGCTGAAAAGACAAGACAAGCACATAAACTACTTAGGTGCTTTTTTTAATAAATATAATGCTAAAAATGCATAAAGAATATTTGGAATCCACATCGCAATTATTGCCGGAACTCCAGAATTAATAGCAAAAGTAGAAGATATTTGCATAAACATGATGTAGGAAAAACTAATTACCAAGCCTATTCCTATGTGCATTCCAATACCTCCACGTACTTTTCGGCTAGAAATAGATACTCCAATTAGTGTAAGTACAAAAGTAGCAAAAGGATATGCCCCTCTTTGGTGCTTTTCTACCTCATAATTTACCACTTGTCTAGAGCCTTTAAATTTTGCTTCTTCAATAAAATCATTTAACTCAAACATATCCATTGTGGTAATAAAACTTTTTCGCCTTTTAAATTCGCTCGGATGCAAATCAATAACTGTATCTTTTCTAACTCCTTTATTAATGGTTTCGTTTAAACCATTAATGTGTCGCTCTACATAATTATTAATTGTCCACTGGCTATTTATTGAATCCCACCTTACGTTATCCGAAAGTAATTTGTACTCTAACTGTCCTTTTTTATCAAATCGCTCAATAGAAAAATTGTTACCCATATTCATATCTACCACAAAGTTGGTCATATAAATATAACTAGTTGTATCTATTTGCATGTGTATGTTTTGAGAGAAATTTCTAAACTTATTCCTATAATAAACCTCTTCAAATGCCAACCGTTTTTTATTAGCATCAGGTATCATAAAATTATTTAGGTAAAAAGATAAGATAGCCAAAAACCCCGCACAGATTAAGTAAGGACGTAAATATCGGTTAAAGCTTACTCCTCCTGCAAGTATTGCTACCACCTCAGAATTACTTGCCATTTTAGAGGTAAAAAATATTACCGAAATAAATATGAATAGCGGACTAAACATATTAGCGAAATAGGGAATAAAGTTTAGATAATAATCAAACGCTATCGCTTTTAAAGGTGCTTCACGCTCAATAAAATCTTCTAACTTTTCAGAAATATCAAAAACAATAACAATACAAATAATTAGGAGCAAGGTAAAAAAGAAAGTCCCTAAAAACTTTTTAATAATATATATGTCAATTTTTTTAAGCATTTTTTCTACTTGTCATTCTGAACTTGTTTCAGAATCTATCATAACCTTTGACCTAACTTTTTAACCATTTGTGCTTTCCAACCATAAAAAGTTCCATCTAAAATCTTTTCGCGAGCAGTATTTACTAACCATAAATAAAAACTTAAATTGTGTAAAGTGGCAATTTGTGCCCCTAAAATTTCTTTACTAATAATTAAATGTCTTAAATAAGCTTTACTATAAAAACTATCCACATAGCTTGTCCCGTTAGGATCTAAAACCGAAAAATCGTTTTCCCACTTTTTATTTTTAATGTTAATAGTTCCCTCTGATGTAAATAACATTCCGTTTCTGGCGTTACGTGTTGGCATTACACAATCAAACATATCAATACCTAAAGCAATATTTTCTAATAGATTTAAAGGAGTACCAACTCCCATTAAATACCTTGGTTTATCTTTAGGCAAAATATCGGTAACAATCTCACACATTTCATACATTTCATCATCTGGCTCGCCAACCGACAAGCCACCAATAGCATTTCCTTCACGCTCAAAACTTGCAATAGTTTCGGCTGATTGTTTTCTTAAATCTTTATAAACACTTCCTTGTACTATCGGAAATAAAGTTTGCGAATAGCCATACAAAGGATCGGTATTATCAAATCTTTCGCAACAACGCTTTAACCAACGATGCGTCATGTGCATAGAATTTTTAGCATATTTATAATCGCACGGATAGGGTGTACACTCATCAAAAGCCATAATAATATCAGCACCAATTTGTCGCTGTATATCCATTACATTTTCGGGCGTAAATAAATGTTTAGAACCATCTATGTGTGATTTAAATGTTGCTCCTTCTTCAGTAATTTTTCTTCTCTCGGATAAAGAATAAACCTGATAACCACCGCTATCGGTTAAAATAGGACCATTCCAATTCATAAATTTATGCAAACCACCTGCTTGTTGCAATATTTCGGTTCCTGGACGCAAGTATAAATGGTAAGTATTTCCTAAAATTATTTGAGCATTAATATCATCTTTCAACTCTCTTTGGTGCACCCCTTTTACTGTTGATGCTGTTCCAACAGGCATAAAAATTGGTGTCTGAATTGTACCATGATCAGTAGTAATCGTTCCTGCTCTTGCTTTGCTCTGCTTATCTTCTTTTTCTAATTTAAAATCCATTTTTCTTATAAAATCAAAACTGTAGTCATTCTGAACTTGTTTCAGAATCTGTCAAACAATAGATCCCGAAATAATCCTTCGATAAACTCAGGATGACATCTTCGGGATGACAAATTAACGAAACCGTTTATTAACTATCTGCATTTAAAAACTTGCCCAAAGATACTTATTTAGCCCAAAGTATAAATTTACATTTGATTAATGCAATGGAAAGAGCTAATAGGGTTTTTAGAGTTTAATTATTTAATTGATTATTTAATCGCATTATACCTTATTTGCTTTATTATTCAGTTGTTTTATTACCTCTTTATTTTTTCTCGGTTAGCTTTTTTTAAAGACAAATCTAAACCCAATACAAAACCTGTTTCAGTAATTATATGTGCAAAAAACGAACGAGAAAACCTTTTAGAGTTTTTACCCAAATACCTCTCTCAAAATTATACAGAATTTGAAGTGATTGTGGTTAACGATAATTCTGTTGATGATACCGAAGATGTTTTAAAAGCTTTTGCTTTGCAACACAAAAATCTTAAAATAGTAAACGTACCCGATACCGACCGATTTTTTGGAAGCAAAAAATTTGCATTAACATTGGGCATAAAAGCAGCTCAATACGATAGTGTTTTATTGAGTGATGCTGATTGTTATCCTAATTCTGAAAATTGGCTAGAGCAAATGAGTAAATACACTAAAGACAAAAAAATAATTTTAGGTTTTGGGGCTTACGAAAAACAAAAAGGCTTATTAAATAAGCTTATTCGTTTCGAAACATTCTACACAGCACTTCAATACCTATCGTTTGCTCAAGCCAAAATACCTTATATGGGAGTAGGAAGAAATTTAGCTTATCATACCGAACTATTTTTTAAAAATAAAGGCTTCGCATCTCACCAACACATTTTATCTGGCGATGATGATTTATTTATAAATGAAGTAGCCAACCGAAGAAACACACAAATTGTTGTTTACCAAGATGCTCACACCATATCAAAACCAAAAGACTCTTTTAAGAAATGGTTTAGACAGAAAAAAAGACATTTTAGTGCTGGCAAACACTATAAATTTAAACATAAATTGCTTTTAGGATTATTACAACTATCACAATTAGTTTTTATAGTACTATTTGCTGCTTTGGTAATACAAGTTCGTCCTGTTTATCTAATAGTTGGGACATTTATACTTAGATATCTAATTCAAATGCTTATATTTAAGCTATCAACAAACAAGATTGGAGGTAAAGATTTGGTTTTATTAGCCCCTTTTTTCGAGCTATTTTTTATGATTTTTAATCCAATAATCGTAATTTCAAACTTGTTTAATAAAAACGCTAAATGGAATTAGGAAAAAATTTATCGCCCAAAGCAAAAGTTGACTACGATTTAGTTTGTAGAGCTCGCGAACAAAATGATGAACGTGCTTATGCTGAGCTGATGGGTAAATACCGTGATTCTATTTTTTTTATGATGCTAAAAATGGTTAAAAATAGCGATGATGCTGATGACTTAACCATTGAAGCATTTGGTAAAGCCTTCAACCGTATTCATCAATACACACCAAACTACGCTTTTAGCACATGGCTGTTTAGAATAGCAACAAACAATTGCATTGATTTTATCCGTAAAAAGAAAATGGTTACGCTATCATTAGATAAAAATATTGATGATGGTGAGGGTGGTAGTATAAGTGTTGAAGTAAGGTCGAGTGCATTAGATCCAGAAGAAAAATTTATGCGTAAGCAAAAAATTAGAATAATGCGTGAGATTGTGGCACAACTAAAGCCACGATATAAAGAGTTAGTGGTATTGCGTTATTTTAGAGAATATTCTTACGAAGAGATATCACAAGAAACCGAATTACCATTAGGGACTGTGAAGGCACAATTGTTTAGAGCTAGAGAACAACTTTATAAGTTAATGCAAGATAAAAAAGGAAAGATTTAGTTTATTTTTGCCACATGGATTATTCGGTGGATATTATTACCAATTATTTTCAGGGATTAACAGAACAACAAGTTGAACAATTTACTCAGCTAGAGGAATTGTATAAGCATTGGAATGCTCAAATAAATGTGGTTTCGCGTAAAGATATAGATGAACTTTATGTTAGGCATGTTTTACACTCTTTAGCTATTGCTAAGGTGGTAGAATTTAAACCTAAAACCAAAATTTTAGATGTTGGTACTGGAGGTGGATTTCCTGGAATACCTTTGGCAATACTTTTTCCTGAAGTAGATTTTGTGTTGGTAGATTCTATTGGTAAAAAAATAAAAGTGGTTAATGAGGTTGCTGCTGGTTTAGGTTTAACTAATGTAAAAGCTTACCATAAAAGAGCTGAAGAAATACCAGGACAATTTGATTTTGTGGTTACCAGAGCTGTTGCTCGAATTGCAAAAGTTTTGCCTTGGGTTAAAGGTAAGTTAAGTGCCGATAGTTTTAATGATATTAAAAATGGCGTGCTCTTTTTAAAAGGGGGCGACCTTACTGAAGAGATAAAAGAAAGTGGCAAAAAAGTAGAGGTATATCCTTTACCCGATTTTTTTAAAGAAGACTTTTTTGAAACTAAAGTGATTGCTTACACGAGGGTGAAGAAGTAGTTTTTCGTTTGACGGATAGTATATGAAGCGTAGCATCCCGCAGGGTGCTATGATTTCATATACATTGTTATGCCCTTTTTTTTATTTATAATTAGTTCAATTTCCTTTAATGTTCTTTTAAATCTTTGCTCCCAATCACCTTCTATTTCAACAAACTTAATATTCTTTTCTCTTAGAATAGTTCTATGTGATAAGTCTAATAAATCCCTATTTGATTTGTCCAAACGTGTTCCGTCTTGTTGATGTTCTACACCATTATTTAGATAAATATATAAATCAGCTTTGTTGGAGTTATAAATTTCATCATCTACTTCAAGCTCTTTATTGAAAACAAAGCTTGCGTAAGATATTGTTATGTGTATGTCTGTATCAATGATGATAAGCGGACTGTTACCCAAAACCGCCTTGTCAATTCGATTGGCGTGTTCAGAAGCAACAAGATGTAATTCGTCAAAACCAAATGAATTTGAGTTAGGAATTAAGTCACGTCCGGCTTCTTTTACTGAACTGCAATTAAAATATTTCGCAAGTCGTTCTGTTAATATCGTTTTTCCTGTACTTTCTGTACCAAGAATCACAATTTTGATTGCAAAACTAGGTTTTACGCTGTCTGGTAAAAAATTCCAATTTGTAAAAATATCGTTACGGACGGCAGTTGCTGAGATAGGAAATAATTGCTTTGGGATATCGAATGCTATATGTTTTATACCCATAAAAGTAGCGACATAATTACCGTATTCTTCAGAGGTAATTACAAAGTCATAATCGGGAAATAACTTTTTGAATTCTGCTGACCAAACTTTTGAAACTTCTTTCGAAGAGTCGGATGTATTGGGTAATTCACTTTCTAAATAATGAAAACTTTTTATTTCAATTTCATCTTGGTTTTTAAATGTTTTTTCAATCCATTTTTGCCGTGTATTTGCAGTAATGTTTTCTTTGTCACTACAACAAACTAAAACCGTTAGAAAATCACACTTCTTCAAAGCAAAATTTATCATTGCTTCGTGTCCTTTATGAAAAGGCAAAAATTTTCCAAACACAAATGCCTTAACCATTATTCAATTGTTTTTTCCAATTCAACAATCCATAAGTTGCCAATCCAAGAAAGACAAAATATTCTAATGCTAAAAAGGCAATTCCTTTCTTATAAAATAAGAATACACAAACCATATCAACTACAATCCATAAATACCACGTTTCAATTTTCTTTTGAGCAAGTAAAATAGTTGCAATAATGCTCAACACCATCACAAATGAATCTGCAAATGGAAATGCCGCTTCTGTTTTAAAATAATGTGGTAGATACAAATGAATGTTTGTAAAGAAAAAGCCTGAAATTAGAGTACCTAAAACGACTGCTACCACTATCCAAATTTTTGATTTAAAATCGGTCGAAGTGATACTGTTTTTCTTCGGTTTTTGTTTCCAATTATACCAACCGTAAAGTGTCACAATGAAAAAGTAAACTTGCAGAAACATATCTGCATAAAGTTGAACTTGAAAAAATAAAATGAATAAAAACAATTCATTGACTATTCCTGTTGCCCACGTAAGTATATTGGCTCTTGATGCAAAAAAAACAGATATTAGCCCGAACAATGTGCCTATCAATTCAATGTAGCTGATTTGATAGCCGATTACTTCAAAGGCGATATTGTTTATGTCGAATAATGTCATTAAAAGCTATACTGAATCGAAGCGTAAAAATTTGTTGGTGCTTGCACAAAATACTTGTTACTTCCGTCAAAGTCCACATATCCTTGATTAAAGTATTTCGTATTTGTAATGTTGTTTAGAAAAACAGAAAATAGAATGCCTTTAAAACTATAACTTGCTCTACTATTCAAAAGAAAATATCCATTCACTTTTTCTTCATTGGCAAAATCAATAAAGGACTGATGTTGGTATCTTCCTGACAAGGCTATTGTGAAATTGTTTTCAGTAAAAACGACTTCTTGATTTATAATAATTGGAGGTGTAAGAATTGGACTAAACGACTCTGTTTGTTCTTTTATACGACTGTAATTAAATGATGAATTATTTACTAGTGAAAATTGTTTTGTAACCATATAAGCTAGGCTTAATTCAAGTCCTGTTCTAAAACTCTGTTCAACGTTATTGGTAAGAGCCAAACCATTAGGCCCAAATTTTCCGTCCAAAACAATTTCGTTTTGGAAATCCATATAGTATAAGTTCGTATTGGCGTTCAATTTTTCTTTTTGAAGCCTAAAACCTAATTCGTGATTAAGAACAAATTCAGGGTTTGTGTTTGATAAAATGGCATTGCCCAAATTGTCAGACAATAAATCATCATTTCCGCCAAACATATCATTTCTTGTTGGTTCTCGTCCTGTGTATCCTAAACTGTAGTATAGAGTTGAATTATTGTTTATTTCTACACTCAGCCCTGCTTTGGGATTGATAAAGTGCCAATCCAATGTTTGTAAAGCAACTGAGCCTTCATAGTCAAAATTGACGTAGCGATATTGTATATCAGCAAATAAAGTTAACCGCTTATGAGTATAATCCACCTTTGTAAAAACACTCATCTCATTTTTATAACCTGTATTTTGATATAGTTGACCTAGCGAAATCTCGCTTCCTGTATGTTGTCGGCTGTAAATGTTTCCGTGAAGTCCTGTAGTTAGATTGAAACGGTTTTTTGAGTAGTTATAGTTACTGAAAAAGCCAATAAAATGTGATTGAAAAGCGTAATTGTAGAGTTCTTCAGTCGAAGGAAATCCTAGAAAGTTATTTAAATCAAAGTCGTAATTTCCGTTTAAATACGTGTAATAAATACTTGATTGTAGTGATGAGTTAACATTTATTAGCCACTTGTTTTGTAATTGTGTAAGCATCTGAAAAAACCTGTCCTTTTCTTGTTTGCTGTTCGCATTTGTTCTTCGATCGATATCAATCAAAGAATCCGAAACACCAAGCCAAGCCATATCATTTTGTTGATGACCTGCCAAAAAATTGAGTTTCCAAATTGATTTATCGTGAAAAAGACCACCGCTTAAAAACACAGATTGCGAATTATTGGAAGAATGATATTTATATCCATCCGAATAAATTTGTGATGCTCTAACATATAGTGCTTTTTTGTTTTTTATTCCACTGTTGTACTCGCCAAAAGCTCGTAAGCTGTTGAATGAACCATAACCTAAACCAAAAGTTGTTTTAGTTGAATCAGCAAGATTGGGCGAAAATAATTGAACGCTACCACCATAACTTGCAACTCCGTTTTTTGATGTCCCTACGCCACGTTGGATTTGAATTTTGCTTACCGAATTAAGAATGTCAGGGTAGTTTGAGAAATAAGCACCTTGATCTTCAGGTTCATTTAGTGGAACTCCGTCAAGTGTTATGTTTATTCTCGTTTGGTCTATTCCCCTTAGTCTGAAATAAGAATAACCTTGCGAATTTCCTGCATCAGAATAGTTCGTTATTGATGGTGTTTCTGATAGTAAAAATGATGGTTCTTGTCCTGTTGATTTTGCTTTTAGTTCTTTCGAGTAAATGTTCTGGAAGGTTATTGGAGATTGTTTGTCTGCTTGATATGTAACTACGACTTCTTGTAATGTGTGTAAAGTATCTAGTCTAAGTGTGTCTTGAGCAGTCAAATATCCACACGAGAGTGAGGTAATAATGGTTAGTAAAATATATTTTGTCATTCGTCAGTATCAATTTTTTAGTCTTGTCAGTTTTTTCTGACGGATGATGTCTTATGCTCTTGTATTGGGCATAACGTTATTCTATGTCACGTTTTAATGTGATATAAAATTGTTGTCAAACGAAGTTAGCGTTTTTTAAGGAAAAAGTCAAGTGTGGTTTTACCCCTCCAAATATTCCCAATCTTTAATTGGTTCAAAATCTTTTAAGGTTTCAAAGTAAGAAGGGTGGGTTAATAAGCTCTCCACATTAACCTCTGGTATTAAGTCATCCACCAATCCGTTTTTCACAAAAATTAAGTTAAAACCATATTGGTTAGCAGCAACTAATCGGTAACCTTTACGCTTTGCTAAATTTACCATTGCCACTGGCGATGCTCCGTGATAAATAGGGTGCTTTCCTGGGTAAACATAGTTTTCATCGTAAGGCACAACAATGTTGTTTAAACCAAACTCTATATGAGTTTCTATAATTACTACTTGTGGTTCTACCACTTCAATTTTATCCCAAATCCAATAATCGTTACCATCAATATCAATAGATAACAAACCTATTTCTCCTTTTAAATTTGCTTTAGTAATTAGTTCGTTAATGTTTTTACGAGTAATCATCGCATTAATAAAAGTGGGTTGATAAAACCATGGATGAGGATATTTTGCAAAAAACTTTTTACCCCTTTTAATACTTTTCGGATTGCCATCTAAAAACAAACCATGCCAACCAAAATGAAAATATAAATTGGCAGAATTACTATTTACACCATCATCTGAACCTATCTCAATAAAAGTTTTATATGTCATACCAATTAAAGAGAATATATAAAGCAATATACCATCTTCCTCAAACTGTGAAAAAACCCTAAATCCTGTATCTTGTATGTTAGGTAAAGTGCCATTTTTAGCATCTTGCTGGTATTTTTGATACAATTGTACTTGGTTAATTTGTACAGCAGCAGACATTCGGTTTCTAACTTTTAGTATTAAAAACCTATCCTTTAAAATATTTTTTATCCAGCGTTTCATTTTGTAGTAGCAACAAATGTAATGTTTTTTAAATGTAACCCATTACCCAATAAGTTATAAAACCAACCCATTCTTTAATTAACATTTGCCATCTTCGCAAACTATCTACATCTGGTATAAATAAATGGTCTAATAAATATTTTCTTGGTCCAGCTTGTTGATCTACACTATAAGGCGTTGCTTTAATTCCAACCTTATCAAAACACCTTTTTGCTCTAGGCATATGAAATGCAGAAGTAATTAAAACATAACTACCATTTTCATATTGTTTATCTAAAATTTCTTTAGCAAAAACAGCATTTTCATGGGTGTTTTTAGATTCAGATTCTATAATTAAATCATTTTCAGGAATACCAATATTCAATAAAAATTCTTTGATGTATAAAGCTTCTTTTTCATCTGGTCGCATAATTTGACCTGAACCACTTACAATCATTATTTTTTTTGCTTTACCCGATTTGTAAAAACGAATCCCTTCGGTTAATCTATCACTAGCCGAATGAAACTGAACCATATCTAAATCAGCATCATAATTACTAAACCCTCCTAAAACAATGGCTACATCAAACTTCTCGGTAATCTCAGTAAAAGGAGTGTTTCTTTCTTCGTATGCTCTTACAAACTCATCTGTTATAAATGCGTTAGAAAAGAAGTAAAAACAAATTAAAGATGCCCAAAGTAATCGCTTTTTACGGAGTGGTTTTTTGGTAAGCATTCCCCATAAAAACAAACCAAAAATCCATACAATGGGTGTGGTTAAAAAAAATAATATTTTAGATAAATAGAAAAACATTGTTTTCAAAGGTAAGAAACCCACCTCTAAATCTCCTCCTAGGAGGAGACTCCTTCCCCTCCTTCGGAGGGGTTAAGGGAGGCTAATTGTTCTATTGCATCAATCCAAATTGGACTTTCGTTTAAGCTTTCTACTAATTGCCATTTTTCGCCACCATTTTCTTCAAAAATTTCTTTAAACTCTACTCCTACTTCAATAGTTGTTTCTAAGCAATCGGCAATAAAACTTGGCGAAAAGCAAAGTACATTTTTAATTCCTTGTTTTGGTAAATCGGCTATTACCAAATCCGAGTATGGTTTTAACCAAGGGTCTTTCACCCTACTCTCTAACCTCGATTGAAATGTAACATAGTAATCATCTTTGCTTAATCCCATTTTAGCTGCTAGCAACCTTGTTGTTTCGTAGCATTGTGCTCTATAACAAAGCTTATTTTTACTATGATATTTTGCACAACAAGTTTCGCTTAACTGACAATAACCACCATCAGAATCTTTTAAAATATGTCTTTCTGGTATTCCATGATAGCTAAAAACCACTTTTTGGTATTCGCCTGTTTTCCAATATTTATTACCATTTTCGGCAAAAGCCTCAATAAATTTTTCGTTCTGAACGAAGTTTTCTACAAAATCAACTTTTGGTGAGTAGTTAATCTTTTTAAGTTCCGTCTTAACTTTTTCGATACAAGTTTTAGTAGATGACGAAGCATACTGTGGATAAAGTGGAATGACTTTTAAATCGGTAATCCCATCTTTTTTTATTTGCTTTAAAACCGAGTTAATAGATGGATTTTGATAACGCATCCCTAAATAAACAGGTGTTTCGTTTCCTATTTTTTTTTGCAATAATTCTTGCACTTTGTATCCATAATACAATAAAGGCGAACCCTTATCCGTCCATAACTGCTGATAAATTTCAGCAGATTTAGGACCTCTAACAGGAGCTATAATTAAATTAACTAAAAACCATCTTGACAAATAAGGCAAATCAATTACATACTCATCCATTAAAAACTCTCGTAAATATTTCCTTACATCTTTAACCGATGGACTATCAGGTGTACCTAAGTTAATTAATAAAACGCCTTTTTTCATAGTTGCAAAAGTAGTAATAAAGGATAGGCAATTAAAAGTTTATTTATAATTTAGTCTTATGGAATATTCGTATTTAAAAGCACTGCATATTATTTTTATTGTAACCTGGTTTGCTGGCTTGTTCTATATCGTAAGGCTATTTATTTATTATGTTGAGGCCGAAGAGGAAGAAGAAGGTGCAAAAGCCATCTTGCGAAAGCAGTACAAATTAATGAGCAAACGCTTATGGTACGGCATAACATGGCCTTCGGCAATTTTAACCTTGTTTTTTGCAAGCTGGTTGTTGTTTGGAACTGAAGCAGGAAGAGCTTACTTATTACAACCATGGATGCACATTAAATTAACCTTTGTTGTTGCTCTTTACATTTATCACTTTTTTTGTCACAGAATGTTTAGCCAATTAATAAATGATAAACTAAAATACTCATCTTTTAAACTAAGGTTATGGAATGAAGTAGCTACTGTATTTTTATTTGCCATTGTGTTTTTAGTGGTATTAAAAAATAACATTAGTTGGGTTTGGGGTGTTGTTGGAATGTCTGTTTTAGGTGTTCTATTATTTTGGGGAATAAAAACCTACAAAAAGATTAGAGCTAAAAAAGAAAACCTGCTAGAAGAACACTCAACCAAAGAAGAATAACTGTACTTTCTACCCATCCTGCATAAAATAATTCTTTTCTTTTTGCTGATGTAAACAAAGTAATAACGATTGTTATACAATGCCCAAGCATTAATCCTAGCAAATGACTTTTACTTAAAGACATCAAATAAAAAATAGCTAACGAACAACTTAGTAGTATCACAATAACGGTGATGGTATTATTTATCCCTATCAATAATGGAATGGTTTTTAAATTGGTTTGTTTATCAAAAGGTAAATCTCTTACATCAAAAGGCAAGGTAATGGCAAACACAAATAAAAAACATTGAGTAAATGCTAGTATAAAAGTTTTTAGGTTAAAGTTAAAACCTACGCTTTCAATAAAAGGCAATCCAACAATTATAAGGCTCCATACCAATGCAATAAGGTATATCTTAACAAAGTTTATTGCTCTAAAACTTTTTTTTATAAAGGGAATTGGAAGCACATAGAATAAAGATAAAACACCCATAGGAATTAGCAAATACCAACATAATGGGTTAATAAAGAAAATTGTTACAAAACCTACTATTCCTGCCAAAGCAGAAAATAAAGTAAGTATTTTTTGGTGTTTAACCACCCATTTTAGACGTTCTCCTAGATCTCTATAAGTGCTTACCTTTTGCTTTAACCGAAACAAACGCTGTCCGTTATAAGTAATAAAAGTAAAACAAAAAACCATTAATAAAATGAGCCATTTATTTTGAGACGGTAAATTATATAAGGTATAAATTAAATCTGTGTAAGCGGCAACACAAACCGAAACAAACAAATTAGAATAAATAATGATTTTAATAAAAGAGAGTAAAGGTTGCACAACTTTACTGTTTATCATCGTTTCCGTTTACAGCTAAGCCTACCAAAAATCCTGCTGCCATACCTATTATACTGTTTCGCAAAACAGACTGTGTACGCTTACTTCGTGCAATCCTTTCGTAGCCTCTAAGGTATTCATCCTCTTTAATGTATCGAGTATCTTTTAATCTTTTTTGGTTTACCTTGGTAGGAAAAACCAGAGTAACAGCCGTATAAACTAAAGGTATAGGAATATATACAAAACTCTGATCTTTTTGCATCATAAAACCAGAAGCTGCACCTATACCTAGTGCCGCATAGTTAGCAACTCTAGGTTTAAAAGAGGTGTATGCGTCTCTTTCTCCAAACACAAAAAGTTTCATATCTTCAACTTTTAAAAAGTTACCCGATAAGGTATCATAAGTATAAACTATTGTTTCTTGTTGGTTTTGTTTATATGAAAATACACGATATTTATCAATGATAAATTGCTTGTTTTTATCATCTTTAAATGTAAACTCATACTTGGTTTTATCCAACAAAGTTCCTTTAAGTGTTTTACCGTTTAAAAATAATATTTCATCGTTTTGGCAATTTGCATTAAATGCAGAAAAACCCAAAACAATAATCAATAATATTTTAAATGCAGTTTTCATATTAAATAATCTAAACGAGTAGATATAACAATTCGTTTACTTTCATCAAAAATAAATATACCAAACAGTTATTACAACACAATTAAGACAAAAGTTAAAAATAGCTCGATTTAACAGCTATGTATCAGGTTAAAACCCACAATTACAAGATTTTGAAAACTTAATTTTAGTATTCGGAAGTAATGATTTTATTTTTTCATGCTCTGCTTTACTCATCAGTATAACTCGCATATCAATCTCTTTTAATGTGTTTTGCAGTTCAGCAATTTCATAAGGTAATGCTCCAATATCATTACCCCACAAATCCATATACTCTAATTTTTTTAAAAATTTAATTTCTGAAGGAATACTTACCAATCCATTTTGATTAGCCTCTAATTTTTTAAGGTGCAACAACAAACCTAGTTCTTTAGTTATTATTTCAATCTTATTATCTGATATGTTTAGTTCTTGCAAGTACGAAAACTCCCCTATCCTAACAGGAAACTCTTTAAGCTTATTTTTACTTAGGTTTAAAACATTTAAGTTTTTAAATTGATAAACTTCTTCTGGAATTTCAGTTAGTTTTAATTTTTTAAGATTTAACTTATACACTTTTAATGGGTCTTGCTTTAAAGCTCTTTCAAGCGTATAAGTTGGTACGGTATCTATAGCAATAGAATCTAACAACTGTGCTTTTACAGAAAACGAACAGCATAAAAAAGCAATTAAAAATAGCTTACTGAAGTACTTGTATGGTTTTTTCTTTATCAATTTCTAATTGTTTTTTTAAATCCGAAAACTGTTCAAATTTTTGTTCATTTCTAATGCGTTCATAAAACTCAATTCTTACCGTTTTATTATAGATATTTTGGTTAAAGTTAAAGATATTTACTTCAATTGTTTCAGTTGTTCCATCAATTGTTGGTCTAGTTCCAATATTTAGCATCCCATCATAACAAGTATTATCAATAAAAATTTTAACCGCATAAACACCTTTGGCTGGAACAAGTTTATACCATTCATCTACTTTTATATTTGCTGTAGGAAAGCCTATTTCTCTACCTTTTTGATTTCCTTCAACAACTGTGCCTTCAATAAAATAATTGTATCCTAAAAATTGATTAGCAGCATTAATTTCTCCGTTATTCAAAGAGTTTCTAATTTTTGTAGAACTAATATTAACTTGTTGAATAGCTTGAGCTGCAATTTCTTCTACTTTAAAATCATACAACGGAGCCAACTCCTGTAAATGCTCAAAAGAACCCTCTCTATTTCTTCCAAAGTGATGGTCGTAACCAATAACTAATGATGCTACATTTAATTGATTAACTAAAATGTCTCTAACAAATTCTGTAGAACTTAATCTTGAAAACTCTTTAGAAAAAGGGTGGATTATTAAATGGTCGATTCCTGCTTTATCTAAAAGCTCTATTCGTTCTTCTATCGTGTTTAATAATCGTAAATCGTTATCATCAGGATAAAGCACCATTCTTGGGTGAGGAAAAAAAGTGAGCAAAACCGATTCGCCAGCTATTTTTTTTGCCTCATCTTTTAATTGTTTGATAATAACTTGATGTCCCGAATGAACTCCATCATAAGTCCCTATCGTAACAGCGGTTTTACCTTTGTTTTCAAACTCTTCAATACTTCTGTAAACCTTCACTTAAATAATGTTAAAACTGCTAAAATTTATGTTTAAAATTACTGACAAATATCATTAATAAAATTAAATAAAAATAATCTTAAAAATGTTGTAATTAAGTAAGTAAATTATAGTACTTTCGCGACTTGAAAATGAACTATAATTTTTATCAAAAAAAACACATAAAACATGTCAGGTAATACCGGAAAAATAACTCAAGTAATTGGTCCCGTAGTTGATGTTAGCTTTAACACAGAAAATGGAGCGTTACCAAACATCTTAGACTCATTAGAGATAACACGAGAAAACGGACAAAAAGTAGTTTTAGAATGTCAACAGCACGTTGGTGAAGATACAATTAGAGCTATTGCAATGGAAGCAACAGATGGTTTAAGAAGAGGAATGGATGTTGTTGCTAAAGGAACTCCAATTGTAATGCCTACTGGAGAGCAAATTAGAGGAAGAGTATTCAACGTAGTTGGAGATGATATTGATGGTATTGGAGATATTGACAGAGGAACAGGTGGATTACCTATTCACAGAGAGCCGCCTAAGTTTGAAGACTTATCAACTTCTACAGAAGTTTTATTTACAGGTATTAAAGTAATTGATTTAATTGAGCCTTATGCGAAAGGTGGTAAAATTGGATTATTTGGTGGTGCTGGTGTAGGTAAAACAGTATTAATTCAAGAGTTAATTAACAACATTGCAAAAGGGCATGGTGGTTTATCTGTGTTTGCTGGTGTTGGAGAAAGAACAAGAGAAGGAAATGATTTATTGAGAGAGATGATAGAATCTGGAATTATCACTTATGGTGAAGAATTCGAGAAATCTATGGAAGAAGGTGGATGGGATTTATCTAAAGTTGAAAAAGCAAAATTAAAAGATTCTAAAGCAACATTCGTATTCGGACAAATGAATGAGCCTCCAGGAGCGAGAGCAAGAGTTGCTTTATCAGGACTAACATTAGCAGAATATTATAGAGATGGAGAAGGTGATGGACAAGGTAGAGATATCTTATTCTTTATTGATAACATCTTTAGATTTACACAAGCTGGTTCTGAGGTATCTGCCTTATTAGGTCGTATGCCTTCAGCGGTAGGTTACCAACCAACATTAGCATCAGAAATGGGTGCAATGCAAGAGCGTATTACTTCTACAAAATCAGGTTCTATTACATCAGTACAAGCAGTATATGTACCTGCCGATGATTTAACGGATCCTGCCCCAGCAACAACATTTGCTCACTTAGATGCAACTACAGTACTTTCTCGTAAAATTGCTGAGTTAGGTATTTATCCTGCGGTAGATCCATTAGATTCTACTTCAAGAATTTTAACTGCTGAAATTGTTGGTGATGAACACTACAACACTGCACAAAGAGTTAAAGAAACTTTACAGCGTTATAAAGAGCTACAAGATATTATTGCTATTTTAGGTATGGACGAATTATCTGAAGAAGATAAATTAGTTGTACACAGAGCAAGAAGAGTTCAGCGTTTCTTATCACAACCTTTCCACGTTGCTGAGCAATTTACAGGTCTAGCAGGTGTTTTAGTTTCTATTGAAGATACTATTAAAGGTTTTAATATGATATTAGACGGAGAAGTTGATGAATATCCTGAAGCTGCATTTAACTTAGTAGGTTCTATCGAAGAAGCTATTGAGAAAGGTAAGAAAATGATGGCGGAAGCTTAATTAAAGAAATTATGCAATTAGATATAATAACACCAGAAAAAAATGTTTACTCAGGAGAAGTAGAAATGGTAAACTTACCAGGTTCTGACGGTTCTTTTGGAATTTTAAAAGACCACGCTCCTATTGTATCTACCTTAAAGGCTGGAGAAATAAAAGTTATTGAAAACGGTAACGAAAAATTATTCCCAGTAAATGGTGGAGTAGTTGAAGTAAACAATAATAAAGTAATTGTATTAGCTGAATAATTGCTAAACACATTAATACTAAAAACGGGAAGCAAAATTGCTTCCCGTTTTTAGTTTATAATATTATTCAATGCATGTTTTAATTCAGGCAACACTTCTTTTCCAAACCACTCATTTTTAGCTTGCCAAATGTTGTTGCGAGGCGATGGATGTGGTAAAACAAAATACTTAGGTAAGTACTCTTTAAAGTTTTTAACCGTTTCAGTAAGTGTATTTTTTGCTAAATCTTTTAAGTAGTAATCCTGAGCATATTTGCCTATCAATAAAACCAACTCTACATTTTTTAGTTGATTGAATAATGGTTTGTGCCAAAGCGGTGCACATTCTTTTCGTGGTGGCAAATCGCCTGTTTTTCCTTTTCCAGGGTAACAAAACCCCATTGGAATAATGGCAATTTTTTCAGTGTCGTAAAATGTAGTTTTATCAATCCCCATCCATTTGCGTAAGTTGTCTCCACTTTTATCATCCCAAGGAATACCACTTTTATGTACCGCTGTACCTGGTGCCTGACCAATAATTACAATTTTACTATTAACACTGGCTGTAACTACAGGATTTGCACCAAGCAATAAGTGAGGTTCACAAACCTTACATTGTTTTATTTCAGAAAGTAATGTTTTCAATAATTTGTTTAATGTTGGCAGAATTGCTGTATTGAGTTAATGCCTTTTTTCTTTGTTCGATTTGCTCTAATGTAAAATCTTGTTGCATTAACTTTATAAGTTCTGTTTTGTATTCTTTTTCAGTATTGGCAACAGTGCAACAAGTTTTTAGACTACTTCCTTCTAAAATTAAGTTATTTGCCAAACAGTGCTTCCCATTAAACAACACGTTTAATAATTTTAACTTTAAGCCTGTTGCCTGCTCAGTATAAAGTAAATTAACTTGTGCATTTGTAATTAGTTCGTTTAACTTTTCATCTGTTGGATTGGCTACCAAACTTACATTTGGGTTGTTTTCAATTAAATTTTTAACTTCTTTACTAGGATTTAAACCTGCAATTATTAAAGGAACTGGCAAATCATTAAATACCTTTTTTATCAAAAATTTTACTGCATTGATGTTTTCGCTTACACTTAAATTGCCATGGTACAAAGCATAATTTCCTTTTTGAGTATTGATTTTAACTTCACTACTTGGATGAAATGCTGGAGCATAACTATTTTTTATTGTTGGGTAAGTCTTTTTAAAATATGCTAAATCGCTTTCGGAAATTGCTAAACATAAATTAGCATGTTTCAAAATTGGTTCAAACTGTTTTAGGCGTTTGGCTTCTGTTTTGAAATAGCGTTTTCTAAAATCATTTTTTTCAGCTTTAGCTAAATTCTTATAGTAATGGTGTTCAACATTATGGTTTCTAACAATTTTAAATCGATTTTTAAGTGCATCATCACTTAACAAAAAACAAGTGTGCAGTCCTTCAAATAAAATAGGGAAATCGTTTTTTAATATGTTTTCTTTTAAAGTTTTGCTAGCTCTCGATTTTACGATATACGGAAGTTTAGATAAAAATGAAACCGTTCCTGTTTTTCGTTTGTAGTAGGTTACCGTTTCGCAATAGTTTTCTAATTCTTTTTGTTCACCCCTACCATATTCATAGCAATGTAAATGCACCTTTATTCCTTCATTGTAAAAAGCTTTTATTTTATAAAAAACATCTATAACTCCACCATAGTTAGCAGGGTATGGAACGTCAAATGATATGATGTTTATAGAGTTCAAAATAAAGTTGAAATTACTTGTTTTTCCTTTTCCCAATTTAATTCTTGAGCGGCTTTTTTACAATTTTCTTGATAAGAAGTTAAAAGTGTTTTGTTGTTTAACAGTTCTTCTATTTTTTTAGCAATTTGCTGCGGTTCGTGGGTAGCAATTGTTTCTCCAACTTGATATTGATTAACTAGGTTTTCCATTTCGGGCAAATTACTTACTAAAACAGGAACACCTGCATGTATGTAATTAAACAACTTATTGGGCAATGCAAATCGGTAGTTTAATCCTTTATCTTCTTCTAAGCTTAAACCTAAATCGGCTTGAATGGTGTAGCCATATAATTTTTCATAAGGTATTTCTCCAAGCATTTTTACTTTCGTTTCTAGCTTTTCGGTTCTAATTAATTGAGCAATTTTATCCGAAACATCCCCTTTACCGATAAGGTATAAAACATGATTATCTAAAAAATGCATAGCCTTAACCATAAACTCAATGCCTCTATTTACATTAATGGCTCCTTGGTAGATAATTACTTTTTTATTGTCGTCCTGAGCGGAGTCGAAGGATAAATTTTCAACTTCAAATGCTGTTTTCTGGAGTTCAGGAACATTTCGTAATAACTTTACTTTAATACCATATTCTTTTTGATAAAGATTCGCAATGGATTGACTAACCGTTAATACATTTTTAAGTTTAGGAAGAATTCGTTGTTCTAACCTTTTCCAAATTCGCTGAACTGATGGCCTATTAACCAACTCTGGAACTTCAGTAAAATATTCATGACTATCAAAAATTAGTTTTTTCTTTTTCCATTTGCTTGCCATATAATTGGCTAAAAGGGTATCTAAATCGTTGCTCCAATAAACATCTGCCTTGCTAAATAATAAAAAGAAAAATAAACGTAAATTATAATTAGCATAAAACAAAGCTCCTTTGTTAAACAATAAGTTAAATCGTTTGGTTTTGTATTTTCTGTTTAACTTTTGACTATTAGGTAATTTTCTGCCAACTAAAATAACTTCAAAATTAAGTTCAATAAGTGTGTCACAAATCTTAGCTACTCGCGCATCGGTAGTTAAATCGTTGGTTACAGATACTATAATTTTTTGATTAGTCATTGAGGGATAAAAGTAATAAACATTACTTTATTCATATTTATTTTAAGCAAGATGATGTTTTTTAAATGGATAAAATAAATTTGATGTAATCAAGTTTAAATGCTATGAAAAACATTGCTGTAATAGAAGGTGGGTATAGTCACGAAAAAGTAATTTCTTTATTGAGTGCCGAAACGGTGTTTCAAAACATGGATAAATCTAAGTTTAACCCTATAAAAGTTAGGATAGATGAGGAAGGATGGTTTGCTTTTTATAACGAAGAAAAGTTTGCTATTAACCGCAGTGATTTTTCGTTTGGTGATATAAAATTTGATTTTGCTTTTATTGTAATTCATGGCACACCTGGCGAAGATGGAAAGTTGCAAGCATATTTTGACATGTTGAATATTCCTTATTCTACTTGCAGCCATTTAGCGGCTACCTTAACTTTCAACAAATTTGTGTGTAATCAATACCTTAAAAATTTTGGGATTAAAGTTGCAGAGGCTGTTTTAATTCGTAAGGAAGAAAAGTATGAGACTAGCGAAATTATAGCAAAAGTTGGTTTGCCTTGCTTTGTAAAACCTGCTGATGGTGGTAGTAGTTTTGGAGTAACTAAAGTTGAAAAAGAAAGTGAATTAGAGGCTGCAATTACTTTGGCTTTGCAACACGGAACACAAGCTATTATTGAAAGATTTATGCAAGGTAGAGAAGTTACTAATGGTGTTTATAAAGGCAAAAATGGTGTTAAAGCTTTACCGATTACAGAAATTGTAACGAGTAATGCTTTTTTTGATTTCGATGCTAAATACAAAGGCGAATCGGAAGAAATTACTCCCGCTGATTTGCCCCAAGAGTTAGAGCAAAAAATAAAAGCTGAAACCACACGCATTTATCAAATTTTAGATTTGGATGGTATTTGTCGTGCCGACTATATTATACAAAATAACGAGCCTTACTTAATTGAAATTAACACTGTTCCAGGTATGAGTAACGAAAGTTTAATTCCGCAAATGGCAGCTTACGAAGGAATTGAACTTAAAGATTTATTGAGTGAAGTGGTTGATGTGCAGGTTAGCTAATATGCTGAACTTTTTAAATTCTATTTTATGAATTAATTTTTAGTTTTATTAATCTTATTATATCATTGAATTCAGAGCTTTTTTTATGGCTTGTAAAATAACTCCAATCACCTCCATTAGTTTTTATGATTTTTAATACCCATTGATCATTCTCTGAGAATATTTGAATTGATGGTGATGTTAAAATGAAAAATTTGTTCCACCATTTATCATTTGGATTATAATGAGATATTTTTTTAACTTCTGAATATTTAAAAACACGATACTGCCAAAAGTCTATGGCTTTAATTTCAAAATGATTCTCAAATATTTTAATAGAAGGATATCCTTTGGCTTTAAATACTATTGGTTCTATTTCTTTTTTAGAATCACTCAAAATCTGGATACAGCAAATACTTTTTACGAATTTGTTTAAAGTGGATTAAGCCCTCTTTCCAACTTTTATAAATATCTTGCTCATTAACTCCATCTTTAATTTGTTGTTGCAATTTATCAGTTCCTGCCAAACGGTTAAACGATTTTATAAAAAACTCATCTTTGTTGGGGTAATTATTATAAATATCTATTAACCAAAACAGATTTAAAGAAGGCTTATTTTTTATATAGCTATCACCAAAACTAGACAAATCATAACCAAAACATTTTTCGCCATTTAGTTTAGGGTTTTTAGCTCCCTCAGTTGGTTTGGGGGTAAAACTATATTTCTCAGATTTAATTAAAGGATGCCCTAAAATCTGAAAAGGTTTATCAGTACCTCTTCCAACACTAATCGTTGTTCCTTCAAACAAACACAAGCTTGGATATAAATAAACCGAAGCCATATTAGGTAAATTAGGCGATGGTTTGATCGGCAGCTCATAAAAACTTTTGTGGGTATAATTTAATGTTTTTATTACTGTTAAATCACATTTTTTACTACTCGCTAACCAACCTTCCCCATTAATCATTTGGGCATATTCCCCAACAGTCATTCCATGAACTATTGGTACTTGGTGCATTCCAACAAACGAAGTGAATTCTTTTTCTAAAATAGGACCATCAACATAATGCCCATTGGGATTTGGTCTATCCAAAACAATAACTTTTTTGTTGTTTTCTGCAGCAGCTTCCATTATGTAGTGCATAGTAGAAATATAGGTGTAAAAACGAGCTCCAACATCTTGTATATCAAAAATTAACACATCTAAGTCGGTAATTTGTTCTTTGGTTGGTTTCTTATTTTTTCCGTAAAGCGAAACAATAGGCAGTCCTGTTGTTGCATCAATATCAGAGCTTACTTTTTCGCCTGCATCAGCTTTTCCTCTAAAACCATGCTCAGGACTAAAAACTTTTACCACATTTACTTTTAAAGCTAGTAACGAATCAACCAAATGAGTTTGATTAATCATAGAAGTATGATTAGCAACTATTCCAACTTTTTTATCCTTTAGTAACTCTAAATACTGTGAGGTTTGTTCCGCTCCAACTTTAATTTTAGGTTGAACCAACGTAGGGTTTATTACCACCTTAGTAGAATTGTTTTTTTCAGGCTCTTGTCCGGTACATTGCACACAAAACAAACTGATAATGATAATATTTAATAAAGCTCTAAAAGTCATCTGTTACAAATTACTACTTTTGCTAAACAACTACCAAATGTAAGTGTATAAAACTTGAACCTCGAATATTTCATAGCAAAAAACATTATTAAGGGCGATAATCGTTCCAAAAAGTTTACCAAGCCAGTTATTAATATTTCTATTATAGCAATAGCTTTAGGATTAATTGTAATGATTGTTGCTGTAAGTATTGTCTCTGGTTTTCAGCGAGAAATAAGAAATAAAGTAATTGGGTTTGGTAGCCATATTCAAATAACAAGCTACGATTCCCAAAATGCTTATGAGGCAAAACCGATTAGCAAAAAACAAGATTTTTACCCCAGTTTAGCTGATAAAGAAGGCATAAAACACATACAAGTTTTTGCTACCAAAGCAGGAATAATAAAAACTAAAGAAGAAATTTATGGGGTTGTTGTAAAAGGTGTTGGTAGCGATTTTGACTGGAGCTTTTTTAAAGAGAATATAGTAGATGGAGAAGTTTTTCAAGTAAATGATACTGCTAAAACCAAAGACATTATTATTTCCAAATACATTTCTAATAAAATGAAATTGAAGGTTGGAGATAAAATGTTTGTTTATTTTATTCAACAAAACGGACAACTTAGGCCTAAAGACTTTATTGTAAAAGGAATTTACCAAACAGATTTAGAAGGCTTTGATAATTTATATGTGCTAACCGATATTGCTCACATTCAAAAACGTAATGGTTGGGATAAAAATCAAGTTGGAGGTTTTGAAGTACTTATTGATAATTATAATGAAATTGATGAAATGGGTAATTATGTTTATGATAATGTAAGTTACGATTTACATTCGTCAACCATAAAAGATTTAAACCCTGATATTTTTAGTTGGTTGAACTTACAAGATTACAATGTAAACATTATCATTATTTTAATGGTACTAGTTGCAATTATCAATATTGTATCAGCACTATTAATTTTAATTTTAGAAAGAACTAATATGATAGGTATTTTAAAAGCATTGGGCTTACCAAACTGGAATGTGCGTAAAATCTTTTTATACAATGCCGCCTACCTAATAATTAAAGGTTTAATTATTGGCAACGTAATAGGCATATCGCTTTGTTTATTGCAACAACAATTCGGATTTTTAACCCTTCCGGCAGAATCTTACTATGTAACTCAAGTGCCTATTGAGTTTAATTTTACCTATATATTATTATTAAATGCAGGAACTTTAGCAGTTTGTCTATTAATGTTAATCATACCATCAATGGTAATAACAAAAATATCGCCTGTAAAAGCTATCAGATTCGATTAAAATATTTTTTGCTATTTTTATATCAATGTATAAGATTTTGATATTAAGTAGATTAAATAAAGTTGAATTAGTTTTAAGTATTATATGTTTTGTGAGCATAATCTTAACTTATTTTAATATAACTAATGCTTCTATGGTTGTTTTTTTCTCTGGATTAGCATTAAGTTTACTTTATTTTCCGTTTGGGTTTTTAATTTTTCAGAAAGCCAAAAACTTAAATAAAGAGCAAAATAAAATTGTCTTTTCATTATTGTTTGGTTTTGCACTTTCGGTAATACTAGTTTCTCTTATTATTTATCAAAAGCAGTTTTATGATGAGTATGAGCTATATACTTTATCATCTACTCTAGGTTTAGTAAGTATTATTTATTGTGCTTATAAAAGAGGAAAAGATGTTGCTTATTACAATACAATGTTTTTAAGAATGCTGTTCTGGCTTATTGTTTTAGGAATTGTTTTTGAATATTAAAAAAACTTAACGAAAGTCATTCTGAATTTATTTCAGAATCTAACCTATTATTTTCCTATAGATACTGAAACAAGTTCAGTATGACCAACAAAGTCAATTTAGTTTTTAAACAGGCTTTTTCTTTACCCTATTTTCTTAAATCTAAATATTACATTTGCACAAATTATATTACGCAAATGAAATATTATAACAACATATTAGAAACTATTGGAAATACACCATTAGTAAAAATCAATAAACTTTGTAAAGATGTAAATGCTTTAGTGTTAGCTAAAATAGAAACAACTAACCCTGGCAACTCTGTTAAAGACCGTATGGCTTTACAAATGATAGAAGATGCCGAAGCAGACGGAAGATTAAAACCAGGAGGAACAGTAATTGAAGGAACTTCTGGAAATACAGGTATGGGATTAGCTTTAGCTTGTATTATGAAAGGCTATAAATTAATTTGTGTATTGAGTGATAAGCAAAGTAAAGAGAAAATGGATATTTTAAGAGCTGTTGGTGCAGATGTTCATGTTTGCCCAACTAATGTTGCTCCGGAAGATCCTCGCTCATATTATTCAGTTTCTAAAAGATTAGCTGATGAGGTTCCAAATTCTTGGTATGTAAATCAATACGATAATCCTAGTAATGCAAAAGCACATTATTTAAGTACAGGACCTGAAATTTGGGAGCAAACAGAAGGAAAAATAACACATTTTGTTGTTGGTGTTGGCACTGGAGGAACAGTTTCGGGAGTTGGAAAATACTTAAAAGAGAAAAATCCTAACATTAAAATTTGGGGAATAGATACTTATGGTTCGGTATTTAAAAAGTATCACGAAACAGGTATTTTTGATGAGAATGAGATTTACCCATACATTACCGAAGGAATTGGAGAGGACATCTTACCAAAAAATGTTGACTTTAGTGTGATTGATAAATTTGAGAAAGTTACCGATAAAGATGCTGCAATATGGCAGCGTAAATTGGCAAAAGAAGAAGGTATTTTTGTAGGTAACTCAGCTGGTTCGGCAATTAAAGGAATTGTTCAGTTAAAAGATGAATTAAAAGAAGGAGATGTTGTAGTTGTATTGTTTCACGATCATGGTAGCCGTTACGTAGGTAAAATGTTTAATGATGATTGGATGCGTGAAAGAGGCTTTTTAGATGAAGAAAAAACAAACGCATTAGAATTAATTAAAGACCATGCTGGAAAACATTTGGTTACAGTTACACCTGACAACCCTGTATCGCAAGCAATATTATTAATGAATCAATACGGAATTTCGCAAATTCCAGTAGTTGGAGACAATGGCTTTGAAGGATCATTAACCGATAATGTTGTTTTTGCTAAATTGTGCGACAACCCAGCAATAAAAGAATTGCCAGTTAAAAACATTATGCAAGAGCCTTTTCCTGTTGTTGACGAAGCTACATCAATCGAAACCATTTCAAAACACTTTCAAAGCGGAGCAAAAGCTGTATTGGTAAAGTATGATGGAGATAAACATCACATTATTACCCAACAAGATATGATTAAAGCTATAGCTTAACTCCCCTCTTTAGAGGGAAAAGAAAATAATTCAGCTTTGCTGGATTTAATTTTCTAGGGGTGTGTTTTAAACAAAAAATAAATAATTTCAGACAATGATAGCCAAAACACCAAAACCACCCTATTATGCTGTAATTTTTACTTCAGTTTTAAAAACGGAAGATCAAGAATATATTGATACAGCAATAAGAATGGAAGAGCTAGCAAAAAATCAAAAAGGTTTTTTAGGAATAGAAAGTGCTAGAAACGAAATAGGAATATCTGTTTCTTATTGGGAATCTTTGGAAGCTATTACTGAATGGAAAAACAATGCAGAGCATAAAATAGCACAAGAAAAAGGCATTAAAGAATGGTACAAAAACTATCATTTAAGAATTGCTAAAGTAGAACGAGATTACAGTTTTTAACAAATTTTGTAACCCTATACAGAATATTGTCGTAAACCAATCCGTTATCACCTAAAACTTTATTACTATGAATGCTTTAGCTACCGCAGCAACAGATTATGTTGCTAAAGAAAATATCTCGCAATTAACTTTTCCAAAAGGAGATGTATTAGCTGACGAGATAGCAAAAAAAGAACGTAAAAAAAGAGTAGAAAGAGCAATGAGGCTTGGCAATACTCGTAAATCAAAAGTTCGAATAATTTTTGAAGATGTTGAAGGCAAAAAAACTGTTGAAACCACTATTTGGGGTGTTACAGAAAAAAATATCATTTTAAAACAAGCTACTATTATTCCTATTAGACGAATACACGAAATCAAGTTTTTTTAAACCTGATAAATACCCATTAAAAAAACCGAAGTAACTTACTTCGGTTTTTTTATTACAAAATAAAATAAGTTACTTAGCAGTATGGATGCTAACAAAAAACAACAAGCTCAGTTTTATTATTTGCTATTAGCGGCTATGTTTATTGCTTTGTTAGTAGCTTGCAACCTTATCTTTCAGAAATTTATTAGTTGGAATCCTTTCGGAGCTTTTAATTTTGAAGTATCAGTAGGTTTAATTCCTTATCCGCTAACTTTTTTAGTAACCGATTTAATATCTGAAATATACGGAAAGAAAAAAGCCAATCAGGTAGTAATTGTTGGACTAATATCAACTATTTTAGTAATGGGTGTTGTTTTAATTGGAGATATTGCTAACGCAACAGAATGGTCGCCAGTTAGTAACCAAGAATTTAGTAAAGTATTTGGATTAACCGGTGTAGCAGTTGCAGCTTCAATGTTAGCTTATTTGCTTGCTCAGTTTATTGATATTAGAATATATCATTTTTGGAAAAAACTAACACAAGGAAAACACTTGTGGTTACGCAACAATTGTTCTACCATTTTTTCGCAATTTATTGATACAGCTACAGTTTTATTACTACTTTGCTCTTTTGGAGCAATTAATTGGCAAATGTTTGGTATACTTTTACTAAATGGTTTTTTATTTAAAGTATTAGCCGCATTATTAGATACTCCTCTACTCTACATCACAACTTATTGGTTTAGAAAAAAATTTAATCTAAAAGAAAACGAAGAACTTAGTTTCTGATAAAATTTATAAAGTTTGTTAAGAATACAATTTTGTCTTGAAGATTACACCACATCCAATTTTGAAATGCCTAATTTTGGATTCCTATTAAGTATTAAATTATTTAAATGAAAAACTTTTTTAAACATATTGCAATTCCGCTAGTAATGCTATTGGCTTTTGTTTTTAATGCCAAGGCACAATTAGAATTTCCTGAAGACAAAGTAAGCTGGAAGATTAGCATAGAGCAAAATGGTTGCGAAGCTACCATAATTGCTAAAATAACTTGTGTAGAACATTGGCACATTTATGCTGCAAACTTGCCAGAAACTTCATTTTTAATAGCTACAGCAATAGAACCTGAAAAATCAGCCAACTATGATGTTATAGGAAAAGTTATAGAGCCTAAACCAGAATTTTTTCATGATGAAGCTGCTGATGAAGATATTTGGCAACATTCAGGTACTTTTACAATGAAACGTAAAATCAAAATTAAAAGTGAAAAAGACTTTACCCTAAAAGGTGTTTTTTCTTTCCAAACCTGCGATGAAAGTCATTGTTTACCACCTTATGATGCTCCTTTTGAATTAAAAATAAAAGGATGTGGAGATAAAAAAGAAGAAGTTGTTGAGGAGAATATTGAGGTTGAAGATACTGCAGCAATAACAAATGTTGTTGATGATTCGTTGATAAATGATTCTGCATCCAATAAAGAAATACCTGTAGCTGATGAAAACTCTGAAGTGTTAGAGAATGAAAATGAGGAAGAAAAAGAAGATAAATCAGTTTGGACTATTTTCTTTTTGGCTTTTGGTAGCGGACTAGCTGCGTTGTTAACACCATGTGTTTTCCCTATGATTCCTATGACGGTTAGTTTCTTTACTAAACAGAGTAAAACAAAAGCTCAGGGAATAAGAAATGCTGTGTTTTATGGAGTTTCAATAATAGTAATCTATGTTATTTTAGGCTCTGTAGTAACTTTGTTCGTTCCACCAGATGTTATTAATGAAATATCTACGGGTGTTGGAATGAATATTTTCTTTTTTATTTTACTAGTAGTTTTTGCTATCTCTTTTATGGGAGCATTTGAAATTACTTTACCAAGTTCATGGGTAAATAAAGCTGATAAAAATGCTGATAAAGGTGGCTTTGTTGGAATATTCTTTATGGCTTTAGTTTTAGCTTTGGTTTCTTTCTCATGTACTGGTCCAATCGTTGGAACTCTGTTAGTTGAATCTGCAACTGTTGGAGGAATAGTTCCTGTAATTGGAATGCTAGGGTTTTCTTTAGCTCTTGCCTTACCATTTGCATTATTTGCTGCTTTCCCTGGATGGTTAAATTCACTTCCTAAATCTGGAGGATGGTTAACTTCTGTAAAGGTATTTTTAGGGTTCTTAGAATTAGCATTTGCATTTAAGTTCTTATCCAATGCCGATTTGGTAGTGCAAGGACATTGGTTAGAAAGAGAAGTATTTTTAGCTATTTGGATAGGAATATTTGCTGTTTTAGCAATGTATTTATTTGGATTAATAAGATTACCACACGACAGCCCTGTGCAGAATCTATCTGTAGGAAGGACATTATTAGCAACATTTACAGTGATTTTTGTGATTTATCTTATCCCTGGATTATGGGGTGCTCCATTAAAATTAATTAGTGGATTCCCTCCTCCAATGTCTTATAGCGAATCCCCACATGGAGTTGGTGGATCTGGCAATAATAGTTCTGCTGCTGCTGAGCATGGTCCAGAAGGAACTCATTTAGGAGCTCAAGGTTTATACTTGTTTCATGATTTAGAAGAAGGACTAGCTTATGCTAAAAAAGTAGGAAAACCAGCTTTTTTAGATTTTACAGGATGGGCATGTGTTAACTGCCGTAAAATGGAAGAAAATGTCTGGGGAGAATCAGGGGTTTTAGAAATTATGCGTGATGAAGTAGTTATTATTTCTTTATATGTAGATGAAAAAGCAGAACTACCGCTTGAAGAACAAAAAGAAGTTGAATTTGCTCCTGGAAAAACAAGAATGTTAAAAACGGTGGGGAATAAATGGAGTTATTATCAAACCAAAAACTATAAAACAAATACTCAACCTTATTACCGTATGTTAGGTCCTAATGGAGAAGATTTAGCCAATGGTTCTGCTGATTACGAAAACCATGGCAACAAAGATGATTTTAAAGCTTGGCTAGATGAAGGTTTAAAACTCTATAAAGAAGCAAAATAATTAAAAAGGCTAATCATTTCGATTAGCCTTTTTTAATGTAAAAATTTATTGAGTAAAATATATCCAATCATTGCAGAAACAATGGCTACAAAAACCCATATCGTTCCTTTAAATTGTTCTTTATCTCGTTTTCTATCTTTATAAAATTGATACCCTATTATTACCACAAAAGCAATAATAAAAACAAGTGCAAATATTTTTTGTCCGCTACTAAACACAACTAATGTTTAAAGTGGACAAAAATACGCCCAAAATTTTTGCTATCCTTATCTATTCTGTGGTATTTGTTTTTGATATGTGGTTGTTGTAAAAAGCGTATTACTTTTTTTTTAAGTTGTCCGCTTCCTTTACCCGGAATAATCTCTACCAACTTTATCTTTTTGCTTAAAGCATCCTCTACAGCATCATGCAATGCTTCATCAATTAACCTAGAATTATTGTAAATAGGGTGTAAATCAACTTTAATTTTGCTCATTGGCTAACCTGCAGAAGATTCGGTAATCATCCAATCCTTATCTTGCTTTTTCATGCTAATATTAATAGCAATCTTTTCATTTTTTCTAAAAGTAGCTTTAATGGTTACTTCATCATCTTTAAAATCCATCACTTCAAAAACAAAAAAACTGTCTAAACTACCTTTGTAAATCGACCGAAAAGTTTCTAGCTCATCAGTAGTCATTATTTTAACACGCTTATTAAACTTAAAAACAATTAAGTTGTTAGGAATTTTATCATCATTTATAATAATAAGCGGTGTTTCACCTGATTTTTCACTATCGTTATAAAACTTTTTTAAAGCGTGTAAGTCAATAGTTTTTTGGATAATTAAGTTTACGTCTCTTGATGTTTGTGCCATAAATACCGAAGGAACAAATATGGCTAAAAGTAATATTAGTTTTTTCATGGGATAAGTTTTATGGTTCTTTAAATATCTACGTAAATATAACAGTTTAGTTACTCAACCTAATAGCAATCAAGCGTTTTTAGACCAACATCTTATTTTTTTGGATATGTGATATTATTTTTATGACAAGAAAGTTATTAAATTTACAGTTCAAACTTTTTTTATGAAAAAATCTTACTTACCATTTCTAATCATAAGCATCGTATTAGTATTTATTGCGTGCAATAAAGAAAACGATGAAGTAATTATTGATAACACCTCAACCTCAGCTAGAGATAATGCAACTGCCGAAAATATGTTTGCCGACATAAAAAAAGTAGTTGAAGAGGCAGCTGATGACGAAGGACAAACAAGTAAAAATACTGGAAACCCGAACAAAGCAGGTTACACTTTTGGAAATTGTGCTACTGTTAGCATTAATCCTGCATGGATTGATCCTAACTGGCCAAAAGTAATGGAAATAGATTTTGGGGCGACTAATTGCACAGGAGTTTATGGTGTTAATCGTAGAGGTAAATTAATAGTTACTTTAACAGGAAAATATCGTGATTCGGGCACAACACTAACCATCCAAACTCAAGATTATTATGTAAATGATATAAAAGTTGAAGGCACTAAAACAATTACCAATAATGGTTATAATTCAAATAACAACTTAGAGTTTACTGTTAGTGTAAATAATGGGCAAATAACCTACCAAAACAATACCACAACAACATGGGCAACAACCCGAACAAACGAATGGGTAGAAGGCGATTCTACCACATTATTTACACATGGTTTTGCAGGAATTTGTGATGATGTTTACTTAATTACTGGTTCTGCTAATGGAGTAAATCAAAAAGGAAACCCTTATACCGTTACTATCACTTCGCCACTTAGAAAAGAAATTTGCTGCAGATGGTTAGTAAGTGGAACATTAGAAATAGTACCTAATGGGTTAGACCCAAGAATTGTTGATTTTGGTAGTGGAGATTGTGATAATCAAGCAACAGTTACCATAAACAACAATACATACAATATTCCTATGTTTTAAAAAAGAATTAAAAAACATTAAAGGGAGTTTTATTAAGTAAATACTCCCTTTTTTTTATCTATTAAACTTCTAAAAAAACCTCTAATGGATAAAATTTACCATTGATGTAATAAAAATTTAACCTTTACCTAATAAAAGGTAGCTTTACATTAAAATTAAAAGGTTTAAAATGAAAAAAGTATTAAGCACATTATTTGTATTTATTAGCATAAGTTTATTTGCTCAAGGAGATAAGTATCAATTTTATTTAGATTTAAACAAAATCAATAGTGATTTAATTCAGATAGAATTAAAAACACCAACCATAACTTCTGAAAAAATAGTTTATAACATACCTAAAATTGTTCCTGGCACATACAGCATTTACGATTTCGGGCAATATGCAATGGATTTTGAAGCTTTTGATAAAGATGGTAGAGCTTTATCGGTTAACCGACTTGATGACAACCGTTGGGAAATAGAAGGAGCAAATAATTTAGCTAAAATTACTTATTGGGTAGAAGATACTTGGGATGCAAATGTAGATCACTTAGTTTTTGAACCAGGAGGAACAAACATTGAAAAAGATAAAAATGTGGTATTAAACAACCATGGTTTTTTTGGATATTTTGATGGGATGAAAAATATAAAATACGAGTTAAATGTAACTCGCCCAGAAGATTTTTATGGTTCAACAGGTTTATCCGACATAAAAACAGAAGACAATACAGATACTTATACCATTAATAATTATATGGATGTAGTTGATTCGCCAATTATGTATAATGTGCCAGATACAGTTACCTTAAAAGTTGGAAATGCAGATGTTTTAATTTCAGTTTACTCAGAAAATAAAGCTGTAACTGCCGAAGAACTATCATCTGACATCAAAGAAATTTTAGAAGCTCAAAAAAATTATTTAGGCGGTAAATTACCCGTAAACAAATACGCCTTTTTAATTTATTTATATGCAGGAGCAAGTGGTTCTGGTGGAAGTGGTGCATTAGAACACTCATACTCTTCTTTTTACTACTTACCAGAAATGCCTGCCGACCAGCTTTCGGGTATTGTGGTAGATGTTGCTGCACACGAATTTTTTCATATCGTAACACCATTAAATATTCACTCTAAAGAAATTGGAGATTTTGATTACATCGAACCAAAAATGTCGAAACATTTATGGATGTACGAAGGAGTTACAGAATATTTTGCCGGACATGTACAAGTTTATGAAGGAATGCAAACTCCTGCAGAATATTTACAAGTGGTAGAAAGTAAATTGCAAGGTGCAAGTGGTTATAAAGATGAATTGCCATTTACAAAAATGAGTTTAGGCTGTTTAGATGAACACAAAAACCAATATGGAAATGTATATCAAAAAGGAGCTTTAATAGGAATGTGCTTAGATATTTTATTACGCGATAAAACAAATGGTAAAATGGGCACAAAAGATTTAATGGCAAAACTTTCTGAAACCTATGGAAAATATGTGTCTTTTGAAGATGAAAAATTATTCGATAAAATAGCTGAATTAACAGCTCCAGAAACTAGAGAATTTTTTAAAAAATACGTTGAAGGAGAAAACGAATTACCTTTTGAAGAACTATTTAATAAAGTAGGTATTACCTTTAAGAAAGACATTACTGTTAAAGAAGTAAGTTTAGGAAGTGTCCTATTAAGCTTTAATCCAGAAACACAACGCTTATTTGTTGCAGATATGGGTAATGCTGATGAATTTGGTAAAAAATTAGGCTACAAAACTAATGATGAAATAATTTCTGTAAATGGTGTTAAAGTAGATATGGAAACCGTACAGGAACAATTAAACAATTACCGAAAAAATACTAAACCAGGAGACAAAGTAGAAGTTGTAGTTGCTAGAAAAGAAAAAGGAAAATTTGTTACTAAAAAATTAAAAGGAAAAGCAATATTAGTTGAAAAGAAAAAGAAATTTTTAATCGAGTTTAACTCAGAAGCAACTCCAGAACAATTAGAGCTTAGAAAAGCTTGGTTAGGACAATAAGACAAGTATAAATGCTCAACAAAACAAAGTTATATTGGTTTTTTCAAATTGGTGGGTGGCTAGTTTATGTTGTTATAGTTGGCATTTTTAATATCCTTACAGGAAATATCTTAACTACAGAATTAGTTTATAGTTTAGCAGCAATATTTTTAATTGTACTTTCCATTGCACATCTTTATAGAATAATAATTGTTAAGTTAAACTGGATGAGGTTTAGCATTCCTCAATTAATCCCTAGAATTTTATTAGGAACTATCTTTTCAGGGATACTAGTTTACTTATTAAAGTCTGTAATAATAGAATGGATAATAGTTCAAAACCCTTATGAATTTAATTGGCAAGATGCTTTTCCATCAATAATTAGTTGGACACTACTATTTTTAATATGGTCGCTTTTATACTTTTTATTTCACTATGTAAACAACTATAAAAAAGAAGAAATTAAAAACCTAAAATGGCAAGCGGCAAAAAATGAAATTGAGCTAAATAAATTAAAATCTCAATTAAACCCGCATTTCATTTTTAACTCAATGAATAGCATTAGAGCACTAGTTGACGAAGAGCCTAAATCGGCAAAAGATGCCATTACGCAACTCTCTAATGTGTTAAGAAACTCGCTTTTAATGGGAAAGAAAAAATTAATTCCACTAAGTGATGAAATGAAATTAGTAAATGACTATTTAAGCTTAGAAAAAACACGGTTTGAAGAAAAATTAATCATTGAAAGAAATCTTGATTCTACAACCGAAAGCTATTTGGTTCCTCCATTAATGATACAAACTTTAGTAGAAAATGGTATTAAGCATGGCACATCTAAATTACCAAAAGGAGGAACAATTAATATTTCATCAAAAATTATCGATAATAAATTAATAATAACAATAACCAATAGTGGTGTTTACGATGCAAACAAACCAACAGAAACAGGTTTTGGTATTGTAAATACTATTCAACGATTACAATTACTGTACGGAGATGATGCTAAGTTTTCTATTAAAAACGAAAACAACCAAGTAAAAACAGAATTAATAATTCCCAACCAAACAATTTTATAGCCTATGAAAGCAATAATAGTAGATGATGAACGATTAGCCAGAAAGGAGTTAACCAAGCTTTTATCAGAGTTTCCTCACATAGAAATAATTAAAGAATGTGATTCGGCAGAAGAAGCAATTGTGGAAGTTGACAAATTAAAACCCGATGTAGTTTTTTTAGACATACACATGCCTGGTAAAGACGGTTTTGGAGTATTAGAAGAATTAGACTATACTCCTCATGTAATATTTGTAACTGCTTACGATGAATATGCCATTAAAGCTTTTGAAGTAAACGCTTTAGATTATTTGCTTAAACCTATCCAAACAGACAGATTAAAAGAAGCTATTAGTAAAATTAATATTGAACCTGCTGATGCTAACCTGAACTCGGATAAGTTAGGCGAAAATCATCAGGTTTTTGTTAAAGATGGAGAAAAATGCTGGTTTGTTAGATTAGGAGATGTTCCTATGTTTGAATCAGAAGGAAATTACGTACGAGTTTATTTTGATAACCATAAGCCTCTAATTCTTAAATCACTAAATAACTTAGCTAATAAATTAGACGAAAACACTTTTTTTAGAGCCAATCGAAAATTTATTATTAACCTAAAATGGGTAGATAAAATAGAAAGTTGGTTTAACGGAGGGTTAATGGTAAAACTAAAAAATGGCGAGCAGATAGAGATATCAAGGCGTCAAGCAAGTAAGTTTAAAGAAATGAAAAGCTTATAAGCTAAATTTTAGCTTCATCTACAATAAAATTTATTTAGTCTTTAAATACTCCTTATACGTATAAAAATTTAACCATTGTATTGATTTTATTCAGATATTTAAAATCAAATACAATTACCATGGAAAAAATAACAATAGAATCTACAGCCGTTTCGCCACAAGTAATTTTCGATTTAGCCAACAATAACTTTGTTGTTAAAGGCAGATCGGTTGTTACCGAAGTTGATAGTTTTTATGCTCCATTAATTAATTGGTTAGAACAAGCTCAAGGTAAAATAAACAAACGTGTTGATTTTGTTTTTGATTTAGAATACTTCAATATTTTTTCATCAAAACGTATTTTGTTTATTTTATACCGACTAGCCGATATGCGAAAAGAAGGAGTAGATGTAAATGTAATATGGCATTTTTCTATGGATGATGATGACATGAAAGAAGTAGGCGAAGATTTTGCTTGTATGGTAAACCTTCCATTCGAGTTTATTAGCAACACTTTACAGCCCGAATTAATTTAATTTCAAGTATATTTTCTTAATAATATTGCTCACCTTTGCAGCAGCCTAAGGTGGGCTTTTTTTATTTTAAATTTTAAGTATGAAAAACATATCATTAGCATTAAATGGCGTTTTAATAATTGCAGTAGCCATATTGTATTATATGCAATTTTCTTCACCAGAAACTAACACAGAAGAATCTATTGAAGAAGAAATTACTCCTGTTGAAGAGACAGAGATAAAAGAAGAAACAGAAACTATTGAATCAAACATAGCTTACATTAGTGTAGATTCTTTGCAAACACACTACAAGTTATATTCTGAATTAATTAATAAATTAAAAGGACGAGAAAGAAAGTACGAAAAAGAACTAAATACCAAATTAGCAGCCTTAGAAGCTAAGTTTAAAGATTTTCAACAAAAAGCTCCTACCATGAGTCAGTTTGAAGGACAAACCAAGCAAAAAGAATTGATGGAAGAAGAGCAAAAAATTTACAAAATGCGTGATGATTTTGCTGTGAAATTCCAAAATGAAGAGGCCAAACTCAATGAGCAATTTCAAAAAAAGGTTAAAGATTTTATTGAAAAATTCAATGAAGACAAAGGGTATAACCTTATCATTGGCTCATCTCAATTAGGTAATGTAGTGTTATATAAAAATGAAGGAATAGACATATCTAACGCAATAATAAACGGACTTAACGAACAGTACGACCAAGAAAAATCTGCAGGAAAAGCTTCTAAAGAAACAAAGTAATGTTTATTGCTCAAGAAAAGAAAAAAACTAACATTGCCGAATATGTGCTATACATGTGGCAAATTGAAGATATAATTCGTTCTAACAACTTTGATTTAATTCAAATTACCGAAACCATCATATCTAAATATCAAGTTAGCGAAGATGTTAAATATGAAATTAAATTCTGGTACCAGAATTTAATAGAACAAATGATGAAAGAAGGAATTGCCGATAAAGGACATTTAAGCAATACCTTAAAACACATAGAAGAGTTAAACAACCTCCACAATTCTTTACTTACAACCATACAAGACAAAGCCTATCAAGAGCAATACTTAAAAGCCAAAGATAACCTTAACAATTTTATGTTAAAATCTGGTGGAGAAGCTTCTGGCGAAATCCATGCTTGTTTTATAGCTTTGTACGGTTTGTTATTGTTAAAACTAAAGCAAACAGAAGTAAGTAGTACTACTAAAGAAGCAATGGATACTTTTAGTAATTTATTGGCTATTTTAGTAGATAGATACAACAAACTTAAAAGCGGGGAACTAAAGTTTCCCAAAGAAAAAAGCAACTAAAACAATAATTTAAAGTCTTATACGTAGTATAAGAACCTAAAAAATTGAAAAAACTAACACTAATACTGCTATTTTTTGCCTCAATGTTTAATGTACAAGCTAATTGTACAACAGGCATTACTCCCGACCCTATTGTAGATAGCATTACTGTAGATATTGCTGGAAATGTTACCATTTGTTGGCAAGGTGTTGCCGACCCTGACATTAACTATTATACCATATTTACGATAAACCCTGTTACACTTTCTCACGATAGTATAAATGTAGTACCCGATCCGGGTAATTGTTTTACACTACCTGCTTTAAACAATTCCGAAACACAATCAGTCGTATTAGGAGTTAGAGCCGTTGACAATTGTGGCAACCCAAGCAATTTAGGAGTTAACTACCACAACACCATCTATTTACGAAACACTGTTGATATTTGTGCAGCTTCAATTAATTTAGAATGGAACCCTTATGATGATTTTAATTCTGGATCAAATGTTAGCTATGATGTGTTTTTAAGTATTAATGCTGGTCCTTACTCATTATTAGGATCAACTACTGACACCACTTTTGTTTATCCTGGTATTGTAAATGGTTTTACTTATGATTTTTATGTTAGAGGCATAGAAAATAACGGTGCTGGTCCAATAAGTTCTTCATCAAACGATATACAAGTAAATAGTATTAATTTTTTAAAAGATCCTCAGTTTAATTATTTATACACTGCAACTGTAGTAGATTCTCAACAAATAAATGTGCAATTTTATATTGATACTGCTGCAGATATTAGCCACTACAACATTACAAGAGCTACCTCATTAACAGGTACTTTTGAAATTATTGATGCAATTCCTGCTTATACAGGAATGAATCCTTTAATAAATTTTACTGATATAGATGTAAATGCTAATAGCACTCATTATGTTTATAAAATTGAAACGATTAATAGCTGTGGCGATTTAAAATTAAAATCTAATATTGGTAAAACCATTTGGTTAAAAGCCGAATCGGATGGTGTTGGAGCAAAAAACACACTAACAATAACCAAATATGATGATTGGTTGGGGAGAGAAGATGTTTATGAAATATACCGTTCTATTGGAGGTATTTGGGGTTCTAGCCCTATTGCAACTTTATTACCTTTTTCTGACACTACGTTATTTTATGATCATATAATAGACATTACTGAAGGAGATGGAGAATTTTGTTATAAAGTAATTGCTAAAGAAAATAATATAATTCACGTTGGAGGTTTAGTCCCTGCAACATCTACATCTAACGAAAGTTGTGTTATACAACAGCCATTATTATATGTACCAAATGCTTTTGTACCACTAAGCCCTCACAACTATGAGTTTAAACCTGTTTTAACATTTTCTGACCCTCAGGCATATTTACTACAAATTTATAACCGATGGGGGCAATTAATATTTGAAACAAAAGATATTAACGAAGGATGGAATGGTGCTGTAAATAATTCAGGTAAAATGAGTCAAGTTGATTCGTATGTTTACCTAATAAAATTTAAAAGTGCAGATGGCGAAGAACACAGCAAAAGAGGTGTTGTTTCTTTATTAAGATAGCTGATTAAGTCGTTTTGGGTGAGCATAACAAGTTGCCTTATTCTCTCTACAAAATCCCAACAAAGTAATTCCCAGTTCTTTAGCAAAATCTACTGCTAAACTCGAGGGTGCAGATACAGCAGACAATATTGGTATTTTTGCAGAAAAAGCTTTCATAATAATCTCATAAGAAACTCTACCACTAACTGTTAATATTTTAGCTTTATCCAATAAATTATTATTAATTAAGCCTCCTACTACTTTATCTACGGCATTATGTCTTCCAACATCTTCCATAGTACAAAGCAAGTTTCCATCATAATCAAAAGCCGCTGATGCGTGAGATCCTCCAGAAAGTAAAAATGTAGTTTGGTCTTTTTTCATTAGCTTAAACATTTTATATAATTTATTGATATCAAACTTGATGTTATCATCAAGTTTACATGTCATATCAATGTTTTCTAATTCTGTTTTACCACAAATACCACAAGAAGAAGCAGAAAGAAAATTTCTACTACTAGAATAACCTTTTTTGAGTAATGCTTCATTAATTAGAATATTGGCTTCAGTTATTACTTTATCATCGGTTTTAGAAAAGTTAATATTTAATTTCTCATCTCCCCTATAAACATCTTCAGCATACAGTAAACCTGTAATTAATTCATTATCATTATTAGGGGTTCGCATTGTAATTGAAAATGGTTTCCCATTAATATTTATTTGCAATGCTTCTTCAATAGTTAAATTATCATCAACTAAGCCCTGGTGATTCTCTGTGTATTTTATTCCTTGATATTTATTAGTTGCCATAATTTACCATTATTAACATCATCTTTCATTTAAAATCCACCTCAACTCATTAAGCATTAATGCTGTAGCTCCCCAAATAGTCTTTTGGTTAAACTGAAAAGTAGGTACTTTCAATTTTAGCCCATTACTTAGTTTAATGTTATCCAAATTTAATTTTTTTATATGAGTTAAAAACTTTAGCTCTAGCTCTATAATTTCAGCCACTTCTCTTTCTTCAGCAATAAAGCTAGGTGTATAATCAACAAAACCTATTACAGGGCTTACCAAAAAATTACTTACAGGTATGTACACATCCGAAAGCTGTCCTATTACCTCAACATCTTCCATTACAACACCCACCTCTTCATTAGCTTCGCGTAAAGCAGTGTGTACAATATCTCGGTCAGATTCTTCTACTTTACCTCCCGGAAAAGCTATTTGTCCGCTATGTGTTCCTTCGTAAATTGGACGCTGAATTAAAACAATATGAGGTTCATTATCTTTTTGGTAAAACAATACTAAAACACCACTTTTCCGAACTGTATTTATATCTAACGTATCATAATCAACCTTTCTATAAGGTGCTGCTTCTTGATGGGCTAATTTACCTGGCAGTTCTTCAGATAATCGTTGTTGTATATATGATTTTAATTGATACATTTAAACACACCCCTAACCCCTATCAAGAGGGGAGTTATTTTGATTAAAAACAGCTTTAACTTTTTTATAAGTAAATCCGTTTTTAGTGTATAACCTTAAAAATTTACCATCGGCTGCAAACTCTATTTTAGTGTATATGATAGGTAAAATTATTTCCGATTTTAAGTTAATAATACCATAAAAATCATTTTGCTTCACTAATAAAATATTTTTAAAAACCCATACCATTTCCTCATATATTGGCTTAATAATATAACTTCCCTTTTTATCTATTACTCCATATAATCCTTCTTTTTTAACTATTGCCTTATTATTAACAAACCCTGAAGCATAGTCATAATTATATGGTATTCGTAGTTTAGTATCATAATCACAATACCCCCATTGACCGTTTCTTTTAATTGCAATCAATTCATCATCCATTTCGCCAACATCTTCAAAAAGTGCAGGCATAAATTTATTGCCTAAAGTGTCAATCAACCCAAACTTACCTTCTGTAATTACCCTAGCATATTGATATTTATTAAATAAGGCCCAATCTATAGCTCCATCTTGGTAAGGTATTTCTATTGATATTATTACTTCTCCATTAGCTTTTATATACCCATAGTTATTACCCTTAACAGCTAACGCATAACCATTTTCTATCTCCGATAGCTGATTATAAATCGGCTTTACTTTATAATTGCCTTTCTCATCTATTACTCCATATAAATTATTTTCTCTAATTCGAATAAAATCATTCTCTAAGTTATCTATCCACTCGTACTTTGGTTTAATTACATAATATAAATTGGTATCAATTATTCCATACTTATCGTTTTGTTTTACATAGGCTATCCCATTATTAAAATCGCCCACCGACTGATATTGTAAACCAACTTTTAAATTTCCTTTTGTATCAATAAACCCATACTTCCCATTTAGTTCTATAGATATAAATTCGTTTTTTGTAGATCCAATTTCATCGTAAATTATAGGTACAATAATTTCTCCCGTACGATTAATCAAACCATACTTTTCATCTTTTCCAACTATGGCTAATCCATTTACAAAAGGCTCTGCTTCATCGTAATCAAAAGCAATTACTGTAGTATTATTTTTATTAATAAACCCAACTTTTCCTTTTAACATAACTGCTGCTGATCCTTCATTAAACTCAGAAACCCATTCGTATTGAGGTGTAATTTTAGTTTCTAAACTATCATTTACAAATCCCCATTTATTTTCTGTTTCAATTTTGAAATATGTTGTATTCGCTAAAACATAATCTTGCTGAAGCTCTTCTTTAAAAGGATATTCTGGGTACTGATCTAAAAATTTTTTGATGTTTGCAGGAGTTCTAATTTGTGTAGAAAGGTTATAAATATTTCGCCAAGCTTTTGGTACAGATGGATTATCAGGGAATTGTTTAATAAAACTGTAATACGATTTTATAGATTTACTTTTTGTAGCAATTTCATACACATTTTCTTGTGCTCTTTTAGTATAAAAACTATTTGGTTGCTCTTGCAAAAATTTTACATTACTCTCTAAACTATTATCAATTGTATATTCTTTAAACAACTGTTTATCGTATCTTGCTTTAGCATCATTAATTTGGATAGCATTTGGATAAGTTTCTATAAAGTTTTTATAACTATTCGAGGTATTATTTTTAAGAGCATCTTTATATGCTAATTCGTTTCTATTTTTAATTGCCTGATTAAACTGTAATGATGAAACATTATTTTTTATAAAGTGATTGTAGGCGCTTATCGTGTTTTCTGCTTTTGCAGCATCAAAACATAATAAATCAACTTTATCAGCATGTAAACAAACAGTTACTGTATCTACACCAATAGTTTTAAATTTTATTTTTTGCTTTATAGAGGTATTTTGGTAATAATTTGTTTCAGCTACCTTTATATAATGCAATGCCGAATCTAAATTATAAAAAGGATTATTGTTTCGAGAATAAATAACACTTAACCCATAAGCAGAAACTGCAGGTTTTCGCTTTAGATTTTTGTAAAATAATTTTTTGGCTTTAAAGTAATCGTGTATTTCTAATGCTTCAAAAGCATTACCGATACCATTACCAAAAATATTAGCCTGTGATGTTTTATACGTAAATAGTATCATTATAAATACCACAACTATTTTTACATACTTCTTCAAACTAAAACTATTTCTTATTTTACACGTAAATAATATTCGACTAAATTAGGAATACAAACTTTCATCTTAAAATTATTTACTACTTGCTTAGTATGATTAAATACTTTAAATATCTACTCCCTATTTTTATTATACCTCTAATGTATAATTGTAATAGCTCTGATATTCCTCAAAATCATACTCAAAAAGTAATATATAAAGATTTGGATAGTATTAAGACTGATAAAAAATTAAGTGCTTTAATTAATTACAGTCCTACAAGTTACTTTTTATACAAAGGTAATCCTATGGGTTTTGAGTATGAACTTTTAAAAAAGTATGCCCAACACATTGATGTTGATTTAGAGGTTATTCCTATTAAAAATATGGACAGTGTTTTTGTTAACTTAAACAATGGTAAAGGGGATGTTGTTGCAGCAAACCTTACCATCACAAAAGAAAGATTACAAAAAACAGCCTTCACTCATCCTATTCTTATTACCAAACAAGTATTAGTTCAACGTAAACCTAAGAATTGGAGAAGCTTGAGAAAAAAAGCACTCCAAGAGAAGCTCATTACTTCATCTATAGATTTAACTGATAAAACGGTTGTTGTTAGAGAAGGTTCTGCTTTTTATACTCGATTAAAAAATCTATCAAACGAAATTGGAGGCACCATAAACATCAAAACCGTTCCTGGTGAAATTACTATGGAGCAATTAATAGAACAAGTTGCTAATGGCGATATTGACTATACTATTGCTGATAAAAACATTGCTCGAGTTAATCAATGGCATTTCCCAATGATTGATGCTAATTTAGAAATAAGTTCTGACCAACAAATTGCTTGGGCAGTAAGAAATAATTCTGATAGTTTAACCACATCAATTAATAATTGGTTAAAAGAATTTCAAAAAACCAAAAAGTTTAAGATGCTCATTACCAAATACTTTAAGAATCAAAAAGGTTTTAAAAAACGAATTAGTAATGATTATTACACTTTAACTAGTGGCGAAATATCTCCTTATGATGATTTAATAAAAAAGCATGCTCCTAAAGTTAATTGGGATTGGGAGTTATTAGCATCATTAATTTACCAAGAATCACATTTTAACAATAAAGCCATAGGTTGGGGAGGTGCTTTTGGTTTAATGCAATTTATGCCAACAACCGGTGCTCGTTTTGGTGTTAATGATTCATCTTCTGCCGAAGCAAATATCATTGCAGGAACCAAATATATTAATCGTTTAAACAAAATGTGGATAAACAGTGTACCTGACTCTTTAGAACGCATAAAGTTTGTATTGGCATCCTACAATGTTGGACCAGGGCATGTGCAAGATGCTCAAAAATTAGCAAGAAAATATAGCGATAACCCTGCGTTATGGAAAGATGTAGGGTATTACCTTTTACATAAGTCAGAGCCTTTATATTACAAAGATGAAGTGGTAAAACACGGTTATTGTAAAGGCTATGTTTCTTATAAGTATGTGAAAGAAATTATGGAACGATACGAGCATTATAAGAATGTAGTAACCCAACAGCAGGTTAATAGTTAGTCTTATCTAAACCTCGATTGACTTTTTGTTCCTGCAAATGGATTTGGATAAACGTATCTTAGAGAAATTTCAAACCCTCCGTTTTTATTGGTTGCATTATTTAAAGAAGATATATTTACATCGTAAGTAAACCCTAAAGTATAGTTAGCATACTGAAATATTAATGAAGGAATAATCGCATCATTCCATCTATAATAAACTCCTAAACCCATAGCCATACCTTTTTCATTAGCATGCTGATTAGCTTGTTTTAATTGGTACAATACATCCGATCCAAACATTATTTCATTAATAGAACCTTGTTGCGAATAATACAAATAAGGCAATACCGAAAATTTTTCGTTTAATCCAATTATTCCGTTTCCATGCCATATATAGCGATAATGCAATTCATCAGGTGTTAATCCTTGACTTTCTATATCTGGCTTACTCAAATGATGGAATGAAATTCCACTACTCAAATAAACATTTCTGCCCGAAAAATATTTTTCTGTATTTCTAAATGTCCATACAAGCCCAGTGGTATAATCTGTTGAACCAAAAGAAATACCATTAAAATCTGGACTTTCCCCTGTAGCAGCAGCTTCATTATATTGATAACCATCAAATTGATTCCCCCATGTTAGTTTATCAATATTCGCTGAACGCTGAAAATAACCTGCTTGTATTCCTGCTCCTAAAGTTTGCTTGGCATTTAAGTTAATGTGATAAGCAACACTTAAATTTACTTGTGTAGTTTTCATTTCAGATGCTCCAGCCAAATCATTATAAACAAAAAGACCCGCTGCAAAATATCCGAATTTTTGAACGGATGAACTAGGCTTAAAATTCATATCATAACCAGCCATCATAGTAACATAAGGCTCACTAACACTACCCCATTGTGTACGATAATTTAAAATTCCTCTCATAGTATATTCTGCTCCTGCATTTGCCGGGTTAACCAATAAGGGAGTCATGTTAGCTTGTGTTAAATGAATATCTTGAGCTTTACCAATAAAAGTAAAAACCACAAAAAGAGATAGTATATATATTTTAAACTTCATTTATTTAAACAGTGTTGTATTACCTTTCAGTTCTACCTCTTCTCCATTAATTAATTTAGCCTGTACAGTATAGGTATAAACACCTGTATTCAAATCATTTCCTCCATTTGTTCCATCCCAACATCCATCAATATCCTCGCTTTCATAAATTAATTCTCCCCAACGAGAATAAACTCTAAACAAAACTTCTTGTAAACAATTGCTATATACTTTTAAGCAATCGTTACTACCATCATTATTGGGAGAAAAAGCATTTGGCACAAATAAATCTCCACAATAAACATCTACATAAACGGTTACACAACTTTCATTTTCACAACCATTTTCGGTAGTTTTTGCACAATATGTTGTCGTTTCATCTGGAGTTGCTATTGGATTAGGGCATGTAGCACAAGATAAATCATCTGCTGGTGTCCAAGTATAAACTCCGTTACCTCCAGCTACATATATAGGAGCACTTTGCCCTAAAATGATGGTTGTATCAGAATAAGCATTTATATTTGGTAATGTTATTACATTTATTTGATAAGTAGTAGTATCCGAACAACCTCCTGCATCAGAAACAATTACTGAATATGTTATCGTATCATTTGGAGTTACTGTAATTGCATTAGTAGTATCTGTTGTATTCCATAAATAAAAATTTCCTCCAGATGCTGTTAAGGTAATTGATTCCCCATCACAGATAACACTATCTCCAGAAATTTGAGCAGTAGGTTGTGGTAAAATAACTACTTCTATTTGTGTAGAATCTGAACATCCATTAGCATCTGTACCAATAACTGTATAAGTAGTATTTGCAGTTGGATTAACTGTTATTGTTGGTGTTGTAGCACTATTGCTCCAAACATAACTATTTGCTCCAGATCCAGTTAAATTAGCACTTAACCCTGCACAAATTGAATCGTTACCTGTTATATTGATTACCGGTAAAGGATTAACAACCACATTAAAATTGGCATTATTCACACAATTATTACTATCGGTTACAGTAACTGTATAATTAGTATTTGTTGTTGGCGATACAATTATCGAATCTAAGTTTCCTCCTACATTCCAAGAATATGAACCACCACCTATTGCAATTAAAGTAGTACTATCGCCTTCACAAATTGTATCAATCCCAGTTATACTAACTACTGGTAAAGGATTTACATAAACTGTATGAGTTACGGTATCAGTACAGCCTCCTATATCTACAATTAAAGTATAAGTAGAATCTATATTTGGAGTAACATTTATATTAGAAGATGTAGCACCTGTATTCCAAGAATAAGTTCCTCCACCAGAACCTGTTAAAGAAGCAGGGCTTCCATTACAAATTGTATCATTACCTGTAATAGCAGCAGTTGGAGCTGTTAGCACTTGCACAAAAACACTGGTAGAATCAGTACAACCACTAGAGTTAGTTACTACAACGGCATAAGTTGTATCAACTAAAGGAGATACTGAAATTAATGAAGTTGTATCCCCTGTATTCCATGAATAAGAACCTCCTCCATTTGCTGTTAAAGAAGTTGAAGTTCCCTCACAAATTATTGCATTACCTGATATGGCTGCTGTAGGAGTTGGATTTACCTGTACAGCAACAGTTGCTGAATCAACACAAGTATTTAAGCCTGTAACTACAACTGTATAGTTTGTATTAGAATTAGGACTAACTATTATTGAATCCAAAGTTCCTCCTGTACTCCATGAGTAAGTTCCTCCTCCTGTTGCTATTAATGTAGTTGTATCTCCATCGCAAATTGTATCATTTCCAGTAATATTAACCATTGGCAGAGGATTAACAGTAACCACAATACTATCTTCTGCGGCACAACCAATGGTGTCTGTAATTAAATAATTTAGCATGTAATTCCCAGATATTATTGTACTAAAGTTTGGTGTAACGATAGCTGAATTATTTAAGTGCGGTTGCCCCGTTCCAGTCCATAAATGAGAAAATGGAGCTGTTCCTCCTGCAGGGTTTCCATTAAGATTTATTGTTTCTCCAGCACAAATGGTTGTATCAGAAGCAGTAATGTTTGCGGTTGGGAGCGTATGAACTGTAACATAAACTGAAGCAGAAGTTACATTACCACAAACTCCAGTAACATCAACTGTATATAATGTGTTTTGAGTTGGCGAAATAGTAAGTGAAGGTGAAGAACTTGTTAATCCTGGAGGGTTAGAACTCCAATTATAAGTATAAGAACCTGTCCCTGTTACTTGTGCTGATAATGTTGCTGTATCTCCTAAACAAACACTAGTTTTTGAGGCTATTGCTTCAACCACTTGTATTCCACTAGTTGCAGAAATAGTGTAAGAACATATATCTCCTGCAAAACCATCAACAACTATATAATAAGTATTTCCTGGTATTAATCCTGTTGCAGTAATAGATTGAGAATTTGTTGTTTCTAGAAAAGTTGATACTGCAGTAAAGTTCGTACAATTTGTACCACTAAATATTTGCATCTGCATACCATTTCCGTTAGAACAATGGTTAACTTGAACAAATAATGTTGCTGTTGTAGCACTTGCGGTAAACTGCAACCAACTATTATTATCAATTTGCACAGGAGAAGGTCCAGTATAACCTTGTCCGAATGGTGCTGTAGGATTAGAGTTTGGTATCCCATTTTGGCCTGTACCTGTCATATTACTAGGAAAATCAATAGTGTAAGCACTACTTGTAATACCTCCATAACCATTCAAATCGCATATTTGTTGTGCATTAGCACAATCATCATTATCTGGGGTAGAAACACAAATTCCGAACTGTCCATTTGCATCATTACCATATTCCCAAACTCTAATATACATTGTTGAACCTGGTGTCAATCCTGTACGATAAATATGAGGCATTAATATTCCATCACCTGGGTCTCCATCATCATCACATTCTACCAAAGTTGGTGAAGAACAAGGTCCACTATAAAGTGCCATTGCTCCATCAGAAAAATCTATTCCTAAAGTATGTATATCCAATTCTCCACTTGGTGGTACAATTACCGAAAACCAAACATCTCCTCCAGCATAACCTCCTTGAAAAGGTGCTGAACCACCACAACCAGTAGGTGTAGGTACTGAAGAACCTGTTGAACCTAAGTTAGTATAAGTATCAAAATTACAAGATGGATCTACTACTGGTAAAGCATAAGCACTACATGGTGTATTATTAGTTGGTGGTGCTAAACCTGTAACACACACATTAAAGGTTGATGTTCCTGAACCACTACCATAATGATAAACTCTAAAGAAATAAGTATTTCCATTTATCAAAGTAGTGTTATTTAAAACCTCATCACCATTTAATCCATTCACATCCTCACACTGAATAGAAGTTAATCCTGTACAAGTACCTGAAAACAATTCAATAACAGCATCATAACCTACTGTTGGGTCAACAGTTATAGTCATATTGGTACTATTTGCGGTAAAAGTGTACCAAACATCATCATCAGCATTACCTCCTGCCGAACAAGTAACCATAGATTGGGTAGTATTTGCTGATGAGCCTGCTTGATAATTACAATTAGTTAATGTTGGAGAAATAACTACAGCATTAACACAATCATCACTTTGTGCAAAAATTAATGCAGGAGCTAATATCAATAATATAACAACTATTAAATTTCGCATTACTTAGATATTATTTCTTTGGTAAACTTTACTAAAGCAACATTGTTATCAATTAAAATTGCTTTAATTTTTTCTAATGAAAGTGAGCCATAATCACCACCTTCTTTAACTGTTATTTCCATTTGGTAGTTTAACCAATCTAGCTTACAATCTGTAACATTTTCAAGTGCCTTGGTTTTATTTACAACACCATCAACTTGTGCTTGTTGCTTAATTTTATTTAACTCGAAAATATATTTTGTAGTCCTTATCTTAGCAACTTCTTGTGCCGAAAGCGTAAATGCAGATAAACAAAAAACAATCGTAATTAAAATGTATCTTTTCATAAGTTATTAGTTTATTAGTTCTCCTTTAAGGGGTTACAAACATATTAAAAACTGTTATTCGAGTCAAGTTAATTTTTAGTAAAACCATTATTAATTAAACAACAGGAATAACAGTATATTTGCTTACCAGTATATGTATCAATAATGACTGATAAAAAAAGCTTAAAATTCGGAACAAAAGTAATTCATGGTGGTTTAGATTATGATTCTGCAACAGGAGCAATTATGACTCCTATTTATCAAACTTCCACCTATGCTCAAAATGGAGTAGGAAACCACAAAGGATATGCATACTCTAGAACTCAAAACCCAACTAGACACGCTTTAGAAAAAAATTTAGCCGCAATTGAAAACGGAAAATTTGGAGCATGTTTTGGGTCTGGAATGGCTGCAATAGATTGTATCTTAAAAATGTTTAAGCCAGGAGATGAAGTTATTTCTACCAATGATTTATATGGAGGTTCTTACAGAATTTTCAAAACCATTTTTGAACAATATGGCATTAAATTCCATTTTGTTTCGATGAACGAAGCTGCTGAAATTGAAGCACAAATCAACCAAAACACTAAACTAATTTGGGTAGAAACACCAACCAACCCAATGATGAATATTATTGACATTGAAGCTTGTGCAAAAATTGCAAAAGCAAACAATGTTATGCTTGCTGTAGACAATACATTTGCTACACCTTATTTACAAACTCCTTTAGATTTGGGTGCTGATATAGTTATGCATTCTGCCACAAAATATTTAGGCGGACATTCCGATGTAGTTATGGGAGCTTTAATTTGTAACGATGAAAACATAGCTAAAGAAATTTACAGAATACAAAATAGTTGTGGTGCAATTTGTGGACCTCAAGATGCTTTTTTAGTATTAAGAGGCATTAAAACACTACACATAAGAATGCAACGCCATTGTGAAAATGGAGAAAAAATTGCCAATTTCTTAACTCAGCAAAACAAAGTAGATAAAGTTTATTGGCCAGGATTTGAATCTCATCCAAATCATAACATTGCTAAAAAGCAAATGCGAGATTATGGAGGAATGCTATCTTTTTCCCTAAAAGGAAATAAAATTGAAGATGCTCATAACATAATAAGTAAAGTCAAAATATTTGCTTTAGCAGAATCATTAGGTGGTGTCGAATCGTTAATAGGACATCCTGCAACAATGACTCATGCAGCAATTCCTAAAGAAGAACGAGAAAAAATTGGTGTAGTTGATTCTTTAATTCGTTTAAGTATAGGTATTGAAGATGCTGACGATTTAATTAATGATTTAAAACAAGCTTTAAACTAAGATGAATTACTTTTTTATTACAGGCTCAAGCCAAGGACTAGGAAAATCTTTAACTGAATTATTGTTACAAGACAGCAACAACTTTGTTTACGGTTTTGCCAGAAACCAAAGTATTAATCATGCTAACTATATTCATACATCTATAGATTTAAGTAATCTAACTAAAGTTCAAGAATATGAGTTTCCAACATTAGAAAACCCTGAAAAAGTTATTTTAATTAATAATGCAGGTATTGTTGGAGATGTAAACCATATTGGAAACATTAACAATCAAAAAATTATAGATTGTTACAACCTCAACCTAATTGCTCCTTCAGTATTAACCAACAATTTTGTTGCTAAATACATTCAACCAGAAAAATTAGTTTTAAATATTAGCTCTGGAGCAGGAAGAACACCAATTGATGGCTGGAATACATACTGTGCTACTAAAGCTGGGCTAGATATGTTTAGCCAAACCATAAATGAAGAAGCCAAAATTGCCAATACCAATTTAACTGTTTTAAGCTTAGCTCCAGGCATTATAGATACTGGAATGCAAACCCAAATTCGCTCCTCAAAAAAAGAAGGTTTTTCCAATATCGAAAAGTTTATCGAATATAAACAAAATGGGGATTTAGTAGCTCCAGAAAAAACAGCTCAACAAGTATTAAGATTTATAAACGAAACCGAGCTACATCAAAATGTAATTTGTTCTGTTAGAGATTTGACAAACTAAACTTTCACATCACCACTCTACAAACAAAACTTACCGTTTATAAAACAGATAATACCGATTAATTTTATTTTATTAAATTTGGTACGCATTAAAATTTTGCAACTTTAACTTTGCAAAAGCACTAACTAAACTTATATAATTTAAAATGAAATCATTAAAACTAACTATTTTAGCTCTCTCAGCAACACTATATGCTATTAGTGCTAACGCACAAAATACCAGACAAGGAAATTGGTGTAAAGTAGATCAAATTATTCAACAACAAATGGCAAGTAACCCTAATGCTATGAATGAGTTTTTTGACGCTAGAGATGCTGCTATTAAAAATTCAACATCAACAAAAAAACCTTTTACATATATTATTCCTGTTGTAGTTCATAACATTACGCATAGTGGTGGACAAGGATATGTAACAAAAGCAAATATTGATGCAGCAATAAACAGATTAAACATTGATTTTCAGAGATTAAACTCTGACACCACTCAAACAAGATCTTTATTCAAACCTCATGCTGATGGTATTAATATTGAATTTAGATTAGCACATAAAGATCCTAATGGTAATTGTACTGAAGGTATTGTTAGATTAGAACATCCTTCAAGTGCAGATTTTTCGGATAATAATAAAGGTGTAAGTTACTGGGATAGTAAAAAGTATTTCAATATATGGTTAGTTGACCAAATTAACGGATCAAATCCGCCAAGTTATATTGCAGGATATGCCCAATTCCCTTTTGGTTTTGGTGGTGGAATAAACTCTACTTATGGAGTTGTGATTGATGACACTTTTTTTGGGGCTAACGAAAGAACTTTAACTCACGAAGTTGGTCATTGCTTTGGTTTATTACATACTTTCCAAAGTGGTTGCGGAAGTAACTGCTCATCTTCAGGAGATGGAGTGTGTGACACCCCTCCTGCTACAACCGCTACTTATGGATGTAACACCAATCAAAATTCTTGCTCTAATGATGCTAATGGACCAGACCCATATAATGCTAATGTAGTTGATCAAATAGAAAACTATATGAGTTATGATGCTTGTCAAAACATGTTTTCATCTGACCAAGTTAGCAATATGATATCTGTTTTAAACAGCACAAGTACTTCTCAAGGACTAGCTCAATTAATGACAACTACCAATTTAAACAACACAGGTACAGCCGACCCTTACGGTCCAGTTATTTGTACTCCAATTGCTGATTTTTCTTACAACAAAGAATTTATATGTGAAGGAGATGCTGTAACTTTTACAGATCAATCATACAATGCTACTCCTACAGGATTTAGCTGGACGTTTACAGGCGGAACACCTAATGCATCTTCAGCACCTAGTCCATCAATTACTTATAATACTGCTGGTACATATAGCGTAACTCACCGTCCATCTACAACTGCAGGACAAGATGTTATCACAAAAACAAACATTATTACAGTAAGTTCTTTAACCGCTGATTACACATCGCCTGTTGTTGATGGATTTGAGAACACTACTAACTTTAATAATGAATGGATAATTGGTGATAGTGATGATAACTATAAATGGCAAAACGTAAACACAACTGCAGCAACAGGATCAAGATCAATTAGACTTTTAAACTACGCTGCAAGTACAAGCCAACAACATATAGATTATATTGTTACTCCATCCTACAATTTAAGCACATCTTCTAACAAAGATGTTACTTTTAAAGTAGCCTATGCTGCTAAAAATTCAAGCAGTACAGACCGTTTAATGATTTACACATCTATTAACTGTGGCGGAAGTTGGCAACTAAAACTTCCTTTAACAAATGTTGTTTTAAAAACTGCTCCAGACCATACCAATTCATTCGTACCAACATCATCAGAATGGGTAACTAAAACGATGAGTTTAGCAAATATTGGAACTGCTACAAATGTTAGAATTAAATTTCAATTTGAATCTGGCGGAGGAAATAACATCTACATTGATGACATCAATATAGGTGGTGCAACTGGTATTGATGATTTAAACAATATTGGTAGCTTCAATATTTATCCTAACCCAACTAATGCTAGTGCTAAAATATCTTTTAGCTTAACGCAAGATGTTGAAAATTTAAGTATTGTTGTTAAAAATGCTCTTGGGCAAGAAGTTACTCAAGTAATAAATGGACAAGCATTTAGAACAGGTAAATACACCTTAAATATTGATAAAAATCAATTATTGTCTTCTGGAATTTATTTTATTGAATTTAATGCTGACAATAATGTAAAAACTGAAAAGTTAATTGTTCAATAGTTAAAGCTTTTATAATATCTAACACAAAAGGCATCGGAATATCTCCGATGCCTTTTGTATTTAAACTAATTAACTCTCTAAATAACCGTTAATCAAACCAATTATTCATTACTAATATTTTAATTAATTTTACTACGCACTAACTGAATAGATTTTATGAAAAAAATTACTTTTTTAGCTTCGGCAATACTTATCTCTTTTTTGGGATTAGCTCAAAATGAAATAATTGAAACCGACAGAATACATTGCGGTACTGCACAGATTAATAACCAACGATTAGCAGAAGAACCTAGCTTGGTTAATTTAGCAGAAATACAAAATAAAATATCTCAAGCTAATGAAAAAAATATGGGAGCAAATAAAAAAGGACCTATACTTTTTACAATTCCTGTTGTATATCATATCATTCATAATAATGGACCTGAAAATGTTACCAAAACTCAGATTGAAGCATCAATACAAAATCTTAATGAAGATTTCCAAAAATTAAACACTGATATTTCTCAAGTACATCCATCTTTTGCTGGAATCGCAGCAGATTGTCAAATTCAATTTAGACTAGCTCATAAAGATCCTAATGGTAACTGTACAGAAGGAATAACAAGAACCGTATCTACTTTAACTTATAGTGCAGGTGAAAATGTTAAAAGTTTGGCTAATTGGAACACGACTAAATACTTAAACATATGGGTAGTACACACCTTAGCAAGTGGTGCAGGTGGTTATTCATATTATCCTGGGTATGCTCCAAGTCAAAGTGCTGAAGGTATTGTAATACGTTCAGCTCAATTAGGCAACTCTGTTACTCACGAAGTAGGACACTATTTAAACCTACCTCATTGTTGGGGAAGTACAAACAACCCTGGTGTAGCAAGCAACTGTAATTCTGATGATGGAATAGGAGACACTCCAAACACTATTGGAAATACCTCTTGCAATACTTCTTCTGTTACTTGTAATAGTTTAGATAATGTTCAAAATTATATGGAATATTCTTTTTGTGAAAGAATGTTTACCCAAGGACAAAAAAGCAGAATGCACACTGCTTTAGGTAATAGTTGGGGAAGCAGAAACACCCTATGGACTACGTCTAATTTAAACGCAACAGGAACTAATGATCCTTATGGCTCTGTTACTTGTGCTCCAATTGCTGAATTTTCGTATAACAAAGAATATATTTGTGAAGGAGATGCTGTAACATTTACAGACCAATCTTATAACGGGTCTCCTACAGCATGGAACTGGACATTTACTGGAGGAACACCTAACAACTCCACCCAAGCCAACCCAACTATAACATACAACAATGCTGGAATATATAGTGTTACTCACCAGCCATCAACATCTGCAGGGCCTGGAAACATAACTAAAACCAACATCATTACAGTTAGTTCATTAACTGCTGATTATATCGGACCTATTGTTGATGGATTTGAGAACACTACTAACTTTAATAATGAATGGAGAGTAGAAAATATGGAAACAGGTAGTCAAACTTGGTCTAACAACAATACTACTTCTGCAAATGGGACTAGATCTGTTCGGGTAAGAAACTTTTTTACAAATAACGATAATGAGGTTGATGAGCTGATAAGCCCTTCCTATGATATTTCGACTGCAAGTTCAAAAACGATGAAATTTAAATATGCTTTTGCAAAAAAATCATCAACTAATACCGACAGAATGTTAGTTTATTATTCTACTAATTGTGGGGCCTCTTGGTTTCTAAAACTACCTCTAACTACTTCCAGCTTATCTACAGCTCCAGATCACTCTACCGTTTTTGTACCAACAGCTTCTGAGTGGACTGAAAGAACCATTGATTTAACTTCAATTGGAACTTCTACTAACATTAGGTTTAAATTTCAATTTGAATCTGGTGGAGGAAATGACATTTATCTTGACGACATAAACATTGGTGGTGGAGTAGTTGGTATTGACAACAACTTTAACAGTATTGCTAGTTTTAATGTTTACCCTAACCCAACAAATGCTGGAGCTAAGATTTCTTTTAACCTTGTTAATGATGTGGCTAATTTAAGTATTGTAATTAAAAACTCTTTAGGGCAAACTGTTACAAACATTATATATGGACAAGCATTTAATTCAGGAAAATATACTTTAGATATTGATAAAGAAAGAAAATTATCATCTGGTATATACTTTATAGAATTTAATGCCGACAACAACATCAAAACACAAAAATTAATTATTCAATAACTTACAAATTGTTGACTATAAAAAAGCTCGTTAGAATATTCTAACGAGCTTTTTTATTTTTTAATACGTCTTTAATTCGAATTTTTATTGATTTCATCTTGTAATTTTCGCATTATTTCTTGTTCCTTTTTTAATGCTTTTCTTCGATGCTCCTCATATTCATTCTCTACTTTATCAAGCTCAAACTTTGTTTGCTTAATAGTACTAAAACTGCTTTTAAATCTTAAAATAAAAAACACTAATGCTATTAGTAAAACAGCTATAATAATCCACATCATAGAAACATAGGCTGTTTTATCCATATTTTTACCCAAAAAGTTTATACTGTCCTTATCTTCTGATACGGTTGCCACTTTACCTTTTAAACTAATTGTTTCTGTTTTTAAAGTACTAATTTCCTGATTCAATTTTTCTATTTGGCTATTACTATTTACCAACTCTTTCCTTACACTTTTTAAAGAATCTAAAGTATTATTCTTAACCTTTAAAATAGATGGTTTTCTAATCAATTGAAAATCTTTGAAAGAAGTAGATTTAGTAATAATATAGTCAAACTGACTTTCTATCGTTCCTGATTCTAATTCTGGTTGAGCTGGTTTACCTTGTGAAAATACAGTAAGTACGCTCGTTATTAAGAATAAAGTAAATGTATATTTTAACTTCATAATTATTATTTTTTTCGCATAAACAATTGTATCGGAACACCTTTAAAATTAAAATGTTCTCTTAATTTATTTTCTAAAAATCGTTTGTAAGGTTCTTTAATATACTGAGGTAAATTACAAAAAAATGCAAAAGAAGGGGCATAAGTTGGTAATTGAGTAACAAACTTAATTTTTATCCATTTACCCTTTACTGCTGGAGGTGGATTTTGAGCTATTACCTCTTGCATAATTTCATTAAGCTTAGATGTTGGTATTTTTCTTCTTCTGTTTTCATGTACCTTAACCACTTCTTCTAAAGCTTTATGTATTCGTTGCTTCTGAATAACCGAAGTAAAGACTATAGGAACATCTGTAAAAGGAGCTATTCTGCTTCTAACTTGTTCTTCAAACTTTTTAGTGGTATTCGATTCTTTACCTTCTATTAAATCCCACTTATTTACCAATATTACAACGCCTTTTTTGTTTTTAATAATTAAATTAAAAACATTCATATCTTGAGCTAAAACTCCTTCGGTAGCTTCAATTAACAATAAACAAACATCAGCACTTTCAATAGTGTTGATTGCTCGCATTACAGAGTAAAACTCTATATCTTCGTTTACTTTTCCTTTCTTCCTTAAACCTGCAGTATCAATTAGCTTTAAATCAAAACCAAAAGCATTGTAATGGGTTGTAATAGAATCTCGAGTTGTACCAGCTATGTTAGTTACAATGTTTCTTTCCTCTCCAATTAGAGCATTTAGTAAAGAAGATTTACCTACGTTTGGTCTTCCAACTATTGCTAGTCGGGGTATTTCATCTTCATCCTCATCTTCTGGCTTTTCTGGCAAGTTGTTTACTATCTCATCCAATAATTCCCCTGTTCCGCTACCGCTAATTGATGATACATTAAAAATCTCATCGCCAACACCAAAACCATAAAACACGCTCGATTCGTGTCTTCTTTCGTGATTATCTACTTTGTTAGAGACTAATATTACCTTTTTATCAGACTTCCGTAAAAGTTTAGCAACAGCCTCATCCAAATCAGTAACTCCAGAAGTAACATCCACCACAAAAACAATCACATCACACTCATCAATAGCTAAAATTACTTGCTTACGAATTTCATCTTCAAAAATATCGTCCGAACCTTTTACATATCCTCCAGTATCTATTAATGTAAATTCTGTTCCATTCCATTCTACACTACCATAATGCCTATCTCTGGTAACTCCACTCGATTCGTCAACTATAGCACTACGGCTTTCGGTTAATCGATTAAACAAGGTTGATTTACCTACATTTGGTCTTCCTACTATTGCTACAATGTTTCCCATAAGATTGCAAAGTTATCGATTTAAATAACCAAATCGTTTTAATTGATATTCATTATTTCGCCAATCCTTATTAACCTTTACAAAAAGTTCTAAAAATATTTTTTTGTCGAAAAATGTTTCTAAGTCTTCACGGGCTTCTGTACCCACTTTTTTCAAGCTTTTGCCTTGATGTCCGATAATTATTCCTTTTTGCGAATCTCTAATTACCATAATTACCGCTCTAATTCTAATAATTTTATCTTCTTCTTTAAATGTCTCTACTTCTACTTCACACGAATAAGGAATTTCTTTTTTATAATTCAGCAATATTTTTTCTCGGATTATTTCCGAAACAAAAAATCGTTCAGGCTTATCGGTTAGTGCATCTTTATCGTAAAATGGAGGAGATTCGGGCAACAAAGCTTTAATTTCTAATAATACCTGATCTACATTAAAATTATGCAATGCCGAAATAGGAAAAACAGCTGCTTTTGGCAATTGTTGTTTCCAAAACGCTACTTTACTTTCCAACTCATCTTGTTCTAATAAGTCAATTTTATTGATGATTAAAATAATAGGTGTACTGGTTTTTTGCAGTCGCTCTAAAATAACCTCATCCTTAAAATTTTTCTCTTTTGCTTCTACCATAACTAACAGCACATCAGCATCAGATATGGCTGTATTAACAAAACTCATCATCCCTTCATGCATTTTATATGCAGGATCTACAATGCCTGGTGTATCGGAAAAAACAATTTGAAAATCATTGTCATTAACAATGCCCAAAATACGGTGTCGAGTTGTTTGAGCTTTTGAAGTTATTATAGATAATCGTTCGCCCACTAACTCATTCATTAGCGTTGACTTACCTACGTTTGGTGCTCCAATAATATTTACAAAACCTGCTTTATGCATTATTTTTAATGATTTTTGATGGTGCAAAGAAACAAAATATTATATTTGCACCCCAATTAGATAAAGAGTTCTTTAAAAATATATCGCGGGGTAGAGCAGTTGGTAGCTCATCGGGCTCATAACCCGGAGGTCGTCAGTTCGAGTCTGGCCCCCGCTACTAGAAAAAACCGTTAGAAAAATCTAACGGTTTTTTTATGCACTAAAGTTTCTTGATTAAAAGCCAGACGAGAAGTTTATACTGAGCGTAACGCAGTGTAGCCGAAGTAAGTCTGGCTCCTCAGCCTAAGACTGACAGGCAGCTACTACGAAAAGCTTCAGAGAAATCTGAGGCTTTTTTGTTTAAAGGAATCATTCCTTACGAAGGTGGGAATAAAGATTAACAATAAAACACCCACCCCTCCCCCCTCCCAAGAGGGGAATTAAAAAACCAAAAAGCCCCGCAGAATTGCGAGGCTTCATTTACACTAACTAAACAGGTGGGTTCCCGAATTATCGGGATTGAAGAAAGGTTAAAATCCTAATAAAGTAACTCCAACAGAAAACGGGTATAATTCTGGTCCGTTACCGCTCTCAAACAGAGGAGTTAAACTATATGTTGCAAATACATTAAACCAACCTACACCAGCACGAGCAGTTAAACTTACTCTAAACGGATTGGTATTAAAACTGTCTTTATCTTTTGTCTTTTTTCCATCACCATTATCGTTGTATTTGTATTTCATTTTAGTTTGTAAATTCAACCCAAAAATTGCTCCAGCAGTAATATGAAAAGTTTTTCTACGGCTTTTACCTGGGTTCCACTCCAACATTAAAGGGGCATTAACAAACCACGTTTTAAAACGGTTTTTAGTTAAATTAAAGTTGGTATCTACTACTCCCCAAGTATAATCTTGATTGTATTCATTTACATCGTCATAAACATACTGTCCTCCTTGGGGATCTAACCTTACGTTATGTTTTAGCTCGTAATTATTCCACTCTGTACCCATACCTGTAACTAATCCGAATTTATGGCTTTTAATAGGTATATAAAACTCCATAAAGTTGATGCTAAAAGTCCACGATTTACGTAAATCTAATTCCATAAATTGAGTTACTTTTTTAGGGTTTGTTTCTTCAAAATGAGCAGGATTACTTAAATCAAAACTCCCTCCAGAAGTCATAAAACCATTAATTCCTAAATCTACCCCTGCCCAATGTCTCCTTCTTGGCTTTGGATTTCTTGTAACATGTACGGAATCTCCTATCATTATTACTCTTGTACCTCCCCACTTAACCACTGCTGTATCGCCATTAACATCAACACCCTTATTGCCTAAGTTTGCATTTACATTCTCGTCCTTTATGTCCAAATTATTTTTACCTAAGTTTATAGATACATTTTCTACATAATAGGATGTGCTTGTAGCAGTAGAAGAATTAATTGCTCTTACCTCAGGGTTTCCTTGCACATTAATATTTGATGCCCCTGTAGCTTTTCCTGTTATAGACTTTGCCGCATGTAATTTTACATCTGATGCACCCGAAACATTTACTTTAATATGTTGTGCTATAAATTCATGTGCTTTCAAATCTGATGCTCCACTTAATATTAAATCAAAATTTGTTGCCGAACCTGTTAATTTAATATCACTAGCCCCTGAAAAATCGACATTCAAATCGGTTACTTCTAACTTTAAATCAGCTTCTATTGCACCACTACCTTCAACACTAAATTTGTCGGTTGTATATGTATTGGTCATTGTTATTTCTGAAGCCCCACTTTGTTTAATTCCTCGTAAATTTTTATATGTTAATTGAACAACAATGGCATTTTTACTTTTTACCTTTCCTTCTGTACCAATAAACAGTTCTCCTTCTGTTATTTCTGTTTTAATTTTATCTGCATTTTCTGGTTTTACACCAGTAATTACAACCGCATTTTCGTTTCCTTTAATCAATTCTATTTCTAAAGCATTTTTAACTCTTAAAAAATTAAAATCGCCCAGTTCTCTACTAATATCTTGAGCAAACATTTGCCCTACTATTAAAAGTGATATTATACTAACTATTATCTTTTTCATCTCAATTTGTTTTAATTCAATTTAAAATATCACCGGTGTTTGATGGTAGGACGAACACCTACCTTAATTTGTTACAATCTTTTTATTTTTTTCTTCTAAAAAACCTCAATGGCCCATCATTTATAGCCAAAGTAGATTCATCTTTTACTTTATCTAAAAACTTATCTCTTACCTGCTGCTTTATTGCAGCTCTAACAGCATTAAATTTACTAGGTTTTTTCTGCGTTGTATTTTGTGAAGGATTATCCTCGATTACTTCATCTTCATAAACAATAACCACATCATCTGTGCTGGCTAACAACAACTCTTCATCAACATTTTCTTTTGATTTATTGTAAATAGAATCTTTTATTACATCAGGTGTTTTTTTGTTAGCCAAAATAATTTCAGGCTCTTTTTCTTGAACCAAAATTGGTTCTTGCTTTTTGGGTTGAACAATTATTTTATCTTCTTTTTCAAGCTGTTCGTTCACCTCTGGTTCTTCGGCAATTAAATGCTCTTCAACCACAGTTTCAACATTATTTATTGGAGTTTTGTTCGTCTCAACATTTTCAATTTCATTAGCTATAATAGGCGTAACTTTTTCATCACTCCAATTAATTCCTTTTAATAAAAACAAGGCTAAAATTACTGCTGCTGCAGATGTGTACCACCAGTATAATGGTATTACTTTTTGATCTCTTTTTAATACTGGCTTATCTTCAAAAACAACAACAGGAGCAGCAAGCTTAGTTTTTTGGTAAGCCTCAAACTCTTTCTGCTTACTTGGATTTTGCTTTAAAAAAATTGCCAATTCTTCTGATTGTTTATCAGAATTTAGCCCCTCTATTTCTGCAATAGCAAAATCATCAAAAGTTAAAGCCGTTATTTTTTCTTCATCAATTTTTAACGCTTTTTTATCTGCTAAACTTTCATTAGAAGGATTAAGCGATAAGATTTCAAAGCCATCCAAATCTTCTTTTAACTCAGGATTATTTTCAAAAAACAACATCAATTCTGCTGTATGCTCAGGAGATAAATTCCCCTCAACATAATCAAGCAAAAATGCTTCGTAGTTATTTTTTGTAATTAAACTCATAGTATCGCTTCTATACTTCCTAAATAATTTTTTAAAAATTTTCTTCCTCTAAAAATGTAAACCTTTACTTGCGATTCGGTTAAACCTGTTATTTCAGCAATTTCATCATAGGCATATCCTTCGTAATCCCTTAAAAGAATTACCGCTTTTTGATCTTCTGGTAATTGCTCAATTGCTTTATGCAAAATTTCTTGCAAATCAGAATAACCACTTTCAACGCTATAGTTTTCTTCTTTTACCACTTCAAAACTTCCTTGCTTTTTATCTCTTCTAACAACATCAATTAATTTGTGATAGGCTGTTGTAAAAAGGTAAGATTTTACTTTTTTAGCATCAACATCATCTTTCTTTTCCCAAAACTTAACATAGGTATCTTGCACAATATCTTGTGCTTTGGCTTCATCCTTTATGTTTTTTAACACAAAGCGATAAAGATTATCCGAATATAAATCTACAGTTTTGTTGTATTCTTTAACCGTCATTTAACGATGTTGTTTGCAAGTGGGACGAACCACAGTTACGAAAAGTTACAAAATATTTTAAAAAATTCCGAAAACCGCAGAACCACTACCTGTCATAGAAGCAAATTTTGCTCCATCTTGATACATTTTAGCTTTTAGTTTTTCAATTTGAGGATAATTAGGAAACACCGATTTTTCAAAATCGTTTTTTAAATGGTTTTTCCAATTTTCAATAGGTTCTGTTATTAACTCTTTAAGGTTTTGATTTAATGATTGTACTGTTATTCCGCTATAAGCTTCGGCAGTAGAAATATGTATGTTAGGATATTCAATTTTTATATCATAATCAGATAAATCTAAATCAACCTCATCAAATTCATCTCCTTTATTAAAAGCATAAACAGGTTTGTTTTTAATGAAAAAAGCACAATCACTACCTAACTGTTGAGCATAAGCTATTAAAACCTCATCACTCAAGTTTAATTCAAATAAATCGTTTAACAACTTTAAGGTAAAAGCAGCATCTGCCGAGCCTCCTCCCAAACCTGCTCCAATTGGTATTACTTTATGCAAGTGCATTTTCACACCCGAAATACCAAAATCATTTTTAAGTAAATGGTAAGCTTTTTCGCACAAGTTTAGTTCTCCTTCTTTTTTCGGAATTTCAATTCCCGAGCTAGAAAACGCTACCTCACCACTCTCTTGTTTAACAATTTCCAATACGTCAGTTAACTGCTTAACAGGATAAAAAATGCTCTCTATGTTATGAAAACCGTCAGCACGCTTTTCAACTACATTAAGCCCTACATTTATTTTTGCGTTAGGAAATACTATCATTTTCAAATAAAAAGTAGTCAAAAATAAGCATAACAAAATGCCGAATAAACAAATTTAGTAATTTAGCACTCTGTTTTTTTATTAAAAAAGTATGGCGGTATATTTAGATTTTGAGGAACCAATAAAAGAATTGGAAGAACAATTAGAGAAAAACATCAAATTACAAGAAGAAAAAGATGTTGATACTTCTAAAATTGTAAAAGAAATTGAGAAAAAATTAAAAGATACTCGTAAAGAAATTTACAGTAATCTAACAGCATGGCAAAGGGTACAAGTATCTCGTCATCCCGAAAGACCTTACACATTAAGCTACATACAAGCCATTACCGATGGTGAATTTATTGAATTACATGGCGATAGAACCGTGAAAGATGACAAAGCTATGGTTGGTGGTTTTGGAAGTATTGATGGGCAAACTGTAATGTTTATTGGTCAGCAAAAAGGTGTAAATACTAAAATGCGTCAATACAGAAACTTTGGTATGGCAAATCCTGAAGGGTACAGAAAAGCTTTACGACTAATGAAATTAGCCGAAAAGTTTAATAAACCTGTAGTTTGTTTTGTTGATACCCCTGGTGCCTTTCCTGGTTTAGAAGCCGAAGAAAGAGGTCAAGGAGAAGCTATTGCTCGTAACTTATTAGAAATGTCGCAATTAAAAGTACCTATTATTGTTATTATTATTGGCGAAGGAGCTTCTGGTGGTGCTTTAGGTATTGGTATTGGCGACCAAGTTATGATGTTAGAAAACACTTGGTATTCGGTAATTTCTCCAGAATCTTGTTCTTCTATTTTATGGAGAAGTTGGGAATTTAAAGAACAAGCTGCTGAAGCACTAAAATTAACTGCCGAAGATATGCTAAAAAACAAATTAGTTGATGGTGTTATTAAAGAACCATGCGGTGGTGCTCACACTAACCCTGACGAAATGTTTAGCATCGTTAAAAAAGAAATTAAAAAACACTTAACAAAACTTACTAAAGAAGATGCTGATAAATTAGTTGACTCTAGAATTGAAAAGTTTTGTGCTATGGGTGTTGTTAACGAATAAGTTTTATAAAAAACTAACCTTAAAACTCTCCAAGAAATTGGGGAGTTTTTTTGTTACTTATTATACCAAAAATCTAAATCTACCACATTTGCAGAATGAGTATAGGTATGTTTTACAGCCTTAGAACTAAAATCGTAAATTGTAATCAGGCTGCCATCTATCACAAATAGCTCGTTACTAAAGCTATCGTATCTTAACAAATTAGCATTTACGCCTGTTAAATAAGGCAATGTAGAATAATCGTTAGTATTAACATAAGTTAAATTGTTTCCTTCAGCAACCAAATAAACACCAGCACTAATTTCTACACAATCTTCTATTTTACCTAAACTTACACTAAACGGATGTCCTATTTGACCAGTATTTAAGTAGTAAAACGCAACATTTCCAGCATTACCTAATGTGTTGGTTAACAATATCATTTCATTATTGGTTCGTTGATAAATTCCTTTAATATCTTCATTTACTGCTGCTTGCTGAAAAGGCACTCCAGAGGCAACCCAATTTAAAACCAATTGCACCTGTCCCACAGGTATAGATTTTTGTTCTGTAACATAAAAATCACCGAGCAATGCTGCGTCTTGCACATAAAAACTTTGGATAGCATTTCCACTTATACTAGCTGCACCATTTTGATTAAATGCCTTAAACCTTCCATCATAATAACCTGTATAAAGCCTATTGTCATCCCCCATTAAAACACCAGTAAAATAAGGGGTTGTTGAAGATTGTGCTGGCACAGTCCATGCTGGTAAATTGGTAATTAAATCTGTTGATTCCATAGCCCCAGATGTATAGCAAGTATGTATTAATTGTTGATGATAAGAGTTAACTGATATATCCAATACATCTCCAACATAATTTTTATACAAATTAGTTTGGTAACTGTTATCCATTAAATAAACATCTGAACTTACACCATTATAACTCGAAATAAAAATTCCTTCTCTGGTTTTATCAACCTCAAATAAGTTTACATCAATAAACTTATGTGTTGTATTTTCTCCATCATAAGCACTTATATCAAAATAATAATTGCCCGATTCTAAATGTAATTCATCTACAATATAAGCTTCATTAAAAGTAAATTTTTTAGTGTTAGGTGTTTTTGTAATGGTGTGCGATACTACTATGTTGTTTTCATTTTCTAATGAAACTTGTACACGCTCTAAATTCATATCATCAGCAGCATCAAAATTAATTTGTACAGTATCAATACCTCTAATTTGTATCCCATCACCTGGAGTATAAACAGTAATTTTTGGTGATGTCTCATCCTTCTCTTTAGAGCAAGAAAAAAAACAAGTGGCTAGCACAATAAATAAAAATATTAATCGCTTCATTTAATAAAGGTAATATTTTTATACGAATATCAAATAGTGTTTATAAGCCAGTTAATAAGCGGTTAATAAAATGTTAATCCGTTAAACTTTAGTCGATTAAATTCGTTAAAAAGTTAAAAAGATTATTCTTAAAAGATAAAACAACCATCTAAGCTAGTATTTGTAACTTTGAGAGCTATGCCAGAAGCTAATAAAACATCAAGCCGAAAAAGAACCAGACAGGCAACACCTATGCCTCAAGGGTTAGAGCACGGTAAACTTCCGCCACAAGCAGTAGATTTAGAAGAGGCTGTTTTAGGTGCTTTAATGCTAGAAAAAGAAGCTGTAAATGCTGCTATTGATATTTTACAACCTAAAAGTTTTTACAAAGAGTCGCACCAAAAAATATTTGCTGTAATTCTTCATTTATTCCAAAATTCAGAACCTGTTGATATCTTAACAGTAACAAATGAATTAAAACAAAATGGTGAGTTAGAATTGGTTGGTGGTCCGTACTACATTACTCAACTAACCAACAGAGTTGCTTCGGCAGCAAATATTGAGTACCACGCAAGAATTATTGCTCAAAAATATATTCAACGAGAATTAATTAGAATTTCATCCGATATAATTACCGATGCTTACGATGAAACTACTGATGTATTTACATTATTAGATAAAGCCGAAAGCAGTTTGTTTTCTGTAGCTGAAGGAAACATTAGAAAAAATTATGAATCGATGTCGGATTTAATTCGAGAATCGATGAAACAAATTGAAGAAGCAAAAGGACAAGAAACTGGTGTTACTGGTGTTGCTTCTGGATTTACCGCTTTAGATAGAGTTACATCTGGATGGCAACCTTCTGATTTAGTTATTATTGCTGCTCGTCCTGCAATGGGAAAAACATCCTATGTACTTTCTTTAGCACGAAATGCCGCTGTTCAGTTTGATAAACCTGTTGCGTTTTTCTCTTTAGAGATGTCGTCTGTACAATTGGTTACACGTTTAGTTTCTGCTGAATCTGAAATTTCTTCAGAAAAATTAAGAAGTGGAAATTTACGTAATGATGAAATACAACAAATCCACACCAAAATAACAGACTTAGCCGAAGCAAAAATATTTATTGATGATACTCCTGGTCTATCCGTTTTTGAACTTAGAGCAAAAGCAAGAAGATTAAAAGCCCAACACGATATTCAGTTATTAATTATTGATTATTTACAGTTAATGACTGCTGGTGGTGATGGTAAAAATGGCGGAAACAGAGAGCAAGAAATTAGTACCATTTCACGATCTTTAAAAAGTATTGCTAAAGAATTAAACATTCCTGTACTAGCATTATCTCAATTAAGTAGAGCCGTAGAAACAAGAGGTGGAGACAAACGACCTCAACTTTCTGATTTAAGAGAATCGGGTTCTATTGAGCAAGATGCCGATATGGTACAATTTATTCATCGTCCAGAATATTATGGCTTAGCCGAAGATGAAGAAGGGAATCCAACCAATGGCGTTGCCAATATTATTATTGCCAAACACCGTAATGGCTCTGTTTGTGATGTTCAATTGAAATTCATTAACCAATTAGCTAAATTCCAAGATTTAGAAAAAGGAATGAACGATTTTGATGATTTTGACAATGATAATTTTGCATCTATGCCAATAGGTTCTGATTTTGATAACGAAGGAACAGTAACCAAATCATCAAGAATGGACGATTTTGAAGATGATGGCTTTGATTATGGTGGGGATGATGATGCACCATTCTAAACTTTAATAGTCATCAAAAATCTGTAATTTTAATTCTTATGAAAAAGTTATTTTTTCTCATACTAATTACTTTATTTTCACTTAAAGCAAGTGCTACCTACCTATTAATACCAATGGACGATACCCAAAAAAATCATTTAAAAGCTTATGGCATTGCATATTGGGTTTTAGAAAACAATTTAGAAATTGATTGGTTACTGAATTACCGAGGTGGGAGTTTTATGATGAAACACATTAAAGGAATTGAAGAAGAACTAATTATTAGAGGGATATCGTTTGAAGTAATTGCCAATGCAAAATCTACCGCTATTTTAAGTGAGATATCCGACCCCGAAGTGAATATGGATGTAGTAAAATTGCATAAAGCACCAAAAATTGCTGTTTATTCTCCAAAAAACAAACAACCTTGGGACGATGCAGTTACTTTAGTTTTAACTTATGCCGAAATTCCGTATGATGTTGTTTATGACGATGAAATAATAAATGGAGAATTGCCAAAATATGATTGGCTGCATCTCCATCATGAAGATTTTACAGGGCAATATGGTAAATTTTATGCACATTACAGAAATGCTGCTTGGTATAAAGAACAAGTTAGGTACAACGAAGAAACAGCTACTCGTTTAGGATTCACTAAAGTATCTCAGTTAAAATTAGCAGTAGCTAAAAACATCAAAAACTTTACTGTTGGTGGTGGCTTTTTATTTGCAATGTGCTCTGGAACAGATGCTTTAGATATTGCCTTGGCTGCCGAAGGATTAGATATTTGCGAAGCTATGTTTGATGGTGATGGAACTACACCAAACTACAACACTCAATTAGATTTTAGTAAATCGTTTGCTTTTAAAGATTATCAGCTTAAAACCAACCCAATGGAGTATGAATTCTCTACCATTGATGCTACTCCAACTCATGTGAAAACACCTCAAAATATCGACAACTTTACTTTATTTGATTTTTCTGCAAAATGGGACATTGTGCCAACCATTTTATGTCAAAATCATACACAAATAGTTAATGGTTTTTACGGACAAACTACTGGTTTTAATAAACAATATTTAAAATCTAGCACGCTAATAATGGGCGAAAACAAATCGTTAAACTCAGCTAAATATATACATGGCGAAATGGGTAAAGGTACTTGGACTTTTTATGGTGGGCACGACCCTGCAGATTATCAGCACATGGTTGGCGACCCTCCAACAGATTTAAACTTACACCCAAACTCTCCAGGCTACCGTTTAATATTGAACAACATTTTGTTTCCGGCAGCTAAGAAAAAGAAGCAGAAAACTTAGGTAATTTGAAATGAGACGATTTCCTTTTTTAGAAAAACTACTAAATTCAAAATTCTATTATACTACAATGAAAGTAATAATTATACTATTTTTCCCATTGATAATTATTATGCCAATATTTTCAAACTATTCTGACAACTCAAAAAAAGAACAAAAATGGTCTGAAGATATATTTATTGATGACTGTAAAAAGAGCTTACAAAAAGCAGGGTACAATAATGGTTTTATCATTAGAAGATGTTCTTGTTATGTTGAATTTATGAAAAAAAAACGTATAAAAAAGCACTTCAAGAACGTAAGCTCATCACTCACCACTGAATTAAATCAAATCTGTAATTAACTTCATTTAAGTTAACTCTAATCGATTCTAATGAAAAAACTATTAGCTAAAATTTGGCGAATCTTTTGGAAACTATCTCTTTGGTTTTTTGCAGTAAGCATTGTTTCTGTAATTGTTTTTCGTTGGGTTCCAATACCCGTTACTCCGTTAATGTTAATCCGTTGTGTTGAACAAAAAATGGACGATAAAGAAATGAAGTTGGATAAAACTTGGAAACCTTTAGAAGAATTATCTCCACACTTACAATTGGCAGTAGTTTGTTGCGAAGACCAAAATTATTTAAAACACAATGGCTTTGATTTTGGAGCTATTGAAAAAGCGATGAAACACAACAAAACAAGTAAAAAGAAAAGAGGAGCAAGCACTATTAGCCAACAAGTAGCTAAAAATGTGTTTTTATGGCCAAGCCGTAGTTGGGTACGAAAAGGTTTTGAAGTCTATTTTACTTTTTTAATTGAAGTTTTTTGGAGCAAAGAACGCATTATGGAAGTTTACTTAAATGTAATAGAAATGGGTGATGGAATTTATGGAGCTGAGGCTGCATCACAAACTTATTTTAAAAAATCTGCCATTAGCATCAGTAAACGTCAAGCGGCAAGTATTGCCGTTACTTTACCAAACCCACGAAAGTTTAATGCTAAAAAACCTACTACCTATCTAAACAAAAGAATAAATTGGGCTATGCAACAAATGCGTTATTGGGGTGGTAAATTAGATTACGATAAAGAAAAAAAGAAAGAGGATAGATAGGATTACAAGATTAACTCACTTTATTCAAAAGTAAAAAGCTACCATTTTAAACACTACTCGTCTTTGTTCTAAATTTTAATTTCTATGAAAAAAATAATATCATTTATAGTAATTGTTCTAATATGTATTTCAGCTAATGCTCAAGTTAAAAAAGTACTTTTTTTAGGAAATAGTTATACTTATTATAATAATCTACCTCAGCTACTAAAAGACTTAGCTTTAAGTTATAATGATTCTATATATACCGACCACAGTACACCTGGCGGACATTATTTTGCTGCACATGTAACTAATAGTACAACACTATCTAAAATAAATCAAGATAATTGGGATTTTGTTGTGCTTCAAGAACAAAGTCAAATACCTGCATTGCCACAATCTATTACTGGTGGAGATTATAGTCCTCCACACGCCAAAACTTTAGACAGCTTAATAAAAAACAATTATAGTTGTAGCGAAACCGTATTTTATATGACTTGGGGAAGGCAAAATGGAGATGCTTCTTTTTGTGGTCAACACCCACCAGTATGCACTTATAATGGTATGCAGCAAGAGTTAAGAAATACTTATATGCAAATGGCTCAAACCAACAAATCTACCATTGCTCCTGTTGGTGTAGCATGGAAAGCTATGCGAGATAGTTTTCCAAGCATTAATTTATACAATAACGATGGTAGTCATCCAAGCTTACATGGTAGTTATTTAGCTGCTTGTGTGTTTTATTGTACACTATTTCAAAAATCTTGCATAGGTTCTACTTTTATGCCAATTGGCATAGGTACAGGCGATGCAGTTACAATACAAACTGTTGCTACTAATACAGTTTTAGACAGTTTAAGTTTATGGAGAATTAATGCTAACCATCCAACTGCAAACTTTACGTATAGTGGTGGCGGAACAATTAATTTTAACAATACCTCAACAAATGGAGCTACCTATTTTTGGGATTTTGGCGATGGAAATACAAGTACTTTACAAAACCCTAGCAACACTTATATAGCAAACAACACTTACCAAGTTAAATTGATTGTTTACAGTAATGATAGTTGTTTTACTGATACCGTAACTCAACAAATAACCATAACTGCTGCTGGGCTTAATGAAATAGAATATAATTCTAATACTATTTTATATCCCAACCCTACTAACTTAAATTTTAGTATAAAAAGTAATACTAGCTATAGTTATGGAGTTATTCATAACACTACTGGCAAAATTGTTAAAGAGTTTTCAAACGAAAAGTCTATCAGCATCTCTACCCTAAATAAAGGCATTTACTTTGTTAAACTATATCAAGGCAATGCTGAAATCGCTATAAAAAAATTGATTATAAACTAATCAACATGTTTTTTTAACCACTCTATGGCTTTTTCTTCGGTTCTAAAAAGTTTGGTTGGTACTTGTGGCTTTACAAATTTTAAATAAAAATTACCTACAATTTTTTGAGGAAGTGCGTCAATAACAAATGCATCCGCTTTGCCATAATTATTTGCAACATCTCTCATAAATTCCATCACATCCTTTTCGATAATAACAAACTTATTAGCGGTAAAAAGATGTGGAGTTCTTTTACCCTTAGTTATTTTGATATAAGCATCTGTTAATTCTTTTGCTTGATCTAAACTAACTGCCTCACGTAAATCAACATAAGTATTTACAATTCCATCATCTCTCAAGGTAAGTGTTGCAAAACTTAACTCAATAATATTTATATCTTTAACCTCCACGAGGTTAAAAATAATTATTTTATTCCCAACATCTTTTTTAATCTAGGATTTTCTTCTGTCTCTTTTATATCACTTATAACAACTTCAATTTGTTTCTGAACAGCTGTATCACTATCTATTGCATTTCGCAATTCTAACTCTTTATCATCACCAGGCTTAATGTCTTTTAATTCTTTTTCGGCTATATGAATTCTGTTTTTATACATATCTTGTAAATCCATTAAAGATGTTATACCTATCATCCTAACCCACCAAACTTTTTCGTTTTTAGCCGTTTTTTCTAAAACCTCTACTCCTTGTGTTATTGTTTTATTATCTTGTTTTTTTAGATATTGACCGTACAAAGTAATCACACCATACTTTTCGTAAACACTTACTTCATCAGCCGTTTTAATAAAATAATCATTATGTTCTGCGTTACCATGATCGGCATAAATTTTACAAATAGAATATTTTATATCACTATTTTCTTCCGTTTCGTAAGTTTTGGCAAATTTCAAAGCATCTTCATAACTAACATCTGATAATGCTTCTAATGCACTACTAATTACATAATAAGATTGCTCTGACGCTCCATTAACACAAACTTCTTTTACAGCATCATCTTTAGCAAAATGAGTAGATAAAGCATAAATAGCATCTCCTCTTACAATAGAATTTTTATCGTTTTTTGCTAATGACAATAAGCTAGTTTTAACCTCTTCTGGTTTTTCTTTAACTGCATTTTTTAATCCATTAATTGTAACTCGTTTAAGTTTTGGATAACTATCATCTAATCCTTTAATTACAGTAGATACTGCTGCATCGCTTTTCGATTTTGATAGTTCTTTTAGCGACTCATATCTATCTAAATATCTTTTTGCATTACTAAACATAAACACCCATTCTTCTTCAGTATGGTTATCTGTTTTTTCACATAAAAGCATTTTATCTGCATCAAAGTTTACTAAGTTTGGTTTTGCTGAAACATCAAAAGTAAACTCATTACTAACTTTATCTATAACTACTTTTTTTGTTTGCACTTTTCCATCTACATAAATATCAATTTTTACAGGCAGTTTAAATACTGGCGAAACGCTAAAATCTTGTAATTGAACAACTGTTACTGTTTGAGTTTTTAAAGAATCGCTATAATCATAAGTTATATCTAAAACCGGATGTCCTTTTGAGTAAAACCACTGATTAAAAAACCAGCTTAAATCTTCTCCTATAATTTTTTCGCAAGCTAATCTTAACTGATGCATTTCTACATCTGTATATTTATTTTCTTCTAAGTAAAATTTTAATGCAGTAAAAAAAGCATCATCCCCCATATAGTTTCTAAGCATATGTAATATTCGCCCTCCTTTTTGGTAAGAATGTCTATCAAACATATCCTCTTTATTATCGTAACCAAATCGAACCATTTGCTTATGATTGCCATCTTTTACCTCTGCTAAATAACTTTTTAAATCATTTTGCAAACCTTCGGCAGCTTTATCATCTCCATATTTGTATTCTCTCCATAATACTTCTCCGTAAGTAGCAAACGATTCGTTTAATGGTAAATTTGCCCAAGATTCGCAAGTAACTAAATCTCCAAACCAATGATGAAATAATTCGTGAGCAATAACATCTTCGCTTGCACTTCCATCAATCATTTCTCTTTTGGTTTGTTGTGCATATTCTCCAAAAATTACTGCTGTGGTATTTTCCATAGCACCAGAAACATAATCTCTAACAACTACTTGACTGTATTTTGACCAAGGATATTTAACCCCTAATTTTTCAGAATAAAAAGTCATCATTTCTGGAGTTAACCCAAAAATATCTTTTGCATAAGGCTCGTATTTATGCTCTACATAATAATCAACATCAATACCTTCCCAAGTGTCTTTAACTACTGCATAATCGCCAATTGCCATCATCACCAAATAAGGAGCATGTGGCTTTTTGTGTTCCCAATAATCTGTTCTGGTTCCATCTCCATTTTCTCGAGAAGACATTAAAACTCCGTTAGATAAAGTTTTGTATTTATCAGCAACAGTAATAGCAATATCCTGAGTCATTTTTTGATTAGGAGCATCTATTGTAGGAAACCAAGCTGAATTTGCTTCTGTTTCTCCTTGAGTCCAAATTTGCATTGGTTTTTCTTTATCCTCACCTTTTTCGTTTATAAAGTACAATCCTTTATCTGATTTAATAGCTGCACTTCCTCCTTGCTCTAATTCATTTGGCTTAGATGTGTAATCAATATGAATAATTATCGTATCATTTCTTGTAAACTCTTTATCTAAATCTATAACTAACTTTAAACTATCTTCATAAGTGTATTTTAAATCGTGGTAAATTAACTCACTTATCATATCCCCCATTAAATCCTCTATTCGCTCAACTTTATGAATATCCATTCCCCTTGCATCTAGTACCAATTGCTTTTGAGGATAGAAATAAGGAACTAAAACTAAATCGGCTTTGCCATATAAATGGGCTTTTTCCCAATTAAATTTAACATTAAGAGAAGTGTGAACTAAATCAAACTTTTTAGTTTCTGAACCATTATATATTGCTCTTTCTGGAGTTTTATAAGGGTTATCGATAGTTATTGTTTGCTCTGGCAACTCAATAGGTTCGGTTGTTTTACATCCAACAACCAATAAAGTAACAGCAATAATTGCTACAATATTTTTAAGCATAATTTTAAGTTTAGTTAGTTAGGACAAAGATGAAAATAAATTGCCAATAAAAATTAAAGTATGTGATGAGCGGCAACTACTTTAAATAATAGCCTCTTGAATCTCTATCAGGGTTTGAATTTCCTGTTTTTTCAACTTCTTTGGTTTTTTCTGGAGTTTCAGTAACTGCATCTTGAGAACTTGAGCAAGCCAACAATAATGTTGATACGGCAAATAATATAGCTATCTTTTTCATAATATTTTTTAGATTTTACAAAGGTAATAAAAAAGGGTTGGTAATATACCAACCCTTTGCTCTCCTTAACTAAAAAGTGTATTCAACTAATTAAGAAACCCTGCCTTTAATATTTAACAATAATGCTGTATGTGTTTTTTGAATTTGTAAGTTTATTATGCTTAAATCATTTATTATAATACCTAAAGGGAATGATACATCTTTACCATTTAAGTAATAATCAATATTTGTTTTATTGTATGATATATTTGCGTTTACTCCAGTAATTTTCAAATATTGTTTTTGATAAACTTCGATTAAATCAGTTAATTCAGCTAAACCTTTTTCTTGCTTTCTTAACACCGACAAACTTCCATAATCATTAGAAATAACATGGTAATTTGTTGCCAATATATTTTTAATGTTTTCATCAGTCATTTTAGGGTGCTGACTTTTAGCTATATCAAAATTTAAACTGTTTACTAATTCATTAATAGATTTAGCAGTATTATCAGCCGCAACTAAATCATCAGTTTTAATACTATCTTGATTTAAAGCAATGAACAATGCTTGATTAGTGTTATTAACTGCCAAAACATCACTATTTATAGCGTATTGAATGTTTAAAATTGCAGAAGTTACAGCACTACTATTTCTTAGTTTAACTAATGAAAACATTATACTAAAACCCGCAATAGAAATTACTATTGGAACAATTGTACCTGTTTTTAGTTGTTTATTTTTAAAGCTATTATAGATGTAAAGTGGTAAAAAGACTAATATTAAAATAAAGCCTCCTATATTCATTAAATTATTAGCCCATGGCCAATGCATTATTTTAAATAAAACTCCAAAACATAATGCAATAGCACTAAGTACCCCAATAATATTGGTAATGGTATTTAATTTCCCTACTTTTTCTTTTGCCCTTACAATTAAATATAGAGGCATAAATACTAAGCATAAAGATGCTGCTCCCAACACGTACATTACTGCTGCTCCTGGCCAATGTTGAATTTTAAAAATACTTCCTAATAACAGCAAAACTGCTGATGTAATTCCGATAATGTGCATTGTTTTTCTCATAACTAATATGTTTTTGGTTAATAAATATGTGGTTTCCTCTTGTATGTTTCGGATACCTTTATTACCAAAGCTGTTCATTGTTTCATCCAATGCATTAGCGTAATTTTTTCCTTGCTCCATTTTTTCTTCAACCATGCAACAAACATGATCTACCAAATCGTAGAGCAATTCTTCCATTTCTACGCCCTTAGCTTTAATTAGTGTGGTTATTTCGCTGATATTTTTTTCAGTTAAATACTCCATGCTAATTTTTGAGGGGTTAAGTTTATGATGGTTTTTAATGTTTCCATAAACTCCTTTAATTCTTCAACCTTTTCTTTAGCACTGCTGTTTCCTGTTTTGGTAAGTTGATAATACTTACGAACCCTATTACCTACCTTAACTTTTTCGGTAGTTAATAATCCGTCAGCTTCTAACTTATGCAACGCAGGATACAAAGCACCTTCGGTTAAGTTGATTTTGCCCTCGGTAATTTCTTTAACCTTTTGAGTTATTTGATACCCGTACATTCTATCACTTTCGGAGAGCAATTTTAAAATGATAGTTTTTAGGGTTCCTTTTAATAGTTCTTTTGAATACATAAGACAAATATACATAATTTTCTTATGTATTTAACTTTTAGGTATAAAATTAAAAAAAAACTATAATCATCTATTTTACAGATAGTTGATTTTTCAAGTATTTCATCTCAAAAAACTCAATTTGAGTATTAAAAAAATTCAATTATTTAGTGTTAGAATAATTATCTGACAAAAAATAACTCTTATTGTTTACATAAAACAACCAAAACACCATAACATATTGATAATCAATGTTGTTAAATTTTAAAAAAATTATCACTTTTTAACTTTACGTATTAAAAAACACTATTTTTCCGAAAAATTAATACCAAGGTTATAATGAAAAAGATTAAACTATTTATAATATTTTTTTGCTATTCATTTGTTGCTCAAAATCAAATTGATTCTATTAATCAAAAAGATTCTTTAGAAATCCACACTATTGCTGAATTTAACAAAAAAGTTGCTAAAATTGAAGCTCAGCACAAACAAGATTCTATTAAAAAAGTTGAATTAGAAGCTCAAATAAATTCTTTAAAAACAACCGACAACATTAAAAAAGACGAGCTTTTAAAACAACTTGAAGAATTACAAACTAAGGAATTAACTAGGAGAGCTAACAAAAAAGCAGAAATAGAATTATTACGTGAAACACAATCTGGATTTCCTGTTTTGGGTTTTTTTAACGATACTTTATTTAACATCTATACTAAATTGGGGAGTTTTTCTCCACAAGATCGAGCAATAGCTGTTAGTAAGAGAATACAAACTTTAAATAGTGGCACAGGCTTTCAGCCTAAACTATTAATTATTGTAGATAACGAATCAGATATCGATATTGTTTATAGTGATCAAATTATTTTAACCCTCTCAGAAAATGATGCATTATGGAATGATTTAGAGATAAATGAACTTGCTCAATCTTATCATACAATTATTACTAATACAGTTATTAATTATAATGCAGCGACATCAATCGGCACATTGGTTAAACAAATAGGATTAGCTCTATTAGTGTTAATTATTACTGCAACTTTATTATTCTATATATCTAAATTTTTCAATTGGTTTAATATTAAAATTGAATCTCAAGAAGGAAAGTTAATTAACGGCATTAAAATAAAAAATTACATCCTTTTTGATTCAAAAAGACAAGTTGTTTTTTTACAATTCATTACTAAATTAATAAAGTGGTTTCTAATACTAATTATAGTTTATATTGCATTACCAATACTATTTGGAATTTTCCCTTGGACTCAAGGTTTTGCAACAACTTTATTTGGGTACATCTTAAGTCCAGTAAAAAAAATAGCTGGGGGACTATGGGATTATTTACCAAATTTAATTACCATATTAGTAATCATATTTGTATTTAGATATGTTTTTAGAGGGTTAAGTTTTTTAAAATCTGAAATTGCTACTGGTAATTTAAAAATAAACGGATTTTATCCTGATTGGGCTAACCCAACATATCAAATTATGAGGATACTAACATTTGCTTTTATGGTAATTGTTATTTTCCCTTATTTACCAGGGAGTGATTCTCCAGTTTTTCAAGGAGTATCTGTGTTTTTAGGGTTTTTATTTACTTTTGGTTCAGCAGGCTCTTTATCTAATATTGTTGCAGGCTTAGTATTAACCTATATGCGATTGTTTAAAATAGGCGATAGAGTTAAAATAGGAGATGTAGTAGGAGATGTGATAGAAAAATCGATGTTGGTAACAAGGGTTAGAACTACTAAAAATGAAATTATATCAATTCCTAATTCAACAGTTATGAGTAGCCATACCATTAATTTTAGTAGCGATGCTCCTGAAAAAGGCTTAATTATTCATACAACAATAACCTTAGGTTATGATGTGCCTTGGCGTAAAGTTCAAGAGACATTAATTGATGCAGCTTTAAAAACAGATTTAATATTGAAAGAACCAAAGCCATTTGTTTTACAAACTAGTTTAGACGATTTTTACGTGTCTTATCAGATAAATGCTTATGTGAGAGAAGCAAATAAACAAGCTAAAATATACTCTGACTTACACCAAAACATACAAGATTGTTGTAACGAAAATGGAATAGAAATTCTTTCTCCACACTACAGAGCTGCAAGAGATGGTAATATGACAACAATACCTGCCAATTATTTGGATAAAGAATATAAAGCTCCTAGCTTTAATGTTAAAATTAAAAAAGAAGAAAAATAAATATGAAATTTTTAATATCGCTTTATTCTGAGCACAAAACGACCATTGTTATTGTTAGTATCTTAATTGGAGCTATTATTTTAACAAGGGTTGTGAGATGGTTAATTGATAAATCTTTTGTTACGGCTTCTGAAAAACTAAAACTAGACAAAACAAGGTATCGTTTTTTTAAAAATGCAGTATCACTAATTATTTGGTTAATTGCAATAGGAGCAATTCTTTCTCTGACTCCAAAACTAAAAGCACTGGCTTATACTCTTTTCGCAGGTGCAGGAATTTTAGTCGCTGTTATTGGTTTTGCTGCTCAAGCAGCTTTTTCAAATATTATTAGCGGAATTTTTATAGTCATTTTTAAACCCTTTAGAGTTGGTGATATGATAAAAGTTGGAACCTTAGAGTATGGGATTGTAGAAGATATAACTCTTAGACATACAGTAATCATAAATTTTGAAAATAAAAGAATTATAGTTCCCAACTCTGTAATAAGTGCTGAAACAATAATTAATGACAACATAGAAGATTCTAAAGTTTGTAGATATATTGAGATTGGAATTAGTTATGATAGCGATGTAGATTTAGCTCTAAAAATATTAAGAGAAGAAAGTGAAAAACATCCTGACTGTATTGATGCAAGAACCTCTGAACAAAAGGAAAATGGAGAATCAAAAGTAAATGTAAGACTGATGACATTTGGAGACTTTAGCGTAAATCTTAGAGCATATGTTTGGACAAATGATCCACAAGCAGTTTTTCAAATGCACAGCGACATAAACAGAGCTATAAAAAAACGATTTGATAAAGAGGGTATTGAAATTCCTTACCCTTATAGAACAATAGTTTACAAGAATGATTTACCTTCAAATTCTAAACCTAAAAATGATGAATGAAACTTCTAGTCAAACACAAAAAAAAGCAGGTATGCCTCCTGGCACATTAATTTATGTAGGAAACAGAAAAGAAGAAAAAACACGTATAACTGTTCTGGATTATAACTCCGAAAATTTCAATGAATTTCAATGTGAAAAAATTGAAGATACTTTCCTTTTAAAAGAGTCTAAATCTATTAGTTGGATAAACATTGATGGTTTACACGATGTTAACTTGATTGAAAAACTTGGTAAAAACTTTAATTTACACCCCTTATTACTTGAAGACATCTTAAATACTCATCATAGACCTAAAGCTGAAGAGTTTGATAATTACACATTTGTAACATTAAAAATGTTAGGTATCGGTAAGGACAGAAAATCTATTATTACAGAACAAGTAAGTTTTGTATTAGGTGATGATTGGTTGATTTCTTTTCAAGAAAGACAAGGAGATGTTTTTGATTTTATAAGAGATAGGTTAAGAGGAAATATGGGAAATATTAGAAAATTAGGCTCTGATTATCTTATGTATAGACTTATCGATACTATAGTTGACAACTATTTTTTTGTTACAGAACATTATAGTGATATAATAGAAAAAATTGAAGACCAAGTTTTAAAAAACCCTCAACCAGATACTCTACTTAAAATACAGCAATTAAAAAAGCAACTTATTACCATAAGAAAAGCAGTAAACCCACTTAGAGAAGCTATTTCTATATTAGAAAAAAATACTAAATCATTTAAACAAGGAACAAAACGCTATTTACGTGATGTATATGAGCATATCATTCAAGCTAATGAAACCATTGAATCACAAAAAGACTCTCTTTCTAACATAATGGATTTGTACCATACTGGTGTAAGTAATAGGATGAACGAAGTAATGAAAATTTTAACTATTATTTCGACTATATTTATTCCTTTAACCTTTCTTGCGGGTATTTATGGGATGAACTTTGAAATTATCCCAGAGTTAAAATGGAAATATGGCTACCCCATGTTTTGGGGAGTTATGATAATTATTTTTATTGTCCTAGTATTATACTTTAAAAGAAAAAAGTGGTTATAATTTTAACCCTTTCGGAATTTCACAAACAGGAATAGGTTCCATTTTGTGTTGGTTAGCGGTATTTAATCGGGTATAAATTTCAAAAACTTCTTGCTGACGAGGAGTAAATGCAGTAAAATCAATTATTCCTTTTTCTGCTGTTTCCATTGCCCACTCTAGCTCAGGATATGATGCTCCTATTTGATCTTCATCTGTTCTATCATCCCCCCACAAGCCATCAGTTGGAGCTGCTTGCATTATCTCACTTATTATATTTAGCTCTTTACCCAACTCATAAACTTCTGTTTTTACCAAATCGGCAATAGGACTTAAATCTACTCCTCCATCTCCATACTTGGTGTAAAATCCTACACCAAAATCTTCCACCTTATTTCCTGTTCCTAAAACTAAATAGTTGTTTAAGGCTGCAAAATAGTATAAGGTTGTCATTCTTAACCTTGCACGAGTATTAACCAAACTCATGCTTTTAGCATCAGAGTTTTCAACTTTAGGAATTGCATTTAAAAAAGCGTCATAAACAGGTGTTAATTCTGTTTCAACTGAGCTTACATTGGTATATTTTTCTTTTAAAAAGTGAATATGTTTTTGGGCTCTTTCTACTTGATTACCTTCTTGGTAAATGGGCATTTCTACACACAACAAAGGCAAACCTGTTGCTGCTCCTAAAGCAGAAGTAACAGCCGAATCGATACCACCCGAAACACCTATAACAAAGCCCTTGGTTTTAGATTGAGACACATATTCTTTTAACCAATCTACGATATGTTCTTTAACTTTTACTGTATCCATTTTTAAAAAAATACGCCAATATTTAAAGCTATATAATTTAAGTTAGCACTTGCACCTTTTTCGGTATAAACTGCCTCTCCGTTGCTATCCATAACAGCATTACCGTTTGCATCTAACAAATTTTCTTTTTTATCTAACTGATTAATAAAGCCATTGTTAAAAGTTAAGCCAAGCATTAAGCTTGTGTTTCCAGAAATACTATATTCTGCACCAACACCAACAACCAAGCACATGTTCATAAAATTAATATCTGGCTTAGCATTATTGCTAGATTCGCTATGCTCTTTTATTTTATTGGTTAAAGCCTCTTTATAAGTAAAATCTGAATTAGAATTAGCTCTATAATTAAAGCCCATTTTAACTCCAAACTTCCCGTAATAAGTAAAGTAACCTATTTCGTTGGTTCTTAATTTTAAAGTAATTGGCAATTCTATATACCTAATATTATAAGCTTGCTCTACATCTGCCGAGTAATTTTGAGGCAATTCTGTAGTAACTCCCTTATATTTTAAATCTCCACCAGCATACAACAAATCTATGCCACTAGAAATTAAGGTGTTTTTATTTAAAAAATACTCAACCGATAATCCATAACTAAATCCTAATTTATTCCCATTTCCGTCATATCCGTCTGATGTAGCTTTTAACCACGATATATTAGGGCTAAAATGCAAGCCAAACCTTACTTTTCTGTTTTCATCAGGCAGTTTTGCTTCTTTATCATTAGCAAAAACATCATCTTGTGCAGAAAGATTTAAAAAGATTAAGCCAAAAACTATTAAAGTAAGTACCTTTGTTTTTTGTATCATATATTTTGTAATTTCAACTCAAAATTAGCTATAAATAAAGCCTAAAACCGTTTATGAAACTCAATTTTTCAACACTCGTTTCTTCACTATTATGGATTGCTATTCTTAGCTTATTTTCTTGTGGAAACAACCCTTTAGAGATTGATGTAAGCAATGTAGAAATTGACCTAAAAGTAAAACGATTCGACCAAGATTTGTTTACTCAAAACAAAGAGCTAACCCCTACCAATTTTGAAACATTTAACACTAAATACCCTCAATTTTTTCAAGACTTTACTGCCAACATCATAAACATAGGTAACATTGCTAGTCCTGAAGCACAATACCATTTAAATGCTTTTACTCAAGATCCTTACATTAAAGAAATAAAGATAAAATCCGATAGTCTTTTTACGAATTTCTCTAACTATCAAACAGAATTAGAAAACGCTTTTAAACACTATAAACACTATTTTCCAAACAAAAACATTCCAACCATTATAACTTACATTTCGGGCTACAACTACGCTATTGTTACTGATGATAATTATTTAGGAATTGGTTTAGATATGTTTTTAGGAAGTAAACACGATGCTTATGCAAGGTTAGGTTTGCCTCAATACAAAATAGATTTTATGAACAAAGAGCATTTAGTTTCTGGAGCAATTTTAGGTTGGGTTAGTACCGAATTTGAGCAACCTAAAAGCAATGCCAATCTTTTAGAAGAAATGGTTCATCAAGGAAAACTTTTATACCTTATGAATGCTTTAATGCCTAAAACGGCTCAACCTATAAAGATAAACTACACTACCGAACAGTTTAATTGGTGCAAAGCCAATGAAAAACAAATTTGGTTTTATGTTATTGATAACGATTTGCTTTACACAAAAAAAACAAGCGATATTATTAAATTTATGGGCGAATCTCCTTTTATACAAGGTTTTCCAGAGGGTTCGCCAGGAAGGGTTGGACATTGGATAGGTTGGCAAATTGTTAAAACCTATATGGAGAAAAACCCGAACATTACAGTAGAACAATTAATGCAAGAAAACAACGCACAAAAAATATTAAACAAATCAAAATACAAACCTTAAAAATGATTAATTTATATTGATTAATGAATATTGTTGATGGATTAATTTCAATTTTACAACAACTTAAAATTTAACTTTATAAACTTTTCAACTTTAAGAACTTTAAACTCAATTATGAAAACTTCAGATATAAATTTTAATATTTCTTTAGACGAAAATCATGTTCCAGAAAAAATTGAATGGAACGCAACAGATACTGGCGAAGAAGAAAAAAAAGAAGCCAAAGCGTTAATGATGAGCCTTTGGGATGCTAAAGAAAACAACACGCTCCGTATTGATTTATGGACCAAAGATATGATGGTTGATGAAATGAAACATTTCTTTTACCAATCTATTATGACTATGAGCGATACTTACGAAAGAGCCACCAACGACAAAGCTATTGCCCAAGAAATTCGAGAATTTGGAAAAAAATTAGGCGAAAAACTAGTAAACCAAAACCAGTAAAATGAAATTTTTAAAAATCTTCCTATTACTATCTGTTACATTAACAGTTTATAATGCTAATGCCCAATGTACCAAACTAAAAAATAAACACATTAGGGTTTTACTTGGTGCAGCCGAATACGATAATTCTAGAAGTACAGAAATTATTACATCTGAAAACACTTTAATTGAAGAATACCAAATAAACCTGTTTAAAGGAGTAGTTTACAAATTAGTTTTTGATGCCAGCAATATGCCCGAAGGTGTTACCATTAACCTTTACGATTTAGGCAAAAAACGTGGAGCAGGTAAATACGAGTTGGTTTTTAGTTCGGCTACAGCCGAAAAAACCAAAGACAATACCTATGAGGTAACCATGGAGTTTCCTCAACGAAAAATGCAAGTGCAATACCAAGTTGAAGCAGAAACCGAACCTGGTTGTGTAGCTTTTGTGTTGGGTTATTATTTTAAAAATAACATTAGATAAATGAGCGACAATTTAATTCAGAAATACAACATTGCTGGTCCAAGATATACCAGTTACCCTACCGTTCCTTTTTGGAATAAAGAAGGTATTGAATACGATACTTGGATTAATTCGGTAAAAAAGTCGTTCTCAGAATCGAATAGCACTGAAGGAATTAGCATTTACATCCATTTACCTTTTTGCGAAAACCTATGTACTTTTTGTGGCTGCCACAAACGTATAACCAAACAACACGGGGTTGAAGAACCATACATTGATGTAGTTTTAAAAGAATGGGATTTATATTGCGAATTGTTTGATGAAAAACCTCGCATTAAAGAATTACACTTGGGTGGTGGAACACCCACTTTTTTTAGTGCCGAAAACTTAGCCAAACTAATTAATGGCATTATGGCTAAAGCCGAAAAATGCGATGAATACGAATTTAGCTTTGAAGCTCATCCTAACAATACCACAACAGAACATTTACAAACCTTATACAATTTAGGTTTTAAACGTAACAGTTTTGGTGTGCAAGATTATGACGAGAAAGTGCAAAAAACCATTAATCGTATTCAACCTTACGAGAAAGTGGAAACGGCTACTAAGCAATCACGAGAAATTGGTTATACCTCTGTTAGCCATGATTTAGTTTTTGGATTGCCACACCAAACCGAAGAAAGTATTATCAATACTATAAACAAAACCAAAGAGTTAAAACCCGACAGAATTGCTTTTTACAGCTATGCCCATGTACCTTGGATTAAAGGAGTTGGACAAAGAGGCTATGATGAAAACGATTTACCAAGTGCCGAATTAAAACGTAAAATGTACGAAAGTGGCAAAGCTCTTTTACACGATTTGGGTTACGAAGAAATAGGCATGGACCACTTTGCATTAAAAACCGACAGCTTACACAAAGCAATGGTAAACAAAGGTTTGCACCGAAATTTTATGGGCTATACTGCCGGAAAAACCCAATTAATGGTTGGTTTAGGGATGAGTTCGATAAGCGATAGTTGGTACAGCTTTGCTCAAAATGTAAAAACGGTTGAAGAATATACGGAGATAGTAAACGAAGGGCGAATACCTATTTTTAGAGGACATGATTTAAGTGCTGAAGACTTGGTAATAAGAAAGCACATTTTAAACATTATGTGCCATTTTGAAACCAATTGGGAAGTTGACGAATTAAAGTTTCCTGAATTGGAAGAATGCTTGGATAGACTAAAAGAAATGCAACAAGATGGATTAGTAAACATTACCGAAAATGGTTTAAGTTTACCCGAGCATGCTCGCCCTTTTGTACGAAATGTATGTATGGCTTTTGATTTACACTTAATACGCAACAAACCTACTACGCGAATATTTTCGATGACTATTTAATTTAAAATATGGGCAGATTAGCAACTAACACTACAACTCAGATTAAGAAATTATCTGAACGAGGAATGATTCTTGATTTTGATGAAGATAAAATCAAAGAGTTTTTATTAGATATTGGCTACTATCGCTTAGGTTTTTATTGGCATCCTTTTGAAAAGGATGAGCAACATAACTTTATAGAAGGCACTACGTTTTCAGACATTATAAAACTTTATTATTTAGATGTAGATTTAAGAAAAATTCTTTCAGAATATATTAACCGTATTGAAATTAACTTTAGAACTAAGTTAGTTTATTATGTATCAAATAAATATAAAAACTCTCCTACATGGTTTATAGATTCTACTATTATCAATAGTGGGTTCACTAATAAGATTGGTAATTATTATAATGATAATTTCATTAAAAATAATAAAACCATTAAGGCTCATCATTCAAAATATATAAATGACAAATATGCTCCTGCATGGAAAACCATCGAATTTTTCACTTTTGGAACTATATTAAAAATATATCGAAACTTAAAAGACGAAGAAATAAAAACACGTATTTCTAAAGAGTTTGGAGTATTAAACCACTCCAAATTTTCAAACCTAATTGAAACCACTATTTTAGTAAGGAATATTTGTGCACATGGCGATGTCTTATTTGACCTTAGAACTCCGAAAGGCATCTCTGTTATTCCAAATATAGAATACAACAACAAAGACAGAAGTTCTTTAGACACATGCATTAAGGTTGTATCTTATCTATTAGGACATGTTTCTGAAAATAGAAAAACCGAACTAAATGATAAAATCAATACTCTATTTGAAGACTTAAAATCAAACGAAACCTTAAAAGCTGTTATTATTGAAAAAATAAATTTCAAATACAAATAATTGTATAAACTTAAATATTTAGTAAATTTGCCCTATAGTGCACTGCTATTCATCATTGATGCTTTAGTTTCTGCACTCTAAAAAATTAAAATAAACCTAGACTTGCTCTAGGTTTTTTTATTACTGATTATCATTAATGACCTTCCGAGTAGCCCGACATACCAACAATCTACAACCAATCATTGAGTTTTACACTCAAATTTTAGGTTTAACCGTTTTAGGTAATTTTGAAACCATGATAATTACAATGGTGTATTTTTAGGTAAAGAAGGTTTAGATTGGCATTTAGAATTTACTACCTCAACAGAACAAACTCAGCATCAATTTGATGAAGATGACATATTGGTTTTTTATCCTTCATCACAACAAGAGCATGACACTATTATCTCTAACATCAAACAAAATAACATTGCTATTTTAACAGCTAAAAACCCTTATTGGAATAAAAATGGAATAATGGTAAAAGACCCTGATGGGTATAATGTGGTAATTAGTGATTTGAAATGTAGCTGAAAAATGTATTAGTTCTCGATACATCTCGAAATGAATTCGAGACACTCGAACTGACATTTTCTTACAACTTACCATAAACCACTTTTTTAGCCAAGATGGTTTGGCTAATTCCTCTTGCCAATACGAATAAAATCATAGCTAACCACAAGCCATGGTTACTCCAAACATTAACTAACAAATAATAACTTGCTATAAATATTATAGTTGATAGCAGCATGGTATTTCGCATGGCTTTAGAAGATGTTAAACCAATGTAAACGCCATCCCACACAAAAGGAATTACACTTAATATTGGGAACATAACCAACCACACGGTATATTCCATTGCAATATTTATTACCTCTTTTTGATCGGTTAATACATTTAAAATATTATAACCAAATAACCAATACACCAAACCATAAACAGCACCTAACCCAAATCCCCAATAAAAGCAATAACGTACCGCTTGCTTAAACTTTTGTTTATTACCTGCTCCAAAATATTTACCACTAATGGCTTCGGCAGCAAAGGCAAAACCATCAATACCATAAGCTGCAATACTTACAAATTCTAACAGCAAAATATTAGCTGCTGCTATTAACTCGCCTTCTTTGGCAGAAACAACTTTAAAAAACGACAAAGCAAAAATTAAACATAAGGTTCTGATTAATATATCGGTATTAACCAATACAAATTCCTTTATGGCTTTTAATTCTAATATTCCTTTAAACGCTAATCGGGTTAGTTGTTTTTGGTAAAAAACTATAAAAAAGATAATGGCTAAGATAAAACCAACATATTGAGAAATAACAGTTCCTAATGCTACTCCCGAAGTTTTATAGTTGAGTTGTGTTACCAAATAATAACTTAACCCTGCGTTTAATAAATTTACAGCAATAGTAATTATCATGGTAATGGTAGCTTTTTGCTTACCCATAAACCAACCAATAAAAGCATATAGTCCAATTGTGGCTGGAGCAGCATAAATTCTTACATTAAAATAAGTAGTTATTTGATGGTTTACTTCTTGGTTCGCATCTATTAAATATAGTGCCAGTTGCAATATCCACTCTTTACAAACAAATAGCAATAATGCCCCTCCAAAAGCAATAATTAACCCCCTAAACAATAACCGAAATGCTTCATTAGTGTTTCCTTTGCCATACTCTTGAGCAGTCATACCCGTCATTCCCATTCGTAAAAACCCAAAAGCCCAATAAATAAAATTAAAAATCATTACTCCAAAGCCAATAGCCAAAATAAACGACTCGCTACTTAAATGTCCCATTAAAGCAACATCTACTACACTTAACATTGGCACTGATAGATTTGCCAAAATATTAGGTATCGCTAATTTTAGAATTTCTTTGTTCAAAAACCTATTGTTTAAAAAACGAAATTAGCTTAAATATTCAACCATTCATCAAGCAAAACAAGATAGTTAGCGAATTTTGTTTTTATTTCTATTTTAAAATAACTACTTTAGAGCCTAACAAGCTACCTATTTGTTATGAAACGCTTATTAATATTATCAATTGGTCTCCTAATCTTTATTTCTTGTGGAGATATAACCTCTTTAACAGAAAGCACCAACACTAATAATGATTGGAAAAAACTAAAGCTGCAAGGTAAAGTTAAAGCCATTAAAGAAATTAAATTTATTGCTGTTGGTAATTTTAGTGAAATTGCAAACGGAGAAAAAGTAAAACACATTTACAATAAAGAGTTTTTATTTAACCTTGATGGCTTTAAAATAGAACAAAACGATTATATCCCTGATGGCACACTTGCCAACAGAATTATGTACTTATATCAAAATGACAAATTGGTAGAATACAATGAATATGATTCGCAAGGGCTATTATTTGGTACTGGAAAATATGAAATTAGTGAAGACGGGAATCCTTCAAAATTAAATTATAAAACCAATGATGGACGATACAATTGGTCGGAAACCTTTAAGTATGATAATAATGGAAACATTATAGAAGTAGAGCATTACAGAACAGAAAACGCAATTGATTCCAAAGAAATTTACAACTTTAATGATGATGGCTTTTTAAGTTCTTCTGAGCTGCACAAAGACGGAAAGTTAGTAACTAAAAATACGTTTACTACTGATGAGGATGGTAGTCGTACCGAAATGAATTATGGTGCAGACAACTCTACCTACACCTACATTTACAACTACGACTCAAAAGGAAATTGGATTAAAAAAATTGTTTTTGAAAATAACAGCCCTAGCGGAGTATTAGTTAGAGAAATAGAGTATTTTAATTAAAAAAATCTTACAAAACAAAACCCGAAAGGTTTCTAAAACCTTTCGGGTTTATTATTTCTAAAAAAATTAAGCCAACTCTTCTTTTACCAAGCTAGAAATTAATTTACCATCAGCTTTACCTTTAAGTTTACCCATAACAGGCCCCATAACTTTACCCATATCTTGTGGTCCACTTGCTCCAATTTGTGCAATGGTTTCTTTTACTACTTGTCGCACTTCATCTTCGCCCATTTGCTCTGGTAAATAAGCACTTAAAACTTCTACCTGAAAATCTTCATCGGCAGCTAAATCTTCTCTGTTTTGCTCTTTAAATATAGTAGAAGCATCTTTACGCTGCTTTACTAACTTAGCTATAATTTCCAATCCTTTTTCATCAGAAACTTCTCCACTTCCATCTTTAGTTCCTTCTAATAATAAAGCTGATTTAATCGCTCTTAATGCGGCTAATTTTTCTTTTTCTTTAGCTAGCATTGCTTGTTTTATATCGTTGTTAATTTGTTCTGTTAAGCTCATAATTTTATATTTTTTAATTAACACACCCCGATTTTATTACCAAGCATAGCTTGGGTAAAATCTCCCCTACATTCGACTACGCTCAGCACAGAGTCTCAAGAGGGGAATAAGGTTCTTTCAAAATTACTAAGAAGCGAACAAAAAAAAGGTAAAAGCGATAACTTTTACCTTTTAACTTTGTACTTTATAAACTAATAACTAATCCACATTATCGTGTAAAAAAGAATTGTCATCATTTAATCTTGGTTTACCTTCTTCATCTTCTGATAAAGTAAATCTAGAAATATTATTCTCAGACGAGTGAGGTGTTTCCTCTAAATTAATCTGGCGTCTTTTATAAGCTGGTTCTTTTTCTAAATCGTTAATTCCTGAAGGAGTTTTCATTTTCATTCCCAACTCTTTAATCTTCATTACTCTTTCTTGAGAACGCTTTAATTGGTCTTCATCAGGAATACGATTAGTATAAACCGGTCCTTCATCTTCTGGAGCAACCTCATCGGTTACATCTTTTCTAGAAAGTGTTATTTCTTCCTCGTTTTCGTCTGTAAAATCTGTTGCTTGATTAGTAAAATCTTCCGAAGAATCATCATCATTCAAATTCCAAACAATTGTTTTTTCTTCTTCCACAGCCTCATTGTTAACCTCAAAAGCTGGCTCATCTTCTAATTCAGCACTTGGCTCTTCCCAAGAAGTTTCTTCATTTACAATTTCGTCAGTAGAATTTTCTTCCCAATTATTTTCAGGAGTACTCGCTTCAACTTCTGTATCGTTTACTTCGCTCCAATTTAACGACATCTCATCTCGCTTAGCTTCAATATCTTCTTCCTCATCATCTAAGCTAAACACCACTTTTTCTTTTGGTTCTTCTTGTATTTCCTCTATCTCAGCTGTTGCTTCTTCTGTTGCTTCTGAAGTATCAAAATTTAAAGTTGGTTGCTCCGTTTCTGTTTTTAAGAAAGGCTCTTCTATTTCAGTATTAACCTCTTCGGTTGTGTTTTCAACCTCAGTAGTTTGTTCCAATGGTTGCGTAATGTTTGTTGGAACATCCTCATCTAAACCGTAAACTTTCTTTTCTGGTTTTTTACCTAAATCAAAAGCTGCTGTTTCCGAAGCTCCAAACCCTGTTGCAATAACTGTAACAGCAACTTTATCTCCTAAGCTTTCATCGGTACAGTTACCCCAAATCACATCAGCAGTTAAACCTGCTTCATCTTGAATGTAATCGGTAATATCACCGATTTCATCCATGGTAATTTCTTCAGTACCAGATGTAATGTTTAATAAAATATAGTTAGCTCCTTTTATTTCGTTATCGTTTAATAATGGAGATGACAATGCTTTACTTACTGCATCAATTGCTCTATTTTCTCCTTCGGCAGTTGCAGAACCCATAATTGCAGTACCACCATCTTTCATTACCGTTTGTACATCTCTAAAATCTGTATTTACATAACCTGTAACTGTAATAATTTCTGAAATTCCTTTTGCAGCAACCGCTAAAATATCGTCTGCTTTAGCAAAAGCTTCGCCCATTTTTAGGTTACCATACATCATTCTTAACTTATCATTATTTATAATAAGTAAAGTATCTACATTGTTTCTTAATGATTCCAAACCTTCGTCTGCTTGCTGTTTTCTTCTTCGCCCTTCAAAAGAAAACGGAACAGTAACAATACCCACCGTTAAAATTCCCATTTCGCGAGCAGCTTCGGCAATTATTGGTGCAGCACCAGTACCTGTTCCACCGCCCATACCAGCAGTAATAAATACCATTTTAGTATTGTTTTGCAAGATAGCTTTAATTGCTTCTACATCTTCAATTGCTGCATTTTTACCAACTTCTGGGTTTGCTCCAGCTCCTAAACCTTCAGTTAAAGTTGTTCCCAACTGAATTTTATTTGGAATAGAACTTTGGTCTAACGCCTGAGCATCTGTGTTACAAATAACAAAATCTACTCCTGATATTCCTTGTTCGTACATGTGGTTTACAGCATTGCTTCCACCACCACCAACTCCAATAACTTTTATTATTGATGCCTGATCTTTTGGTAAATCGAATTTCATAATATGGGCTTTAAATTAATTTATCAATTTTTCAATTAAATAATGTAGCAATTCAATTGTTACATTAATCAATTGTTATATTAGCTACTTTTCGTCATCTTCAAAAAAGTTCTTCCCTACATTCACTATCTTCTCAAAAAATCCACCTTTATTCTTTTTTGAATGACTTACAACTTCTCCTGTGTTGCTTGTGTTGTTTTGTTCTAAATTATCATAACCTTTAATTACCAACCCAACACCTGTTGCAAATAAAGGACTTGTTATTTCTTCTGTATTCCCTGCTGCTAAATGCTCGTTAGGGTAACCTATACGAACATCCATACCCGTTACATATTCTATTAATTGAGAAATGTGTTTTAGCTGAGAACCTCCACCTGTTACTACAATACCGCAAATTAGCTTGTTTTCGTAACCAGAGTTTTTTATTTCGTAATGAATGTGCTCAATTATTTCTTCCATTCTGGCCTGAATAACTTGAGCCAATGTTTTTAAAGAAATCTCTTTTGGTGCTCTTCCTCTTAATCCTGGTATAGAAACTATTTCGTTTTCTTGACTTTCACTCGCTAATGCCGAACCAAACTTTACTTTTAACTGCTCAGCTTGGTTTTTAATTATTCCGCACCCTTCTTTAATATCTTCGGTTATTGAATTACCTCCAAAAGGAATTACAGCTGTATGTCTAATTATTCCATCTTGAAAAATGGCTATATCAGTTGTTCCGCCACCTATATCCACCAAGGCAACTCCTGCTTCTTTTTCTTCATCACTTAATACTGCTTCTGATGAAGCCAATGGCTCTAAAATTAAATCATCAACCTCAATACCTGCTTTATGCACACATTTGTAAATGTTTTTTGCGGCAGCAATTTGCCCAGTAATTATGTGAAAATTTGCTTCTAAACGAACACCTGCCATTCCAATCGGGTCTTTTATTCCTTGCTCGTTATCAATAATATATTCTTGTGGTAATACATGGATAATTTCTTCACCTGGTAACATTACCAGTTTATACATATCATCAATTAAGGCATTAATATCGTGCTGACCAATTTCATCGTCAACATTGTGTCTTACTTTAATTCCTCTATGCTGTAAACTTTTAATGTGCTGACCAGCAATACCAACATTAACCACTTTAATATCTACTCCAGATTTGTTTTCGGCTTCTTGTACGGCAGTTTTAATAGACTGAACTGTTTTATCAATATTAGAAACTACACCTCTAGAAACACCTATTGATTCAGACTTACCCATTCCCAACACTTCTAGTTTTCCGTGCTCGTTTTTACGACCCACAATTGCAACAATCTTGGTTGTCCCAATATCTAATCCTACTACAATTTCTGACGTTTTGGCTTCCATTTTAATTATACATTTTGGTACAAACCACCTGATTTTTAAACTTTAGATTAATCTCAGAGTACTCATTCCACCCTGTTTTGCTCAATCCTTTTTTGTAAAAAATCATTAGCTTTTCAAACTTGCTTTCTAAATTTTCTACCCCTCCAAATACAATTTTATGATTTCCTACCTTTGGTACGAGCTCAAAGTCGTACACTTTATTAACATGGATTTGTTCAATTTGGGCTTTCCAAAACTCCGACTCATCAATATACTTGGCAATTTTATACACGTCATCTAACAATGTTTTAGCTTGTAGTGTATCTTCTAGTTGGTTATAATTAAACTGGTAGCGCTTGTTAAAAGGCTCATTAATTTCTCCACTAACCACTAGCAACCTAGAAGTATATTTGTTAGTCCACAACATTAAGCTCCCTTTTTCATCAATGTAATAACTATCGTTTTTAGAAAACACTCTAACAATAGGTCTTCGCTGTTTTACTTCAATATTTAATTGTCCATCAATGGTTTTATATACTTGAACATCTTTTATGGATGAGTTGGCACTTAATTTTTCTTCGAGCTCCAAAACATTGTAATTTTTTAATAATAAATCAGTAGTATCTTCGGCTGTTAATATCTGACTAAGAATATCTTGCTCATCTACAAAACGGTTTTCTGTTTCGTAATCGATAATTACATGAGGTTTTTGAAAAGTTTGTTGCTCTCTGGCTTTATTTACAAAACTTAGCAATACGAAAATGCCAACAATGGTAATTGCCCATAGTGATATTTGTAAAATCAAAGCTGCTTTTGTTTTACTTTTTGTTTGATATGTTGAGTTATTGTTCATTTAATTATTTGCATTCTTATTTCACTCCTCCCCACCTATAAAGAGAGAAAAACACACCCCTAACCCCTCTCAAGAGGGGAACTAGTTAGCAGTTTTTTTATTGGTTTTACAAAAACGTCTATATCTCCTGCTCCTAAGGTTATTAGAACCTCTATATCTTTTGTTTCTATCACTTTAAGCAAATCCTCTTTGCTTACCAATTCTTTTTTATCTAATTTAATTTTATCCAACAACATTTGAGATGTTACTCCTTCTATTGGCAATTCTCTGGCAGGATAAATTTCCATTAACAATAATTCATCTAACAATGCTAAACTTGTTGCAAATTCATCTGCAAAATCACGAGTTCTGGAAAATAAATGCGGCTGAAAAATTCCCGTAATTTTTTTGTTTGGATATAACTCTCTAACCGATTTTATACACACTTCTAATTCGGAAGGATGATGTGCATAATCATCAATATAAACCAAGTTTGGTGTTTTAATATGATACTCAAAACGCCTTTTTACTCCTTTGTATGAACCTAAAGCAGCTTTTATTTTTGGAGCTTCTATTCCTAATTTTTCTGCAATAGTATAAGCACCAATTGCATTTTCAACATTGTGTATCCCGGGTAATCCTAATTCAATATCTTTAATGGAATTTTCGCTTTCAATATCTATATGGTAAGCTCCATTTTTTATGTTTATTTCACTAGCATAAGTATTGGCTTGCTCGTTAATCGAATAGGTTGAAACCTTAATATCTTCCCTATCTTTAAACGTAACTACACAATCATTTTTGGTAATTAAACTTCCGTTAGATTTTATCTTATTTACAAATTCTTTGTAGGCATTTTGCATTTCGTTTCCATCTCCATAAATATCTAAATGGTCGGCATCTAAAGAGGTAACCAAAGCAATTTCTGGCGAAAGTGTTAAAAAAGACCTGTCGTATTCATCAGCCTCTACCACCAAATATTTTGCATTATTATTAAGTAAAAGGTTAGAGTTAAAATTTAGACTTATTCCGCCTAAAAAAGCGATGCAATTACCTAAAGTTTCGTTAATTATATGAGCAACTATGGATGATGTGGTTGTTTTTCCGTGAGTTCCTGCAATGGCAATAGTAAAGTAATTTTGACTAATTAAACCTAAAACTTGGGAGCGTTTTAACAGCTCAAAACCATTGCTTTGAAAATACAACAATTCCTTATTATCTTTTGGTATTGCGGGGGTGTAGCAGATTAGGTTACCCACCCCTAGCCTCCCGATACTATCTCGGGACAAGCTCTCCGAGGAGGGGAAAATTCCTTTTAATAATTCAACATCTTCATCGTAATGAATTTGTATTCCTTCTTGTTCTAATTGCTCAGTCAGTTCGGTTTTGGTTTTATCGTAACCATACACTTTACATCCTTCCGACAAATAATAACGAGCCAAAGCACTCATCCCTATGCCACCAACACCTAAGAAATAAACTAGTCTCTCTTCCTCTAGTTCCATTTGATTATCTAATGCTTTGTTTGTCATTTATACTTTACACACCCCTAACCCCTCTCGAGAGGGGAATCCATTATTTTTGAGTTAATTTTAAAACCTCATCTGCAATAATGCTTGCTGAATCGGTGTAAGCCAACTTGGCTACATTGGCAGAAATTTGTTTTTGTTCTTCTTCGTTTTTTACTAGATCTATTAATGTATCAACCAACTTTTCTTTTGCCTCTGCATCTTTAACCAACTTAGCTGCATTGTTATTTACCAAAGCCATTGCATTTTTAGTTTGATGATCTTCGGCAGCACTTGGTAATGGCACAAAAATGGTTGGTTTAGCCGCAATACTCAACTCCGAAACCGACATAGCCCCTGCACGAGAAACTACCACATCTGCCATAGCATAAGCCAAATCCATTTTGGTAATAAAAGGCATTGTTTTTATTCCTTTGTCTTCATAAGGTTTTACTGCTTTTGCAGCTTCATCTACATATAACTTACCTGTTTGCCACACCAACTGAATATCGTTATCTGCAATTTTAGCAATACCTCCATCAATACTATGGTTAATGGTTCTTGCACCTAAACTTCCGCCAACAACTAAAACTGTTTTCTTAGCTGCATCTAAACCAAAATGCTCAATTCCTCTAATCCGTTTTGCTTCTAAATTTTTAATGTCTTGCCTAACAGGATTACCCGTTAATAATATCTTTTCTTTTGGGAAAAATTTATCCATTCCATCATAAGCCACACATATTTTTTGAACCTTTTGTGCCAACAACTTATTGGTAATTCCTGGGTAAGAATTTTGCTCTTGAATTAAAGCAGGAACTCCTTTTTTGGTTGCAGCTTTTAACAATGGACCACTTGCATAACCACCAACACCAACAACTGCATCGGGCTTAAATTCTTTAATTATTTTTTTTGCTTTAGATAAACTTGCCAACAACTTAAACGGAAATTTTAAATTTTGTAATGTTAACCTACGTTGCAAACCCATAATTGGCAAGCCTATAATTTCGTAGCCTGCCGCAGGAACTTTTTCCATTTCCATTTTACCCAAAGCACCAACAAACAAAATTTTTGCATCAGGATGTTTTATTTTAATGGCATTTGCTATAGCAATGGCAGGAAAAATATGTCCTCCTGTACCTCCTCCACTTATTATAATTTTAGGAGCCTCTCCCCTTTGTCCCCTCTCCGAAGGAAAGGGGAAATACTGTTTCGGATTTTTAATAATTCCTCTCATTAGGTTAAGTAATAACTTTTAAGTTACGGTGTTTAAATTTTTATTTGATGGTTCTGATTTTCTACTTACACTTAAAATAATACCTATTGCCAAGCAGGTAAACCATATCGATGTCCCTCCCATACTTACCAAAGGCAATGGCTGACCAGTTACAGGAAATAAATTAACGGCTACCGCCATATTTATCATTGCTTGAAATACCAAACTAAAGGACAAGCCAACCGCCAGAAATGTTCCGAATGATTTTTCGGCTCGTTGGGCAATTTTTACTCCTCGATAAAATAAAATGAGGTAAAGAACAATTACAAAAAGTCCTCCTATTAAACCATACTCCTCAATAATAATAGCATAAATAAAATCAGAATAAGGATGTGGTAAAAAATTTCGTTGTGTACTTCCTCCAGGACCTTTACCAACAACACCCCCTGTTGCAATGGCAATTTTTGCTTGGTCAGCTTGATAGTTAGCATCATTATCTCCTCCTTGGGTAAAAGTTTCAATCCGTTTTTCCCAAGTTGCTAGCCTTGGTAATAAATCGGGTTTTGCCGAAGCAATTGTTAAAGCCAATAATAATGCTCCAAATAAAATTCCTATTAAGGATAAAATATATTTAATTGGAACTCTGCCTATAAACATTATTATCATACTGGTTGTAAACAACATTGCTGCTGTAGAAAAGTTGGCTGGAAAAATAAATCCACACACCAACAATACCGGTAACATCAAATACATAAAAACCGACTTAAAATCGTTTAAATCGGTTTGTTTTTTATACAGTATCCGAGCTAAATACATAATTAAAGCCAACTTGGCTAAATCGGATGTTTGGAATGTTTGGTTAATAACTGGAATTACCAACCAACGACTAGCATCATTAATATTTGCTCCTGTCATTAGCGTTAACGCTAACAGCGGAATGGATAAAACAATGGCTATTTGAGAAATTCGTGAGTAGTATTTGTAATTAAGGTTGTGAGCGATAATCATCAATATAAAACCGACAACTAATATTACACCGTGTTTAAACAAATAATAAAGTGTATCTCCGCCTTGATATTTATAAGCCAAAGTAACAATAGAGCTATATACTGCTAAAACAGACAAAATGGCTAATAGCAAAACTACTAACCAAACTACCCTATCTCCTTTTATGTATTTATTTATAAAACTCATTAACTTTCGTTAAGCTGAAGTACTGACGATAAATCTTCTCCATCATTTAATACTCCAACTACATTTTTACTTAATGCATTACTATGCATAGCAAACTTTACAGCTTGTTCTAACGAATCGGCTGCCATAATAAACACTTCACTACCAATAAATGGAGGCAAAACTTTACCTACATTATCGCTAATAAATATTATTTGATTGACTTGATTTTTTATACTTTCTATTCCCAATTTAAGAAGCTCATTTGCATTTGCTTCATCAATAATTAAAGCACATTTATTTTGGGAGCAGAATTCTAAAAATTCAACCAATGATGCTTGATAAAATTGCTGTTCTTGTATGTTAAGCAGCTTTTCCATTATAGTGCTTTTACAGCTTTTTTAAACTGATGCCCTCTATCTTCGTAATTATCAAACAAATCGAAACTTGCACATGCTGGCGACAACAATACAGTATCTCCTTTCTGACTTAATTGATAAGCCATATTTACCGCATCTTGAGCAGATTCTGTATCAACTATATTTTCAATAATACCTTCAAAAGCTTCGTGAATTTTTGTGTTGTCTTTACCTAAGCAAACTATTGCCTTTACCTTGTCTGTTACTAATTCAGCCAACATTTCATAGTCGTTACCTTTATCCACACCACCAACTATCCATACTACTGGATGCTGAAAGCTTTCTAAGGCATACCATGTAGAATTTACATTGGTTGCTTTTGAATCGTTTACAAAAGTAATTCCATGAACTTTACCCACTTCTTCTAAACGGTGCTCTACGTTTTGAAAGTCGGATAAACTTTCTCTTATTACTTCTTTTTTTAGTTCCAGAACTTTCCCAGCAATTCCGGCTGCCATTGAATTGTACAAGTTGTGCTTTCCTTGTAATGCTAATTCTTGAATTGTCATATTAAATAATTTATTTTTAGTGTTTATTATTAATTTTTCTTTATCTAAATAAGCTCCATTATCGAACTGTTTTTTTATGCTAAATGGGTGTTTTACACCTTTATACTTTATGTTGTCTATTCTATTTTTTATTACCTCATCATCTTCACAAAAAATAAAATGGCATTGTTCATCTTGATTTTGAAGAATCCTAAATTTTGAATTTGCATACTTTTCAAAATCATTATCATACCTATCCAAATGGTCTGGAGTAATGTTTAAAATCATTGCGATATCTGCCTTAAAATCAAACATCCCATCCAACTGAAAACTGCTTAACTCCAACACATATATGTCTTTATCGTGTTCTGCCACTTGTTTTGCCAAACTATCGCCAACATTACCTGCCAAGCCTACATTTAACCCTGCTTTTTTTAGTAAATGATAAGTTAACATAGAAGTAGTAGTTTTTCCATTACTTCCTGTTATTGCTACCATTTTGGCATTGGTAAATCGACCTGCAAATTCTATTTCAGAAACAACCCCAATTCCTTTTTCTTTTAGCTTTAAAATCAAAGGAACTGTATCTGGTATTCCAGGACTTTTAACCACCTCATCAGTATTTAAAATTTTACTTTCTGTATGCTGCCCTTCCTCCCATTCAACATCAATATTTTTAAGAACGCTTTTGTATTTGTCTTTTATCTCTCCTCTATCCGATACAAATACTTCATACCCTTTTTGTTTCGCCAAAATAGCTGCTCCAACTCCGCTTTCTCCTCCGCCAAGGATTACGAGCCTTAGCCTCTCCTCAATCCTCTCCTTCGGAGAGGAAGGCCTATTTTGGTTTTTATCTTTCATAAACCCACCCCTAACCCCTCCAAGGAGGGGAATTTTTTACCTCAGTTTTAGTGTTACAAATGTTAGTAGTGCCAACATTATCCCAACAATCCAAAATCGAGCTACTATCTTTGCTTCGTGCATATTTTTCTTTTGAAAATGATGATGCAACGGAGCCATTCTAAATACCCTCCTTCCTTCGCCATACTTCTTTTTGGTGTATTTAAAATATCCTACTTGTATCATTACCGATAAATTCTCTATCAAGAATATTCCACATAACAATGGTATTAGCAACTCCTTACGAGTAGCTAAAGAAAACACCGCTATAATTCCTCCTAAGGCTAAGCTTCCTGTATCACCCATAAAAACTTGTGCTGGATAAGAATTGTACCATAAGAAACCGATACAAGCACCAACAAATGCTGCAATGTAAACCACCAATTCTCCTGAGTCTGGGATGTACATAATGTTTAGATAATCGGCAAAAACCGTATTACCCGATACATAAGCAAAAATGGCTAGGGTTATTCCGATAATGGCAGATGTTCCTGTGGCTAATCCATCCAAGCCATCTGTCATATTAGCTCCGTTAGATACAGCTGTGATAATGATAATTACAATTAGGATAAATACTGCAGCTCCAGCATAAGGTGCTGCACCACCCATCCAATCGGTTAAAACCGAATAATTAAACTCGTTATCTTTTACAAAAGGAATAGTGGTTACGGTAGATTTTGCATCTACCCAAGTGTAATTTTTCGAAGATTCTTTAACCTCATCTTGGTGCAACTCATAAGTTACGTGAGCTGGAGCATCTTCCGAATAGCTTTTTTGTTTTACAACAACATCATCATTAAAATACAGCACAGAACCTACTACAATTCCTACTATAATTTGCCCCATTATTTTAAATCGCCCTGCTAAGCCTTCTTTATTTTTTTTGAATACTTTAATGTAATCATCAATAAAACCAATAGCTCCCAACATAATGGTAGAAACTATCATTAAAATAATATAGATGTTATCGAGCTTGGCAAAAAGTAAGGTTGGAACAAGAATGGCAGCCAAAATAATTAAGCCACCCATAGTTGGAGTTCCTTGTTTTTCAATTTGACCTTGCAATCCTAAATCACGAACTATTTCTCCAACCTGTAACAATTGTAAGCGTTGAATAATTTTTTTACCAATTATCATAGAAATAATTAGTGAGCCTATTAAAGCAAAAGCTGCTCTAAATGTAATGTACTGGAAAACCCCTGCACCAGGAAAATCCAATTCGTTTAAATATGTGAATAAATAGTATAACATTTTTTCAGTTCTCAGTATTCAGTCCACAGTGTTCAGTTTTTACAGTTTGAAAACTGCCTACTGAGGACTTTTATATTATTAGTTCAATTTTTCATTAATTCAAAAGTGTCTTTCAAAATCTGCATGTCATCAAAAGGCAGTTTCTCTCCATTTACCTCTTGATATTTTTCATGTCCTTTTCCTGCTATTAAAATCACATCTCCCTCATTGGCTAAAGAGCAAGCTGTTTTAATTGCTTCTTCTCTATTAGTAATGGCAAGCACCTTTTTAAAGTGAACCCCATCAACCCCTTGTCGCATGTCTTTAATTATTTCGTCAGGATTTTCTGTTCTTGGGTTATCTGATGTTAAAATGATTTTATCACTTAACTCGCAAGCAATTTGTGCCATAATCGGACGCTTTTCTTTATCTCTATCTCCACCACAACCAACAAGGGTTATAAGCTGTTCGTTACCAGTTCGTATTTCATTAATGGTTTTTAACACATTTTTTAAAGCGTCTGGCGTATGTGCATAATCTACAATACCTGCCACATTGTTTGCTGATTTGATGTATTGAAACCTACCATCTACAGAAACTAAGTTGCTAATTGCTGTAAGTACAGTCAATTTTTCTTCACCTAACAACAATGCTGTAGCATAAATTGCCAATAAATTGTAAGCATTAAAGTTTCCAATCAATTTAGTCCAAACTTCACTACCATCAATGTTTAGCAACATTCCAGAAAAGTCATTCTCAACAACTTTACAACTGTAGTCTGACATGCTTTTTAATGCGTAAGTATATTTCTTGGCAGAAGTGTTTTGCATCATCACTTCGCCATTTTTATCATCTTTATTGGTAAGTGCAAAAGCATTTTCTCCTAAACCGTCAAAAAACAATTTTTTAGCCTTTAAGTATTCATCAAAAGTTTTATGATAATCTAAATGGTCGTGAGTGATGTTGGTAAATATTCCCCCAACAAAATCAACCCCAGCAATACGGTTTTGATGAATGGCGTGTGAGCTTACCTCCATAAAGCAATAATCACAACCTTCTGCAATCATATATCGCAATAAGGCATTTAATTGAATTGCATCAGGAGTAGTATGAGTGGAAGAAATTTCTTCTGTTCCGATTTTATTTACTACTGTAGAAAGCAACCCTGCTTTATATCCTAACTGAATGTACAAATCATGTAATAATGTAGCGGTAGTTGTTTTTCCGTTAGTTCCAGTAACACCAACCAACTTTATTTCTGAAGAAGGGTTATCGTAGAAATTAGACGCTGCAACTCCTAAAGCCGCACTACTATTTTTAACCCTAACATAAGTAATCCCTTCTTGTTTTTCTTCAGGAAATTCTTCACAAATAATTGCAACAGCACCATCATCAATAGCCTTATCAATAAATTTGTGTCCATCAACCTGAGTCCCGCTAACTGCCACAAACAAGCTAAACTTTTCTATCTCACGAGAATCGAAACAAATTTTTTCAATTGCCATTTGTGTAGAGCCTATTACCTCTTCAATTCCTGCTTTATATAATATGTCTTTTAGAAGTTTCATTACGCTAATTCCAATATTATTTTTTCGCCTTTTACTAATTTTTCTCCTGGTGCAATGGACTGTTTTTTAACTGTTCCATTTCCTGAAAACTGTACTCTCATTCCTTGATTTTCTAAAATAAATAGTGCATCTCTAATACTCATCCCTGTAACATCAGGAACATAAATTGGAGCCACTTTTTTATTGTAAATTTTCACAGACTTATCTCCAGTACTAACTTTTGCCCACTTTGGATTTTCTGATGCTAATTCAGTTTTAACACTCAACTCACTATAAATTGTTGCCAAATCTGGGAAGTAACCATCCATTGCATAAGGAATTCTTGAAACCGCCAAATTCTCTGTACGATGAATCTCTTCATGAATTTGAATACTGTTAGCATACACCTTATCGGCAACTTCTTTAAAAATTGGACCTGCAACGTGACTACCGTAGTAAGTTCCGCTAGATGGAGCATTAACCACCACTATGCACGAATATTTAGGATTATCCGCAGGGAAATATCCCACAAAAGATGCTTGGTAAATTTTACCTTCAATAGAATGATAACTATGATGCTCGTTTGCCACTTGAGCTGTTCCTGTTTTACCAGCAATTTTATACTTGTCGTTTTTTAGGTTTCTTGCTGTTCCGTTTTCAACCACGCCCTCTAACATTTCCTGAGCCATTTCAATTGTTTTTTTAGAACAAATAGAATTGTTTAACACCTCTGTTTCAACTTCCTTAACCAACAAACCTCTTTTCTTAATCTCTTTCACAAATTTTGGTCTAACCATTCTACCATTGTTTGCCACCGCATTATAAAAAGTTAAAATCTGTAATGGTGTTAATTTCAACTCATAACCAATACTCATCCATGGTATCGTAATTCCCGACCACGTTTCATCATCACTATTTTTTATAAATGGAGCTCCTTCTCCCGCAATTTCTACCCCTAATTTTTTATCTAAGCCCATATTGTAAAGCCTATCAATAAAATCTTGTGGGCGACTTAAATAATGTTTATTTATAATTTTAGAAACCAACACATTAGAAGACACCTCAAAACCACGTTTAACTGATATTTTTCCATATCCACCTTCGTGAGAATCTTTCATTACTGCATCGTAAAAACGCGTTTTCCCATTTTCGGTATCTACCTCATCTTCCAAACCAAAATAGCCATCTTCAAAACCAACCATTAACGAAGCCAACTTAAATGTTGAGCCTGGTTCTGTTGCTGCTCCAATCACATAATTATACCTTTCTGAATAAGTGCCATTGCTATTTTTTTGAAGATTTGCAATAGCTTTAACCTCTCCTGTTGCTACTTCCATTAAAGCAACGCAACCGTATTCGGCACCGTGTTGTTTCAATTGGTTTTCCAAAGCATGCTCAGCAACATCTTGAATATTTACATCGATAGTGGTATAAATATCACTTCCATCCTCAGGTTCTTTTCCATTATCCTCATCAATAGGCATCCAAACTCCACCTGCAATTTTTTGCATCCAACGCTTACCTTTTACACCACTCAACTCCTTAGTATAAGCCCCTTCTAAACCAACAGGCTTCACCCCTTCTCGTTGGTAACCAATGGTTCGCGATGCCAACATTTTAAAAGGCTTTTCTCTTTTATTTTGCTGAACAGTTATAAAACCACCCTTATACTGTCCTCTTCTAAAAATTGGAAACTCTTTAATCTTTTTTAAATCCGTAAACTTTACATTTCGTTTAATTAAATGATAACGCTTACCTTGAGCACGGGCATTTCTCAACTCTTGCTCATACTGACTTTTACTTTTTTCAGGATATAATTTTGACAATTGATAAGCCAAAGAATCTACGTTTGCATTAAAAAATTCATCCGTAATAGCTTCTGTTTTAGCATCAAACCTAACTTCATATTTTGGAATTGAAGTAGCCAACAAACTTCCATCAGCAGCATAAATATTTCCTCTTACTGCTTCAATTTCTCTATACTTTCTGGTTAACTGCTCTTGTTTCTCCTCCCACTTACCGCCTTGCAATACCTGTAAATTAAATGCCTGACCAATAATAATTAACGCAAACAAGCATATCATCCCGTAAATCAGGTAAACCCTAGAGAATATGATATTTTTTTGGTCTTTCATTTTAATCGTTAATCGCTATTTTTTCCATTTCTTCAGCATCAACCACAATTTTTGTAGGAGGAGTTACTGATTCAATAATCCCAAACGCTTCGGTTTTTTCTGCAACCTGTGATTGCTTACTGTTATAATTTAAATCTGATTTTAGGGTAATGTATTCCGAACGTAATACTTTTAACTCGTTGCCAACCTTATGCAAATCTCTAACTGTACGCTGAGCGTAATAACCATTAGCGATATACATAATTCCTAAAAAGGTTAAGAAAAATATAAAGGGTAAGGATTTGACTACATTGTCGGACGACAAGAAGCTACCTGAAAATACAGCCGCCAAAGACTTAGAAACTTTACCAGCTTCTTTTTTTTCTTTTGGCTTTTCTTCTTTTTTAAAAGTATTCACTTACTCATTCATAGTTTTTCGGCTACTCGCAACTTTGCACTTCTAGCCCTGTTGTTGTTTTTAATTTCTTCCGCAGTTGGAAGAATTGGTTTCCTATTTACAGGCTTGAATTTTAGTTGAGGATTTCCAAAAAAATCCTTTTCCAACTCCCCTTCAAACTTGCCCTTCTTTATAAAATTTTTTACTAATCTATCTTCAAGCGAATGGTAAGTAATTACCGACAATCTCCCCCCAGGTTTTAACACCTCATAACTTTGCTCCAACATTTCTTTTAAAGCATTCAACTCATCATTCACTTCTATTCTTAATGCCTGAAACACCTGAGCTAAATATTTATTTTTAATCCTTTCTGGCACACAACCCTCAATCACTTCAATTAGCTCTTGCGTAGTTGTAATATTTCCAGACTCCCTTCTCCCAACAATTTCAGCTACTAGGTTTCTAGCATTCTTCACTTCTCCGTATTCTTTAAAAATTCTAATCAAATCCTGCTCATCGTATTCGTTTACAATTTTTGCAGCAGTCAGCTCAATTCCTTGATTCATTCGCATATCCAAAGGACCTTCAAAACGAATCGAAAAACCTCTTTCCCCTTCATTAAACTGATGCGATGAAACTCCCAAATCAGCCAACACACCATCCACAGGAATTGCTCGATAGAATTTTAAATAGTTTTTCAAATAACGAAAGTTCTGTTTCACCAACTCAAACCGATTATCCTCCATCACATTAGCTTCTACATCTTTATCTTGATCAAAACCAAACAATTTCCCTTCTCCATCCAATCGTTTTAAAATTTCTTTTGAATGACCACCGCCACCAAAAGTTACATCAACAAAAACACCACCCTCACTTATATTTAAACCGTCAACAGACTCATTTAACAATACCGGATTATGATAACTCATCTTCACTATCATTTGCCGAACCTCCCATCACATCCTCTGCTAATTTTGCAAACTCATCAGGTTCATCAGTCAATAATCCATTGTAAGTTTCTTTATCCCAAACCTCTATTCTATTTCCGTAAGCAAAAAGCACCACCTCTTTGGTAATTGCTCCGTACTCCAACATTCTTTTCGGAAACAATAATCTTCCTGTTCCATCCAATCCCATCTCGGTTGCTCCACGATAGAAATAGCGAATAAACTCTCTATTCTTTTTTACATATTGATTCAGTTTATTTACTTCTTCACTAATGTATTTCCAATCGTTTTTTGGGTAAAGCACCAAACATTTTTCAAACCCTCTATTCATCACAAATTGCTCTTCCGCCTCAGGACTCAATTGCTTACGAAGACTCGAAGGAAGCATCAATCTCCCTTTTGCGTCAAGCTTACATTCAAATTCTCCGATGAAATTTGTCATCACAATTTGCTAATTATCAAGTGTTTATTTTTTCAAAGGGTAAATATAATTCATTTTTTACCACAATTTACCACTTTCTACCACTTTGTTGATAACTTTTAAACGATACAACCGCAATTTTGTTGCGGACACCTTGATTTTAAATGATAAATGAAGTGGGAGAAAGTCTCCCTTCGAAGGGAGATTTAGAGGGATGATTTATTTAAAAAAAACACCCCTAAAGTCCCCTCAAGGGGACAATGAAATCTAACTTAAATTTGTAGCTTTGCTTAATACTTTTCCATATTGTCATTTCGACTGAAGTGCAACGAAATGGAGAATTTTTTTAAAAATTTTAGAAAACGATTAAAAAGATACCTCGGCTAAGCTCGGTATGACAAGCACAAAATAAGATGATAATTAAAACTGCAGAATTTGTAATTAGCAACACAAAATTGGAGCTGTGTCCTGAGCCAAATAAGCCCGAATATGCTTTTATTGGAAGGTCTAACGTAGGGAAATCATCGTTAATCAACTACATTACTAACAATAAAAAACTAGCCAAAACATCGGGCAGACCAGGAAAAACACAATTGATTAATCACTTTATGGTTAATGATGAGTGGTACTTGGTAGATTTACCGGGATATGGCTATGCACAAACCTCTAAAACTAACCGCCAAAAGTGGGAAGCTTTTATTGCTGACTACATTATACACCGCGAAAATTTGATGAATTTATTTGTGTTAATTGACAGTAGATTACCTGCCCAAAAAATAGATTTAGAATTTATGGAATGGTTAGGAGAAAAAGGAATTCCTTTTTCTATTGTGTTTACCAAAACCGACAAATTAACCAGCTCTAAACTGAATAAAAACCTATTGGCATACAAAAAAGAAATGCTAAAAGCTTGGGAAGAAATGCCTATTAATTTTAGCACTTCTGCTAGCGGAAAAATGGGTAAAGAACCTATTTTGAATTACATTGAGGGTATTAATGGGGCTTATAAAGATTCTATATAAATCACTCTACTTTTTTACCTACATAATTTTTAAACCAATAAGGTTTAGAATAAATTTTCTCAATTCTAATTTCACCATTTTCATAAATATTACCTTCAATTCCTCCAGCATAATTTGAACCTTCAACAAAATATCCGTTTTTATCTAACTTAGGTATAAAGGTTTCCTTATCTATTTTTAAAAATATTTTATTATGGTACGATTTTGATAAAGTGATTTCTGCTTGAACATTACCTCGTGTTATAACTTCACACCCAGCATAACTACTATCTATACATCCTAATCTATTCTCGTGAATATATGATAAATCATAATTACCTAAATATTTTACACGATAATCAAAAGGTTGTTTCTCACAGGAAGAAATCATTAAAAACAGAAGTGCTATAACTATAAAAAACCTCATCAAAAATTATATTTAATTTGGAGTCCACTCCAATGCAAAATTGAAACTCCATTATAATTAGTTTCTTTACTTATCATAAAATAGTACTTAGGCAATAAAGATATTCTTTTTGACACTTTTACTTTCAACCCACAACTAAAAGAATTTATAAGAAAATAATTTTCAAAAAAATCTATATCCACACCATGACTAAACGAATATCCTAAAACTGGCTCAATAACTTTTCTATTATATACAACATCTAACCTTAATGTATAAGACAAGTTTGTATTTTCTAAATTATCAACAAACTCCTCAAAATCAGCATTATGAAAAACTTGTGAATTCTTATATCCCAAGCCTATTCCTCCAACTAACAACAGCCTCTTTTGTGAATTTAATTGCCTATCATAATTTAATGAAAAATGCCCAGAAGCACCACCTATTTCAATAAAAACAGCATTTCTTAAATTTTGAATATCCAAAGAATCTTTATCCTTTTGAGCATTAGAACAAAGAGGCAATAAAAAAAACAGAATTATAGAGAATTTCTTTCTCATCTAATCAAAGATAAGAAAAATACAATAATGCGATTATGTGTGTTAAGCCACTTTCAAGCTACTAATCTTAGATTTATTAAACTTTGCTTTAGCATAACGCAAAGTAATTTTGTGGTCTTTTTGTTTTTCATCAGATGGTAAATCATACATCGCATCTAACATTATAGCCTCACAAATAGAACGCAAACCTCTTGCTCCTAATTTATATTCCATTGCTTTTTCTACAATAAAATCAAACACGCCTTTATCAAAAGATAATTTTATTCCATCTAACTCAAACAACCTTACATATTGTTTTATGATAGAGTTTTTTGGTTCTGTTAAAATCCTTCTTAACGCTTCTTCATCTAAAGGGTTTAGATGTGTTAAAACAGGCAAACGTCCTATTAATTCTGGTATTAAACCAAAAGCTTTTACATCTTGCGGAGCAACGTATTGCAACATATTATTTTCATCTACTTCTTCCTTATCAGCAGATTTAAAACCAATAGCTTGTGTTTGTAAACGGTTAGCAATTTTACGGGTAATACCATCAAATGCCCCACCACAAATAAACAAGATATTTTTAGTGTTTACTTGTACCATTTTAGCATCAGGGTGTTTTCTTCCACCTTCTGGTGCTACATTAATAATAGAGTCTTCTAACAACTTTAACAACGCCTGCTGCGTTCCTTCTTTTATATCTCTGGTTATTGATGGGTTATCTCCTTTACGTGAAATCTTATCTACTTCATCAATAAAAACAATCCCTCTTTCGGTTGCTTCAACATTATAATTTGCAGCTTGTAATAATCGAGAAATAATGCTTTCAACATCTTCTCCAACATAACCAGCTTCGGTAAATACTGTTGCATCGGCAATACAAAAAGGTACGTGTAATATTTTAGCAATGGTTCGTGCCAACAAGGTTTTCCCTGTTCCTGTTTCGCCAACCATTAAAATGTTAGACTTTTCTATCTCAACTTCTTCATCAGAATTTTTTACCTGCAATAACCTCTTGTAGTGATTGTAAACGGCTACCGACAATACTTTTTTGGCTTCTTCTTGCCCAATAATAAACTCATCCAAATGAGCTTTAATTTCTTTGGGTTTCAACAATTGAATTTGATCTTCTAAATCTTTATTCGATTTATCAGAAACTTCTTCTTTAACAATGTTTTGAGCTTGAGAAATACAATGATTACAGATGTGCCCAGTAACTCCGGCTATCATTACATCTACTTCATTTTTCTTTCGTCCACAAAAGGAACATTTTACTTGTTGATTTTCCATGGTGCAAAGGTAAGGAAAATTCTCCCTTGGAGAAGGGAGACAGAGAGGGATTGATTTACAATAAGTCAATCTCCCTTAATCCCTCTTCTCCAAGAGGGAATTAATTTAAGCTGTAACCAAGTTTTTACTCTTCACAATATTCTCAATAAAGTTATCGAACAAATATCTTGAATCGTGTGGTCCTGGTGATGCTTCTGGATGATACTGAACAGAAAAGATTGCTCTATCGTTCATTTTTAATCCTGCTAAAGTTTCATCATTCAAATGCTTGTGTGTTACTGTAATATTTGGGTTGCTTTCAGCAGAAGCCGTATCAACAACAAAACCATGATTTTGAGAGGTTATTTCTCCTTTACCGGTTTCTAAATTCATTACTGGATGGTTGCAACCTCTATGTCCGTTAAACATTTTTGAAGTTGTTAATCCGTTTGCTAAAGCTAATATTTGATGCCCTAAACAGATACCAAATACTGGCAAACCAGCTTCGGTAATTTGTTTTACTGTTTCTATTTGAGCAGCCATAACAGATGGATCTCCAGGTCCGTTAGAAAGCATTATTCCGTCAGGATTCCACGCTTTTATATCTTCGATAGATGCATCCATAGGGAATACTTTTAAGTAGCACCCTCTTTCTGTTAAACATCTTAAAATATTTTTCTTTACTCCTAAATCTAACACAGCTACTCGGTGTTCAGCATTTTCATCTCCAACAAAATAAGTCTCTTTAGTACAAACTTTAGAAGATAGTTCTAAGCCTTCCATTGATGGAACTTCTGCTAATTGCTTTTTTAACTCTTCTTCATTAAAGTTTTCGGAAGAAATTATGCAGTTCATTGCTCCTTTATGACGAATATGACGAACCAACATACGCGTATCTACATCAGAAATAGCAACAATTCTATGTTTTTCAAAATACTCTTGTAACGAACCATCAGCAAAAGCTCTTGAAAACATATCGGAAAACTTTTTACAAACCAATCCAGAAATTTTAACACTATCCGATTCAATCTCTTTATCAGAAACTCCATAGTTTCCTATATGAGAGGTTGTCATGGTAACCACTTGACCGTAATAAGATGGGTCAGTAAAAATTTCTTGGTAACCAGTCATACCTGTATTAAAACAAATTTCGCCAGTTGTAGTTCCAATCAGACCAGCAGCTTTACCATACATTACTGTACCGTCTTCTAAAATTAAAATTGCTTTGTTTTCTTCGTTTGCCATGTTATGTTTTTTTATTCGTCTATTCTTTTACAAACCTTTTTTGTTGTTGTTTAATCCTTCGATAAACTCAGGATGACAACATATACTAAAGGGCATAAAAAAAGGATAGAGCAAAATTACTCTATCCTTTCGTATTTTTCTAAAAAAGTTATCAAAGGTTATTCTTCTTTCTTTTCGTCAGACTTATCTTCTTCCTTTGGTTCTTCTTTCTTTTCTTCTTTTTTTGCTTCAGGAGCTTCTTCCTTTTTAGCTTCTGCTTTAGGTTCTTCAGCCTTAGGCTCTTCTACCTTTTCAGCTTTAGCTGGAGTCTCCTCAACAACTTCTGCTTTTGTATCAGCTTCAGTAACCTCTACTTTTTCTTCAGTAGCAGGTGCTGCTGCAGTTGTTTCAGTTTTCTTAGCTCCACCTCTTCTTCTTCTAGAAGTTTTCTTCTTAGTTTCTTTCAACATGTTTTCGTTGTAATCAACTAATTCAATAAAACACATTTGAGCGTTATCACCTTGTCTAAAACCAGTTTTTAAAACTCTTGTATAACCACCTGGTCTATCAGCTACTTTTGTAGATACTTCTCTGAATAATTCAGTAACAGCATGCTTGTTTTTTAAGTAACTAAATACAACTCTACGGTTATGAGTAGTATCTGTTTTAGATTTTGTAATTAATGGCTCAACATATTTTTGTAAAGCTTTAGCTTTAGCTACAGTTGTATTTACTCTTTTATGTTCGATAAGAGAGCAAGCCATATTAGCTAACATTGCTTTTCTATGCGGAGCTTTTCTGCTTAAATGATTAAATTTCTTTCCGTGTCTCATTTTTTTCTTTTTTCAAACTAGGCCTGCTATAGTACCTAGCCGTTGTTTATAATAAACTTTACCTTAATTTTTATTACCCTCACAAGGATTTTGGGTTAAAAAATAGCAGTCCTCATATTAATGAGAACTGCTAAATTATTTTTACTCTTTATCTAGTTTATAAGCAGCTACATTCATTCCAAATGTTAAGCCCTTATTTTCTACTAATTCATCTAACTCAGTTAACGATTTTTTACCAAAGTTTCTGAACTTTAACAAATCGTTTTTGTTAAATTGAACTAAATCACCTAATGTATCAACATCAGCAGCTTTTAAGCAGTTTAATGCTCTAACTGATAAGTCCATATCAATTAATTTAGTTTTTAACAACTGACGCATGTGTAATGAATCCTCATCAAAATCTTCAACTGCTGATTTTTCTTCAGTTTCTAAAGTAATTCTCTCATCAGAGAATAACATAAAGTGATGAATTAAAATCTTAGCTGCTTCAGTTAATGCATCTTTTGGATGAATAGAACCATCAGTAGTAATTTCGAAAACTAATTTTTCGTAATCTGTTTTTTGTCCAACACGGTAATTTTCAATGTTATATTTAACATTTTTAATTGGTGTATGGATAGAGTCTATTGGAATTACTCCAATGTTAGCATCTTTACTTTTGTTTTCTTCTGAAGGAACATAACCTCTACCTTTACCGATAGTTAATTCTAACTGTAATTTAACAGAAGTTTCCATGTTACAAATAACATGATCGATGTTTAATACTTGGAAAGCAGAAGTAAATTTACCGATATCTCCAGCGGTTAATTTATCTTGACCACCAACAGTAACCATTAAAGTTTCTGAGTTAGTATCTTCTATTTGTTGTTTAAATCTAACTTGTTTTAGATTTAATATAATTTGGGTAACATCTTCAACTACTCCTTTAATTGTAGAAAACTCATGATCTACCCCTTCTATTTTTACCGAAGTAACAGCAAAACCCTCTAAAGAATTTAATAAAACTCTTCTTAAAGCATTTCCTACTGTAATACCGTATCCAGGTTCAAGTGGACGAAACTCAAAAGTACCGAAGTAGTCATCAGAGTTAATCATAATTACTTTGTCCGGTTTTTGAAAATCTAATATTGCCATAATTTAATCTTTTTAAAAAATTATTATTTAGAGTAAAGCTCTACAATTAATTGTTCTTTAATGTTTTCTGGAATTTGAGTTCTTTCAGGAGTATTAATAATTCTACCTGTCATTTGAGAACCATTCCACTCTAACCAATCGTGGTTTGAAGGGTTAGCTGCTAAAGAAGCTGTAATAGCTTCTAATGATTTTGATTTTTCTCTTACACCAATAACATCACTTTCTTGTACTTGGTAAGAAGGTATGTTTACTATTTTACCATTAACTGTAATGTGTCTGTGCCCAACTAATTGTCTTGCACCTCTTCTTGTTGGAGAAATTCCTAAACGGAATACGATATTATCTAAACGTGTTTCACACATTTGTAATAAAACTTCACCTGTAATACCTTTTTTACGAGATGCTGTTTTAAATAAGTTAGAGAATTGCTTTTCTAAAATACCGTAAGTGTATTTTGCTTTTTGCTTTTCAGCTAATTGAATAGCGTATTCTGATTGTTTCCCTCTTCTTTTGTTAGGACCATGTTGTCCTGGAGGATAATTTTTCTTTTCAAGAACTTTATCAGGACCGAATATTGGCTCTCTGAATTTTCTTGCAATTTTACTTTTAGGACCTCTGTACCTTGCCATTTTATTAAAATTTTATTGAAAGAGAAATTATGAATTAAGGTCACTATCCTTCGATAATTATCCTTCTCTTTCTTGGTTTATATATTATACTCTTCTTCTTTTCGGAGGACGACATCCATTATGTGGTAATGGAGTAACGTCAACTATTTCTGTTACAGTAATTCCTGCATTGTGTAAAGATCTCATTGCAGATTCTCTACCATTTCCAGGTCCTTTAACAAAAACTTTTACTTTTCTTAATCCGTTTTCGTAAGCTTCTTTAGCACAATCTTCTGCTGCCATTTGAGCAGCGTAAGGTGTATTTTTTTTAGATCCTTTAAAACCCATTTTACCTGCAGAAGACCAAGAAATTACTTGTCCGGTATTATTAGTTAAACTAATAATGATATTGTTAAAAGAAGCATGAATGTGAGCTTGTCCGTAAGCTTCAACTTTCACTTTCTTCTTCTTTTTCACGTTCGATTTTGCCATCGTTTTTACTTTTAGCTTCCGCAACAAATACGGAAATAACTTTATTTATTATTTAACTGCTTTCTTTTTGTTAGCAACAGTCTTTTTTCTTCCTTTTCTTGTTCTAGAGTTGTTTTTAGTACGTTGTCCTCTTAATGGTAATCCAGCTCTATGACGGATTCCTCTGTAACAACCAACATCCATTAAACGCTTAATGTTTAATTGAACCTCAGATCTTAAAGCACCTTCAATTTTATAACTATCTGCTATAATTTTTCTGATTTTAGATAAATCGTCATCATCCCAATCTTGTACTTTTTTGTCTTCAGAAATTCCAGCTTCAGCTAAAATAGACTGAGCTGATGATCTTCCAATTCCGAAGATATAAGTTAATCCGATAACTCCTCTTTTTTGTTTTGGTAAATCTATACCTGCAATTCTTGCCATAATAAAAACTATTATATAATTAAGACTATCCTTGTCTTTGTTTAAACTTAGGGTTCTTTTTGTTAATTACGTACAAACGTCCTTTTCTTCTTACGATTTTGCAGTCTGCACTTCTCTTTTTTAATGATGCTCTTACTTTCATCTCTATTAAATTTTTTCCTTACGGAATTATTTATATCTAAATGTTATTCTTCCTTTTGTTAAATCATAAGGAGACATTTCTAACTTTACTTTATCTCCAGGCAAAATTCTAATATAGTGCATTCGCATTTTCCCAGAAATATGAGCCGTTATTACGTGCCCATTTTCTAATTCAACTCTAAACATTGCGTTAGACAATGCTTCGATTATTGTTCCGTCTTGCTCTATCGATGCCTGTTTTGCCATCTTATAATTTAATTTTTATTTTTTAAAACTTCTTCAACATATTCATGCGTTGATAAAACTTCTGCTTTTCCTTTTCTAATTGCTACATCATGCTCAAAATGTGCTGATGGTAATCCATCTTTTGTAACAATTGTCCAACCATCATCTAATTGCTTAACCGCTCTTTTCCCCATATTAATCATTGGTTCAATAGCGATTACCATCCCTTCTTTAAGTTGCACTCCTTGACCTCTTTTCCCATAGTTTGGTACTTGAGGTTCTTCATGTAAATCACGACCTAAACCATGACCAACTAATTCTCTTACTACTCCGTAACCGTTATCTTCGGCATGTTTTTGAATTGCATAACCTATGTCTCCAACTCTGTTTCCATGTACTGCTTGCTCAATTCCTTTTTGCAAACACTCTTGTGTTACTTTTAATAATTTTTTGGTTTCTGGTTTTATTTCTCCTATCTGAAAAGTATAAGCAGCATCACCATAAAAATCATTCATTAAAACTCCACAATCAACAGAAACAATATCTCCATTTACTAATGGTTTTTTAGTTGGTAATCCATGAACAACAGCTTCGTTTACTGAGCATAAAAGTGTACTAGGACAATCATATAACCCTTTAAATCCAGGTAATGCATTATTGTCTCTAATAAACTGTTCTGCCATTGTATCCAACTCTTGAGTTGTAACACCAGGCTTAATTAGTTTAGCAACTTCAGCTAAAGTTTTTCCAACAAGCAAAGAACTTAATCTCATTAACTCAATCTCCTCATCCGTCTTATATATAATCTTACCCATCTCTTACCCACAAATATTATCCAGCCATACCAATACCAGCATTAGATCTTCCTTTGATCCTTCCTGATTTCATTAATCCATCATAATGACGCATTAATAAATGACTTTCTATTTGTTGTAACGTATCTAAAATTACTCCTACCATAATCAATAATGATGTTCCACCGTAGAAGTAAGAAAATGCTTGATTTACCCCAGCTAATGCTGCAAAAGCTGGAAGAATTGCAACCAATCCTAAAAATATTGAGCCTGGTAATGTAATTCTTGACAAAACATTATCTATAAATTCAGCAGTTCTTTTTCCTGGTTTAATACCTGGAACAAAACCACCATTTCTTTTCATTTCATCTGCCATTTGATTTGGATTTACAGTTACTGCTGTATAGAAGTATGTAAATGCAACAATCATTAAAAAGAATGTTAAATTATAACCAAATCCATTTGGATTACTAAATACTGATAATATCCAATTAGATGCTGCTCCTCCTTCACCAAAGCTTGCAACTGTTACTGGAACAAACATAATTGCTTGAGCAAAGATAATAGGCATTACACCTGCTGCATTAACTTTTAATGGGATGTATTGACGAACACCTCCGTATTGTTTATTTCCAACAATTCTTTTAGCATATTGTACAGGTATTCTTCGTGTACCTTGAACCAACAATATTGATACAATAGTAACTAATAATAAGAACGCTATTTCTATTAACATTGCTATTGGACCACCAACTCCACCAACACTAAATCTCGAACTAAATTCAAAAACAAATGCTGAAGGTAATCCTGCAATAATTCCAATCATAATTAGCAATGAAATACCATTACCAATTCCTTTTTCAGTAATTCTTTCTCCAATCCACATTACAAATATAGTCCCTGTTGTAAGTAGTAAAACCGTAGAGAACCACCATAATGGACCTGGATCTACAACTACACCAGGATTATTTGTTATTTGTGAAGCAATATATCCCGGAGCTTGAAAACCAGTAATTGCAATAGTTAAAACTCTTGTAATTTGGTTAATTTTCCTTCTCCCACTTTCGCCTTCTTTTTGTAATCGTTGGAAGTATGGAATAGCCATTCCTAGCAATTGAATTACAATAGATGCCGAAATATATGGCATAATTCCTAATGCAAAAATAGATGCTCTAGAGAAAGCACCTCCTGCAAAAATATTAATTAAGTCTAACAATCCTCCTCCAGCTTTGTTTGCATTTACTGCTTCTAAAGCAGCAGAATCAATACCTGGTAAGACAACATAAGAACCTAATCGATATACTAATAACAAACTTAGAGTAGTGATGATTCGAGCTCTCAAATCTTCAATACTCCAAATGTTTTTTATGGTTTGAAAAAGTTTTTTCATTGTTTAATTAATCTTCTTTAGAGTCTGCTTTATCAGCTTTATCTTCTTTAGCTGGTTTAGCTTCTTCTTTTTTTGTTTCAGTTTTAGGAGCTGCTTTTTTAGCTTTAGGTTTTGCTTCTTCTTTAACTTCAGCACCTATAACAATTGCTTTTCCTCCAGCTTTTTCTATTGCAGCTAATGCTGATTTAGAAAATGCGTCAACTGTAACATTTAGTTTTGCTTTCAATTCTCCTCTTCCTAACACTTTTACTAAGTCTTTTTTAGCTACTAAACCATTAGCTACTAAAACTTCTTTAGTAATTTCTTTTACTTTTTTAGTATCTACTAACATTTGTAAAGAGTCAAGGTTAACACCTTTGTATGCTACTCTGTTCATGTTAGTAAATCCGAACTTAGGCACTCGTTTTTGTAATGGCATTTGACCACCTTCAAAACCGATTTTACGTGAGTAACCAGATCTAGATTTAGCACCTTTGTGCCCTCTTGTAGAAGTTCCTCCTCTACCTGATCCTTGACCACGTCCTACTCGCTTACGCTGTTTTGTTGAACCTTCCGCAGGTTGTAATTTTGATAAGTCCATTTCTTAATTTTTATCTTTGTTATTTAACTTCTTCTACTTCAAGTAAATGATTTACTTTAGCAATCATCCCCATAATTTGAGGTGTTGCTTCATGCTCTACAACTTGATTCATTTTACGAATCCCTAAAGCTGTTAAAGTCTTTTTTTGACGAGCAGGTTTATTAATCTGACTCTTTATTTGTTTTATTTTAACTTTTCCCATCATTGTTTGGTTTCTTATCCGTTAAAAACTTTGTCTAATTCAACTCCTCTTTGATCTGCAACTGTGTATGCATCTCTTAATTGACCTAAAGCATCTAAAGTAGCTTTAACCACATTATGAGGATTTGAAGAACCTTTTGATTTTGCTAATACATCAGTAATACCAACACTTTCAAAAACGGCACGCATTGCACCTCCAGCAATTACCCCGGTACCATGTGCAGCAGGTCTAATAAAAACTCTTGCTCCGCCAAACTTACCGTTTTGCTCATGAGGAATAGTTCCGTTTAATACTGGAACTTTTATGCAGTTTTTCTTAGCTACATCAATTCCTTTAGAGATAGCTTCTGTTACTTCGTTAGCTTTTCCTAAACCGTGTCCAACAATTCCTTTTTCATCACCAACTACAACAATAGCTGAAAAACTGAAGTTTCTACCACCTTTTGTAACTTTTGTTACTCTGTTGATAGCTACTAATTTGTCTTTCAATTCAGCTTCAGTAGCTCTTACTCTTTTTGTGTTTGTATTTGCCATATCTTTTAAATATTCAAATTAAAATTTAAGCCCTCCTTCACGAGCAGCTTCTGCTAATGCTTTTACTCTACCATGGTATAAATAACCATTTCTATCAAAAGCAATTTTTTCAATCCCAGCTTTAGTAGCTTTTTCTGCAATAGCTTTACCTACTGCTGCTGCAACTTCGCTTTTAGATCCTTTAGCTTTAACATCTTTACTTACTGATGAAGCTGCAACTAAAGTTGTTCCTGTTTCATCATTTATAATTTGAGCATAAATCTCTTTGTTACTTCTAAAAACTGACAATCTTGGTTGTGCAGTTGTTCCTGTAACAACTTTTTTAATTCTTCTTTTAATTCTTGCTCTTCTATCTTTTTTACTTAATGCCATAATATTTATCTATTATTATGATTTGTACTATTTAGCAGCTGATTTACCAGCTTTTCTTCTAATATGCTCTCCAACAAACTTAATCCCTTTACCTTTGTAAGGCTCTGGTTTTCTTAATGATCTAAGTTTTGCGGCTACATGACCAATTAATTGTTTGTCATGCGATTCTAAAGTAATTACCGGATTTTTACCTCTTTCAGATTCTGTAGAAACTTTAACTTCTGCAGGTAATTCAAACACTATATTGTGAGAGAAACCTAAAGATAATTCTAACTTTTGACCTTGATTTGAAGCTCTATATCCAACACCTACTAACTCTTGTTTAATAGTGTATCCTTTTGATACTCCTTCAACCATATTGTTAATTAAAGAACGGTATAAACCATGCTTTGCTTTATGGTCTTTTTGCTCAGTACTTCTTTTTACATTTACAGTGTTTTCTGCGATTTCAACTGTAATAGCACTGTCCACTTTTTGTGTTAATTCACCTTTAGGACCTTTTACTGTAATCAAATTTTTATCTGATACATTAACATCAACTCCTGAAGGGATATCTATTGGTGCATTTCCAACTCTTGACATAACTTTAATTTTTTAATATACGTAACACAATACTTCTCCACCAACATTTTCTGTTCTTGCTTCTTTATCAGTCATTACACCTTTAGAAGTGGAAACGATTGCAATACCTAATCCATTTATTACTCTTGGCATATCTGCCGCTCCAGAATATTTTCTTAATCCTGGTTTACTAGCTCTTGTTAACTTTGTAATTGCAGGCACTTTAGATTGTGGGTGGTACTTTAAAGCAATTTTAATGTTGCCTTGAGCACTATCATCCTCAAACTTGTAGTTTAAAATATATCCTTTGTCAAACAAAATTTTTGTCATTTCCTTCTTCATATTAGAAGCTGGGATATCAACTACTCTGTGCTTTGCAGCTACAGCATTTCTTAGTCTAGTTAAATAATCTGCTATTGGATCTGTCATTTTTAATCCTTTTTTTAATAATATTTTTTACCAACTTGCTTTTGTAATTCCAGGAATTAATCCTGCTGAAGCCATTTCTCTAAATGTAACACGAGAAATTCCAAATTGTCTCATGTACCCTCTTGGTCTTCCTGTTAATTTACATCTGTTATGTAATCTAACTTTTGAAGAGTTTTTAGGTAATTTTTGTAACGCATCCCAATCACCAGCAGCTTTTAATGCAGCTCTTTTTTCTGCATACTGAGCAACCATTCTTTCTCTTTTGCGTTCTCTCGCTTTCATTGATTCTTTAGCCATGTTGTTTATTTTTTCTTAAATGGTAAACCAAATTCTGTTAATAATGCCATTCCTTCTTCGTTAGTGTTTGCTGTAGTTACAATTGTAATATCCATACCACTAACTTTCTTGATTTTATCTATATCAATTTCTGGAAAGATAATTTGTTCTTTAATTCCTAACGTATAGTTTCCGTTACCATCAAATCCTTTTCTTTCTATACCTCTAAAATCTCTTGTTCTAGGTAATGCAACAGCAACTAATCTATCTAAAAACTCATACATTTTATCTCCACGTAATGTAACTCTTGCTCCAATAGGCATTCCTTTTCTTAATTTAAAGTTAGAAATATCCTTTTTTGAGTAAGTAACATTTGCTTTTTGTCCAGAAATCATTGTCATTTCTTCAACTGCAGATTCTACTAATCTTTTATCAGATACCGCTTCACCAACACCTTGATTAAGGCATATTTTAGTGATTTTAGGTACTTGCATTGCTGAAGTATAACTAAACTTTTCTTTTAAAGCAGGAGCTATCTCCTCTTTATATTGTGTTTTTAATCTAGGTATATAACTCATGATATTACCTCCCCTGATTTTTTAGCGTAACGAACTCTTTTTCCATTGTCATCCAATTTTCTTCCTACTCTTGTTGGTTCTCCTGATTTAGGATCAATAACCATAAGGTTAGAAATATGTATTGGAGCTTCTTCTTTAACTATCCCTCCATTAGGGTTTGCAGCGTTAGGTTTAGTATGTTTTGATATTTTTTTAATATCACTACCTTCAACGATTGCTCTGTTAGTTTCTGGATATACCTTTTTTACCTCGCCTTGAGCTCCTTTCGATTCTCCAGCGATTACTTTTACAGTATCTCCTTTCTTTATGTGTAATTTAGCCATAACTAAAATTTATTCTCTTTTTTAAAGTACTTCTGGAGCTAATGATACAATTTTCATAAACTCTTTTTCACGCAATTCTCTTGCAACAGGTCCGAAGATACGTGTACCTCTCATTTCTCCTGCTTCGTTTAATATCACTGCAGCGTTATCATCAAATCTGATATAAGAACCATCTGGTCTTCTTATTTCTTTTTTTGTTCTAACTACAACAGCTTTATGAACTGCTCCTTTTTTCACGTTACCACTTGGCATTGCGTGTTTTACAGAAACAACAATAGTATCGCCAATTGAAGCGTATCTTTTTTTAGATCCACCTAATACTTTTATACAAAGTACTTCTTTAGCTCCGCTGTTGTCTGCAACTTTTAATCTTGATTCTTGCTGTACCATAATTACTTAGCTCTTTCAATAATTTCAACTAATCTCCAACATTTGTTTTTGCTCATTGGTTTCGTTTCCATGATTTTAACTTTGTCTCCAATGTTGCAATCATTTTTGTCATCATGAGCCATAAATTTAGTTGTTGATTTCACGAATTTCCCATAAATAGGGTGTTTTTCTTTACTTTCAACAGTAACAACAACAGATTTATCCATTTTGTTGCTTACTACTAAACCTACTCTTTCTTTTCTTAAATTTCTATTTTCCATTTCAAGTATCTTTATTTAGCTTGAACCGCTCTTTTTCTTAATTCAGTATTAAGTCTGGCAACAGTTCTTCTTACTTGTTTAATTTGCATAGGATTTTCTATTGGTGAAACTGCATGACTCAATTTCATTTTAGATAGCACATCCTTTTGCTCTTGTAATTTTTCAGTTAAATCATCAACCGAAAGATCTTTTATATCAACTTGTTTCATGTGTCCTAATTATTTTCCTTCGTAATCTCTTCTAACTACAAATTTTGTTTTTACTGGCAACTTTTGTGCTGCTAACCTTAAAGCTTCTTGAGCTGTTTCCATAGGAACTCCATCACACTCAAAAATAATTTTTCCTGGTCTAACTGTAGCAACCCAAAGTTCAGGAGCACCTTTACCTTTACCCATTCTTACCTCTGCAGGTTTTTTGGTTACCGGTTTGTCTGGAAATACTCTAATCCAAACTTGTCCTTCTCTTTTCATATATCTTGTTACTGCAATCCTTGCTGCCTCTATCTGTCTTGCTGTCATCCAAGTTTCTTCTAGAGATTTAATAGCAAACGATCCAAATGCAATTTGATTTCCTCTCTGAGCGTTTCCTTTCATACGCCCTTTTTGCATTTTTCTAAACTTCGTTCTTTTTGGTTGTAACATTGTGTTTTATTTTAATCTTCTAAAAATCTTATTATTTTCTCTTGTTGTTTCCGCCTCTTCTTCTGTTTCCACCACCTTGTTTTCCACCTTTTCCTTTAGCTTGACCAACATTTGGAGATAAGTCTCTTTTACCATAAACTTCTCCTTTACATATCCATACTTTTACTCCAATTCTTCCGTAAGTTGTATGTGCTTCAGTTAAAGCGTAATCTATATCTGCTCTAAATGTATGTAATGGTATTCTTCCTTCTTTATATCCTTCTGTTCTTGCCATTTCTGCCCCACCTAATCTTCCTGCAACCTGAACTTTAATTCCTTCAGCTCCCATTCTCATCGATGATGCTACTGCCATTTTTGCTGCTCTACGGAAAGAAATTCTTCCTTCAATTTGTTTTGCAACACTATCAGCAACAAGCTTAGCATCTAACTCAGGTCTTTTTATTTCGAAGATGTTAATTTGAACATCTTTCTTTGTAATTTTCTTTAACTCTTCTCTTAACTTATCTACTTCTTGTCCGCCTTTACCAATAATGATACCTGGACGAGAACTATTGATAGTTACCGTTATAAGCTTTAATGTTCTTTCGATGATGATTTTAGAAACACTCGCTTTGTGTAAACGAGCCATTAAGTATTTTCTAATTTTATAATCTTCAACGATTTTTCCAGAGTAGTCTTTACCACCAAACCAGTTAGAGTCCCAACCTTTGATGATTCCTAATCTATTTGATATTGGATTTACTTTTTGTCCCATTATGCTTCTACATTTTTACTGTCAACAATTAAGGTAACGTGATTAGATCTTTTTCTAATTCTGTGTGCACGTCCTTGTGGAGCTGGCTGAATTCTTTTTAACATTCTTGCACTATCCACTTTAATTTCTTTAACAACTAAGTTATTATCTTCAGGTCTTTCACCTTCATTTTTTGCTTCCCAATTTGCGATAGCAGATCTAAGTAATTTCTCTAATCTTCTAGCAGCATCTTGAGGGCTGAATTGTAATATACTTAACGCCTTAAAAACTTCTTCTCCTCTAATCATATCAGAAACTTTTCTCATTTTTCTTGGAGAAGTTGGGCAATTGTTAAGTTTAGCAAAGCTTACTTGTTTCCTTGCTTCTTTCATTTGCTCAGCTCTATTTCTTTTTCTAGCACCCATGGTTAACTATTTTATCTTTTACCTTTATTTTTTTTATCAGATCCGTGACCTCTGTAAGTTCTTGTAGGAGCAAATTCCCCTAATTTATGACCTACCATATTTTCAGTTACGTAAACTGGTATAAATTTATTTCCGTTATGAACTGCAATAGTTAACCCTACAAAATCAGGTGTTATCATTGAAGCTCTTGACCAAGTTTTGATTACAGATTTTTTTCCAGATTGTTGAGCATCTTCAACTCTAGTTTGTAATTTGTAATGTACAAATGGTGGTTTTTTTAATGAACGACTCATATCTTATTTCTTTCTTCCTTCAATTATATATTTGCTTGAATGCTTTTTCTTAGCTCTAGTTTTGTATCCTTTAGCTGGAATACCGTTTCTAGATCTTGGATGTCCTCCAGAATTTCTTCCTTCACCACCTCCCATTGGGTGATCAACTGGATTCATAACTACACCTCTAACTCGTGGTCTTCTTCCTAACCATCTAGTTCTACCTGCTTTACCTGAACGCTCTAGCATGTGTTCTGAGTTAGATACTGTTCCGATAGTTGCTTTACACGTAGCTAATATTAATCTTGTTTCTCCTGAAGGCAATTTAACAACAACAAACTTTCCGTCTTTTGCAGTTAATTGAGCATAAGCACCAGCACTACGAGCCATTTTTGCTCCTTGTTTTGGTCTTAACTCTATATTATGAATTACTGTTCCTAATGGAATATCACCTAAAAATAAAGTGTTTCCTACTTCTGGCTCAGCATCTTTTCCTGAAACTATTGTTTGTCCTACTTGAAGTCCGTTTGGAGCGATAATGTATCGCTTTTCTCCATCTTTATAAAAGATAAGAGCAATTCTTGCTGTTCTTCCTGGATCGTATTGTATAGAATTTACAATACCTGGAACACCATCTTTATCTCTTTTAAAATCAATAGCACGGTTTTTTTGTTTATGACCACCACCTATGTAGCGCATAGTCATTTTACCTGTATTGTTTCTACCACCCGATTTGCTTCTACCTTTAATTAAGCTTTTTTCTGGCTTACTTTCGGTTACCGCATTAAAATCGCTAACAATCTTATGTCTTTGCCCTGGTGTTGTGGGCTTTAATTTTCTTACTGCCATTTTTGTTTATCTCTTTAGAGGGTTGGAGCCCCCGTATAGTTAATATTATAGTAATTATTATATGTTACTGTAGAAATCTATTACATCTCCTTCAGCAACAGTAATAATTGCTTTTTTATATTTATTTGTTCTTCCTTTAATTAATCCAGCTTTTGTAAATCTTGATTTAGCTTTACCTGCATAATTCATAGTATTTACTGACTCGACAGAAACTCCGTAAGCATCTTCAACTGCCTTCTTAATTTGTATTTTATTTGCTGTGTGATTAACGATAAAACCGTAGCGATTAAGCTTTTCGGTTTGATCAGTCATTTTTTCAGACACAACAGGTTTTACAATTACTCCCATCTCTTAGTTACTTTAAAATATTTTCAATTTTTTCAATTGACCCTTCAGCTAAAATAACACTTGACGCATTCATTAAATCGTAAGTATTTATTTCCGAAGCAGTTACTATTTTTGCCCCCTTCAAATTTCGGGACGACAAATATACATTTTTATTTGACTCTGCAAGCACCAATAAAGACTTTTTATTTAAAGCATCTAAATTATTTAATACCTCAGTATATTTTTTAGTTTGTGGAGTGTCAAAAGAAAAATCTTCTAATACAGTGATAGCACCTTCTTTAGCTTTATATGACAACGCAGATTTACGTGCTAATTGCTTTTGCTTAGTGTTTAATTTAAAACCATAATTTCTTGGTCTTGGACCGAATACTCTACCTCCACCTTTAAATAATGGGTTTTTAATATCACCAGCTCTTGCTGTACCTGTACCTTTTTGCTTTTTAATTTTTCTAGTACTACCTTTTACTTCTCCTCTTTCTTTCGCTTTATGAGTACCTTGCCTTTGATTTGCTAAATATTGTTTTACATCTAAATAAATAGCATGATCATTTGGTTCTATTTCGTAGATAGATTTATCCAAAGAAACTTTTTTCTTAGTATCTTTTCCACTAATATTTTTTACAACTAATTCCATTTTCTATAATCCTCCTCAGTTATTTTTCAATTAATACAAAAGAACCTTTAGCCCCAGGAATAGATCCTGATACTACGATTAAATTCTTATCTGAATAAACTTTAACAACTTTAAGGTTTTGTTGTTTAATTCTATCACCACCCATTCTTCCTGCCATTTTCATTCCCTTCATTACTTTTGAAGGAGTTGAACCTGCACCTAAAGAACCTGGCGCTCTTAATCTGTTATGTTGACCGTGTGTTGCATCTCCAACACCTCTGAATCCATGACGTTTAACAACCCCTTGAAAACCTTTCCCTTTTGAAGTTCCTACTACATCTATCCACTCTCCTTCTTCAAATAAATCAACAGTGATAACATCACCTAAGTTTTTTTCTTCTTCAAAACCTTTAAACTCTACTAGTTTTCTTTTTGGTTCTGTTTTAGCTTTTTTGAAGTGCCCTTGCATCGCTTTTGGAGTATTCTTTTCAGATTTATCTCCATAAGCTAACTGAACAGCTTCATAACCATCGGTATCAACCTTTTTGACTTGTGTTACCACACAAGGACCAGCTTCTATAATTGTGCATGGTATATTTTTACCCTCGGCACTGTAAACGCTAGTCATACCTATTTTTTTCCCTATCAATCCTGGCATTTTGCTTTGTTTTTATTAAAAATTTATTTTCTTTTTAAAAAGATCCTGAAACAAGTTCAGGATGAATTCTACTAGCACACTAAAGTGTGAAGTTTCATTACACCTTAATTTCTACATCAACACCACTTGGTAACTCAAGCTTCATTAAAGCATCAACAGTCTTCGATGAAGAACCATAAATATCAATTAATCTTTTGTAAGCAGATAATTGAAATTGCTCTCTTGCTTTTTTGTTTACGTGTGGTGATCTTAATACTGTAAATATTCTTTTGTGAGTTGGTAATGGTATTGGACCACTTACTACTGCACCTGTTCCTTTTACAGTTTTTACAATTTTTTCAGCTGATCTATCAACTAAGTTAAAATCGTAAGACTTCAGTTTTATTCTAATTTTTTGGCTCATTCTTTTTATATATTAAGCTTCTACTTTTCCGTTTGCTTTTGCGATTACTTCTTCAGAGATATTTTTAGGACAAGCATCAAAATGTGAAAATTCCATTGTTGATGTTGCTCTACCTGATGACATTGTTCTTAAATCAGTTACATATCCAAACATTTCTGATAATGGCACTTTAGCTTTAACAACTTTAGAACCTTGTTTATCATCCATCCCTTCAACCTGACCTCTTCTTCTGTTTAAGTCACCTACTATATCACCCATACTTTCTTCTGGAGTAACAACCTCTAATTTCATTATTGGTTCTAATAATACAGGTCCTGCTTGTTTCATTGCAGCCTTGTAAGCCATCTTTGCAGCAATCTCAAATGATAATTGATCTGAATCGACTGCGTGAAAAGAACCATCTTTTAAAGTAACTTTTAAGCTATCAACAGTATAACCTGCTAACACACCAGCTCCCATAGCATCTTTAAATCCTTTTTCAACTGAAGGGATAAATTCTCTTGGAATGTTACCACCTTTAATTTCATTGACAAATTCTAATCCTTCTTTTTCTTTATCTTCAACAGGCTCAATAGTAACAACTATATCAGCAAATTTACCACGACCACCAGATTGTTTTTTATAAACTTCTCTATGATCAACTGGTTGTGTAATTGCTTCTTTATATGCTACTTGTGGAGCACCTTGGTTACACTCTACTTTGAATTCTCTTTTTAAACGATCTAAGATAATATCTAAGTGAAGCTCCCCCATTCCGCTTACAATTGTTTGACCTGAATCTTCATCAGTTCTAACTTGGAAAGTTGGATCTTCTTCCGCTAATTTTCCTAAAGCCATTCCTAACTTATCTACATCAGCTTGAGTTTTAGGCTCAATAGCGATACCAATTACTGGATCTGGGAAGTCCATTGATTCTAATACAATAGGATTCTTCTCGTCACATAAAGTATCTCCCGTTTTAATATCTTTAAATCCTACTAATGCAGCAATATCTCCACAACCTAATTCAGGCACTTGATTTTGCTTATCAGCGTGCATTTGGAAAATACGAGAAATACGTTCTTTGTTTCCAGATCTTGAATTATGAACATAAGAACCCGCCTCTAATTTACCAGAGTAAGCTCTAGTAAAACATAATCTACCAACAAAAGGATCGGTAGCAATTTTAAATGCTAAAGCTGCAAATGGCTCATCAAAAGAAGGCTTTCTGCTTTCTGGCTCATCAGTTTTAGGATTAATTCCTTCAATTGCTTCAGTATCTAATGGAGATGGTAAAATTTCCATTACCATATCTAACATTGCCTGAACACCTTTATTTTTAAATGCAGAACCACACATCATTGGCACAACTTTACCAGCAATTGTAGCTTCTCTTAATGCATCTAATATTTCTCTTTCTGTCAATGAATTTTCATCTTCAAAATACTTTTCCATTAAAGTATCGTCAAATTCAGCAACAGCCTCTAATAGTTGACCCCTTAATTCTCTTGCCTCATCAATAATATCTGCTGGAATTTCAATCTCTTCAAAAGTCATTCCTTGATCTTCTTCATTCCAAGTAATACCTCTAAAGTTAATCAAATCAACCACTCCTTTAAATTCCGCTTCAGCCCCAATGTTTAATTGTAATGGCAAAGCATGAGAACCTAACATTTCTTTTACCTGACGACAAACGTTTAAAAAGTCTGCCCCTTGTCTATCCATTTTATTAACGAAACCAATTCTTGGCACGTTATAGTTGTTTGCTAGTCTCCAGTTAGTTTCTGATTGTGGCTCAACACCATCAACCGCACTAAATAAAAATACTAAACCATCTAACACTCTTAATGAACGATTTACTTCAACAGTAAAATCAACGTGACCAGGAGTATCAATAATGTTCACATGATAATTATCCCCTCTGTAAGGCCAATTTAAGGTAGTTGCAGCAGAAGTAATAGTAATACCTCTTTCTTGCTCTTGCTCCATCCAATCCATTGTTGCAGCACCATCATGTACCTCTCCAATTTTATGACTTACACCGCCATAGTATAAAATACGCTCAGTAGTTGTGGTTTTACCAGCATCAATATGTGCAGCAATACCAATATTTCTTGTATATTTTAAATCTCTTTTTGCCATCTTTGTAAATGCTTATAATTTAAAATCTAAAATGAGAGAATGCTTTATTAGCATCTGCCATTCTATGTGTATCTTCTTTCTTTTTAAATGCAGCCCCTTCTTCTTTGTAACCAGCTATAATTTCACCAGCTAATTTCTGAGCCATTGTCTTTTCATTTCTCTTTCTAGAAAAACCAATCAACCATTTCATCCCCATAGAAACTTTTCTATCTTCTCTAATAGGTTGTGGAATTTGAAATGTTGCCCCACCTATTCTTCTACTTCTAACCTCTACTCCTGGAGTAACATTAGTCAATGCTTTTTTCCAAACATCTAAACAATCTTCGTCTTCAACTTTTTCATTAACAATTTCTAGTGCGTCATAAAATATTTTAAATGCAACGCTCTTCTTACCATCCAACATTAAGTTATTTACAAATCTCGTAACCAATTTATCATTAAACTTAGGATCTGGAAGTAATACTCTCTTTTTTGCTCTTGATTTTCTCATCTTATTATTATACTATATATAGTAACCTAAAATTTATTTCTTAGGTCGTTTAGTTCCATACTTAGATCTTCTCTGTGTTCTACCATCAACCCCAGCTGTATCTAAAGCCCCTCTCACTACATGGTATCTTACACCTGGTAAATCTTTTACTCTACCACCTCTTACTAAAACAATCGAGTGCTCTTGTAGGTTATGACCTTCACCTCCAATATAAGCATTCACTTCTTTCCCATTGGTCAATCTAACCCTAGCAACTTTTCTCATTGCAGAGTTTGGTTTTTTAGGTGTTGTAGTGTAAACTCTCACACAAACACCTCTTCTTTGCGGACAAGAATCTAAAGCAGCAGACTTACTTGTCTTAACCATTTTAGTTCTTCCTTTTCTAACTAATTGTTGTATAGTTGGCATATCTTAATTATTATAAATACAATATTCCCCTAAAAAAAGGGAGTGCAAAAATACAATTATTTTTGATAAAACAAACTCTTATAGTTTTTTTTTGAAAATGTTTTTCTTACTAAGTAATCAAACTTATTCACAGAGTTATCAACCACAAAAAAAGGGTCGCAACAGCAACCCTTTCCCACTATTTATTTGTTATATATTATCTAATCAAGCTAAACCCACCTTTCTTGAAGTATTCGGTACCATCATTACCTTTGGCTTTAACAATGTAGAAATAAGTTCCATCAGGTACAATCGAACCAGAAAGTGTTCTACCATCCCAAGCACCTTTTACATTGTCCCAAGAGTACATTAATTGTCCCCAACGGTTATAAATTTCACAATTAACAGAAACTAAATTAGTTCCATCTACTGTAAACACATCATTATTTCCATCTCCATTAGGAGTAAATACATTTGGAATAAGAATATCTGATGGCTCACAACTTTCAATGATTACATTAACTGAATCTGAAGAAGGAGGACAAGCAGCATTGGTAATTGTCCAAGTAAAAGTATGTATGCCAATCGTTAATCCTGTAACTGTAGTTGTTGGATTGGTTGGATTAGTAATTACTCCTAAACTACTTGTAGTCCATAAACCAGTTTCTCCAGCAATTGTTGGAGTATTTCCATTTATGGTAACAGGATCTCCTTCACATAATGTAATGTCAATACCTGCGTCAGCTATTGTTCCTGGTGTTATGGTTATCGTTACACTACTAGTATCACTACAGCCATTTGTATCTGTACCTGTTACAATATAAGTGGTCGTGTTTATTGGAGCAACATTATGATTTTGCCCTGCTCCTAAACCATTATCCCAAGTATAAGTATTACCTCCAAAAGCGGCAACATTTACATTTATTCCTGGACAAACATTAGTATCATTACTAGTAGTAATAGTTGGTAAAGCATTTATTGCTAATATAGTTTCTATAATACTATCACACATTGTAGATGACTGTAAAGTATCATAATATGTTCCTGCAGTAGTTTGGAATACTCCTCCTAACAAGATACTATCTCCTTGACAAATAGAATCATTAATTTGTGTGGTAACAATTGGGTTAATAGATAATGTTGTTGTAACAATACTATCACAATTATTGCTATTGGTTAATGTATCCACATATACTCCAGCACTATTTTGGTAAGAACCTCCTAATAAAATACTATCTCCTTGACAAATACTCATATTTTGAGCAAGAGCACTTGTAGCGTGTATGGTTACAGTTGTAGAATCTACAAAAATAGGGCATACAGCTGTAGAGTCAATGGTATAATATACGGTATAAGTACCTGGTGTACTATTAGCAGGAACAATAGCTCCTGTTAATGAATCTAAGTCTAAACCACTAGGTGTTGCTGTATATATACCTCCTAAACCTCCAGTAAAAGTAATGGCTTGTGTGCTAGTATCATTATCACAATAATCCATAGGGTAAGATATGGTTGCTGTTGGACAGGGAGAAACTATGGAAAGTATCCAAGGGGAAAATGTTGATTGAGCTAAGAACGGACCAGCTGTTCCAACTCCTGCAACAACTCCTGGCGTACCAGCTCCTACGGGAGCATCCCATGATGTTCCATTCCAATGCATAGCTTTTGCAGTATCTGTAGGAGATGAAGTGGTGTTTTCCACTCCTAAATAAGAAAAGGTTAAATCTGCTGTTGTAGCTGCAGATGTTTGAATATCCCAAAATCTATCAATGGCATATAATACAGAATCCGCTGCTGCTGTCATACTAGTAACAGGACCAACATTGGTTGCTGCTGCATGAGGCATATTTTGAATGTTTGTTGCCCATGTTGCCATATCAATATCGCTAGCTCCTGTGGTTGTTTTATTAAAAGTAAAAGGAATATAATCTGTTGCTGTTCCTCCTACTCCAAACGGAAATACATAGTTTCCTGTTGATGTGCCAGATTGCCATTTTACAAAGTTGTATTGATTCTCAGAATGGATATGTCCTCCTCCTGCTAATCGAGCAATACCTGCTGTATTTGGTTGGTTAACTACCAAATAAACTGGCGTACCTGCTGTACCTCCATCCATTACCGTTATTCCTCCATTCAATACCAAAGCATTGTTTTGGG